>Ga0182741_1000020_pt1 | contig 258826 bp, 230 predicted proteins | sample eDN5th37CBELigOP_FD_128874 | JGI IMG/M metagenome (GOLD analysis project Ga0182741, IMG submission 128874) | Enriched Organic Plus compost microbial communities from Emeryville, California, USA - eDNA 5th pass 37_C BE-Lig OP (version 2) (version 2) ...
CATTTCCGGTAGCAGCCAGCGCAGCATTTCCGGTAGCAGCCAGCGCAGCATTTCCGGTAGCAGCCAGCGCAGCATTTCCGGTAGCAGCCAGCGCAGCATTTCCGGTAGCAGCCAGCGCAGCATCTCCGGAAGCAGCCAGCGCAGCATCTCCGGCAGCAGCCAGCGCAGCATCTCCGGTAGCAGTCAGCGCAGCTTAAGCGACTTGGTAGTACTTGGGCCCGTAACGGGGTTCGGTGAGTACAAGATTGAGGTGGCCGGACAAGTATTCAGAGTGGATAACGGATCCCTAGCTCCTGACTCACTTAGTCAAGTGGCCTACGTTACGGGTGACGAAAGGGACGGTGAGTTCGTCGCTAGTGCAGTGACACTCTTTGACGACTACAGTGTGCCCGGGTCTAGCATTGTCCTCGTTGCAGGGCGTATTGAGGCTGTTGACCAGGCTGCAGGCACAATTACGATCGGCGGGATCAAAGTAGACGTGGCTTCCCTGGATATTAACGCCGATGTGGGAGATAGCGTAGCTATCGCTGGGACGCAACCGCTACTTGGTGGGTTGATCCTCGCGCAATCGGTATCACCGCTCGATGGGACGTTGATTCGGAATGCGAACGTAGATGCTTCCGATCTGGTCTCGATTGAATAGCTAGAGCGGCGGACGAAGGAGTCCAGCCCGGAGTCGGCTGGACTCCTTTTGTTTTGTTTATTCGTTCCTCAGCGAATCGATAAACGCCGCAACCTTTCGCTGCGTAACCCGATTACTCAGTTCCGCCCGAACCATATCCAAGGCAGGAGGCTCTGTCGTCCTTCTGTCTTCGAGCAGGATGACGTGCCATCCGAACTGCGTCTGTACCGGAGCAGAGGAGTGAGTACCTACCTCCATTGCTTCCACAGCTTGCGCGAAGGGCGCCACCATGGAATTCGAGGTGAACCATCCGAGATCGCCGCCGTTCGACGCTGCTGGATCGATCGAGTTTTCTTTCGCCAGCGTGGCGAAGTCCGCGCCTCCATCGAGCTGCTCGATCAGCGATGCGGCTTCCTCTTGCGTCTCGACTAGAATGTGTCGCGCCTTATGCTCGACGTTCGCGAACTGCGACATGTTGGCGTCGTATTCCGCTTGCAGCTCGGCCTCGGTCGGGGGATTTTCTTCGACGAAGCGGCTCACAAGGGTTTGTGCGAGCAGTTGCTGACGCCGTAGCTCGAGTTCGACCGCGATCGTCCGCTCTTGCTGTATCCCGCGTGCTTCTGCAGCTTCGGAGAGAACTTTGAGGTTGACGAGGCTGTCGACGATCGCGTCTCGCTCTTCAGGCGTGAGCTCTTCGACCGGTTTCTGTAACGCGTTGAGCGCGTAGTACCTGACGAGCGACTCCTTTACCTCTTGACCGTCCGGTGCCTGAAGGGTGGCGGTTCCCAATGGATCGGCTCCGGCGGCCGACGTGTTGCTCGGGCCCTGCTGCTGAGTGCATCCAAGCGTGATGATCGAAACCGCTGCGGCGGCGGAAAGGGCTTTCAGGGTCATTGTCTCTTCCTAACTGAATTGTTCGGGGTCAAGAGCCCAAGGGTGGATGAGCGGTGAGACTCAAGGCGTGGATGTCCGTCTTCATGAGGTCCTCGAGGGCCTCGTATACCATGCGATGCCGCTCGAGCGGGCTCGTCCCCACGAACCTCTTCGAGACGATATGCACACGAAAATGCCCCCGGCCGTCGCGAGCGCCGGCGTGCCCGGCATGTAGCCGGCTTTCGTCCGTGATCTCCAACTCGTCAGGCGCGAAAGCGGCCTCGAGTCGAGATCGAATGAGGGACACGCGGTCGCCATTCATGGGAGCGTCTGGAGAACGGGCTTGATTTCGACCTCGGCGAACACCCCCTCGATTCGGTAGGGATCGTTCGCCGCCCAGAGCTCCGCAGCCTCGAGAGACTCGAACTCGGCTATGACGAGGCTGCCCGTGAAGCCGGCCGGTCCGGGATCTTGGCTGTCGATCGCGGGGTGCGGACCGGCAAAGATCAGGCGGCCTTTCTGCATCAATCCTTTCACATACTCGAGGTGCCGCGGCCGAACGGCGGCACGTTTGCTCGAGCTCTCGGCCGTGTCCCGAGCCATGATGGCGTACAGCATCGGATTACGCCTCTTCGCGGCCGCGACGCCGGTCACTCGTTTTTGCCGCAATCCACAGCGCCTGACCGATGGCGGTGAGAAGAGTGAGGCCGAGCATACCGAAGAGCTTGAAGTTCACCCAGGTTTCTTCGTCGAAATTGTAGACGACGAAGAGGTTTGCTGCGCCCAGGAACGCGAAATTGGCGACCCACATCAGGTTCAACTGACGCCACATCGACGGCTCCAGCTGGACGGCATGTCCCATCACGCGTTCAGTCAGGTTCTTGTTGCCGATGAACTGGCTGCCGAGGAATGCGGCGGCGAAGAGCCAATTCACGACCGTCGGCTTCCACTGGATGAACAGGGGATTACGGAAGAGGAGGGTTATTCCGCCGAGCACGGCCACGAGCGCAGCCGAAACGATCAGCATTTTGCTGACCTTGCGGTCCCGAACCCACTGAACCCCCATCTGCAGTCCCATTGCGAGGATGATCGCCCCGGTCGCCCAGTAGATCCCGGCGATCTTGTAGACGACGAAGAAAACGATTATCGGAAAAAAATCAATGAGTAACTGCATCAGAGGGGACCGGCGATCGCGGCTGTCGAGTGCATCTTAGCGCATGTCGGCGGGTCCGCTCACAGTGGATCCGTGCCGAGGAGGCGGAGCGTGGGCGGGGAGGCTCGGCCGGCGCGACGCTACAATGGCCGCCATGACGCAACTTTTCAAGGTGCATCCCGTCAATCCGCAGCGTCGGCTCCTCGAGCGGGCCGCTGCGTCGCTGCGCGACGGGGGCGTGATCGTCTATCCGACGGATTCGACCTATGCCCTCGGTTGCCAGCTTGCCAACAAGGAGGCGCTCGACCGCATCCGGTCGCTGCGGCGGACGGACGTCAACCACGAATTCAGCCTGATCTGCCGGGATTTGTCGCAGATCGCGAGCTACGCGCGAGTGGACAATCAGGCCTACCGCCTCATCCGATGTCTGACTCCGGGGCCCTTCACGTTCATCCTCAAAGCGACACACGAAGCCCCGCGCCGACTGCAGGACCCGAAGAAGCGTTCCGTCGGCATAAGGGTGCCGAACCACAAGATTACTGCCGAGCTGCTCGACGTAGTCGGGGAGCCGATCGTCAGCTCGACCCTGCAGTTGCCCGGTGATGACCTTCCATTGACGGATCCGGAGGAATTCAGGGGACTGCTCGAGAAGCGCGTGGACGTGATCATCGATGGCGGCGTCTGCGGAGTGGAGCCGACCACGATCCTGGATTTGAGCGGCCCAGAAATTCGGCTCGTCCGCCAGGGCAAGGGAGACGCGTCCGCCATCCTTTCCTAATGCGGGCCCGCGCGAGTGCGTATAATGCGCGGATGCCGGATGTCGCGTCGGTCCTTCAAGACCTTTCAAAAGCCGCCATACCCGCCTTGTTCGCGATCACTCTGCATGAGGTCGCGCATGGATGGATGGCGCGGAGCTTGGGCGATCCTACGGCCCAGATGGCGGGACGCTTGTCCCTGAACCCGCTGAGGCACGTCGATCCGATCGGGACGGTCGTGCTGCCGATCGTCCTGCTCATGCTGAACGGTCCGATATTCGGTTGGGCCAAACCCGTTCCGGTATCGTTCGCCAACCTGCGTAACCCGCGTCGCGACATGATTTTCGTCGCGGTCGCAGGACCGGGGTCGAACCTGCTGATGGCGCTTGCTTGGGCGCTGCTGGCTGCGCTCCAGCTTTCGGTCCTGCAGATCGGAGGGACTGCCGGTCGTTGGTTCCTCGCGGTTTGCGGCTTCGGAATCTGGATCAACGTCATCCTGGCCGTCTTCAACATGTTACCCATCCCGCCGCTCGACGGCGGGCGCGTGCTCGCCGGGCTCGTACCTCCGAAGGCGGCGCGCTTGCTCGATCAGATCGAGCCTTTCGGCATTTTGATCGTGCTCGTGCTGCTCTATACCGTCCTGTGGGGCTGGCTCGAGCCGATCCTGTTCGCGTTCAACGACTTCTTCGTCTCGATCGCGGGGCTACCCTAGTGAGCAGCGAAGCGAATCAGTCCGGCAGGCCGCGACTTCGGCTTGTCCCGCAGACCCCGCCGCCTCTTCATGACGAGGCGAATGCACCCGCGCAAGGGGAGATGCCGTTCGCGATCGTGGAAGGCGAGCCGATCACTCAGCTCCCGCGGGATCTCTACATTCCGCCGTACGCGCTCGAGGTCTTTCTCGAAGCCTTCGAAGGGCCGCTCGACCTTCTGCTCTATCTGATTCGGCGTCAGAACCTCGATATCCTCGACATCCCGATCGCGGAAATCTCGCGGCAATACGTTCAGTACATCGAGCTGATGAAGGAGCTTCAGTTCGAGCTGGTCGGCGAGTATCTCGTGATGGCCGCGACGCTTGCCGAGATCAAGTCTCGGATGCTGCTGCCGCGGCCGGAGTCGCAGGAGGAAGAGGAGGAGGACCCGCGGGCCGATCTCGTTCGGCGCCTGCAGGAGTACGAGCGCTTCAAGAAGGCGGCCGAGGATCTCGACTCGCTCGAGCGGATGGAACGCGACGTCGTGCAGGCGTCCGCCGAAGTCACGGAACGGAAGGTCGTCACCAAGCTTCCGGACGTTACGCTCAAGGAGCTTCTGCTGGCCTTCAAGGACGTCCTCGATCGCTCGAGCATGTTCGCCCATCACCACGTGCAGCGCGAGCCGTTGTCGGTGCGGGAGCGGATGTCCGCAGTGCTGATGGCCGTGCAAGGCGAGACGGACGTCGACTTCGTGAAGCTGTTCGATCCGCTGGAAGGGCGGATGGGAGTCACGGTTACGTTTCTCGCGATCCTCGAGCTCGTAAAGGAATCTCTGCTCGAGATCGTGCAGTCGGAGCCGTTTGGGCCGATTACAGTCCGAAGCGCTCGCTCGATCGCCGCCTCGGAACCGACCTCCGAACAGGCTTAAGGAATGGACGAAACCCAAGTCAAGCACGTCATCGAAGCTGCTTTGTTGGCGGCCGGGCGGCCGCTGCCCCTCGACACCCTTGCTAATCTTTTCACGGCGAGGGCTTCCGAGCTCGACAAAGAGACGCTGAAGAGGGCCCTCGATGCCCTGGCCGAGGACTATCGTGACCGAGGCCTCGAGCTCAAGGAGGTTGCGAGCGGCTATCGAATTCAGATCAAGAGCTCGATGAGCGATTGGCTGCTGCCGCTTTGGGAAGAGCGGGCGCCGCGCTACACGCGCGCGCTCCTCGAAACGCTCGCCCTGATCGCTTATCGGCAGCCGATCACTCGAGCAGAGATCGAGGAGGTGCGGGGTGTGGCCGTCAGCAGCAACATCATCCGCACGTTGATGGAGCGGAATTGGATCCGCGTCGTGGGTCATCGCGACGTTCCGGGTAAGCCCGCGATGTTCGGCACGACGAAGGAGTTTCTCGACTACTTCGGACTCAAGAAGCTCGAGGATTTGCCCCCGCTCGCCGATATCAAGGATGGATTGCCCGAGCTCCATCCGCAGACGGACTTCATCGAGGAGATCGAGAGCGGTGCGGGCACCGAGGCGGCTGCGAATGACAACGAGACGCAGCCGGACGCCGCGCAAGACGAGTCTCCCGATACCGTCGCGACCTCTGAATCGGAGGAACAAGCGTCTTCCGCACCCGAGTTGCAGGCCCTGAGCGAGGGAGCGGTTGTCGCCGTCGCCGTCGTCGACGAAGACGACGAGGAGGATGACGACGACGAAGAAGAAGACGACGAAGAAGACGAAGAAGACGATTACGAAGACGACGACGATGATGATGAGGAGGACGAGGACGACGACTGGGATGACGACGACGAAGACGACGAAGACGAAGACGACGAAGACGAAGACGAAGACGAAGACGAAGACGAAGACGAAGACGAAGACGAAGACGAAGACGAAGACGAAGACGAAGACGAAGACGAAGACGAAGACGAAGACGAGGAAGACGACGACGACGTAGACGAGGAGGACGAGGACGAGGACGAAGAAGACGAGGACGAAGAAGACGAAGAAGACGAGTACGAAGACGAGGAAGACGAGGAAGACGAGGAAGAATCTGCGAACTTCGTCGTCGTAGAAGCCTTGACGACCTACGTCGAAGGTTACTCAGAAGATCTGGATGACGAAGAGCCCCGCGCGGAGGCGACCGACGACGTCGAGGTCGGCCCGATGCCCGAGGGCGCGAACGTCGACGCCGTTGGGACACTCGCGCCGACTGCAGCCACAGCCGAGAGCGCTGCCCCTGAGCACGACGATGAAGGATCGCTGCTCGAGGCACCGAACGCGCATTCCACGCAGCCCCAGCTCTCGCACGCCGCTGCCGAGGACGCTGCGCCGTCGGGCGAAGAGAGCGACTCGGCCGAAAACGAAGTGGACTCGGACGAAGATTTGAGCCGAGTTGAAACGGGCTAAGACAAGGCGAACGCCGTCCACGCCGCCGTCAGGCGATCGAATCCAGAAGGTGTTGGCGGAAGCCGGCCTCGGATCGCGCCGCGAGATCGAGCGATGGATCGCCGAAGGGCGCATCAGCATCGACGGCCGCAGGGCCGAGCTCGGCGAGCGAATTGCCGGCACCGAGCGAATACTGGTCAATGGGCGGCCGGTCCGTCTGAAGCGGCAGGTCGGGGCGCACCGCCACCTTGCATACTACAAGCCCTCGGGGGAAGTCACCACGCGGGACGACCCTGAGGATCGCCCAACTGTTTTCGATCGCCTGCCTCGGCCTCCGCACGGCAGATGGATCAGCATTGGCAGGCTCGATCTGAACACTTCGGGCTTGCTGCTCCTGACGACGGACGGCGAGCTCGCGCACCGGTTGATGCACCCGCGTTACGCGGTTTCGCGGGAGTACGCCGTTCGCCTGCTGGGGACGCCCTCCGACGAACAGCTTCGCGCGCTCTCTCAAGGCATCATGCTCGACGACGGACCCGCCCACTTCGAATCGATCGAGATGCGAGGCGGATCCGGTCGCAACACTTGGCTGCACGTCACGCTTCGAGAGGGGCGTAACCGGGAAGTGCGCCGAATGTTCGAAGCGGTCGGATTGGTCGTCAGCCGCTTGATACGTGTGCGGTACGGACCCGTGCAGCTCGGTCGGATGCAGCGCGGGCGGATGCGTGATCTGACTCCAGGCGAGGTCGCTTCGCTTTATGAGGCCGTCGGGTTGGCCCCACGGTCGGAGCCGCAGCCGAAAGGCAGGACCAAGGCGGGACAAGTGGCCGCCTCGCGCCACACACCGAAGGGCAAGGCTCGGGCGGCACGCAGCCGGCGCCAGCGCTGAATGGAGGGGATCGTCTAAGCCTTCACTCGCAACGGCGGAGCGGTGACTTACATCGTGCGCGAAGCCTCACCGCTTTGCACCGGTCGCCCTGCGCGCTCCTGCGTCAGCCTTGGCAATCGATCCGTTGCCCGTGCGTACCTTTGCCGTCCGGCCCCAACAAGAAGAAGTAGGGTGCGATGATCTCTTCAGGCGGCCTCAACGTCTCCGGATCCTCGGCCGGATAGGCCTGCGCACGCATGCGTGTTCGCGTGGCGCCCGGATTGACGCAGTTCACCCGAATGGAAGTGTTTTCGAGCTCGTCTGCGAGGATCTGGCTCAAGCCCTCTGTCGCGAACTTCGACACCGAGTACGCGCCCCAGTACGCCCGCCCTCGATTGCCGACGCCGCTCGTCGTGAAGATCAACGAAGCATCTTGCGACTGCTTGAGCAGCGGCAGCATGCAGCGCGTGAGGATGAAGACGGCGTTCACGTTCACGTGCATCACGCGCTGCCACGTGCCGATGTCGTAGTGCTCGATCGGGGCGCGGTCGCCGAGTATGCCGGCGTTGTGGACGAGCCCGTCGAGCCGACCGTAGTGCGACTCGATCTGCTCGATCAGATGCTGGTACTCCTGGCCCTGTGCGCGCTCGAAGTCGAGCTGCACGATCGCAGGCGCAGGCCCGACGGCCGCGACCTCGTCATGCACCTGCTCGAGCGCCCGTTTGTTGCGGCCATGCAGGAGGACCGTCGCGCCGAGTCGCGCGGCACCTAGCGCCAGCGCGCGCCCGATTCCGCGGGTCGTGCCCGTGATCAGAATCACGCGGCCTTCGAGCAGCCCCGGGCGAGGCGTGTAGTTCTGCCAAGGCTTCATTCGGCGAGGCTATTCGGTGGTCGTCGAGATCGCAAGGCGCCCGGCTGCCGACTCGCCGGCGGTTTCGTCTCGGGCTTCGTCGGCGACCGCATCACCGTTGGAAGACGGGTCGGCGGATTTGCCGTCGACCTCCGCGCTCACGTCGGCCAGCACCGCCGGCTCGCGCGGAGTCTCCTCGATCGGCGGCACGGTCGTGAGCTCCTGCCTCGGGCTGACGCCGAGCTCCGTGAAGCGGCGCGCGCCGGGCAATACCATCCGCTCGAGAGAGCCGATTGCCCGGTTGTAGGCCTTGACGCCGTCGCCGAGCGACTTCCCGATCTGCAGCAGATGCGCGGCGAACGCATTGAGCCGCTCGTAGAGCTGTGTGCCGAGCTTGCGGATCTCGACGGCGTTCTCGGCAAGCTTGACCTGCTGCCAACCGTAGGCGACGGCTTTCAGCAACGCGATGAGGCTCGTCGGCGTCGCAAGGATGATGTTTTGCCTGAGCGCGTCGTCGAGCAGAGCAGGGCGCTGCGACAGCGCCGCGCTCAGGAATTGATCGCCCGGGATGAACAGGATCACGAACTCGGGCGTGTTGTCGAATTGTTTCCAGTAGGCCTTGGTCGACAGCTCGCGTACGCGCTCGGCCACGATCGCAGCGTGACGGGCGAAGGCCGCGCGTCGCTCCGCCTCGTTCTCGGCCTGCATCGCCTCGAGGTAGGCATCGAGCGGCGTCTTCACGTCGACGACGAGCAGCCGGTTCTCGGGCAGCCGGACCAGCATGTCGGGCCTGATCGCGCCGTTCTCCGTCGCACGGTGACTCTGCACCGAGAAGTCACAGTGCTCGACCATGCCCGCGAGCTCGACCAGCCGCCGCAGCGTGACCTCTCCCCATTGGCCGCGCACCTCGGGCCTCCTCAGCGCGTTCACGAGGTTGCGCGTTTCGGCACGCAGCTCGCTCTGGCTCGCCGCCATTGCCTCGAGCTGCGCCTGAAGCGCCCCCTGCGCCTCGCGTCTCGCCTTCTCGAGCTCTTGCAGCTGCGAGTCCGTTCGCTCGAGCGCCTCGCGGATCGGCCGCACGATGTTCTCGATCGCCCGCTCGCGCGCCGCGAGCTCGCCCTTAGCGCGCTCGTGATGGGCGCCGAGATTCTCGCGCGCGAGCTTGAGGAACGTTTCCGTATGCTGTCGGAACTGCTCGTGCGCGAGCCTGCCGAAGCTCACGCGCAGCTTCTCTTCGGCGAGTGCGAGTGCCGCTTCACGCTCCGCTTCCGCGCTATCGCGCGCTTCGAGCTCGGCGACGCGCACGCTGAGCTCCGCTTCGAGGCGGACGCGACGCACGTAGCCGATGCCCAGACCGACGAGCAGTCCCGCGACGAGCGCGACGGCACTCGCGGCGACGAGGAGCTCGAAGGCGACGCTCTCAGGCAGCGTCATCGGCTCGTCTTTCCGCCTACGGCACGATCGACGGGATGCTTTTCCTTACGCACGAGCCGAAACGTCAATAGAAGTGACATCAATTATATGATGCAACGTGTGGAAAATACTAGTCTTCTACGCTGAGCTGGACGTGCGTTTCACGGCGTGCGCGAAGTAATTCACGTCGACGTTGCCGCCAAGGCGGTAGTCCGCCGTGAGCGGGTTGTAATGCAGGCCCGACAGGTCCGTCACGTCCAGGCCGGCGTCGCGGCACCACGCTGCGAGCTCGGACGGGCGAATCAGCTTCACGTACTCGTGAGTGCCGCGCGGAATCATCCGCAGCAGGTGCTCCGCCGTGACGATCGCGAGAAGGAAGCTCTTCGCATTACGGTTGATCGTGCTGAAGAACGCGGAGCCGCCCGGACGAAGCGCGGCGGCGCACGCGGCAACGATCTCGGCGGGCCGCGGCACGTGCTCGAGCATCTCGAAGCACGTCACGACGTCGAACGTGCCCGGTTGACGGGCCGCGAGCTCGTCGACGGCAATGCACTCGTAATGGATCTTGAGGCCGCTCTCGGCGGCGTGCGCGCGCGCGATGTCGATGCTCGCGGGAGCGAGATCGATGCCCGTCACGTCGGCGCCAGCGGCCGCCGCCGCTTCCGCGAAAATGCCGCCGCCGCAGCCGACGTCGAGGAGCTTCGAGCCGGCGAGCGCGGCGTGACGCCGCACGTAGTCGAGCCGAAGCGGGTTGATCGCGTGCAGTGTCTTGAACGCGCCGTCGCGATTCCACCATTCCTCGGCGCGAGAGGAGAACTTCTCGAGCTCGTTCGCGTCGACGTTGCGTCGCTGTTGGACCATCGGATTCACCTGTTCGTCGCTGCCGAGCGGGCCTCGTCGGTCAGCCGCATCGACCACCGCGCGACTCGCGCGCACGTATCGGCCACGTCGAGCCTCGTGTGCTGCCCGTCGGCGACGAGGTGCTCGCCCGCGACCCACACGTCGCTCACGTGCTCGCGCGACGCAGCGTAAACCAGATGAGAGACGGGATCGAGAACCGGCTGCAGCGCCGCATCGCTCATCGACACGCAAATCACGTCAGCCGCCTTGCCCGGCTCGAGGGAGCCGATCTCGTCGTCGAGCCCGAGCGCGCGCGCGCCGTTGATCGTTGCCATGCGCAGCGCCGTCGCGGCGGGCACGGCCGTCGCGTCGTTCGCGACGAGCTTGGCGAGCAACGCTGCGGCGTCGAGCTCGGACCACATGTCGAGCCGATTGTTGCTCGCGGCGCCGTCGGTGCCGAGCGCGACGTTTACCCCTGCTGCAAGGAGGGCGGCGACGGGGCACGCGCCGCTCGCGAGCTTCAGGTTCGAGCGAGGGCAATGGACGATGCTTGCGCCGGCGCGCGCGAGCGCGTCGATTTCCTCGGGAAGAAGCTGCGTCGCGTGCACGCCGATCAGCCCCGGCGTGAGCAAACCGAGCTCGTCGAGACGCGCGAGCGGTCGCCGGCCCGTCTTGCTCACGGCCTCTTCGACCTCGGCGCGCGTCTCGTGCAGATGCGTGTGAATCGGCACGTCGAGCTCGTCCGCGAGCTGCCGGATGCGTTTCAGCGTCGCGTCCGAGGTCGTGTACGGCGCATGCGGTGCGAACGTCGTCGCGACCAGGGGATTACCCTTGAAACGATCTCGGACCTCGAGTCCCTTCGTGATGTACTCGTCGGGCGTCGCGGCCCAGACGGTCGGGAACTCGATCGCGATCATGCCGACGACGACGCGCATCCCGGCCTCGGCGGCCGTCTCGGCGACGACGTCGGGGAAGTAGTACATGTCGGAGAAGCACGTCGTGCCGGCGCGCAGCATCTCCGCGACCGCGAGGAGCGTGCCGTCGCGCGTCGACTCGGCGTTGACCCAGCGGGACTCCGCAGGCCAGATCCGCTCGCGGAGCCAGCGCTCGAGCGGGAGGTCGTCCGCGAAGCCGCGAAAGAGCGCCATACCGGCGTGACAGTGGGCATTGACGAGCCCGGGCAGGAGCACGTGCTCGGGACGCTCGTGGAGCGCGTCCGGCACGAACCGGGCGCGTGCCTCCGCCTCTGGCAATACCGCCTTGATCCGGCCGGCGTCGATCGCAACGGCGAGTCCCTCGACGGCGCGCACATCGGGCTCGATCGCGACTGTCCAGCGCGGACAGATCAGCGTGTCAATGTGTTCGGGCATCGTCGTCTCGCTGCAGTGGCCCTCGGCGCTTCGACCGGCCGGGCCTGCACCTTCGCCTGCCGAGCCCTTCCGAGCCGCTGCAAGTATAGCCCCTCGGGCCGCCCGCAAGCCTGCGGATCTCGAGCCGCTGTGCTAGAATTTGGGTTGTTTTTTGAGCACTTGAATCCCTGCCAGTCGGGCCGCCGTGTCGCTCGGCCGGCGAAACCATATCTCGCAGCTTTTCGCGCTCTCCTTGGCCGGCGTCAACGGAGATCGGGGCGTTATTTTTTGAGCGAAACGAATGGCTGAAGGGGCGAAGGAAATATTGCCGGTCAATCTCGAGGACGAGATGCGGCAATCGTACCTCGATTACGCGATGAGCGTGATCGTGGGTCGCGCGCTGCCGGACGTGCGGGACGGGCTGAAGCCCGTGCACCGTCGCGTGCTGCACGCCATGCGCGAGCTCGGCAACGACTACAACAAGCCGTACAAGAAGTCGGCGCGCGTAGTCGGCGACGTCATCGGTAAGTACCACCCGCACGGCGATGCGGCCGTCTACGACGCCATCGTCCGGCTCGCGCAAGACTTCTCGATGCGCTACGTGCTCGTCGACGGGCAGGGCAACTTCGGCTCAGTCGACGGCGACGCGCCCGCGGCGATGCGTTACACCGAGGTGCGCATGGCGCGCATCGCGCAGGAGCTGCTCGCCGACATCGACAAGGAAACGGTCGACTTCGTCCCGAACTACGACGAGTCCGAGCGCGAACCGTCCGTTCTGCCGACCCGTATCCCGAACCTGCTGATTAATGGCTCGTCGGGCATCGCGGTCGGCATGGCGACCAACATCCCGCCGCACAACCTCGGCGAAGTCGTGGACGCCTGTCTGGCCGTGCTCGAGAACCCGTCGATCGGCATCGCCGACCTCATCAAGCTCGTGCCGGGACCGGATTTTCCGACCGCCGGGCAGATCCACGGCGTGCAGGGCATCTACAGCGCCTACACGACGGGGCGCGGGCGGATCTACGTCCGCGCGAAAACGCACATCGAGGAGATCGACGACCGCGGCCGCGAAGCGATCATCGTCACCGAGCTGCCTTACCAGGTGAACAAAGCGCGGCTGATCGAGAAGATCGCCGAGCTCGTCCGCGAGAAGCGCCTCGAAGGCATCGCCGAGCTGCGCGACGAGTCCGACAAGGACGGCATGCGCATCGTGATCGAGCTCCGACGCGGCGAGCGCTCGGACGTCGTGCTGAACAACCTGTTCAAGCACACGCCGATGCAGAGCGTGTTCGGCATCAACATGGTTGCGCTCGTCGACGGGCAGCCGCGTCTTCTCTCGCTCAAGGAGCTGATCGAGGCGTTTCTGCGCCATCGGCGCGAGGTCGTCACGCGGCGCACGCTGTTCGACCTGCGCAAGGCACGCGAGCGCGCGCACGTCCTGGAAGGACAGATGGTCGCGCTCGCGAACATCGACGAGGTCATCGAGCTGATCAAGGCGTCGCCGTCGCCGGCCGAGGCGCGCGAAGCGCTGTGCGCGCGAGTCTGGCGGCCGGGCGCCGTCGTCGCGATGCTCGAGCGCGCCGGCGCCGCGAGCACGCGCCCCGAGGATCTGACCGAGGAGTGCGGCCTTACCGAGGAGGGATATCGACTCTCGACGATCCAGGCGCAGGCGATCCTGGACCTCCGGCTGCACCGTCTGACCGGCCTGGAGCAGGAGAAAATCTCCACTGATTACGGAGAGTTAATCGATAATATTGAGGAATATCTCCAAATCCTCTCCGACCCCGACAAGCTCCAGGCCGTGATCCGCGGCGAGCTGATGGAGATTCGGGAGCGCTATGCGGATGCGCGGCGCACCGAGATCGTCGAGGACTTCAACGACCTCACGATCGAGGATCTGATCCCAGAGGCGTCGCTCGTCGTCACGCTGTCACACGCGGGTTACGCGAAGGCGCAGCCGGTCGACATGTACCAGGCGCAGCGCCGCGGTGGACGAGGCCGCGCGGCGGCCCGCGTCAAGGACGAGGATTTCATCGACCAGATTTTCGTCGCGCATTCGCACGACACGCTGTTGTGCTTCACGAGCCGCGGCAAGGCGTATTGGCTCAAGGTGTATCAGCTGCCGCAGGCGGGCTCGGGCTCGCGCGGCCGGCCGATCGTCAACCTGCTGCCGCTCGAGGCGGACGAGCGGATCAACGCCGTGCTTCCGGTGAAGTCGTACGACGAGGATAAGTTCGTTTTCTTCGCGACGTCGCAGGGCACCGTGAAGAAGACGCCCCTCGTCTCGTTCTCTCGGCCGCGAACGAACGGCATCATCGCGATCGATCTGCGGCCCGAGGACAGGCTGATCGGCGTCGGCATCACGGACGGGCGCCGCGACATCATGCTGTTCTCGAGCAGCGGAAAGGCGATTCGCTTCCGCGAGGACGATGTGCGCCCGATGGGCCGCACGGCGGCCGGCGTTCGCGGTCTGCGTCTCGCCGGCGCCGGCGACGAGGTCATCGGCGTCGTGATCCTCGACGACCGCGGACCGGTGCTGCTCGCGACCGAGAACGGCTACGGCAAGCTGACGCCCGTCGAGGAGTTCCCGGTGCAAGGGCGCGGCGGGCAGGGCGTGATCTCGATTCGCACGTCCGAGCGCAACGGAAAGGTCGTCGCTGCGCTCCAGGTCTCGCCCGAGGACGAGATCATGATGATCACGTCCGTCGGCACGCTCGTGCGCACGCGGGCGGCCGAGATCTCGGTGCTCGGCAGAAACACGCAGGGCGTTCGGCTCATTCGCCTCGACGAAGGCGCGAGGCTGGTCGGCGCCGAACGCGTCGAGGCGCTGCAGGACGACAACGGCAGCGGAGGGACGGCCGGCGACGGCGAGCTCTCGATGTCGGGAAACGGCGAACTGGCCGGAGACGGCGAGACCGAGCCGTTCGACGACGATGGCGAGCCGTTGGACGACGTCGACGACGCGGACGACGCCGAGCCGGCGGACGACGAATAAGGTCGAATTCACCCGCGCGACAGCAAGGATCAGGGCGACGCCGGTCGGCGGGACGTGCCCGGCAGGGAGCCGGGAGCTTGAGCATGGAAGGATAGTTAGAACATGAAGCGAGTGTACAACTTCAGCGCCGGACCGGCGATGCTGCCGGAGCCCGTGTTGCGCCGCGCCCAGGCGGAGCTGCTCGACTGGAAGGGCAGCGGCATGTCCGTGATGGAGGTGAGCCACCGCGGCAGCGATTTCATCGAGTGTGCCGCCGACGCGGAGCGCCGGCTCCGGAAGCTCCTCGGCGTGCCGGATCATTACAAGGTCCTGTTCATGGCCGGCGGGGCCACGGCGCAGTTCGCGGCCGTGCCGCTCAACATCGCGCCGGAGGGCTCGACGGCGGACTACGTGATCACCGGCAGCTGGGGCAAGAAGGCTGCGAGCGAGGCGGCTCGCTACTGCAACGTGAACGTCGCGGCCGACTCGGAGCCGTCCCGCTACACCGAGATCCCGGCGCGCGAGACGTGGCGCCTCACGCCGGGCGCGGCGTACGTGCACGTCACGCCGAACGAGACGATCGTCGGCGTCGAGTTCCACGAGATTCCGGATGTCGGTGACGTGCCGCTCGTCGCGGACATGTCGTCGACGATCCTGTCGCGGCCGCTCGACGTCGAGCGCTTCGGCATCATCTACGCCGGGGCGCAGAAGAACATCGGTCCGGCCGGGCTCGGCATCGTGATCGTCCGCGAGGATCTCGTCGGCCGCGCCCGCAGGCAGACGCCCGGTGTCTTCGACTACGAGATCACGGCCGAGTCGGACTCGATGTGGAACACGCCGCCGACCTTCGCGTGGTATCTCGCGGGCCTGGTGTTCGAGTGGATCGAGGAGCAGGGCGGTCTTACCGCAATGGCGGAGCGCAATCGCAAGAAGGCCGAGACGCTCTACGCCGCGATCGACGCGTCGGACTTCTACACGAACTCGGTTCGTCCCGAATGCCGCTCGTGGATGAACGTGCCGTTTACGCTCGCAGACCCCGCGCTCGACAAGGCGTTTCTCGAGGAGTCGAAGGCGGCGGGTTTGACGAACCTCAAGGGTCACCGGCTGGTCGGCGGCATGCGCGCGAGCATCTACAACGCGATGCCGCTCGAAGGCGTGCAGGCGCTGGTCGAGTTCATGGCCGACTTCGAGAAGCGGAGGGGCTGATGACCGCGCGGTTCAAGATTCAGACCCTCAACAACATCGCCGTCGCGGGTCTGCGACGGTTCCCGCGCGAGCGGTACGAGGTCGCGTCGGACATCTCTCAGCCGCACGGCATCCTCGTGCGCTCGCACAACATGCACTCGATGGACATTCCGTCGAGCGTGCTCGCGGTCGGCCGCGCGGGCGCGGGCGTGAACAACATTCCGGTCGCCGAGCTCAGCCGGCGCGGCGTGCCCGTGTTCAACGCGCCCGGAGCGAACGCGAACGCGGTGAAGGAGCTCGTGCTGGCGAGCCTGTTCATGGCCGCCCGTAACCTGATGCAGGCGTGGGACTACGTGCGGCGCCTCGACGGCACGTCGGACGAGGCGCTGTCGAAGGAGGTCGAGGCGGCGAAGAAGCAGTTCGTCGGCTTCGAGCTGCCGACGCGGACGCTCGGCGTCGTCGGCCTCGGCGCGATCGGCGTCCAGGTCGCGAACGCGGCGCTCGCGTTGGGGATGCGAGTGATCGGCCACGATCCGAAGATCACCGTGCAGCGCGCGTGGCAGATGTCGTCCGGCGTGCAGCAAGCCGTGAATCTCGACGACCTGCTGACGCGTTCGAATTTCGTGACGCTGCACGTCCCGTTGAGCGACGAGACGCGGAATCTCATCAGCCGCGAGCGCCTGAAGCTTCTGCCGAAGGGCGCCGTCGTGCTGAACTTCGCGCGCGAGGGCGTCGTCGATCTAGACGCGGTGGTCGATGCGCTCGACAGCGGTGCGTTGAGCCATTACGTCACCGACTTCCCCACGGTGCGCCTCAAGTCGCATCCGAGGGCGATCTGCCTGCCGCATCTCGGCGCGTCGACGCACGAGGCGGAGGAGAACTGCGCGGTGATGGTCGCCGACAATCTCCGCGAGTTCCTGGAGAACGGCAACATCCGCAACGCCGTGAACTTCCCCGAAGCCGTTCTGAGCCGCGATCGGCCGTATCGCATCGCCGTGCCGCACCTGAACGTGCCGAATATGATCTCGCAGATCTCGGCGAGCGTGTCGAAGGCAGACATCAACATCAACGACATGCTGAACGTGTCGCGGGGCGAGATCGGCTACACGCTGGTCGACCTCGACAAGCCCGCGACGGACGAGATCGTCGAACGAATCCGCAGCATCGACGGCGTGCTGTCGGCCCGCATACTTCCGGTCCTCGAGGAATAGCCGCGCAGGCACACGCCCCATGAGCGAGCAGCAGGAAGACCCGAAAGCCGCATTGCAGCGCCTGCGTGCGCGCATCGACGAGATCGACGCCCAGATCCAGGCGTTGATCTCCGAGCGTGCGCGCTGCGCGCAGGAAATCGGCACCGTGAAGGGACTCGGCAAGACGGCCGAGTTCTACAGCCCCGAGCGCGAGGCGCAAGTGCTGCGCGCGGTCGTCGAGCGGAACAAGGGACCGCTGCGCGACGAGGAAATGGTGCGCCTCTTTCGCGAGCTGATGTCCGCGTGCCTCGCGCAGGAGGAGCCGCTCAAGGTCGCGTATCTCGGTCCCGAGGGCACGTTCACGCAAACGGCCGTCTTCAAGCATTTCGGGCATTCCGTTCGCGCGTTGTCGGTGCCGACGATCGACGAGGTCTTCCACGAGGTCGAGGCCGGCATCGCCGACTTCGGCGTCGCTCCGGTCGAGAACTCGACCGAGGGCACGGTCAACCACACGCTCGACATGTTCCTCACGTCGCCGCTCAAGATCTGCGGCGAGGTCGAGCTGCGCGTGCATCAGCACCTGATGGGCAGGATGAAGCAGATCTCCGCCATCAAGCGCATCTGCTCGCACTCGCAGTCGTTCGCGCAGTGCCGAGGGTGGCTCGCCCAGTACCTGCCGGACGTGGAGAAGATCGTCGTGTCGAGCAACGCGGAGGCCGCGCGCCGCGCGCGGGACGAGGAGGGCACCGCCGCGATCGCCGGCGAGTCCGCGGCCGAGGTGTACGGCCTGAACGTGCTCTTCAGCAACATCGAGGACGAGGCGGACAACACGACGCGATTCCTCGTGATCGGCCGCAAAACGTTCCCGCCGAGCGGCGAGGACAAGACGTCGCTGCTCGTGTCGGCCCGCGGCACCGAAGGGCCGGGCGTGCTCTTCCATTTGCTCGAGCCGCTCGCGCGGAACCAGATCAACATGACACGCATCGAATCGAGACCGTCGCGGCGCAAGAAGTGGGACTACGTCTTCTTCGTCGACATCGACGGCCATGCGGAGGAGCCCGCCGTGAAGCAGGCGCTCGACGAGATTCGAGAGCAGGCGAACCTTTTCCGAGTTCTCGGGGCGTATCCGAAGGCGGTGCTGTGAGCCCCATGTCGAAGGTGTCGGCCGGACCGGCGGAACGGAAGGACTATCGAGCGCAGCCGGTCGACCGCGTCGGCGGGACGATCGAGGTCCCCGGCGACAAGTCGATCTCCCATCGCGCGCTGATGCTCGGCGCGATCGCCGAGGGCGAGACGCGCGTGCGCGGGTTTCTCGAGAGCGAGGACTGCATCGCGACGCGGCGCGCGTTCGAGGCGATGGGCGTCAAGATCGAGGACGAGCCGGACGGGACACTGCGCATCGCGGGCGTCGGGCCGGTCGGACTCCGCGCGGCTGCAGGACCGCTCGACCTCGGCAACTCGGGCACGGCGATCAGGCTGCTGACCGGTCTCCTCGCCGCTCAGTCGTTCGACTCGGTGCTCACGGGGGACGCGTCGCTGCGCCAGCGGCCGATGGAGCGCGTCGCGGCGCCGCTCCGCTCGATGGGTGCGCGGATCCGCACGCGGGACGGCAAGGCGCCGATCGAGATCTCGGGCGGGGCGCGGCTCTCGGGGATCGACTACACGCTGCCGGTGGCGAGCGCGCAGGTGAAATCGGCGCTCTTGCTTGCGGCGCTCTATGCGTCCGGGACGACGGTCGTCCGCTCGCCGGGGCCGAGCCGGGACCACACCGAGCGGATGCTGCGCAGCATGGGCGCGCACCTCGACACCGACGACGACGGGCTGACGGTAGCGCTGACCGGCCCGCAGACGCTCGAGGGCGGCGAGATCGTCGTGCCGGGGGACCTGTCGTCCGCGGCCTTCTTCATCGTGGCAGGGTGTCTCGGAGCGACCAACGGGCTCTTGATCCGCAACGTCGGCGTGAACCCGACGCGGAACGGGATTCTGACGATCCTGGGCGCGATGGGCGCGCGGATCGAGGTCCGTCATTCACGGATGGCGGGCGCCGAGCCCGTCGCCGACCTGTTCGTCGAGCGCTCCGAGCTGACCGGCATCGACGTTCCGCCCGAGCTCGTGCCGCTCGCGATCGACGAGTTCCCGATCCTGTTCATCGCCGCGGCCGGCGCGCGCGGGCGCACGATCGTCCGCGGCGCGGAGGAGCTCAGGCACAAGGAGAGCGATCGGCTGGCCGTGATGGCCCGGGGGCTCGCCGCGCTCGGCGCGAAGGTCGAGGAGCGGGAGGCGGGCCTGATCATCGAGGGCGCCGGGCGGCTGCGGGGCGGCGAGATCGAGAGCCACGGTGACCATCGGGTCGCGATGTCGTTCGCGGTCGCGAGCCTCCTGAGCGACGGGCCGATCGAGATCCGCGATACGGCGGCCGTCGCGACGTCCTTCCCGGGCTTCCTCGACGTGGCTGCCGCGTGCGGACTGGCCGTCGCGGGGGCGTGAGCGCATGTCCGCCGGGCCGGGCGTGCCGATCCTGACGATCGACGGCCCGAGCGGAGCCGGCAAGGGCACGATCGCCCGCGCCGTCGCGGCGCGGCTCGGCTGGCGGCTCCTCGACAGCGGCGCCCTGTACCGGGTCGCGGCGCTCGCCGCGCTCCGCGCCGGCATCCCGCTCGAGGACGAGGACCGCGTCGCAGCGCTCGCGGGGCGGCTGGACGTCGAGTTCGCCGAGCTCGATGGCCGGGAACGAGTCGTTCTCGACGGCGAGGACGTCACGGCGGAGCTCCGTACGGAACGATGCGGCGAGGCAGCGTCTAAGGTAGCAGCACTGCCGGCCGTTCGTCGGGCGCTGCTCGCCCGGCAGCGCGCATTCATCGCCCCCCCGGGGCTCGTGGCCGATGGCCGCGACATGGGCACCGGCGTGTTCCCGGAGGCAGTCCTGAAGGTGTTCCTGACGGCCACCCCGGAGGAGCGTGCGCGTAGGCGACATAAGCAGTTGAAAGACAAAGGGATTGATGTTAGTCTGCGCGACCTTTCCCGGGAAATCGCGCAGCGGGACGAGCGGGACGCGAATCGGCCGGTGGCGCCGCTGGTTCCGGCGCACGACGCGCGGATCATCGATTCGACGCACATGAGCCCGGAAGAGGTTACGGAGCGCATCTTGCAATGGCTCCGTGAAGCGGGTGTCATGGCGGGATGATCTTTTTCCCCCGAAGAAGGACGTGCCGATCAGGACGGAAACGGCACGATCGTTAATTTGACCGCCGATGCAAGGATGCAACGGCGTTGAGGTTGTAAACATCACATGAGTGAATCTTTCGCGGAACTACTTGAGCAGAGCTTAGCGACTCAACAGATCAAGCCCGGCGCGATTTTGATGGGGAAGGTCGTCGACGTTAACGACGACGTCGTCATCGTGAACGCAGGTCTCAAGTCCGAGGCCGTCATCCCAACCAGTCAGTTTTTGAACGACAAGGGCGAGCTCGAGGTATCGGTAGGCGACGAGGTCGAGGTCGCGCTCGATACCGTAGAGGACGGCTTCGGCGAAACGCGGCTTTCGCGCGAGAAAGCGAAACGGAGCCGCACGTGGGCGCGCCTCGAAGAGGCGTTCCAGCAGGGCAGCATCGTCACGGGCACGATCAGCGGTCGAGTGCGCGGCGGCTTCACCGTCGACATCGATCTCGTACGCGCGTTTCTCCCCGGCTCGCTCGTCGACGTTCGTCCGATCAGGGATCCGGTTGCGCTCGAGGGTCAGACGCTCGAGTTCAAGGTCATCAAGCTCGATCAGCGGCGTAACAACGTCGTCGTCTCGCGCCGCGCGGTCGTCGAGGAAGAGTACAGCGCGGAGCGCGAGCAGCTCCTGAAGAACCTCGAGGAAGGCGCGGTCCTGAAGGGCGTCGTCAAGAACCTCACCGATTACGGCGCGTTCGTGGATCTCGGCGGCATCGACGGCCTGCTGCACATCACGGACATGGCGTGGAAGCGCGTGAAGCACCCGTCCGAGGTCGTGTCGGTCGGCCAGGAGCTCGAGGTCAAGGTGCTGAAGTTCGATCGCGAGCGCAATCGCGTATCGCTCGGCCTGAAGCAGCTCGGCGCGGATCCTTGGGAAGATCTGGCACGGCGTTATCCGCCGGGCACGCGTCTCTTCGGCCGCGTGACGAACATCGCCGACTACGGCTGCTTCGTCGAGATCGAGGAGGGCGTCGAGGGCCTCGTGCACGTCTCCGAGATGGATTGGACGAACAAGAACGTCAATCCGCACAAGGTCGTGCAGATCGGCGACGAGGTCGAGGTCATGGTCCTCGACATCGACGAGGATCGCCGCCGCATCTCGCTCGGCTTGAAGCAGTGCAAGCCGAATCCGTGGGCGGAGTTCGCCGAGAACTACCAGAAGGGCGACCGGGTGTCGGGTCAGATCAAATCGATCACCGATTTCGGCGTCTTCATCGGCCTGCCGGGCGGCATCGACGGTCTCGTCCATCTCTCCGATCTCTCCTGGGACGTGCCCGGCGAGGAGGCCGTGCGCAACTACAAGAAAGGCGAGGAGCTCGAGGCCGTCGTGCTTGCGATCGATCCCGAGCGCGAGCGGATTTCGCTCGGCGTGAAGCAGCTCGACAAGGACCCGCTGTCGTTGTTCATCGCGGAGTTCCCGAAGGGGAGCATCGTGAAGGGCGTCGTGCAGGAGGTCGACGCCAAGGGCGCGACGGTTCAGCTCGAAGGCGGTGTCGTCGGACAGCTTCGCGCTTCGGAGATCTCGCGCGACCGCGTCGAGGACGCGCGCACCGTGCTGAAGCCCGGTCAGGAGATCGAGGCGAAGTTCACGGGCGTCGATCGCAAGAACCGCGTCGTGTCGCTGTCCATCAAGGCGAAGGAGGCCCACGAGGAGGCGCAGGCGATCCAGAGCTACAGGACGGATCGTCCGTCGACCGGTACGACGCTGGGCGACTTGTTGAAAGAGCAGATGTCCGAATAGGCGTACGCGTTCCGAGTCGGATCGAGCCAAGGCTTATAGAGGCAGTTGCAGATGACGAAGTCCGAGTTGATCGAGTCCATCGCCCGCAACCAGAAGCATTTGCCGGCCAAGGACGTGGAGCTCGCAGTCAAGCACATCCTCGAGCTGATGAGCGAGGCGCTCGCGAGCGGCGAGCGCATCGAGATTCGGGGCTTCGGCAGCTTCTCGCTGCACTACCGTCCGCCGCGCATGGGCCGAAATCCGAAGACCGGCGACGCGGTGGCGCTTGCGGGCAAGCACGTGCCGCACTTCAAGCCGGGCAAAGATCTGCGGGAGCGGGTGAACGCGTCGCGGCATCTGCCGGTTCGCAGCTGATCGCTGCGCGAGCCTGAGGAACGGGTCACCGGCCGCCGGCTTCGTCGGCGGCCGGCTTCCCTCCGGTGGACGGCGCGGCAGCGCGGGCAGTCGCGGCGGAGCCCGCGAGGGGCGGGGGACCTCGAAGTGATCGCGCTGCGTCGAATCTTCTTCATCGTATTGCTCGTCTTCGCGGCAGCGATCGCGGCGCTTTTCGCATTCAACAATCCCGAAAGGATCAGCGTCGACATCGGCGTCGCACGCCTCGACGGCGTGCCCGCATCGGTCGCGTTCGCGACCGCATTCGCCCTCGGTTGGTGTTTCGGCGTCGCGTCGACCGCGTTCACGCTGCTGCGCCTGTCGGCCGACCGCCGGCGGCTCCGTCGGGAGCTGCGTATTGCGGAGGCGGAAGCGCAGAGCCTTCGCAGCCTGTCCTTGCAAGATGCCGACTGAAGCCACGTTCGTACTCGCCGGGGTGCTGATCCTGTTCGCGGCCCTCGGCTGGGCGTACGACCGCCTGAGCAGGGACCGGGACAATCAGCCGCCGGCTCGCATCAGCGCCGACTACATCCGCGGCCTGAACCTCGTTCTCAATCGCAAGACGGACGAGGCGCTCGAGCTCTTCGTCCAGATGGCGAAGGTCGACGACGAGACGCTCGAGACTCATTTCGCGCTCGGTCATCTGTTTCGCCGCAGGGGCGAGGTGGACCGCGCGATCCGCGTGCATCAGAACCTGATCGCGAGGCCGGGCTTGAGCGAGGCGCAGCGACATCAGGCGCTCTTCGCGCTCGCCGAGGATTACCTCGGCGCTGGGCTGTTCGATCGTGCCGAGACGCTCTTCGCGGAGCTCAAGACGAGCCAGACCCTCGCGCAGCAGGCACTCGAGAAGCTGATCGACATCTACGAGCGCGAGCGCGAGTGGGAGAAGGCCATCGACGCGTATCGACAGCTCGAGCAGCACACCGGAGAGAAGTCGCCTCGAGTGGCTCACTACTACTGCGAGCTGGCTGAGCTCGCGCGACTCCGCGGCGACGTCGATCGTGCACGAGAGTACCTGAAGCACGTCGCGAACAGCGAATCCGGCGCGTTGCGCGCCGCGCTGATTCGCGCGGAGATCGCGCGGTCCGAGGGCCGCGATGCCGAGGCGATCCGGCTGTACGAGCAAGTCGTCGACGCCGATCCCCGCTTCCTGACCGAGGTGCTGCCGCCCCTTCGCGATTGCTACGGGCGGAACGGCGGCACGCAGCGTTTCGAAGAGTACGTGACGCGGCTCGTCGCGAAGAGGCCTGCGCTCGAGAAGGATCTCGCGTACGCGGCCATCGTCGGCGAGCTCGTCGACTCGGAGGCACTCTCGCGCTGCATCGAGAGCTTCGTGCTGGGCAACCCGATCCTGACGCATCTCGTCGACGTGGAGGAGCTGCGCACTGCCGCCGCGGAGCGAAAGGCCAAGGCCGTGCAGCGAATCGTGCGCGGTCTCCGGCAGCTCGCGTTGTCGAGCGCGCGTTATCGCTGCACGAACTGCGGGTTCTCGAGCCGCAAGCTCTTCTGGCACTGCCCGAGCTGCAAGCAGTGGGAGAGCGTGCGACCGATCCAGAGCTTCCAGTACGACGCGTTGATTGCTTGAGCGAATCTCGCCGAACGGACGAGATTGCATCGCTGCCGGATCGGCATCCGTGCTCCTACGATGCCCTTCGTTCCATCAACGGAGGGAAAGCCAATGCACAGGAAGTCGTTGCCGACGGCGTTGCTCGCGACGCTGCTCTTCGCACCGGCGTCGTTCGCCGGGCCCGTGAACGTGAACACGGCGGACGCGGAGACGCTTGCCCGCGAGCTGAACGGCGTCGGGCCGGCGCTCGCGGAAGCGATCATTCGGGATCGCGAGGAGAACGGCCCGTTCACGTCGCCGGACGATCTGATCCGCGTGCGCGGGATCGGCGAGCGGATCGTCGAGATGAACCGCGCGAACATCCTGGTCGAGGATCCGAAGGGCGCAGAATAGTCCGCGCGGGAATCCGCTCCATCGGTCACTCGAAGCTCGGGCGGGACGCCAGCCGGCGTCCCGCCGCTCGCGAATGAGGAGCGATTCCCTGTCGGGAATCGCGGACCGGCCTCCGTGCCTGACCCGATCCGAGGCGCCGGCACTAGGTAGTCCGGGCATCTGACCACCCCCGCCCTCCGTCCGGTTATCATTCGTTCTTTAGAAGAACGAATGGAGAGGGACGCATGGCACGCGTGCGCACGGCGGTCTTTCCGGTCGCGGGGAGGGGAACGCGTTTCTTACCAGCGACGAAAGCCTCCCCGAAGGAGATGCTGCCGATCGTCGACAAGCCGCTGATTCAGTACGCGGTGGAGGAGGCGCTGGCGGCCGGGGTCGAAAAGCTGGTCTTCGTGACGGGCTCGGCGAAGCGTTCGATCGAGGACCACTTCGACATCGATCCGGAGCTCGAGCGCACGCTCGCCGAGAGCGGCAAGGAAGACCTGCTAGCGCTCGTGCGGAACATCGTGCCCTCTCACGTGAGCTGCCTCTACGTGCGGCAAGGTATGCCGCTCGGTCTCGGTCACGCCGTGCTCTGCGCGAGGCCCGCCGTCGGGAACGAGCCGTTCTTCGTGCACCTCGCCGACGACCTGATCTACAGCGACGTGCCGTGCCTCAAGCAGATGCACGACGAGTTCGAGCGGCACGGCTGCTCGCTGCTCGGCGTCGAGACGGTCCCGCGTGACCAGACGGGCAGCTACGGCATCGTCGGCGTCGTCACCGACGGGGACGGACGTCAGCGCATCGAGAAGATCATCGAGAAGCCTCGGCCGGAGGAGGCGCCCTCCAACCTCGCCGTCGTCGGCCGCTACGTGTTGACGCCGGCGATCTTCGACAAGCTCGAGCGCACTGGCCGCGGCTCCGGCGGCGAGATCCAGCTCACCGACGGCATCGCGGCACTGCTCGAGGACGAGCCGGTCTACGTCTGGCCGTTCAGTGGCAGGCGCTACGACTGCGGCAGCAAGATCGGCTATCTGCGCGCGACGGTCGAGTACGCGTTGCGCCATCCGGAGCTCGGCGAGAACTTCAAGGCCTACCTGCAGGGCGTATTGGAACGTTGAGCTCGAGCGGGCAGGCCGTCCCGAAAATCGTGGCCGACACCTTTTTCTTCGGGAAAGGTGCCTGACACTCATTTGTCATTGACACATTCAGGGAGTGACATCGTGCAGAACGTAGCCGTACGCAATATCGATCGGGCTCCGCTCGACGTCGTCGACGCCTTGGGCGAGCTCGGCGTCGCCACCGTGCACGAGGCGCAGGGGCGGACCGGGCTGCTGAACAGCTACATGCGCCCGATCTACCCCGGCGCGAGGATCGCCGGCACGGCGGTCACTGCGCTCGCGCATCCCGGCGACAACTGGATGCTGCACGTGGCCGTCGAGCTCTGTCGTCCCGGCGACATCGTCGTCGTTGCGCTCAGCAGCCCGAACACGGACGGCATGTTCGGCGAGCTGCTCGGCACGTCGTACAAGGCGAGAGGCGTTCGCGGTCTCGTGATCGACGCGGGTTGCCGCGACGTGCGCGAGCTGAAGGAGATCGACTTCCCGGTGTGGAGCAGGGCGATCAACGCGAAGGGCACCGTGAAGGCCACGGTCGGCTCCGTCAACATCCCGGTCGTCTGCGCCGGCGCGCTCGTCAATCCGGGTGACGTGATCGTCGCCGACGACGACGGCGTCGTCGTCGTGCCGCGTCGACAGGCCGAAAAGGTGCTGGCCGCGGCGAGGAGCCGCGTGGCGAAGGAAGACGAAAAGCGAAAGCGCCTCGCCTCGGGGGAGCTGGGCCTCGACATCTACGGCATGCGCGAGCCTTTGGCGAAGGCGGGCCTCGTCTACGTGGACCGTCTGGAGGACCTCGAACGGTAGCCGCGGTGGCGGCCGCCGCCGTCGGCATGAGGGCGGCGGCCGGTCCTCTGTGACGCAGACCGGCAACGACGTGCCTACACGAAAGGCGGCGCCCCGAGAAGGGACCGGGTCGGGGATGGCTGGGAATCCGTCCGGTACACTCTTGCCTGCACGGTGAGGTCGGCTGCGGGCAGCTGGACGATGTGAACGACTCGAAGCCCATGGAAAGCCCGGCGCCCGTCGCCAAGGGTTTACGGATCGATTTCTGGTACGCACTCGCGCTGTTCGTCGCCGCAGCGCTGGCCATCTACGTCGGTATCGACTGGCAGGGCGGCGTGCTGCAGACGCACGGTTCCGACGTCGCCGCGTTCTTCCTGATCTACGGGCTCGTCACGATCTCGATCGGCTACCCGCATCCCCATTTCGGCTACTACTCGTTCGATCGGGTCTCGCAGGTCGCGAGCATCCTCGTCCTCGGCCCCGTCGACGCCGCATGGATCAACGGGCTCGCGTCCTTGCTCTACCCGTGGCATCGGCTGCTCAAGGGCGTCTCGGCGACCGACGTGCTGGTCGCGTCGGTCAACAACTCCGGGATGATGGCGCTGATGATCCTGATATCGGGCACGATCTACACGGTGCTCGGCGGCGACGTGCCGTTGCTCGAGCTGACGCCGAAGAACGTGCTGCTCCTTCTCGTGCTCGTCGTCACGATGCAGCTCTTGAACGACCTCGCGATGCTGGGCGCCCTGCGCGCGACGGGTGGGAATCCGGAGAAATTCTTCAACCTCTTCTCGGTCGGCCTCGAGCTCGGATCCGCCGCGACCGCCGTGCTCGTCGCGCTCGTGTTCAACACGCTGGACAACGCGGCGCTCGCGCTGCTGCTCGGCGTGCTGACCCTTGGGATGCTCGCGATCCGCCAGTTCGCGAACATGCGGCAGCAGCTCGAGCGCCTCGTCGAGGAGCGGACCCGCGATCTGCAGGCGAAGACGCTCGAGCTCGAGCGCCAGGCGACGCGCGATACGTTGACCGGTCTCTACAACCGCCGTTACGCGGATGACTTTCTCGCGCGCCATCTCGCGCCGGGGGCCGCCCCCGTGCGCCTCGTGATCGCGATGGCGGACATCGACTTCTTCAAGCGGATCAACGACGGGCACTCCCATGCGATCGGCGACACGGTGCTGCGGCGCGTCGCGGAGATCCTGCGGGCGCGCTGCCGCAAGACCGACATGATCGCGCGCTACGGCGGGGAGGAGTTCCTGCTGTGCTTCCCGGACACCGAGCTCGACGGTGCGGCGAGGTTATGCGAATCGCTGCGGAGCGCCGTCGAAGGTGCGGGGTGGGCGAACCTCGGACTCGCTCAAGGCGTCACGCTGAGCTTCGGGTTGGCCGAGGCGCGTCCCGGCGTGACGAGCGATGCGTTGCTGCGGGAAGCCGACCGGCGTCTCTATGCGGCGAAGCGGCAGGGTCGGAATCGGATCGTCGCGGCTTGAACGGACGATGTCGCCGGCGACATCGCCGCCACGGCGGATCGCGAGAAAGGGCGGCAAGAGAATTGGCTCCCCGGGCCGGACTCGAACCAGCGACCAATCGGTTAACAGCCGATCGCTCTACCAACTGAGCTACCGGGGAACCGGCGTTTCGAACGGCATTGTGCCCCGCGGGCGGTCGACAAGTCAACACGCTCGGGGCCAAAACTTATTGGAACGGCAAAAGCTTACGCGATCTTCTCCATCCGGCGCCTGAAGAGCGGGCCGCGTGCCGGATGGGGTGCCGTCCAGGGCGGGCATTGTCCAGACCCGCCGCCCGGAGGTCAACGGCCAAAGCCGAACAACGCGCCACGCGATCGAATGGCGCGCGGCGCAGTCTAAGGCCGCTGGATCGGCCCCGATGCGCTTTCCCGGCGGTCGTTGCGCCGCTAATCTTCGAGAGCCGGTCCTCGCTTCTCCGCGACAGCATCCTCCCGTGAGCGCATGACTGAAAAGATCTTTCATCTCGAGTGCGACTACGAGCCGGCGGGCGATCAGCCGCAGGCGATCCGCGAGCTCGTCGAGGGTATCGAGGCGGGCCTCGCGCGGCAGACGCTGCTCGGCGTGACCGGCAGCGGCAAGACGTTCACGATGGCGAACGTGATCGCGGCCGTGCAGCGCCCGACGCTGATCCTCGCGCACAACAAAACGCTCGCCGCGCAGCTCTACGGTGAGATGCGCGAGTTCTTCCCGCACAACGCGGTCGAGTACTTCGTTTCGTACTACGACTACTATCAGCCCGAGGCGTACGTTCCGTCGAGCGACACGTATATCGAGAAGGACGCATCGATCAACAACCACATCGAGCAGATGCGGTTGTCGGCGACGAAGGCGCTGCTCGAGCGGCGCGACGTCGTGATCGTCGCGACGGTCTCGGCGATCTACGGCCTCGGCGATCCCGAGGCCTACCACGCGATGGTGCTGCACCTCGTCCGCGGCGCGACGATCAACCAGCGCGACATGCTGCGCCGGCTCGCGGAGCTTCAGTACACGCGCAATCCGCTCGATCTCGCTCGCGGCACGTATCGCGTCCGCGGCGACGTGATCGACATCTTCCCGGCCGAGTCCGAGCAGGAAGCGGTGCGCGTCGAGCTCTTCGACGACGAGATCGAGAGCATCAGCCTGTTCGACCCGCTGACCGGCGCGGTGCTGCGCAAGATCCCGCGCGTGACGATCTATCCGAAGACGCACTACGTGACGCCGAGGGAGACGCTGCTCGACGCAGTCGAGCAGATCCGCGCCGATCTCGCGATTCGCCTGAAGGAGCTGCGCGACGCGAACAAGCTCGTCGAGGCGCAACGTCTCGAGCAGCGCACGCGCTTCGACATGGAGATGATCCTCGAGGTCGGCTACTGCAACGGCATCGAGAACTACTCGCGGTATCTCTCGGGACGCAAGCCGGGCGAGCCGCCGCCCTGTCTTTTCGACTACCTGCCGCCCGACGCGCTGCTCTTCATCGACGAGAGCCACGTGACGGTGCCGCAGCTCGGCGGGATGTACCGCGGCGACCGTTCGCGCAAGGAGACGCTCGTCGAGTACGGCTTCCGCCTGCCGTCCGCGCTCGACAACCGTCCGCTCCGCTTCGAGGAGTTCGAGGCGCTCGCGCCGCAGACCGTTTTCGTCTCCGCGACGCCGGGGCCGTACGAGCGCGAGCTCTCCGATCAGGTCGTCGAGCAGGTCGTGAGGCCCACCGGCCTCGTCGACCCGGAGGTCGAGGTGCGGCCCGCGGGCATCCAGGTCGACGACGTGCTGTCGGAGATCAACGCGCGGGTCGCGGCCGACGAGCGCGTGCTGATCACGACGCTGACGAAGCGCATGGCGGAGGATCTCACCGAGTACCTTCAGGAGCACGGCGTTCGCGTGCGCTACCTGCACTCGGACATCGACACGGTCGAGCGCACGGAGATCATTCGCGATCTGCGCCTCGGCGAGTTCGATGTGCTCGTCGGCATCAACCTGCTGCGCGAAGGGCTCGACATGCCGGAGGTGTCGCTCGTTGCGGTGTTCGACGCCGACAAGGAGGGCTTCCTGCGCTCGGAGGGCTCCCTGATCCAGACGATCGGCCGCGCCGCGCGCAACGTGAACGGCAAGGCGATTCTCTACGCCGACCGGATCACGAGCTCGATGCAGCGGGCGATCGACGAGACGAACCGGCGCCGGGCGAAGCAGATCGCGTTCAACGAGGAGCACGGCATCAAGCCTCGTTCGATCACGAAGGCCGTGCAGGACATCATGGAGGGCGCACGCGCGGCGCCGCGCCGACGCCAGCGCGCCCGCGACGAGCAGCCGAAGCGCGCGACGGGGATGAGCCCCGCGGACGTGCTCGCAAAGATCCAGCAGCTCGAGAAGCAAATGTATCGGCACGCCCGCGACCTCGAGTTCGAGGAGGCGGCGAAGCTGCGCGACGAAATTCAGGAGCTGCGCAGGCTGAGCCTCGGTCTCGACACCGAGGCGGCCCCCGAGCGGCGTGCTACGCGGATCTCGTGAACGCGCGCGCCGGGCTTCCCCGGCGCGCCAGGTACACACCTACGGTTTCTTGTGCCGCTTCTGAGCGGCGCGCTGGCCGCTCGTAGGTGCTCGGAGTGATTCTGGTAGGCGCGAGTGGGATCGAACCACCGACCCCCACCATGTCAAGGTGGTGCTCTACCACTGAGCTACGCGCCTAGCGACGCGCAACGATACCCATTTCCGGGGGCGAGACTCAAGTCTTAGTTCGAAGTTGCCGTCGTGCCGAGAGAACGGCGAGGCGGTCCGCGCTCAGGACGCGCGAACGTGCGCACCGCCGAGCGGATCCGGGCCGTCCCGCGCGACTTTGCGTTTCAGCACGACGCGAAACACCGTGCCGTGCGCGAATCCGCTTTCGACGTCGATCCGGCCGCCGTGCGCTTCGACGATCCGGCGCACGACCGAGAGGCCGAGCCCGGCTCCGGCAGGCGCCTCGGCCTTGCGCGGCCGGAAAGGCAGGAAGATGTCGGAGCGCTCTTCGGGGCTGATGCCGACGCCCTCGTCGGCGACGCTGAGCACGGCTTCGTCGGCGATCGCTTCGACCGTGACGCCGACGGTTCCGCCCCGCGGCGAGTACTTGATCGCATTGCTCAGCAGATTGCTGACGACCTGCTCGAGGCGCAGCGGATCGGCCTCGACGAGAACGGGGTGGTCCGGGAGCTTCGCGCTGATGCGGTGCTCGGGGGACGTCGGCGCATAGAGCCGGATCATGTCGTCGACTGCAACGCGAAGGTCGCATTCCTCGAAGCGCATCTCGAGTTTGCCGGCCTCGATCCGCGTCGCGTCGAGCAGGTCGTCGACCATCCGCTCCAGGTGGTCGACTTGCCGGTCCAAGGCGTCATGCGTGCGGCTGCGCTCGACATGCGACCGTTGCTCCGCGAGCGCCTGCATGCCGAGACGGAGCGCGTGCAGCGGGTTTCTCAAGTCGTGCGCGACGCCCGCGAGGAACGCGAGCTGGTTCTCGCGTTGCTTCGCGAGCGCGTCCGCCATTCCGTTGAAGCCGTGCGCGAGCTCGCGAACCTCGCGTAGGCCGATCGGGCGTGCGCGCCGGTCGATCTCTCCCGAGCGGAAGGCCGCGATCGTCTTGTGCAGCGCGAGAATCGGCTTCAGCACTGCGCGATGCAGACCCCACGCCATCGCGAGCAGACCGCAGACCAGCAGAAAAGCGGCCGCGCTCGACCACGCGCCGACGTGGCGGTTCCATCGCATTGCATCCGATTGCGCGAGAAGCAGCTGCTCCTGGTTGAGGTCGTGGAGCGCGTCGAGCGTTTCGACGATGCGGTCGAGCGACGACTGCGTTTGCTGCAGGAGCTCATCGAGCGCGGCCTGCCGAGTCTCGAGCGCCGAGCGTTGCTGCAGGTAGAGCTCGAGCAGCGCGGAGGTTTCGGTGAGGAGCGCCTGCTCGCTCTCGCTGGAAATGTAGCTCTCCATGCGTGCGAGCACGTCCCTGAGCTCCATCAAGAGCTCGATCCTCGCTCTTTCGAGGCCGGGGTCTCCCGTCAGCGTTTGCAGGTTGCTGATCCGCTGATACATCAGAAGGGCGGTCTGGGCTTCGCGCGCGAGCGCGAAGCTTTGCGCGCTCGCGAACATGCTGTCGGTCGCCGTTTCGAGCCTAGACGTGCTGATCAGCCCGGCGGCGACGAGCAGGGCGACGACGGCGGAGGCGAGGACTGCGGCATGGGCAAGAACCCGAATGGTCGGCACGCGTTTGTAAAGACGTGCGAACATGGACGCTCGCTGCTCGCGACGGCCGCGTCAGTGGCGCTTTCGAGCCACGCGCGCCGTCGCGTGGGTGCGTGGAGGGTCAGAGGTGCGGCAGCCCGAGCGAGGCTCGCTTTGCGCGGCGCGCGCGGATACCATCCGCCGCGGGCGCGCGGATCGCTCGGCACCGCCAGGTCGTATCACCGGAGCCAGATACCTATGAGATTGTTGATCGTAGCCGCCATCTTGCTGCTCACCGCTTGCGGCGGGCAAGGGCCGAACGAAACGAGCGGTTCCTCCGGCTCTCAGGCGATCCCGCTGCCATCCGGCGAGCTGCGCGAGCTGACCGTGATCGACGTCGAAGTCGGGAGCGGCGAGGCTGTGCAGCGCGGCGACACGGCCGTCGTGCACTACACGGGCTGGCTCTACGATCCGAATGCGGGCAACCGGCGCGGCGCACAGTTCGACAGCTCGAGGGGCGGGGACACGTTCTCCTTTCAGCTCGGCGCCGGCCGCGTGATCCGCGGATGGGAAGAGGGCGTCGACGGCATGCGGGTCGGCGGGCGCCGCTATCTCTTCCTGCCGCCCGAATACGCGTACGGCGAGCGCGGCGCTCCGCCGGTGATCCCGCCGAACGCGGCGCTCGTGTTCGACGTCGAGCTCGTGGAAATCGTCCCGCTGCCGTGATGGTAGACTTCCGGCGGGCGGAAAACGGGGATCTCGTATGGCGATAACCGGTCGGTGGCCGAGAGCCATCTTTTACGATTCGAAAACCACGCTGTTCAACTGGGCGGGCAGCTGGCGCGGTGCCGCGGCCCAGATCCTCGCGAAGTACGGGGCGAGCGTCCCCGAGCAGACGTTCGTCGAGACGTGGGTGAAGGCCTTCGAGGGGCTGCATCGGCGGGCGGCGTTCTACCGCTATGCGCAGGTCACCGATCTCGTACGCGAGGCGTTGCTGAACACCTATCGGCTGTTCGGCATCGAAGGCAGCGGAGACGACGTCGAGTACTTCCTCGCGCTCCAGGAGAAGGTCGAGCTGTTCGACGACACCGAAGAGGCGCTGACCAACCAGCAGAAGCTCGGCGTCAAGGTCTTCATCTACTCGGACGTCGAGACGAAGTACCTCGACATGTACGTCTCGAAGTTCAAGCACTTCAAGCCGGACTTCGTCGGCACGACGGAGCAGGCCGGGGTCGCGAAGCCCAACCCGCGGACGTACCGCTGGGTCCTGCGCCAGACCGGCTTCGAGGCTCGTGACGTGCTGTACTGCGCGGCGCCCGTCTTCGACGTGCAGGGTGCGATGTCGGCCGGGATGATCGCCGCCTGGCTGCGCCGGCCCGAGGGCCGGCTCTCGAGCGAGACGCATTCGCCCGCGGATCTTCCGGCGGACTACGAGGTCGAAAGCCTGCACGACGTGACCCGCATCATCGAGCTGAACCGGGGCGGCTGACGCTCGCGGCAAGCTCGCCGGACCATGGGGGCCGTGCGGGGGCCGCTTGTGTCGCCCAGCGGGCACTCGTAAAATGCCGTACCGCCCTGAAAGGTCGAGTAATGCCGACCGGGGCAGGCTCCAGGTGAGCGGCCGTAGGCACGCGATCGAGAGGCAAGCCTCTCGCGACGTGAACCGCGGCCGTAGTCGTTTTGGCCGAGGGACGTAAGGAGGACAGAATCTCCCAAAGTAAACGCGTGAGGCGCAATCAGGAGATCAATGCGCCCAGGGTTCGTGTAATCGGTGCCAACGGGGAACAAGTCGGCATCATGCCCATTCAGGAGGCCCTCGCGGCCGCCGAAGACTTGAATTTGGACCTCGTCGAGGTCGCGCCGAACGCGGATCCCCCGGTATGCCGGATCATGGACTACGGCAAGTTCGTGTTCGAGCAGAACAAGAAGGCCCAGTCCGCACGCAAGAAGCAGAAGCAGACGCAGGTCAAAGAGGTCAAGTTCCGGCCCGGAACCGAGGAGGGCGACTATCAGGTCAAGCTCCGTAACCTGGTCCGCTTCCTGAGTCACGGCGACAAAGCGAAGGTCACGTTGCGCTTTCGAGGCCGCGAGATGGCTCACCAGGAGCTCGGCACGCAGCTGCTCCGCCGCGTGCAGAAGGATCTCGAAGAGTACGGCACCGTCGAGCAGTTTCCGCAGCTCGAGGGCCGGCAGATGGTCATGGTGATCGCGCCGCGCAAGCGGTAGCGTTCCCGCGAGCAAGTCGACAGGAGTCGACGTTACGAAGTGCCCGTCTCCGCATTGGGGGACGGGCCGCCCGACGGGCCCCGGCAAGGCTCGCTTCGGGCCATAAACTGAGGAGAAAAACATGCCGAAGCTGAAGACGAATCGCGGCGCCGCGAAGCGCTTCCGTCCGAAAGGGAACGGCGGCTTCAAGCGCGGGCAGTCGTACCTGAATCACATCCTGACGAAGAAGTCACCGAAGCGAAAGCGACAGCTTCGCCCGATTGCGCAGGTCGCCGAGCAGGACGTGCCGGCCGTGCGCAAGATGCTGCCGTACAGCTAGGAGACCAGGGATGGCCAGAGTCAAACGTGGCGTCATCGCGCGGGCGCGGCACCGTAAGGTGCTCGACAAAGCCAAGGGCTACTACGGCGCGAGGAGCAAGGTCTACCGGGTCGCGAAGCAGGCGGTCATCAAGGCCGGTCAGTATGCGTATCGCGACCGTCGCCAGCGCAAGCGGCAGTTCCGTGCGCTGTGGATCACGCGGATCAACGCCGCGGCGCGTGCCCACGGGCTGTCTTACAGTCGGCTCGTGAACGGCCTCCGGCGCGCCGACATCGAGGTCGATCGGAAGGTTCTCGCCGATATCGCCGTCTACGACGAGCAGGGGTTTGCGGCGCTCGCCGCCGCGGCCAAAGAAGCGCTGGCTGCACAGTAGCCCCGGCGTTGAGGGGCTGCGCGTGAGCGCTCTCGACATACTGCTGCGCGAAGCGGAAGCGGAGGCGCGCGCGGCCGGGGACCTGCAACAGCTGGACGCGGTCCGCGTCAGGTATCTCGGCAAGAAGGGCCTCCTCACCGAGCGGCTGAAGATGCTCGGGCGCCTGCCGCCCGAGCAGCGTCCGGCTGCCGGCAAGGAAATCAACGAAGCGAAGGTCGCCGTCGCCGAGATCCTCGAGGCGCGGCGGCGCGCGCTCGAGGCCGAGCGTCTCGAAGCGGAGCTCGCCGCCGAGCGGCTCGACGTGACGCTCCCGGAGCGCGGTGAGCTGCCAGGCGGCCTCCATCCCGTCACGCGCACGCTGCGGCGGATGACGCGGATCCTCGCGCGCGCGGGCTTCGACGTCGCAACCGGTCCCGAGATCGAGGACGAGTACCACAACTTCACGGCGCTCAACATCCCCGAGAACCATCCCGCTCGGGCGATGCACGACACGTTCTACCTGAAGTCGGGTCTGCTGCTGCGCACGCACACGTCGCCCGTGCAAATTCGCGCGGCCCGCGCGCGCGGCGTGCCGCTCAAGGTGATCGCGCCGGGCCGCGTCTATCGCTGCGACTCCGACATGACGCATACACCGATGTTCACGCAGGTCGAGGGTCTCGCGATCGACCGCGGCATCAGCTTCGCGAACCTGAAGTCGGTGCTTTACGAGTTCGTGTCGAACTTCTTCGAGCGCGACGTGAAGCTGCGCTTTCGTCCTTCGTACTTTCCGTTCACGGAGCCTTCGGCGGAGGTCGATATCTGGTCGGAGTCCGGCCGCTGGCTCGAGATCCTCGGCTGCGGCATGGTGCATCCGAACGTGCTGCGGAACATGGGCGTCGATCCCGAGGAGTTCAGCGGCTATGCATTCGGCATGGGCGTCGAGCGCCTCGCGATGCTCCGCTACGGCGTGAACGATCTGCGGCTCTTCTTCGAGAACGACCTGCGGTTCCTCGAGCAGTTCGGGTAGTCGACACGTGCGTATCAATCTCGAATGGCTGCGCGAGTGGGTCGACGTCGACGCGGACGGCGAGCGCCTCGCGGAGGAATTGACGACGGCCGGGCTCGAGGTGGACGCCGTGCTGCCGGCTGGGCCCGTGCTCGACGACGTCGTCGTCGGGCACGTCGTCGAGTGCAAGCCGCATCCGAATGCGGACAAGCTATCGTTGTGCGTCGTCGACGACGGCGCCGGCCGTCATGAGGTCGTCTGCGGTGCGCCGAACGTCGCGCGCGGCGTCAAGGCGCCGTTCGCCCGGCCCGGCGCGAAGCTCCCGGGCGGCGTCGTCATCGCCGCAACCGAGCTCCGCGGCGTCGTATCGCACGGCATGCTCTGCTCCGCGCGAGAGCTCGATCTCGCCGACGATGCGGCGGGCCTGATGCTCCTCGACGCCGATGCGCCGGTCGGGGCCGCGCTCACGGAGTATCTCCGTCTCGACGACGAGATCCTGGACATCGACATCACGCCGAACCGCGGCGACTGCTTTAGCGTGATCGGCATCGCGCGTGAGATCGGCGCGAAGCACGGCAGGGACCTGCATCCGCCGAGCCTCGCTCCCGTGCCCGCCGCAATCGAGGACGCGTTCCCGGTCGAGCTCCGCGCGGGCGCCGACTGCCCGCGGTTCGCGGGACGCGTGATCCGCAACGTCCCCACGGGGCTCAGGTCGCCGCTGTGGCTCCGCGAGCGGCTCCGCCGCGCGGGCTTGCGCGCGATCCATCCGGTGGTCGACGTCACGAACTACGTGATGCTCGAGCTCGGACAGCCGCTCCATGCGTACGATCTCGGCAAGCTCTCGGAGCGCATCGTCGTGCGGCGCGCGGAGCCCGGTGAACGTCTCGAGCTGCTCGATGGCGCGACGCGCGAGCTCGACGGCGACGTGCTCGTGATCGCGGATTCGTCCGGTGCGATCGGCATGGCCGGCATCATGGGCGGCGCGAGCACGGCGGTCTCCGCGGAGACGACCGACATCTTCCTCGAGGCGGCGCACTTCTCGCCGGACGCGATCGCCGGGCGGGCGCGGCGCTTCGGCCTGCACACGGACGCGTCGCTGCGCTTCGAGCGCGGCGTCGACCCCGACGCGCCGGAGCGGGCGATCGAGCGGGCGACGCGCTTGCTGCTCGACATCGCCGGCGGCAAGCCCGGCCCGACCCGGGTCGCGGAGCTCGCGCCGCATCTGCCTCGCCGCGAGCCGATTCGACTGCGCCGGCGGCGCGTCGAGTCGCTGCTCGGCACGGCGGTCTCGTCGCGCGAGATCGAGCGACTGCTCGGGCGGCTCGGCGTCGACCTCACGGCTCCGGCGCCCGACGAGTGGGAGGCCGTGCCTCCGTCGTTCCGCTTCGACATGTCGATCGAGGAGGACCTGATCGAGGAGATCGGCCGACTGATCGGCTACGACCGCATCCCGACCGTGCCGGGCACGAGCGCCGCTCGTCTCGGCGCCGCGAGCGAGCATTCGGTCGAAGAGGAGCGCTTCGCGGACATCCTCGTCGCGCGCGGCTATCACGAGGTCGTCACGTACGGCTTCGTCGATCCGGAGCTCGATCGGCGGATCGCGCCCGACGCGAACCGCATCGAGCTCGCGAATCCGATCTCGAGCGATCTCGCGGTCATGCGGAGCTCGCTGTGGCCGGGCTTGCTGAACGCGGCGCGCCAGAATCTCGCGCGCCAGCAGCATCGCCTGAAACTCTTCGAGATCGGCCGCGAGTTTGCATCGGGTGCCGCCGACGAGCCGCACGGGATCCTCGAGACGCCGACGATCGCGGGGCTCGTGACGGGCTCGCGCGCTCCCGAGCATTGGGACGGCGCGTCGGTCGAGGCGGACTTCTATGACGTGAAGGGGGACGTCTGCTCGCTGCTGAAGCTCACGCATCAGCCCGATGCCTTCTCGTTCGAGGCGGCGGCGCACCCGGCGCTTCATCCGGGCCGCAGCGCGCGGATCGTCAAGGGCGGGCAGGAGGTCGGCTGGCTCGGTGCGATCCATCCCGCGCTGCAGCGCGAGCTCGAGCTGCGACGACCGGTGTTGCTGTTCGCGCTTCGGCTCGACGTGTTGCGAGAGGCGGCGGTCCCGGCCTTCAGGCCGTACTCGAAGTACCCGACGGTACGCCGTGATCTTGCAGTGATCGTCGATGCCGGCGTCGAGGCCGAAGCGCTCGTCGCGCACGCCCGTGCGGCGGCCGGCGAATGGCTACAAAAAACGGTGATATTCGACGTATATACCGGCCCAGGAATAGAACCTGGGCGAAAAAGCGTCGCCTTAGGCTTGATTTTACAAGGCGTTTCACGCACGCTTACGGACGCTGACGCGGATGAGGCAGTAGGCGCCGTGATCGCCCGGCTGGAACGGGAGCTCGGCGCCAGAACAAGAATTTGAACTCGCTGGCACCGGAAGGCATGGCACTGACTAAAGCAGACATGGCCGAGTCGTTGTTCAACGAGCTCGGCTTGAACAAGCGCGAGGCGCGCGAGCTCGTAGACCTCTTCTTCGAGGATCTGCGGGCTGCGTTGGCGTCCGGGGAGCAGGTCAAGCTCTCGGGGTTCGGCAACTTCGATCTGCGCGACAAGAACCAGCGCCCGGGCAGAAACCCGAAAACGGGTGAGGAAATCCCGATAACTGCCCGTCGCGTAGTCACTTTTAGGCCGGGTCAGAAGCTGAAGGCACGCGTGGAAGCCTATGCTGGAACCCGGGAATAATCACGAGCTCCCGCCGATACCGGGGAAACGCTACTTCACGATCGGCGAGGTCAGCGAGCTGTGCGGGGTCAAGCCGCACGTGCTGCGCTACTGGGAGCAGGAGTTCCCGCAGCTCAAGCCCGTCAAGCGCCGCGGCAATCGACGTTATTACCAGCGTCAGGATGTTTTGATCATTCGCCAGATCCGTAGCCTCCTGTACGAGGAAGGCTTCACGATCGGCGGTGCGCGGCAGCGGCTCACGGGCGACGAGGCCCGGTCGGACCTGACGCAGAGTCAGCAGATCATCCGCCAGATTCGCGTCGAGCTCGAAGACATATTGAAGCTTTTGCGGCGCTAGTGTGTCGCGCGCGGGCGCCCGATTTTCCATATTCAGCTACGCGACACATTTTTCCGCTAAACTTGCCCTCACGGTCGGGGCGTGGCGCAGCCTGGTAGCGCACTTGCATGGGGCGCAAGAGGTCGCTGGTTCAAATCCAGTCGCCCCGACCATTTCTCGACACGAACGAAGATGCGGCGGCCGAGTGTCGCTGCAGAGCGAAGGGCCTTGCTGATCCCGCATTACAAGCTGGAGACCAATCCTTTCGCTCCGGAAGGGGCGCGCCCGTTCTTCAGCTCCGAGTCGATGCGCTACGCGCAGCTCAAGCTCGAGCAAGTCCTCGACGGCCGTTTGCAGGCACTGTTCATCAGCGGGGCGGCCGGGGTCGGCAAATCGGCACTCGTCGAGCACGTCGTCGGCGCCCGTCGCCAGGACGTACAGCTGAGCTGGATCCTGCCGGGCCTCTCGGAGGCGCAGGCGCTGCTCGAGAAGCTCGTGCAGGACATCGGTCCGGGGGAAGTTCACGCAAATATCAATGAGTTAAGGAATATTCTTGAAGTATTCCTTAAGCATCAGGTCGCGCACGATCGGATCTCGGTGATCGTCGTCGACGCGCTCGAGCGCTTTGCGCTGCCCGTGATCCGCGAGCTCGAAGCGCTGTGCCGGCTGCGGTTGCGGCATCGTCCGCTCGTGCACTGCGTGCTCGTGACGCGTAACGAGGACCTGATAGCGAACATGCTCGACCATCTCGAGCAGAAGCGCCCGGCCGCAGCGGTCCATCAGCGGCTCACCGGGTTCACGCTCGAGGAGACCATCGCCTACATCCGCGCTTGCCTGCACGGTGCCGGCTGCGAATGGGTCGAGGAGCTCTTCTCGGAAGAGACGCTGCTCGACGTGCAGGGGTTCACGCGCGGCATCGTCGGCGACATCAACGCGCTCTGCCGGGACGCGCTCGAGATCGTCGCTGCGCAGGGCGACAGCCTTCATCAGCCGCGCGTCACGCGGGCCGTCCTGAAGGAAGCGGCGACGAAGCTTCATTTGCGCTACGACCCGACGCCGTGGCGGCAGCGCGGCGAGGAGTCGTTGTCGGCCGAGTCCGTGCACGTCGGTGATCCTCGCGGCCTGCGCATCGAGGACGCGCGGCTGATCGTCACGAGCGGCGGACGCGCCGTCGCCGAGATCCCGCTCGTGCGCCCGCGGATGGTGCTCGGCCGTGACCCGTCGTGCGACATCAGCCTCGACAGCAGCTACGTCAGCCGCTATCAGAATCTGTTCATGCACACCGGCGATGGCTGGCTCCTGTTCGACCTGAACAGCACGAACGGCTGCTTCGTGAACGGTCGCCGCGTCCGCGAGCATCGCTTGCGGGATGGCGACCTGATCGCGGTCGGGCAGCACCAGCTGCGCTTCGCGAGCGCGGCGCGGGATGCCGCGGCGCCGGCGCGGGGCGAAGACACGATCGTCAGCCCGAAACCCATCGTCGGCAAGCTCGCCTGAGCTGGCCGAGTCTCCCGCCAGGATGGATTCAGAGCACGGCGAGCGGCTCGCCGTCTACGAGGTGCTCGCTGCGGCCGAGCGCGTCGATCGTCGCGATCAGCCGATCCTCGATGCCGAGCAGGATCGGATCGGCGTTGTCCCGGTAGATGTTCGCCTTGGCGTTGAAGACTTGCCGCGACATGCCGTGCTTGTCGCTGACCGTGATCCGTCGCACCGTGAACTCGCCCGTGTGGAGACGAGTGCCAGTCAGGTAGGTCTTGATCGCCGAGATCCGCTCGCCGGAGAGCTCGAGCCCTCGAAGCTGATGCAAGTTCGCGGCGGCGCGCCGCACGAACTCGGGCGCGTCGAGCGAGACGGGGACGCGGTCCGCGTCCGCGAGCTCCGCGCGGAAGTCGCCGACCATGATCTGATTCGGGAGCGCCCGCTCGATCATCCGCGCAAGATCGATCGTCACGTCGCCGACGATGTAGTGGTACAGCGTCGGGTTCAGTCCCTCCGACTGATGAAACTCGTAGCAGCTCCCGACGTGGAAGCAGGCGCGCAGCTTCGGCACCGTGTTGCCCTTGGCCTTCTGCCGCGCGATCGCATTGTCCGCGAGGACGAGATACATCAAGTGATAGAGGTTGATGCTCGCCTCGAGGTCGAGGTCGCGGTTCCACACGTAGAAGCCGTCGCCGGTCGTCGTGCGCGCGAAGTCGACGCCGATCCTCCGATCGAGCAGCATGCTTTGCGCGGAGTTCAGGGAGTACGAGAGGCTGTTCAGCTGCGCCATCTGCTCGAACGGATGGAGCAGCCCGAAGCCGACGATATCGAACAGCGCGACCGCACGGCTCGGCACGAACGTGATGCTGTAGCGCTTCACCATCGTCTCGATGATGCGCTCGTGCGTCGGGTTGCTGCCGAGCGGCGCGCGCAGCGGCACGCGGGTCTTCTCCGCGCCGAGCAGGCGAACGACGTGGTCGATGTGGCGCGGGTTCAGCTTGCGCTTTCCGGACAGGAGGGCCTTGAAGAAATCCTCGGACGGACCGTAAGCCGCGCCGTGCTCGGGGTCCGCGCAGCGCTGCGCGAGCTCGGCGACGACGTAGTGCGGAATCATGACGAGCGAGATGCCGTCGCTCTCGACGCACCAGCCGAGGATGACGTTCTGCCCGAGCCCCCAGAGCCGGTGCAGGCACTTGTCGAGGTAGATGAGGTCGCTGCGCTCCTTCAGGCTCATCTCGGCCGTGATCGACGACAGCGCATCGAGATAGCTGCCGACGCTCGCGAGCCTGAAGATTCCCGAATCGTCCGCTGAAGTCATAGCGAACCTCGGCGCTGCGGAACTTGCCGCGTTGCGGCACGACCGCGAACCGCCCGACCCATCTCTCGAACCGGAAGCCCCCCTGACCTACCGAGCGTCCCGCATCGCTGCCGCAAGCGTGCGGGCGCTCTTCGTCGCGTCGAAGTGTACCGTATTGTTCCGAAAAGGGTAGACGCCGCTTGGCGGCGGAAGGGGCTTCGCGCGAGCGGTGCTGCCGTTGCCCGCGGATCGCATGAACGGGGATAATCGGCGCCCCGCCCGAACTGCTCAGAGAGACGAATGGCAGAGGATCCCACGCAGGTCGATCCGCGGCGCTGGTCGCGGCTCGTCGTCGACGGCGTCAAGCAGGCGCCGAGCCGTGCGATGCTGCGCGCGGTCGGTTTTCGCGACGAGGATTTCGCGAAGCCGCAGGTCGGCATCGCGTCGACGTGGAGCATGGTCACGCCGTGCAACATGCACATCGACGGGCTCGCGCGCGAAGCGGCGGCCGGCGCCGACGCCGCGGGCGGCAAAGCCGTGCTGTTCAACACCATCACGTTGTCGGACGGCATCTCGATGGGCACGCCGGGCATGCGGTATTCGCTGGTGTCGCGCGAGGTGATCGCGGACTCGATCGAGGCGGTCGTCGCGGGCGAGGGTCTCGACGGCTTCGTCGCGATCGGCGGCTGCGACAAGAACATGCCGGGCTGCGCGATGGCAATGGCGCGGCTCGACCGGCCCTCGGTGTTCGTCTACGGCGGCACGATCCAGCCGGGGCCGAAGCATCGCGACATCGTCTCCGTGTTCGAGGCGGTCGGTGCGTACGCGTCCGGGAAGATCGGAGACGCCGAGCTCAAGGAGGTCGAGTCGACGGCGATCCCGGGCCCGGGCTCCTGCGCCGGCATGTACACCGCGAACACGATGGCGTCGGCGATCGAGGCGCTCGGCTTGAGCCTCTCGAACAGCTCGGCGCAGGAGGCCGTATCGGATGCGAAGCGCGCGGACTGCCGGCGTGCGGGCGAGGCGGTCGTGCAGCTGATCAAGCGCGGCATCAAACCGTCGGACATCCTGACGAAGGAGGCGTTCGAGAACGCGATCGCGACGGTGATCGCGCTCGGCGGCTCGACGAACGCGGTCCTGCACCTGCTCGCGATCGCGCATGATGCGCGCGTCGATCTTTCGCTCGACGACTTCACCCGCATCGGTGCGAAGGTGCCGGTGCTCGCGGATCTGCGGCCGAGCGGCCGCTACATGATGTCGGAGCTGATCCGGATCGGCGGCATCCGGCCGCTGATGAAGACGCTGCTCGAGCACGGGCTGCTGCACGGCGATTGCCTGACGGTCACGGGACGCACGGTCGCGGAGAACCTCGCGGACGTCGCGCCGTACCCGGAAGGGCAGGACATCGTGATGCCGTTCGACAGGCCGCTGAAGAAGGACAGCCACCTCGCCGTGCTGTACGGCAATCTCGCGCCGGAGGGTGCGGTCGCGAAGATCTCGGGCAAGGAGGGCGTCCGCTTCGAAGGCCGCGCGCGCTGCTTCGGCTCCGAGGAGGAAGCCGTGCGCGCGATCCTCGACGGCGCGATCGTCGCGGGTGACGTCGTCGTGATCCGCTACGAGGGTCCGCGCGGCGGGCCCGGCATGCGCGAGATGCTGAGTCCGACCGGTGCGATCATCGGGCGCGGTCTCGGCGACAAGGTCGCGCTGATCACGGACGGACGGTTCTCCGGCGGCAGTCATGGCTTCGTCGTCGGGCACGTGACGCCCGAGGCGGCCGTCGGCGGACCGATCGCAGCGCTCGAGGACGGCGACCGCATCGTGATCGACGCCGAGAAGAAGACGATCGACGTCGATCTGTCGGCCGACGTGCTCGCGCAGCGGCTCGCGCGCTGGACGCCGCCGCCGGTCAAGGCCGAGCGGGGCCTGCTCGCGAAGTACGCGCGGCTCGTGAGCTCGGCGTCGCGCGGGGCGGTCACCGATCAGCCGCTCTGAATTGGGGTCGGAGCCCTTTGACTCGGTCCAGGCGAGTCATGGTCGAATCGAGCGGAGATAACCGCTCGCCTGGACCGAATCGAAGGGCTCTGGCCCCGGGCCAATCGTGTCAGACACCTTTTTCCCGGCGCGAAAAAGGTGTCTGACACAAGCTTAGTCTTCCCGTCCTTCAATCTTCCTGAAATGGAGCGCGTTCAACGATGGTCATGACCGTGCACGGAACCGTCGCCGAGCAGAGTGTGGAGACGCCGTATCCGGATTCGCCGTGGGTCGTGATGAAATTCGGCGGCCGCAGCGTCGCGACGGCCGAGAACTGGGCGAAGATCGCCGGGCTCGCGCGCGCGCGGCTCGACGAAGGCGTCGTGCCGGTCATCGTGCACTCGGCGCTCGCGGGCGTTTCGAACGCGCTGATCGACCTGCTCGAGACCGCCGAGCGGGGCGGGGCGGTCGACGAGAAGCTCGAGAAGGTCAAGCGGCAGCACTTCGACCTCGCCGCCGACCTCGGCGTCGACGGCCACATGCTCGACGAGCTTTTCGAGAAGCTCGAGCAGATGATCGCGGGTGTCAAGCTGATCGGCGAGGTCAGCCCGCGCGTGCACGCGCGTGTGCTCGCGACGGGCGAGCTCGCGGCGACGAAGCTCGGCGCGGCGTACTTGAACCGGATCGGGCTTCCGGCCGTCTGGCTCGATGCGCGCACGCTGTTGACGAGCAAGACGCTGCGCGACCAGAGCGAACGGGGACAGTATCTATCCGCACGCTGTGACTACCAGCCGAGCGACGCGCTCAAGGCACAGTTCCGCGCCGTCGACGGCTTCGTGCTCACGCAGGGCTTCATCGCGCGGAACGCGCACGGCGAGACCGTGCTGCTCGGACGCGGCGGCTCGGATACGTCTGCGGCTTATCTCGCCGGGATGCTCGAGGCGAGGCGCCTCGAGAACTGGACCGACGTGCCCGGCTTCTTCAGCGCCGACCCGAAGGCCGTGCCGTCGGCGCGGCTGATCCGAAGCCTTCACTATCAGGAGGCGCAGGAGATCGCGTCCGCCGGCGGCGGCATTCTGCACCCGCGCAGCATCTCGCCGGTCCGCGCGTCCGGCATCCCGCTGTTCCTGAAGTGCACCGCGCATCCCGAATGGGAGGGCACGGTCATCTCGAACGCGCCGGGCGACGACGCGCCGCAGCTCAAGGCCATCTCGCATCGAAGCGGCATCACGCTGTTCTCGATGGAGTCGATGGACATGTGGCATCAGGTCGGCTTCCTCGCCGAGGCGTTCGCGTGTTTCCGCGAGCACGGGATCTCGGTCGATCTGATCTCGACGTCGGAGAGCAACGTCACCGTGTCCGTCGACGTCGGCGCGAACAGCGCGGACCGCAGCGCGCTCGAGGCGCTCGCGGACGATCTGCGGCGTCTCTGCAGGGTCACGGTCATTCACGACTGCGCGGCGATCACGCTCGTCGGGCGGCGCATCCGCACGATCATGCACGAGCTGACGTCGGTCCTCGAGCTCTTCGAGGAGTACCAGGTGCACCTCGTGACGCAGGCGGCGAACGACCTGAACCTCACGTTCGTCGTCGGCTCCGAGCACGCGCAGCGCGTCGTGCAGCAGCTGCATGCGCTGCTCGTCACGCGCTTCGAAGGCGGCGTGTTCGGCGCGACGTGGGAGCAGTACTCGCGGGGCCTGCCCCCGGCGCCCGCGCAGCCGAAGCCGTGGTGGGTCGAGCGCCGAGACGAGCTCCTGCGAATCGCCGAGGAGCGGGGCGCGGCCTACGTCTACGAGCGGCGCAGCATCGAGAAGGCGCTCGACGCATTGCGCTCGCTCGAGTCGGTCGACGGGGTCTTCTACGCGATGAAGGCGAACCCGAATCCGGATGTGCTGAAGATCGTGCACGGCAAGGGCGGCCATTTCGAATGCGTCTCGCCCGGCGAGATCGAGCGGGTCCTTCGGCTCTTCCCGGATATCGATCGCAAGAGGATTCTCTTCACGCCGAACTTCGCGCCGCGCCGCGAATACGAATGGGCGCTCGAGCAAGGCGTCTGGCTGACGCTCGACAACCTCTACACGCTCGAGGCGTGGCCCGAAATGTTCGAGGGCGCGGAGGTCTTCATTCGCGTCGACACCGGTCAGGGCCGCGGCCACCACGAGCACGTGCGCACGGCCGGCGTGCATTCGAAGTTCGGCGTGCCGATGTTCGAGCTCGACGAGCTCGCGCGTGCCGTTCGCGCCGCCGGCGCGACGGTGGTCGGCCTGCACGCGCACACGGGCAGCGGCATCCTCGCGCCCGAGTCGTGGCGCGATACGGGCCAGCAGCTCGTCACGCTGCTCGAGCGCTTCCCGGACGTGCGCTATCTCGATCTCGGCGGCGGGCTCGGCGTGCCGGAGCGGCCGGGGCAGCGTCCGCTCGACCTCGAGGCACTCGATGCCCGGCTGCGCGAGGTCAAGGAGGCTTGCGGCGCGCGCGAGCTCTGGCTCGAGCCGGGCCGGTACATCATCGCGCAGGCCGGCGTGCTGCTCGCGCGCGTCACGCAGACCAAGGGCAAGGGCGACGTGCAGTACGTCGGCGTCAGCACCGGCATGAACAGCCTGATCCGGCCGGCGCTCTACGGCGCGTACCACGAGATCACGAACCTGACGCGCCTCGGCGACGCGGCGACCGAGGTCGTGACCGTCGTCGGCCCGATCTGCGAGACCGGCGACCGGCTCGGCTCCGATCGGCTGATGCCGGTCACGAAGGAAGGCGACGTGCTGCTGATCGCGAACGCCGGCGCATACGGCTACGCGATGAGCTCGCGCTACAACCTGCGCGAGCCGGCGGAGGAAGTCGTGATCTAGCCGGCGGAGAGGCCTGCGCGCGGCCGGGGGAGACCCGCCCGCGCCCGCGTGTGGCTTCGCGTGACCGGTTGTGCGATCGTCGTCGTGCCCGCACAATCGCGGCAGTTCAGGGGAATCGACGACGCTAATGACCGAGTCCACCGTTTCGCAGCGGCCCGGGTGCCGCTGCCGGCGCCGGAGCCTGCTCAAGCTGATCGCGGTCGGTATCGGCTTGCCGCGTCTCGCCGCGGCCGACGGCGAGGAATCCGCACCGCCTCGGAAGGACGATCGGCTCGTCGTGGCGTTCGGCCAGCGCGCCGGTCAGCCGATCGCGCCTGAAGACCTCGCGATCGGCGCGAAGCAGATCTTCGCGTATCCGCAGGATCCGGCGACCGGCGTCGTCCGGAGCGGTTCTCGGATGAACCAGATCATCGTCGTCCGTCTCGATCCGGCCGAGCTCGCGCCGGATACGCGTGCCCGCTCCGTCGACGGCGTCGTCGCGTATTCCGGGGTCTGCACGCATACCGGCTGCGATGTCACGGACTGGTACGGCGACGTGCGTCGCTTCAGGTGTCCGTGCCACGAGTCGGAGTTCGATCCGAAGGACGGCGCACGCGTGATCGGCGGACCGGCGCCGTGGCCGCTCGCGGCGCTGCCGCTCAAGGTCGTCGACGGCGTGCTCGCCGTCGCCGGCGAGTTCGACGGGCAGGTCGGTTTCATGCAGCAGCCCGGCGGCCTCGATCCGTTCGGCGGGATCTGACCGCGCGGCCGGCTCGGGCGTCCGTCGCCGGACGACACGACAACGCAACGGGAGGAGTGCATGCGTCGTCTCCGGTTCGCTGCGGCGGGCATCGCTGCGATCGCCGCGCTCGCGAGCTTCCCTTCGTCGGAGATCGAGGCCCAGGTGCAGCGCGGCTCGCCGCCGCTGCCGCCGTTGCCGACGGTCGTGCTGAGCTCCGACTACTCGATCCGCGTCGTCGAGGTTGCGGGCGGGCTCGCGAATCCGTGGAGCCTCGCGTTCTTGCCGGGCGGCGACATCCTGATCACGGAGCGGGCCGGACGGCTCCGTATCGTCCGCGGCGGCGAGCTCGATCCGGAGCCGATCGCGAACGTGCCGCAAGTGCACATCACCGTGCTCGGCGGGCTGCTCGACGTGCTGCTGCATCCGGACTTCGCCGAGAACCGGATGCTCTACCTGAGCTATGCGAAGGCGCGCGACGACGGCCTGTCGACGACGGCGATCGCTCGCGCCCGGTTCGACGGCAGATCGTTGTCCGATGTCCAGGAGATCTTCGTCGCCGAGAACTGGAGCCGTTCGGAAACGAACTTCGGCGGCCGCATGACGTTCGGCCCGGACGGGCGCTTGTACGTGACGATCGGCGAGCGGCAGGAGCAGGAGCGCGCGCAGGATGGCACCGTGCACGGCGGCAAGGTGTTGCGCCTCGACGAGGACGGCTCGGTGCCCGACGACAATCCGTTCGTCGGGCGCGACGGCTGGCTGCCCGAGATCTACTCGTACGGACACCGCAGCCCGCAGGGACTCGCCGTGCACCCCGAGACGGGCGCGCTGTGGGAGAACGAGCACGGTCCGCTCGGCGGCGACGAGATCAACGTCGTTCTGCCGGGCCGCAACTACGGCTGGCCGCTCGTGACGTACGGCAAGGATTACGACGGCACGACGATCAGCGACGAGACGTCACGCGAAGGGCTCGAGCCGCCGCTCATGTACTGGGTGCCGTCGATCGCGATCTCCGGACTGTCGTTCTACACGGGCGACCGCTTCCCCGCATGGCGCGGTAATGCGTTCGTCGGCGCGATGATGCAGGGACGGATCCGCTGGACGGGCCATATCCAGCGCATCGCGTTCAACGATCTCGGCCATCCGATCCAGCGCGAGCCGATCCTGACCGAGCTTCGTCAGCGGATCCGCGACGTGCGGCCGGGTCCCGACGGTCTCTTGTACGTGCTGACCGACGAGAATCCCGGCGTGCTGCTCCGACTCGAGCCCGTCGACTGAGACACGTCCGAAAATTGTGTCAGACACCTTTTTCCGCGGAAAAAGGTGTCTGACACAATTTCCCCCGGGAAAACGTGTCAGACACGTTTTCTTTCAACGGTGCCGCCGCTCGAGCTCCGCGACGACGTCCTCGAGTCGGAGCCCGCGAACGCGCAGCAGCAGCACGAGGTGGTAGAGCAGGTCGGCCGCCTCGGCCGTAACCCGCGCGTCGTCCTGCGCGGCGGCCGCGAGCGCGAGCTCGACGCCTTCCTCGCCGACCTTCTGCGCGATTTTCAGAATGCCCTGCTGCGCGAGCCGCGCGGTATAGCTCTGCTCGGCCGACGCGCCCGCGAGGCGCGCGTCGACGACGCGCTCGAGGGCAGCGAGGAACTCGAGGCCGGTCGTGCCGCTCATGTCGACTGCACCGACGGCGCCCGCAGCGTATCGCCCGGATCGGCCAGCGGCGGCCGCACGGGAATCCCGGCCGCGAGTAGATAGCGTTTCAGGTCCGGGATCGCGATCGACGCGGAGTGGAAGACGCTCGCGGCGAGCGCACCGTCGACGCGCGCCTTCTCGAAGACGTCCTTGAAGTGCTCCGGCGCGCCCGCGCCGCCGGACGCGATCAGCGGCACCTGCACGGCGTCGCGCACGAGGGCGAGCTGCTCGACGTCGTAGCCGCGCCGCACGCCGTCCTGATTCATGCAGTTCAGCACGATCTCGCCCGCGCCGCGCTGCTCGACCTCGCGCACCCAGTCGAGCGTGCGGCGCTGGCTCGGCCGGGACCGGTCGGGATCGCCGGTGTATTGGTAAACGTGATAGTCGCCGTCACGCGCGAGCGTGTCGACGCCGATCACCACGCACTGCGAGCCGAAGCGCCGGACGAGCTCGTCGATGAAGTCGGGATTCTCGAGCGCGGGCGTGTTCACCGAGATCTTGTCCGCGCCGAAGTTCAGGATCGCCTCCGCGTCCGCGAGCGTGCGGATGCCGCCGGCGACGCAGAACGGGATGTCGAGGATCCGCGCGACGCGGTTCACCCAGCCTCGATCGACGGTGCGGCCGTCCGGGCTCGCCGTGATGTCGTAGAACACGAGCTCGTCCGCGCCCTCGTCTCGATAGCGCTCCGCGAGCTCCAAGATGTCGCCCATCACGCGGTGGTTGCGAAACTGCACGCCCTTGACGACCTGGCCGTCGCGGACGTCGAGGCACGGGATGATGCGCTTCGTCAGCATGTCGTTCGGTTCCTCGTGCGCCGCTACAGGTACGCGCGGATCTCGTCGGGCGAGATCCGGCCTTCGAGCAGCGCCTTGCCGGAGATCGCGCCGGCGACGCCCGTCGTCGCGAGCGCGGCGAGATCGGCCGCGTCCCGCACGCCGCCCGACGCCTGCACCGCGAGCGTCGGCCAGCGCCGGACGCAGTCCGCATAGAGCTCGAGGTTCGGGCCGGCGAGCGCGCCGTCGCGGGCGACGTCCGTGCAGAGCACATGCACGAGCCCGTGCGGCAGGAAGCGCTCGATCGCGTCCGCGAGCGTCAGCGCGCTCGTCTGCGTCCAGCCGTGCGTCGTGACGAACGGCGTGCCCGCCGCGTCGATCCGCACGTCGAAGCCGAGCGTGAAGCGCTCGGCACCGTAGGCGTCAAGCCAGCGGGCCACGTGCTCCGGCGCCGTCACGGCGAGGCTGCCGATCACGATGCGGTCCGCGATCTCGAGCGCCTGCTCGAGGCTCGCGACGTCACGGATGCCGCCGCCGAGCTGCACGCGCAGTCCGTCCGCGCGCATCGCCTTCACGAGCGGCAGATTCGCGGGCGCACCGGCCGCCGCGCCGTCGAGATCGACGACGTGCAGCCACTCGGCGCCGAGCGCGCGATAGTGCGCCGCGAGCTCGACCGGGTCCGCGTCGTAGCGCGTCTCCTTCGCGAAGTCGCCCTGGAGGAGCCGCACGCAGCGGCCGCCGCGAATGTCGATGGCCGGGATCAGCTTCATCACAGCGCGAGGAAGTTTGCGAGGAGCCGCGCGCCGAGCCGCGACGACCGCTCGGGGTGGAACTGCGCGCCGAAGAAATTGCCGTGCTCGACGATCGCCGAGAACTCGATCCCGTACTCGCTCGTCGCGCGGGTATACGGTCCGACCGGCACCGCGTAGCTGTGCAGGAAATACGCGTAGTCGCCGTCTTCGAGGCCTTCCGTCAGGCGCGAGCGGCCGCGCAGGACGACGCGGTTCCAGCCCATGTGCGGGACGGGATGCTCGGCCGACGGCGGGAAGCGGCGCGCGACGCCCGGGATGATGCCGAGGCAGGGCGTGACCTCCTCCTCGGACTCGGTGAACAGGATCTGCATGCCGAGGCAGATGCCGAGCACGGGTTGCGTCAGCGTCGGCACGACGTCCGCGAGGCCCGCGCGCCGCAAGCGCTCCATGCCGGCGCGGGCCGCGCCGACGCCGGGCAGGATCACGTGGCTCGCTGCGCGCACGCGGTCCGGATCTTCCGTGACGGGCGCATCGACGCCGAGCCGCTCGAACGCGAACCCGAGCGACGCGAGATTGGAGCCGCAGCTGCCGATCACGACCGGATCGCAGCGGCGTGCCGCGGCCGCACGCGGCGCCGCGGAGGAGGTCGGCGTGCTCATAGTTGCCCCTTCGTCGACGGCAGCATGTCGCCGCTGCGCGCGATGGCTTGCCGCAGCGCGCGCGCGACGCCCTTGAACGCTGCCTCGACCATGTGATGCGTGTTCTCGCCGCGAAGCCGCACGTGCACGTTCGCGCCGAGCGACTCCGCGAGCGAGCGGAAGAAGTGCGGCACGAGCTCGGTCGGCAGCTCGCCGACGCGCTCGCGCGGGAACGTCCCTTCGAAAACGAGGTACGGCCGGCCGCCGAGGTCGATCGCGATCTCGGCGGATGCCTCGTCCATCGGCAGCAGGAAGCCGTAGCGACCGATGCCGCGCTTGTCGCCGAGCGCGCGCTTCAGCGCCTCGCCGAGCGCGAGCGCGACATCCTCGACGGTGTGGTGCTCGTCGACCTCGAGATCGCCGCGGCACTCGACGTCGAGCGCGAACCCGCCGTGCTTGCCGAGCTGCTCCAGCATGTGGTCGAAGAAGCCGATGCCGGTGCGCGCGACCGGCTCCGCCTCGCGGTCGAGATCGATCTCGACGCGGATATCCGTCTCGCGCGTCTTGCGCTTCACGACCGCCGTCCGCGGCCGATCGATGAGCATGTGGACGACGTGTGCCCACGTCTGCTCCGGCGGTCCGTTCTTCGCGACGACGAAGCCCGCGATGCCGATGTTCTCCGCGAGCTCGAGGTCTTCCGGCCCTTTGCCGACGACGGCGGAGCGCTCGCGGTCGAGGACGCCGGCCGCCAGGAACTCGCGGACGAGCCCGACGCCCGGTGTCCGGCAGCTGCAGCGCTCGTCGTGCGCGTGCGGGCAGATCAAGGTTGCCGCGAACGAGATGCCTTGCGAAGAGAAGAGCGCGCGCAGATAGGCGTCGGTGCGCTCGAACTCCGGACGCCTGAAGCTTTCGCTGCCGAGGCCCGGCTGGTTCGTCACGACGACGATCTCGTAGCCCGCCTGCTGAAGGCGCACGAGCGCGGGAATCACGCCCGGCATCAGCATCACCTTCTCGGGCGCGTCGACGCGGCCGTCCGCAGGCTCCTCGATCAGCGTGCCTTCGCGGCCGACGAACAGCACCTTACGCATCATCGAATCGCTCCATCCGGCCGATCGCGTTGAGCAGCAGGTCGTTGTCCTCGGGGCGGCCGATCGTGATCCGCACGCAGTCCGCGAGGGCCTCGTCCGCGAACGTGCGGACGAGAATGCCGGCGCGATGCGCCGCCGTACGGAAGCGTTGCCCGTCACGCGCGCGCACGAGGAGGAAGTTCGCGTCGCTCGGGAACACCTCGACCACCTCCGGCACGTGCCGAAGCGCGCTCGCGACCCGCTCGCGCTCGCGCTTCAGAACCGCGACGCGCGAGCTCGAGATCCGGAGCGAATCCTCCGTCAGTGCGTTCAGCACGTGCTCGATCGACGGCGTCGGGAACGTGTAAGGCGGCAGCACGTTGCCGAGATAGTCGATGACCTCGCGCGCGGCGATCAGCGCGCCGCAGCGCACGCCCGCGAGCGACACGAACTTCGAGAGCGTGCGGAGCAGCACGACGTGCTCGTAACGCTCGCGAAGATCGAGATAGTTCGTGTCGGCGAACTCGTGATATGCCTCGTCGATCACGACGAGCGCGCGATTCGCCGCGGCTTCGCACACGGCCTCGACGTCGGCGCGCGGGATCGACTGCCCGGTCGGGTTGTTCGGCGTGCACAGGAACACGATCTTCACGCTCTGCCCGAGCGCGTCGAGCACGGCTGCCCTGTCGAACGCGAAGCCCTCCGCGTCGCGCCTGAGCGGCACGCGGACGATGCCGGCCGCCTGGATCGTTGCATAGACGCGGTACATGTCGAACGTCGGAGGGCAGATCAGGATGTTGTCCTGACCGGCGCGGCAGAAGCCGCGGATCAGCACGTCGATCGCCTCGCTGCTGCCGCGCGTGACGAGCATCTCCTCGGGCTTCGCGCCGTAGTGCTGCGCGAGGCGGTCGCGCAGCGCGAACGGCCGCGGCGGCGGATAGACGTTGAGCCCGCGCTCGGTCTTGTCGCCGGGTGCGCGCCACGGCGATTCGTTCGCGTTGAGACGGACCATCCCCGGCTCCCACGCGCCCGGCACGTACGGGGCGAGCGCGCGCAGATCGGGCCGCGCGAGATCGAGAACGCTCATCGCGCGTCCCTCCCGAGAGCGTCGAGACGCGTGGTGACCGCCCGTGCGTGCGCGTCGAGCCCTTCGAGCTCGGCGAGCGTCTCCGCGACGGGGCCGATGTTGCGGATGCCGTCTGCGGAGAGCTCTTGCACCGTCATCGAGCGCATGAAGTCGCCGACGCCGAGGCTCGAGCTCCGCCGGGCATAGCCGTAGGTCGGCAGCACGTGGTTCGTGCCGCTGCAGTAGTCGCCGACCGATTCGGGCGACCACGGCCCGAGGAAAACCGAGCCCGCCGCCTCGACCGCGGCGAGCAACGCGCGCGGCTCAACGACCTGCAGGATCAGGTGCTCCGGCGCGTACGCGTTGGAGACGGCGACGGCCGTGTCGAGATCGTCGACGACGATGATCGCCGAGTGGGCGAGGGCGCCGTCGACCGTCTCGCGCCGCGACAGCTTCGCTTTCTGCGCGTCGACCTCGGCGGCGACGGCGGCCGCGAGCCTGCGGCTCGTCGTGATCAGGATCACCTGCGAGTCCGCGCCGTGCTCGGCCTGCGACAGCAGGTCCGATGCGACGAACCCAGGGTTAGCCGTGTCGTCCGCGATCACGAGGACCTCGGAAGGGCCGGCCGGGAAATCGCGCGCGGCGCCGGCGGGATCCGCGTCGACGAGCGCCTTCGCCGCGGTGACCCACGTGTTGCCGGGCCCGAAGATCTTGTAGACCTTCGGCACGCTCTCGGTGCCGTACGCCATTGCGGCGATCGCCTGCGCGCCGCCGATCCGGAACACGCGCTCGACGCCGGCGACGCGCGCGGCGAAGAGCACCGCCGGGTCGACGCGACCGTCGCGCTGCGGCGGGCTGCACAGAATGCGCGTCTCGCAGCCGGCAAGCCTCGCCGGGATGCCGAGCATCAGCGCGGTCGACGGCAGCGGCGCGCTGCCGGCGGGGACGTAGAGCCCGACGCGCCGGATCGGCCGGGACAGGCGCTCGCAGCGCACGCCGGGTGCGGTTTCGACGTCGACGTCGCGAGGCAGCTGCGCGCGGTGGAACGTCTCGATGTTCCGCGCCGCCGCGCGGATCGCGTCCCGCTGCGACGCCGTGAGCGCGCGCTCCGCGTCGGCGAACTCGTCGTCGCCGACTTCGAGCGCGCTGATCTCGATGCGATCGATCTCGCGCGTCAGCCGGCGCAGCGCGGTATCGCCGTCGCGGCGCACCTCGGCGACGATCTCGGCGACGCGCGCCTCGAGCTCTTCGTTGCCCGCGAGCGCCGGCCGTCGCAGCAGCGCCTGCCGTTCCGCCTCGCCGAGCCTGTTCCAGTCGTATTGCTTCATGAGAAGAAAACGGGGTCAGCGCCCGATTCCGCGAAAATGGGCGCTGCACCCATTTCCCGTTCGCATGCGTATCGCTTCATCGGATACCGCCGTCTACGCGAGCATCTTTTCGACCGGCAGCACGAGCATCGAGCTCGCGCCAGCCTCTTTGAGCTGCTCGAGCGTTTCCCAGAACACGTTCTCGCGGCAGACCGCATGGACGGCGACTTTGTCGTCGCGGCCCTCGAGCGGCATGATCGTCGGCGCCTCGCTGCCCGGCAGGAGCGCCGTGATCTCCTTCAGCGCCGAGCGCGGCGCGTGCAGCATGATGTATTTGCTCTCCCGCACCTGCAGCACGCCCTCGATGCGCATCAGGAGCCGCTTCAGCCATGCCGCCTTCTCCGGCGGGGACGGCACCGGCGTGCGAATCAGTGCCGCGCGGCTCTCGAGGATCGTCAGCGTCTCGGTCATCTGGTGCGCACGCAACGTCGCGCCGCTCGACACGAGATCGCAGATGAGATCCGCCTTGCCGAGGCTCGGCGCGATCTCGACTGCGCCCGAGAACTCGACGACCTTCGCATCGATGCCGTTGCGGCGCAGGTAGTCCGCGACGATCCGCGGATAGGTCGTCGCGATGCGCTTGCCGCGCAGCGACTCGGGGCCGACGAACGGCATGCCTTCGGGCACGCCGAACGACAGGCGGCACTGCCCGAAGTCGAGCGTGCTGACCTGCTCGAACAGCTTCGTCTCGCCGCGTTCGACGAGCTCGAGCCGCCGCTCCTCGATGATGTTGAGCCCGACGATGCCGAGATCGCAGATGTCCTCCTGGACGAGCCCCGGAATGTCGTCGTCGCGCACGAGCAGCACGTCGACCGGCATGTTCTCGCCGTAGCAGATCAGCTGGTCCCTGCCGCGCGAGTAGCTCAAGCCGCAGCGCACGAGCAGCTCCATCGAGTGCTCGGTGAGACGCCCGGATTTCTGCACCGCGATCTTGATCCGCGCGTCTTGTTTATTCTGCATGTTCCCGTCTCCGTCGGTTCCGACCCGACTGCGCGGCGAGGCGGTCGAGCGCCGTCCGATAGCCGCCGTTGCCATTGCTCAAGAAGCGCGCGACGCGCCCGATCGTCGTGACGGACACGCCGGTCAGCTCGTGGATCTTGCGATAGGGTAACCCCTCCTCGAGATACGCGACGACCAGCCAGCGATCGACGAGCGCCTCGAGCTCCGCGGGCGTGCAGAGGTCGTTGAAGAACTTGCGACAGTCGCTCTCGGTCTCGAGGCTCAGGATCGCGCGGAAAAGACTCGACTCCGCGCGCGCCGCAGCGCGCGGATCCAGGTGCCGGTGGTTCTTCATCGTCTGCCCCGCGGGAGCGGGGGTACTGTCCTAATGTAATAGCGTGCTGTTACATTAGCACAAGACGCAGACGGCGAGCAACCCGGTGCCGCGTGTCGGAATGGAACCGCTCGGGCTTGGTCGACGGTCGGGCGGATCGCCGCTCGGACATATCGCGCGTCCCGCGTCCGGGATCGCGGTATCGAACGCGGAACGGCCGGGCGGGACGTCGCGCTGAAGTGCGGGGGCGAGCTCTGCCGTATCAGCCACTTGAGTCGCGACGCCGACGTGGCATGGCTCTTGCGGTGGCGGTTCGAGCCGGACGCGATTATAGCGGGAGAATCCGAGAGTGACGGGTTTGCTGCAGGACCTTCGCTTCGTGCTGCGCACGCTCGGCAAGCGTCGGCTCTACACGCTTGCCACGGTCGTCGTCTTCGCGCTCGCGATCGGTGCGAACAGCACGGTCTTCAGCGTGCTCAACGGCTTGCTGCTCCGCCCGTTGCCGTATCCGGACGACGACCGTCTCGTGATCGTGTACAGCAGCTACCCGAAGATGGGGCTCGACGACGCCGGAACCTCCATCCCCGATTACCTCGATCGTCGGGAGCAGGCAGCCTCGCTCGAAAGCCTCGCGATGATCATCCCCGGCACGCGCACGTGGCGAGCGGAAGGACCGCCGGAACGCGTTTCCGTGGCGAGCGCGCCGCCGTCACTGTTCGACGTGCTCCGGATTGCACCCGTGCTCGGCCGCCCGTTCGACGCTAGCGAGGCGACGCCCGGCGGCGATCCGGTCGTGCTGCTGAGCCATCGCCTCTGGCGAACGCGTTTCGGTGCCGAGAACGTGCTCGACAGGGAGATTCGGCTCGATGGCGTCCCGCATCGGGTGATCGGCGTGATGCCCGAGGGCTTCAACTTCCTCGAGCGCGAAGTCGACGTGTGGCTTCCGCTCGTGTTCACGCCGCAAGAGGCAGGTGACTCGCAGCGCGGCCAAAGCCGCGGCATCAGCGTGGGTCGGCTCCGCGACGGAGCGACCGTCGAGGGCCTCGACGTGGAGCTCGGCGCGATTGCCCGCCGTTACGCCGAGGCCGCACCTCCCGAGATGGCGGCATTCATCGAATCGACCGGTTTTACCGGGCGCGCGGTCGCTCTGCGGGAGTTCATGGTCGGCGACCTCGATCGCATCGTGCTGATGTTGCAGGGGATCGTCCTCATCGTCGTGCTGATCGCATGCGCGAACGTGATGAACCTGCAGCTCTCGCGCACCGCGGCGCGCCGTGCCGAGCTCTCCGTGCGCACGGCGCTCGGCGCGAGCCGCTGGCGGGTCGGTCGGCTCGTGCTCGCCGAAAGCATCGTGCTCGCAACGATCGGCGCGGCTCTGGGGCTCGCGCTCGCGGCGGTCGGGCTCGAGGTCGTGCAGGCGCTGGGGCTCGATCGGTCACTCGAAGGCTTCGAGTTCGCGCTCGATCGGAACGTGCTCGCTTTCACGGCAGCGACGGCGGTCGTCGCCGCATCGATTTCGTGTCTCTTCCCCGTCGTCGCCTTCGCCCGTGAGAGCCTCGTTCGAGGTCTGAACGAGGCCGGGCGGCGCGCGGCGGATGCGCCGGTCGCGAACCGCTTTCGGAGCGCCCTCGTGATCGCGCAGATCGCCGCGAGCCTTGCGCTGATCACGGGCGCCGGGCTGCTCGCGCAAAGCTTTTACCGGCTCATCGAGTCGGGGCCGGGCTTCGATGTGCGCAACGTGCTGAGCGCGAGCATCGCGCTGCCGGCCGATCGTTACGAGACGCCGGAGGCGCGCACGCGCTTCTACGACGAAGTGCTGGACGTGGTGGGTGCGCTGCCGGGCGTGACGATCGCGGGCCTGACGTCGGTGTTGCCGTTCTCGGGCCTGAATGTCGGCGCCACGCTGCCGGTCGACGGCTACACGCCGCCGCCCGGGGGCAGCCCGCCCGTCGCGCAGCTACGCAGCATCAGCCCGCGCTACTTTGCGTCGCTCGACATCCCAGTCGTCGCCGGCCGCTCGTTCGCCGCACGCGAAGCGGACCGGGTCGCGATCATCGACGAGGTCATGGCAAGCCTCTACTGGCCCGCCGGCGACGCGCTCGGCCAGCGCATCGGCAATCCGGCGGATCCCACGGGCGCCTGGTACACGGTGGTCGGCGTCGTTCCGTTCGTGAAGCACGGGAGCCTCACCGAAGGCCGGGACCGGCCCACGATTTACTACCACTACGCGCAGACGCCGCCGGACGTCGGCGTGCTTACGCTGCGCACGAGCATCGCTCCGGAGCTCGTCAGAGATGGCCTGCGTGCCGCCATCGCGCGGCTCGACCCGGGCGTCGCGGTCTTCGACGCGGTGCCGATGGACGTGCGCGTGCGGCGCTCCCTCGGGCCGCAGCGCACGCCGATGGTGCTCACCGTGATGTTCGCCGCGCTCGCGTTCGTGCTGGCCGTGATCGGCATCTACGGCGTGCTCGCCTCGACGGTCACGCAGCGGGTAGGGGAGATCGGCGTGCGGATGGCGCTCGGCGCGGGCGTGGGCGATGTCGAGCGGCTGATCGTCCGTCAGGGCGCGAGCATGATCGTCGCGGGGCTCGCGCTCGGCGCGGGCGCGGCCATCCTGCTCGGCCGCGTCCTCTCGTCACGCATCGAGTACGTCGGCGGCCTCGATTTCGGTGTGCTGACTGCCGCGGCGGCATTGCTCGCCGTCGCCGCGCTCCTCGCGAGCTGGCTGCCGGCGAAGCGGGCGGCGCGCATCGATCCGATGCAGGCGCTCAGGACCGGATAGCCCTCGCTTCGGAAAGCGTCTAGCCGAGCCGCTCGACGACTGCCGCGGCGAACTCCTGCGTTCCGACCGCGTCACGGCCGGGCATCGCGACGTCGCGCGTGCGCACGCCTGCCTCGAGGCACTCCGCGACCGCGCGCTCGATCTCCGCGGCCGCGTCCTCGCGCCCGAGCGAGTGCCGGAAGAGCATCGCGACGCTCAGGATCGCTCCACACGGATTCGCAACTCCGCGGCCGGCAATGTCCGGCGCAGAGCCGTGAATCGGCTCGTACAGCCCCGCGGTGCCTTCGCCGAGCGACGCTGACGGCAGGAGCCCCATCGAGCCCGCGAGCATCGACGCCTCGTCGGTCAGGATGTCGCCGAACATGTTCTCGGTGACCATCACGTCGAAGTCCGCGGGCCGGCTCAGCAAGTGCATCGCGGCCGCATCGACGAGCAGATGCTCGACCTCGAGGTCGGGGAACTCGTCCGCGAAGAGCCGTGTCGCGGTGTCGCGCCATAGCCGCGACGTGTCGAGCACGTTCGCCTTGTCGACCGACGTGACCTTGCCGCGCCGGCTCCGGGCGAGGCGTCCGGCCGCGCGCAGCACGCGCTCGATCTCCTCTACCGTGTACTCGCACGTATCGAACGCCGACGTCGCGGTCCGCTCGCGCTTGCCGAAATAGATGCCGCCCGTGAGCTCGCGCACGACCATGATGTCGACGTTCTCGAGCTTCGCGGGCTTCAGCGGCGATGCGTCGGCGAGGCAGCGGAGCGTCCGCACCGGGCGCAGGTTGGCGAAGAGCCGGAGCGACTTGCGGAGCCCTAGAAGGCCTGCCTCGGGCCGCCGGTCGACCGGCGCATTGGCCCATTTCGGCCCGCCGACCGCGCCGAGCAGCACCGCGTCCGCCGCGCGGCACGCGTCGAGCGTCTCGTCGGGCAGCGGCGAGCCGGTCACGTCGAATGCGGCGCCGCCGATCAGCGCTTCACGCACGTCGACGTCGAGACCGACCTTCGCCGCGGCGGCGCGCAGCACGTCGACCGCCGCGGCCGTGACCTCGGGCCCGACGCCGTCGCCGGGCAGCGTGACGATCCGCGCGGTCACGCCTGCACCCTCCGCTCGTACTCCGCGATCGCGTCGCGCTGCTCGAGCAGGAACCCGAGCTGGTCGAGCCCGTTCATCAGGCAGTAACGCGAGAACCGATCGATCGGGAACGACACGGTGCGGCCGTCCGGCAGCGTCAATGTCGTCGACTCGAGATCGACGGTGACCTCGGCGCCGGGATTCGCGAGCAGCCACGCGTGCGTGTCGCCGTCGACGATGACCGGCAGCAGGCCGTTCTTCAGCGCGTTGTTGCGGAAGATGTCCGCGAACTCGCTGCTGACGACCGCGCGAAAGCCGTAGTCGACGAGCGCCCACGGCGCGTGCTCGCGCGACGAGCCGCAGCCGAAGTTGCGGCCGGCGACGAGGATCGTCGCGCCTTCGGCCTCGGGGCGGTTCAGCACGAAATCCGCCTTCGGCGTGCCGTCGGCGTTGTAGCGCCAGTCCGCGAAGAGATTCCGCCCGAGGCCTTCCTTCGTCGTCGTCGTCAGGAAGCGGGCAGGGATGATCTGGTCGGTGTCGATGTCCTCGAACGGCAGCACGGCCGTCTTCGAGCGGATCGTCCGGATCGGCTCCATCGTCGTTGCGCTCCTTACCCGGTCAGCCGAGCAGCTCGCGCGGGTCCGCGATGGCGCCTTTGAGCGCCGCGGCCGCCGCGGTGATCGGGCTCGCGAGGACCGTCCGCGCACCGGCGCCCTGACGGCCCTCGAAGTTGCGGTTGCTCGTGCTGACCGAGAGCTTTCCGGCCGGCACGGTATCGCCGTTCATGCCGAGGCACATCGAGCAGCCGGGCTCCCGCCACTCGCCGCCGGCCGCGCGGATGATCTCGTCGAGGCCCTCGGCCTCGGCCTCGCGCTTCACCTGATCCGAGCCCGGCACGACCAGGAGCCTTACGCGGTCCGCGACCTTGCGGCCCTTCAGCAGACGTGCGGCTTCGCGGATATCGCTCAACCGTCCGTTCGTGCACGAGCCGATGAAGACGACGTCTACGGGCATGCCGAGCAGCGGCTTGCCGGGCTCGACGCGCATGTAGTCGAGCGCCTTGCGGAACGCCGCGTCGCCGCTCGCCGGCACCGGCTTGTCGACCTCGACGACCATCCCAGGGTTCGTGCCGAACGTGATCATCGGCGCGAGGTTCGAGACGTCGATCGTGACCTCGCGATCGAACGCGGCGCCGGGATCGCTCGGCAGGCTTCGCCATCGCTCGAGCGCCTCGTCCCACGCCGGTCCCTGCGGCGCGAGCGGCCGGCCCGCCATGTACTCGAACGTCACGTCGTCCGGCGCGATCATGCCGGCGCGCGCGCCGGCCTCGATCGACATGTTGCAGACGGTCATCCGCTCTTCCATCGTCAGCGCCGAGATCGCGTCGCCGCGGTACTCGATCACGTGACCGGTCCCGCCGCCGACGCCGATCGTGCCGATGACCTTGAGGATCAGATCCTTCGCCGTGACGCCCTCGCGCAGCCGCCCCTGGAGCGTGATGGCGAGCGACTTGGGCTTGCGCTGCAGCAGGCACTGCGTCGCGAGGACGTGGCCGACCTCCGTCGTGCCGATGCCGAACGCGAGCGCGCCGAACGCGCCGTGCGTGCTCGTGTGGGAGTCGCCGCAGACGATCGTCTTGCCGGGCTGCGTCGCGCCGAGCTCGGGGCCGATCACGTGCACGATGCCGCGCTCCCCGCTGAAGAAGCCGCGAAGCTCTATGCCGAACTCCGCGCAGTTCTTCTCGAGCTGACGGACCTGCCGCGCGGCCGCCGGCTCGCTCACGACATCGAGGTCCGCGAGCGACGAGATCGGCACCGTCGGCGTCGAGTGATCCATCGTCGCGAGCGTGAGATCGGGACGCCGCACTCGGAGCCCGCGCGCGCGGAGCTCGTCGAACGCCTGCGGGCTCGTGACCTCGTGCACGAGGTGCAGATCGATGTAAAGGACGGCGGGCGTATCGTCGGTCTCGGGACGCACGATGTGCGCGTCCCAGACCTTCTGGAACAGTGATCTTGGTTGCATGCTCGGTTGACGTCCCGGGGCCACGCCCCCGCTTCGTTAGACGGCTACGGTACGCTCGATTCGGCGGCTCGCGCCCGGATCGATCGGCTCGAGCCAGCCCCAGCGATCCTCGGTCGTGCCGTCGAACAGCCCGAAGAACATCTTCTGCAGCTTCTCGGTGACCGGTCCGCGCTTGCCGGCGCCGATCGGGATCCGATCGACGGAGCGCACCGGCGTGATCTCGGCCGCGGACCCCGTCAGGAACATCTCGTCGGCGAGGTAGAGCAGCTCCCGCGGAATGTCTTGCTCGACGACCTCGAGGCCGGTCGCGCGCGCGAGCTTCACGACCGTGTCGCGCGTGATGCCGGCGAGGATCGACGCCGCAACGGGCGGCGTCAGGATCCGGCCGCCGTGCACGATGAAGACGTTCTCGCCCGCACCTTCGCTGACGTAGCCGGCGCTGTTGAGCGCGATGCCCTCGGCGAAGCCGAGCCTGCGCGCCTCGAGCGTGACGAGCGCGCTCGACAGGTAGTTGCCTCCGGCCTTCGCGAGCGCCGGCACCGTGTTCGGCGCGACGCGCTGCCACGACGACACGCAGACGTCGACGCCGTTCTCGAGGCCGCCCTCGCCGAGATAGGAGCCCCATTCCCACGCGGCGATCGACACGCGCGCCGGATCCTCGATGTTGCCGGCGACGCCCATCTCGCCGTACCCGCGGTACGCGATCGGCCGGATGTAGGCGCCCTTCAGGCCGTTCTCACGGATCACCTGCCTGCACGCCTCGACGAGCGTATCGAGATCGTACGGGATCTTCATCCGATACACCTTCGCCGAATCGAACATGCGGCGGATGTGATCGGTGAGGCGGAAGCCCATCGGCCCGTTCGGCGTCTCGTACACGCGAACGCCCTCGAATACGGAAGACCCGTAATGCAGCGCGTGGCTCAGCACATGCACCGTCGCCTGTTCCCACGGCACGAGCCGGCCGTCGTGCCATATGTACTTGCTCGTCTTGAGAGGCATTTTCGTCAGATCTCCGTATTGTGAGGGCGAGGGCGCTGCGTGCCGCCGGCGCCCTGCCTCGCTACTCCTGCAACCAGCTCATCCGTCCTCGCAGCTCGCGGCCGACTTTCTCGATCGGGTGGGCGAGATCCTGCTCGAGCAGACGCTTGTAGTTTGCCATGCCCGTTTGGTTCTCCTTGATCCACTCGTTCGCGAACTGCCCGTTCTGAACCTCCTTCAGCACCTGGCGCATGTTCTCCTTGACGTGCGCGTCGATGATTCGCGGGCCGCGGCTCAGATCGCCGAACTTCGCCGTCTCGCTGACGAACTCGTGCATCTTGCGCAGGCCGCCCTCGTGCAGCAGGTCGACGATCAGCTTCACCTCGTGCATGCACTCGAAGTACGCGACCTCCGGCTGGTAGCCGGCCTCGACCAGCGTCTCGAAGCCGCGGACGATGAGCTCGGTCAGCCCGCCGCAGAGCACCGCCTGCTCGCCGAAGAGATCCGTTTCCGTCTCCTCCGCGAAGGTCGTCGAGAGAACGCCCCCGCGCGTCCCGCCGATGCCGTGCGCGTACGCCAGCGCGCGCGCCTGCGCGCGGCCGGTCGCGTCCTGGCCGATCGCCATCAGGCACGGCACGCCGCGCCCTTCCTCGTACTGACGGCGGACGAGGTGACCGGGGCCTTTCGGAGCGATCAGCACGACGTCGAGGTCTGCGCGCGGCGTGATCTGCTTGTAGTGGATGTTGAAGCCGTGCGCGAAGAGGAGCGTGCTGCCCTGCGCGAGGCGCGGCTCGATGTCCTTGTAGAGCTGCGCTTGCGCCATGTCGGGCACGAGGAACGCGACGAGCCCGGCGCCGTCGACGGCCTCGGCCGGCGCGCGCACCGCGAACCCGTCGCGCTCGGCCTTCGCCGAGGTCGCACCGCCGGGACGCAGCCCGACGACGACGTCGAAGCCGGAGTCGCGCAGGTTCAGCGCGTGGGCGCGGCCCTGGCTACCGTAGCCGAGCACGGCCAGCCGCTCACCGCGCAACGCGTCGGGCTGGACATCCGATTCCACATAGAGTTGCATGACTTTTCCTCTTTTCGATCAAGCGGGTTGGCCACCGAAACAAAAAAACCCCGCAGCCTTCCGGGTGCGGGGTCTTCGCCGAGGCTTCGTCGTCAAGCCAAACGCCCGCACCGCTGCCAGCGAAGCAGTACGGCGACGGGCAGGGCGGGGCGACGTGTACTCATGGAGCTGGCAGGTGACGCGTGAACGTGGATGATCGATCAAAACAGCAAACCCTGTCAATGCCTTAGCGGGACGCCCAACGGCCCTCTTCGGCGGCGCGGAGCGGTCGCCTGCAAATCGCACTTGCGCTCGTTGCCTCGACTCTGGTGAGATTACTTTATCATTCTAGGGTTCGTATTCGTGACCGGGAGAATGTCGTCACGCGAGTCGTCGAGGCGAAACGTACGCTTCGCTCGCCGCATTGCGGTAGCACCGCCGAATTATTTTGCGTTATTCTCTGGCCGGGCATGCCAGTGCCCCCGTTACGCTTTACGAAGGGGAGGCTTTCGAGGCGTTTCCGGGAAGCAGGGAAGCCAGAACAAGAACCGGTTGACCTTCAAGAAAGGAATCGGGGGGCAATCCAGGAATCAGGGCCGGAGCGAAGCTAGCGTAGTCCTGGTAGTCAAGGATGCGTGCAGCTTGCGACATCCGTAGCGTAGCGAGGGGGAGGTTAAGCTGTGACATGGATCTGCCGTGGGAAGGCGGAGTCGTGTTCCCTTGGCGAGGACTGTTTTTCGAGTCACCGGACGAGGTGCACATGAAACGGAAACCGCGTAGCGCTTCCGCGCTGGCGGGCGTGCTGCTCGGGGCGCTCTTCGTTGTTCCGGCTTCGGGCCAGGACGCGAACGCGCTCATACAGGCCGAGCTGGGTCGGCTCGAGCGAGCGCGAAGCGCCCAGGCGCAGATCAACCAGATCGCCGAGGAGACTCGTCGCCGGTTCGACGAGTACCAGGTCCTCGTCAAGGAGATCGAGGGACTGCGTGTTTACAACCAGCTCATGCAGGCCCGGGTCGATACTCAAAACCGGCAGCTCGACGAGCTCCGGGCATCGATGGATACGGTAACGGTCATCGAGCGGCAGATCGTGCCGCTCATGACTAGGATGCTCGACGGGCTCGAGAACTTCATCCGCCTCGACGTGCCGTTCCGGCTCGAGCAGCGACTGGCGCAGGTGCGGTTCCTGCGCGGTCTGCTCGAGGAGCACGACGTCACGGCGGCGGAGCAGTTCCGGCTCATCATCCAGGCCTGGCAAACCGAAGTCGATTACGGCATGTTCGCCGACCGGTATACGGGGGAGGTGGAGATCGACGGCGTCAACCGGGAAGTGGATTTCCTGATGATCGGACGCGTCGGTCTTTACTACGTCACGCCGGACAACTCGATCGCAGCCGCTTGGGACCAGCGCAGGCGCGAATGGGTACGGCTGACTCGCGCGGACGCCGAGCAGATCCGCGCCGGCCTCTCGGTTCTCGAGGGCGGCGCCCCACAGTTGTTGATGCTTCCCATTGCCCCACCGCAGGAGAATTAGGATGAAGATCCACCGTTTCATAGCAGCCGCAGCGCTCGGCTTTGCGATCGCAGGCGGTCCGGCGCTGGCACAGGCGCAGGACAACGCGCCCGTGTCGATGCAGCAGCTGCTCGATCTGATCAGCCGAGGTCAGGCAAGAGACGACACGGAGCAGCGGCAGCGCGTCGAGGAGTTTCGCCGCCGACAAGCGGAGCAGCAGCAGCTGCTGCAAGAGGCGCAGCGGCGCAAGGCCGCCGAGGAGCAGCGGAGCGAGCAGCTCGAGACGACGTTCGAGGAGAACGAGCTTCTCATCCGGGAGGTCCAGCAGCAGCTCGACGAGCGCCTCGGCTCGTTGCGCGAGCTGTTCGGCGTGCTGCAGCAGGTGTCGGGCGACGCCCGCTCGATGTTCGAGGGCTCGCTGACGAGCATCGAGTTTCCTGACCGCGAGCCGTTCCTGACCGACTTCATCGAGAAGGCCGGCTCGAGCAGCCGCCTGCCGTCGATCAGCGAGATCGAGCGGCTCTGGTTCGAGCTCGCCCGCGAAGCGTCGGAGCTCGGCAAGGTCAAGCGGATCCAAAACCAACGCGTCGTCACGGCCGACGGGCGCGAGGTCAACGAGGACGTCGTCCGCGTCGGCGCGTTCAACCTGGTCGCCGACGGGCGCTATCTGCGTCTGACCGACAACAACTCGGTGGCCGAGCTGCAGCGTCAGCCGCCCGAGGGCCGCTTCGTCAGCTCGACGTCGGCGCTGGTCAATGCCGCACCGGATGGGGATCTCGTTCGCTTCGGCGTCGACGTCACGCGCGGCCAGCTGTTGTCGCTGCTGATCGAGACGCCGAATCTGATGGAGTACATCCAGCAGGGTCAGCTCGTCGGCTACGTCATCATCGCGCTCGGCATCATCGGCATCCTGATCGCGATCGAGCGGCTGATCACGCTCGGCATCGCCGGCCGCAAGGTGAAGGCGCAGCTGAAGAGCGAGACGATCCGCGAGGACAACGCGCTCGGCCGCGTGCTCAAGGTCTATCAGGAGAACCCGAACGCCGATACGGAGACGCTCGAGCTCAAGCTCGGCGAGGCCATCCTGAAGGAGGCGCCGCGGCTGCAGCGGGGCATCCTGTTCATCAAGGTCATCTCCGTCGTCGCGCCGCTGCTCGGTCTGCTCGGCACGGTCACGGGCATGATCCAGACGTTCCAGGCGATCACGCTGTTCGGAACGGGCGATCCTACCGTGATGGCGTCCGGTATCTCGCAGGCGCTCGTCACGACGGTGCAGGGTCTCGTCGTCGCGATCCCGACGGTGCTGCTCCACACGATCGTCAACGGTCGTGCGCGCGGGATCCTGCAGATCCTGCAGGAGCAGAGCGCCGGGATCGTCGCGCGGCAGGCCGAGCGGCTGCAGTAGTGCTGAGGGCGCGCGGCGGCCCGCAGTGGCCGCCGCGCCGCCCGAGAGGTGAGGCAATGGACTACTTCTACGACGCCTACGAAGCGATTCGGGACTTCCTCGAGCTCGGGGGGCCCGTTCTTCGCGTCATCGCCGTCGTGATCCTGATCATGTGGGTGCTCATTCTCGAGCGGCTCATCTACTACCGGACCGGCCTGCAGCAGGTCATCCGCGACGCGTTCGCCGAATGGGAAGCCCGGCCCGAGCGAAAGTCGTGGTACGCGCGACAAATTCGCACCGAGATCATCTCGAAGGCGCGGTCGGCGGCGAACGCGGGCCTGCCGATGATCCAGACGCTCGTCGCGCTCTGTCCGCTGCTCGGTCTGCTCGGCACGGTCACCGGGATGGTGACCGTGTTCCAGACGATGGCGGTCTTCGGAACGGGGAACGCCCGCTCGATGGCCGCCGGCGTGTCGATGGCGACGATTCCCACGATGGCAGGAATGGTCGGAGCGTTGTCCGGCGTGTTCCTCGTGACGATCCTGACGCGGCAGGCCAGGCGCCGCATCGGCATCCTCGAGGATGAAATGACGATGGATCATTGAGGGGCGAGTCATGCGCAAGCACATCGCAGCCGTCAGCTCGGCCGACGACGAGAACGAGATCAACCTGACGCCCATGCTGGACGTCGTGTTCATCATGCTCATCTTCTTCATCGTCACCGCCTCGTTCATTCGCGAGACCGGTATCGATGCGAACCGGCCCGAGCAGGACCAGGCGACCGTCATCCAGGAAAGAGGCGCGATTCTCGTCATCATCGACAACCAGGACCAGATCTGGGTCGACAACCAGCCGGTCGATCCGCGCGCGGTGCGCGCGCACATCGAGCGCATGTACGCGGAGAATCCGGAGCGGCCGGTCGTCATACAGATCGCGCCGAATTCATCGACGCAAACGTTGGTCGGCGTGATGGACGCGTCGCGCTCGGCGGGCGTCTACAACATTTCCCTCGCGGAAGGCCCGGGCTGACCGGCGTACGACCGTAAGGAGAGCGGCATGGAGAACCAAACGCAATTCGAGGAGGAGGAGAGCGAGATCAACTTGACGCCCATGCTGGACGTCGTGTTCATCATGCTCATCTTCTTCATCGTCACCGCGGTGTTCGTCAAGGAGCCTGGCGTCGACGTCGCGCGGCCCGAAGCCAGCACCGCGATCATTCCGGAGGCGGCGAGCATCTTCGTCGCGATCACGCCGAACGACGAGATCTGGATCGACGGCAATCCCGTGGAGCTTGCCGCCGTGCGCTCGCAGCTCGAGCGCCTGCGCGCCGAGAATCCGGAGGGCGGCCTCGTCATTCAGTCGGACCAGAGGGCGAAGAACAAGCTTCTGATCGAGGTGATGGACGCGGCCAAGGCGGCCGGGATCGTCGAAGTGACGATCGCGGCAGGAGAGGATTAGATGTCCCGGCGGGCAGGTGGGGCTACCTAGTGCCCTTTCCGATGCCTCGGTCCCGGGTCTGAAAGCGTCCCGGCGTTGACATGCCTGGATCGCGCAGGTACACAATCAGTATGCGGAAATCGCGAGCGCGAGGGGGAAGATCATGATTGCTCGATACGGCCTGGCGATCGGCATCGGCGTCGCCATCACGTTCGGCCTGCTTTTCGTCATGCAGCTGCTGATCGCCAGCGGCGAGGGCACCCTCAACGAAGCCCGCGCGGCGCGTCTCGTCGATTTCGTCCGCGTCGAGCGCGAGCAGGTCGTCGAGCGCAGGCAACAGAAGCCGGAGAAGCCGCCTGAGCCGCAGAAGGCGCCGGAGATGCCGGACACGTCGTCGTCGTCGAGTTTTGACGCGTCGCTCGCGGTCTCCGTTACCGCGCCGACGCTTTCGTCGAAAGTCGAGGTCGGCGGGCTCGGCATCGGCGTCAGCGACGGCGAGTATCTCCCGATCGTCAAGGTCGCCCCCGTCTATCCCGCTCGCGCAGCGGCTCGCGGCCTCGAGGGCTATGTCATCGTCGAGTTCACCGTGACCCGAACGGGCACCACGAAGGACATTCGGGTCGTCGAGTCGTCGAATAGCCTGTTCGACCGCGCCGCCATCGACGCGGCCGCGAAGTTCAAGTACAAGCCTCGAGTCATCAACGGCGAGCCCGTCGAGGTTCCGGGCGTACGCAACCGCATTACGTTCGTTCTCGAGAAGTGATCGGGCGGAAGCACGTGAAGAGCGTTGAGGAGAGTCCTTTGCGGAAGCTTTGTTTGTCGCTGATCTCGGTGCAGCTCGTGCTGGGTGCTGCTGCGCTCATCGCGTCGCAGGATGCGGCGGCGCAACGTGCCGGCGCCGGCAACGATCAGCAGCAGGAGCAAGAGACGCGGCGCACGCCTGCGATGCGCGAGGCCGTGTACCAGCGCCTGTCGGAAGCGCAGGCTTGCGCCGAGATGGGCGACATGCAGTGCGCTCGAGACAAGCTCAACCAGCTCAGCCGAATGCGCGATCTCAACAGCTACGAGACCGCGCAGATGTACTACTTCGAGGCGTACCTCGCGTTCGAGGACGAGAACTACGACGGCGCGATCACTGCGTACGAGAAGGTGCTCCAGCAGCCGGATCTGCCGATCAGCCTCGAGCAGAACACGATGCTCTCCCTTGCGCAGCTCTATGCGCAGCAGGAGCGCTATCAAGAGGCGCTCTCGATGCTCGAGCGGTGGTTCCAGGTCACGGAGATGCCTGGCACGACGGCCTACGTGCTGAAGGCGCAGATTCACTATCAGCTCCGGCAGTACGAGCAAGGCATTCCCGAGATCCTGAGGGCAATCGAGCTCGCTCGGGAGCAAGGCCGTGACATCGAGGAGAGTTGGTATCAGCTTCTCAACGTCTTCTATTTCGAGCTCGAGAACTACCCAAAGGTCATCGAGACGCTGACCTTCATGGTGAACAACTGGCCCAAGAAGGACTACTTCATCCAGCTCGCGAGCATTTACGGGCAGGAAGGCCAGGAAGAGCGAATGACGGCGCTTTACGAGGCGGCGTACGAGGCCGGCTGGCTCACGCGAGGTCAGGAGCTGACGACGCTCGCCCAGATGCTGTTGCAGGCCGAGGCGCCGTACAAGGCCGCGCGAATCCTCGAGAAGGGGCTGAGCGACGGCACGATCGAAAAGACGGAAGCGAACTGGCGGCTGCTGTCGCAAGCGTGGCAGCTGGCACGAGAGGACGAGAAGGCGCTGCCGGCCCTGACCGAGGCGGCGAGCCGCTCGAACGACGGTGAGCTCGACCTGATGCTCGCGCAGTCCTACGCGAATCTCGCGCGGTGGGAGGAGTGCGCCGATGCCGCGCGGAACGCGATCCGCCGCGGCGGGCTCGACAGGCCGGACAGGGCGAACCTCCTGCTCGGCAACTGCCTCGCCGAGATGAAGGACTACCCGGCGGCGCGTACGGCGTTCGAGGCGGCGCTGCGGGACGAGCGGAGCCGCAGCACGGCGCAGCAGTGGCTGCAGTACATCCAGGACGAGCAGGACCGCGAGCGGCAGCTCAGGCAAGCCCAGGGCCGCGGCTGACGCCGCGCTCGTCGAGCAACTGTCAGAAACTCAGGCGGCGGCCCCAGTGGCCGCCGCGCTTCGTACGGAGGACGCGATATGACGATCAAGGTCGGCGACCGGATGCCGCAAGGCAAGTTCATGGTAATCGGCGCCAACGGTCCGGAAGCGCTGACGACCGATCAGCTCTTCTCGGGGAAGAAGGTCGTGCTGTTCTCCGTGCCCGGCGCGTTCACGCCGACGTGCTCGGCGAAGCACCTGCCCGGCTTCATCGAGCACGCGGACGCCTTCAAGGCGAAGGGCGTCGATACGATCGCGTGCATGGCGGTCAACGACGCGTTCGTGATGTCCGCGTGGGGCAAGAGCGCGGGCGCGGATGGCAAGGTCCTGATGCTGGCCGACGGCAACGGCGAGTACGCTCGTGCGCTCGGTCTCGAGATGGACGGGTCGAAGTTCGGCATGGGCACGCGCGGCCAGCGCTTCTCGATGATCGTCGAGGACGGCGTCGTGAAGCAGCTGAACGTCGAGCCGCCGGGTCAGTTCGGCGTCAGCTCCGCAGAGACGGCGCTCCAGCAGCTTTCGTAGCACACCGCCCACGAAGCGCCGCGTTGTCGGCGCTTTGGGCTTGCGTCACTGCCGGCGCTTCAGCTCGTCGATCAGCGCCGGCACCGCGTCGAAGACGTCGGCGACGAGCCCGATGTCGGCGACGTCGAAGATCGGCGCATCCGGATCCTTATTGATCGCGACGATCGTGCCGGTATCCTTGATGCCGGTCACGTGCTGGATCGCTCCCGAGATTCCGAGCGCGACATAGAGCTTCGGCGCGATCACCTTGCCCGTCTGTCCGACCTGGAGGTCGTTCGGCGCGAATCCCGCGTCCACCGCGGCGCGCGATGCACCGACGGCTGCGCCGAGCGCGTCGGCCAGCCGGGTCACGAGCTCGAACCCTTCCGTGCTGCCGAACGCGCGCCCGCCGGCGACGACCCGTTCGGCCGTCTGCAGGTCCGGACGGTTGGAGCGCTCGGCCTCGAGGCTCACGAAGCGCGTATGCGCAGGCACGGCGACGTGATCGAGCGACAGATCCTCGACCGGTGCAGGCGTCGCCGCGTCCGGGACCGGTCGATAGGACGCGGTACGGACCGTCCCGACGAGGATGCGGTCCGGATCGGCCTCGACGGTCACGATCACGTTTCCGGCATAGATCGGCCGTTTGAAGCGGTGAGGGGTCTCGACCGCCATGATGTCGCTGATCTGGCCGACGCCGAGCAGCGCGGCCGCCCTCGGCATCAAATCCTTGCCGAACGTCGTGGACGGCCCGAGCACGTGCGTGTAGCGCTCGGCGACGGCGGCCAGCTGCGGCGCGAGCACGGCGGCGAGCGGCGCGCCGTTTTCGTCGCGGCGCACGCGCAGGACGCGGGCGACGCCGGTGAGCTTCGCGGCGGCCGCCGCAATCGAATCCTGCTCGGGGCCGGCCGAGAAGACGACGACGTCGACGGCGCCGGGCGCGATCGCGGCCGCGCACGCGACGCACTTCGCCGTGCTTTCCGCCAGGCACGCGCCGTCGTGCTCGGCCGCAACGAGCACCCTCACCGGAGGGCTCCCCGCTCGACGAGCGCGGCGACGAGCTCGACCGGGCTCGACACGCGGACGCCACGACGGCGCGGCGGCGGCTCCTCGTAGCCGACCGCGCGGAATCGGCGCACCGGCTCGATGCCGAGCTCGTCGATCGGCACGACGTCGAGACGCTTCTGCTTCGCTTTCAAGATCTCCGGCAGCTTCACGTAGCGAGGCTGGTTGAGACGCAGGTCGGTCGTGATCACGGCCGGCAGGTCGATTTCGATCGTCTCGATGCCTGCGTCGACCTCGCGCGCGACGATCGCGCGGCCGCCGGAGAGGCGCACGCTCGACGCGAACGTCGCCTGCGGCCGGTCCCACAGCGCCGCGAGCATCTGGCCCGTCTGGTTGTCGTCGCCGTCGATCGCTTGCTTGCCGAGCAGAACGATCAGCGGCGCTTCGCGCTCGACGAGCGCCGCGAGCACGCGCGCGACGTCGAGGGGCTCGAGGTCTTCCGTGTGCGCGTCGACGAGGACCGCCCGGTCGGCGCCCATCGCGAGCGCCGTGCGGAGCTGCGGCTGCCACTCGGGCGTCCCGACGGCGCAGGCGACGACCTCGTCGGCATCGCCGCGCTCCTTGATCCGCAAGGCTTCCTCGAGCGCGATCTCGTCGAACGGATTGATGCTCATCTTCGCGCCTTCCGTCGCGACGCCCGAGCCGTCCGCCTTGACGCGGACGCGAACGTTGTAGTCGACGACTCGCTTGATCGCGACGAGTATTCGGCGCGGCAGATCGGACATTCGAACCTCTCCGCGTGGTTGAAAGGATTCTACCGCGCGACCTGGGCCCGGTTCCGGCCTGTGACCGCGTCGCTTTCGGGGCGCGTGCGTTTCGGGGCAGAATAGGCGTCCTTTCTCACCGTCCCGGATTCGCGCCGTGTCACGCCAAACCCATACTTTGCAACCGAGCTCGCAACTCAAAGGCGTCCGCTACGAGATCCGCGGAAAGCTCGCCCGGCGTGCGCTCGAGCTCGAGCGCCAGGGTTACGAGGTCATCTCGCTCAACATCGGCAATCCCGGGCGATTCGGTTTCCGGACGCCGGAGACGATGCGCCTCGCGATGATCGAGAACTTGGGCGCAGCCGAGGGCTACTGCAACCAGAAGGGCATCTTCCCGGCGCGCGAAGCCGTCGTGATGCAGCAGCAGGAGCGCGGCGTGTTCGATACGACCGCCGAGCACGTCTTCATGGGCAACGGCGTCAGCGAGCTGATCGACCTGACGCTGCGCGCGCTGTTGAACTCCGGCGACGAGGTGCTGATTCCGAGCCCGGACTACCCGCTGTGGACCGCGGCGACGACCCTGAACGGCGGCCGCCCCGTCTACTATCCATGCCCCGAGGACCAGTCGTTCAATCCCGATCCCGACTCGATCGAGAAGCTGATCACGCCGCGCACGCGCGCGATCGTCGTGATCAACCCGAACAACCCGACCGGCGCCGTGTACAGCCGCGAATGCTTGACTGCGATCGCGCGCATCGCGGAGAAGCACGGGCTCGTCATGCTCGCCGACGAGATCTACGACCGGATGGTATACGACGACGCCGAGTTCATCCCGATGGCGACGCTCTGCCGAAACACGCTGTGCGGAACGTTCAGCGGTCTCTCGAAGGTCTATCGCGCGTGCGGCTACCGCGTCGGCTGGGTTGCGTGGAGCGGCACGCTCGAGCGCGCGGAGCCGTTCCTGACCGGCATGGACCTGCTCGCGGCGCTTCGCCTCTGCAGCAACGTTCCGGGGCAGTGGGCCGTGCAGACCGCGCTCGGAGGCTTCCAGAGCATCAAGCAGCTATGCGCGCCGGGCGGAAGGCTCTACCAATCGCGCAAGGCGATCATCGACGGGGTCGCGCAGAGCCGCTTTCTCCATCTCGTCCCGCCGCGCGGGTCGATGTATGCGTTCATCGGCGTCGACCGGCGTCAGCTCCCGGGCTTCGACGACGAGGCGTTCGCGCTCGAGCTGCTCGAGCAGAAGCACGTGCTCGTCGCGCCGGGCTCGAGCTTCAACACGCCGTACCGCGATCACTTCCGGATCACGACGCTGCCCGACGAGAACCAGCTCGCCGAGGTGTTCAAGCGCATCGAGGACGTGCTGACGCAGCTCGCGCAGCATCCGCCGAAGCTCGAAACCGCCTGACGCGTTGCCGGACCGCATAACGCCCGCGTTCGCCGACGCCCGGGCCGTCTACGTCACGGCCGGGCGGCTGGCGGCCGCGCAATGGCGCGCGTATCTCGTACGCGAGGCGCTGTGGCGGGGCGAACGCGCCGTCCTCGGCGCCGAGGTGCTTCCGTATCGGGCGTTCGCCGCCGAGCTGTGGGAAGCGGGCCGTCGTCCCGGCGATCCGCTGCTCTTGTCGTCCCGCCAGAGCCTCGCGCTGTGGAGGCGGATCGTCGCCGAGTCGCCCGCCGGGGATCGGCTCCTCGGCGCCGCGGGCCCGGCGCGCTGGGCGGAGGCCGCATGGCAGGCCAGCGTCGCGTACGGCATCGATCTCGACGCCGCGGCGCGCCGCGCGCGGGGGACGGATTTCGCCGTGTTCCTTTCCTGGGCACGCGCCTATCGCGCGCGCCTGACCGACGCCGGCTGGATCGACGGGGCGCTCCTCGACGGCGCGCTCCGGGGCGGCGCATACGCGGCCGCACGGCCGGTCGTCGTGGCCGATCTCGAGCCGTCACCGGCGCAGCGGGCCGCGCTCGAAAGGCTCGAGCGCACGGGCACGCGGATCGGGACGGCGGCGCCGCCCGAGGTCCGCGGCCGCGCGGCGGCATGCCGCTCTGCGGATCCGGGCGACGAGCTCGCGGCGGCGGCGGAGTGGGCCGCAGGCAAGCTGCGGGCGGACCCGTCGGCGTGCATCGCGATCGTCTTGCCCGATCTCGGCGAGCGGGCCGCCGAGACCCGCCGCGTGCTGCAGGACGCGCTCGGCGCGAACGGCGAAGACGTCGCGGAGCGCATCTTCGTCGCGGGCGAGCGCACGACCGCCGATACGCGTCCGCTGCTCGGCGCCGTGCTGATCGGGCTCGAGCTGCTGCTGCCTTCCGCCGGCATCGCGGAGCTGTCCCGCTGGCTGCGCAGCCCGTTCTTCCACGACGAGCCGACGCTGTCGGCGGCGGCAGCGTTCGAGCGAAGCTTGAGGACCCTTCCCGGCGCACAGTTGCCGTTCGTCGATGCATACCGGTATGCCGGGCTGCGCCCGCGGATGCGAGCGGCTGTCCCGAGCGCGGCAGCACGGATCGACGCGGCGCTCGAGCGTCTCGGCGACCCGCGCCCGAGGTCGCCCGGCGAGTGGGCCGCGCTGTGGCCGCGCGTGCTCGATGCGCTCGGCGGCCCCGCATGGCACGCGGGCGGAACGTCGGCGTCGGCCGAGCAGGCCGCCTACGAGGACGCGCTCGTCGAGCTCGCGCGGCTCACGCCGATCGTCGGCAGCCTCACCGCGGCCGACGCGCTCGCGGAGCTCGAGGCGGGCATGACTCGCGAGCCGCCTGCGGCCTTGCCGCTCGCCGGCGTCCACGTGCTCGCCGACATCGGCGACGTCGGGCCGGGTTACGCGGGCGTCTGGGTCACTGGCGCGACGGACGCAGCGCTGCCGCGGCCGGTCGAGCTCCGTCCGTTCCTGCCGCCCGAGCTGCAGATCGCGGCGGGCATTCCCTGGTCGTCGCCGCGCGACGCGCTCGAGCGCTCGCGTGCGCTGCTCGAGCGCGTTCTCGCTCGCGTTCCGGAAGTGGTTTACAGCTGGCCCGAGCACGTCCGCGACGAGCCGTCGGAGCCGAGCCCGTTGATCCGGACGTTGCCGCCGGTCGAGCGGCCGGCGCGCGCAACCGCGCCACGTGTCCGTTCGTGGGCCCGACGCCGGGAGACGGTTCCCGACCCGGCGCCGCCGCTTTCCGGACGCACGTTGCCCGGCGGCACGGCCGCGCTCGAGCTCCAGTCGACGTGCCCGCTGCGCGCGTTCTGCGAGCATCGCTTGCGCGCGCGGCCGCTCGTGCCGTTCGCGCGCGGCGTGGCGCCGCCCGAGCGGGGCAGGATCCTGCACGGCGCCCTCGAGCGCTTCTTTCGCCGCTACCGCTCGCGCGAGGCGCTCGAGGACACGCCGGCGTCGGAACTGCTCCGCGCGATCCGACGCGATGCCGAGGCCGCCGCCGCGAGGATCGTCGGCCGCGGCCACGTGCTGCTCGACGTGCTCGCCGAGATCGAGGCGGCGCGCGCGGCCGACGCGCTCGCTACGCTCGTCGCGCGGGAGCGCGAGCGTGCGCCGTTCCGGGTCGAGTCGCTCGAGCTCGATGCGACGCTCGAGATCCGAGGATTTGCGCTGCGGCTTCGCATCGACCGTATCGACGCGCTCGACTCGGGCGGGCTCGCAGTCATCGACTACAAGACGGGCGCAGCGCCTCGGGCGCCGGATTGGCTCGCGCCGCGGCTGCGCGACGTGCAGCTTCCCGTCTATGCGACGGCCGTTCCCGCGGATCGCCTCGCGGCGCTCGTCGTCGCGATCGTGCGCTCGGACCGCGCCGCGTACTCGGGCCTGTGGGATCCGGCGGACGCGTTCCCGGGACGGGGCAGGGCGATCGCCGACGTGCCGCTCGCGGAGCTCGTCGACACGTGGCGCGAGCAGATCGGCGCGCTCGTCGACGAGTATGCGAAAGGTGACGCGCGGCTCTTCGTCGACGGAGCGGACGCGGCGGCCGAAGGCGGCTACGCGCCGCTCACGCGCGTGCACGAGCTGCTCGACCGCGCGGCGGCAGGGTTGACGGAGCCGCAATGAGCGACGAGGCCGTCCGCCTCCGTGCGATCGATCCGACGGCGTCGTTCATCGTCCAGGCGCCGGCGGGCTCCGGTAAGACGGAGCTCCTGATCCAGCGTTACCTGACGCTCCTTGCGACCGTCGACGAGCCGGAGCAGATCATCGCGATCACGTTCACGCGGAAGGCAGCCGCCGAGATGCGTCAGCGGATCGCGCGTGCGCTCGCGGAGGCGGCCGCGGGCGCGGTGCCGACGGCGCCGCATCGGGCCGCGACGCTCGAGCTCGCGCGCCGCGCGCTCGAGCGAAGCATCGCGTGCGGCTGGTCGCTGCCCGAGCACGCGCGGCGGATGCGCGTCGAGACGCTCGACGCGCTGAACGGACGGCTCGCGAGCCGTCTGCCGACGCTGTCCGGCGCCGTCGGCGGCGCGCGGATCGTCGACGACGCGACGGCGCTCTACCGCGCGGCCGCGAGCCGCACGATCGACGCGCTCGTCGACGACGCGGAGCTCGGGCCGCGCGTGCGTCGGCTGCTGCCGTACCTCGATTACTCCGTCACGCGCCTCGAAACGCTGATCGCGGAGCTCCTGCCGAAGCGCGAGCAGTGGCTGCGGGCGTTCGCGGACGCGGACGAGTCCGCGCTACGCAGCACGCTGGAGGACGCGCTCGCGCGGCTCGTCGGCGAGGAGCTCGAGCGGGCCGCGCGCCTCGTGCCGCCCGTGTGGCGGACACGCCTGCCGGAGCTCATCGAGCATGCGGCGTCGGCGGCCGCGCCGGGTGCGCTCGACGGCGCGTTCACACACGCCGACGGCGTGCGGGACGGAGACGGCGCGCTCGCGCTCGATCGGCTGCACGTGTGGCGCGCGGTCGCGGAGCTCCTGCTCACGCGGCAGGACGAGTGGCGGCGGCGCATCGATCGCCGGCTCGGCTTCGGCCCGGAGCATCGTCGCGAGCGCGAGCGGCTGAACGAGATCCTCGCCGCAGTCGATGGCGACGACGCGCTACGGGGCGCGCTGGCGCGCGTTCGGCGGCTGCCCGACCCCCGCTACTCGGACGAGCAGTGGCAGGCGCTCGCGGACCTACGCGCCGTGCTGCGGCGTGCGGCCGCGGAGCTCCGCGTCGAGTTCGCGGCGCGGCAGACGATCGATTTCGTCGAGCTCGCGCTCGCGGCGCAGCAAGCGCTCGGCGGCGCCGACGCGCCGTCGGATCTGCTGCTCGCGCTCGATTATCGGATCCAGCACATCCTCGTCGACGAGTTTCAAGACACGTCGCACGGGCAGCTGCGCCTGCTCGAGACGCTGACCGCCGGCTGGACGCCAAGCGACGGGCGGACGCTCTTCCTCGTCGGCGACCCGATGCAGTCGATCTATCGCTTCCGGGACGCCGACATGTCTCTGTTCCTGAAGGTCCGCCGGGACGGTATCGGCTCCGTGCGCTGCGAGCCGCTGACGTTGACGCGGAATTTCCGGAGCGCCCCGCCGGTCGTCGACTGGATCAATGCGACGTTCACGCACGCGTTTCCGTCCGCCGACGACATCGGCCGCGGCGAGGTGCGCTTCGCGCCGTCGGAGCCGACGCGCGCGGGCGAGCCGACGGCGGGTGTCGTCGTGCACGCGCTCCGCAGCGACGACGAAGGCGACGAGATCGCGGTTGCCGTCGACGTCATCGAGCGCGAGCGGCGCGAGCATCCCGCGCTCAGTATCGCGGTGCTCGTGCAGAGCCGCGCGCATCTCGGCGGGCTGCACGAGCGGCTGCGCGAGCGCGGCCTCCCCGTCAACGCGGTCGAGATCGAGCCGCTCAAGGAGCGGCAGGCCGTGCAGGACCTGATCGGCCTCACGCGCGCGCTGCTCCATCCGGCCGACGACGTCGCATGGCTTTCGGTGCTGCACGCGCCGTGGTGCGGGCTCGGCTGGCGGGACCTTGCCGCCATCGCCGAGGAGCGCGGCGAGCGCAGCGTGCTCGACGCGATTCGCGATTCGGCGACTCGCGCGCGTCTCGACGGTGACGCGCGCGTGCGCCTCGAGCGGCTGCTTGCCGTGCTCGACCGGGGGTTCGCCGAGCGGGCCGGGCTTCCGCTCGCGGAGTGGGTCGAGCGAACGTGGCGCGCGCTCGGCGGCGACGAGTGGCTCGAGTCCGTTGCGGATCGGCGCTGCGCGGAGGCGTTCTTCGCGCGGCTGTCCGCGCTCGCGCGGCGCGGCGACGTCGACGATCCCGCCGCGCTCGATGCGGCGCTCGCCGGTCCGCGGCCCGAGCCCGAGCCTTCGCCCGGCGGCATCGAGATCATGACGATGCACAAGGCGAAAGGTCTCGAGTTCGATATCGTCGTGCTGCTTGGGCTCGGCCGCGAGACCCGCCGCGACGAGCAGCGCGCGCTCTACTGGATGGAGCGCGTCGCCGCGGACGGGCGCGAGGATCTGCTGATGGCACCTCTGCCGCCGCCGGGCCGCGAGGATCGCCTGGCGTCGCTGATTCGCTCGGCGGACGAGGATCGCGAGGCCGCCGAGCGGACGCGCCTGCTGTACGTCGCGGCGACGCGCGCGAAGGGGCGCTTACACCTCGTATGCCGGATCGGCGCAGAGGCCGAGCGGCCGCCTGCGCGGAGTCTTCTCGCGGCCGTGTGGCCCGCGCTCGCGGCGGAGTTTCGCGACGACACGCCTCCGCGCGCGAGCGTCCCTCGGCCGAACGTGATCGAGCCCGTGCTGTCGAGATTCGCCGACGGCTTCGACGCGACGGATGCCATGCCGCGCGCGGCGTGCGACCTGCCTGGAGGCGCGGCGCCGGGCGGACTGCGGGACGCGCGTGACGATGCCGGCTTCGTCCGGCCCGAGTTCGAATGGGCACGCTGGCCCGCGATGCAGATCGGCACGCTGGTCCATCGCAGGCTCAGGCGAATCGCGGACGACGGGCTCGAGGCGTGGAGCGCGGCCGCGATCGAGGCGTCTCGCGACGAGCTGCGCCGCGAGCTCGAGCTCCTCGGGCTGCCGCCCGGGGCGGCCGTGCGCGCGGCGGAGACCGTCGTCCGCGCGCTGACGGCCGTGCTCGACGACGAGCACGGGCGCTGGGTCTTGGGACCGCACGCCGAGGCCGCATCCGAGGTCGAGGTGACCGTCGCGAGCGGCGGCCGCGTCGAGCGCATGAAGCTCGACCGCACGTTCGTCGCCGACGGCATCCGCTGGATCGTCGACTTCAAGACCGGGACGCACGAGGGCGGCGATCTCGACGCGTTCCTCGATGCCGAGGTCGAGCGATACCGGCCGCAGCTCGAGCGCTATGCGGCCGTCCTGCGCGAGCTCGATCCGCGCCCTATCCGCGTCGGGCTCTATTTCCCCCTGATGCGGGCGTTCCGTTCCTGGCAACCGTGAGGGCGAGAGACGGGCTGCCGGTCGTCCGCGGGTACTTGCAGGGCTCGCGCAGCTAACGGCGCGCCGTCGTGCTCAAAGCGAGCCGCTCAGCTCGAACGGCCGCTTGCCGTCCGGCCCCGGCGGACCGCCCATCAGCTCGAGCGCCTGGACGAGCTCGCGGGGCGCGTTCGGGCGCGGCGCTGCGCGGGCCTCGAGGAGATAGCGCCCTTCGGGGTCGAGCGTCAGCGTGCCCTCGACCGCGAGCGGGCCGTTCGTATCGTTGAAGCGCGCGAGGATGCCGGCGCCGTTCGTGTCCTCGAACCTGAGCGCATAGTCGCCGAGACCGATCGGCTCGCCGCGACCGCCGGGAATGAACGTCGGCACCGTGAGCTCGGCGATATCGGCCTGCCCGACGACGACCGTGGGCCTCTGGTTCTCGATCTCGACCCGATCGAGCCGGACGCCGAGTCGCCCGCGAACGTCGCCGATCGGCACGACCGGTGCGAGCGCGGCGAGGCTCGTCGCGAGCCGGACGTCGTGCAGCACGACGCCGCCGGGCGATGCGCGCACGTATGCCTCGGCGACGCCGTCCGCGAGGCGCGCCTGAAAGCGCGCACGCGCCTGGCCGATCAGAAGGGGCAGGGCGTCGAGCTGCCAGCGCAGATCACGCAGCGGAAGGTCGGCCGCGGACGCGAGCGCAGCGCGTCCCGACCACAGCGTGCCGCTGACACCGGTCATGCGAAGCTCATCGGGCGCGAACCAGCGGTAGGCGGCCTCGGCCGGAAACATCGACACGAGAAACGCGATGTACGCGCCGAGCCCGAGCGCGATGAAGGCGTAGCGATTCGGCATGTTCGCCTGCGACTAGTATCGGCGCAGCACGACCTGGCCGCTGACGAGGCCGGGCTGCTGAGTCGCGTTGAAAGTGGCCGACTCGACGGACACCGCGTGCTCGCTCTCGAGGGTCACGAGCCAGCCGATCAACGCATCGAACGGTGCGGCACGGAACTGAACGGTCAAGCCGGTTGCGCCGTCCTGCGTCGTCTGCGTGAAGGCGTCGACCACGCTGTGCGCCCGGGCCGTGCGATCGGCGATGACGTACAACGATTGCTCGGTGCGAGGCCGGCCGGCGTCGCGCGGCGCGATCGACGCCGCATTCTGTGCGTCGATCAGGAGCCGCGTCTGCGCATCGACCGTCGAGCCGAGCCGCTCGACGCCGCGCGACAGCGGCGACCAGACGAGCTGCCAGGCGATGATGACGACCGCGACGGCGCCGCCGGCGACGAGGATCAGTCGCTCACGCGGCGTGCGGCTCAGAAACCATTCCTTCATCGCTGCGCTCCGTGCTCGATCAGCTCGACGCGAGCGGCGCCTCCGCTGCCGCTGACGGACCGGATCGTGACGTCACTGAATACGCCCGAGCCGAGGGCCGCAGTGCGGAATGCCTCGAGCCCCGATGCATCCGCGCCGACGATCTCGATGGTCGTACGGCCGGACCGGTACTGCAGGCCCCCGATGCGGCTCTCCGGGCTTCGCGCCTCGGCGATCGCCAACAGCGCCGCGAGAAAGCTCGTGCCGCTGCGCGCGACCCCCGCGTCGGCCAGCCGCTGGCGCACGACGCGGTCGCACGCATCGAGAGATACCGAGAAGTCGCGGCGGCAGACCTCGGTCAACGTCGCGGCGAGCGCCTGGCTCTGCTGACGCAGCGACAGATACTCCGCGGCCTGTGCCGCGACGCTGACGAGCACGAGGCCGAGCAGCAGACCCGCCGCCGCACGCCAGGGTTGGAGCAGCGGCGCGAGGTTCGACTTCGGCGCGTACTCGCCCTGCAGCAGGTTCGTGCCGGGCTCCGCGACCAGGGTCGCGCCGAGGCGATAGAGCGGGCCGTCGCCCATCAGCTTGACCTGCGTGCTTTCGATCCGCTCGCCGAGCGCTCGCAGCGCGTCCGCGTGCTGCAGTCGGCCGGCTTCGTCGACGTAGACGACCGCGTGCTTCAGCTCGCCGTCGCCGTCGACGACGTCGAGCACCTGCGCGAGGTCGAGACCCTCGAACACGAATGCGGCGCTGCCGGGGGCCCGGCCGTAGATCCGGTCGCCTTCGATGACGAGGTTCAGCGTCGACGGCGTGTCGGGCACACCGTCCGCCTCGGAGTACACCGCCTGCGGAGCGAGCCCGGCGGCGGACAACTGCTCGAGCCATTCGTCGAGCCGTGCCCGCGCGACGACGGCGACGGCGACCGCGCCCGATTCGGCTCGGCGCCCGACCGCGAACGCGAGCTGCTCGATGTCGTCGGCGAGCGCATCCTCGAGCGAGAACGGCACGAGCTTGCGAAGCCGCGCAGGGCTCGCCTTGGGCAGCGTCGTCTCCGTCAGGATGACCTCGACGCCCGGGACGAGCACGACCACCCGCCGTCCGGCGGCGAGTTCGCCCGCCTCGGCGAGCGGCCCGGTCTGCGCCTGACGCATGACGCGTCCGTCGTCGTCGAAGATGGCCCACTGTGCCGGCGCCGCATCTTCCCGCAGCCGGACGACCAGGTGCTCCACGTTCACTCCACTCCCAGATTCCGAAACAGCGCTCGAGTCAGTCCGCTGGGATCGCGGTACAGCACCGAGCGCATCGTCAGCTGCGTCGTACCGAGCTGCACGGTGGCTGTCAACAGGAAGTACGACGTGACCGCGTCGATCCTTTGCAGCATCTCGGGCTCGACGAGCCCCCGGAACGACGCGTCGACGTCGTCGAAGCCGATGTCGGCGCGCTCCTCGACGAGCTGCTCGACCAGGGCCGCATCCATCGTGTCCGACAGCGACTGCAGCACGAGCGGCGGCGCGGTGTTCACGTTGAGCGACGTCCCCGGCGGCAGCGCGGTGACGTACGGCGCGAGCGCGCGATACGCGCTCCGGTCGAAGCCGTTGATCGCCATCAGCTCGCTCGGAGACGTCAGCAGGACGTTCGCCGTGCGGTACTGCGGATCGGTATCCGCGTAGGCCGCGTCCTCACCGCCGTCCGGGAAGCGCAGCTCGACGTCGGCGTCGATCCAGTCGACGACGGCGCCCGCGAGCACGGGGTCGAGGCCGACGAGGGCGAGCAGCCGCTCGAACTGCGCGACGGCGATCGGGTCCTCGCGCCCGTTCGTGCCGATCAGATTGTTCAGGTTGAAGCGCCCCTGCAGGTCCTCGAGCCGTCCGGCGATCGTGCCGCCCTCGACCGGAAGCGGCGCCAGCTCGATCGCCCACTCCTCGCCGAGATGGTCCGCGTCCGGAGAGTCGACGAGGTCCTGGCGCAGGATGTCGCCGGCCCACGCCTCGGCGCTCTGCAGATACAGGAGGCCCTGATCGGACGCGAGCGCCGCGAGCGTTCGCCGCTGGTCGAGCGTCGCGTCCCACATGAGGTTGACGGCGATGATCGTGCCGATCGCGACGACGAGCATCGCGGTGACGACGGCGACACCCCGCTGCCGCGTGCGGCTTCTGCCCCCGCGCCGACGCGCCCGGGCGCGGTTTACGGCGGAATCGTTACGCATGCTCATCCCGCGCTCGTCTCCACGAGGCGCCAGACGCGCCCGAAGCCTTCGATATCGATGGTGAACTCGACGGCCCGCGGGCGCAGCACGAGCCGCCGTGCGTCCTGCACGTCGAGCGGCGGCCACTCGACATGCCACTCTCCGGATGAATCGAGGAAGCGGACCTCGACGTTCGTGACGCCGTGCAGAATCTCGTGCCGCAGCGGCGGCGTCGACAGCAACCGGTCGACGACGGGCCAGTGATAGCGGACGAGCTTGTCTTCCTCGAAGTCGTACGCGACGCGCATTACCGAGCCGCGGCGAAAGCCCGCGGGATTCGCCCAGCCGCCGCGCGAGAACTCGAGCGCGAACGCCGCATTCGGCGTCGCGAGCACGCTCGGCTGATAGCCCTCGCCGAGATCGTTTCGAACGGGCCTCGGGTGAATCTGCGCGAGGTCCTGCGCGAGCACGCGCACGGCGAGCTGGATCTCGCGCCAGCGCTCGGTGCGCTCGCGGGCGATCTCCTGCTGGCGGATCACGCGCGTCAGGCCAGTGAACGCGAGCGCGCCGATGATCGCGACGATCGCCATCGCGACCAGCAGCTCGATCAGCGTGAAGCCTGCGATTCTTCTTCTCATCCGCCGGCTCCCGCGAGCGGCGGCTGCCACTCGACCGGCGCGAACCCGCGCGGCGGGGGCGGCTCGATGAGCGCCATCATCTGATGGACCGTGCGCTCGGGCTGCTCCGACAGAGACACGTACACGTCGACGCGGCGCAGGTTCTCGACCTCGGTCTCGGACACCTCGGTGCGCACGACCCAGTAGCGGCCGGCGAACTCGATCTCCTCTTCGCTGTCGCCGATCGCGGGCCACGTCGGCGCGATCGCGAGCTCCGTCAGCTTGTTCGATGCGATCCAGCTCGCGACGGTCTTCTCCTCGATGACCGCCGCGCCGACGGCATAGCGGCTGATCTGCCCGTGCACGGCCGTCATGCCGAGCGCGACGATCACGAGGGCGACCATGACCTCGATCAGCGTGAAGCCGCGCGCACGGTCGTGGCTCGTCTCATAACCCATCGCGGTCGCCCTTCGTCATCGTCAGCCTGCCCGCGAGATCCGCGGTGACGGTGATCCGCGCGCCGATCGAGTCCTGCACGAACGTTGCCTCGAACGGCGTCATCTCGCCGCTCGACAGGATCATCACCTGCGGCTGCGGAGCATTGTCGTCTTCCTCCTCGTCGTCGTCCTCGTCGGACTCGAGGGACGCGGGATCGAGGACGACGTCGCGGTCCTCGATTTGCAGCAGCTCGAGCTGGATCGCCTTCTCGAGCTCGCGAGGCGCGAGCAGCGCGTCGCCCGACGGCTCGGCCCATTGCTCCGTCTGGTAGTCGAAGACGTAGAACTGGTAACCGGTCGGCGTGAACAGGATGGCGTGCTCGCGGGACTGCATGATCGACTCTTCGCGCGCGAGCTCGATCAGGCTGATGAGCCGCTGCGCCTCGCGCTCGATGTCCCGGTCCGCGCGCACGGTGCCGGTCGAAATGATGACGGCGCCGGCGAGAAGCCCGATGATCGTCACGACGACGAGCAGCTCGAGCAGCGTGAAACCGCCCGAGCGGCGGCTTCGCGTCGCAGCCGCGAGTCTTCCGAGCCTCGCGTCAGTTGAGATCCCAGATGCCGATGTCCGCATCGGGACCTTCGCCGCCGGGCTGTCCGTCCCGGCCGAGCGAGTAGAGGTCGTATTCGCCGCGCTGCCCCGGATATGCGTACTGGTAGGGGTTGCCCCACGGATCGCGCGGCAACTGACAACGCTCGAGGTAGCAGCGAGGATTCCAGTTCGGGGCGGCGGTTTCGCCCGGATTACGGACCAGCGCGGTCAGACCGTCCTCGGTGCTCGGAAAGCGACGATTGTCGAGGTAATACAAGCTGAGCGCGGACTCGATGCTGCGCAAGTCGCCTTTCACGCGCGTCAGGTTCGCGGTATCGACTTGCCCGAGAAGCTGCGGGCCGATGATGGCTGCTAGCAGCCCGATGATGACGACCACGACCATGATCTCGACCAGCGTGAACCCGCGCTCGGCTCGCCGCGATCGCCGCGTTGCTGCGTTTGCGCTCATACTCATACTTTGCTCCTTCCGGTTCGGCGCTCCGGAGCCCGTGAGCGCTGGGCGCCCGCGGGACGGGGGTGGACGCCAGCCCGGAAGATAACACAACACCAGGAGGTCTTCGTGGACGAAACGCCCGCCCGGGCGGCGCCGTTTGTCGCCGTTCGACAACGGCTCGGCCCGTGGGTGCCCGTGGTCGCCCTCGCTGCCATCGCGGCGTTCGCCGCGCTCGGCGGCGACGTCGCGCGCGAAGCGCTGCGCTACGAGCGTGACGCTCTCGATGCCGGCGAGGTATGGCGGCTGCTGACGGGGCATCTCGTGCACCTCGGCTGGGGGCATCTCTGGATGAATCTCGCCGCGCTCGCGCTGATCCGGCTGATCGTCGCCGACGCGTTCTCGGCCGCGGACTGGGTCCTCGCGACCGTCGTCTCGGCTCTCGGTATCGATCTCGGTCTCTACGTGATGTCGCCGGGCGTCGCCTGGTACGTCGGGCTCTCCGGCGTGCTGCACGGGCTGGTCGCGGCGGCGGCGCTGATGCTGCTTCGCGAGCAGCCCACGCTCGGCGCGCTGCTCGGCGCCGGCGTCGTGCTCAAGCTGCTCCTCGAGCAGACGGCGGGGCCGTTGCCGCTCTCCGAGTCCACGGCGGGCGGTCCGGTGATCGACGAGGCGCATCTCTACGGGGCTGCGGCAGGCGCCGTCTACGGCGTTTTGCGCGCGACTTCGCGACGCAGAGCGCCGGCGCCGCTATAATCGCGGCGCCCCACAGCACGATCAGACCATCTCCAATGGATTTATCTGCTTTACAACCATGGCCCGGCATCGCCGGCCGCGTCGCGCTCGTCACCGGTGCAACGCGGGGCATCGGCCAGGCGATTGCGGAGGCGCTCGGCCGCCAGGGTGCGACCGTCGTCGGCACGGCGACGAGCGCGGAGGGCGCTGCGGCGATCACGAGCCGCTTCGCGGAGCTTGGCCTCGCGGGACGAGGCATCGTCATGCGGGTCGACGACGGGGCGTCCGTCGAGGCGGCGTTGCAGGAGGTCGAAGCCCGAGAGGGCGCGCCGACGATCCTCGTCAACAACGCCGGCGTGACCCGCGACAATCTGCTGATGCGGATGAAGCCCGAGGAGTGGGACGAGGTCATCTCCACGAATCTCTCGTCCGTGTATCGGGTGTGCAAGGCGTGCATCCGCGGCATGATGAAGGCGAGGCAAGGCGCGATCGTGAACATCGCATCCGTCGTCGGCCTCTCCGGCAATCCAGGCCAGACGAACTACTCGGCCGCGAAGGCCGGCATGATCGGGTTTTCGAAATCGCTCGCCCGGGAGCTCGCGTCGCGAAATATCACCGTCAACGTCGTCGCACCCGGGTTCATCGATACGGACATGACTCGCGCGCTCGACGAGCGCCAGGTCGAGCAGCTGCGGGCGCAGATTCCTTCCGGACGCCTCGGTACTCCCGCCGACGTCGCCGCCGCGGTGGTGTTTCTCGCGTCGGAAGCGGGCAGCTACATCACCGGCGAAACGCTGAACGTCAACGGCGGTCTTTACATGAGCTGAGCATCCAAGCGAAGACCGGAAATTCTTGAAATTGCTCGCATAACGCGAGAACGCCGGGGCAGGCCGAAGCACGGTCGGAGCGACCTCAACCGTTGTAGAATGGCCCGCATGATTTCAATACAATACGCGCCACGCCGGCCGGACCAATTGGTCCGGCCTGTCAATTAATGAGGGGTTTCACAGACATGAGCAGCGTCGAAGACCAGGTTCGGGGAATCATTGCCGAGCAGTTGGGTGTCAAAGCCGACGAGATCAGAAACGATGCGTCGTTCGTCGACGACCTGGGCGCCGATTCCTTGGATACGGTAGAGCTCGTCATGGCTTTGGAAGAGGAGTTCGAAACCGAAATTCCGGACGAGGACGCTGAAAAGATCACGACGGTTCAGCAAGCCATCGACTACATCCTGGCCAAGAAGAACGAATCCTAAGCCCGCCTGGTAGTAGATCTCATCTCTCTCCTGAACAGAGGACCAAGCGCGTGGCGAAGCGACGAGTCGTAGTCACGGGACTCGGGCTGATCTCTCCTGTCGGCAATTCCGTAAGCGAAGGTTGGCGTAACGTTCGCGACGGCAAGAGCGGCATTCGGCCGATCGAGGCCTTCGACGTCTCGGCCTTCTCCACGCGTTTCGCGGGCACGATCGTCGATTTCGACATCACCCAGTACATGGAGCCGAAGGAAGCACGCAAGTGCGATCCCTTCATTCACTTCGGCATCGCGGCGACGAAGCAGGCGATCGAGGATTCCGGCATCACGGTCACCGACGCCAATGCGCATCGCATCGGCGTGATCATGGGGTCCGGAATCGGCGGCGTCGAGACGATCGAGGCCAACCACGAGAAGTGGTTGAACAGCGGTCCGCGCAGGATCTCTCCGTTCTTCGTGCCGAGCAGCATCATCAACATGATCTCCGGCCACGTGTCGATCATGTACGGCATGAAGGGGCCGAACCTCGCGGTCGTCACGGCGTGCACGACGTCGACGCACTGCATCGGGCTTGCGGCTCGTCTGATCCAGTACGGCGAGGCGGACGTGATGTATGCCGGCGGCGCCGAGCATGCGATCACGCCGCTCGGGCTCGGCGGGTTCTGCGCGGCGCGTGCGCTGTCCCAACGCAACGACGATCCGACCGGCGCGAGTCGCCCGTGGGACAGGGACCGCGACGGCTTCGTGCTGTCGGACGGCGCGGGCTGCATCGCGCTCGAGGAATACGAGCACGCGCGGGCGCGGGGCGCGACGATCTACGCCGAGCTGATCGGCTTCGGCATGAGCGGGGATGCGTTCCACATTACGGCGCCGTCCGAGCAAGGCGAGGGGGCCCGCACGTGCATGCGGAACGCGCTGGCCGATGCGGGGATCTCGCCCGAGGAGGTTGGCTACATCAACGCCCATGGCACGTCGACGCCGCTCGGTGACGTCGCGGAGACGCTTGCGATCAAGTCGACGTTCGGCGATCACGCGAAGAAGCTCGCGGTGAGCTCGACGAAGTCCACGACCGGTCACATGATCGGCGCGGCCGGTGCGGCCGAGGCGATCTTCACGATCCTCGCGCTGCGCGACCAGGTCATCCCGCCGACGATCAATCTCGAAAACCCGGATCCCGAGTGCGATCTCGACTACACGCCGAACGAGGCGCGCGAGGCGAGAATCGAGATCGCGATTTCGAATTCCTTCGGCTTCGGCGGCACGAACGGAACGCTCGCGTTCAAGCGGTTTGCTTGACCCGCGCGCCGCGCGGCGCACGGAGCGAGCGCCGGGTGCTCTGGGGTTCGACGTGCAACAGATCTCGCTCCTCAACGGTAGGCCGGGCGCCGTCGATCCGCGCGACAGGGGCCTCGCGTACGGCGACGGCCTCTTCGAGACGATGGCATGCCGCCACGGGCGCATCCGTTGGCTCGAGTACCATCTCGACCGGCTCCTTCTGGGCTGCGGCCGCCTCGCGATCCCGGCGCCCGACAGGGCTGTGCTCCGCGGCGAGATCGAGGCCCATTGCCCTCGCGACGAGCCCGCCGTCGTCAAGCTGATCGTCACGCGCGGCGTCGGCGCACGCGGCTACCGGATCCCGGAGCCGGCCGAACCGACGCGTATTTTGACGATTTCGCCCTGGCCTCGACTCGCAGCCGCCGACTACACTCGCGGCATCGTCGTCAGGACCTGCGCGCTGCGGCTCGGCGAAAACCCGCAGCTCGCCGGTCTCAAGCATCTGTGTCGGCTCGAGCAGGTGCTCGCGCAGATGGAGATCGACGGCACGACCGTGCAGGAAGGTTTGGTGCGAAGCTCGAGCGGTTACGTCATCGGCGGCATCTCGAGCAACGTGTTCGCCGTCCGCGGCGACACGTTGCTGACGCCGCGCCTCGTGCGCTGCGGCGTCCGCGGTGTGATGCGGCGCGTCGTGCTCGAGCACGCGGAGCAAGTCGGGCTCGCGGCGCAAGAGGTCGATCTGATGCCGGACGAGCTCGCGGCGTGCGACGAGCTGTTCGTGACGAACGCCGTCTTCGGCATCAAGCCGGTCTGCGAGCTCGACGGCCGCACGTTCGCCGTCGGTCCGAAGACGCGCGATCTGATCGGGCTGCTCGGAGTCGCCCCCGATGCGTAAGTGGATCATCGGCACGGCCGCGGTCTTCGCCGTCGTTCTGCTCGGCGCCGGGCTCACTCTGTCGTTCGCATGGCGCTCGCTCAATTCGCCGATGCCGATGGAGGAGGCCGTGTGGCTAGAGGTGCCGAGCGGAACGCCGCTCTGGCGCGTCACCGAGAACCTGGCCGAGCGCGGGCTGCTCGAGCATCCGTATTTTCTCAGGTGGTACGCAACGTTCACCGGCGACGCGACCCGCATCCACGCCGGCGAGTACACGCTCGCACCGGGCATCACGCCGCTCGGCGTGCTCGACAAGCTCGTGCGCGGGCAGGTTTACCTGCATCAGCTCACGATCGTCGAAGGATGGCGCTTCGCCGACATGCTGCGCGTCGTGCGTGCGCATCCGGCGATCGTCGCGACGGACCTCGACGGCCCGGCGTTGATGGCGCAGCTCGGCAAGCCCGGCGTGCACCCCGAGGGGCAGTTCCTGCCCGATACGTACACGTTTCCGCGCGGCACGACGGACGTCGAGCTGCTCCGCTGGGCGCATCGCGCGCTCGAGCGCAAGCTCGAGGACGCGTGGTCGCGCCGGTCCGACGGCGTCGTTCTCACGGCGCCGTACGAGGCGTTGATACTCGCGTCGATCATCGAGAAGGAGACCGCGCTCGATACGGAGCGGCGAACGATCGCGGGCGTCTTCATGCGGCGCCTCGCGCGCGGCATGCGGCTGCAGACCGACCCGACCGTGATCTACGGCCTCGGCGACGCCTACGACGGGAACCTCCGCCGCGGCGATCTCGAGCGCGACACGCCGTACAACACCTACACGCGTTTCGGCTTGCCGCCGACGCCGATCGCGCTCCCCGGCGCCGCATCGATCGAAGCGGCCGTGAGTCCCGAGGACGGCGACGCGCTCTATTTCGTCGCGACCGGGCTGCCGGACGGCAGCCATTACTTCTCCGCGACGCTCGAGGAGCACAATCGGGCCGTCGGCCGGTACCTCGAGCGGCTGCGCGAGGCGCGCAACTGAGGGTCGGACGGGTGCGAGGCGCGTTCATCACGATCGAGGGCATCGAGGGCGTCGGCAAGTCGTCGAGCCTCGCCGCGATCGAGCGCTTCCTCGGCAGCCGGGGCGTGCGCACCGTCGTGACGCGCGAGCCCGGCGGAACGCCGTTCGGCGAGCGCCTGCGGGAGCATCTGCTGAACGGCGAGCACGAGGAGCCGATCGCGCCCGAGGCCGAGGCGCTCGTGATGTTCGCAGCGCGTGCGCAGCACCTTGCCCGCGTGATCGTGCCCGCCCTCGAGCGCGGCGACTGGGTCCTGTGCGACCGCTTCACCGACGCGACGTTCGCCTATCAGGGCGGTGGGCGCGGCGTCGATCGGGAGCTTCTCGAGTGCCTGCGCGCGGGCGTGCAGAAGGGGCTCGAGCCCGACCTGACATTGCTGCTCGATGCGCCGGTCGACGTCGGGCGCGCGCGCATCGCGGGCCGCGAGCACGACCATTTCGAGCGAGAGCACGCCGCGTTCTTCGAGCGCGTCCGTGCCGAATACCTTGCGCTCGCCGAGCGATACCCCGAGCGGATCCGTCGGATCGACGCGGCGCTGCCGAAGGAACGCGTCGAGCGGCAGATCGAGGAAGCGCTCGGCCGGTTCGTCGACGAGTTCGCGGCGCGGTGAGCGAGGCGGCACACGGCGCGATGAACGTTTTGGCGGAGCGGCTGTGTCCGTGGCTGAGCGAGCCGTTCGCCCGGCTCGAGGCAGCCCGACGCGGCGGCCGGCTCGGCCATGCGTGGCTGATCAAGGGTCCGGCGGGCGTCGGCAAGCTGAACCTCGCGTACGTGTTCGCGCGACGCCTGCTCGACGGCGACGCCGGCGCCGCGGAGCCGCCCGAGCTCGGGCCCGCCGAGGCGGCCGACGCGATGCGCGCGAGCCGGGCACCGGCGGACCACCATCCGGACCTGCACCGCGTGTTCCCCGAGTCCGACAAGCGGACGATCGGCATCGAGCAGATCCGCGCGCTCTCCGAGGCGCTCGCGATGAAGGCCTATCGCGGCGGCGCGAAGGCCGCCGTGATCGAGCCAGCCGAAGCGATGACGCCTGCGGCCGCGAACGCGCTGCTCAAGACGCTCGAGGAGCCCGCCGAGCAGACCTATCTCTTCCTGATCTCGCATCAGCCGGACCGGCTGCTCCCGACGATCCGGAGCCGCTGCCAAGGCCTCGCAGTCGCCGCGCCGCCGGAGCACGAGATCGTGCGCTGGCTCGGGATCGATCGTGCGGATCACCCGGCCTTGACGATCGCGGCGAGCGCGCCGCTCCGCGCCGCCGAGCTGATGCGGGACGATAAATCGAAGGCGCTTAGTAAATTAGAGGAACAACTTCAGGGTATTTCGAGAAGACGGACCGACCCGCGGGATGTCGCCGAGCAGTGGGCCAGGCAGGATACGGACCTCGCGCTCGAGTGGCTGATCGCGTCCCTGGAGCGGGCCATCCGGGCGCGTGCGCGGGGTGGGGATTCGAAGGCCGTCACACCCGCGCGGGCGGATTCGATCCATAATGCGTGGCTCGCCCTGCCGATGCGCGCGTTGCTCGAGCGGCTCGAGGCCACGCAGAACCTGCTCGATCGGCTCGGCAGCGGCATGAACGTCGAGTTGGCTCTGCACGCGTTGCTGTTGGGCTTCAGAACGGAACGAGGCTGATCGTGACGAAACCCGGGCTGCTGACACTCACCATCAAGGACAAGAGCGCGCTCTATCTCGCGTACATGCCGTTCGTGAAGAACGGCGGCCTCTTCATCCCGACGAATTCGAGCTACAAGCTCGGCGACGAGGTGTTCATGCTGCTGAGCCTGATGGGCGAGGAGGAGAAGATTCCCGTCGCGGGCCGCGTCATCTGGATCACGCCGAAGGGGGCTCAGGGCAAGCGCACGGCCGGGATCGGCGTGCAGTTCAGCGAGCAGGACCAGGGCAACACGCAGAAGCGCATCGAGACCTATCTCGCGGGCGCGCTCGGCGGCGACAAGCCGACCCACACGCTCTAAAGGTGGCCCGGCGGCTGCGGCGAGGACGACGGCAGGGAGCCTCTACGCGTCGCGAAGGTCCGCGCGGTTCAGCCCGCCTTTCAGCACGTACGTCTCGAAGCCGCGCTCGTTCAGGATGAACGCCGCCGCGGAGCTGCGCCGCCCCGTATCGCAGCAGACGACGTACTTGGTCTTCGGATCCAGCGTTTTCAGCTTCAGCCGGATGAAGTAGAGCGGCACGTTGATCGCGCCCGGCTTGTGATAGACCTCGAACTCGCTCGGTAGCCGCACGTCGAGCCATTGGCCGCCCGCGCGGATGATCTCCTCGGCCTGCTCCTTGTCCACCCAGTCGAGCATCGGTTCGTTGAGGAGCGTGCGGAAGTCTTCCTTGCCGAGGCGCATCAGCGAACCGTCCGTCTCCATGTAGACGGTCGCGTTGCGCTTCGACTCGGAGATCAGCGCCTCTTCACCGAAGGTATCGCCGACGTTCAGCTCCGCAAGCCGGATGCCTTCGCGGTTCAGCGGTGTCTCGCGGGTGACGATGCACTTGCCGCGCGTGATGATGTAGAAGTAGTCGCCTTCGTCGCCCTGCTTGATGACGACGTCGCCCGCGCGGTAGTTGACCTGCTGCAGGCGCATGAAGATCGCCTGGATGTTGGCGGGCGGAATCTTGTGGAACGCCTTCGTCTGCAGCAGCGTGGTCATCCAATCGTCGGACGACGTCGTGTCGCCGCGCAGCTCGCTGACCTCGTACGAGCCCGTCTGGTCCCACGTGAGCATCACGTCGAGGAGGTCGCTGTCGATCGCGATGTACTCGCAGGGTGTGACCGCCACGGCGGTGCAGCGACGCGGTAGCATCGGAGAGAGCGGATTCGACGCCTCCTCGCTGCCGCCGACGATCCTCTCCACGGCGCGTCCGCTCTCGCGGAGCTCGACCGTCCCGTTCAGCACGTAGACCGTGCGCTTCTCGGAGTCGCCCTCGTTGAACAGCGTCTCGCCGGGCTGCGCCTTGCGCACTTTCACTTTCTTGCCCAGCGCGTGAAGGTTCTCCTTCTTCAAGCTGGACATCGGCGAAAGCCTGCGCAGCTCCTTGATGTCGATCGGTCTGCTCATCTCGTTGTTTCTAAAGGGCTAGGAGGCGCGAGTTCCGGCGGCACAGTCTACCATAACGAAACTCGGCAGCCGTGTTATGAAGGTCACGTTCGCAGGCGCTGCCAGCCCGCGCGAGGCGCGAATCGCTCGCCGTGACGTGCTGCAAACGCGTCGAGCCTCGCGATCACTTCGTCGATTCCGCGTTGCCGCGCATATCGGATCGGACCGCCCGTGAACGGCGCGAAGCCCGTGCCGAAAACGACGCCCGCGTCGAGCAGGTCCTCGTCGTCCACGACGCCCTCTTCGAGGCACGCGACGGCCTCGTTGACGAGGGGCAGTATCAGGCGGTCCGAGAGATCGGCATCCGGGGCCGGGAAATCGCGCCGCTTGCTCGGCCGGCCGTCGGCATAGGTGTAGAAGCCGGTCCCGGTCTTCACGCCGAGCTCCTTCGCCTCGACCTTCGCCTCGAGCGCGCGTGGCACCTCGCGGCCGAGGGGCTCGCTCAGAATCCGCGCGACGTGCAGCGCGACGTCGAGGCCGACTTTGTCGGCGAGCTCGATCGGGCCCATCGGCATGCCGAAGGCGGTCGCGGCGGCGTCGATCGTCTCGAACGCGTATCCGTCCTCGTGAGCCTTGAGCGCCTCGAGCATGTACGGCATCAGCACCCGGTTCACGACGAAGCCCGGCGCGCTGCGGCACGGCAGCGGCAGCTTGCCGATCTGCGTGACGAAGGCGAGGGCTCGCTGCATCGTGTCGTCGTCCGTGCCGGCCCCGCGAATCACCTCGACGAGCGGGAGGCTCGCGACCGGATTGAAGAAGTGGAGCCCGACGAAGCGGCCCGGGCGCGCGAGGACGTCCGCCATGTCCTCGAGCTTTATGCTCGACGTGTTCGTCGCGATGATCGCGTCGGGCTTGAGCCGCGGCTCGAGGTCGCGGTAGAGCGTCCGCTTCGCGTCGACGTTCTCGATGATCGCCTCGATCACGACGTCGACGTCGCCGACGCGGGCGGCGTCGAGGTCCGGCACGAGGCGTGCGGCGGCCTCGTCCGCCGCGCCCGGCGCTTTGAGCCGCTTCGCGAAGAGCTCGCGGGCGCGCTTTAGCGCGGGCTCGACGTATTCCATCGCGCGGTCCTGGACCGTGACGGAGAGCCCGCGCAGCGCGCACCACGCGGCGATGTCGCCGCCCATGACGCCCGCGCCGACGACGTGGACACGCTGCACCGAAGACTGCTTCGGCGCGAGGTTCCGCATGCGCTCGCGCAGCAGGAACATCCGCACGAGGTTCTTCGACGTGCGGCCGACGAGAAGCTTCCCGAGGGACTCGGCCTCGGCGACGTAGGCGGTCTCACCACGGCCGCCGTGCCTGACCCAGAGATCGAGGAGCGCGTGGGGCGCCGGATAGTGCTTCGGGTTCGCGCGCTTCGCGACCTGCGGGCGGATCCGGCTCGCGAGCAGGCGCCGCACGGGCGCGAGCTCGAACGCCGCCTGCCACCAGGGCGGTCGCCGCGGCGGGGGCGCACGATCGATCATCTCGATCGCGACGCGCTCGAGCTCCTCACGCGGTACGACTCGATCGACGAGCCCGACCTCGTGCGCTTCGACCGGCGAAAGCGAACGGCCGCTCAGCATCAGGTCGAGCGCGCGCGGTGCGCCGAGCAGGCGGACGAGCCGCACGGTGCCGCCGAAGCCCGGGTGAATGCCGAGCTGCACCTCGGGCAAACCAAGGTTGCGCTCGTAGTCGAGCGCGACGACGCGGTAACGGCAGGCGAGCGCGAGCTCGAGCCCGCCGCCGAGCGCGAAGCCGTCGATGACCGCGACCGTCGGCATCGGCAGCGCTTCGATCCGCGACAGCACGATCTGCCCCTGCATCGCGAGCCGTGCGGCTTCGCCAGCGTCCGTGAGGTGCTCGAACTCCTTGACGTCCGCGCCGAGGATGAAGCCGGTCGGCTTCGCCGAGCGAATCAGGAGGCCGCGCGGGCGCTCGTGTGCGATCGCGCGCAGGTGCTCGTCGAGCTCGAACAGCACGTCCTTCGACAGCGTGTTCGCGCTCGAGCCTTCCTTGTCGATCGTCAGCCGGCAAATCCCGTCGTCGCCGGTCGTGCGGCGCCAATGTCGTAGCGTCGTGCTGTTCACGAGTAACCCTTACGCCGCAGCCCGCGACTTGCCCGTGACCTCGAAGTCGCAGACGAGCGGCAGATGGTCCGAATAGCTCACGTTGGGAATCGAGAAGTTCGTCACCTCGATGCCCTCGCCGTAGAGAACGAAGTCGAGCTCCTTGCGCGGCGAACGGCTCGGATAGGAGGGGAGGCCGCGCGAGTTCGCGCTGCGCAGGCCCGTCGCTTTCATGAACAGATAGATCTCGTGCTCTCCCCAGAAGGTGTTGAAGTCGCCGGCAACGATGACCGGCTTCGTCGCCTGCAGGATCAGGTCGTGCAGCGACCGGAGCTGAGCGTGCCGGTGCCGATACTTCAGCGACAGGTGAACGAGGAAGACCGAGCAGTCCTCGAGCTCGAGCTCGATGATCAGGCGCTTGATCCCTTTATCGAAATAGTGGAACCGCTCGCCGTGGACGTGAGGTGCGGCGAGAAACGCGTTGCCCTGCTTCCTGACGATCGGCAGGCGCTGGTTGAGCGAGGTCACGCCGTACTTGCATTGGTAGACCGAGTAGTGCCCGAGCGCCTTGCCGATGGCCTCCGCCTGATTGATGCGCCGCGTTCTGATCGACCCGGTATCGACCTCGACGAGGGCGACGATGTCGGGCTGCTGGGACTTGATGAAGTCGATGATGCGCTGCAGGTTCGCGGCGTTGCCGACCAGGTAGCCGAACCCGGGCAACGGAAAATGGAGCGCCGCACCCAGACCGATCCCGTAGCGAATGTTGTACAAGAGAAGCCGCATACGCCTTAGTTTACCGGACGCCCCCTCCAATTCGAGACGATCCCCGTCCGAGATCGGCCGCGCAACTCGGGATTCCCGTGAAGTTGTACGCCGTACGTTGCAAAAGACGGGACCGAGTAGTACGGTCGGGCGGGCTCTAGTACGGGATCCGGGAACGATGTCGGAAAAGAATCCGATCCGCATCTTCGTCACGCACGCCTTCCATGCGCACGACGACTACCTCAGGGTGTTCGAGTACATGGAGGCGGCATCGAACTTCTTCTACCTGAACTGCAGCGCTCCTGACCGGGCGCCGGCGATGGGCGGGAAGGAGGCCCTGCGGGAGGAACTACGCAATCAGATCAAGGCCGCGGAAGTCGTGCTCGTGACGAGCTCGCTGTTCAACGAGAATCGGGACTGGGTCACATATCAGATGGATGCCGCCCAGGCGATGAGCTTGCCGCTCATCGCGCTCGAGCCCTTCGGCGGGCTCGGGCGGGTGCCGGACGAGGTCGAGAAGCGTGCCGCGGAGATCGTCGGGTGGAACGAGCGCTCGATCGTCGACGCCGTCAAGCGGCAAGCGCGTCACGAGGACACCGCCCGCTGGGAAGTTATCGAATTCGAGATGCCGGACTGGAAGCCGTGAGGTCCATGAACGACGGGCCGTGGCACGGCGAGCGCGGCCGGCCCTGATACCCAAGAAGTCTACGAGCCGATTCGGGCCGCTCGGATGAACGGACCGCCCTTCGTGATCGCCCACCGAGGCGCGAGCGGGTATCTGCCCGAGCACACGCGCGAAGCCAAGATGCTCGCATATGGGCAGGGGGCGGATTATCTCGAGCAGGATGTCGTCGCCACGTCCGACGGCCGGCTCGTCGTGCTGCACGACATCTGCCTCGACGACGTCACGGACGTCGCGCGGCGATTCCCGGGGCGCCGACGCGAAGACGGTCGTTTTTATGTGATCGATTTCACGTTGGACGAGCTCGAGACGTTGCGTATCGTCGAGCGACGGCGACCGGGCTCGGACGAGCGCGTGTTCCCCGGTCGTTTCGCGGACGACGGCGTCGAGTTTCGGGTCGTGACCTTCGACGAGGAGCTGCGGCTCGTTCGGGCGCTGAACGCGACGACCGGGCGCACAGTCGGCGTCTATCCGGAGATCAAGGCGCCTGCGTTTCACCGCGAGCACGGCATCGACCTCGCTGCCCGCGTGCTCGAGACGCTCGAGCGCCATGGCTACGCTCGCCCGGAAGACGCGGTCGTCGTGCAGTGCTTCGATGCCGACGAACTGAAGCGCTGCAGGCACGAGCTCGGCACGCGGCTCAAGCTCGCCCAGCTCACGGAAGAGGCGTCGGCCGGCCCGGTCGATTTCGCCGACGTCGCGCGCTACGCGGAGATCTGGGCGCCGCATTACTCGGCGTTGCTCGATGTCGCGGGAAGCGCTGGGTCCGACGTCGAGATCCGGGTCTCGGAACGCGCCCGAGAGGCGACGAGGGCCGGGCTCGAGCTACACCCGTACACGTTCCGCGCCGACGCCGTGCCCGCGTATTTCGCCGACCTCGAGCAGCAGCTCGAATTTTTCTATGCCGAGGTCGGAGTCGACGCGGTCTTCTGCGACCATCCCGACGTCGCCGTGGGCGTCAGGGCCCGCGGCACCGTACGCCCGCTCGATTTCCGCCGCTGAAGCGGCGCCTGCCGCGCGGGCCCGAATAGACAGCGTTCGCGGGCTCACTTAGAGTGGATACGTCCGTTCCCGGAGGTTTGCGCCATGAAGAGCGCCGCAGGCCTGCTCCCGCTCGTTATCGCCGGGTGCGCGGCGCCCGGTCAGACGACGAGCGATGCGGATCCACCTGAGCCCTGCAGTGTCACCGACTGCTTCCTCGAGCGCGACATCCGTGATTTCGACATCATCGACCGCAACACCGTCGTCGTCTACGTCGGCCAGCAGCGCTGTCCGTTCGTGGTCGAGCTGCAGGACGTGACCTGTGACGCGACTTTCGCGCCGGCGATCGCGTTCTTTCAGACCGAGCTCGGCAGGATGGATCGGCTGACGACGCTGCAGTCCGGCCGCGTGTGTGCATCGACGCGCGGACTCGTCCTCTACGCCGGCATTCCCGCGCCTTCGTTGCTCCAGCAGCAGGATGCGTTCGAGTCGCGGCTCGGTACCCGTCGGCCGGACGGCTTCCCGCGCACGGATCCGTTCGACTCGTTCCCGGTCGACGCGAGCTCTGACGACGTGTGCCGAGTCACGGACATCCGCTCGATCAACGACGATCAGCTCGTCGAGCTCTTGGCCGAGGTCAAGGCGCCTCCGCCGCCGGTAGGACAAGGCGAGCTCGAGGTGCCCGACGAGCCGGAAGAGGGCGCCGACGGCGAGCCTGCGCGCTCGCCGCAGCGTTCCGAGGACGAGGGGAACGCAGCGGAGCCGGACGACCGCGCGCAGTAGCCGCTACGGCGTGCAGTTCGGAATCTTGCCGGCCTCGCGCGCGGCATTGTACTCGATGAGTGCCGGGCGGAGCGCCTTCACGATGTCGTCGAGCCGCCGATCGTCGGACGGATGAGTCGACAGGAATTCCGCCTGGTTGTTTTCCCGCGCTTCGCCCATTCGCTTCCACAGCGCGATCGTCGCGCGCGGATCGAAGCCGGCTTTCGCCATGTACTCCAGGCCGACGATATCCGCTTCGCTTTCCTGCTTGCGGCTGAACGGCAGAGCCAGTGCAAGGGTCGCGGCGGCATGCGACACGTCCCGCATGCCCGTCGCGGCGCCGCCGAGGATGCCGACGAGGTTCGAGCCGGACTGCCGTCTCGCGCGCTCCATCACGTGATTCTCGGTCAGGTGAGCGATCTCGTGGCCGAGGACTGCCGCGAGCGCGTCCGGCGTGTCGGCGACGCTCAGGATGCCGGTGAAGACTCCGACCTTGCCGCCGGGCATCGCAAAGGCATTGATGGATTCATCGTCGAAGACGACGACTTCCCACGCGAGCTCGTCGAACTCGGGGTCGAGCACGTCGATGATGCGGTCGGCGACGCATTCCACGTAAGCCTGTATTCTCGGGGACGGGGAAACCGGCGTGTGGCGCTTCATGAGCAGCCACTGCGTGCGCGACTGACGCTCGATCTCCTTCTCGGTGACGATCAGCTGCCCGTACCCGGCGCTGGCGAACAACAAGCCGCCGACGAGCCCGACGAGCGCAGCGGCTGAATGCAGAGTCGACATCCGATGGCGCATGATCATCACCCCGTGGCTGGTTCAACCCCTTGGAGTCGTTTTGCGGCCCCGAGGTTTCCGAAGATACCACAGTACGGGCGACCGGCTGGGCGACGTCGTCGCATCGCGGCGGGCACGCGGCGACGGCGATGGAGGCGAGCGGTCGGCGGCGCTTTCGCTAGGGTTCGTTGCGTGGCCGCTACAGTCGTACAGGCGCCGGGCGGCGGCCGAAGAGTTGCGGCGCGGGGACCTATCGGAGCCCGGCGCCGGTCGAGCCGAACCTGAGACCCAACAGGCGCGGATCGAGCTTGAGCTGCAGGAACAGCAGACCGCTCACGGTCGGGTCGACACGGCTGACGTTCGTCGCGTGATCCATCATCTGCTCCGACAGATATGTCAGGTTCAGCGCGACGCGGCGGGTGCCGACGGTCATCGCGGGCAGCAGGCCCGGAAACGGCTCGTTGTCGTTGACGTCCTGCCGCGTCATCAGGAAACCGATGACGCCGACGTCGACGAACAAGCCGTCGGAAAACGAGTCGAGCCGGAAACGCCGCTTGATGCCCCCTCCGGCCATGTACGACATCTCGTCCTGGCTGTCCCTGAAGCCGTTGACGAGCGCGACCTTGACCCACCGGGACTCCGAATCGAACTCGCGCTCGAGCCCGAGACCCCAGTTCTGCTCGTTCCAGTCCTTCGAGGAGTTGACGTGGATCGACTTACCGTTGATGACCAGGCTCCAGTCCTGGGCCTGAACGGGTCCCGAGAGGCCCGCTGCCGCCGCGAGCGCGGCGGCGAGAGCGAAGATTCCGGTGCGCATGCCGGGAGATAAGCAAGTCCGATGCCACTGATAGCTATACTAAAAAAACCAATTAGTTAGCGGCTTTACTTAAGCGGCAATCGCGAGATGTGTAAAAAAATCCGGCGGGGTCTTTTGAAATCGTCGTGAGCAGATCGAGGAGCGGCTCGGCACTCGCTACGGTGTGATGAGCGCGCGCGTACGCACGGGCCTTCCTGCCGAGCTCTGCGCGACTCTGCGGGTCGTCGAGCAGCACACGGACGACATCGGGCAGACGCTCGACGGCGCCCACGAGGACGCCGGTGCCGGCCGTCGACAGGCAGCCGTCGGGATCGACGAAACAGCTCACGACCGGCACGCCCCGCAACCACGCCTGAATGAACGTGTTCGGGAATCCTTCCGCATCGCTGGTATTGACGAGCAGGTCGCTCGCGGCGATCTCGTCGTTGACGCGGTCGAGCGGCAGCTCGCCGAGATAGCGCAGGTTCGGCAGTCGCGCGATCCGTTCGTGCAGCGGGCGGTATTGGGAAGGCGGGCCGGGCCTGCCGATCATGACGAGCTCGACGTCGGAGCGATCCCGAAGGGCCTCGGCGAGGTCGACGAAGCGCTCGGGGCGCTTGAACGACTTGAAGTTTGCGATCCACACGACGCGCTTGCGCTCGCGAGGCGGGGCAGGCGTCTCTCCGTCCGGCAACGGATGGAAGTTGCCGACGACGAGCGCGGCCTCGAGCCCGTACGCGGCGCGAAGCTGCGCGGCCTGCCGCTTCGTTTGCGCGACGATCGCATCGGCGCGGCGCATGCCGAGCTCGCCGATGCGGCGGGCCGCCGCCTGCAGCAGCCCGTAAGGCCCGCGCGGGAATCGACCGGCGGGGGTCACGTCCCGGTCATGCGCGATGTGGAACACGAGCTTCGCTCCGTGCCGGCGGCAGTAGGCGGCGCAGGCACCCGTGAACGGCAGCAGGCAACGCTGGTAGACGACGTCGGGCCGCAAGGTGGTCAACGTGCGGTAGAGCGAAGGAAGGTCCATCAGCATCCGCAGCCGGCCGTGCTTGCGGGCTCGACCGAAACGCACGATGCGATACCCGGCCGCTTCCGTGCTCGACGGACAGAAGCGGCAGACGAGGAACACTTCGACGTCGTCCCGCGCCGCCAGCAGCTCGATCAGGCATTTGACCTGATACTCCGCGCCGCCCATCAGCGCGTCCCAGTGGGAATCGAGGACGACGCACACTCGCGTGCGGCGCGCGCCGGTCTCGTTCATGTCCTGCTCGATCAATCCCGTCCCTCGCGTCGTCGGTCCGCAGGTCGGCGTGCGAGCCGGCCCGGGGTTGCGTCGTGCGCGCCGATCCGAGTGCAAATTCGGTGCCCGCCCAAAAGGCCGCGCGCGGCGCGACGCCGCTGCCTCAGTGCACGACGCCGAACGCGCGCAGGAGTCTCGCTTCCCGGCCGGGGAGCAGGCTCCCGAGCAGCTCCTTCTGCCCGGCGGTGAAAGCGGCGTAGCGCAGGTACAGGGCGAAGAAGACGCCCCACAGGACGATGCCGACGCCGAGGTGGAGCAGCGCGCCTCCGCCGAGCCACCGCGCGGCCGCCATCGACAGCACGACGAAAGGTGCCCACAGCACGCACGTTCGGAGAAGAAACGGCCACGCGTCCTTCCAGACAGCGAGGTCACGCACGAACCACCAGACAAACAGGTTCTTCATCAGCACCGCAGACCCGCTTGCGAGCACGGCGCCCGCAATGCCCATCCTCGGCACGAGGACGACCAGCGCTGCGATGTTGTACAGGCCGAACACCCTGCTCAGGAGAATGACGTGGGCCTTTTCCTTCAGCTGCGCAACCAGCGAGACGGGCAGGTCGATCGCGTTCGCGGCAGCGAACAGGAAGACGAGCGCCAGCAGCGGCGAATACTCGATGAACCTGCCGCCGAAGACGACCTCGACGAGCTCCCGGTGGTAGCGGCTGATGAAGAAGAAAACCGGGATCATCACGACGAGAGAGAAGGTCACGAGCAACGAGAAGTACGTTTGCGCGACCGCGGGTGTCTTCTGGTAGTTCATCGACACGAAGAGAGGCCGCACCACGGGCTCCAGCATCTTCAGCGGGCTCGCGCGATAGATCGTCTGGGCGAGCTGCGTGCAGAACGCATAGGCGCCGACGGCGACAGGGTCCAGGAAGCCAGCGACGAAAAAGTTGTCCGTGCGTGCGCGCAGCGGCAGAGTGCCGGCGTCGTTGAAGTTGTAGAAGAAGCCATACTTCAGCAGACGCCGCCGCTCATCGCGCCCGAGCGTCGCGGTTTCCCCGCTCGTCCGGTCCGTGCTCGCGACGTAGTGGTACTTGAGTCCCGCATAGAGCGCGAGGTACAGCGCGAGATCGATGACGAGGACCGTCCACAGCCCGAGGCCCCCCGCGAAGCCCGCGATCCCGTATGCGGCAGCCTTCCCGAGCGAGAACGCCGTCTGCATCCCCATGCTGTACTTCTGCAGCAGGTGCGACGACAGCGCGACCGCGAGGATCGAGCACTGGAAGTGCGTGATGGTGATGATGCCGAAGAGCAGGAACATGGAGCGGTAGTCCGCGAGCTTGAAGATCGGGGCAAGCTGCGGCCACAAGAGGAAGATCAGCGCCAGGACCGCGATCGTGCTGAGCAGACGAATCAGACTGATCCGTCGGACGAGCTTATCGGCAAGGCGGTTCTCGCCCCGTCTCAAGTACTCGGGTTGATAGCGGTGGAGAGTGTGCTCGAGGCCGAACGACGCGACCGCCGAGAGGACGGGAAGGAACGCGTACAGCAGACTGTAGATGCCGTATTCGCCCTCGCTCAGCAGACGAACGAGCAGCACATAGCTGATCACGCCGCCGGCCTGCCCCGGGGGGCGAAGGAGCAGCGTGTGGACGACGGCCTTCCTCGCGCGCTGTGTGGTGTACAGAGCGCTCATCGCCTTCGGTTCAGTGCCGTGCCCGCAACGAGAGCGAGGATATCAGGGGTTCGTCGTCTTTTTTCGGCACCGAAGCATCGTGACACCCCTCATCCGGAGCAGCAACTCGGAAAAGCACGAGCCGGGTCGCCATCCGTGGAGCGCGTGTGGACGGCGACGCTTGCTCGTATCGAGAAATGCCGGGAAGATGGAGCAGGAACGGACAGCAGTCTGGGCGAGGACGCGCTACGGGAACGAATTCGCCTCGTGTTTTTGCCGGATGGTCGTTGATCGCCGACAGTTGCGGGCGAGCGAGAGGCCCATGCTATTCTCCGCTCGCGTCCGGGGTGACACCGATCGCAGATCGGGGCCGAGGCGAAATCGCTCGAAGTCACCCTGAGGGTCGTCGTCGTTGCGTCGCCGATGCGCCGCATTTGGGGGGCTTACGCGTAAATCCCGCAGAGGGGCGGGACGAGGCGCGTGAAGCGCAGCAGGCGAGTCATATCACGTGGATGAGCGAGCCGCCGCAACGAAGCGGTGCGGCGCCGACACGGACCTTTGCCGAATTTCCCGGATCACGATCTCGCATGGAGCCAGCTATGTTCGATTCTAGACGGCCTCGCCTCCGCGTGCTTGCAATGTTGCGGCGTGGTGCACGGCCACGAAGCGCAATCAGCGGCAGAGGCAGCCGTCGGAGTCGGGGGGCGGCCGGCCTGTTGGGCGTCATCGCGGTGTCGGGCGTGTCCGGGCTCGTGTTTGAAAGCGGCCAGGCGGACACGCTGAACGTCAAGTCGCCGCTGATCGTCGAGTCGTCGTTCGAGAGCGCGGCGCTCGATCCGGCGATCTGGGTGAAGTCCGGGACCGCACCGGTGCCGACGAAGGAGCAGGCGCGCGCCGGCAGCTACTCGTTGAAGTCCGTGGTCGACTATTACGGCAGCGGCCACGACTATCGCAGCGAGGTCACGCAGCAGTGGGAGTTCCCGTCCTTCGACAAGGAGTACTGGTACGGATTCAGCGTCTTCGTGCCCGACTCCTACGTTCCCGACGGGTCGTGGGAGATCGTTGCTCAGTTTCAGAGCATTCCGAACGACGGCGAGGAGTACCGAAATCCTCTGCTGGCCATCGAGACGTCCGGAGGCATCTGGGGCGTGCGAAGCCGCTGGGACGACAAGGTCATCACGCAGACGAAGTCCGGAGGCGGCTGGGTATACGGCGGCCAGAAGCGCTGGGAGCTCGGCGAGGTCAAGACCGGCGTGTGGACCGACTGGGTGATCCAGGTCAAATGGCGCTACGTGAACGACAAGCAGGGATATCTCAAAATCTGGAAGGACGGAAAGCTCGTCGTCGATCACACCGGGCCGAACGCCTACAACGACCCCATGGGGCCGTACCTCAAGCTGGGCATCTACAACGGCTGGAAGTCGACGCCTCCGCAATCGAAGGAGTCTTCGCGCTACGTCGTGTATCACGACGAGATCCGCGTAGCGGGACCGGGCGGCAGCTACGAGCTCGTCGCGCCGGGCGGCGGCAAGCAGCAGGAGGAAAAGAAGCGCCCCCGACCGCCGGGCTCCTTTTCTTCGTCCGTCCTGCGGCGGTAGTCGAGTCGGCTTCAAACGCGGCGGCGCCTGGTCGGGCCGAGCGGCACAGCGAGGGAGCCGAATGAAAGGGTGGCCGGCCTTCACGTCCGCCAGGATTGCGTCCGACGCAGTCCTTCCGCGAGCGACACGACAGGCTCCCAACCGAGGCGGCTTCGCACCTTGTCGGTAGCGTAGACGACATCGCGAGTGGCGCTGCGCACCGCGTAGCGCGACAGCTTCGGTGCCGCGCTTCCATTGCGGCTTTTGAGTTCCGCGAGCAGCGCCGCCGCGGACAGCAGAACGCTCGGCACGGGCACGACCTTCACGTTCTCGTTGCGGACACGCCCGTCGGCGATCGCCGCTTCGCGCACCGATACCGGAGGATCCACGACGTTGTAGGCCTCGACGCCCGGGAGCGCACGAAGGGCCGCGAGCAGCATGCAGTCGACCGCGTTGTCGACGTAGGTGTACGGCAGGCGATTGCGGCCCGCGCCGACCGTGAAGCGCAGGGAACCGAGCTGGAGGAGTCCCCGACCGACAGGCCGCGCCGCACCCGGCCCGTACAAGAGTCCCAAGCGAAGGATCGACAGGCCGAGCCCGTGCTCCGTCGCGATACGCGTCGCGACCTTCTCGGCTTCGATCTTCGTCCGCATGTAATAGGCCCAGCGGTCGATCGTCTCGGGAAACGGCTCCGCCTCGTCGATCGCCGTCCGCCGATCCGCAAGCCCGTAGACCGCGACCGAGCTGACGTGCACGGCATGCGCAACGCCGGCCTGCGCGGCCGCTCGCAGCACGTTCTCGGTTCCGACGACGTTCGTTTCGTAGTGAACCTGCCACGGCGCTGCGTTCGTCGTGACGGCGGCGGTGTGGAACACGATCGAGGCGTCCTGCAATGCGGCTGCGACGGCGTCGAAGTCGCGCACGTCGCCTCTGACGAAGTCGGCCTTTCCGGCGAGAGTCACGGGCACTCGCGTGTCGTCCCTCACGAGCGCCACGACGCGCGCGCCCGTGCGGTGCAACGCTTCGATCAATCGTTGCCCCAAGAAGCCGGTTCCGCCGGTGACGAATACCGTGCGTGACGACGCGGTTTGCGCGAACTCTTCCTCCGCGCGCGTCGCGGGCCGCGGACCAGGCGCTCGAGTGGAGGCAGCGGGCTCCGTGATGCGACGAGGCTCGGGCAGCCGCGCCAGGATCTCCTCCGTCACGATTGCGACTTGCCGGCCTTGCTCGACGGGAACGGGCAGCGGCGTGTCGTTGCGGATGCTCGCGTAGAACTCCCGCAGCATGACCGGCATCTCGGGCATGCGCTTCATCCGTCCAGCTGCGACCTGAGCCGCCGTTCCCGCCGTGCCGAGCGCGAGCTGCGCACTCTCCTCGAGGCTGTAGAGCATCTTCGACAGTGCGCCCGGCATCCGTCTTTCGCGGTGCAGCGTGCAGAGCTCGCGGGCGAGGTCGGCGCGCACGATGCCTTTCGTCCCGTAGACCTCGATGTATTTCGCGTAGGGCTTCGCTCTCATCGAGATCGTCATCTGGCCTAGAACGCCGTGGCCCTCGTATTGGATGCCCATCTCGGTCGGTTCGGCGTCGGCCGGAGAGGAGGGCAGCACGGACACGCCCGCGATACGCTCGATTCCGTCGACGAGAGCGAGCTGCAGATAGACGAGATGAGGTAGGAAATCCGCGAACACGCCGCCGCGTAGCTTCCAACGCCAGGCCGACTGGGCGCGCCCGGCTGCGGTCGCATAGGCGCCGGTTTCGGCCGCGAGCCCGTAGTACGTGTGAATGAACGCGACGTCACCGATCGAGCCGTTCCGGACGAGCTCGAGGGCTTTTCGAACGGACGGCTTGAAGAGATAGTTGTGACCTACACCGAGCTTCCTGCCGGTTCGTCGCGCCGCAGCGATGACTTCGTCGGCTTCGCAAACGCTGAGCGCCATCGGCTTCTCGACGAAGACGTGGCATCCCGCCTCCATCGCCCTGATCGCGAGCGCCGCGTGCGTCGGCGGCGGCGTCAAAACGTGGACGGCATCGAGCTTTTCCTGCTCGATCATCGCGGCGAGATCCTCGTAGACGGCCGCATGTCCCGCGACATTCGCGATCTCCAATGCGCGGTCGCGATCCGTATCGCAAACGGCGCGGACTTCGACGCCGGGCACCTGCGAGAGCGCACTCACGTGTGCCCTCGAGATCCTCCCGCAGCCCACGAGTCCGACTTTCAAGAGATCACGCTCTGCTTTGTCGTTGCTCACCATTACCGATTACCGACATCCGATTTGCTCCCGGCCTGGCACTGCACGCCCTTCCGAAAGGACGGCGTGATAGCGCGTTCTGATGCGCACGACTTGCCCGGCCAAAGTGTGTTGCTTGACGTGCTCTGCGGCGTTCCGTGCGAGACGACGACCCAAGGCTCGGTCGGTTGCCAACCGCTCGATAAGCCGCCGGAGAGCGGCCGAATCGTCGGGCTCGAAAAGGAGGCCGCTTGCCCCGTCTTCGATCAGGTCCGGAACGCCGCCGACCCGCGTCACGATCGCCGGCGTCTCTACCGCCATCGCCTCGAGCAGCGCCGCGGGCGTGCCCTCCGCTCGGCTTGGCAGCACGAAGGCGTCGGCGGCGGCGTAGTAGCCCGGCAGGCGGTCGTGGGCCAACGCACCCAACCAATGAATGTGCTCGCGCAGCCGATGGCGGCGGGTCCGGTCCTTCAACTCGGCCTCCGAGGGACCGACGCCGGCCAGGAAGAGCTCGGCGTTGCAGTCGGGACTCAACGTCTCGAGCGCATCGAAGAGCGTGTCCAGGCCCTTGCCAGGCTCGATTCGTCCGACGTAGAGCAGCGAGAACCGGTCGTCGCGAAAGCCGAGTTGCCGCCGCAACTCGGCGCGCTCGGCGGCGCTGACGGGTCGGAACAGCCGCTCGTTGTACCCGACGTCGATCACGGCGAGCCGGTGGTCGCTCACGCCGAGGTCCTCGTGCGCCCGGCTGCCGAGATCGCGGCTGACCGCGATGACGCAGCTCGCTCGCTTGAGGAAGGCTGCGACGAGCCAGCGGCGGAGCCCGGTTCGCGGCAACTTGCGTACGTCCCCGCCGTGGATCGTTACGACGTAGGGTCTGCCGGCGCCGAGCAGGACGGGCGACGCAGAGAGCAGATGAGTTGCAGCCGGAAAGTGCAGATGGATGAGATCGAATGCCGCGCGGCGCGCGCGCCACGCTGCCAGAAAGTGCGAAAGGTACTTCTTCGCCTTCTGAATTCCGGTGGACGGTCTTTGATCCGTCACGACGAGCTCTACGGCGACACCTTGTCTGCGGAGCTCCTCCACCTGGTCGTAGACGTACGTTCCGAAGTCCGGATCCTTCGCGCTCGGATACATGTTCGAGACGATCAGGACGCGCATTGGCGCTTCGCGCTCCGTGCGCAGCGGACTAGCGGTCATCGAGAGGTCTGCACATCCGCACGTCGGCACGGCTTTCCGAGCGAAGCGGGGCGGAAGTCAGCATCGAGGCCCTGAGCGGCACCGTTCTCCTTTCCCGGGCATCTTCTGTCGTTCGTTCGTTCTCGGATTGCAAATCTTATTTATGAAGGCGGTCTGCAAGATCCATGCCCCCGCCCCGGCCGGAGCGAGCGGTCAGCACGGCACCGCGTTCGAAAAAGCTGAGACGGATTGCAATTTCATGGATGCGGCGACGTCTCGCGCGGGGTACGACGCACTCTCGGATGCGGCTGCCGCACGGACTCATGGCTGCCACTGGCATATGCCTTGCATTGCACCGCCTGCTCGCTAAGAAGACGAGGTCAAACGCTCGGACAGACCCACGCCCGGCGCTGCGCTCGTTGGAAAGTCCGAACCGATACATGTGCCCGACGCTGCCGACAGAGCCGGTGACTAGCGGAGGGCACGCTGCGGCGTCGAGAGAGCAGGGGACAACATGAACTTGTCTCGTCGTCCTCGCGCGGAGAGGTCGAACGCTCCGCACACGTTGATGATCGTCGAGAACCTGCCGGTGCCGCTCGATCGGCGCGTGTGGCAGGAGGCGTCCGCTCTGCGCGACGCGGGCATTCGAGTCACCGTCATCTGCCCCAAGGGCGGAGGTTTCGACGCCGCCGACGAAGTGATCGACGGTATTCGTGTTCTTCGTCATTCGCTTCCCATCCAGGGCGCGACCACGAGCGGCTTCTTGGGAGAGTACGCGTGGGCGTTGTTCCACGAGTTCCGGCTCGCTATGAAGGTCGCGTGGCGAGACTCGATAGACATCGTGCATGTCGCGAACCCGCCGGACTTCCTTTTTCTCGTCGCGCTGCCTTTCAAGCTGTTCGGGGCGAAGCTGCTGTACGATCACCACGATCTGACGCCCGAGCTTTACGTCGAGAAATTCGGCAGGCGAGGAGTGAGTTACTGGATCCTGCGGTTGGCCGAGCGAGCAAGCTTCTTTCTTGCGGACGGCGTCATCTCGACCAACGAGTCATACCGACGCATTGCGCTCGAGCGTGGAGGAAAGCGGCCGGAGCACGTCACGGTCGTGCGCAGCGGCCCCGATCCCGAGAAGATGAAGCCGGTCGAGCCCGATCCGAGCATTCGCGCGAAGGCGAAGCACATCGTCGGCTACGTCGGCATCATGGGCTCGCAGGATGGGATCGATTTGCTGCTGAAGGCGGCCGACCACTTGATCAACGGGATCGGACGACGTGACGTGCATTTCATGCTCGTCGGCGACGGACCGGAGCTCCCGGCCGCGAAGCGACTGGCCGAGTCGCTGAAGATCGACTCGTACGTGACCTTCGCGGGCTATCTTACTGGACATGCGCTGAACAGGACCCTGAGCTCGATCGATATCGGGGTCTGTCCCGATCCGCACAACGAGTACACGACGCGCTCCACGATGAACAAGGTCATGGAGTACATGGCCTTCGGCAAGCCTCTCGTGCAGTTCGACTTGACCGAGGGCCGAATCAGCGCCGGGGACGCCGCACTCTATGCCCGGAGCAGCGACGTCGCGGATCTCGCCGCGCAGATCGAGCGGTTGATTCGGGACCCGCAGCTGCGCGAGGCGATGGGCCGTCGAGGCCGAAGACGCTTGCTGACCGTGCTCAGCTGGCAATCGGAAGCGCCGAAGCTGGTCGCGGCCTACAGGCGGCTGCTCGATGGCAGCGATAGCACCCGGAAAATGGCGAAGGGCGCTCCGGAACGGGACGGGGCGAGCCTCTGACCGGACGACGTCGCGCCGGCCGTCCACGGCGGCGCTACTGCCGCGGCTTGCCGTCCGTTAGTTCGTCGTTGGCTTCCGAACAGGGCGGCCGCGAGTCAGCGGGCCGCTTGATGCGCGGCCGCGGGCTGCGGTGAGGACGCGCCGAGTTTCCCAGGCCAACGCTCGCGCAGGTCTCTGCGGGACTTTTCTTTGCGTGCCTTTCGGGCGGAAGCTGCGAGGCTCGCGACGACGCCCGAGTAGAGCCAGAAGAGATACCCGGTTTCGTTCACCCAGAAGACCGTTTGGTACCCGAAACACAGAGCCATGATCACGACGATCGTTCCCCACGCTTGGCCGACCACGGCAAACTCGCCGCCGTATCGCGCCACGTACCGCGCGTCCCGCCATGCGAAGGCGTAGAAGAGCATATACGTGAGAATGCCTAGCACGCCGATCTCCCACAGGAACGCGGAGACCTGCGTCACTCCGACGCCATAGATTTCGTAATAGGAGGAATAGCGGCCCGAGAAGCCCGGCAAGGATGACTTCGAGACGTTGCCGGCGCCCATGCCGAAAGCCAGATCGGCGGGATTCTGCGAGAGGTGCTCCGCGGCGATCATCATGCTGTCGAAGCGCCCGATCCACGTTTCCTCGCCCTCGGCGGCTCCCGTGTACAGGTAGTTATCGAAGCGGCCGGACTTGAAGAAGTCTTGAATCGTATAGGCGCTGCCCCTGTGCTGGGCCAGCTGGTTGTACATGCTGACGAACGCGAGCGCGCCCAGGCTACCGACGATGGCAAGGGGCGCGAGCCTCCGCAGCGCGCCACTGCCCCGGGGCATGAGGAGGGCAGGAAGGAAGAGAGCGGTCGGCAGGAGGAACACGGTGCTCTTCGTTTCGTTGATGGTCGTGGGAAGGAACAGGATTCCGATCGTAACGACCATCACCGCGAAGTTGAGCTTTCTTCGCAAGTACAGCGAGACGACGGCCGCGATTGCGCACATCATCAAGATCGTCAGAATTCCGGAGGATGTCGACATGCCCCGTACCGGGTCACCGGTGTGCATGGCGTGAGCGTATTGCACGAACCGCTGATAGAAGGCGAGCGGAGTCTGCACGGCGAGAATCGCGACGAGCGCGATGAGCTGCACCTTCAGCTGGCGCAGGGTCGGGGGAAAGAACAGAGGCAGCAGGAAGAACGGGACGAACTTGAGGTAGTTGCGAAGCCCGGAGACGATGGCGCCCGGCGTCATGGATTGCAGCACGAAGCCGAAGACCAGAACGAACAGATAGAGGCCCAGGAATATGCCGTAGCGAATGTCCAGCGCACATCCCTTCCCGGCGAGGAGACGCGCGAAAACGACCAGAAACACCACCGCGGAGAAGAGCTCCGGAAGCAGGGCAAGGTAGCCGGGGATCACGCCGAGCTGCCGCGCGAAGTACTCCGACACGAACAGCGAGATGAAGAAGGGGATGATCAGCAGGTTCATCTAGGGCTGACGTGCTCGAGTATCCGCGGGCCGGCGGATTTCGACGGGACGGAATCCGAATCCTCGCGCAATCCAAGTTCCATACCACCGCCAAACCTGCGGATCGGAGGACCTCGCTTCCGCGAGGCGCCGCTTCGCTCAGGGAAGCACTTCGGCACGCTCGGCTCGGCCGGGCTGGCCACCCGTCAATACCGACCAGTAGACGCCTTCGACGACGTCGGCCATTTTCGAGTGCGCGCGAAACGCTTCGACGTACCGCCGGCCGGCGATGCCGAGTTGCGCGGCTTTGTCTGGATTCTCCAATAGTTCGAGGATCGCGTCCGCAAACCCGGCGGAGCTCCACGGGCACAACAATCCGCCGCCGCTCTCCCGCATGACGGCGGTCTGCTCCGTTTGCTCGTTCGCGACGACTGGCTTGCCGAATGCCATGTACTCGACGAGCTTCGTCGGCGACCCGCATTCGTAGATCGGCACCGGTGGGATCGGGGAGACGCACACGTCGGCCGCGCGAACGTGCGCCCAGGCGTCGTACATAGGCAGCCAACCGGTGATCGTGATGGCGTGAGCGACGCCGAGGCGCTCCGCCTCGGAGCGCAGCCACTGTTCATCCGCCGGATTCTGTCCGCTGCCAACGAGGATCAGGCGTGCGTCCGATGCACGCTTCAGCACCGTCGCCATGGCTTCCACGAGGACGTCGAGGCTGCGCTCACGTGTCAGCGTTCCGAGGTAGACGATCCAGCGTTCACCTGCGGGCTTGCGGATCGGCGGGAGGCTTTCGGCATGCCTGATCTCCGTCAGATTGACCGTGCTCGGTACCGGCGTCATCTTCTCGCGAGGTATTCCTCGAGCGACCGCATCGTCGCGCATGCGGTCGCTCTGGACGAACACATGCAGCGACGAAGGCATGATCACGCGATACAGCAGCCAGCGCTGCAGCCAGCCACGCACGAGGTAAAGCAGGCGATAACGCGCGATGTTTCGGCGAGCGACGTACATCAAGGCATCGCCGTGGGGATACGCAAGCCAATAGAGGAACGGCACTCGGACGAGCTTCGCGGCTACGAGCGCAATGATCGCAGCGAGATACTCGTCCTTCACTTGGATTGCAGAGTAGCGCTTCCGCTTCAGCAGGCCGAATATCCTGAGATCGTTCTTCACGTCCAGCCAGTTCTTCCTGAGCCGTCGCCACCGCGATCGGCCGCCGTCGGTCGGGGCGACGTAAGCGATGCCACCCGCGAACCGCTGGGCGCCGCTCGGAACTGCCGGAGAGCTCGCCTGAAGGAGCCAATCGATACGATGTCCGCGCCGGGAAAGCTCGTCGGCGAATATGAGCTTCGCGGCCGGTCGGAATGGCGGAAACTGATCCTGCGTGACGAGCAGGATGCTGAGTGCTTGCGTGTCGCCGGCGGTCGTCGGTTTTGTCATTCCTGTTGACTCCGATGCCGGTTGCGACGCACATCGATGCGCGGCCGGCTCGTCCAGCGTTGACCCAAGGACTTTTGCAAGAATTGGGCCCGTGATGCCGGACCTTCTTGCGATGGGCGGGAGATCTCGGCGGTGACGGCGCGGTTTTAAGTTTTCCGGGCCGTAGACCACTGGGCACCTCGGAGGGCGGTCAGTCAGCTAAGGTCGCCTGTGTCTCGATAGAACTACGCATAATCTATATTATGTCAATTTAGCGTCGACAGTCCTACGGCAGCATTCCGGTAACGGCTTTCGTAACGGTGACTGAAATTGCGGGAACTTACGAGTACTTCCTGTAGCACCGGTGAGGATGTACGTGCAATCGCGGCAGGTTTGACATCGTCGAGGCGGCTTACCGCAGAAACAAGGCGGACGTCTCTGCGGCCTACGTCGTCGAGGTGATGCACCGCGAGTCCATCACGACTTTGCACGCCGAAAACGTGGTCGTTTCCCTGAAAAACAACTCCTTTCCTAACCAAATATTCGCGTCGCGGGCGGGGCGCAAAGCCGTTGCAGCCACACAGCAGCCGCTTTCAATTCGACGTTTCTCGTAATATCGTACAACCTATGAAAGCAAGTGACGCCGTCCAAGCGCTCGCCGCACTTGCGCACGAGCACCGCCTTGCCGTCTTCCGGTTCCTCGTCGAGAGCGGCCCCGTGGGGCGTCCGGCTGGGGAAATCGCGGCTCGGCTCGGGCTGATTCCCTCCTCGCTGACTTTTCACCTGCAGCACCTGATGCGCGCAGGATTGCTGACGCAGCGGCGGATGGGGCGCCAGCTCATCTACGCCGCCGACTCCGCGACGATGAACGCACTTGTGTGCTATCTGACCGAAAACTGTTGCAAGGGAGCCGCCGGCAGTTGCGATTCCCTGGCGGCGTCTGAGTCGCCGACTGGGCGCCGCAAGGTTGCCAAAGCCGCCCGAGCAAGAGGTGCATCATGACGAGTATCGCAGCGCGCCCCTCCCTTGCTGCTGCCATCGCCCTTCTGCAGCGCGCAGGTCTGCCGGTCGAAGACCTCACGGAAGAGCGGCTGGAGGAGTTCTTCCAAGCTGGAGACCCGTCGGCTCCGATCGGAATGGTGGGGCTCGAGCTCTCGCCGCCTCATGGCTTGCTGCGCTCCCTCGTCGTCGAGCCGCACGCGCGCTCCGGCGGGCTCGGCTCGCGCCTTCTGGCACATGCCGAGGCTCACGCGCGCTCTCGCGGCGTGCGGTCGCTGTATCTCCTCACGACGACCGCGGAAGCGTTCTTTGGCGCCCGCGGCTACGTGCGCGCCGATAGGCGCGAAGCGCCACCGTTCATCCGTTCCTCTCCCGAATTCACCGCGCTGTGCCCTGAAAGCGCGGCGTTCATGGTCAAACACCTTCCGGAGTGATCCCGATGAAACGCCTACATGTCCACGTGGCCGTCGAGAACCTCGAGGCCTCGGTTCGCTTTTACTCGCATCTGTTCGCCGCAGAGCCGACCGTACTCAAGACCGACTACGCCAAGTGGATGCTGGAGGATCCGCGCGTGAACTTCGCCATCAGCGCGCGTGGCGCCGCCGCCGGCATCCAGCACCTCGGGGTTCAGGTCGAGGATCGAGGCGAGCTCGAGGAGGTCTATGGGCGGCTCAAACGGGCCGACCGCCCGGTGCTCGAGGAAGGTCTTACTACTTGCTGCTACGCGCAGAGTGAGAAGAGCTGGATCGAAGATCCGCAGGGCGTCAGGTGGGAGACCTTCCTTACGACGGGTGAAAGCACTGTCTATGGTAACGATGCGCCCGGTTCGGTGTCCGAAGCGGCCTGCTGCGCGCCCGCTATAGCGATGTCGCACGGCGAGAGGTGAAAGGTGTCTGCTGCACCTCGGCGGAGAAGGCAGACGCGCGAGATCGCGAGGCAGCCTGCTGCTAATGTGGCTGTCTCGGCCCCCGTACGGCAACGGAAAGACACGTGCCGAGACGAGGAGCAAGCTCGAGCTGCCGCGCTCCGTTTGCACCGGGAGCCTGACTACCTGGCTTGGAAGCCGAGCCCGGCGGTGTTTTCGTAGCGCTCGAGGGCATTTATGCCTCCTACTTCACGGAGGCCAGGAGCTGACGATCAAGTCGCCTCGCACAGTCGGTCGATCGATAAATGTCTTGACTGTGGGCGCCGGTCAGACCGGGCTAGCTGCCGCCCGGACTCAAAAGGACCTTCTCTCGCCCGTCAACTGAGGGCACGGGCATACAGAAGACCGACACTCTTATCGTATCCTGCCCACGTCACGATTCATTCCTCAATCTATATCTATTCGCTTCGGCAGGCGCTTTCCCGAGTCGGGGCGAGTACCAATTTCAAGGCCGCGCGCGGCGGCCTTCACGGTCGAGCACCTTCTGGAGTAACCGCGGACCGATAGGACGGAGCAAGACCACGTGAAGACTTGGGACGACTACTACGACAGGATCAGTGCGCGCCGTGCCGCGGAGGCGGAGGAGCTATGGAAGCAGATGCTGGCGGCCGGCGTATCCGCGGATACCGTGCTCGCTCTCGATTTCCTGCATTTTTCGAGCTCTCCGGATAACGCACGGGCCCTCGCGCGGCAGTTGGCGGAAAACTATTCGATCGAGGTCGTGCCAGCGGATGAAAAAGATTACCTGCTCATAAAGGGCACGACGCGACCAGAAGGCGTTTGCCTCTCGAAAGAGCAACACGCGGGTTGGGTCGAGTTCATGACCGAACTTGCGAAGTCACACGGCTGCGTGTTTGCGAGCTGGACCCTTGAGGCGCCTTCGTTGGGCAAGCGCTTTTCGAGCGAATCCGTGGAAACGGAGTAGTCGCGGCAGGACACGTCGAGCCTTCGACCGCCGCTGGGGCATCGAGGCGCTCGAAACGGGCGAGACGTTCAGGCCGGATGTGATCCTAATGGACATCGGGATGCCGAGAATGAATGGGTACGACGCGTGCCGCGCGATTCGCGCGCGCGTTTGGGGTCAAGGCACTCGGATCATCGCACTCACGGGTTGGGGACAGGAGGTCGACCGGGACAAGACAGCCGCCGCCGGGTTCGATGCGCATCTCGTCAAACCGGTGAGCCTGAGCGCGCTCGACGAAGCCTTGTCGGCGCATCGTGCGGCGTCCTCGGCGCACCGGGGCGTCATGTGCTCGAAGGTGGACGTTGCCGACTAACCTCCCGCACCGAAGTGGGTCCGGTACCAGTCGCGCGCTTCGGCTGCGACCTGTTCGAGCGCACCGCGCTCCTCGAACAAGTGGGTCGCCCCGGGCACGATGACGAGCTTCTTTTCGCAATGCAGGCGTTCGAGCGCCGCGCGGTTCAGGTCGAGCACGACGAAGTCGTTCCCGCCAACGATCAGCAGCGTCGGGGCCCGCACCCGCTCGAGGGCGTCGCCGGCGAGGTCCGGCCGACCGCCGCGCGAGACGACCGCGCGCACGCTCGGTCCTTCGGCGGCCGCAAGCAGCGCGGCCGCCGCACCGGTGCTCGCCCCGAAGTAGCCGAAAGGGATCGTGATGCCCTGCTCCTCGATGAGCCATCGCGTGACCGCGACGAGCCGCTCGGCGAGGAACGCGATGTCGAATCGAAGCTCGCGCGTGACGGCGTCGATGCGTTCCTCGTCGTCGGTCAGCAAGTCGAAGAGTAGCGTACCGAGCCCCGCCTCCCGCAGCGTGCGCGCGACCATGCGATTGCGCGGGCTGAAGCGGCTGCTGCCGCTGCCATGCGCGAAGACAACAAGGCCGACGGCGCCGTCCGGCAGACCGAGCGACCCGTGCAACGTCACGTCGCTGGCGCGAATCTCAATGTTACTAGCTGATGGTTCCATGGGCGATCGTCGTTCCGATGCGGCGGCACTTATAAGCGGAGCATCATCCTGACCTGCGCCATGCGTGCTATAGGAGCAGTTACCCACCGTGGCGTTCGCCGCGCGGCGGCGTGCGCGACCCCGGCTTGTGGCGAGCAGGGTGCAGATCGATTCCCAACGCCTTCGCAAATTCGGCCTCGCGGCCCGATCGAGCCGCGACAGGCGGCCCGTACGCGTTGGCGCGGAAGGGGTTCGCGTTCCGCTGGCGCAGCAACGCAGCGCATTCCCGGAGCAGCTCGGCGGCTGCGTGGTTGAAGGATGTGTCGGACTCTCGATCGATCGACAAGGGTTCCGTGCCGTTTGGAGCGGTCGAGCCGTGGCTTTTCGGACGCGCTTTCGTTTGATCAAAACATAGCCGAGGTCCAAGCTGTTCATGAGCCTCGGCCGTCGTCGGGCATCGGGCCTGGGATTCCAGCTCGAGCAACACCCTTCTTGCGGACCACTTGAGTAGGGATGCCGAACAGCGAAACACCAGAATCGAGCACGAGGCGAAATGAGACGAGGGACGGAACGGAGCGATGGACAAGCGACTCACGCCGGAAAACGGTTTGGCGATGTTGGCTGCGGCCGGCGGCAGCGAGTTCGTCGAGGTTTTTCAACGCGGGGACCTATCCGTCGAAATCTACAAGCCCAACCAAGTCGATCGGCAAGCGCCTCATACTCGTGACGAGGTCTACGTCGCCATCTCCGGAACCGGCTATTTCGTGAATGGCGCCCGCCGCCATCCTTTCGTGCCCGGCGAGGTCCTGGTTGTTCCTGCTGGAACGGAGCATCGGTTCGAAGAGTTCACGCCCGATTTTGCTACGTGGGTGTTCTTCTATGGGCCGAGCCGGTCGGCCTCCGGCGCAGGCAGCGGCTAGTCCGTAGCAACGTCCTCACGCCGGGATCCTGGATCATTCGCTACGCAGGGCAACAAGCGGATCCAGGCGTGCGGCGCGTCGGGCCGGTATCCATATCGCAATGAAAGCGACGCCGAGCAGCGAGAGAGCCGCCGCACCGAGCGTGGCCGGGTCCGCCGCATCGACGCCGTAGAGCAGGCTCCTTAGGAGCCGTGTCAGCACCAAGGCCGCGGCGAGCCCAATTCCGAGGCCGATTACCACGGGAACGAGCCCCTGTCGCAGGACGAGACCGAGCACACTGCGCGGGTCGGCCCCGAGCGCACAGCGGACGCCGATCTCGTCGACCCGCTGCCGCACCGAGAATGCGGCGACGCCGTAGATACCGATCGCCGCGAGCGCCAAGGAAAGTCCTGCGAACACACTCAGCAGAACCGTGTAGAAGCGCGGCTGCGCGACCGAGATGCCGACGACGTCGTTCATGCTGCTCCATTCGGGCGCCGGCACACGCGGATCGAGCTCCTGAAACACATCGAGCACGCTCGACGCGAGCCCGGCGGTGGCCTCCGCGCGTATGACGAACGCGCCAAGCCGGCCCACGTTCCCCGTAAGCTGGGCGCGCGGGACGTAGACCGTTGGCGTCGCACTCGTCCCGAGCCCGAGGTCCTGCATGTCCGCGACGACGCCGACGATCTCGCGAGGAGGATCGTCGAAGCCTGGCAGACGCTCCACGCCGCCGATAGCGCCGATCTCTACCCGCTCACCGAGCGGACTCGCGTCGCCGAAGGCAGCGCGCGCGAACGCCTCGTTGACGATTGCGACGGCCGGGGCCTGTGCTGCTTCGTCCTCGGCGATGAATCGACGGCCGCGCGTTATCGGCACGCGCAGCGCATCGAAGTAGTCGGACGAGATCGTGCGGTATTGAACGCTGCCGGAAGCCTCGGGACGTCCGATCACGCTGATCGGCATGTTGAACTGACCGCGCAGCGGGACGAGCGAGGTCACGGCGGTCGACGTCACACCCGGCAGCGCCCTGATCCGCTCCAACGCTTGTTGCTCGAAGCGCCACACCTGCGTCGGGGTGTAGCCGTCCGGCGTGCGCGGGAACTGCGCGACGTAGACCCCGTCCGAATCGAATCCCGGATCCGCGCTGGTGAGCTCGGCGAAGCTCACGATGAGAACCCCCGCGCCCGCTAGCAACACGACCGCAACCGCGACCTCACTGGCTGCGATCGACGAGAGCACCCGACGGCCGGCGCGTGCGTGTGGGGTTCTCGCGCCGCCGTCACGCAAGCGCCGGTTCAAATCGGCGCGGCCCACCTGCAGCGCGGCCACCGAGCCGAACAGCACGCCGGCCAACACTGCGATGCAGAGCGTGAAACCGAGCACGCGCACGTCGAGCCCGATCTCGTCCGCTCTCGGCAGATCGCCGGGCGCGAGTGCGAGCATGAGCTTGAGCGTCCATTGGCCCAGCACCATCCCTACTCCGGCCGCGAGCACGGCCAGCAGCACGCTCTCCGTCAGCATCTGGCGTGCCAGGCGCCCGCGGCCGGCGCCGATCGCGGCCCGGATCGCGAGCTCGCGCTGCCGCGCAGCGGATCTCGCGAGCAGCAAGCTCGCAACGTTTGCACACGCGATCAGCAACACGAACGTGACGGCGCCCAGCAGCAGCCAGAGCGCCGCGGCCGTGTTCCCGACGTGCACCGCCGTGAAGTCGGTGAAGCGGAGCCCGGGCTCGCTCTCGTCGAGCACCTCCGGATGTTCCTCACGGAGTCGGGCCGAGACGGCTGTCAGCTCGGCAATGGCAGCCTCTCGCGATACGCCCGCACGTAACCGGGCCCGCCCGCGGTGCACGTGACTGAGGTTGCGTATATCGGGGTCTAGCCGATAAGGCACGATGAAGTCGGTCGACGAGGGCGCTTCCGGAAAACGAAAATCCGCGGGCATGACGCCGACGATCGTGTGCGCCTCGCCGCCGAGCCGAATCGTGTGGCCGAGGACGTTCGGGTCCGCGCCGAACCGCGCCCGCCACAGCGCGTCGCTGATCACGACGACCGGCGCAGCGCCCGGCACGTCCTCGTCGGCGGTGAACGCGCGACCGAGCGCCGGGGGAATGCCGTTCACGTCGAAGAAGCCGGCCGAGGCTCTGAGACCGCGCGCCTCCGCGGGGACGTCGCCTTCACCGACCTCCGTCGCCCACGGCTCGTGCAACGCCATCGCCTCGAACACGGTCGTGTTCCGGCGATAGTAGTCGTACTTGAAGGCATTGAGGAGCGGGCTCTGTCCATAAGGCGGTGGCAGCGCTCGCACGAGGTAGACGACGCGTTCCGGCTCCGGATATGGCAGCGGGCGCAGCATGACGCCGTTGACGACGCTGAATACGGCGGTATTGACGCCCACGCCCAGCGCGAGCGTGACCACTGCGGCGAAGGTGAATGCCGGATGCTTGATGAGCGTCCGGACGGACAAGCGCAGATCGTGAAACAAGATGTCCATTGCGGCCACGACTCTCTCTCTCTATTCGTGGGTTCGCCTCGGGCGTCTGCCTCCCATGGATCGAGGTCTCATCCCTTGGATTCGAGGTCAGAGCAACAAGCGTGCCCTCCTTCCGGGCGTGCACAAGCCTCTGACTACGTTAGTCGAGACGAGCGCCCGACAGTGTCGTCCGGAAGGCCGCATGTCCCGGATCCGGAGGACGCGTCCCAAGTGCGGGATCATTGACGATCGAGAGTAGACACGATGTTCTCGACTGCCGGCGTCGTTGCGCGCTGGGAGCGCCGATACGGCGTCATCCAGTCCGGCCATCGGACCGCGGCGGTAGTTCTCGGAGCGGTAGTGACAGCAACGTCCTTTACCGACTCGGCGAGGATAGGGTGGTCAGGCTTCCCCGGACACCACGAGCGGCGGTAGTTCTCCGGAAGGAGCTGCCGTGGCTGCCGCGCCTAGCACCGCTCCTACCGCTTCGGATTCCGCCGGTTCTCGGCAAGTGAGAAGCGACGACGCGCTACCCATACGCATGGTCGGTCTTCGGCTGGCTCGACGGCGAGGATGCCGGCGTCGCCAGGATTTCGAACGACTCGGCCGCAGCGCGAGCGCTGGGCGAGTTCGTCAGAGCGCTACGAGCCGTCGATGCCGACACGGCCCCGCGCCGGGCGATCACAACTTCCACCGTGGCGTACCGCTGATAGAGCGCGACCGGGTCGTAAGCGCTGCGGGCTCGGGTGGACAAACGACGCGTGGAGGCGGAATGGGAAGCCGCGTTGAGCGCGCCGGCTTGGGGTGGGTCACCCGTGTGGATCCACGGCGATCTGTTGCCGTTCAACCTACTCGTCCATGAAGCAGAACTGACCGCGGTCATCGATTTCGGTGGACTGGGCGTCGCGACCCGGCGACCGACCTGTTGCCCGCCTGGAGTTGCTTCCAGGGCGTCGCACGCGAGCGTTTTCGCGAAACGGTGGATGTCGACGACGCCACCTGGATGCGTGGACGCGGCTGGGCACTCTTCGTCGCGGTGATCGCGCTGCCCTACTACGAGAAGTCCAACCCGGCTTTCGCGAAGCTGGCGAGCGATATGATCAGGGTCGTGCTGGACGACGAGTGAGGGGTATTGGACTGATCATTGCCAAGTCACTTCCATCGCAAAGAAGTGATCGAAAACCTCTCGATCCGGGTGGTTGGCATCGTTCCGCTCAGGGCTCCTGATGTAGAAGTCGAGTTGCTGGGCAGCAGGATTCACGGCCCCGGCCTCCCCGGTGCTCGGCTCGAGCATGACCTCGAGCGTCTCGCGATCGCGCATGCCTTGCGTGACCATGAAGTGAATCTCGTAGTCCTCATAGAGTGGCTCGTCGTTCAGCGTCGCATGGCCATAGCCCCAGCCCGCGACGAAGAGCACGCTTTTCGGCCAGTTCATGTCTCCGCAGCCGGAGTCGCCGTGCTCGAACAGCCATGCAGCGACACCTCCATCCTGGCATGGCGAGAACTCGTGAAATCGATCGAGCTCGACGACGTATCGTCCCTCGGGCAGGTCCAGCTCGGCCCGAAACGTGCCCGTGTTCTCTATTTCGTTGACGTCGATCAGGATCTCGCCTTCGACCGGACGCACGTTGCTTGCATCGTTGCCCATGTGATCCCAAGGCGATGGGTCGTTCAGCGTGCCTACCTGATACACACGTGAGCCGCGGATGATGAAATGCCCGTCGTAGAGCTCGTGCTGCCCGGGCGCATACATGCCCATCGTGGTGCCGGGTTGCTGGCGAGGCCCGCGCTCCGCCTGCTGCTGCGCAACCGTCGCGGGTGTGACGATGAGGGCGATAGAACCGACAAAGGCTGCTCGTAACATAGCGTTTCCCCCTGCCCTTCTCTGCAATCGTCCCTGGCGCTCGGCACGTCCCCGCGCTCTTCTACAGCGGGACCGAGAGCGCGAGGTCTCCGACCGCCGAAGCGTGGTCTGAGAGGCGAGATCCCTGCCGGGCCGTGCCGACGAGATTCCCCACTACAGGCCGGCCTTCGTGAGCCACTCGTCGAAGCAGGCGCTTCCTGCTCGGGTGATCGACGGTGTCCAACGCTCGGTATCGGCACGCAACCCCGGCACGCTAACCCCTGCAGTCGCGGCGATCTCGCCGCAATGTCCGACGAACCAGCTTTCGAGCGCTCGCCCGGCGGCCTCGGCATGAAACTGCAGGGCCAACGCGTAGTCGCCCAGCGAAAAGGCTTGGTTGATCGTCAGCGGCGTCGACGCGAGCCGCGTCGCACCGGCCGGCAAGTCGAAGGTATCGCCGTGCCAGTGCAGCACGGCGACGCCGCCGAGATGCTCGAGGCACGAGGCGCGACCTTCGGCCGTCAGCTCCACCGGTGCCCAACCGATTTCCTTCGAGCCGGAAGGATATACGCGCGCACCGAGGGCCTTCGCCATGAGTTGGCTGCCGAGGCAGATGCCGAGCGTCGGCCTTTGCGCCGCGAGCCGCTCGCCGATCAGCCGGACTTCGTCGTCGAGGAACGGGTAGATGTCATTCTCGTAGACGCCGATCGGTCCGCCGAGGACGACCAGCAAGTCTGGCTCGAGCGAGTCCAGCGCGGCGATATCCGTCACCGGGACGTCGAGATAGCGGACGCTGTGACCGCGCTCTTGGAGCAACGGCTCGAGAAGGCCCAAGTCTTCGAACGGAACGTGACGTAGCGCGATGGTTTGCAGCATGACCGAGTTTTTCACCGCCGGTGCAGCACCAAGTGCATCGCTGCATCCGTGCAAACGTGCTCCTTTACTTCATAACCCAGGGCAGGAAGGTCCAACCCTTGAAACAAGGGCTCGCCGCGTCCGAGCAAGGTCGGCGATATCGCCAGGTGCATCTCGTCGATGAGCCGCGCTTGCAGATACTGTCGAACGGTCCCAACACCGCCGCCGATCCGCACGTCCTTGCCCTTAGCCGCAGCCCGCGCCCGCTCCAGTGCAGCCTCGATTCCTTCTGTGACGAAGTGGAAGACGGTGCCCCCGTCCATCTCCAGAGGCGGCCGTGAGTGGTGTGTGAGAACGAAGACTGGCACGTGGTACGGCGGATTGGATCCCCACCAGCCCTTCCACTCGTAGTCCGGCCAAGGTCCGCGCACTGGCCCGAACATGTTTCGTCCCATGATCCAGGCGCCAACTTTCTCGAACGAGCGTGCCGCGAAGTCGTTGTCGATCCCCGTCGTTCCGCCTCCACGCCCTAGCACGCCTTGCTGGAAAGTAAGCGTTGGAATGAGCCACTCGTGCAACCGTTCGCCGCCGCGGCCCAATGGGTGGTCGAGGCCCTGATCCGGTCCGGCCCCGAATCCGTCGGCCGACATGCTAAAGGCATTGACACGAACTTTCGACATTTCGTCTCCGAGAGGCGTTACGTTCTCCGAACGGATGTCACACTGGTTCTGCGACATCTTCACACGCCCCCGGGGCCGCCGCTACTGCTGCACTATCTGAATGCGAGCTGCACCATTATGGCCCGTAGCCGTGACTACGGATGAGGTCACGCGCTTCCGGACTTTGCACGAACGCAGCGAATGCGCGCGCGCCGGGCACGTCTTTGAGCAGTACCGCCTCCTGCGCAATCGGCTCGTGGAGCGAATCGGGCACGAGCCAATAGGAGCCCCGAATCTCGGGCTCTTGCCGTGCGAGCTGGGCCCACGCTACGAAGCCGAGCTCTGCATTGCCGGTCGCTACGAACTGATACGCTTGCCCGATGTCCTGGCCGCGGACGAGTCGCGACTGCAAAGCGTCCCACAGGCCGCGCGCCATGAGGACGTCGCGTGACGCGGCGCCGTATGGTGCCACGTCGGGGTTGGCGATTGCGAGGAATCGGAAGTTACCCGCCTCGAGCACACGCCCGCCCTCGTCGACGTAGCCGGGTCGCGGGCTCCACAGCGCGAGCCGCCCCACTGCGTAGAGAAATCGGGAGCCCGGCACGGTCAGCCCCTGCTCCTCCAAGAGTCGAGGGCGCTCGTCGTCCGCCGCGAAGAACGCGTCGAATGGAGCGCCGTTCCTGATCTGCGCGTAGTGGCTGCCGGTCGATCCGGAGCTTGCGACGACTCTGTGCTCCGTGAGCTCCTCGAATCTTTCTATGAGCGCGCTCATCGTCGCCGCGAAATTCGTTGCGACGGCGATTCTGATCTCGTCGGCGTCGGCACGCCCTGCGAGCGCTACGAGGGCGAACGCGACGAACGAGGCGCCGTAACTCCTGCGGATCATCGATGCATCTCCGCCGACTCCGAAGCTAATGGTCCCGAGAAGGGCCAGGATGTGCCATTGTCGTTCGTCCTCCGTGGCAGTCGATCCGTCGTAGCTTACGCGGATGACCGTCGTCGAACGCGCACTCCGCCTCGAGCTTTGAACGCCCGAGCAGAACCGCATGCCGCATGACCCTATCGCCCTCGCATTGACAGCCTCGCGATAATTGTATCACTATACGGGTACAGTTTGACTCTACGGGCGGCCTCCCCGCATGGACATCAACATCGATCTGACGAACGGTGTGCCGATCTATCGGCAAATCGTCAATCAGGTCAAATATCTAATCGCATCAGGCCTCCTGCGACCCGGCGAGGAGCTGCCCCCGATACGAACGCTCGCGCTGCAGCTCAAGGTCACGCCGAACACGATCGTCAAGGCGTACGACGAGCTCGAGACGTTGGGCATCGTGCACAAGCGGCGCGGCGCGGGGACTTACGTCTCCGAGGCTCGCTCGCTGCTCGCCCATCGTGAGCGACGCCGCATCATCGAGCAGCGCATCGATGCCCTGCTCGCCGAAGCTCACCAGCTCAATTTCTCCGTAGAAGACATCGAGAAGATCTTGCGTGAACGCCGCGATGCCATGAAGGCGGAGCACGACGCGAAGCGTGCGCGCGGAAGGAGATAGACATGGGGCAAACGATCGTCGAAGTGAGCGGCCTTTCGCGGTCTTTCGGCAGCAAGAGCGCCCTCGACAACGTGTCGTTTCATGCGACGGCGGGCCAGGTCTATGGTCTCGTCGGCTCGAACGGCGCCGGTAAGACCACGCTGATCAAGCATTTCCTCGGGTTGCTTCGAGCCCAGCGGGGCACCGTGCGCGTCTTCGGCCTAGACCCGGTCCGCAACCCGGTCGAGGTGCTCAGCCGCATCGGATATCTCTCCGAGGATCGCGAGCTGCCGGAGTGGATGCGGATCGACGAGCTGATGCGCTATACGCAGGCGTTTCACCGCACGTGGGATATGGCTTACGCCCGCGAGCTGCTCGAGACCTTCGGCCTCGATCCGTCGAAGAAGGTGAAAGACCTCTCGAAGGGCATGCGCGCACAGGCGGGGCTGGTGGCGGCCGTCGCGCACCGGCCGGAGCTCTTGATTCTGGACGAGCCCTCGTCGGGTCTGGATGCCGTGGTTCGACGTCGTTCACGACACACCGCTCGACGTGTTCACGGCGTTTGGTTCGACTTCAAAGCAAGCGGTATCAGCGTGCTCGCGATGGGCCTGCTCCTCGCGGCATTGATTCCGCGGTCGCCGAGGCGTTCTCGACATGGTCGTTCCGGGAATACGCGGCGTTCGCCGTGATCGTGTTCAGCGCCGTCGCGGTGATGGTGGCCGCGCGCGCGTCTCTGGAGGCGCTCTTTGCGCGTTATCGTGTCCGGGTAGTGGCGGCGGCTGCTTTCGCGCTGCTCTACGGCCTCGTCGTGGCGCTGGTCGTGCTCGGCGCGGACGGGTGGGTCCAGGACGCCATGCTGTTGAACATCATGCTGGGCGCAGTGCCTTTGCTCGGCGGCGGCGCGGTGGTTCTCGGTACCCTTTACCTCTTTTGGCGCACGGTGGTCGAGCGCATTCTCGCGCCGCAGCAGGCCGCTGGCGTGGTGCTGGCGTCCGCGATCGTAGCGGTAGCGTGGGTAACGCTGCTCGACGCGGCGGACACACCGGTCTCTCGAATGTCGCCCGTCACGGCCGCGCTGGCGCTTTGCCCAGCATTGTTGACGCTGGCGGTGCTCGTGCTGGCTCCATGGTCGCTGAGCCGCGTCCGTCACCTCTGACGCGGATTCGATAGGGTTACATAGCTGAGTCGTCGTGACCTGCCCGATCAGGGACGATGTCGGCGACGCCTCCGATCTGTTCACGCCGCATGGATGAAAGAAGGTGATCGGCGATGTGGAACTCGCTCCCGGGAGTATTGATCGTGTGCCTCACGGTAGGCTGGGTGTTGACCACCTGGATCCGCGCGAAGTACGGCTACCCGATCGAAGACCGGTTCGACGGCAGCGCTCACCGGAGGAGACGGAAGGAGTCGAGGAAGGTGCACGACTCGCACGTCGCCGAACGCGACGCGAAGATCGCGAAGCTCGAGGAGCGCGTACGGGTGCTCGAGCGCCTCGTCACGAGGCGCTCCGATCTGGAGGACGAGCTCGACCGGCTTCGCACGTGAGCGTGCTCCCCGCGGGCCTGGACGTTCCGGCCGCGCCGATGGTATTAGTCGCAGCTTCCTGCGGATCACGGAAAGCCGGCACCATGCGTCATGACGAGCTTCTGCGGCATCTCGTCGAGCTCGAGAAGCGTTTGCACCGGGGCGAGGTGCGTCGAGATCCGCGGCAACTTGGCGAGTTGCTGCACGCCGAATTCGAGGAGATCGGCAGATCCGGGCGGCGATACAGTCGAGAGGACGTCTTGGCCGAGTTCAGCGAGGCTGCGAGCTTCCCGCGAATTCACGCCGAAGATTTCTCGCTCGCCATTCCGCTCGACGGCATTGCACTCCTTACCTATAGGACGGCGCACATCGATGAGTCGGGCCGCCTGCATCGATGGACGCTGCGCACGTCGACGTGGATCCGCACGCGCGACGGGTGGAAGATGCGTTTCCACCAGGGAACACCGATCGAAGAGGCACGCCCTCGCGAACCCGTGTCATCTCCGATCTTACAACGATCGCGTACTTGGGCGACGTGTTCGTGCTGCCCGAGCACAGGGGGCGCGGACTGAGGAAGTGGCTCATCGCGTGCGTGATGAGTCATCCCGAGCTCCAAGGCCTGCGACGCTGGGTGCTTGCCACTCGAGACGCGCAAGGTCTCTACCGACGGTACGGTTTTACGCCGTTGAAAAAACCCGAAGTCTTCATGGAGCGGCACGATCCGGACGTCTACCGGCGGCGCTAGGCAGCGAGAAGCGCCACGCACGGCGATTCGGCGCGGGCGACGACCAGCGCGGCGTTCTGGTCAAGCCCATGCGATTGTCCCGCAACGATAATCATCGCCGGACACGCGTTTTCAGATGGTCCCGGATATGGCATATTGCGGGACAGCCCTTCGAGCGAGTAACAACAATGCCCAGGATCGATCAGCGCCTCGTCCCCTTGGCCGCAAGCCTCTTCTTCTCCCTGCCCGCCGCCGCTCACCATTCGTTCTCGATGTTCGATCAGACCCGCACCGTCGAGATCACGGGCGTCGTCGCGGATGTGCAGTGGACGAACCCGCACGTCTGGGTCGAGGTGGACGTGCCGGGCGAGGACGGCGAGATGGTCCGTTGGGGCGTCGAGTTCACGAGCCGCGTGCACCTTTTGCGGCGCGGCTGGACGAGCACGACGGTGAAGCCTGGAGATCGCGTGACCTTCGAGGTCAATCCGTACCGCAACGGGAAGCCGGGCGGGCGCTTCTGGACGGTGACGTTGCCGTCCGGCGAGGTGCTGCGCGACCCGGCGGCCCAGCGCCAGTACGAGGCTTCCCGTGGCGCGACTCAGCTTTCGGTGGATCCGGCCTCTCAGCCGCAGGACGATCGCGATGCCCGGCGCGCAGCGGCCTTTCAGGTCGATCGCAGCCGATTCACCTTTGCCGAGCTCGACCAGCGTCCGGATCTCGGCGGCATCTGGCATCCGGCACTGGGCCGCACGGGCGGCATGGAGCCGAAGCTCAAAGGGCGTTATCTTCAGGAGTACCAGGCGTATCAGGCGGCGGTGGCCGCCGATCCCGGGTACGAGCAGGTCGGCCGCGGCTCGAACTGCGAGCCGCTCGGCATGCCCGGCATGATGACGATGCCGTACAGCCTCGAGTTCCTGATGACGCCCGGCAAGATCACGATCGTGCAGGAGGCGCTCACACAGGTTCGCCGAGTGTTCATGGACGGCCGCGCGTTGCCGACGAATCCGGACCCAACCTACTACGGTTACTCCGTTGGCCGTTGGGAAGACGACACGCTGGTCATCGAGACGGTCGGCACGAAACCCGGGCAGCGGCTCGGCAGGCAGGGCATCACGAACGGCCCGAGGCTCAAGATCACCGAGCGCATCTATCTCGACGAGAACGACCCGGACGTGCTCCACCTCGACTTCACGTACGAGGATCCGGATGCGCTCGAAGAGCCGTGGGTGCAGACGCATACGTTCCGGCGCGACGAGCAATGGGAGATGCTCGAGTACGTGTGTGCCGAGAACGACCGTCACCCCGTCAACGAGCAGGGCTCGACCGACGTGCTGCTGAACGATTGAGCAGCACGGGCCTCGGTCGGGTCAGCCAGACAAGTGAAGCCGGCCGGCGGTCACGGAGCCGGCCGGCAGCTAGATATTCAGTCGGCCCGTGCTGTCTCCGAACGACTCCTGGTGCACGCCGAGCACGTCCAGGATGCTGAGCAACAGGTTCGACATCGGCGTGTGCGGCGGATGGCGCAGGTGGCGTCCGCCCTCGAGTCGGCCCGACGCGCCGCCGGCGAGCACCACGGGGAGCGGATCGAAGTTATGCTCGTTGCCGTCGCTCAAGCTGCTGCCGTAGAGCACGATCGAGTGATCTAGCAAAGTCCCGTCGCCGTCGGCCGTCGTTTCGAGCTTCGCGAGGAAGCTCGCTAGCATCTTCACGTGGTACTGATTGATGAGCGCGAACGCATCCATGTTCTTGCGGTCGTTCGAGTGATGCGACGCGTTGTGGAAGCCTTCACGCACGCCGCTGCGCGCGTAGACCGCGTTGCTGTTCTCCCTCGCGAGCATCAGCGTCGAGATCCGCGTGATCTCGGCCTTGAACGCCAGCACCTGCAGGTCGAACATCAGGTTCAGGTGGTCCTCGAAGTCGGGCGGCACGCCCACCGGTGCCTCGGGCAGCTCGAGATCGGCGGTCAGCTTGCTGTCGATCAGATGCACGCGCCGCTCGACCTCGCGCACCTCGTCGAGATAGTCGGCGAGTCGGCGACGATCGGCCGCGGGCAGGGATCGGTTCAGCGACGATAGCTGATCGCCGATCGAGTCGAGCAGGCTCTTCGCCTGCTCGCGCCGCTCGCGGCGCTCGGCATCGGTGCTGCCGTCACCGAACAGCCGCTCGAACACGATCTGCGGATTGTTCTCCATCGGCAGCGGCAGCGTCGGCGTCTTCCACGACAGCGTGTTGCGGTAGGCGCACGTGAAGTCCGCGTCGCAGGTCAAACCGACCGGCTCGATCGAAAGCTCGATCGACGGCAGCGGCGTATCCTGGCCGACGTGGGCGGCCGCGATCTGATCGACCGTCGTGCCGACGAGCGCGTGATCCCCCTTGACCGGATGCGCGCCGCTCAGGAACACGGCCGCCGCACGGACATGGTTCTCCGCGCCGCCGGTGTCTTCGCCTGCCCACGGCGCGACCGGCGCGTGCGCGAGATCGCTGATGACGTTGACCCGGTGCCGGAACGGCTCGAGCGGCTTCAGGATCTCCGAGAACTCGAAGCCCTTCCCTTCGGTCGCCGGCGTCCACTTGTCCATCGTCGCGCCGTGCGGGATGTAGATGCTTGCGAAGCGGCTGCGCGGCGCCGCCGGCGTTTGCGCGAGCGCGGTGCCGGCCGGAATCATCGAGTCGAGCAGCGGGAGGGCGAGCGCCGTCCCCGCGCCGCGCAGCAGCGTTCGCCTGGAAAGACTCTTCCGTGTGATGAACATCGACTCACCCTCCAGCAAGCGTCGGGTCTTCGGATCGACCCGGCGAAGCCATCTTCTCCCGCATGCGAAACGGCACGCTCTCGACCACGCCGAGAACGAGCGCCGAGAACCGGTAGTCGTCGCGCGCGGCGGTGCGCACGATCTCGCGAACGGCAGGCATGTCGGTCGCCTCGAGCGGCCGACCGAGCGCGTAGATCAGAAGCTTCTCGGCCGCGTGCGTCACGAAGAGCTCCTTTCGCTCGAGCAGCGCGGCTCGGAGGCCGTCGGGACCGTCGATCGCGGTGCCGTCCCAGAGCGTCGACGACGCGTCGACCGGCTCGCGGCCGTCGGTCTCCCGCCATCGGCCGATCAGATCGAAGTTCTCGAGCGCGAAGCCGACCGGATCGATTAGCGCATGGCACGACGCGCAACCGGGATCCGCCCGATGGCGCTCGAGCCTTTGCCGAAGCGACGTCGCATCGGGACCCGACGCGGCCGTCGGCTCGAGGTTCGTCTCGACGCCGGCAGGCGGCGCCGGCGGCGGCGTGCCGAGCAGGTTCTCGAGCACCCACGCGCCGCGGCTGACGGGTGACGTGCGATTCGGCGCCGAGGTCACGGTGAGGACGCTGCCGTGGCCGAGGATCCCTGCCCTGCCCGTCCCTTCGAGGTCGACACGCCGAAAGCGGCTGCCGCGGACGTTCGGGATGCCATAGTGACGCGCGAGGCGCTCGTCGACGTACGTGTACCGTGCGTCGATGAGCTCGACGATGCTCAGATCCTCGCGGAGCACGTGCTCGAACAAGAGCTTCGTCTCGCGCCGCATCGAGCGGCGCAGGTTGCCGTCGAACACGTTCGTCTCGGGCAAGACGGAGTCGAGCTTGCGCAGCCCGAACCACTGGCTCGCGAAGTTCTGGACCAACGCGCCGGCCTTCTCGTCGGCGAGCATCCTGCGGACCTGCGCCGCGCGGCCTTCCGAGTGCATGAGCGCGCCGTCGGCGGCCGCCGCGAGCAGCTCGTCGTCCGGGATGCTGCTCCACAGAAAGAACGACAGCCGCGACGCGAGCTCGTAGTCCGTGAGCGCGTATACGGCGCCGTCCGGTAAACCCGCGGGCTCGTGCTCGAAGCGATAGATGAACTCGGGATCCACGAGCACGCGTGCGACCGCGTACTGGATGCCGAGCTCGAACCCGCGTAGCGCGCGCCCCTCCTCGAAGAACTCGAGCAGGGTCAGAACCGCAGGATCGTCCGCCGCGACCGGCCGTCGATACGCGCGCGTCGCGAGCGTGCTCAGGATCTCGCGCGCGCAATCGATCTCCTCGCTCGGCGCGGCGGGTATGCAGACGAAGAGCCTGCGGCGGCTCGGCGTATCGCCCGGCCCGCTCGCATTCAGCGGCCCCATGATCGACACCGACGTCACGCCGGCCGTCGGCGCGAGCCACGAATAGATGTCGTCGACGCCGCGCTCCTGTGCCTTCGGGAGCTTCGCGACGCCAAGAGCCTGCGGGCCGGCAGCGATCGGCAGAACGATTCGTCCGCGGTCCTCGGGACCGAGCACGGCGACCTCCTCGCCGTTCAGCGTGACCACGGTCGAATCTTCGACGCCGACGGTTCTGAGCCCGAAGCCGGCACGCGATTCGTTGATCCGGATCTCGTACTCGGCATCGAGCGGAAAGACGTGCTCGACGAGCAGCCCGCCGCGTGTGCCGAACGGCAGTCCTTCGACGTGATCGTCCTGCGCGACGCCTCGAGGCACGGAGTAGACGGTCTGGCCGGGACTGATCGTCTGATCGCCGACCGCCATGCGGCTGATCCTCGCCGCCGCGGTCACATAGGCCTGCATCAGCGCGGGCGATACGCTCAGAGCGCTCGCGATGTTGTCGAAGCCGGCGCTCGAATCGTCTGCGGGCAAGAGCGCCGGCGCGTCGATCGGCAGCGCGAGCAAATCGCGGACGGCGTTCCCGTACTCCGTCCGGTTAAGGCGGTGCAGCGCCGGCGCCCCGGGACGGGGATTCGCGCGCTCCGCGTCGTCGAGCGTCCTCTCGAGCGAAGCCACGAGCGCGCCGAGACGGCCGTCTTCGGGGCGCGGCTGCCCCGGCGGCGGCATGAAGCCGCCGCGGAGCTTGCGAATGACTTTCTCCCAGATCTCGGGGTCGGCGGCGATGTCGTGCCGCCGCACGGACGCGAGCGACAAGCCGCCCGCGACCTCGGCGGCGTTGTGGCAATCCATGCAATAGCGGTCGATCGTCGCCCAGATCGCGTCGGAATCGAGCGGCGACTCCCGGCGCGCGAAGTGGAGGTAGCTCGCGATCGCGACGACCGTTGCCGCCGCAACGAGCATCGGCACGTTGAGCAATCTATTCATCGGCCACGGGCTCCGCGGCGCGCGCCGCCTCGGCTGCCATCAGCTCCTGGAGCAGCGCGATCGTCGCGGGCTTGCGCTCCGCGCCGACGGCCGCGAGGAATACGCCCTCGGCCCAACGGATCGCGTCGCGCCCGTGCGCATCGACGACGTGGAGGTCCGCGCCGTGCTCGGCCAGATAGCGGATGATGTCGTTCGAGCCGCGATTCACCGCGCCGAGCAGCGCGCTCAAGCCCATCGAGTTCGTCGCATTGATGTCGGCGCCGAGCTCGATGCAGAGCTTCACGGCCTCGAGCAATGCCTCCGGCGACTCGGTGTAGGTCTGCGCGACGACCCAGTTCACGCCGGCCGCGGCCATCAGCGGCGTCGTGCCGGCGAAGGTCGGCAGGTTCGGATCGGCGCCGTACTCGAGCAGCAGCCGCATCACGGAGACGTCGCCCGAGAGCGCGGCGCGAAGGAACGCCGTCTGCCCGGTGAAATCCACCCACGACACGTCGCCGAGCGAGTAGAGAAAGCGTCGCTGCGGCCACACCTCGCGCGTGCGCGCGTTCACGTCGACGCCCCGTTCGAGCAGGTCGGCGATGAAATCGTAGTACGGTGCGCGGTCGATCCCGTTGTCCTTCGGGTCGTCCTGATCGCGGTTGTTCATGTCGAGATTGCGGTACTCGACGGCCGCGAAAAGCGGCGTGCGCCCCCAGAAGTCGTCGGCATTCCGATCGGCTCCGGCATCGACGAGGATGCGGGCGACCTCGAGATGACCGTTCAGCAGGCTCATCAGCAGCGGCCGGATGCCGTTCGCCTCGGCGAGCTCGAGATCCGCGCCGGCCTCGACGAGAAGGCGGGCGACCTCGGTCAGGCCGTCGCGGCTTGCATAGAGCAGCGGCGTCATTCCGCCGAGCGCCGCATCGCGTCGGCCGCGATCCGGCAGGCCGCCGCGGTTGATGCCGACACCCTCGGAGCCGCAACCGGTCCCCTTGCACGGCGGCACGAAGTCCGGTGTCGGGCCGACTCGCGTCCGCGCATTGACGTCGGCGTTATGGCGGATCAGGAGCCGTGCCGCCTCGACGTTCCCTTCGCGCGCTGCGAGCATCAAGGCGGTTTGGCCGAAAGCCGGCTCGGGCGTGTCTACCGCTGCGCCTGCCGCGATGAGCCGCTCCAGCACGGCAGGCACGCCGGTGCGTGCCGCCGTCATCAGCATCGTCTCGCCGTAGGGCCCGATGCCGGCAGGATCGGCGCCGGCCTCGAGCAGCAGCTCCACCATGTCCGGGTTGCCGTTGACGGCGGCAAGATAGAGCGGCGTAACGCCGTAGCGAGTGGCGAGCGTCGCGTCGGCGCCGGCCTCGACGAGCACCCTCGCCGCGTCCAATCGGTCCGCGTAGACCGCCCAATGTAATGGCGTAGCGCCGTCGACATCCGGCTCGTTGACGTCGGCGCCGCGATCGATCAGCGCCGCGAGCGTCGGCAGGTCGCCGGCTTCGATGCTCGTGCGCAGGGCATCGTCTGCAGCCGCGACGCCCGTAAGCTGCAGCGCCGCGCCGAGCGCGGCGAGGCTCCTCGTGATCGTGTCAGCGATCTTCCGGTTCGGCCATGTGAACATCACCAGCGCCGCAATCCTCTCGGGCGTGCCCTGATCCCGCAGAAAGTGTACCTAAAGTCTCTCCCCGAACGCGATTTGGCCGCCAGGACCCTCGTCCCGGACGGAATGCCTCATGGCGGAATTCCGACACCGGCACTGGCCGCACAGGATAGCTGCATGGCCTCGAGCGGTATTGGGATGTGGGAACCCGATATCCGACGCCGACTCGGGCAGTTTGGATCCCGTCATCGACGATCGCCTCGGCGGCTCGAGCGCCCGTGGGCGGCGCTACGATAGCGTTGGCATCATGTCGACGCGTATGCTGATCTGCGACCCTGACATGGCGCGCTGCAGCCGACCTCGCTCTGACCACGTCGTCCTTCACTGTGGAGAGTGCCATGATGACCAGAATCGTTTCAGCAGCCATCTTCCTCCTCGCCGCGCAGCCGGCGCTGTCACTCGACCTCGCGGACTACCGACTGGTCGATCTCACACATCCGTACAATGATCAGACGCTGTACTGGCCGACGGCGCCATCGAAGTTTCAGCTGACCGAGCTCGCGCACGGGGAGACGGAAGGCGGCTTCTTCTACTCCGCATACTCGATTTGCACGCCGGAGCACGGCGGCACGCATCTCGACGCCCCGCTCCATTTCTCGGAGTCGGGTCTGCCGAACGATCGGCTCCCCCTCGAGAATTTGATTGCGCCCGCAGTCGTGATCGACGTGGTGTCTCGAACGGAACGTGACCCGAACTACAGGCTCACCGTCGAAGACGTACGCCAGTTCGAGTCCGAGCACGGCGAGATCGCTCCCGGCACCATCGTGCTTCTCCGGACGGGTTGGAGCAGTCGGTGGCCGAATGCCAGGGCTTATCTCGGCGACGATACGCCTGGCGACGCTACGCGGCTTTCGTTCCCGAGCTTCGGTGAGGATGCAGCGCGGCTCCTCGTCGAAGAGCGACGCGTTGCGATCCTCGGTGTCGATACCGCGTCGATCGACTACGGGCCTTCGCAGGACTTCGCAGTGCACCGCATCGCGGCAGCGCGCAACGTCGCGGGCCTCGAGAACCTGACGAATCTCGAAGAGCTGCCGCCGACCGGCGCGACGGTCATCGCATTGCCGATGAAGATCGAAGGAGGCTCGGGCGGACCCGTGCGCGTCGTGGCACTGGTGCCCCGCGACGACGCCGACCGGAGGTGATGTCGAGATCGTCCGAATCCGGCTTGCGGCGAGTCACCGCCTACCACCCGATCTCCCCTCCCATTCCGCGCGGGTTTGCCCCCAGATGACAGAATCCTCGCCATGCCTCCGACCGTGCTTGCGAACCGCCCAGGTAGCGAGCGGACTGGGGATCAGCCATGAATTTCGCATAGGCATCGAAAGTCTTGCGGTTCCGTCGGTCGAAGGATCAGCCGGCTCGTCTCGAGGACGACGGCGCTACGGTTCATCGGTCGCACCTCCGATGGGACGCGTGACGAGCCGATGAAAGTACCGCTCCATCTCGTCTGGCGTGTACGGATAGTGATGGTCCATCCACCAGCCCAGCAAAGTCATCAAGCTCGCGGCGTAATGCTGTGCGGCGATCGGAATCGGAACGTCACGCGGCGCGCGGGGCTCGTTGGCCATCTGCTGCTCGAATGCCTCTGCGAGCACGATTTGCCCCATCTTCAGCATGCGATCGAGCTGTCGCGATTGCACGAGGGCATCGTAGTAGAACCGCGCTTCTGACGTGGTCGAGCAGCAGCGCGACCGGAAAACGTTAGCTCTTCGAGCGCGGCTCGAACGTGAGGTGCCGCGCCATCAGGCGACGGAACGCGACGCTCTGCCGAACGAGCAGGTCGTCCTTGTCCCCGTTACCGCTCAAACCGATAGCGTCGATCAAGGTCGAGGTCGACACGCGGCTCGATGAGCCGTTTCGAGGTGGAATGGGCGGCGTGATCCAGCCTTGGACTATTGGACGATGATCGGTGCGGTCCAGTTATAGCGAACGTGCAAGCTGGACAGTTTCCAACGCCCTTCGCCGTAGCGGGCTTCGCCTTCGACGATGCCGCCGCGATAGAAGTCGTCATCGTCGCTCGAGACGTGCACTTCCCACAGACGAGCGGCGAACAGCGCGGTCGTCCCGTCGTCGTCGAGGCTGATCAAGGGCTGGATGACGTGATGCAGCGCGATCTCGCCGTCCCGCCGGCTCGCGGGGCAAGCGGTCGACCGCAGCGTGTTCGTGATGCCTGTGATCCCGGTGCCCGGCGCGCCGTCGGCGATGCGGATTTGGGCTTCTTCGGTGAAGAGTGCAGCCGCGTCGGAGATCATGCATTCGTCGACGTAGTACCCCAAGGCATCGATCAGGTTCTCCACCGCATCGTAGCCAAGCGAGCGCCGCGCTTGTGCCTCTGCTGCGACGAGACGCTCCTGCAGCCCCGCAAGGTCGGACACCCCGTTCCCGTCCGTGCTCGGCTGCGCTGCTCGTGCAAAACCGACTTCCTTCCCGATGGCGGGATCGCCTTCCGGGTATTGCGGCGGACGGCCCGTAACCGGGTGCGCGAAATGAAAGGCCGGGATATGGAATTCGGGATAGACCCCGTACCGTTCGGTAGGCGGCGCGTCGGGCGGCAATTCCGCGCTCGGACCAGGTGCGGGTTGAGCCTCGACGCCCCACCCTTTCGCGTAATCTGTGATCAGACGCGGGTAGTAGTGCAGCGTCCGGATGCGCCACTCGCCGTCTTCTTTGACGAATGTGTTCTCGTAGATGCCCTGCGTCCACTGTGCGCTGACGCCCGGCGTGCCGTGCAGACCGAGCTGGTCGACACGCGCCATGCCCGTCTGGCCGTCCGGAGCGACGCTTACATACGTTTGAAAGAGGATGTGGTCGTCGACCGCGCCGGCCTCTGACGGAGCGCCACCGAACTGATTCAGGGCTCGCCGGATGCTTTGCCTGCCGACGTAGACGCCCTGGAGGCCCGGCTCGAACGTGCCCTGCTCAGCGAACAGCTCGATCAGTGCGTCCCAGTCGTGCCGATCGAGGTAATCGCCGTACCGGTGCTGGAGCCGCACGATGGCTGCTTCGTCCTCGAGGCGATCGAGACGCTGCTGCAGGGCCGAGAGCGTCGCCGAAAGATTCGCCGTCGTCCGGGGGGCGCCGGCGCTGCCCGCATCGGCAGCGCGCACCTGGCGCTGAAGCGTGATTCGCCCGACATCTTCCGCCGCATAGTGAAACGGGATAACAGGCCGAGATGCGACCGGCGACGAAAGCCCCGAGGTAAACGTTCCAGTCACCTGGGCGGCGTTGGACACCTCGTTGATCCTCCAGACTCCCCGCTCCTTGACGTAGGCGTTCTCATAGACGCCGTGGAACCAGAGGGCATTGCCGCCGTAGCCGCCCAGCATCGCGAGGATCCGAAAACGCCCGCGGGCCTCCAGCCCGTCGTCGGCGACGCTCAGCACCGGCGCGAAGCTGATGTGCGGATAGATCCTGCCGCGCGCGAGCCCGAGCCGCCCCTGGCCGACCTGGTCCAAGAACAACGCGCGAATCCCTTCGCGGTCGAGATCACCCTGCGTGTAGTGACCGATGCCGGTGTCGGCGAAAAGATCGGCAAAGTCGTGCCACAAGCCGAACTCGGAGTAATGACCGTAGGCCCACTGGAGACGCTTGGCCGCGCGCAGAGCCTCCACGGCCTCGACCTCGCGGTCGAGCGCTTCGACGCGGGCCTGGAGCTCATGCAACGCCTCGAGACCGCCGGTGCGCTCCTGGGCTTTCGCACACACGGCAAGGCCGGACACGAGGACGAGCGAGCAGTAGAGCAAGCTCTGACGCGATCGGCGGGACTGCGTACGGTGACGGGCGGGCATGGCGCTCAGGCTGGAGGTCGTTTTGCCGTGCACGATGGACTAGCGCTCCTTGGCCGCAGTTTGTCGTCCATTGGGTTGCACGATGGTGAGACTGACGACCTCTCCGTCGTCATTGCGTTCGAAGAGAACCTCCACCGGCGCGACGCGGAGGAAGAAATGATCCATCTCGGTGGCGATGAGCGGTGCCTGCTGCTGTCCGTCCGGCCCTATCATCAGTGCGCCGTTCGAGAGCGCTACCGCGAGCGTGATCTGCTCGTTCAGCCGGTACTCGCCGACGTAATCCTCGAGAACCTCGGCAGGCAGCTCGATCTCCGTCAGGTCGAGCGGCGGATCGTATCCGCGCGGTGCCGGCTGCGCCAGCGAGTCCCATTCGTAGGCGCGTTGGACCCGCTGTCTCGAGCAAGAGGGCAGCGAGCGAAAAGGCTAGCGACGGAACCTTGCCCATGGCATCTACCTCGGCGTTCGGCCGACCCATTCTGCCATAGGTGGGTAGCTGAACAGCACGCAGCTATGTGGGCACCCGATCTCGCAATCGAGAATGTTGTAGGATCCGCGACGATGGGCGGCCAGCTTTCAAAACTAGGGGAAGACGGGTTGCAGGATGACCGCCAAGGCAACGGCCAGCATCGTGCAGGTAGCGATCCGGAGCGGCCGCTCGAGGATGTCGAGGTTGTACGTGACATAACGGCCGAAGTCTTCCGTGGACTTGAACCAGTCACGACTCGGCCAGAGCAGGCCATGTCTCTCGACGTAGGCGCGAAACGTCGTCCAAGTCGGCCGCGCCCACTGGAGTAAGGACTCCCTGAAGTAGAGCAGCACGGACAGCACCAGCACGTCCGTCCCGAGCACGGCAATGATATCGATCAAGGCCGCCATCTCGCCGGCAAACGGCCCCGCGCATACCACCAGCAAGAGGATGGCATACGACCGCAACGGCTTGCCGCCGAGGAGTCGGACGAAACGCTTGATCATCGTCGCCGGCGCGGACCGCCCTATAGGTTCGCAGTCATCATCGGGGTGAGGGATCGCCCGCTCATCTTACCTTGCCGCCGCTCGTGCGCAACTTGACGAAAAACACTCAGGCCCTCCTTGCCTCGAGTGCTGCACGGTCCCATCCGCCTCGCTCCGCTGCGGCCTCGTACGTGCTCTGGAAGAACTCGAGGAGCATTCGCTCCGGGTCGGCCGCTGCTCGAACCCGCTCGTAGGGCAAGACGAACTCGCGCATCTCAGCGGTGTAGTACGCCTCGGCCGGACGAATCGGAAACTCCTTGAAGCCGGCGGGCTCCGGATAGGCGTACGCATAGAACGCGGCCTCCGGCACGGCCCCGCCTCCGGGCCAGAAGCCGCAGCTCGCGCACTCGTGCGAGTACGCCTCACGCACGACCCAGTCCGCGATGTTCGGCACACCGCCCGGATGCGGCGGCGCCCGCCGGCCTGAGAAGCGAGTGAATGCAACATCGAAGCTTCCCCAGAAGAAGTGCACCGGACTGCACTTGCCCAGGAAACCGGAGCGGGCACGTTTCAGCACACGATCCGTGTGCATCAGCACCGTGAAGAGCCGGCGTGCGTGCTCGGGATCGTACGTCGCGTGCTGCCGGTCCTGCTCGAACGGGATCGACTGCTCGACCTCGACGGGGCGGGTCCAGATGCGCACGTCGATGTCGAGCGCGCCGAGCGCCGCGAAGACGTCACGATAGAAGTCGGCCACGGGCCGCGATTCGAGCGGCAGCTCTCGACGGTTGCCCGTGCTCGTCTCGATGGCCAGCCGGTGATCGATGAAGTCGAAGTCGATTTGGAACACGCGTTGCCCGTCCGGGATCGGTCCCGTCGTCAGGCCGCGCGCCGTGACGTAAAGGGCGACCTGCCACCAGTGGTTGACCATCGGCGCCCGCGCGAGGCGGATCTTGCCGATGATCTGCGTCCACATGTGCAAGGTCGCGTACGTGTCCGCCCATTCGTCGAGCGGCAGCGCAGGCCACTCTTCCGACGCTACCGTGCGCCGGTCCGCTTCGTCGATCATGAACCGCTCTCCTCGTCGCCTCGGCGCGGCGATGACGGGATGACATCTTCGCATGTCCGGTCCACATCGATCGGACATGAGGGTGCATCGAGTGACGCCGCACGGTAGTCGGTCGAGGCAAGAGGCGTGCCACTCTCCGGCCGTCGATCTCGGCAGGCGGTGCCGATCGATTCGCGGCCGGCGGCCGATGTGATAGCCTTCGCCGCATGAAAAAGCTGATCTTCTCCGGCCTCGTCGTCGGTTTCGCGACGACGACCTCCGCGCAGGTGCTTCCGTTCAACGACGCGGGCGTCACGATGGGACACCATCATCTGATGGTCTCCGACGTGGATGCTCAGCGCAGGATCTGGGTCGACGTGCTCGGCGGCGAGCCGTCCGGCAACCCGCCGCTGCTGTTCGTCAAGTTTCCCGGCGTGTTCATGATCCTTTCGAACGGCAACGGGACCGAGGGCACGCACGGGTCGGCGCTCGATCACATCGCTTTCAACGTCCGGGATCTCGAAGGCTTTCGCACGAAGCTCGCCGCGGAAGGTATCCCGATCACGAACCAAAGCGAGTCCCGCTTCGATGCGATGCTGCCCGGCGGCATCGATGTGCACTTCTTCGCCGATCCTTCGCTCGAGACGCCGATCGCGCACCGTGCCGTGGCGTTCGTGTCGACCGATCCCGATGCGCAACGCGAGTGGTGGGAAAACGTTCTCGGCGCCAAGACGGTGCAGGAAGGTGAGCTGACCGTCAGCACGATCCCGGGCGCGCGGCTGTTCTTCACGCGAGCCGAGGCGCCGCCCGCGCCGACCCGAGGCCGCACGCTCGACCACACCGGAATCGGGGTCAAGGACGTGAAGGCCTTTTGTGACCGGATCGCCGCGCAGGGCGTCGTTTGTGAGATGCTGTTCGGCGGCGCTGCGGCCTTGATCACGGACCCGGCCGGCGTCGCGATAGAAATTAATGCCGGTTTGGAATCCAGGTAGACGCGCCGAACGCAGGAGGACCGGAGCGAGCGTGACGCGTGCTCGCGACACAAATCGATTACGATGAAGCGCTGGCTCTCTTGCATTCTGATCTTCTCGATCGCGTCGGCCGGCGTTGACGCCGCGAACGACGTCGAGAGCCTGGGCGCCTGCGACGAGCAAATCGCGCACGAGGCGCACGCGCACGGCGCGTGCGCCGACCGGGATAGCGAGTCCGAGGACCCGGCCGCGCCCGACGGCGAGAGCAGCGCACATTTCTGTCATTGCTCGGTGCATGCGCCGGCGCTCCTTTCGTCGGTCGAGCCGATCGCCGTGCCGGCTCCCGAGCCTTCGCCGTCCTGTCCGACTTCTCTCTGCGGCACCCTTCGCTCGCCGCCTCCGGTTCGTCCGCCGAAATCCGTCTGAACCCGCGCGCTTCGCGCGCCGCATCGCCCCCCCGCTCTCGGGGCCTGTCGTCGTTGCTATGGGTTCAGCCGATGCAAAAGCTTCTTCTATGGATGGCCGCCGCCGCGCTTGCGGCCGGCCCGACATTACATGCGCAGCCGCTTCAATCGGAACGGGCGACGCCCGCGGGTCGACTGGACGTCGTCAACGATCCGCTGCTCGGCCGTCTCGTCGAAGCCGCGCTGCGGGAGCATCCTCAGGTGCTCGCCGCGGAAGCAGCGCTCGAGCGCGAGCAGGCGCTCGCTCGTGCGGCCTCGCGGCCCGTCTTCAATCCGGAGCTCGAGCTCGACGTCGAGCGCTCGGACACCGACGACGCATTGCTGCGCCTCACTCAGACCCTCGACGTCGCCGGCGTACGTGGCGCGCGGAGCCGCGTCGCCGCCGGCCAGGTCGCCGCAGCCACGCAGCGGCTCGCCCTGAGCCGGCGTAATCTTGCCGTCGAGGTGCTGTCCACACTCGGCGCGTTTTGGACCACGAGCGAGCTCGCGGCTCTCGCCGAGCGGCGGCTCGAGCTGCTGCAGAGAGTCGCCGACGTCGCCGAGCAGCGCGCGAGAGTCGGCGATGCGACGCAGGCCGACGTGAACCTTGCTCACCTCGCTCGCGTGCAGGCGCGGATGGACTCGGCCGGCGCTTCCGCAAATCTCGCCGCGACCGAGATGGTCCTGCGCGCGCTCGTCGACGAGCCGGCCGAAGGATGGCCGATGCTGCCGACGGAGCTTCCGCCGATCGACGCCGATCGCGCCGCGCTCTCTCGCGTTATCGCCGCCGTTCCGGATGTCGCGCTGCAGCGATACGCGCTCGAGGTCGCCGATGCCGACGTCGGGCTGCGTCAGCGCGAGCGACGGCCCGCGCCGAGCGTGAGCCTCGCAGGCGGGGAAGAGGACGACGAATCGCTGATCGGGATCGGCTTCTCGATGCCTTTGAACGTCCGGAACCGTTTCACGGCCGAGGTCGACGCGGCGCGCGCGGAGCGCGTGCGGGCGGAACGGGAGGCCGACAACACGACGCGCCGCGCGCTCGCGGCGGCGGAGGCGGCGACGGCGCGGTACGTACGCGTCCGCGAGGCGTGGATCGCGTGGCTCGAGACCGGCGTGCTCAATCTGAACCAGCAAGCCGAGCTGCTCGAGCGCTTGTGGCGAAGCGGCGAGCTGAGCCTCACGGAGTACCTCGTGCAGGTCGACCAGATGCTCGAGACGCAGCGGAGCGCGGTCGAGCTCAGGCGCGAGCTGTGGGACGCCTGGTTCGCGTGGCTCGGCGCGGCCGGCCAGACCGGCGCCTGGCTCGGTCTCGCGATCGAGACGGCGGGAATGTCGAGCGATGACGTGACGTGGAGAACGCGATGAGAGACAGACTCGTCAAGCTGATGGTCGTCGTCGCCGTCGTGACGGCGACGGCGCTCGCGTCCCACGGTTGCAGCCGCGAGGACGAGGACACCGCGGCGCTTCACGAAAGCGCTGCCTCGCACGACGACGACGCGCACGGCGTGCTCCCCTTCCCGGCCGCAGAGCGCGACGCACAAGGCGTCCGCACCGTCACTGTCGGCCCACGGCAGATGGCGGCCACCGTGTCCGCTCCGGGCGAGGTCCGCATCAATGCCTATCGGTCGAGTCAGATCACGCCGCGGATCCCGGCTCAAGTCGTCGCGCGGCATGCGCGCCTCGGAGACACCGTCGAAATCGGAGAGCCGCTCGTCACGCTGTCGAGCGTGCAAATGGCCGAGGCGCAGGGCGCGTTGATCGAGGCGGACCGCGAGTGGCAGCGCGTCAGCGAGCTCGGCCGAGGCGTCGTGTCGGAGCAGCGATACATCGCGGCTCAGGTGGCCCGGCAGCGCAGCTATGCGACGGCGCGCGCGTACGGCATGACGGCCGATCAAGTCGACCGGTTGCTCGAGGCCGGGGACGCGACGCTCGCGACGGGAGAGTTCGAGCTCTTGAGCCCGCAGGCGGGCACGGTGATCCACGACGACTTCGTCGTCGGCGAGGTCGTCGAGCCGGGCCACGTGCTCTTCGAGATCAGCGACGAGTCGGTGCTGTGGGTCGAGGCGCAGCTCTCCCCGGAGGACGCCGCACGCATTCGCATCGGCAGCCGGGCGACGATCGGCCTGACCGACGGACGCCGGGTCGAAGGCGAGGTGATCCAGCGTCATCATCGGCTCGACGAGACGACGCGGACGCAGAGCGTGCGTATCGAGGTCGACAACAGCAGCGATCTGCTGCACGCCGGCGACTACGTCGAGGTCGCGTTGCCGACGTCGGTGTTCGACGCGCGCGTTGCCGTGCCCGAGGAAGCCGTGCTGCTGCTCGACGGCGCGCCGACGGTCTTCGTCGTCGACGGCGACGACGTGCACGCGCGGCCCGTGGAGACGGGCGCGACGGCGGCCGGCTGGGCCGCGATCGAGGCGGGCCTCGCTCCCGGCGAAGAGGTCGTGACGCAAGGCGCGTTCCTGATCAAGTCGCTGATGCTCAGGTCGCAGCTCGGCGAAGGCCACGCGCACTAGAGAGGACGCGCGCCATGCTGCACAAGCTCGTCGAAGCCTCGCTTCGCTACAAGCTGCTCGTCGTGATCGCGTATGCCGTCGTCGGGATCGTCGGCGTCCGCGCCGTCCGCAACGTGCCGATCGACGCGTTTCCGGACGTGACGCCCGTCCAGGTCAACATCTACACCGAGTCGCCGGGGCTCGCGCCCGAAGACGTCGAGCAGCTGCTGACCTTTCCGATCGAGTCCGGCATGGCCGGTCTGCCGGACGTCGAGCAGATCCGCTCGGTGTCGCTCTTCGGGCTCTCCTACGTGTCCGTGTATTTCGACGACGACGTCGACGTCTACTTCGCGCGTCGCCTCGTCGCCGAGCGGCTGCAGGAAGTGGCCGAGCGCATCCCGGAGGGGTACGGCACGGCGCGGATAGGTCCGAACTCGTCCGGGCTCGGGCAGGTGTTCTGGTACACGCTGACGCGGACCCACGATGCGCACGACGCGGCGTCGTCGATGGATCTTCGGACGATCCAGGATTGGATCGTAAGACCGATCCTCCGCACGGCGCCCGGCGTCGACGACGTGCTGTCGTGGGGCGGGCAGGAGCGCCAGTACCAGGTCGTCATCGACCCGCTTCGCCTGATCAAGTACGGCCTTTCGTATCGAGACGTCATCGATGCGATCGATGCGAACAACCGTCAGGTCGGCGGTCAGCACGTGAACCTCGGATCCGAGCAGTATCTCGTGCGCGGCCTCGGTCTCGTCGGCGACGAGCACGACCTCGGCCGGATCGTGCTCAAGGTCGCCGACGGCACGCCCGTGTATCTGCGCGATGTCGCGCGGATCGAGCAGGGGCCGGCGCCGCGCGTCGGCGCCGTCACGCGCGACGGCGCCGAGGTCGTGCTCGGCATGGCGCTGTCGCGCATCGGCACGAACGCGGCCGACGTCGTCGAGGCAGTCAAGGAGAAAATCGAGATCGTTCGCTCCGCGCTGCCCGCGGGCGTCGTGCTCGAGCCCGTGTACGAGCGCACCGATCTCGTCGATGCGGCCGTCCGAACGGCGGAGCGCGCGCTGATCGAGGGCTCGTTGCTCGTCGCCATCGTGCTGTTTCTCTTTCTCGGCGAGGTTCGCGCGGCGGTCGTCGTGATCTCTGCCCTGCCCCTCGCGATGCTGATCGCGTTCGTGTTCATGCAGCAGGCCGGAATGTCGGCGAACCTGATGTCGCTCGCGGGCCTCGCCGTCGGCATCGGCATCATGGTCGACGGCGCCGTCGTCATGGTCGAGAACGCGTTCCGGATCCTGAACGAGCAGCGGGCGGCGGGCCATCGGGTCGAGCGGACCGCGGCCGTGCTCGCCGCGGCGAAGGAGGTCGCGAACCCGATCGGGTTCGCGATCCTGATCATCATCGTCGTGTTCCTGCCGCTCTTCAGCCTCGAGGGCCTCGAGGGAAAGCTCTTCAAGCCGATGGCCTTCAACATCAGCTTCGCGATGACGGGCTCGCTCATCCTGACGATGACGCTGATCCCGGTGCTCGCCGCGGTGATCCTTAAGCCGAAGGAGGAGCGCGACACGTTGCTCGTGCGCGTGTTCAAGCGCGGCTACGTGCCGGTCCTCGCGTGGTGCCTCGCGCACAGGAAGCCCGTCGTTGCGGGCGCCGCGGCCCTGCTGATCGGGAGCCTCGCCCTCCTCCCGTTCCTCGGCAAGGAGTTCATGCCGCAGCTTCAGGAGGGCGCGATCATGTGGCGTGTGACGTCGATCCCGTCGACGTCGCTCGAGGAGTCGATAGAGCTCTCGAGGCGCATAGAAGGCGCGCTCGGCGAGTTTCCCGAGGTGACGACGACGATCGCGATGATCGGCCGTGCCGAGCTCGGCGAGACGGCCGACGTGAACTACATGGAGATCTACACGGGCCTCGCGCCGCGTGGCGAGCGCAAACGCTCGGTCGGCGAGCTCGCGGAGGCGATGCGCGAGACGCTCGAACGCACGGTTCCGTCCGCCGTGATCGCGTACACGCAGCCGATCCAGATGCGCGTCGAGGAGCTGATCTCCGGCGTCCGCGCGACGCTCGCGGTGAAGCTCTATGGCGAGGATCTCGGCGAGCTCGACCGGCTCAGCGCGGAGATCATGAGGGCCGTCGGCCAGGTGCCGGGCGTCGCCGACCTGTCGCTCGAGGCGAACCTCGGCAAGCCGCAGGTCCAGATCACCGTCGACCGCGAGCGGCTCGCGCGTTACGGCCTGAACGCCGACGACGTGCTGACCGTCGTCCGAACGGGAATCGGCAACGAGCCGATCTCGACGCTGATCGACGGCGTGAGGCGCTTCGACATCACGGCCCGGATCGACGACGCATCGACGCGCTCGATCGAGGCGATTCGCAACATCCCGCTGATGACCGCGACGGGCGCGATCGTGCCGCTGTCGAGAGTGGCCGACGTGTCGACCGCCGAAGGGTACTCTTTCATACGCCGGGAGCAGCTGCAACGCTACGCCGTCGTGCAGATGGACGTCCGCGGCCGTGACGTCGACGGATTCGTCCAGGATGCGAACGCGCTGATCGCGGAGCAGATCGACCTGCCGCCCGGCTACTGGATCGAATGGGGAGGCGCGTTCGAGAACCAGCAGCGCGCGCTCGCCCGGCTTTCGCTGATCGTCCCGGCGACGGTGTTCCTGATCTTCGTGCTGCTCTATACGACGTTCGACTCGCTGAAGTATGCGGCGCTGATCATCGCGAACATTCCGTTCGCGACGATCGGCGGTGCCGTCGCGCTCGCGATCACCGGACAGCACCTGTCGGTCCCCTCCGCGATCGGCTTCATCGCCGTGTTCGGCGTCGCGATGTTGAACGGGATCGTGCTCGTCTCGTTCATCAACCAGCTCCGACGGAACGGCGTGCCGGTGCGCGATGCGGTGCGCAATGCGGCCGAGCTGCGGCTTCGGCCCGTCCTGATGACGGCGAGCGTCGCGATCCTTGGCCTCCTCCCTATGCTGCTCTCGTCCGGCATCGGCGCCGAGACGCAGCGGCCGCTCGCGACGGTCGTCGTCGGCGGGCTCCTGACGTCGACGGTTCTGACCCTGCTGCTCCTGCCCGTCATGTACGATTGGGTGGAGCGCCGTGACGGGTGATCGAACGATCGGATCGGATGCCTTGCAACGTCAGCCGCCGAGCTTGCGCAGGACCCTGCAGGGGTTCCCGACGGCGAGAACGCCGTCGGGCACGTCCCGCGTGACGACGCTTCCCGCACCGATGACGGATCGCGAGCCGATGCGCACGCCCGGCAGGATCAGCGCGCCGCCGCCCACCCATACGTCGTCGCCGATCTCGATCGGGCTGCCGAGCTCCTCGCGCCTGCGTCGCTCGGCCTCGAACGGATGCAACGGCGTGAGAATCTGCACCCCGGGACCGAACGACGTGAAGCTACCGATGCGGACCCTGCAGACGTCGAGCACGACGCAGTTGAAGTTGAAGAACACGCGCTCTCCGAGCTCGATGTTCGAGCCGTAATCGCAGAAGAACGGAGGTTGCATCCAGACGGAGTCGCCGCCCAGGCGGAAGAGCTCGCAGAGAATGCGCCGCCGCTCGGCGTGGTCCGCCTCGCGTGTAACGTTCAGGGCCTGACACAGGTCGCGCGCTTTGGCGCGGGCGGCGACGAGCTCCACGTCCATCGGATCGTATAGCTCGCCGGCAAGCATCTTGTCGCGCTCCGTTCGCATGGCCACCCTCCTCCGCCTGCCGCTCGAAACGGGCCCGTGCAGGCCTCGAGCCCATTCTTGCTCGGGGCCAATCTGAAAGGCGCTAGGAGGGCGTCCCTAGGCGGCGGAGCGCAGGACTCGCCGGAGCCCAAGGACCGCGGCGAACGCGACCGCGGCGGCCGGCACGAGCGCAATCGGCGACGCCGACCAGTCGCCGGTCGCGTCGGAGATCGCGGCGACGATGGGCGGGCCGCTCAACTGGCCGATGTGAGACGCCTGAACGACGACGCCCATGACGACGGCGCCGGATGCCGCGCGGCTCGCGATCGCGGGAATCGTCGCGAAAACGGCTGCCGGCAGCAGCCCGCCGAACGTCGAGAAGGCGACCGCGAGCAGATAGCGCGCGTCGGGCGGCAGCGCGTTCGAGTAGATGCCGAGCTCGCACGCGACCATGACGACGAGCGCGAATGCCATCAGCGCCGACGGCGCAACCCGGCGCGCGACGAGCCAGCTCGCGGCGAGGTTCCCGCCGGCGTTCACGATGACGGCGATCGCGGTCAGCGTTCCGGCCGCCTGTGGCGTGACGCCCTGCTGCTCGAGGATCGTCGGGAGGAAGCCGAGCACCGACAGGAACTGGAACGTGTAGCACAAGAAGATCAGTGCGAGCAGCCAGACCTCGGGCCGTCGCATCGTGCGGAGCACGGCCTCGAGCGCCACTCCTGCGCCGCGGTCGCCGCCCGACGGCGGCTGCCGTGCGGCGACGAGCGCGATGCCGACGACGAGCAGCAGCACCGCGTTCCAGTTCCAGAACGCACGCCAGCCGAACGCGATCAGCACCGACGGCGCGATGGTCAACGCGATCGCCATGCCGGTCGGCATGTACGTGCCCCACATGCCCGTCACGAAGCGCCGGTCGCCGGCGCTCGCGCTCGCGACGAGCAGGCTCGGGATCGCGACGACGGCCGCGACGAAGGCGGTTCCTTCGAGCGCCCGGCTGAACAGCAGGAGCGCCGAACCGTCGGCGCGCGCGCCCAGCGCGCTCGCGGCCGCCATCACGAGCAGCGCGGCGACCGTGACCGGCCGGGCGCCGAACCGGTTCGCGATCGATCCCGCCACGCAGCCGAGGACCGCGCCGATCGCGCTGAACAGGGACAGCACCCACGCCGCGGCGACGATGCCGAGGTGCAGGTCTTCGCTGAGGACTAGGATCGCCGGAGGAACCTTGCCGACCTGCATCGCGGCGACGACGCCGGCCGCGAGCAGGAGCGCAATGTAGCCCCAGCGGGTACGCTGATCGATCAAAGCAGCAACGGAGAATCCGCTCGAGGCGGAGGGAGCGGCATTCTACACGAGATCGGCGGCGGGACGACCCGCCGCCGGACTTAGTCGGGCTTGCGGAAGTGCAGGATGCCCCAGGCGAGATGGCCCTTGCGGCCCGCGTCCACCCAGTGGCCGAGCCCTTCGATCATCCGCGTGATGTACCCATCGGAAACGATCCTGCGGAGCTCGCCGCGACGCGCTTCGAGCTCTTCCCGGACGCGGCCGTAGTGGCGCACGAGATGGGTCGTCAGGTCGGTGAACCCGATCTCCTGCCAGCCGAGCCGGCGCGCCTCGCCGCGGTAGAACGCAGGCGAGCCGAGCGAATCGAGGTGGATGCGGGCGAGCACGGGGTCGAGAACGCCGGGCGGGCAGTCGTCGGCCTGCATCGGATCCGTGAAGATGAACTCGCCGCCCGGCTTCAGCACGCGGTCGATCTCGGCGAGCACGCGCGCGCGGTCTCCGGAGTGCAGCATCGCGTCCTGCGACCACGCATAGTCGAACCGCTCGGCCTCGAACGGGATCTCCTCGAAGCTCGCGTCATGGACGCTGACCAGTCCCTCGAGACCGGCCGCGGCGGTCAGCTCACGATTGCGCGCGTTCTGCGTTTCGCTCAAGTTCACGCACGCGACGCTGGCGCCGGTATGCCGCGCGAGCCACCGGGCGGCTCCGCCGTACCCGGCGCCGGCGTCGACCACACGGCACTCCGGCCCGAGGCCACCGAGACGTCCCGCCATCGTCGCGACCGTGCGCTCGGATGCGACGGCGATCGGCTCGCGCTCGGTCTCGTAGAGTCCGATATGGATGTCCTCGCCGCCCCAGACGTGGAAGTAGAAATTGTCTGCGTCGTCGCTGTTGTAGTAGTCGCGGGCCGTCTGCACGGCCGCCGAGTAGCGCGAGCTCATGCCGCCTCCTCCGCCGTGCCGTCGTACTGCTTCTCCGCGACATGGATGAAGAAGTCGGGCTCTTTGTCCCGGTAGGTCTCCTGAAAGTCGCCGTAGGTCGTGACTCTCTGGAACCCGACTTCTTTCATCAGCCGCTGCACGTACGCCTTGCGTAGCGGGAACATGTTCAGGTGGAATACCGAGCCGTCGGAGAAGCTGTAGCGGAATCTGGCGAGCGTCTCGTCCACGTGCTCGGGCGTCGCCGACACGTTCTCGCCGCAGTAGTAGTACCGGTGAGACGGCTCGACCTGCTTGTCGAGAATGGCGTCGTAGTTGCGCTGGTCGAGGATCAGAATCCCGTCGTGCCGCAGCGTCGCGTAGTACTCGGCGAGCGCCTTGCGGCGATCGTTCTCGTTGTGCAGGTGGGTGAAGGAATTGCCGAGGCAGATCACGGCGTCGTAGAGATCATGGACGTCCCGGTTCAACCAGCGCCAATCCGCTTGAATCGTGCGCAGGATGTAGCCGCGTCGATGCGCGTTCTCGAACGCCTTCGCGAGCATCGTCGCGCTCCCGTCGACGCTCGTGACTTCGAAGCCGGCCTTCAGAAGCTGCACGGAGTGATAGCCCGTGCCCGTCGCGACGTCGAGCACCTTCTTCGCGCCGTGCGCGCGCAGCCGCTCGATGAAGAACTCCCCTTCGGCGCGCGCCCTGGCTTCCCAGTCGATCAGCTCGTCCCACTTCTCGACGAACGACTTCGCATACTCCTCCTTGTAATGATCGGACTCGCGGATGCTCAACGGATCGTCGCCAAACCCTTGTACGTCTGCTCTTGCTGCGTTCATCGGCTCCCTTGTTGTTGTTGACGATAAATGATGTACGCCCAGAGACGATTGCGCGCACGAGAGGGCACGCGGGCGTTGAAGGTCTAGATACTAACGCGCTGAGATCGAATGTCTACCACTATCCGGAAATTTCTCACAGCGGTTTATAAACTGAGGAAATGAGCCCCCTCCTGCGCTTCGATCGCGTATCCCTCTCCTTTGCCGACCGCCGCATCCTGATCGATGCGGAGCTCACGCTCGAAGAAGGCGAACGCGTCTGTTTGATCGGCCGGAACGGCGCCGGTAAGTCGACGACGCTGAAGCTGATCACCGGCGAGCTGCAGCCGGACGACGGGAGCGTCGAGATCCTCGGCGATGTGAGGATTGCGTCGCTCAGTCAAAAGCTCGCCGATGCATCCTCGTGCACCGTTCGGGATTTCGTGCGCGAAGGCTTGGCCGAGCAGATCGAGCGCATCGCGGCCTACGAGCGCCTCAGCGCCGGTGATGCGCCGACGCCCGCGACGCTGCGGGAGATGGAAGCACTCGAGCGCGCGATCGTGGCCGGAGGCGGATGGTCCGTCGACGCGCGCGTCGATGCGATGCTGACGGAGCTCGGGCTTCCCGCCGCCGCTCGTCTCGACGAGCTCTCCGGCGGCTGGCGGCGACGGTCGGCGCTCGCCCGGGCGCTCGTCGCCGCTCCCGACCTGCTGCTGCTCGACGAGCCGACGAACCACCTCGACATCAGCACGATCGAGTGGCTCGAGGATCAAATCGCCCGCTTCGCGGGCACGGTGCTGTTCGTCACGCACGACCGTGCATTCGTCGAGCGCGTCGCGACGCGCATCGTCGATCTCGACCGCGGCAAGCTCCGCAGCTGGCCGGGCTCTTATCGAGATTATCTCGAGCAGAAGGCGCGCGCCGAGGCGGAGGAGGATCGCCGCAATGCCCTCTTCGACAAGAAGCTCGCCGAGGAAGAGGCCTGGATCCGGCAAGGCATCAAGGCACGCGAGCATCGCAACGAAGGGCGCGTCCGGGCGCTAGAGGCGATGCGCGAGGAGCGCGCGAAGCGCATCAAGCGCGAGCGCAGCGCGCGCATCCTGATCAACGAGGCGGACGAGCTTTCGGGGCGCAAGGTCATCGAGGTGCGCAACGTCACGCATTCGTTCCGAGGCAAGAAGCTGCTGGACGACTTCTCGCTTCGGATCATGCGCGGCGATCGCATCGGCATCATCGGCAACAACGGCGTCGGCAAGACGACGCTGCTCCGGATCCTGATCGGCGAGCTCGAGCCCGATGCAGGCAGCGTGAAGCTCGGTACGAATCTCGAGATCGCGTACTTCGACCAGCTGCGCCGTGAGATCGACGAGTCGAAGACGGTCGTCGACATCGTCGGCGAGGGCCGCGACTACATCATGATCGACGGCCGGAAGAAGCACGTCATAGGCTATCTGACGGATTTCCTGTTCACGCCGAAGCAGGCGATGACGCGCGTCGCGGCGCTGTCGGGCGGCGAGCGCAACCGCGTGATCCTCGCCAAGCTCTTCACGCGGCCTTCGAACCTGCTCGTCCTCGACGAGCCTACGAACGATCTCGACGTGGAGACGCTCGAGGCGCTCGAGGAGCGGCTCGCCACATACGAAGGAACGCTCCTCGTCGTCAGCCACGACCGGCACTTCCTCGATGCCGTCGTGACGAGCACGCTCGTCTTCGAGGCGGACGGCGTCGTTCGACGCCATGCCGGCGGCTACAGCGACTGGGCCGCGAAGGAGCGCTGCCTCGCCGGCGGCGAGGACGATGCACCCACGCGCTCGGCGTCGCCGGCGCCCCGGCGCTCTGCGCCGGCCGCGGAGCCCGAGCGGAAGAAGCCCGCTGCGCCGCAAAAGCTCTCGTACAAGCTGCAGCGCGAGCTCGACGCGCTGCCGGGCCAGATCGAGCGTCTCGAGCGCGAGGCGGCCGAGCTCGAGCGCCGAGTCTCCGAGCCCGACTTCTATCGGAAGCCGCGCGAAGAGATCGAGGCGGGGCTGCGGGAGCTCGACGAGGTCAAGGCGCGGCTCGAGGCGGCGGTCGAGCGCTGGGCCGAGCTCGAGGAGCAGGCGCAGCGGCTTGCGAGCGGGCGCGAGACGTAGGTCAGTCGTCCCGGTCGTCGCGCAGGAAATCGAGGTTCGGTCCGCCGGGACTCCTCGTCTCGCGCAGCGCGGACGCGCGCTTCACGACGTTCTCGCCGAACCGCTCCACGAGCTTGTCGAGCGTGATTTCGAGATCGCGCGTTCGTTTACGCGGCTCGAGCAGATGGGGCTGACTCTCCCCCGCCTCCGCCGGCTCGAGATCGAAGGCCGCAAGCCCGACGAGACGAACGAGCGGCAGGGTGCCGAACGCATCGAGCAGCGCGAGCGCGGCGCGATAGAGATCGTCGGCGACGTCGGTCGGGTCGCCCAGCGTGCGTTGCCTTGTGAGCAGCGCGAAGTCGTGACGCTTCAGCTTCACGCGGACGCCGCGTGCACGGAGCCCCGCCTTCCGCAGTCGCCGCGCCACCTTGTCGGCCTCGCGCCGCAGATGAAACGCGATCACCTCCCGCGAGCGCGTGTCCTCGTCGAGCGTGATCTCCGAGCCGATGCTCTTTGCCGCCCGCGACGGCGTGACCTCGCGCGGATCCTCGGCTCGCGCGAGGGCGTGCAGGCGTTCGCCGATGGTGCCGAGCGCCTTGGTGAGCGCATCCCGATCGGCCGCGGCAACGTCACCGATCGTCGCGAAACCGAGCGCCTCGAGGCGCGCTGCGGTCTTCGGCCCTGCGCCCCAGAGCCGGGACACCGCCTGCGGCGCGAGCCACGCGCGTGCATCGTCCGGCGGCACGATCGTGAGCCCGTCCGGCTTCACGTGTCCGCTCGCGACCTTCGCGACGAATTTCGTGCCTGAGATGCCGACGGAAACCGTCAATCCGCCCGTCGCGTCGCGCACCGCGTCCTTCAGTCGTCGGCCGAAGTGTTCCGGCGAGCCGAGGAGCTTTTCGCTGCCGGTCATGTCGAGGAACGCCTCGTCGAGGCTCAACGCCTCGACGGCCGGCGAGAACTCTCGGAACACCTTCATGACGATCCGCGACATCGCCTGATAGCGCTCGAAGCGCGGCGGCACGACGATTGCGACCGGGCAGCGTCGTCGCGCCTCGACCATCGGCATCGCGCTGCCGACGCCGTACGGGCGCGCCTCGTAGCTCGCGGTCAGCACGACGCCGCGCGGGCTTGGCGGCCCGACGAGGATCGGCTTGCCGCGCAGCGACGGATCGTCGAGCTGCTCGACGGCCGCGTAGAACGCGTCCATGTCCGCGTGGACGATCGTGCGCGGCCAGCGCGCGGGTGTCGTGCTCATCGCGTGCCGGGCCGGCGTGAGCCGACGCGACCGCGGCGGCCGCTTTTGCCGTGCGGAACGGGCGGAGTTGTACCTTCACCGTCGGCGGCTGCCGGGGTTGCGCCTTCGCCGTGCGCAGCAGACGGCGTCGCGCCCTCACTCTGCGCGGGTAGCGGAGTCGCGCCGTCCGCAGTGCGTGCACCCGCCTTCGCGCCACGAATCGCCGCGGGAAACATGTCGTCGATCTCGTCGATCGAGCGCGGCCAGTCCTGCTTCAGGAGCCGCGAAAGCGCGCGATCGGCGAGGAGCTTCCCGTCGGTCTGGCAGCGCGGGCAGTAGTTCGTCTCGTTCGCCGCGTAACGGATGCGCTGCACGGCCGTGCCGCAAACCGGGCACGGTTGCCCGTAGCGGCCGTGCACGCTCATCTCCGGGCGAAACGCGGTGACCTTCGTTGGGAACGTGCCGGCGTACTGCCGGCGGAGCCGCTCCGTCCACTCGGCAAGGGTCTGCCGGGTCGCGTCGAGCAGGCGTGCGATCTCGTCGTCCGAGAGCCGCGACGTGAGCTTCACCGGAGAGAGCCGCGCGCGGTGCAGGATCTCGTCGGAGTACGCGTTGCCGATGCCGCTCAGGATTCGCGGGTCGGTCAAAGCGCGCTTCAACGTGTGATTCTCGCGCATCAGCGCGCGCTTGAATGAATCGAGATCGGCGGCATCGACCTCGAGACCGCCGCGGTCGAACGCGGCGAGGTCTTCCGAGCCGCGCGCGACGTGCAGCGATGCGCGCTTCTTCGTGCCGGCCTCGGTCACGGAAAGCTCGCCGGACTCGAAGCGGATGCGCGCGGCTGTCTGTCGCGAGCCCGACTGGGCCGGCGTGTCGCGCCACTGGAGACGCCCCGCGATCATCAAATGCAGGACGAGCGCGAGCTCCTGCTCGAGCTCGATCACGATCCGCTTGCCGAGTCGCGAGACACCGTCGACGCGAAGCCCGACGACCGCGCCGATCGGCGGCTCGGCGGTGCGCAGCAGGAACGGGCTCGTCAGCTTGACGTCGGTGATGCGGCGGCCGACGATGCGCTCGCGGAGCGCATCGACATAGACCGTGATGTCCGGCAGCTCCGGCATCCGCTCATTGCACGACCTTGTCGATCACGAGCTCGACGCTCGTGCCGTCGCTCGGCCGGTACACCTTCTCGCCGTAAAGGTCGCCTGCCGTCTCGAGCGGCTGACCGGTCGCAGACAGCCGTGCGACCAGGTCGAGCTCGGGGAAATCGGCGAGCGATCGGCCGGGCAACATCGCGTCGCGATCGCTCAGCACGAACTCGCCCGGCACGGCCGACGCCGGCGCGCGCAGAACCGCGACCGGCGGCCCGCCACCCGGCGCTCGCGCGAAGATGAAGAGTGCCGCATCGTCGCCGAGGCCGTTGGTCGACACGTTGTCCCCGAGCCGAACGGCGATCGAGATCTCGGGACCGTCCGCCGCGGCCGAACCCGGGCCGCTGCCCTCGCCCGCTTGCAGCTGCGCGAGCTGCGCGCGAATGATCCGCGCAAGGTCCTCCGGCACGATCCCGAGGTCGAGCAACCGCGTGAGGCGCTCACGAGCCGTCGCATCGTCGCCGAGGCCGAACGCGCGCTGCCCGCCGTACCAGAGCGCCTTCGGATTGTTCGGCTCCTCCGCGAGCACCTCCTCGATCAGGTCGCCGACGGGACCCGCGAGCGTTGTCTGATCCTCGAGCACGTAGGCTTCCGCGAGCGACAGCTTGAGATCGTTGTCGGGCTCGCGCGTCCGGCGCCACGCCTCCTCGAACGCACGGCGCGCCTGCGTATAGTTGCCGAGCGCGACGTAGCTGCGGCCGAGGAGACGCCATCCCTGGACGTCGTCCGGATTCTGAGCCATGCGCTGCGCGAGCTGCGCGACGAGTGCCGACTCCTGCGACTGCTGGGCGAGAAGCTCCGGCTGCCACGTGCGCACGGCCGCGTAGAGGCCGAACGCGAGCGGCACGACGAGGAACGCCGCGGCGAGTCCCGCCAGCGACCAATGTCCGCTCTGCCGCCGCTCCCGCCAGAGCGGCACGAGCAGGAACGCGAGCGCGAGCGCGGTCAGCACGGCCGCGCCGATCCAGAAGCTCGTCACGTGATCGAATCCTCGTCGAGAGGTCGCTGCGCCCTATCCTTCAATATCCGCGCGAACGCGAACCCGCCGATCGCGAGCAACGCGATCGGCCCGCCCCAGAGCGCCCAGGTCGAAGGCTTGAGCGGCGGACGGTAGACGACGAAATCGCCGTAGCGCGACACGAGGAACTCCATGATCTGGTCGTCGCTGTACCCTTCCGCCATTTTCTGATGCACCTCGCGGCGCAGATCCGCCGCGATCGGCGCATCGGAGTCCGCGATGCTCGTGTTCAGGCACTTCGGGCAGCGGATCTCGCGGAGCAGCGTCCGGTAGCGCTCGTTCATGACCGGGTCGTCGAAGCTGTACTCGGCCTCGATCGCCAACGCCGCCGACGCCGCGAGCAACAGCATGAGCCATGCGGCGATCATCTTGACCATCGCTCACTCTCCTTCGACGAGCGGGCACGGCAGGCTGCCGCACTCCTCGACGATCTTCGGCAGGAAATCCCGCTGCCAGATCTCAGGCGTCAGGGGCGCGATGTGCTTATGCAGGACCGTGCCGTCACGACCGATCAGAAACGTCTCCGGTGCGCCGTACACGCCCCAGTCGATCGCGACGTCGCCGAGCGGATCGAACGCCGTCGCGACATACGGGTCGCCGAGTGTCTCGAGCCATTTGAGCGCCGCGCCGCGGTCGTCCTTCCAGTTCAATCCGTAGATCGGAATACCGCCCGTGCGCGAGAGCTCGAGCAGGAAGGCATGCTCCTGCCTGCAGCCGATGCACCACGTCGCCCAGACGTTGAGCAGTGCCACCTTTCCCGCGAAGTCGTGGCTGCCGACCTGCTGCGCGGGATTCTCGAGACCGGGCAGGCTGAACTCGGGCGCTGGCTGACCGACGAGCGGCGACGGGATGTAGCCCGGATTGAGATAGAGGCCTCGGTACAGGAACACACCGAGGACCACGACGACGACGACCGGAATTGCGTAGCGCCACATCTTCAGCGTCCCTCCGCCGGCTGCACGCGCACCGGCGCTGCATTGTCGGGCGCACGCTCGACGCGCTCCGCCCGTTGCAGCCGGTACCGTTTGTCGGTGACGGCGATGAAGCCGCCGATCGCCATCACGAGCGCACCGAGCCACAGGAAGCTGATCAGCGGCTTCACGCGGACGCGCACGCTCCATGCGTCGTCGCCGAGCGATTGGCCGAGCGCGACGAACACGTCGCGGTGCAGTGCGGAATCGATCGCCGCTTCCGTCATCGGGTTCTGCTGCACGCGGTAGACGCGTTGCTGCGGGTTCAGCACGGTCACGAGTTGGCCATTACGCCGCACCTCGAACTCCCCTTCGACGGCGTCGTAGTTCGGGCCTTCGACGTTGCGAACGCCGCGGAACGTGAACTCGTAGCCGCCGGCCTCCCACGTATCGCCGGGCCGCACGCCTCGATCGAGCTCCACGTCGAACGCCGACGTCACGGTCGCGCCGAGGATGAACATCCCGACGCCGAGGTGCGCGATGCACATCCCCCACGTCGCTCGCGTCAGCGGCGCGCTCGTTCCGCCGCGACGGAGCGCGCGCGTGAGCGGATCGACGAGCGCCGTCGCGACGACCCAGAGCCCGACGACGATGCCGATCGTCGAGAGCACGCTCGCGGTGCCGAAGAAGATCCACGGCGCAGCGAGGCCGACGACGAGTGCGAACACGGCCGGCCACTTGAGCTTCTGCCGCATCAGTCCAGGAGGCGTCTTGCGCCACGCCGCGTGCATGCCGACGCCGAGGAGCGCCGCGAGCGGCAGCATCGTGATCAGGAACGTCGTGTCGAACCACGGCGGTCCGACCGAGATCTGACCGAAGCCGAGCGCGTCGACGAAAAGCGGATACAACGTGCCGAGCAATATCGCGCCCGCCGCCACCGTCAGCAGGATGTTGTTCGCGAGGAGCAGCGCGTCGCGCGACAGCAGCGTGAAGCCGCCGTCCGCGGTCAGGTCCTTCGCACGGATCGCGTAGAGCACGAGCGCGCCGCCGCTGATGAGGAGCAGCAAGCCGAGAATGAAGAGCCCGCGAGCCGGATCGGACGCGAACGCATGCACCGAGATCAGCACGCCGGAGCGCGTCAGGAACGTGCCGAGAAAGCTCAGCGAGAACGCGGCGATCGCGAGGAGGATCGTCCAGCTCTTGAAGAGCCCCCGCTTCTCCGTCACCGCGAGCGAATGCATCAGCGCGGTCGCCGTGAGCCACGGCATGAACGACGAGTTCTCGACCGGATCCCAGAACCACCAGCCGCCCCAGCCGAGCTCGTAGTACGCCCACCAGCTGCCGAGCGCGATGCCGAGCGTCAGGAAGATCCACGGCCCCGAGACCCACGGTCGGCTCCAGCGCGCCCAGTCGCGATCGAGGCGCCCGGTCAGGAGCGCCGTCACCGCGAACGCGAACGGCACGGCCATGCCGACGTAGCCGATGTAGAGCATCGGCGGGTGCAGCACCATCGCCGGATCCTGGAGCAGCGGGTTCAGATCGTTGCCGTCGAACGGCACGGACGCGAGCCGGTCGAACGGGTTCGACGTAAGCAGCGTGAAGAGCAGCACGCCGGCGCTGACGATGCCGAGCACGCCGAGCACGCGGCTCGAGAACTCGAGCGGCTGATCGCGCCCCGCAACGGCGACGCCGAGCGTCCACACGGCGAGCACCGTCGTCCAGAAGAGCAGCGACCCCTCGTGGCCGCCCCACACCGCCGCGAACTTGTAGAAGGTCGGCAGCGCGGTGTTCGAGTGCAGCGCGACGAAGCGCACGCTGAAGTCGTTCGTCAGGAACGCGTACGCGAGCGCGCCGAACGCGATCGCGCAGAAGACGAACTGCCCGGCGGCCGCCGAACGCGCGAGCGCCATCCAGTGACGATTGCCGACGCTCGCGCCTGCGAGCGGCAGGACGGCCTGCGCGAGCGCGAGGCAGAGCGCGAGGATCAGCGCGAAGTGACCGAGCTCCGGAATCATCGGCCGCTGGCCGTGCGCCCCTTCTCGAGCGCTTCGGCGACCTCCGGCGGCATGTAGTTCTCGTCGTGCTTCGCGAGCACCTCTTCGGCTGCGAAATGCCCGTTCGGATCGAGACGACCGCGCGCGACGACGCCCTGGCCTTCCTTGAAGAGATCCGGCAGGACGCCGGTGTAGCTCACCGGAATCGAGTTCGCGTAGTCGGTGACGACGAAGTGCACCGTGAGACTGCCGGGCTCGCGCTGGACGCTGCCTTCCTGCACCATGCCGCCGAGCCGGAACGTCCGCTCGGTTTGCACCTGGCCGGTCACGACCTCGGTCGGACTGAAGAAATAAAGCAGATTCTGCTGGAACGCGTTCAATGCCAGCGCCGCCGAGACGACGACGCCTCCGAGCACGGCCGCGATCAGCATCATTCGCCTCTGTCTTGCCGTCATTGCACCTGCCTCACGGTCGGTTGCCGCCTCGCCCGCGGCTCGTCCACCGTCCTCGCGACGCGCTCGAGGGCGCGGACCCGCGCGCGGCGGGCCGCCCAGATGTTCAGCAGAATCACGAGGAGTGTAATGCCGTAGGCGGACCACACATAGGGCGCGTACCCGCCCATCGCAAGGAATTCGCTCATCTCGCCGCCTCCGCCGCGAATTCCCGGAGCCAGCGCGCGTCGTGTTCCCGTTCGACAATCTGCCCTTGCAAGCGGTTCAACACGAGCCAGCCGAAGCACAGCGTGAATCCGAAGATCATCACGAGCAGCGGCAGCAGCATGTCGAGCGTGATCGACGGATCGTCGAATTTCGTCAGCGTCGGGCCCTGATGCAGCGTGCTCCACCACTGGACCGAGTAATGAATGATCGGCACGTTCACGACCCCAACCACGGCGAGGATCGCGCTGACGCGGTCCGCCTTGTCCCGATCCTCGAACGACGCGCGAAGCGCGAGATAGCCGAGATAGAGAAAAAGCAAGAGCAGCTCGAACATCAGCCGCGCGTCGCCCCACTCCCAGTACGTGCCCCACGTCGGGCGCCCCCAGATGCCGCCGGTGACGAGCGCGAGGAACGTGAAGGACGCGCCAATCGGCGCGATGCTGACCGCGGCCGCGTGCGCGAGCTTGATTCGCCAGACGAAGCCGACCGCGGCCGCGGCCGCCATCAGCGTGTAGCCGAGCATGCTGAGATAGGCGCTCGGCACGTGGATATAGATGATTCGGACGACCTCGCCCTGAAGGTAATCCGGCGGCGCGATCACGAGCCCCCAGAACGCGCCGACGGCGATCGTGACGATCGCGGCCCAGCCGATCCACGGACGAAGGCGCTCCGCGAGCCGGTAGACGTGCGGCGGCGAGCCGAGGCGGTGAAACCAGACGGGTAGTAGAGCCATGGTCAATCCGAGACGCCATGGGCGCGGGTGAGTTCCCGGCGAAGCGTTGCGGCAAACCGCAGGGTCATCGCGATACTCCGAGGCCGAGCGCCGGCGTCGTGCGCGCCGCGACCATGCCGCCCAGAAGCAGCGGCGCGATGTAAAAGGTCGGCATGCCGCCGATGTAGAGGAGCGTGCAGTACCACGTCGGCGCGCCGGATGAGACATCCGCACACAATCCGATCACGGCCGTCGATGCCCAGAACGCCGCGAGCGGCATCACCGGATTCATGCCGCCGACTGCGGCGCCGCGGCCGAGCACGAGCCCCGTCACGAAGTTGGAAAACACGAGCACGGCGCCGAGATAGAGCAGCGTGCCGAGCGGTAGCTCGGCGACGCTTCGCGCGTCGACGACGAGCGGCTGGAGCCCGAGCAATGCGCCGCCGACCCGGGCCGCGACATAGACCGCGAACCAGACGGCAAGGCCGAGGCCGAGCCGGGTGAGCGTGCGCACGCGGGCCGCGCCGAACGCGTGGAAGAACATCGCGACGCTGACGCCGAAGAGCGCGCCCGCGAACCACGAGCTGCCGCGCGCCCGGGCCTCCTCGACGAGGTCGCCGGCCATCGTCTCCGCACGGTCGGGCGGCGATGTGAGGGATAGGATGCCCTGAGCAATCAGCGCCTTACGCATGCTTCTTCCGTAGGATGTGAAGACCCTCGAGCAGGCTCTGAAAGCAGCGCTGCGCACGCTCGACCGCGTCGACGCCTTCCGCGCTCACCGAGTAATAACGCTTTGCGCGGCCGCCCCGCTCCGGTGTCGGCTCGCCGAGCCTCGAGACGACCAGTCCTTTGTGCTCGAGCCGATCGAGCGTCGTGTAGAGCGCGCCGGGCGCAGTGCTGCGTCCGGTCCGCTTCTGAATTTCCTCGCGGATCGCGACGCCGTACGCGTCGTCGCCGAGGCGCATGATCGCGAGCAAAACGATCTGCTCGAACTCGCCGAGATTCGTCGTACGGTTCATTTGGCCTACATTGTAGGTGAAACGTCTCTGGCGCAGCAAGCGGCGCTACTCGACGCCCACGCGCAGCGCCGCCGCGACCGCGATGGGTCCGACCGAGATCCCGAGCACCGCGAGCGCGGCGAGCAGGTAAAGGGGACCCGCGGTCGGCTCGCCGTGCGCCGCAAGGTCCGTCGCGCGCGCACCAAATATAAGGAGTGGGCTCGCAAGCGGCAGCACCAAGAGACCGATGATCGGACCGCTGTGCCGGATGCCGAGCGTTAACGCGGCGCCGACGGCGGACAGCACGCTCAGCGCGGGCGTCGCGAGCAGCAGCGCGGCGACGAGCGTCGGCAGCGCGCCGTCCGGAAGCCGGAATGCGATCGCGACGAGCGGCGCGAGCGCGATCAGCGGCAGGCTGCTGACGATCCAGTGCGCGCTGATCTTCGCGAGCACGAGGACGCCGTGCGGCACCGGTGACAGAAGCAGCTGCTCGAGGCTGCCGTCGTCGGCATCGTGACGGAACAGCCCGTCGAGACCGAGGAGCTGCGCAAGGAGCGCCGAAACCCACAACACGCCGATGCCGATCGTCCGAAGCGACGCGTCGTCCGGCTCGAGCGCGAGCGGAAAGAGCGATGCGACGATCACGAAGAAGAAGAGCGGATTCAGGACCTCGCTCGGCCGCCGAAAGGCGAGCTTCAGGTCCCGTGCGACGATCGCGGCGAATGCGTTCATCTTTGAGGCGCCCTTCAGAGCTCGATCACGAGCGTGCCGGCGCGGGTCAGCTCGTCGGGCTGGTGGGTCGCGACGACGGCGCAGCCGCCCTCATCCGCATGGCGGCGGATCCAATCGAGCACGAGGTCACGGCCCGCCGCGTCGAGATGCGTCGTCGGCTCGTCGAGGATCCAGAGGCGCGCGCCGCCGAGCTTCAGGCATGCGAGCCCGAGCCGGCGCCGCTGCCCAGCCGACAGATTCCGCGCGTGCACGTCGAGGCGCGCGTCGAGGCGGAGCTCCGCCGCGATCGCGTCCGTGCTCGTCGAGGCGTTCCAGACGCGGCGACAGAATTCGAGGTTCTCGCGGACCGTGAGCTCGCGCTTCAGTCCGTCCGCGTGGCCGCGGTACGCGATCTCACCGCGCCGCTCGGCGGGAAGAGCACGCACCTCCTCGCCGCGCCACCGCACCGTGCCCGCGGTCGGCAATGCGAGGCCGGCGAGGACGCGCAGCAGGGTCGTCTTGCCTGCGCCGTTCGGACCGACGACGAGCGCGAGCTGGCCTTGCCGGATGCTGAAGTCGAGGCCTTCGAACAGGCAGTGCTCGCCGCGCCAGATCGCGAGGCCTTGCGCGTCGAGCCCGGGCTCGGCGGCGGTGCCGGACGCATCGGCCAGCGTGAGCGGCCCGCTTTCGACCACTATGATCCCTATGATACAGGTAGTTACTATAAAAACTTAAAGTTCGATCGCCCTTTGGCATGCGCTCGAGCCCATAGCGGATTCGAGCAGATCGGACTCACGACGGAGCCGATTGCGACGACGATCGAGTTCCGCGCGGCCTTCGGCCGTTCGGCACGCGGGGCGAATGATACGGGATTCGGAGAGGCGGGAACGAGGCGGCGATGCGCCGCCCCGTTATTACGGCAATGCCCCGGTCAGAAGCTCCATTGAACGCCGAGCCCGAAGCTCAGACCGACCTTCTGCCGCAGGACGGTCGCGGTTCGCCCGCTGTTGCCGACCTGCTCGAAGACACGCTCCTCGTCGAGGAGGTTGTCGAGCTCGACCTCGAGCTCGAGCTTGTCGCTCGGGAAGTACTTGTAGACGATACCGAGCGAGTCGAACGGCTGCTCGAACGCGTCCTGGTTGCCGCCGGTGCCGGCGTAGAAGATGCGCTCGCCGAACGCGTTGTAGTTGAGAAAGGCGCTGTGGCGGCCGTTCGCCGAGTCGTAGCCGAGCGTCGCATTCGCGATCCACTTCGAATGCCCGGTGAGGCGGCGAGTCCGATTCGTCAGGTCGGTCGCGAGGCCCGTGCCGAACGTGAGCTCGGAGTCGCTGAGCGTGACGTTCCCCGCGAGGAACAGGCCGCGCGGCAGCGTCTTCAAACCCTCGAGCTCGACGCCGTAGACCTCGCCCGACTCGGCGTTCGCGAAGCCGAGCACGACGTCGTCGTCCGTCCCGGCGGAGCGGATCTGCTCGATCGGCGCGTCGATGTCCTTGTGAAAGAGCGAGACCGTGAAGTTGTCGCCGCGCTCGTAGTAGAGCTCGGAGCGGATCTCGAAGTGCCGGATCGGCGACGACTCGAGCAGCGGATTACCCTGCACGCGCATCTCGAGCTCCGGATCGATGTAGACGACTCCGGCGACCTCGCGCAGGTCCGGCCGTACGACGGTCTCGCCGTAGCCGATCCGGATCTGGTGGTCGGCGGAGCCGAGCAGGCCGGTTCCATCGAAGGTCAGCGCGAGCGACGGGAGCACATCGTCCTCTTCGATCGCGAGGCGCCGATCGGGGTTGCTAAGATCGTGCTGTAGGTTCCTCACCCAAGTGCCTCTGTAGTCGAGTAAATCGACCGGCAGCAAGGCCTGCTTGTAGCGCTCGGCGCGTGCGCCGACCATGAGTCGCCAACGATCGAGTTCCATATCCACCATGCCGTATGCGGCGTCGATCGTCTGGGCCGCGATGTAGCTCTCGGTGCCGAACTGCGAGCCGAGCGACAGGTTGAATCCGTGCTCGACGCGAAGGTTCTCCGGAGTCAGCACGTCGGCCGGTGTGCCCTGGAGACGCTCGGAGCTCACGCCGACCGAGTTCAGGTTCACGTAGTGTTGCCGGTAGTCCCTCGCCTTCTCGCTTCCCCACCATCCGGCCGACGCCGTGAGCTTCATCCGCGGCAGCGAGATCGGCAGACGCAGGCTGCCGCCCCAGCTCTTCTGCTCGTCGTCGAGCTCGAGGAACGAGAACTGGCCGGCCGATGTCGACGCGAACAGCTGCGTCGAGACCGGCCGACGCGCGCCGTCGAGCAGCGCGGTCGCCTGGAAGCGTGCCTGGTTCGGGATGTCCGTCGCTGCCTCGCTCTCGGAATAGAACCAGTCGACCGACAGAGTCTCGAGCAGCGTGTCGGCTAGCAGGTTCGAGACGAGCGGCGTGTCGAGGAACGTGTGCTCGCCCGAGAGCTGCGTCAGCACGAGCTCGCGCTCCTCGACGCGCGTCGAGTATTGGACGCGCTGGTCGGGGAACTGGATGTTCGTATCGAAGCCGCGGCTGATCGAGGCGATCTCCTCGTCGGTTCGAAGGACGTAGTGATCGAGCCGCAGCGAGTGGTCGATCGCGTAATCGACGCCGACGTTGATCGATCCGACGGTCCGCTCCTCGTAGCTCGTCCGCTCGATGTCGACGAAGTTGACGGCCGGGCTGCCGACGCCCTCGCGGTATTGATCCTGGTTGCGATACTGATCGCCGTAGCTCGCGTTCAGCAGCACGCCGAAGCGCCAGGAATCGCCGACGTTCCAGGCATTGCCGAGGGCGAGCTTCGCGCCGACGTCCGGGTCGAGCGAGCGCCGATACGGCGTCACGTGCTTGTCGAGACTGTCGAGCAAACCCTGATGGATCGCCCTCGCGTCGTCGATCGTGGCCATCGAGGGCGCGGCGATGCGCAGCGTCCGAAAGATGTTCGAGATGCTGATGTCGCCCCGATACGTGTCGATCGCGTCTGCAATCGGTCGCGGCAAGCTGGATGCGGTCGCGTCGAACACGAGCCCCTCCCCGTCGCTGATGCCGTTGAAGCCCATGCCGATCTCGAGCTTAGCGACGACGTCGTCCGGGATGCTCGTCGTCCGGATGTCGATCATCCCGCCGCCGAACGCGGCCGGCACGTCCGGCGACGGCGATTTCTGGATCTTCACGGATTCGACGATCGACGTCGGAAAGAGATCGAGCGGGATCACGCTCCTCGTGAGCTCGGGCGACGGCACTGCCGCGCCGTTGACGAGCACCGTCGAGTAGCGCTCGCCGAGGCCCCGGACGTAGACGAACTTGCCATCGAGCAACGTGAGCCCCGGCACGCGGCGCAGCGCGGCGCCGATGTCCGGGTCGCCGGCCCGCGCAATCACGTCCGCGCCGAGGAAGTCGGCCGCGACCGGCAGGCGCAGCCTCTCCTCGGTCAGCGATTCCGCGGCGCTCTGCAGCCGGCCGACGGCGAAGATTTCCTCGATCGGCGGCAGCTGCGGTGGGGGGAGACTGATGCCGTCCTGGCCATGCGCGGACGCGCCGGCGAGAACGGCCGCGACGGAATACGGTAGCGCACGAAGGCGTCTCGGCATGCTTTGGGTCGTCATGGTTCTGGGCTCTGAGGATGCGTTTGCGAAGGCGCGGGCCGCGGCGTGGCCGCCGACCCGCGCGATGGAGTCAACGGAGACACGCGGCCTGCTCAGGGCACGAGCGGCTCGGTGAGACCGACGGTCCAGCCTTCGAGCCAGTCGTCCGAGACGGACGCCCCGCCGAGGAACGTGGGCGTCTCGAAGAACGACGACACGGTCGAGACGTCGAAGAGCTGACCTGTCCCACTGGGCGACGTCGTGCCGCTCTGGTCGAAGATCTGCGCGCCGGTCGAGTCGGTCAGCAGCTCGAGCGTGCGGTAGGCGCGGGTGCCGACGCCGCCGTCGAGGAGCATCGCCGGAAGGTTCGCATCGACGACGACGTTGTTCGTGTTGTCGTTCGCCGGCACCTCGGCCGAGCCGCCGCCGGCGAGCCAGAGTGCCAGATCGAAGCCGGCATTCGCGGCATCGGCAGCGAGCTTCAGCGGCTCCGAGCATGCGATGACGTTGCTCTTCGCGACGCTGATGCCCGCCTGCGCGGCATCGACGGTCTCGGGCCCCTCCGTATCCTCGAGCTCGAAGCACTCGTGACTCGCCATCGCGAGGTCGTTCGACGTGACGATCGAGTTGTAGAGCTCGAACCAGGCGCCTTCGCGGAAGAGGAGCCCTTCCGCGTCGCCCTTCGAGCTCGGGTTCGTGCCGGCGTTCATCGTCACGTGCGAGGTCACGCACGTCAGGTTCGAGATCCGCAGCAATGTCGGCGGCGTGCCGCCGTCCGAGCGGCCGGTACCGGTATTGTCGCCCTCGATGCAGCGGTTGCTGCCGGACGTCTGCACGACGACCGCGTACTGGATATTCCCGGTGTAGCCTTCGGAGTAGTCGATCGAGTCATCGCCGACGTTGACGGCGACGATGTGATCGAGATTGACGGCGCCGCCGAACATCTCGAAGCCGTCGTCCTGCGTCGTATAGACCTGCACGTGGCTGATCGTCGTGCCGCTGCCAACCGCGTTCAGCGTGAGCGCGTTCAGCTCGTCGCCGTCGACGACCTCGTAACCCGCGTGCTTGATCACGACGTATTTCAGGACGCCCGAGCTTTCGGCGTTGTTGTTACCGCCGTAGGTCGCTGGCCGGCCTTCCGCGGTGACGTGGCAGTTGTGCACGTTGTTCGCGGTCGGCGCGAAGTCGCCGCCCGGGTAGTTCGGATCCTCGGGCCCCGTCACCTTGGGGTCGACGCCGCCGCGGGCTCCGGTCGGGCTGCCGTCGTCGCACTTGTTCGTCAGCCCGTTGCCGTTGATCTGGATACCGCCCCAGAGGCCGCGGTCGATCTCGGTCGCGATGCCGAGCAGCGCGTCCTCGTCCGCGGTGAAGACGATCGGCGCGTCCGCCGTCCCTTCCGCGAAGATCTGCGAGCCGCGCGCGATGCGCACGTAGGAGTCGGGGGCCGAGAACACGAGCGTGTTGCCCGGCTCGATCGTGAGGCGTGTGCCCTCGCCCTCTTGAGGAATGCGTCGACCGGCCGCGGCGGCGACCGCGTTCACGTCCTCGCCGACGTAAAGGCCGTCCTCGAAGACGTGGAACCCGCCGAAGCTCGGGAACGTGATCGCGCTGACGCGGATCGGACGCGCCGCGCTGACGAACGTCGAGTCGTAGTAGCAGTGGCCGTCGGCTTCGAGCCTCCCCTGGTACGTCTGGCCGGCCTCTTCGTAACGCGCGCAAGGATTCTCCGGCGCGGCGCCGCCTCCGCCGCCTGTCGAGTTATCGATCGTCGTCGGCTGCAGATTGATGTCTCCGCTCTCGCAGCCGACAGCCAGCACCGCGGCGCCGCCGAGCGCCGCCAACCGCTTCATGCTCACCATCACGCTTCTCCAAATGGCCAGGGGACTCGACGCCCTTGCGGGCGTCTCGCCGATCACCGCGACGGGTAAGCGGCGACGGGAAGCAAGATAGGTTCGGAACGTTGACGCGGTTTGACGCCGGCGTTACCGCTTCATGACGTTGCGGCGTGGCAACGCTCGGCCCGTGAGTTTACGGGCCGGTGCGCCTACGGTCAGGCGCGCTCGACCTGACGAATCGTGATAGACTTCGCATTGGCGGGTGAAGAGCTTAACGATAATCCGCTGCGGATCTGCAGAAGAACTATTAAAGAACTACTCAGCCTACCACTCGGTCGCTGGTCGAGGTCAGAACCATGACGGCGAAAGTGATACCCATTCCCGAGTTTCGCGAACGCGAGGCCGACACGTCCGCCGATCTTTCCGACGCGGAAGCGACGGCCACCGGCTGGGATCCTTACGAAGTTTGGCGCACGCGCGTGCTGCAGCCCCGTCTCGACGAGCCGCGCCGAGACGACACCCAGAATCGGCGAGCCGGCAAGCGGTCGTTCTTCGATTGGTTCCGGCGTTCGAAGTCGGATTGACGTACGCCGGATCAATCCGATCCGGCTCTGGACGAGAAACGCTCTTCAAGCGCTGGTGCCCGAGGCCGGACTCGAACCGGCACGGCCTTGCGGCCAGCGGATTTTAAGTCCGCTGCGTCTACCGTTCCGCCACCCGGGCGTCGCGGACCTAAGCGAAAGGTAAGCCGCCCCCTTTGCTCCGCTCCACAGGGGCGAATCGCGCGCCTCGGATTCTAGCAGCATCGCCGTTTCGGCAGTGGAAAGTTGCCGTGCGCAGGACGCGGCGGGGTGCAGTACGGCCTCGAGGCGGGCACGAAAGAACGAGGCGGCCCCCGCTTGGCAGGCCGCCCCTTGAAGCGCTACGTCAGGCGCGGTCGGATTTGGCCCGAGTGCCCTCGACGCTGCGCGGACCGTCAGTTCTGCCCGCCCGGCCGGTCGCGCTCGGATCCAGAGCCAAACGGGTCCGGCGACGCCCCCGGTCTGTCCGCGCCAGGGCTTTGGGAGCCAGGGCTCTGGGAGCCAGGCCGGCTTTCCGACCCGAACGGATCATCGCGCTCGAGCGACGAACCGGGTTCGCGCTCCGATTGCGTATCGAGCGGCGACCGGTCCTCGCGCTCCGATTGCGTGTCGAGCGGAGACCCGCTCTCGCGCTGCGATCCGATGTCGCTCTCGTCCGGGCTTCCGCTGTCGCTTCCCGACTGCCCGCCCGTCTCCGCGCGCGCGAGCGCGGTCGGCTCGAGCACCTGGTCGATGGCGTAGATCCTGAGGCTGCCCTGTTGAATTCCGGACTCGACGACGGTTGCGTCTCCAACGCGGAGCTCGTCGCCGCTCGAGGACAGACTGACGGTCCCGCCGTCGATCGTCTGCGCCTGCTGCAACGTGCGCGCCATGTTGTCATCGACGTCGTCGGCGACGATGTGTGCACGCAGCAGGCTGATGAGCTGCTCACGATTCTCGGGCTGCATCAACTCGTCCTTGCTCAGTCCGGACATCTGCTCCCACGCATCGTTCGTCGGCGCGAACACGGTGTATTCGGTGCCGCCCGTGAGCGACTCTTCCATGCCGGCGGCCTTCACGGCCTCGATGAACGTGCTGAGATCGTCGTGCTCTTGCGCGATCTGATCGAGCTGGCCCGAGGAACCAGCGCCTATGTCGGCTGCCGCGGAGCGTGTCTCGCTCTCCAGCTCGGACGCGGCCTGCCCTGCGCGCTCTGACGCAGAATCTTGCGACTGGCGCTCTGACGACGACAGAGGATCTCGTTGCTCTGACTGCGACTGCTGAGTCTGCGGTCGGTCGGCGCCTGGCTGGCCTGCCTGCTGGGCAGCCGCCTGCGACGAGCCGAGCGCGAAGAGCACCGCTGCCGCGATGACTCCCAGGCCGTGCCCGCGGTCGATCTTTCTTTCCTTCATCGATTCATCTCCTACAAAGTCGGAATCGGAATGCTTCAAAAGCGCGAACTCCGGGCACGCCATGCATGCCGGGATACCAAGACGGGTGCAATCCCTGTGCCACGGCCGAGCGTGCACACCGCGGGGCAGCTACCCATGCTGCAAGCGCAGGATCGTCTTGGGGACGGGTTGTGCTAGCGCGAGTGGATGCGTTCGCTATCGCGAACCTCGTCTGCAGGCGCTACGCGGAGCCGTGTCGAGCCTCGACGCGCTTTAATGAGGTCGGACGACGTCTAATCGGAACAAGGCGGGACAATCACGCTGCGGCTGCTCGTATCGCGCCCGGCCGCCGGCTGGCGCGAACGAGTGGCGCCGCAAACGATCGAGCTACTCGTCCAAACGATACACGCAACGATTCCGAACGCCAGGTACCTCGATCGCCTCCCCGGTCACGAACCGCGGGCGATACCTGAATTTTTCGGCCGCCTCGACGCAGCTACGGTCGAAGATCGGGTTGGAAGATTCCACGAGCCGGATGTCGCGCGTCGTGCCCGCCGTCGTCACGGTGTACTCGACGACGGCGTAGCCCTGGATACCGGCTCGCTGAGCGGGCACCGGGTAGCGTGGCATGCGGATCGGAGGGCGGCTTTCGGTGCTGCCGCGCCCGGTCGCAATGAGAAGCTGCATGACGAAGAGAAGACCGAACGTGATCGCGATGGCGATCCCGATCGAGATGCCGTAACGCGGAGCCATGGCGCCCTCCTCCCTATACCTCTCAACTAAAGGTATATACCTCGCAGCTCGAGGCCCGTCAAGGAGATTCTCATTGACGAGACGATGCCGTGACCTTCCGCTCGTCGGCACCCTCATCGTTTGGACAACCTCATGTCGCCCGCGCCGCATCGAGCAACTCGCGCCGCGTACACCAGCGCGCGGGCATCGGCTCGAATCTCGAGCCGGCCGCGGCTCGATCCGCCGCTCGCCTCGTTCTAGAGGGCTAGAGGACGATCGAGTTGATATGGCTCCGTCAGGGCGCAATGAACACCTTGTGCTTGTGCGTGGGCAACTACTACAATCATCTCCATTGTAATGAACAATCAATAAGATTGCTCATTCGCTCCTGTATTCACGAAGCCGGGCAGCACGTTCAAATGACGAATACGGGCTTCATAGGCCTCGGTCTCATGGGACAGCCGATGGCCATCAACCTTGCTCGAGCCTCGATACCTTTGAAGGTGTGGAATCGAACACCCGAAAAATGCGCGTCCGCTGTTGCGGCCGGTGCGGTGCGGGCGCGCGAAGTCGATGAAATCTTTTCGGAATGCGGGCCGATCTTTCTCATGCTTTCCTCGTCGGCCGCGATCGATGCCGTTCTCGGACGCGGCGACGATCGTTTTCGACAGAGAGTGAGCGGCAAGCTCATCATCAATACCGGAACCGTGCGGCCGGAGTATTCCGCCGCTCTCGCGTCGGAAGTCCGAGCGGCGGGCGGTCGCTATGTCGAGGCACCCGTGTCCGGCTCGCGGCAGCAGGCCCAGGAGCGACGGCTTGTCGCGATGGTCGCGGGCGAGTCCGAGGCTGTCGCCAGCGCTCGTGCCCTTCTGTGCGCCACTTGCAAAGAGACGTTCGACTGCGGCCCCGTGCCGAACGCCCTCAAAATGAAGCTCGCGGTCAACCTCTTCATGATCGTGATGGTCACCGGGCTCGTCGAGGCGTTTCACTTCGCCGAGCGTGCGGGCATCGACGTCATCGCGTTGCGGGAGATCCTCGCCGCCAGCCCAATGGCCAGCCACGTCTCCGAGGTGAAATCACACAAGCTGATCGCGAAGGATTGGCGCCCTCAGGCTGCGCTCGCGGACGTGCTCAACAACATCCACCTGATCGGCGAGGCGGCGGTCGCAGCCGGTGCCCGATCAGCTCTCTTAGGAACCTGCCGCGAGCTGTATGCCTCGGCATTGGAGCTGAACTTCGGGGCGCTCGACATGGTCGCGCTGAGCGAAGCCTTATCTACGCCCCTTGCCGAAAGGACCTCGGCTGATGGAAGCACTTCCAAGCGTTGAAGGCCACGCTCCGCGTACCGCGGTTGGTTTTACAGCCGATGAGCCGGTATCCTTGGTGATACAATTTGTAAAATTGTATCAACTGGTGCTATGGGCCAGACCAAACAAGCGAAGCTTCGCCTAGCCAACGCTCCCGGAGCCCTTCATGAGCGACTCGCGAAGGCGATTGAGCAAATGATCCGTGAGGAACGCTACCAGCCCGGCGACCGCTTGCCGACGCATCGGGAAATCGCGCGGCAGGCGGGGGTTTCGATCGGCACCGCCACGAAGGCGTTGGATATGCTCGGCCAACGGGGGATTCTCCGCGGTGAGGTGGGGCGCGGCACTTTCGTGAACGATGTGCGCACCGTACCTGGCGAGGGAGGCGTTATCGATCTCGCCATCAACGGCCCTCCCCACGTCATTGCGGAAGAGACTTTCAGAGCGGCCGCCGAGCGGGCGATGCGGAACTCGCTATCCCTTCCTCACGGCGGGTATGCGAGCCAGCGAGGCACGCCGGAGCAACGTCGAACGATCGCCGGCTGGCTGCAGCGGACACGGCTCGAGCTGGATGAGGATGAATTGATCCTGACCGTAGGGGTGCAGCACGGCGTTCACCTTGCGTTTCAGGATCTCCGAGCAATCTCCCACCTGATCGTTACCGAAAGCTCGACCTATCCAGGTGCAATTGCCGCCGCGAAGTCGCTTGGCATGCAAATGCTTCCGGTAAAGCACGACGCAGACGGAATGCTCTGCGACGAGCTCGATCGCGTGCTACGGAAGAGCAAGGCGAAGATCGTCTACCTCACTCCGGTTTGTCACAACCCGTTGGGTTTCGAGATCGGCCCGGAGCGACGGCGCGAGCTGCTTGCCGTCATCGAGAAGCACGATGCCTGGATCGTCGAAGACGACATCTATTCCATCTACTCGGCCAAGAACGGGCCGACGTTCAAGGAGCTGACCCCTGACCGAACTTACTACCTCAACGGCGTTTCGAAATGTCTCACTCCGCTCATCCGCGTCGGCGTCATTGCGCCGCCTCGAGATCGGCGAACGGAGATTGCGAGGATTCAGCGAGCGCAGGTCTGGGGGCCTGCTCCGTATGGCGTAGAAATGGCGTGCGCCTTGTTGGACCTCGGAGCGGATGCGGCAGTCGCGAGAATCCTGCGCACTGAGGCCAAGGCGCGCATACAGATGACGAAGCAAGTACTCGCCTTGGAGTCGGTGCCGATGCCCGAGGGTGCACCGCACTTGTGGCTTCCAATGAGGCCGGCACGGGCGGAGAAGCTTGCAAGGCTGGCGGCCGAGCACGGCGTCCGACTGACACCACCGGACGCATCGTTCGTCGGTGGCGAGTACGCCGGCGGCATCCGGCTATCCGTCATGGCCACGATGAACCGTGGCGATCTGAAACGAGCACTCCGCATCGTTGCGTCGTTGCTCGACGAGCCTGACGAAATGATCGTATGAGTCGCGCGGACGTATATAGACGCCGTGGCTCGGAAAAGGATTTGCCAGATCAGCGCAGGAGGCGTGGATGGGGCAGAGTGAGGAGCGCGCAAGGAAGCACATGCGGGTCGTGCATGCGCGCGGGGCTGACAAGTACGAAGTGGAGCCACGGCAAACGACGTTCTATTGCACCGATGGAGTCGCTCTCGGCGGTCATCTGTGGTACCGGCCTGGGGCATCCGCCGTCGTCGTGATCAGCCCTGCCACGGGAGTGCTCGCACGCTACTACCATCGCTACGCGAAATTCCTTGCCGAGCACGGCCTTGAAGTCATCACGTACGACTACCGAGGCATCGGCGCGTCTCGGCCCAGCGATCTCAGGTCGTGCGGCTATCGATGGAGCGACTGGGGAACGAAGGACTTCGCCGCTGTTCTCGATGCGGCCGTGAAGCTCGCATCGGGGCGGCCGATTATGGTCGTCGGTCATAGCATCGGAGGGTTTCTGCCCGGGCTCGCGCCCGGATTCGATCGTTGTGCGGCGTTCCTCAGTGTCGGCGGAGGGTATGCCTATTACCGCGACTATGCGCCGGGTAGCCGTGTCGTAAACATTTTGAAGTGGCATGCGGTGATGCCTGCGATCACCGCGGCCCTCGGCTATTTCCCTGGGCGTCGCCTTGGATGGCTCGAGGACCTGCCGGCGGGTGTGGCATTCGATTGGGCCTTCCGACCTGCGCAGATAGAGCGGAGCTTTCCCAAGACGCAGCGCCGGGAGATTCTCGCACGTTTAGCGGCGTTCAGAGGACCGTTGCTTGCAGTGGCGGCAACTGACGATCCCTTTGCGACGCCGTCGGCAATCGATCGAGCGCTTCGCTACTACTCGTGTGCTGCGAGACGAGTGGTGTTCGTCGCGCCCAGCGATCTCGGCGTAGCGCGTATCGGCCATTTCGATCTATTTCACTCGAAGCACCGAAACGGGTTCTGGCACGCCACCCTCGAGTGGCTAACTACCGGAGGTCGTGGTCCTCTCTCGCGACTGGGCGCGACTTCGTACCGTGTGGAGAGGGGGCCGTTCGGAGTTTGCGCGCATGGAAGCCGAAGCTGATACCTCCTGGCGCATTGTTCGAGGATATCGCCCGGGCTTGCTTGGCAGATGCGCGGAGATGCACGCCCTCTTCTATTCGCGGCACGCCGGGTTCGGCTCCTTTTTCGAAGGGCAGATTGCCTGCGGAGTGGCGGAGTTTCTTCAGCGTCTGGATGACGACTGCAATGGAATCTGGTCTTTAGTCCACCAGACTCGCATCATGGGCACCATCGCAATAGACGGCCAGGATTTGGGAAGGAGCGCCGGCCACCTGCGATGGTTCATCGTAGACGAAGCGTGCCGAGGCAGAGGCGCGGGCAGGCAGTTGCTCACCGAAGCGCTGTCGTTCTGCGACCGTGTCGGCTTCCCCGAGGTAGAGCTCTGGACATTTGCCGGCTTGGATGTCGCCCGTCATCTCTACGAAAGAGCGGGATTTCAGCTTCAGGAGGAACGCCCGGGATGTCGGTGGGGGAAGATGGTCACCGAGCAGCGCTTCGTCCGGCGACGCGGAGCCGGGCCGATAAAGTGACGCGGGCAAGCGCGTCTTGACTATCCTCCATCGACACGCAAACGGCGCCAACGCCCTTCCAGCACGATGATCGTCACGACGTAGATGGCGACGGCTACGCCGATTGCCGTCGCGTAGCGTCACTGAGGTTATGGCCGCCCCGCTGATCAACCGACTGATGCATCACTGTCGCTTCGACAACATCCGCGGCAACAACTCAATTTTCGACCGGCGTTGACCCTGGAGGCATTCGAAGAATACCTGGCGTACGGCATCCTTGCTCACCCCCGATTGAGCGAAAGCTTCCTGCAAGACTAAAAAAGATTCCGGTTTGTCGGCCCACCGCAAACTCTTCTCCGGATCAGTCACCGATTCGACTGCCGTATTCACCCATGAGTCGAGAGCGGTGGCCAAGTCCTCGAAGAATTTCTCACGAACGGTCACGTTGTCTCTCCGGCGATGGGAACTTGTCTTTCTAATCTTCGTCGATACGCTTAGCAAAGATAAGCAATCCCTCTGCTTCAAGCTGCTCTTCCAGCGTTTGGCGCGGGGGACAGAACACAGAGCGGTCGTTTACCGATCTCTCAGCCTATCGTATCGAGCAGGCGGCGAGTGGCCGGAGGAACGGCTCTAATCGTGCGGTACGCCTGAATCGCCTTCGCGATCGCCCGGTGGCGCTGCGCGCGACAGCATGTCCGCGCAACCCCGCTGGAATCAGCGACTAGGGGAGGTGCACATCGGCAGGATGGAGGCTAGGACCGGAATCGAACCGGTGTACGCGGCTTTGCAGGCCGCTGCATCACCACTCTGCCACCTAGCCTTCGCTGCGGCCGGCCGGCTGAAGCGTCCGGCCGAAGCGCAATTTACCACAGGCCGCGACGTTTCGCGGCCCCTCGTTCTTGTCAGTTCAGATCTTCGATCTTCCAGAAACGCGTGCCGGAAACGTCGGCCTGCGCCATCAGCCCGCGGTCAGTGAGCTGATAGAACGCGACACCGTCGACGAAGCTCGACGTGACCGTCACGCCGTCGGTGCCGGCTGCGGCCTGGGCCGTCGTGCTCGCGTCCCATCCTCCGCGGATGAAGCGGTCGAGATGCGCGTCCGTCTCGAACAGGATCACGAGGTCGTAGCGCTGGGCGCCGATGCCGAGCCCGATTCCGCCGGTGCCCATGCGCATGTAGGTGCGCTGGCCGGTGCTCTTGTCGACGGCGACTCCGGTCCCGCCGCCGCCCGTGACGATGAAGCCTGCCTTCGTGGCGGTGAACACCGCGTAGCCGCTCGCCTTGTCGTACAGCGAACGCACCGCCGGCTGCGCCGTGAACAACTTCTGCAACGTGGCCTCGGAGCGCTGATCGATCTCGCTGCGGCGCTCCAGCACGGTCGCGTCCGCGGACGCGGTGCCCTCCTGCGCGAGCGCGACTCCGACGCCGAGCCAAAGGCCGCAAGCCGCCGTCAGGACTTTCAGCATGTGCATCCGTCTCCCCTTTCGTCTCGTCGTCAAGAAGCCGTGGAGAAATATCCGGTCAGCTGATAGCCGATCAAGGTCATGCCGGCCGCCATCAGCACGACGTTCGCCGCATAGGCGTGGCGGGCGAAGCTGCCGGCCGCGCGCCACAGCGAGAAGGCGACGAGGATCAGGCTCAACGCAAACAGCTGGCCGAGCTCGACGCCGACGTTGAACGAAATCATGTTGACGGCGAGGCCGTCCGGCGAGATCGCGAGGTCCTGCAGCTTGGTCGCGAGACCGAAGCCGTGTGCGAGCCCGAAGATGAACACGGCGGCCTTCGTGCTCGGCTGGAAACCGAGCCGGCGGAACCCGCCGAGATTCTCGAACGCCTTGTACACGACCGAGAACCCGATGATCGCGTCGACGATGTAAGGGTTGACGTGCAAGCCGCCGAGCACGCCGAGGAGCAGCGTCGCGCTATGCCCGACGGCGAACAGCGTCACGTAGAGCGCGACGTCCTTCAGCCGGTACAGAAAGAAAATGACGCCGGCGAGGAACAGCAGGTGGTCGTACCCGGTGACCATGTGCTTCGCGCCGAGGTACATATAGGGACCGATGTGCGCGCCGCTCGCGCGCAGCAGGAAGGCCTGGTCGTCCCCCGCGATGCCGTGCGCGAGCACGCCAGGCGCGACGAGCGCGCAAGCGAAGAGCAGAAGCCGCGCGAGGCCGCCGCGGCCCGACCGGTCCTTGTCCGTCATGGGCGGCGATTGTACCGCAAGGTTTGAGCCCACGCGTGCGCTTTCGGCCTTGATTCCCGCCCCTCGAAGCCCCAACGTTCCCCGCTGATCCCCGGCATTCCGGCGAACGCCGCCACAGCGAGCGAGAGCGGTATGGAGTACAAGGACTACTACAAGATCATGGGCGTGTCCCGCAACGCATCTCAGGACGAGATCAAGCGGGCCTATCGCCGCCTCGCGCGCAAGTACCATCCGGACGTCAGCAAGGAGCCGAATGCCGAGGAGCGCTTCAAGGAGGTCGGCGAAGCGTACGAGGTGCTGAGCGATCCCGAGAAGCGGGCCGCCTACGACTCTCTCGGCTCGAACTGGAAAGCGGGACAGCAGTTCCGGCCGCCCCCGGACTGGGAGGAGCACTTCCATTTCGGCGGCGGCACCCGCACCGGCGGCGCCCGCAGCTTCAGCGACTTCTTCGAGACGCTGTTCGGCGAGGCCGGCTTCGGCACGGGCCGCACGCGCTCGTTCACGTTCTCGACGCGCGGCGAGGACTACCAGACGACGATCACGCTGTCGCTCGAGGAGGCCTATCGCGGCACGACGAAGACGCTGACGGTCGAGATCCCCGAAGTCGACGCTTCCGGGCGACTCGTCCAGCGCTCGCGCACGCTGAACGTGCGGATTCCGCCCGGCGTCACCGATGGGCGACGGATCCGCCTGCCTGCGCAGGGCGGCGCCGCCGCGGGCGGCGGCGAGCGCGGCGACCTGTACGCGATCGTCCGGCTCGCGCCGCATCCGTTCTTCAAGCCGGACGGGCGCGATATCCACCTCGATCTTCCGGTGCTGCCGTGGGAGGCGGCGCTCGGCGCGAGCGTGCCCGTCCCGACCCTCGGCGGGACCGTCGAGCTCAAGATCCCGCGCGGCTCGCAAACGGGCCGAAAGCTCCGGCTACGGGGGCGCGGCTTGCCCGGGTCCCCGCCCGGCGATCAGCTCGTCACGCTTCAAGTCGTGGCGCCCCCTGCAGAAACGCCCGAGATCGAGGAGCTGTACCGCCGGCTCGCGGACGCCGTGCGGACGAACCCTCGCGCGCATCTCGGCGTCGGTGCCGCCGCTCAGAAAGAGCCTTCCTAGTACGTTCAACGTGTTTCCGGCTTGACGTGATTCGTATCACAAGATAGCTTGAGCGGCCTCACCCCGGAGGGAAGCATGCAACAGATCAAATCGGGCCTGATTGCGGCCTTTCTCACCTGCATTCCGGCCGCTTCGATCGTGGCCCAGGACAACGAGCAGAACGCCGAGGCGCCAGCGCAGCCACCGTCGGTCGAGGAGTACGCCGCGCTTTGGCGCGATATCGACGGCCTCGTAATCTACAACGAGCTTCTCGAGCGGCAGATCGCCGACCAGCAGGCCCAGGTCGAGGAGCTCCGGGCGGCAATCGACCAGGTGCCGGAGCTCGAGCGGCAGATCCCGGCTCTGTTGGTACGCATGGTCGAGGCCCTCGAAAGGTTCGTCGCGCTCGACGTGCCGTTTGCGCTCGAGGAGCGCACCGAGCGCGTCAATATGCTGAAGGATCTCGTTGCGCGCAGCGACGTGTCGGACGGTGAGAAGTTCCGCCGCGTCATGGAGGCCTGGACGGTCGAGACCGAGTACGGCCGCGAGTACGTTGCGGATCGCGGGCCGCTTGAGGTCAACGGGCAGCTTCTCCCCGAGGTCGACCTCCTTCGGGTCGGCCGCATCGGCTACTACTACATGACGCCGGACGGTCAGCAGATGGGCGCGTGGGATCAGCGTACCCGTCAGTGGGTCGAGCTTCCGACGACGCACCGGAACTCGCTGCGGCAGACGATCCGGATGGCGAACAACCAGGTTGCGCCGGAGATCGTGCTGCTGCCGATCATTCCGCCGCAGGCGCAGTAGTTCGCACACCGCAATTTCGGCCATCGGGCCGCGTCGGGGCCTCTGATTCGATCCGAGTCAGAGGCCCTTGTCGTTTCGTGCCTCGGTGGCCGCGCCAACGAAGCGAAGCACGCATGTCAGACGAGCGGCCGCAGCAAGACGCCACGATGACGGGCGGCGATGCGATCGTCGCCGCACTCGACGCGAGCGGCGTCCGAACGGTGTTCGGGCTGCCCGGCGCGCAGATCTACCCGCTCTTCGACGCGATCGCCCGGCGAGGTCTCGAGCTCTATGTTCCCCGTCACGAGCAGGCAGCGGGCTACATGGCGATGGGCTACGCGAAGTCCACGGGCCGACCCGCCGTGTGCTGCGTCGTGCCCGGCCCCGGCGTGCTGAATGCTTCCGCAGCGCTCTGCACCGCGATGGGCAACTGCTCGCCCGTCATATGCGTGACCGGTCAGGTGCCGTCGGAGTATCTCGGCCAGGGTCGGGGACACCTGCACGAGCTCGCCGATCAGCTCGCGACGCTTCGGAGCCTCGTGAAGCACGCGGCGCGGATCGACCGACCGAGCGACGCGCCGCGCGTCGTGAACGAGGCCCTTAGGCAAGCCGTCGGGGGCCGGCCGGGCCCGGTTGCGATCGAGATGTGCTGGGACCGGATGGCGGAGCGAGAGCCCGTCGGGCCGTTTCCTCGGGCAGTTCCACCTCCGCCGCCGGAGCCCGATCCCGACGCGATCTCCGCCGCGGTCGAACTGATCGCTAACGCGCGCCGCCCGCTCTTGATGTGCGGCGCCGGCGCCCAGGATGCGGCGGACGAGGTGCGAGCGCTCGCGGAGCTGTTGAATGCTCCCGTCACGGCTTTTCGCAGCGGCCGCGGCGTCGTCCCGGAGGATCATGCGCTCGGGCTCGGCGCGGTCGCGGCTCGCGAGCTCTGGGACGACGTCGATCTGCTGATCGGCATCGGCAGCCGGCTCGAGATGCCGTACATGCGCTGGCGAGACATGCTGCGCTACGAGCCGCGCCCGTCCGGGCCGAAGCTGATTCGGATCGACATCGACCCCGCGGAGATGAGGCGCCTCCGCCCGGACGTCGCCGTCATCGCCGATGCGGCCGTGGCCTGCCGGCTGCTCGTCGATCGGCTCGCGCCGCGCGTCCGACCGAACCGCGAGCGCACCGACGAGATCGCCGCGGCGCGAGCGACGGCCCGCCGGCTGATCGACGCGCTCGAGCCGCACGCCGCGTACCTCGCAGCGATCCGCGACGTGCTGCCGCGCGACGGCTTTCTCGTCCCCGAGGTCTCGCAGGTCGGATTCGCGACCTACACGGGCGCGTGGCCGGTCCTCGCGCCGCGCACCTACGTCACCGAAGGTTTCCAGGGCACACTCGGATTCGGTTTCCCGACGGCGCTCGGCGTGAAGGTCGCGAACCCGACGCGAGCCGTCGTATCGGTGACGGGCGACGGCGGGTTCATGTTCGGCGTGCAGGAGCTCGCGACGGCCGCCGAGTACGGGCTCGGCGTCGTTACGCTTCTCTTCAATAACGACGCGTTCGGCAACGTGCTGCGAGACCAGCAGACGCTGTTCGGCGGGCGCGTGATCGGCGCGAAGCGACGCAATCCGGATTTCATCGCGCTCGCCGAGAGCTTTGGCGTCTCGGCGTGCCGCGTCGCAAGCCCCGCCGAGCTGCGGCCGACGCTCGAGCGGGCGCTCGCGGACGGCGCGCCCGCGCTGATCGAGATCCGCACGGATCCGAGCCGCGAGCGCTCGCCGTGGCCGCTGATCCACATGAGCCGCAGGCCGTCGACCTACGCATGACGGCCGCTGCGGCGCTTCGAACGAGGCGCCGCGCTTCGCTCTCGCTCGGAGCTTCAGCGGCCGACCAGGAGCTCCTCGTCCTGCTCGGCGATCGTGCCCTTCGCGAGCGTGGTTCGAATCTCGTACCGCTGGCTCGGCGCGAGCGTGATCTGCGTTTCGAACGGCCGATACCCGGGCAACGTGATCTTCAGCCGGTACGTGCCGGCCCGGAGCCGCATCCCGCTGCCACCGTCGAAGCGATCGACGTGTCCCGCGTAACGATCGTTGACGAACACGGCGGCGTCCTTCGGATCGACGTTGAGCACGAGGCTCGCGGTCTGCTCCTTCGTCGGAAACTCGAGCGCGGCGCGCTCCTGCATCGACAGCCGAAACGTGTAGCGCTCACCCGGCTCGAGCGTCACGTCGCGCTTCACGTCCTCGTAACCGACGAGCTTGAACAGGAGCTCGTGCCGACCCGGCAGCAACGCGAGGCGCGATTTGCCTCGGAGCTGATGCACGTGTCCGACGTATTGCCCGTCCACCCACACGCCCGCGTTCCGCTCGGCGCGGCCCGCCGCGTCGATCTCCACCTCTGCGAGCATCGGGTTCGCGGCGAACGCCGCCGCGATCGCGCCGAGCGCCAGTGCGGCGACGGCGATCAGTCGATATGCGCCTCTCGTCATGTCTGTCCTCCGTGCGCGCAGTGCGCGGCGCGTACGGTAGCGGCTCGGGCCACGAATGAGAAGGATTTGTAGCGGATCTCTAAAGACAGGCGCGAGGTGCGGACCTTACGGTGTCGCAAATCGCCGACGATCGGAGTGCAACGCACGCGATCGCACGGACTTCCCGTGCGCGGTGCGCAAGCGGTCACGGATGCAGCAGCACCTTGATCGCGCCGTCACGCTTCTGCTGGAAGATTTCGTAGCCGCGCGGCCCGTCGTCGAGCGGCAGATGATGCGTCGCGAGGTCCTCTACGCCGAGCGGGTCCCGCTCGCCGCTGACGTACGGCATCAGGTCGTCGATCCAGCGCTTCACGTTCGCTTGCCCCATGCGCAGCTGGATCTGCTTGTCGAAGAGCTTCAGCATCGGCAGCGGGTCGAGCATGCCGCCGTACACGCCGATGATCGAGAGCGTGCCGCCGCGGCGCACCGTGTCGATCGCCTGCATCAGCACCGTGAGGCGATCGATGCCCGCCTTCTGGAACAGCGTCTGCGCGACGGAATCCGGCAGCAGCCCCATCAGCGTCTGCATGGCGCTGATCGCCGGCGCGCCGTGCGCCTCCATCCCGACCGCGTCGATCACCGAGTCCGTGCCTCGACCCTCGGTCATGTCGCGGATCGCGCTCGGCACATCGTCGTGCTGATTCGCGTCGATCGTCTCGATGTCGTGCCGACGGGCCATCGCAAGACGCTCCGGAACGATGTCAATCGCGATGACTCGCGCGCCGCGATTCCGCGCGATCCGCGCGCACATCTGACCGATCGGTCCGAGACCGTAGACGGCCACCGTGCCGTTCTCGGGGATGTCCGCGTACTCGACGGCCTGCCACGCCGTCGGCAGCACGTCCGACAGATAGATGAACCGTTCGTCCGGCGGTCCCTTCGGCACCTTGATCGGGCCGAAGTGAGCCTGAGGGACGCGCAGGTACTCGGCTTGACCGCCCGGCACCTGCCCGTACAGCTTGGAGTAGCCGAAGATCGCCGCGCCGCAATCGTACTCGCGCACTTGCGTCGTCTCGCATTGCGAGTAGAGCGTGCGGTCGCACATGAAGCAGCTGCCGCACGCGATGTTGAACGGCACGACGACGCGATCGCCGGGCTTCAGGTGCGGTACTTCGGGTCCGACCTCCTCGACGATCCCCATCGGCTCGTGGCCGAGGACATCGCCAGGCGACATGAACGGCTCGAGGACCTCGTAAAGGTGCAGATCAGAGCCGCAGATCGCGGTCGTCGTGATGCGCACGATCGCGTCCGTCGGCGCCTCGATCCGCGGATCCGGCACAGCGTCGCAGCGGACGTCGCGTCTGCCGTGCCATACGAGCGCTTTCATGCTTTCTCCAAGGTCGCGTCAGAAGATCACGAGCGCGAGCGCGACGAGCGTCACGATCGCTGCGCCGATCGTCACGAGCCTGCCGAACGCGAGCAGCGACGCCCGCGGATGACCGGGCCGTCCGCTCATCGCTTCGCTCGCGGTCAGCCCGAGCATGCCGCTGCCGCTCGTGGCCCGCTCGATCTCGATCGCGAAATCCGCGGCGCGAGCGGGTGTTCCGGCCGCCTCGTCGTCCGTGCCGAGCGGAACGGCGGCCGGCTCGACGGCCGTGCTGATCCCGGGCGTGCGGCCGCTCGCACGCGCGGCCCGCATCTCTTCGCTCGTCGCTTCGTTGCGCGGGCCGCTCGACGCGTCGCCGCGTCTCGCGCGGTTCTTGCGCCGGAAGACGGGATAGCGGTTCCGAGGACGTCGGCCTCCGCCGGTATCGGACACCATTTCAGCGCCGCGTGAACTTGTTGAACGTGCTGAGCTCGCCGTCGGACGTGCGCTCCTGATACAGGAACGACAGCTTGCTTTCGTCGAACTTGCGGAAGAACTCGTCCCACTCGATCGGCTCGAGGTTCTGGTCGTCCTCGTCGTCGTACCCGGGGAACGAGATGCGGAGCATCCCGACGTCCTTGCCCTTGCCCGTCGTCTTCACGTGCGCGGGCTGACCGCCGCGCTCCTCGACCCACTTGCGGATCTCGTCGTGGTTCGTCGTCTGCTTCGACTCGCTCATCGCCGTGCTCTCCTGCAGCCGATCGAGCGGCAAAGCAAGATCCATGCCGCGAATAGGCGAGAACTTCGCGGTAGCACCTGAATCACCGCGGCTCGATCGAGCGTGCTGCCGCCATCGATCACAGCCGCTCGATCAGACCGCGCTCGACCGTGAAGCGGACATCGAGCGTGCGCTCGCCGCCTTCGTCGAACAGGATCGTGATCTTCGACCCGGCGTAGCCGATGACCATGCCGTTGCCGAGCGCGCGGTGCGCGACTCGCGCGTTGAGCGGGAACGGATGCTCGGATCGCTCGACCGGGTCGGCGGGCAGTCCCGCCTCGCAGTTGTCGCAACGACCGCAGTCCTCGGACTCCTGTCCGAAGTGCTCGAGCAGGTATCGGCGCCGGCAGTCGCGCATCTCGGCGTAGATCCGCATCCGGTGGAGCCGCTCGAGGAGCTTCAGTCGCCGCGCTTCCTGCCGCGCGCGAAGCTGCTCCGGCGCGTCGCCGAAGTCGGCGCCTTCGATCGGCCGGAGACGGTCGTCGCCGGGCGTCCGATCGATCAATCCTTGATCCTCGAGCTCCGTCGCGGCCCGCGCGATGGTCGCCGGCGAAAGCTCGGTCGTTCCTCGCAGGCCCTCGGCATCCGCATCGCCCGCTTCGCGGATCGCGTCCGCGACGCTCTCGAGGTGGTCGGGAGAAAGCCCGCTGCCGGACGCGAAGAACTTGTGCAGATGGAGATCCTCGCGGCGATAGAACAGCACCGCGTCGGCCGGCGCACCGTCGCGCCCTCCTCGGCCGATTTCCTGATAGTACGCCTCGAGCGATGCGGTCACGTCGAAATGGAACACGAAGCGGATGTCCGGCTTGTCGATGCCCATACCGAAAGCGGGCGTCGCGACGATCACGCCGACGCCGCCAGAAAGGAAGCGGCGCTCCGTGTCCTCGCGCTCCGAGCGATTCATGCCCGCGTGATAGAACGTGGCGTCGATGCCCTCGTCCGCGAGCGCAGCCGCGACCTCCTCCGCATGGCGGCGCGTCGCCGTGTAGACGATGCCCGGCGGCGACGCGGACACGACCTCGGCGACGAGCGTGCGGAGCTTGTGCGCTGCGTCGCGCGCCGGCCTTACACCGAGCCGGATGTTGGGCCGATCCATGTCGTCGACGACGATCACGGGCTCGACCAGGCCGAGCCGCTCGACGATCTCGTTGCGCACCTGCGGAGTCGCCGTGGCCGTCAGCGCGAGCACGCGCGGCCGGCCTAGCGCATCGATCGCCGCGTCGAGACGCAAGTACTCGGGGCGGAAGTCGTGGCCCCACTCGCTGATGCAGTGCGCCTCGTCGACGACGAAGAGCGAAGGCGACGCGTCGCGCAGATCGTTCAGGACGTCCCTGCGGTGGAGCTGCTCGGGCGCGAGGAAGATGAACTCGACGCGCTCGCGCCCGATCTCGTCCAACGCGTCGCGCTGCACGCTCGCCGCGACCTGCGAGTTCACGATCGCCGAGCCGCCGGCCTTGCGGCCTCGGAGCCGCCCGGCCTGATCCCGCTGCAGCGCGATCAAAGGCGACACGACGACCGTCGGTCCCGGCATCACGGCCCCGGCGATCTGATAGATCGCGGACTTTCCGGCACCGGTCGGGAGCACGGCGAGCACGTCCTTGCCGGCGAGCAGGGCCTCGAGTGCAGGCTCCTGACCGGAGCGGAAGGTTTCGTAGCCGAAGCGCGATTTGGCTACGCGGCGAAGGTCCGCGTCGATCGGCATCCGATCGGTGCGCGCGCTCACGGTCGGCTCCGCACGAGCGGTACCGTTCGGCGTCGCTCGCGGGCCGCGACCTCGCGCGCGAGGCTCGCGAATGCGTCCTGCGCACGGCCGAGCAGCGCTTTGCGATCCGGCGGCCACGGCGAGCGCACGACCTCGAGCGGTCCGCGCCCGCACGGCGTCCAGCGCAGCGCGTGTCGCCGACCGGACGCCTCGACGAACAGCGAGATCGCGGGCACGCCGAGCGCTGCGGCGATGTGTTGGCCGGCCGAATCGTAGCCGATGAACATATCCGCGTGAGCGATCGTCGCGACGAACGCGTCGACGTTCGCTTCCCACGTCAGCACGTCCGCGACGCGGCCGGCGAGCGCGTCGAGGTCGCAGCCGGGCGGCAGGTGCGTGATGCCGACGCCGCGTTCGGCCAGCCGCTTGCACAGCCGATAGCTCTCGTCGATCTCGTCGGCGCTCTCGCCGCGCGCGAGCAGCACGCGGCAACCGCCCTGCACGAGCCACTCGACGAGCTCCGTCTCGAACTCGACGCCGGCGCGCTTCCTATCGTTGCCGCCGGCGCCGAAGTGGACCGCGACGAGCGGCCGCCCGCCCGCGCAGAGGCCGCGCAGCGCGCGTGCCCACGCCGCCTCACGCTCCGCAACGTCGAGGCGGCAGTCGCCGCCCTGTGCAAAGCCGAAGATCTCGCTCATCCAGCGGCAAACCAGCACGCCGAGCGGGTCGGTCGAATGCACGCCGTAGTAGCGGCTCGGGAAGTGAAAGTACCGGCCGTCCTCGATCGGCCGTAGCAGGCCGAGCTGCGTCAGTCGCGAGTCGGGATCGATCAGCACGACCTCGTCCGGCGCGTGCGATGCCCGCACCGCACGGACCGCGTCGTGCAGCGCCGGCCACGCGTTCAGGCGCTCGGCGAGAAAATCGCTGCGGCCGTAGGGCACCTTCACGTGCGTGACGCGCGCGAAGCTGCGCGCAACGACTCGAGCAGCGTCCGTGCCGACGAACGCGATCTCGGCGTTCGGGAACACGGCCTCGGCGTGGCGCAGCAGCGGCATCGAGATCGCGACGTCGGCCCCGAGCGTCAAACGCGACAGCACGATCACCGCACGCACGCGGCCGCGCTCGGCCAGGTCGGGCCGCTCCGGCGACGGGGTGCGCAGCAGATCCCGCTCGGTGCGCAGACCCGCCGCATTCAGTGCGTCGTCGAGCGGAGTGCACTGTGGGTTCCGCCGCGCGACGTCGACGACCTGGGCGAACAGGCGGCGATACGTATCCGCGCCGCGCTGCGTGAACCCGTCGCAGAGCGGCTCGACGATGCGCTCGAACAGCACGCGGGTCCCTTCGGCGGCGACCCGCGGATCGGGCGCGAGCGCGAGCTCGGCTAGGCGCTCGACGCTCGAGCGAAGCGGCGCGCGCCGCCTCGAATGGTGCCTCCAGAACGACGCAACCGCGTCCTCGAGCATCGGCACGCCGGCGCCTCGCGGCAGCGGAAAGCCGGGCGCGACCCGGGGTCTCTCAAGCATGAGCGTCCTCCCACCGCGGCCGAGTCGGCGCCGCGGATCGCTCGAGCAGCGCGAGAGCGGCTCGCGCCACGTCGTGCGGCGTGAACGGCAGACATTCGTGTCCCCGCGGGCACTCGAACGCGTAGCACGGCGTGCAGTTCGTCCATCTGTTCAGCACGACGTGCGGGCCGTGCCGCGGCATCCACTGCGCGACGAGATCGGTGCCGGAGAACGGCACGACGACCGGCACACGCAACGCGTCCGCGAGGTGCATCACCGACGTATGGCTCGTCAGCACGACGGCGGCACGCGCGACGAGCGCGGCGAGCTCCGGCACGCTCGTCTGGCCGCCGAGGTCGATCGCTCGCGCGCCGACGCGCTCCGCGAGACGTGCGGCGTCGTCCGCGTCGCGCGCGTGCGCCGTGATCACGACCCGTAGGTCTGCAGCTTCTGCGATCGTGCGCGCCGCTTCCGCGCCGCGAATCGGATCGTAGGTGCGCGCCGCGGCGCTCGCCCACGGATTCCACAAGAGATACGGCTCGCCGCCGAGACCGCCCGCGGCGAGCTTGTCGGCCGCGCGCCGGTCGGCATCGGCCGGCACGCGGATCTCGAGCGAGGCGTCGTCGACCGGGAAGCCGAGCGCCGCGACGAGCGCGAGATTGCGCTCGGCCTGGTGACGTTCGAAAGGGCCGAACGGCGTCGAGTGCGTCAACACCGTGCTTCGCTCTCGTGATGCGCCCGCGCGGAGCGGAATGCCGGCGAGCCACGCGACGAGCGCCGCCGGATGCGGGCTCTGGCTGAAGCTCGTGAGGATCAGTGCGCCGTCGAACGCCCTCTCCTTCAGCTCTTCGATCAACGCGCGCTCGCGCGCCGGATCGAATGCGAGCCGCCCGAGGTCCTGCCACAGCACGCGCCGGCAGATCACGTCGTCGATCCACGGCAGAAGCGGCGCGGCCTCGGCCCCGGCCGGGCTCGCGAGCAGCGTCAGCTCGGCCTCGGGAAGCGAGCGCCGGATCGCGCGGAGCGCCGGTCCGATCATCACGACGTCGCCGATGTTGTCGGCGCGGATCACGAGGAGCCTCCGCGCGAGGAGCCACGCGTTCATGCCGTCGTCCGCTCCGCGCGTGCGGAGATCGCGCGCGGCTTGCCGGTGAGCGCTCACGGCGCCCTCCCCGCGCTCAGCAAGCGCTCCGCGCCGACGTCGCGCCGCGGAATCGTCGTCGGCAGCTCCTGGTGATACGCGCCGGACGGCATTACGCCGCAGCCGCCGTGCACCCTCATCAGCTCGAGCTGCGCGAGCACGTCCTCGCCGCAGTGCTCGGCCGGCAGACGCCGCCAGAACGAGAACCCGCCGACGGCGCGGAGCTTCTCCGTGTCGTACAGCACGCACGCGGACGTCCACGCGACCTTGTAGAGCAGCGGCCGCTCCGCCGTCGCGCCGAGCCGCCGTTGCACGTGGTAAAGGTTCGCGGCGCTGTGCAGCTTCACACGGTCCCATTCCGGCGTGCCCGGCAGCACGACCTCGGGTTGCACAGGACCTTCCCAGAGCTCGAAGTGCTGCTGCTCCGGACGGACATCGTTCACGTAGCTCAACCCGATCACCGACGCGCCGACGAACCCGCAGCGCTCCCGGCGGATCACGCGGACGAGGAGCTCGAGCACGTAAGGCTCGAGGATCACGTCGTCGTCGAGGCAGAGCACGTACGGAGCCCGTGCGCGATCGAGCAGGAACTGCCGCTGCTGCGCGATACCTCGCCTGGGCAGGTTCTCGAGCAACTCGACCTCGCCGCCGTGACTTTCGAGCACCCGGGCGATCGCCTTCACCTCCGCGCTGCCGATCGATCCGGCGCGGTCGGTCTGATCGGAGACGACGACGCGGAACGGCCGCATCGTTTGCGCGCAGAGGCTCGTCAGCGTGACCGCGAGCGCCGACGGCCGTCCGTACGTCGGGATCAGGACGTCGACGATCATCGCGTCCCCTCGACGATCGGCCCGTGCGCGGCATCCGCGCCGCGGACGGGCGGATGAACCGGCACGGCTGGGCGGCGGCGCTCGACGCGCCTTCGCTCCGCGCGCGCAAGCTCGAGCGCGGCCGCGACGACCTGCTCGGGTGAGACGCCCGCGAGGCACAGGTGATGACGCTCGGGACAGACGCTGCGATAGCACGGCGCGCACGGCACGTCGTGGAACAGCACCCTGCTCGGCACGAGCCAAGGCGTGTGCTGAGGATTCGTCAGCGCGTAGAGATCGACGACCGGCGTGCCGACCGCGGCCGCGAGATGAACGGGACCCGTGTTGTTCGAGATCAGGAGCGGTGCGCGGGCGATCAGCGCCGCGAGCTCGCCGAGATCGAGCTCGCCGCCGAGCGATACGGTTTCTTGCGGCGCCTCCGCGCGGACGCGCTCGATCAACGGGATCTCGTCGCGCGTGCCCGTCAACACGAAGCGCCAGCCGTGCCGCGCTACGAGCGCTCGGACCACGGCGCCGAATCGCTCGACGGGATAGCGCCGCGACGCCGCGCTCGCGCCCGGATGGAGCACGGCCCAACGAGCGCGCGCATCGCCGAGCCCGTGCGCGGCGAGGCGCTCGGCGATGCGGACCGCGGCCGAGTCGGGCACCGCGATCCGCATGCGCCGATCGCGCGTGCGCCAGCCGACCGCCGCGACGAGATCGAGCTGACGCTCGACCTCGTGACGCACGCCGCCCGCGGGCTCGCGCTCGGCGATCCAGTCCGTCAAGAGCTGATACGGGTTCTCGCGGCAATGGGCGAGCCGCCGCGGGATGTCCGCGAGATGACACAGCATCGCGGCCGGCAACGGATTCTGGCTGTACACCGTGAAGATCACGGCCGCGTCGAAGCGGCCGCCCGCGAGCCGGCGGATCATCCGCCGGTCGAGTCCCGCGTTCGTCCGATCCGGCGTCGCCTTCACCCATGGCGCGTCGTAGACGATCACGTCGTCGACGTCCGCAGCGAGACGCGCCGCCTCGGCACCGCCCGCCGACGTGAGCAGAGTGATGTGCCGGTCGGGGCACGAGGCCTTCGCCGCATGCAGCGCCGGCGTCGTCATCAGCACGTCGCCCATCGCATCGAGCCGCACCGCGAGGAGCCGGCGGACGTTCGCCCAGTCCCGAGCCCTCGCATCGTCGTGCGGCGTCGCGCTCATCGCTCAGGTGCCGTTCGCTTGCGCCGCTCGACGGGCGACTGCGACGCATCCGCCGTCGGCCCGGCCAATGCCCCGTCGAGCGCGACGATCAGCCCCGCGGCTTCGCCGAGATCGGCGGCGACGTGATTCGGGAGACGTGCTGGCGACATTCGCCATTCCGTCTCGTTGCCCGCATCGATCAGGATCGTGCGGCAGCCGGCCCGTCGGCCTGCCTCGATGTCGTCGAGGATGTCGCCGACGAGCCAAGACGCGGAGAGATCGAGGCCGAGCTCGCGCGCCGCGCGCAGGACGAGCCCCGGCGCCGGCTTCCGGCAGTCGCAGATTCGTCGATACCGGGCCACGACACCGTGCGGGTCGTGCGGACAGTAATAGAAGCCGTCGAGAGCGACGCCGAGCTCGGCCAATCGTTCCGTCAGCGCGCGACCGACCGCCGCGACGGCCGACTCGTCGAATATCCCGCGCGCGACGCCCGCCTGGTTCGACACGACGACGATCGCAAAGCCCGCGGCGGCGAGACGATGCACGGCGCGCTCGGCACCCGGCGCGAACCGGATGCGCGTGACGTCGACGTTGTAAGGCACGTTCTCGATCAACGTCCCGTCCTTGTCAACGAAGACGGCACGCCGGCGGGAAGCTTCCGCGTTCACGGCCACGACGTCTCGCGCTCCGGAAGCACCATGAGCTCCGGGATCACGGTGCCCGCGGGCTGCGTCAGCACGAAGCGGACGGCGGCCGCGACGCTCGCCGGGTCCTGCAGCACGCTCTCGTCTATGTCCGGGAAGCGATCGAGCAGAAACGGCGTCCGCATGCCGCCCGCGATCAGCGCCGTGACTTTGATGTGGTGCTCCCGTCCCTCGACGTGCAGCGCGTGGCTCAGCCCGAGCAGACCCCACTTGCTCGCGTGGTACGCGGCCGCGTTCGCCCACGCGCGCCGCGCCGCGGTCGACACGATGTTCACGATGTGGCCGCCTCGCCCTTGCCGCCGCATCGTCTCGAACGCGAGCTTCGACATGACGAACGGCCCGCGCAGGTTCACCGCGAGCACGCGATCCCACTCGTCGAACGACAGATCGAGCACCGACTTCGTGACGTCGATGCCCGCGTTGTTGACGACGGCGTCGAGCCGCCCCTGCTCCGCGACTGCGGCCGCGATCGCGTCCCGGGCGTCGTGCTCGTCGCGCACGTCGAGCTTGCGGCTCGACGCGGCGAAGCCGAGCGCGCGCAGCGCGTCGGCGCCCGCGGCGGCGCGGTGCGCCTCGACGTCGGTGACGATCACGGCGGCACCGGCTTCGGACAGGTTGCGGCACACGGCGGCGCCGAGGCCGCTGCCGCCGCCGGTCACGAGCACGACCTTGCCCGCGAGCGCGCCCTGCTCCGTCCCGGCGGTGTCGTCCGTCTTCGCGGCCGTCTCCCGCACGATCATCTCGGCCTCCTCCTCGTGTGAGCGCTGAGCTTCGTGATCGGTGCTCCACCGGCGCCGGACGATGCTGCGTCGTCGCCCGGCGGCGGTCGTGCACCCGAGGACCGCGCGCGCGGCGTCGGTCCGCCGCGGAGCGGCGTCGACGACGTCGGCTGCGAGTACGCCGTCGAGCCCAGGCCCGCCCCGCCCGACGCGCCGAACGCGGTGCCGCTTCCGCAGCTGACCTGCGGCGCGCTCAGCATGCCGGTCAGCACGTCCTCGTAGACGGCCTCGATCGCGAGCGCGACGTCGCGCCACGTGAAGTGACGCAGCACCCGCTCGCGGCCCTCGCGCCCCATGGCCGCGCGCCGGGCGGGATTCGCGTAAAGCGCTGCGAGGCAGCGCGCGAGCGCTTCCGGGTCGGCCGGCGGAATCAGGCAGCCGGTTATGCCGTCGACGACCGTGTACTTCACGCCGCCGACACGGCTGCCGACGACGGGGACCTCGCACGCCATCGCCTCGAGCGGCGTGATGCCGAACGGCTCGTACCATGGCAGCGTCACGAAGACGTCGGCCGCGCTGAAGTAGTAGCGCAGCATCTGCCGATCGCGGCGGCCGCTGAACAGCACCTTGTCCACGATCCGCTCTTCCTCGGCGATGCCGGCGAGGCGAGCGATCTCCGGCGTGCGCTGCGGATCGGGCTCGTACCCGTCGCCGCCGACGATCAGGAGACGCGCGCCGATGCCGGTCGCGCGCACGAAGCGTGCGAAGCCCTCGATCGCGGTCGCGATGCCTTTGCGCGGCACGAGCCGGCCGAGCTGCAGCACGATGAAGGCGTCCTGCGGCAGGCCGAGCTTCGCCCGGGCGAGATGCTTCGGGACCGGCGCGAGCTCGTCGGGGTCGAAGCCGCACGGCACGACACTGATCCGATCGGGATCGACCGCGTAGTGGGTCATCAAGTCGGCACGGTCCTGCGGGCACTCGGCGATGATCCGATCGGCCGAGCGCGCGATCCGCTCCTCGTGCTGGAAGCGGCAATCGGGGAATCGATCGGCGGAGCCCTGATGGACGCGACGGATGCGCCCGAGCGCGTGGAACGTGATCACGAACGGAATGTCGAGCGCGAGCTTGATCTCGGCGGCCGTGAGCCCCGACATCCAGAAGTTCGCGTGCAGCAGGTCGTAACGCCTTCGCCTGCACGCGCGCCGCACGAAGCGCGTGAACGCGTCCATGTGCGGCAGGAGCTCCTCCTTCGGGATCGGCTCCGGCGGGCCGGCCGGTACGTGGATTACGCGCGACCCGGGATACCACGCGACGACCTCGGGCTGGTCCGGCGATTCGCGGCGAGTGAAGACGTCGACCTCGAGACCTCGATCGGCGAGGCATTTGCTCAGGTGAGCGACATATACGTTCTGCCCGCCGGCATCAGCGCTGCCGAGGGCGGCGAGCGGCGACGCGTGGTCGCTGATCATTGCGATTCTAAGCATGAGCGGACAGCCTCCTTGCAGGCGCGGAGTCATCCGAGCTCTCTCCACGCGTGCGCAGCGCAGCGTGCTCGAATGCGGCGTTCCAGTCGCGCACGAAGCGTCGCATCGCGAATCGCTGCGTCGCCGTGCGTCGGGCGCCGGCGCCGAGGCGCGCCGCTTCGCGGGGATCGGCGAGCAAGCGGCGCATCTGCTCGACGAGCGTATCGGCGCGAGTGTCGGCAAAGCCCGAAACGCCGTTCTCGACGACGGTCGCCATCTCGGTCGTCGCGAGCGCGACGATCGGCATTCCGACGCTCATCGCTTCGCAGACGGCGAGCCCGAGACTCGTGTAGCGGATCGGATTGAAGAAGAAGCGGTAACGCGCCATCAGGTAGGGCAACTCGTCGTGGTCGATCTCGCCGAGGCCGCCGATCGCTTCGGAGCCGATCCCGACGACGTCGATCGGGATCTTCGCGCGCACGGCGTCGAGCACGTCCGCGCCGAGTCTCCGGCCACGCGTCGGCAGGCCGTTCACGACGACGAGCCCGCGTTCGATCTCGCCCGTATAGCGCACGTCGTCGGGCACCATGACGCCGTGCTCGATGACCCGAGTCGGCGTCCGGCCGTTGTCCCACATCAGCGCGTTGAACGCGGTCACGTGAACGAGGAGGCCGTCCGGATCGTCGAACGGGTGTCGCGTATCGGTAGGGCTCTCGCGCGGCGGGTCGTGCTCGAGATAGACCCGCGGCAGAGCCTTCTGCGCGTCGGACAGGATTGCGCGATCCTCGACGTAGTTCTTGCGCGACTGAAACAGGATCAGATCGAGATCGAGTTGCCCGACATCGCCGGCCGGCACGTCGACGACGTTCTCCGGCCACGGCAGTCCGGGTAGCCTGCCGCCGTAGCCTTCCGGCCGGCCTTCCTTGACCGGCAGATAGAAACGATGCGGCACCTGCGACAGATAGAAGAGATAGTTGCCGTGGACGTGCCACGTGAGAATGTTCAGTGCCCGCATTGGACGCTCCGAGTCGTCGAGGGCGATCCCGGCGAGCGAGCCCGACGACGCTCATCGGGGGCGAGGCCGACGGCTTCGAGCAGCGCGAGATGCCGCTCGACGTCGTTGCGACCCGGCGGCAACCGCACGGCGGGCGATAGCACGGCTCCGCCGAACTCCGCTTCGCCGCCGGCGCGATACGGGATCCCCGCGAGGTAGCACAGGTACGCCGGCACGTACGGCGCGAACCCGCGCTCGGCGAACACGAGCGCCGCCTGTGCGCGACATGCGCCGAGCGCGTCGATCGCGGCGAGCGTGCCCACGCGCGCACGGTCGTCCTCGGCGCCGCTCGGCCGAGGTGCCGGGTACTCGATCGTGCCTTCCACGCCGCGGGCGGCGGCCCTTGCCCCACACGGGCAGAGCAACCAGAGCCGCGCATCGAGGGACCGTCGTAGCGCGCTCGTGACCTCGTCGAATGCCGGAAGACCTGCACCGGTGCCGGCGTAGGCCGCGACGACGACGTCGACGTCGCACCACGTCACCGAGAACTGTGCAGGTCTATCGCTCATGAGCTCCCGTCATCACGGCCGACGCTTCGTCGAGCACTTCCCTTACGAGAGGAACGTCGTCGAGCGAGCGCCTCATCGCGTCGAGCCGCCGATCCGCCGCGAGGCTGCGCGCGACCACGGGCCGATGCCTGTCGCGGTCGAGCGGAGCCCATCGCTCCGGATCGGACGCGACGAACACGATGACGCTCGGCGTGCCGACGGACGCCGCGAGATGCGAGATGCCGGTATCGTTCGTGACGAGCAGTGCCGCGCGCTCGAGGAGCGCCGCGACGACGCCAAGCGAAGTGCCCCCGGCCGCATTCAATGCAGGGTTGCGCATCGCGGTCGCCACGGCGTCGGCCGCGTCGCGCTCCGCGGCCGTTCCGGTCAGCACGACACGGTAGCCTTTCGTCGCGAGCGCGTCGCCGACGGCTGCGAAGCGCTCCGCCGGCCAGCGACGCGCTCCGTCCTTCGAACCGGCATGAAGGCACACGAAGGGCTCATCGGCGATATCGCGCAGCAGCACGTGCTCGGCGAGCACCTTGCGATCGTCATCGCGTACGGGGAACGTGATCGAGTCGTCGTCCGACGGACAGCCGAGCGCGCGCATCAGATACAGGCAGCGACTGATCTCCGAACCGGTTCGCGGATACGGGAAGAATTGCCCAGTCGGACGCTCGTGCGTCGTGGTCTCGTAGAGGCCCGCAGCGTCGCGCGCGCCGAGCATCGTCGTGAACGCGTTGCTCACCGTGCCGCTGCCGTGCATCTGGATCGCGAGATCGTACGGTGACGTGCGCGCGGCCGCGACGAACCGCATCAGCGCCGCGCGCGAATACGGCCACTCCGGGATCCCGGGAAATCCCGGAAAGGGTACGAGCGCATCGAGCAACGAGCCGAAGCGATCGAGCATGAAGCGGCATGCGGGCAATCCGATCAGCGCGATGTGCGCATCGGGATGCGCGCGCCGAAGTGCGGTCAGCGCCGGCACCGCGCACAGCATGTCTCCTAGCCCGTGCAAAGCCCTGACGACTGCGATGCGCGCGCGTACGCTCAATGGGCTCGTACCTCGCCGCGCCGCGCCTTCCTCGATGGCCGAGGCGACCGATCCATGCCGATGCTCCTCCGTGTGCAGCCGGGAGCATGAGCCCGACGACTGCGGGTCGCTTCAATGCAAGCATCGTGCCCGGCTCGTGCAGATTTCCCCCGGTATTTAGCTTCGCAATGCGGGAGAAAAATCCGTGTCGACACCTACCGCGTGCAAATCGTTTTCTTCAACCGGAGCATCGAAATTGCGTGACGACGCGCATAGGCGGGATCGTCGTCGCAGCGGTTGTGCGAGAGCTAAAGCGACGGCGTGCGCGTATCGCGCTGCTCCTCGATCCGCGCCTGGCAATCGATGCAGAGCGGCGTCTCGGGAATCGCACGCAGCCGCTCCACGGCGATCGCCCGGCCGCACGATTGGCAGATGCCGTAGCTGCCCGCCCTGATTCGCGCGAGCGCGTACTCGATCGCACGGAGCTCGTCGACGTCGCGGTTGACCTCGGCCAGGTTGAGATCGACGAGGAGGTCTGCGACCGAGCGATCGTCGGCGTCGGCCTGCTGGATCAGGTCGGAGAAGCGCTGATCCTCGTGCTTCTCGAGCTCGCGGCGAATGTCTTCCCACATCTCGCGGCGACGCTGCTCGAGCCGCGTCTCGAATTCGTCGATGTCGATATCGCGACGTTTCGCCATCGGTCGGCTCCGTTAACGCGCTCGGCGCCGTCGTTGTGGCGCCGTGAAAGCCGTTGGTCGAGCCGTTTTGCAAGTTCCATACCGCGTATCAGCTCGACGCGAGCACGTCGAGGATCGCGCGCGCGATGATCGGCTCCTCGTCCACGGGCACGACGTGCACACTGACCGCCGAGCGTTCCGTCGAGATGCGCGTCTCGCGCCCCGTGCACGACGCATTCGCGCCGTCGTCGAGCTCGATACCTAGCCACGCGAGCGGGCGCAGCACGCGCTCGCGGATCTCGGGCGAGTTCTCGCCGATGCCACCGCCGAATGCGATCGCATCTAGCCCGCCGAGCACGGCTGCATACGCGCCGACGTACTTGCGGATGCGCATGCAGAACACGTCGAGCGCGAGCTTCGCTCCCGAATGTCCTTCCGCCTCGCGCGCGAGCAAGTCGCGGACGTCGTCCGAGATGCCGGACAGCCCGAGCAGGCCGGAGCGACGATTGAGCCCCTCCTCTATCTCCTTCCACGCATGGCCGCTGCGCGCGAGGTGGAGCACGACACCCGCGTCGAGATCGCCGCTCCGGGTACCCATGACGAGCCCTTCGAGCGGCGTGAAGCCCATGCTCGTATCGACGGGGTGGCCGTCGAGAAGCGCCGCGGCGGAGCATCCCTGCCCGAGATGCAGCGTGACGGCTCGCCGTCCGGCCCCGTTCCGCGCGAGCACCTGTGCGAGATGCTGATGCGCGATGCCGTGGAAGCCGTAGCGGCGTATCGCGTGCACGTCGCTCCACTTCGCCGGGATCGCGTAGCGGCGCGCCGTCTCGGGCAAGTCGTGGAAGAACGCCGTGTCGAAGACGGCGACGATCGGCAGGTTCGGAAAGCGCTCGCCAACCGCTTCCATCACCGTGAGCGCGAGCGGATTGTGCAGCGGTGCGAGGGGCGCGAGCGACTTCAGCGCATCGAATGCGGAGAGCGTGACGCGGACCGGCGCAAAGAACCGGTCCCCGCCGTGCACGACGCGATGTCCGGTCGCTGCAAGCTCCGCGGCACGAAGCTCGGGGCCGCCGCTCTCGTCGAACAGATGCGCGAGCACCATCTCCGCCGCGGAGCGGACGTCCGCGACGCCTTCGCGTCGCTCGCGGTGCTCGCCGCACTCGAAGCTCGAGCGTTCGCGGCCGATGTCGCGCACGGCTCCGTCGATGACGCGCCGCGGACCGTCGGAGTCCGCGGCAAAGACGGCGAACTTCAACGAGGAGCTGCCCGCGTTCAGCACGAGCAGCAGGCGGCCGCTCAGTCCTTCTGCTCGCTCCGCCACGCCCACTCCTGGACCTCCGGCAGATCCTCGCCGTGACGGTAGATGTATTGCTTGTGCTCGATCAGCTTGTCCCTTATTGCCTGCTTCGCGTACGCGGCGACGGGCCCGAGCTTCGGCACGCGGTCGATCACGTCCGTGACGAGATCGAAGCGATCGATGTCGTTCAGCACGCACATGTCGAACGGGGTCGTCGTCGTCCCCTCTTCCTTGTAGCCGCGCACGTGCAGGTTTGGATGATTCGTCCGCCGGTACGTCAACCGGTGGATCAGCCACGGATAGCCGTGATACGCAAAGATGATCGGCTTGTCTCGCGTGAAGATCGTGTCGAAGTCCCGATCGGAGAGCCCGTGCGGGTGCTCGCTCTCGGGCTGCAGCGTCATCAGGTCGACGACGTTGACGACGCGCACCTTGAGGTCCGGGAAGAGGTCACGCAAGAGCCCCACGGCCGCGAGCGTCTCCATCGTCGGGACGTCCCCGCAGCACGCCATCACGACGTCGGGCTCCGTGCCATGATCGTTGCTGGCCCAGGACCAGATGCCGATACCGGCTGCACAGTGCTTGATCGCGGCGTCCATGTCGAGGTACTGGGGCTGCAGCTGCTTGCCCGCGACGATCACGTTCACGAAGTCCCGCGAGCGCAGGCACTGATCCGCGACGCAGAGCAGCGTGTTCGCATCGGGCGGCAGATAGACGCGCACGATCTCCGCCTTCTTGTTCACGACGTGATCGATGAAGCCCGGATCCTGATGGCTGAAGCCGTTGTGGTCCTGGCGCCAGACATGAGAGGTCAGCAGGTAATTCAACGACGCGATCGGCCGGCGCCACGGGATCTCCTTCGAGACCTTGAGCCACTTCGCGTGCTGATTGAACATCGAATCGACGATGTGGATGAAGGCTTCGTAGCACGAGAAGAAGCCGTGACGGCCCGTCAGCAGATAACCTTCGAGCCAGCCCTGGCACAGATGCTCGGAGAGCACCTCGAAGACCCGGCCGTCGGGTGAAAGGTGCTCGTCGTCCTGCTCGAGCTTGCCGATGTAGCGCTTCCCCGTCACCTCGTAAAGCGCCTGTAGCCGGTTCGACGCGGTCTCGTCGGGGCCGAAGACGAGGAAGTTGCGTGACTCCAGATTGCGCTTCATCACGTCGCGCAGATAGACGCCGAGCACCTGCGTCGCCTCCTTCTTCGTGACGCCGGGCTCGGGCACGTCGACCGCGTACTCGCGAAAGTCCGGCAGGCGCAGATCCTTGAGCAATAGCCCTCCGTTCGCGTGCGGGTTCGCGCCCATTCGGCGCGGGCCTTCGGGCGCGAGCTCGCGGAGCTCCGCCACCGGGCAGCCGCGCTCGTCGAAGAGCTCTTCGGGCCTGTAGCTCCGCATCCACGCCTCGAGCTGCGCGAGGTGCTCGGGATTCTCGTGCAAGCCTGCGAGCGGCACCTGATGCGAGCGCCACGTGCCTTCGACGCGCCGGCCGTCGACGGAGTCGGGGCCTGTCCAGCCTTTCGGCGTGCGCAGCACGAGCATCGGCCAGACCGGCCGCTCGACGACGCGCCGGCGCCGCGCATCGGACTGGATCTCGGCGATCCGGTCGAAGAGCCGGTCCAGCGTGTCCGCCATCTCCTCGTGCAGACCGCTCGGGTCGTCCCCTTCGACGAACGCGGGCTCGTAACCGTAGCCGCGGAAGAGCTGCTCGAGCTCTCGCTTCGGCATTCTCGCAAGCAAGGTCGGATTCGCGATCTTCCAGCCGTTCAGATGCAGGATCGGCAGCACGGCGCCGTCGGTCGCCGGATTCAGGAACTTGTTCGAGTGCCAGCTCGTCGCGAGCGCGCCGGTCTCCGCCTCGCCGTCGCCGATGACGCAGGCGACCGTGAGGTTCGGGTTGTCGAACGCCGCGCCGTACGCGTGCGCGAGCGAGTAGCCGAGCTCGCCGCCCTCGTTGATCGACCCGGGCGTCTCGGGCGCCGTGTGGCTCGGAATGCCGCCCGGAAACGAGAACTGCCGGAACAAGAGCCGCATCCCCTCCTCGTCCAGCGACACTTCGGGATACAGCTCGCTGTACGTGCCTTCGAGCCACGTGTTCGCGACGAGCGCGGGACCGCCGTGTCCCGGTCCCGTCACGAAAATCATGTCGACGTCGCGCTCGCGAATGATCCGGTTCAGGTGGACGTAGATGAAATTGAGACCGGGCGTCGTGCCCCAGTGCCCGAGGAGGCGCGGCTTCACGTGCTCGAGCTTGAGCGGCTCCCTCAGTAGTGGATTGTCGAGCAGATAGATCTGGCCGACGGAAAGGTAATTCGCCGCCCGCCAGTACGCGTCCATCTTGCGCAGCAACGCCTGCCGGGGCTCCCGGTCTTCCGTTTGGATGTCGCCGACCGCTTGCGCTCGTTGTGCCATCGAACGAATCCCCCATGTCTTCTGCCGGGAACGGCGGGGAAGGCAAGAAGTATGCCTCGCGCTTACCGACTCGGCCCGCCGCCCGACGGTCGCGGTTGTTCGCGCGACACAGCTCGATGCTATTGAGGGCCGTAATTGTAGGTCTGGGCCAACGCCCCCGGATCGAGGCATCTGGCATGTAATTTGCTTTTGCTCTGCAAGGCTCGACTCCGACACCCACACATGCACAGATCAGGTAGTCGAGCGGCGGAATGTCGCTCGACGCGCATCTCGGCGGTCGAGCCGGCAGGCGACGCGGAGTCGCTCTTCGACTCCGGTGGTCGCATCGGCCGGCTCATGCGATCCCGCGACTGGGCGGCGACGTCGCTCGGCCCGGCGAAATCGTGGCCGGAGTGCCTGAAGACGCCTCTGCGGCTGATGCTCGCAAGCCCCGCGCCGACGTTCATTTGGTGGGGACCCGACCTCGTCTACCTGCACAACGACGCGTGCGACCGGCTGTTCGGGCGTCAACGCGCGCTCGGGAGACCCGCCGCCGAGATTCACGAGCAGATCTGGGACGCGATCGGCGCCGAGGTCTGCGAGGTGCTCGATTCCAACGCGGCGGTGTCCACGGAAGAGCGTCGCATGCTCGTCGGACGCGGCGGGCGCGAGCGTGAGCTCTACTGCTCGTTCTCGCTCACGCCGATTCGGGACGAGCGCGGGTCGGCGGTCGGCGTGTTCGGGGTCGGCACCGATCAAACGTCTGCCGTCGTGGCGCGTCGGCGTCTTTCGGCGTTGAGCCATCTGCACGAGGTCGCGAAGGCCGACACGATCAAGCGAGCGTGCGAATGGTCCGCGGCCGCGCTCGCATCGGACGGCCGAGACGTCCCGTTCGCGCTCGTCTATTTCGTCGACGAGCTCGACCGCGTGTCGCTTTCCGGTGCAGCGGGCTCGCTGCCCAAGAATCTTTCGACGAGCTTCGCGCGAACGGACCATGCGTTGCCGTGGCCGCTCGATGCGCACGAAGGCGGCGACGGTCCGCGCGTGGCCGCGCTTCCGCCCGAGATCGCGCAAGCCGCGCCCGATGCCGCCGCGGCTGCGGTGCTGCCGCTTCGGTTTCGAGCGCCCGGCGTCCGCGACGCGTACCTCGTCGTCGGGCTCGCGAAGCAGCGGCCGTTGGACGACGAGTACCGCGCGTTCCTGACCGCCGCGGCCGGCCTCGTTTCGGCGGGGCTCGCCGCCGTCGCGCTGCACGACGACGCCGAGAGCCCGGACCAGGACGACGAGCGCACGAACGAGTTTCTCGCGATGCTCGCGCACGAGCTGCGCAATCCTCTGGCGCCGATTCGAAGCGCGGCAGAGCTTCTCGCCTATGTCGACAGCAACCCGATGTCGCTGCCGCACGCGCGCGCGATCATCGAGCGGCAGCTCGCACAGCTCGTCAGGCTCGTCGACGATCTGCTCGACGTGAGCCGGATCAGTCGCGGCAAGCTCGAGCTGAAACGGTCTCAGCTCGACCTGCGGTCCGCGATCGCGAGCGCAGTCGAGAGCGTGCGTCCGCTCGTAGACGGCGCCCGCCACGAGCTCCGCGTGCGGATGCCGCGGTCTGCGATTCCGCTGAACGGCGATCACGCGCGCCTGACGCAGGCCGTCGCGAACCTGCTGACGAACGCCGCGCAGTACACGAATCCCGGCGGGCACATCGACATCGGAGTGCACGCGGACGACCGGGAGGCGCGAATCCACATTGCCGACGACGGCATCGGGATCGACCCGGAATTCCTGCCGCGCGCATTCGAGATGTTCACGCAGGGCGAGCAGCGCAGCGGCGAGCCGCGGCGCGGACTCGGGATCGGACTCGCCGTCGCGCGCCGTCTGATCGAGCTGCACGGCGGCACGATCACCGCGTCGAGCCCCGGCAGGAATCGGGGCAGCGAGTTCGTCGTCACGCTGCCGTTGTCGAGCACCCGGCCAAGGCCCCGGCGCGTCGACGGCAACGGCACCCAACCGCATCCGCGCCGAATCCTCGTCGCCGACGACAATGCCGACGCCGCATCCGCGATGGCGGAGATCCTCGGCGTCATCGGTCACGACGTCCGCACGGCCGTCGACGGCCTCGAGGCCATCGAGGTCGCCGAGCGCTTTCGCCCCGACTTGATCTTGCTCGACATCGGCATGCCGCGTGTCGACGGATACGAAGCGTGCCGACGCATCCGGCAACGCGCGTGGGGGCGGCACGTGCCGATCTATGCGGTCACGGGCTGGGGGCAGGCGTCCGATCGTCGCCGGACCCGCGAGGCCGGTTTTACGGCGCATCTCGTGAAGCCGGTATCGATCGACGCGATCAACGAGCTGATCGCGGCACGCGAGACCGGCTGACCCGTTCGCCTCGCCCCGGCTGACCCGGTTTGCCTCACCGACGTCGCCCGCGTCCGGAGGGCTCAGCCTCCCTTCCGATCGGCCCGCAGTCCATTCCGGCCGAAGTCGCGCGGCGCGATCACGGTGAAGCGCGATCCTCGCCCGACGACCGAGTCGACCTCGAGCGTGCAGTCGAGAACCCGCGCGAGCTGATGCACGATCGCGAGACCGAGCCCGCGCCGCTCTATCGCGCGAGGCGGCCGATCGCCGGGCGCCCGGGCGCCGTCCGGGGTGCGCTCGGGCTCGACGGCACTCTTCGGATCGTGCAGCAACGACGCCGCACGCAAGTCGCGCGTCAGCGTGTCGTCGAGCGCCGGATCCGAGTCGTTCGACGGCGGCCCGCTCATCAGCAGCGCGGCGAGCTGGTCGCCCGCGATGCCGACTCCCGTGTCGGCGATCTCGACCCGCACCGACTCCGCGTCCGCATGGCACCGGATGTCGACCCGCCCTGCGTCCGTGTACCTGATCGCGTTCGACACGAGGTTGTGCAAGAGCTCGCGAAGCAGCACCGGGTCGGTCACGATGACCTCGTCGATGCCGTCGACGGACAGCGAGAGCCCTTTCCGCTCCGCGAGCGGCATCAGCTCCCGGCCGAGCGTCGCGAGAAGCTCGTCGATGCGGCACGGCTCGACGATCGGCTCGATCGTTGTCGCGTCCGGGAACCGTGCGAAGCGCTCGAGGAGCCGGTGGAGGGAGCCGACGATCTCCCGGACCGTTGCCGCTTCCGCCGGCGCGCGGGCCCGAAGCGCATCGCAGAGATACTGCACGGTTTGCAGCGACTCGCGTACGTCGTGCGCGATCAGCGCGGCGAGCTCGACGTGCGTTCGCTGATCGCCATGCCCGGGCGAGGCCGATTCGCCCGCGCGTTCCTCGCCCTCGACGTCCCTCACCGAGAAGACGACGAAACCGCCCTCGGCGGCGGGCACGGGACGCCAGCGTGCCGTCGCCGCGAAACGCGTGCCGTCCCGGTGCGCGCACACGACGGTTCGGCTCACGTGCTGCCGCGGCGACGCTTCGACGGCTCCGCCGGGGAGCCCTTCGGGGATGAGCAGCTCGAGCGGCTTGTCCTTCAGCTCGTCTTTGCGGTACCCGAAAAGGTCCTCGGCGCGGGGATTGACGTAGGCAATGGATCCGTCCGCATCGGTAACGATGACCGCGTCCGGCGCCCAGTCGAGGAGGAAGGTCGGCTCGTTCGGGACCATCGCTGTGGTGACGCTCTTATTCTTGTTGATTTGACATATTCTAGGCGAACGGCGGAGAAAATAACAGCGCGCGAGAATAATAGATGGGCTAAACATTTTTACGTGCGACTCCGCGTGAACGCAACACGTCGGGAGAAAGCGACACGGGAGCCGGCGCACGCCGCGCCGCGAAAATCCGCGTGGATTTCCTCGTGGCGGTCCTTACAATCACGCGCATGCGAACGCTTGCCATCGTTTTTGCGCTCGCCGTGCTCGCCGCGGCCGGCGCCTGGGTCATCGCCGGACGCGCCGAAGGTCCGGTCGTCGAGATCACCGAGCCCGCGATCGTCGGTCAGGTCGGGCGGCTCTCCATCGCCGTCGACACGCCCGGGGGCGCGCTCACGCGCTTCGAGGTGCACGTCGAGCAGGAAGGCGTGCGCACGCCGGTCTTCGTGCTCGGCCCGGAGAACGAGCTCGCCCTCGACCGCGTCGCGGACGATCGCGTCGTGCTGTCGCAGCCGCTCGGCAAGCGCGACTTCCCGGATCTCCGCGCCGGCACCGCGACGGTGCACGTGACGGCCGCGAGGCCCGTCCTGTTCGGCTACCGGGAGGCGGAAACGACCGCGAGCCGAGAATTCGAGGTGCGCCTCACGCCACCGCAGATCGCCGTGCTGTCATCGTTCCACTACGTGAATCACGGCGGCTCGGAAATGGTCGTCTATCGCGCGGCTCCGGCGGACGTCGAGTCGGGCGTGCGCGTCGGCGACATCGAGTATCCGGGCTTCCCGGCGACCGGGGCCGGCATCGAGACGTCGGATCCGGCGCTGCGCGTCGCGTTCTTCGCGCTCCTGTGGAACCAGCCGGTCGATACGCCGATCCGGATCTTCGCCCGCGATGCCTACGGCAACGAATCCACGGCGGTCTTCGACTACCGCGTGTTCCCGAAGCAATTTCGGCAGAGCCGTATCAGCCTCGACGATCGCTTCCTGTCGCGCGTCGTTCCGGCGATCCTGCAGAACACGCCGGAGCTTCGCGTCGACGATCCGTCCGACCTGCTCGGGTCGTACCTGCGCATCAATCGCGACTTGCGCCGCATGAACAACGAGGCGATCGCCGCGCTCGCCGCCGAGACGGCGCCCGAGATCCTGTGGCGAGGACCGTTCAAGCAGCTGATCAACACCGCGGTCGAGGCCGGCTTCGCAGACCAGCGCACGTACGTCTACGACGGGCGGGACGTCGACCAACAGGTGCATCTCGGCTTCGATCTCGCGTCGACGGCGGCCGCGCCCGTGCTCGCCGCGAACCGCGGTCGCGTCGTGCACGCGGGCTGGCTCGGCATCTATGGCAACTGCGTGATCATCGACCACGGCATGGGCGTGCAGTCGCTGTACGCGCACCTGTCCTCGGTCGAGGTCGATGTCGGCGACATGGTCGAGCTCGATCAGCGCATCGGTAGAACGGGCACGACCGGGCTCGCCGGCGGGGATCATTTGCACTTCACGATGCTGCTCGGCGGTCAGGCCGTGACGCCGATCGACTGGTGGAGCGCGCAATGGATCGAAGATCGCATCCAGCGCAAGCTCCGCGAGGCCGGCGCCCCGACCGGTTAAGGTGCCGCCGCGCCGGCCCCGCAGCCGGCCTCGTACGCATCGACGAGCGCCGCGCCGAGCGCCGCGTGCGCCGCGCCGGTCGGGTGGATTCCGTCCCAAAAAAAGAAGCCGTCGAAGGCAGGCGCCCCGTCCGGCGCGGGCGCGCACGCCGGATGGAAGCTTCGCTCGCCGACCGTCGAGTCGGCGTAACGCTCGCTGTCGAAGCACGCGTCCGTGACGTTCAACCCCCCCGCCTGCGCCGCGTCGAACGCGGCCAGAAAGGCCGCATGAAGATCGAACGACGCGAGCGCCCCTCCGGACGGATGCGTCGCAGCGAGCGTCGCGAGCCGCTCGGCCAGGCCCGAGTTGAAGCCCGTCGTGATCTCCGTCGCGAGCGCAGCCGCGGCCGTGACATCGACGCCCTCGCGCACGGCCGTATCGCGGACGGCCGGCAGTCGGGCCAGGTCCGGCACGTTCGCCGCGATCACGCAGGCCCCCGCATCGAGCAGCGTGCTCGCGGCTTCGACGATGCCATCGATCGCCGCGGTCACGATTGCGGCCGGCTCCCCGTCGGGCGCACCCGGAGGGGGATCCGCCGGCGGCGCGGACTCGATCGGATCGGGCAAGCGTTCGGTCGGATCGCCGATCCCGGGCAGCGCGGCGGCCTGCAGCGCGTCGATCGCATCGTTGCCGCCGATCATCAGGACGACGACCGCGCCGCCCTGCGCGAGGCGCGCGGCGTGGTCGAGCAGCAGACGGTCGATCTGATGGTCGAGATCCCGCGGGGTGGTGCCGCGTGCCTTCGCGCCGGCGACGGCGTAGTTCGTGCCGACGACCGGCCGATCGGGCACCGTGTGGAACGACGGCTCGAGCGTGACCCCAACGTGGGTCGCGAGATGCTCGACCGCGACCGGCCCGTCGCTGACGCGGCTTCGCAGGTACAGGATGTCCGTGCAATCGCGATCGAACAGCATGCGCTCCGCCGGATGGCACAGGCCGATGGACGCTTCCGGGTACATCGTCTGGCCGAGCAGATAGTCCGCGACGGCCGCGGCGTTGCCGGTATCGGAGAGGCTGTCCCCGACGACGAGCAGGGTCGGCGAAGGCGCGGCCGGTTGCGCGCTCGCGGGCTCGCCGCCGCTGTCGCAGCCCGCGAGCGCGGCGAGGAGAGCCGCTGCCGCGGCCTTGATCGGCGTCGCTGTCCGGTCGTTCATACCCTGCGCGTGCTCCTTGACATCATCCGGCGGCCCGTCCGCATTCAAAAGCCGTTCCAACCGTAACCCCGCGGGGCGCCGTATGCGGAGCCGCCGCGACTGGCCCCGGCCGGCAGGAGGTCTAGACTGGGATCGATGATGCGGAAGGGATCCAACGGCCGGAACGGGCTCGGACGATCGGGGCCGCGCAAGCCCGTCGCGCGGGCCGTCGGGCGCACGCTGCCCGGCCGATCGCGCGCCCCGCACACCGGTGGGCGCACGTCTGGCCGGGGTAGCGGCGCTCCGCGCCCGGCCGCGGAGCGCGGCACGTCGCGCGCCCCGGTCGAGCGGCCAGTATCGAGCTCGGCGGAGCTCGAGCGGACGGTGCCGGCGCCGCGGGCACGGCTTCGCGCGGAGTGGAATCCCCCGGGGGACGTGCCGCCGCCGACCGGACCGCCGGAATGGCCCCCCGAGCCGCCGCAGTCGCCGCCGCCGCGGCCCGACGAGGTGCCCGTCGAAGAGCCCGAGGAGCTTCCCGACGACGAGCCGGACGAGGCGCCCGGCGGCGACGTCCGTCGCCGCGACCGATCGGCACGCACCCGGAAGCGCCGGCCGACGGCCCGGCGACGATAGAGGGCTCGGCCGTCAGCACGCGACCGACGCAGTGCTCTGGTCGTGCACGAAGCCGTCGACGCCGATGAACGCCCAGTCGTACCGGTTCGGCTGAAGCACGAGCACGAGCACGCCGTACACGCCGTTCGTCAGATACTCGCTGCGGGCCCGCTGCCGTACGATCGGATGCAGGCCTGCCCCGCCGGTCCCGACCGTGAACTGGCGCAGCCCGTCGTCGACGCGCCGGCCCTCCCCGTCGAGCTTCGCGAACCGCTCGTACAGGTGGTCGTGCCCGTTCAGCACGATGTCCGCACCGTGACGCTGCAGCACGTCCCAGAACGCGACGGTATCGCGGCCCGCGTCCCACGGCAGGTAGCCGTGAAATCCGGAGCTCCGCACCGGGTGGTGCCAGATCGCAACGATGCATTCGGTCCGGGTCTCGGCGAGCAGGCCGTCGAGCCAGCGCACTTGCACGGATTCCGGGTCGACGGCGAGCAGGCTGTTCAGCACGACGACGAGCCAGGCTCCGTGCTCGAACGCGTAGTAGCCGGTCGGGCGAGCGTCGGGGCGTTCCCCGAAGACGTCGAAGTACGCGAAGTAGCCGCTCGCGCCCGGCGTCTCGTAGTCATGGTTGCCGGGCGTCGGCGCCGTGCGTGCGTTGAAGCGGCCCCACGTCGGCGCGTAGCACGCGGCGAACTCGTCCGGCGTGCCGCGCGGATACGCATGATCGCCTGTCGTGAAGACGATGGCCTCCGGCGCACGCGCGAGCACGAGCTCGATCAACTCCGCGGTCGCCCGCGGGCCGGCGAGATCGTCGCAATCGGCGATGTCGCCGCCTCCGACGAGCACGGCGGCGCCTTCCGGCAGGTCGAGCGTCGCCACCGCGGCCGCGAGCGCGTTGCCGCCCGCGAAGCGCACCGGCTCGTGCATGCAGCCCGAGACGAGCGACGCGGCCGCGGCCAGCGCGAGGCCGCACCCGATGTCGGCCCGCGCGGCCGAGCGGGGCCGCGGCGCGCGCATGCCTGCGCTCATCCGGCCGGTTCCGCGTCTTCGTGCTCGAGCGGCCGCAACGCGTGGAGCGCCGGACCGTTCAGCACCGCGCCGGTCACGTCGAAGCGCGAGCCGTGGCAGTGGCAATCCCAGCTCCGCTCGGCGGCATTCCAGCGGAGCCGGCAGCCCATGTGCGTGCACTTCGCGTCGAACACGTGCAGCGCGCCGGCGTCGTCGCGATAGGCAGCTGCGGGCTTGTCGGCGACGCGCACGATGTCGCCCTCGCCCGGGCGCAAAGATCCCGGCTCGCGGTGCGGCGCCTGCTCGAGGCGCTCGGCGAGCCAGCTCGTCGCGACCGCGACGTTCTTCCTGACGAGCGGTCGCGCTCCGGCGCGCCAGCCGATCCGACGCGAGTCGTAGAGCTCCGCCCAATCGTTGTCGCGGCCCGACAGTTGATCAGTCAGGATCATCGCCGCCGCCGTGCCCGTCGTGATGCCCCATGCATTGAAGCCGGTGGCGACGAGGATCCGCGTCTGGCCCGGCAGGATCGGGCCGACGTACGGGATTCGATCGGCCGCATAGTAGTCCTGGTTGCCCCAGCGGAAGCGCGGCGCCTCGACGCCGAAGTGCCGTCGTGCGAACGCTTCGACGTCGGCGAGGCGTTGCACCGTATCGGCGTTCCCGGTCGGAAACGCCTCACCGATCACGACGAGCAGGCGCTCGCCGGCAGACCACGGCGCCGTGCGAAACGACCGCGTGGGCCGGTCCGCGCTCAAGTACATGCCGGCCGGCACGTGACCCTCCGGCACCGGCGACGCGAGCGCCATGTGTCGATACGGAAACGCGCGCGCGAAGAAGCCGCCGCGATCGAGAAACGGCAGATTCGTCGCGACGACGACGTGATCCGCGTCGACGCGGCCGTTCGCAGTGATCACGCGAAGCGGCCGGCCGCTCTCGACGTCGAAGACTCGCGTCGACTCGTGCACGGTCCCGCCGCGGGCGACGAGCTCCGCGGCGAGCGCGGTGACGTAGCGCACCGGGTGGAACTGCGCCTGATCGTCGAAGCGCATCGCCGCCCGAACTTCGAACGGCAAACCTTCGAGCCCGCGCACGAGACTCGCCGGAAGGCCGACACGCGTTGCCGCCTCGACCTCGCGCTCGACCGCGCGCGCCTGCTCGTCGCTCGTCGCGTAGACGTACGCCGGGCAAGTCTCGTAGTCGCAGTCGATGCCGAGCGTTTCGACCTGCGCCGCGATCCACGTGCGGCCGGCCTCGTTCGACTTTGCGTACCGCGCGGCCGCCTCCGGCCCGTGGCGCGTCGCGAGCTCGTCGTAGATCAAGCCGTGCTGCGACGTGACCTTCGCCGTGCTGCCCCCGGTCACGGCCCGGCCGACGCGGGCGGCCTCGAGCAGCATCACGTCGCGGCCGGCGCGCGCGAGCATCAGCGCCGTCGTGACGCCGACGATGCCGCCCCCGACGACGACGACGTCGGCGCGCGCTGCACCGGCGAGCGGTGCATAGGCGTCGCGCTCGGCGGTCGTCGCGACCCAGCACGACGCGCCGGTCGCTCCCTGTCGCTCGGCCATCGAACGTCCTCCGGGTTCGAACGACTCCTCTGGAGCAAGCTTCATGCCACGGGGCATGGAACTTGCACCGTCGCCGCGGATTCGATCTTCGCTAGGGAGGCACGATGGCGCGAAGACCCGCGGACCTCGGGGCGCAGGACCCCGAGCTCAAGAACTCGCCGATCGCATGGGAGATGGACGAGGACACGGAGGCGTTGCGCGAGGCGATCGCAGGCGACGCGCTCTGCTACTTCAACGGCCGCACTTTCACGGACGGCGAGATCATTCGCAGCGGGCAGACGCTCCTGCGTTGCGACCGCGGAATCTGGATACCGGAAAAGGAGTGACCGTGCGAAGCCTTCTCTCCGGTCCGGGAACACTGCGACGCGCGAACCAGAGCGCTTCGATCGCCGTGCTCGCCGTCGCTGCCGCCGCCGCGCAGCAGCCGGGCGGCGACGCGTCCGTGCCGATCGACACGGCCGCAACCGCCCCCGTCGAGATGCATGCGGCCGCGCCCGGCCTGCCGCTTCCGAACGCCGCCGCGCTCGCGGAAGCCGAGCCGCTCGACGACCTGACGGACGATGACATCGAGACCTTCGCGGAGATCTACGTCGCCCTCGAACGTGAGGCACGTCGTTACGAGCGCGCGATCGCCGATGCCGAGTCGGAGGCAGAGGCGCAAGAAATCCAAGCGCGGATGCAGGCGGAGAGCCTCGCGGTCCTCGAGCGGCACGGCTGGACGCCCGAGAGGTTCGACCGCGTCGCGAGGATCCTGAACGCTCGGCCGGAGCTCGCCGCGGAGGCGCTCCGCAAAATCGACGAGGAGCGCTGAGCGACCCGAATCTACGCCGGCGGCGGTGGAGGATCGGGGTTCGGCACGAACAGCACCTTGTCGATGCGATTCCCATCCATGTCGAGGATCTCGAAGCGGCCTATCGGCGTCGTGAAGCTGTCGCCGACCTCGGGCACGCGCTGCAGCTGATGCAGCGCGTAGCCCGCGACCGTCTCGAAATCGCCGTCGTCGCGCAGCCCGCGGAGCCGCAGCCGATCCTCGAACTCGTCGATCGGATACGCGCCGTCGACGAGCCATGAGCCGTCGCTGCGTCGCACGAGCTCGAGCTCGGGCTCCTCGCCCCGCTCGGGCAGCTCTCCCGTGATCGCCTCGAGAATGTCGGCGACCGTCACGATGCCCTCCGTTGCGCCGTACTCGTCGATCACCACCGCCATGTGCGCGCCCTCGGTACGGAAGAGGTCGAGCAGGTTCAGCACGTGCACGCCCTCGGGCACGACGAGCGGCGGCACGATGACATCGGAAAGACGCACACTCTTGCCTTTGAGGAGCGCGGCCGCGAGATCCCTGACGTCGACGACTCCAACGGGGTTATCGATCGTTTCGCGGCAGACCGGATAGCGCGACGCATGGTGCTCCGAGATCGTCTCCGCGATCTCCTCGGGCGTCGCATTCACGTCGAGCCAAACGACCTCCTGGCGCGGCGTCATGATCGCGCGGACGCGCCGATCGGCGAGGCGCAGCACGCCCTCGATCATCTCGCGCTCCGTCGCGAGGAAGACGCCCGCGCGGGTGCCCTCCGCGATCAGCATCCGCACCTCCTCCTCGGTGACCGGCGATTCCTGTCCGCCGCCGAGACGCAGCAGCCGCATCATGCCCTCGGTCGAATGCTTCAGCACGAACACGAGCGGCCCTGCGATCCGCGACAGCGTTTGCATGAGCGGGGCGACCAGGATCGCGATCCGCTCCGGGCGCCGCAGCGCGATCCGCTTCGGCACGAGCTCGCCGACGATCAGCGTGACGTACGTGATCGCGACGACGATCGTGCCGATCGCGATCGGCTCGGCGTAGCGCGCGATCGGCCGAAAACGCTCGAGCCACTGCGCGACCTCCTCGCCGAGCGCGACGCCGCTGAACGCGCCGGCGAGGATCCCGACGAGCGTGATACCGATCTGCACGGTCGACAGGAACGCCGTCGGATCCTCGGCGAGCTTGAGCGCCGTGCGCGCTCCGCGCACGCCTCGCCGCGCGAGGCTCTGGAGCCGGCTCTTGCGCGACGAGACGACGGCAAGCTCCGACATCGCGAAGACCCCGTTCAACAGAACGAGACCGAGGACGATGGCGAGGTCGACGAGCATGAGGCGGCCTTTCGTGATCGGGCCCTGCATTATCGCCGCGCGGGCGCCGGCCGTGGGCGATACCGGGCGCGCCCGGTCCGCATGCCGCTTAGGCCGTTATCGGCGGCGATGGTATAGTCCGCCGCTGAACACGACACAAGCCATACGGAGCAGTCGAATAATGAAGTCAACGAGGTTGCGCCGCGCGGGCATCGCGCTGCTCGCGGCCGCTGCGATGCCGGTGGTCGCGCAGGTCGGCCACCCCGCGAAGGGCTCGTGGATCGGCTACTGGGGGACGAGCGAGCAGGACCGCAATCGCATGCTGCTGCTGCTCGACTGGGAGAACCGGCAGATCGTCGGCACGATCAACCCGGGCCGTAACGCCGTCCAGGTCGCTCGGGCGGAGATCGACTACGACACGTGGACGATGACGATCGAGGCCGAGATGCCGAAGGACGACGGCACGAAGGCGCTCTGGGTCGCTCAGGGCAAGCTCGAGAACCTCGGCTCGTGGACGAACCGCAGATACACGGGCACCTATCGGCACGGCGACGAGACGGGCCGCTTCGCGCTCGTTCTGAACTGAGACCGATTCTTGACTGTTGAACTATCTAAAGACTCGAGTCTGCCATAAATCGGTGTGACCGCGGCGCCCGGCCTGTCCGGGCCTCGGCACCGCTGTTAGACTTGGGCAACCCTCGGGGGAACGGCCGTTCGGCCGTCTGAATGGAGAGAGGACGATGACAATGAAAGCCGCCGCGCTGCTGACGGCACTCGGCGCCTTCGTCGCGACCGTGCCCGCAGCAGCTCATCACTCGTTTGCCGCGGAGTTCGACGCGAACAGCCCGATCGAGCTCACGGGCGTCGTGACGAAGGTCGAATGGATGAATCCGCACACGTTCTTCTATATCGACGTCGAAGGCGAGAACGGCGAATACCAGAACTGGGCGCTCGAGCTCGGCAGCCCGAACGGTCTGACGCGCCGCGGCTGGACGCGCGATTCGCTGAAGGTCGGCGACGTCGTCACGGTCAGCGGCTCTCGCGCGCGGGACGGCAGCTTCAAGGGCAACGCACGCTCGGTCGTGCTCGCGAACGGCAAGCGGCTCTTCAACGGCCAGAACGAAGACAGCTGAGCCGCGCGGTGTCAGACACCTTCTTCTGCGAGAAAAGGTGTCTGACACGTGCAACCGTGACTGCGCCGCATCGGAGGACCATCGAACAATGAGAATGCGCACGCCCCTGGCCGCCGCCGTCGCGGCTACCCTCGGATTGACGGCCGCGGTTGCGCAACCGCCGCGCGATGCCGGGAAGACCGCCGAGTCGCCGCCGACGCCGCGGCTTCCGGACGGCACCGTCGACCTCGGCGGCAACGGGATTTGGAACCTGTGGTGGGTCACCGACTTCGGCCGCCAGCTCGTCGGCCGCGAGGACGTGCCGTTCCTGCCTTGGACGCGCGCGATGTTCGACTACAACAAGTCGAACAGCGTCGCGTACGACCCGCAAGGCTTCTGCCTGCCTCCGGGCGGTCCGCGTGCATTCGGCACGCCGTATCCGGCCGAGATCATCCAGCAGAACGACCGCATCGTCGTGATCTTCGAGGGCGGCGCGCACGTCTGGCGCGAGATCCACATGGACGGGCGCGAGCTGCCCGATCCGGAGTCGATCACGCCGACCTACTTCGGCTACTCGGTCGGGCACTGGGAAGGCGACACGCTCGTGATCGAGACGGTCGGCTTCAACGAGAAGACGTGGCTCAACTTCGGCGGCTACATGCACACCGATGAGCTGCGCACGATCGAGCGGATCACCCGACCCAATCGCGATACGCTGCACTACGAGGCGACGCTGATCGATCCGGGCGCGTACACGGAGCCTTGGACGATCGCGTGGGACATCGAGTGGCTCGAGGGCGCCGAGCTCGCCGAGTACATCTGCCAGGAAAACAACCAGTTCCTGATCGACCTCAAGGACGATTTCGGCATGCCTTTCTTCCAGCGGCCGGATCCCGAGGAGGTTTGGCGGAGCGTCTGGCGTACGGAGTAAGTGCCGAGCCCGCCGACCCGCGCCCCGCGCGGCTTCCGGCTCCCGGCCGGACCTCGGCGAAGCGAACGGAGCGTCGCGCCGGGCGCCGCAGGGCGCCCTTTTGCGCCCCGCGGAAGGCCGATGACGTCATCTCGACATCTCGACACGACCTTGTTCGAGGACGCCGTCGACGTGCCGCTATGGCTCGAGGACGACCGCTCGACGCCGTACGCGGCACGCGTGCAGCGCGACCGCGCGCTCGCACGCGCGATCGATGCCGCCGACCCGGTCGACCGCGTCCGCGCGTGGTGGCGAGCGCTTGAGACCGACGATCGTCCGGACGCCGGACGCCGCCTCGGCGCGGCGCGCGTGCTCGCGACGCTCGCGATGCTCGCGATCGGCGCGGTCGGCGGCATCGGCGTCGCGCTCGCGGCGTTTCGCTACGACGGCACGTATCCGGTCAACGTCGTGCGGCTCCTCGCGCTGCTCGTCGCGCCGCAGCTCGTCCTCGTCGCGCTGACGCTGCTCTTGATCCCGCCGCGCGTCCCGGGGCTGCGCGTCGTGCAGGACGCGCTCGCGGCGCTCAATCCGGGCGCGCTCGCCGAAGCGCTGTTTCGCCGCTTCGCGCCCGACTCCGCCGTCGCCGCGCAGGTTCTCGGATTAGGCACCGGACGAACGGCGTCCGGCCGCTTCGCGAAGTGGCAGATGCTGACGTGGTCGCAGGCCGCCGCGGTCGCGTTCAACGTCGCGGCGCTCGCGACCGCGTTCCTGCTGATCACGTTCACGGATCTCGCGTTCGGCTGGAGCACGACGCTCGCGCTCGATCCGCCGACCGTGAGCCGCATCGTCGCCGCGATCGCGTGGCCGTGGCACGAGATCGCGCCGGCCGCGGTCCCGAGCCTCGAGCTGATCGAGCGCTCGCAGTTCTTCCGGCTCGAAGCGTCGAACGGGTTCGCCTCGGGCGCTTCGCGCGACCTCGCGGGCTGGTGGTCGTTCACCGTGCTCGCCATCGCGTGCTACGGCCTCGCGCCGCGTATCGTGCTGCTCGCGTTCTCCGCGTGGCGGCTGCGTGCCGCGACGCGTGCGCTGCTCGTCGACGACCCGCGCGTCGCCGCCCTGCTCGATCGTATGGCGACGCCGGCGATCGAGACCGCGGCGGACGAGCACGAGACGGCCGGCTCGGACGACGCGCACACCGCGGCCCCTGCCCCGCGCGCACTCGGCGGGCCCGCGCGCGGCGTGATCTGGAGCCACGGGATCGCGCCCGACGTCGCCCGCGACTACGCGCGCGAGCGCCTCGGGCTCGATCTGACCGCGCTCGTCGAGGCAGGCGGCAGTCCGGAGCTCGACGCGGACCTGCGCGCCGCGGACGAGATCGCTTCCGGCGCCGGGCCGCTCGTCGTGTTCACGCCGGCGTGGGAGCCGCCGCTCCTCGAGTTTCTGGATTTCCTGGCGGCGCTCCGCGAGCGGGCCGGGCCCGATGCGTCGATCGTCGTCGCGCCCGTCGCCGAGACCGTGGAGCCCCCGGGCGACGTCGAGCGGGACACGTGGGCGCGGGCGGTCGGCCGGCTCGCCGATCCGAAGGTCTACGTCGAGACGGGGGCCGCATGAGCCACCCGGTCTTCGCGATCGTCGGGCACCCGAACAAGGGCAAGAGCAGCATCGTCGCGACGCTCGCCGAGGACGACGACGTCGCGATCTCGCCGCAGCCGGGGACGACGACGCGCGCGCGGGCGTACCCGATGCGGCTCGACGGCGAGATCCTGTACGAGCTCGTCGATACGCCAGGCTTCCAGCGCGCGCGCGAGGTGCTCGGCTGGCTCGAGAGCCACGACCGGGGCGCGGGACGCCGCGCGGAGGTCGTCCGCGAGTTCCTGCGCGTGCATGCCGAGGATCCGCGTTTCCACGACGAGCGTGAGCTGCTGACGCCGATCGTGAACGGCGCCGGCATCCTCTATGTCGTCGACGGCAGCCGGCCGTATGGGCGGCAGTACGAGGCCGAGATGGAGATCCTGCGCTGGACGGGACGCCCGCGCATGGCACTGATCAACATGATCGCGCAGGGCGACCATGTCGACGAATGGCGCTCCGCGCTGTCGCAGTACTTCTCGCTCGTGCGCGTGTTCGACGCGATGCGGGCGGACTTCTCGAAGCGCATCGAGCTCTTGCGTGCGTTCGGCGCGATCGACGAGACCTGGGCTCCGTCGCTGAACCGCGCCGCGGACGCGCTGCTTGCGGAGCGGGAGCGGCGCAAACGCCGCGCGGCCGGCGAGATCGTCACGCTGCTCGAGACGGCGCTCTCCGCGACGGTGACCGAGCCGCTGCGCGGCGCCGACAAGGACCCGGAGGCCGTCGAGCGCGGCCGCGCACGGCTCCGCGAGATCGTCCGCAAGGCGGAAGACGCCGAGCGCCGCGCCGTGCAGGAAATCTTCCATCACGGCGGCCTCAAGGCGCGCGAATCGGCCGAGTCGATCCTCGCCGAGGACGTCTTCTCCGCGCGCAGCTTCAACGTGTTCGGCCTGTCGGCGACGCAGCTCGCGCTGACCGGCGCGGCGTCCGGCGCCGTGGCCGGAGGCATCATCGACGTCGCGCTAGGCGGCGCGTCGCTCCTGCTCGGCGCCGGCATCGGCGCCGCGCTCGGCGCGTTCGGTGCGCTCGCGGGCGCGGACCGCCTCGCGAAGGTACAGATCCTCGGCCAGCCGCTCGGCGGCTTCGAGCTCAAGGTAGGGCCGATTACCGATCCGAATCTGCCGTGGGTGATCCTCGGCCGCGCGCTGCTGCACGTGAGGCTCGTCGCCGAGCGTAATCACGCGCGCCGCGAGGAGCTCGTCGTGGACGCGGCGACCGGCGAGCATCTCGCTGACTCGATCGATCCCGCGCTGCGTCGTCGCCTCGAAGGCACGTTCCGCAAGCTTCGTACCGAACGAGGTCTCGACGCCGCGGAGCGCAATCGGCTCGTCGACGAAATCGCGCAGCTCATCGAGGCACCCTGAGTGACACCGTGGGCCGGCGGTGCCGTCCTGCCTGTATACTCTGGCGCTTCGGGCGGCCGGTCGCCGTTCGTTCTGCAGGGAGGTTCAATGCCCGAGACCACACCAGCCCTCCTCAAGGAGCACCTGGACAAGCTGACGGTGCACCTCGAGCGGGAAAACCCGGATCTGCTCGAAGTCGTTCGCGGCTTCCGCAACCTCGACATCGTCGCCTACCGCCTGGGCCTGCTCGACCGCGACGAGTCCTTCGCGATGCAGGTGACGTGGTGGCCGCTGATCTCCGTGCTCGGCACGTTCTCCTCGGGCAAGTCGACGTTCATCAATCGGTTCCTCGGACGGAACCTGCAGGCGACCGGCAACCAGGCCGTCGACGACAAGTTCACCGTGATCTGCTATGGGCGCGAAGGCGCCCCGCAGGTGCTGCCCGCGCTCGCGCTCGACAGCGATCCGCGCTTCCCGTTCTACAACATCAGCAAGGAGATCGACGCGGTCACGCGCGGCGAGGGCAACCGCCTCGACTCGTATCTGCAGCTGAAGACCTGCGACAGCGAACGGGTGCGCGGCCGCATCTTCATCGACTCGCCGGGCTTCGACGCGGACGCGCAGCGCACCGAGACGCTTCGCATCACGAACTACATCATCGATCTGTCGGATCTCGTGCTCGTCTTCTTCGACGCGCGCCATCCCGAGCCCGGCGCGATGCGCGACACGCTCGACTACCTCGTCGCGGCGCCGTTGCGCAGGCCGGACTTCAACAAGTTTATGTACATCCTGAATCAGATCGACAACGCCGCGCGCGAGGACAACCCCGAGGAGGTCTTCGCGGCGTGGCAGCGCGCGCTCGCGCAAAAGGGTCTCACGGCCGGCCGCTTCTACCGGATCTACGACGTCGAGAGCGCGGTGCCGATCCCGGACGACAACATGCGCCAGCGCTTCGAGAAGAAGCGCGAGGTCGACATGCGCGAGATCCTCGAGCGCATCGAACGGCTCGGCGTCGACCGCGCGTATCGCATCACCGGCATGCTCGAGCAGACCGCCGCGCGGATCCGCGACGACCTGGTGCCGCGGATCCGCGACGCGAACCGCGCGTGGCGGCGCCGCGTGCTGCGCACGGACCTGATCACGATCGCCCTGATCGCCGTCACGCTGCTCGTGCTGAGCGCGGGGCTCGGCTGGTGGGACGGTCTCGTCTTCACGCCGCCGTGGACCGAGTTCGCGGCGGCGAATCCGGCGATCTTCTGGACGATCGTCGCGCTCGTGACGCTCGCGGTCTTGTACTTCGTGCATCGCTGGTCTAAGCGCTGGTCCGCGCGAGTCATCGCGAGACGGATCGAGCGGGACACCGAGCTCGGCGAGCATGCGCCGCGCGTCGTCAAGGCGTTCATGCGCAACGTGACCTCGTGGAAGCCGTTCTTCCTCGACCGCCCGATCGGCTGGAACGCGGGCACGCGCAAGCGCCTCGACCGCATCATGACCGAAGCCGACGCGGCCATTCAGCGGCTCAACGACCGGTACACGAACCCGTCCGGCAGCGGCGACCTCGAGAAGCAGACCGCGGAGCAAGCCGCCTGATTCGGCGAAGCGGCGTGCGCCGACCGGCGCGCGCCGCGCGGCCCGTTCGCCTCCTGTGGATCCGATTGCGCATACGTTGACCGGCGGCGCGCTCGCCGCCGCGGGCCTGAAGCGAGCCACGCCGCTCGCGACGGCGGCGCTCCTGATCGGCGCGAACGCGCCCGACGTCGACGTGCTGACATCCTTCGCAGGCGAGTACGCGTCGCTTGCCCACCGGCGCGGCTGGACGCACGGCGTGCTCGCGCTCGCCGTCTGGCCGTTCATCGTCACGGGGGGTCTCATCGCGTTCGATCGCTGGCGGCGACGGCGCGAGCCGGATGGAGAACCGATTCGGCCAGGGCCGCTACTCGCCGTATCGACGCTCGCCGTGCTGACCCATCCGACGCTCGACTGGCTCAACAACTACGGCATGCGTTGGCTGATGCCGTTCGACGGGCGGTGGTTCTACGGCGATGCCCTCTTCATCATCGACCCGTGGGTCTGGCTCGTGCTCGGCGGCGTGGTGTTTCTCGCGCACTCGGAGCGCGCGGCCGCGAAGGCCGCGTGGGCGCTCTTCGCGCTCCTCGCGTCGATCCTCGTGTTCGTCACCGACGAAGTGCCGGCCGCGTCGCGAGTGCTCTGGGCCGTCGGCGTCGTCGGCTTCGCCGCGGCGCGGATGGCGGGCGTGACGGCGCGGTCTCGGCCCGCGGCGATCGAGCGCGGGGCCGCCGCCGCGCTCGCGCTCGTCGGAACCTACATGGCCGTATGCGTGCTCGCGAACCTACCGGCCCGCGCCGAGGTGCGCGCGATCCTCGCGAGCGCCGGCGTCGAGCAGGTCGGCGACGTGATGATCGGCCCGGTGCCGGCCGATCCGTTCGGCGGCCTCGTCGTCGCGGAAACGCCGGACGCGTACTACACCGGGCGGTGGCACTGGCTCGAGACGCCCCGCTTCACACCGCAGCCCGCGCCGATCCCGAAGCGCGACGACGACCCGGTCGTCGCCGCGGCGCGCGCCGCGCCGCACGCGCGCCGCTACCTCGTCTGGTCCCGCTTTCCGTATTTCCAAATCGAGACGCACGACGGCGGCTACGTCGTCCGCATCGACGATGCCCGCTACCCGGACGGTCGTCTGGGCGGGGTCGTCGTGCGCCTCGACGAGGATCTCACGCCGCTCCCCTGAGCGGCACGCGCTCGGCGCGTCACGTGTTGCCGGCAGGCGCTCCGCTCGCGACGTCGACGTCGGACCGGCTCTTCCCTGCTGCCCTCCGCGACGCGCTCTCGACATTCGGCAGCCACGCCGCGAGCAGGCCGATCGCCGGCAGGAACGAGCAGAGCAGGAACACGAACTCGATGCTCGTCGCGTCCGCAAGCCGTCCCAACGCGGCCGCGCCGATCCCGCCGAGCCCGAACGCGAGACCGAAGAAGAGCCCGGCGACCGTGCCGACACGGAACGGCATCAGCTCCTGGCCGTATACGACGATCGCCGGGAACGCGGACGCGAGGATCAGGCCGATCGGCACGCTCAGCACCGCGGTCCAGACGAGGTCGACGTGCGGCAGCGCGAGCGTGAATGGCAGCACGCCGAGGATCGAGCCCCAGATCACCGGCTTGCGGCCGAAGCGATCGCCGATCGAGCCGCCCGCGACCGTGCCGACCGCGACCGCGCCGAGAAAGACGAACAGGAAGAGCTGCGCGGTCTGTACCGATACGCCGAACCGCTCGATCAGATAGAACGTGTAGTAGCTCGACATGCTCGCCGTGTAGAAGAACTTCGAGAAGATCAGCGCGATCAGCACGGCGAGCGCGCCCGCGACGCGGGCCCGCGGCAGCGTCGCCGTCGCGCGCTGTCTGCGCTTCTGCGTGAGGCGCGCGAGGCCGTGCCGCGCGTACCAGCGACCGACGAACGTCAGGAGCACGATTGCCGTCACGGCGGCGAGCGAGAACCCGGCGAGGCTGCCCTGCCCTCTCGGCAGCACGATGAACGCCGCGAGCAGCGGCCCGACCGCGGAGCCGACGTTGCCGCCGACCTGAAATACCGCCTGCGCGAACCCGGGACGAGGCCCGGCCGCCATGCGCGCGACGCGTGACGATTCGGGATGCAGCACGGCGGACCCGCTGCCGATGAGCCCGGCTGCGAGGAGCAGCATGCCGAAGCTGCCGGCCCGCGACAGGAGCAGCAGGCCGACGAGCGTGGAGCCCATGCCGATCGCGAGCGAGTACGGCTTGGGTTTCCGATCGGTGTAGTACCCGATCGCGGGCTGCAGCAGCGAAGCGGTGAACTGGAACGTGAACGTGAGGAGGCCCACCTGCGCGAAGGTCAGGCCGTAGTTGCCCTTCAGGATCGGATAAATCGCCGGCAGCAGCGACTGCATCATGTCATTCAGGAAATGACAGACGCTGATCGCCGCGAGGACCGCATATGCGGTCGTCACGGCGTGCTCGCCGTGCTCGTCGCGGGTGGTGCTCATACGCAGATCCGGGGAGAAGGCTTCCTTGCCGGGCGAAGCGTAGCAGAGCCGGGCCGCTTTCGGTACGTCCGTGGCACATCAATTGCAACGCGGTGCGCCTATTCGCTGCACACGAACCGGAGCGGCGCGACGCCGCGCCGCCGAACGAACCGCAAAGGCGCGCCTTCGCGCGGCCCGGGCAAGAGGAGCGTTCCGATGACTTTCAATCCGCTGCAAGAGAAAGGGATCCCGCTCGACGATCAGCTGCGCAACTGGCGTGAATTGAACGTCGAGCCGTACAAGAAGGGCCAGGTGCATCCGTTCAGCCGGACGCGCGGCATTCTTTTGAACGGCATCGAGGTCGAGGCGGTGATGTTCTCGCACCAGATGCATCGCAACACGCTCGACTCGGACCTCCGCAAGAAGCTCGCGATGCTGCGGCGCATCGAGCAGCAGCAGCAGAAGGCGATCAACTGGCTGATCCCGGGCGACGAGAGCACGATCGAGGTGACGCTCGGGTACGAGCAGCTGGCCGTCGAGCTCACCGCGTGGCTCGCGCGGCACGAGCCCGATCCGTACCTCAAGCAGATCTACGACTTCGCGCTGCTCGAGGACTTCGATCACCTGTATCGGTACGCGAACCTGTACCAGATGATCGAAGGCAAGAAGGCCGATGGCATCTGCGGCGAGCTCACGGAGATCACGCCGGGCCGTCCGACGATCTTCGAGCATCGTCACCCGCACGACGAGATCAGGCGGCCGATGACGGCGCCCGCGGCGGAGCCCCAATCGGTGCTGAACGCGCTGACGATCGTCGCCGCCGAGCAGCAGACGATGAACTTCTACATGACGATCGGCAACCGCTACCAGGAGCCGCTCGCGCGCGCGACTTACGCCGAGATCGGCATGATCGAGGAGCAGCACGTCACGCACTACGGATCCCTGCTCGATCCCGCCGCGAGCTGGCTCGAGAACCTCGTGCTGCATCAGTGGCATGAGTGCTGGATGTACTGGTCGATGATGCAGGACGAGCCGGATCCGAAGGTGCGAGCGATCTACGAGCTCCACTGCAACATGGAGATCGAGCACCTGCGGATCGCGTGCGAGCTGATGAAGAGCATCGAGAAGCGCGATCCGGAGACGGTCCTGCCGATGAACGGCTTCGACGCGTCCCTCAAGATCGAGTCGAACAAGGCGTACGTGCGCGACGTGCTCGCGACACAGATCGATCTGACCTCGAAGAGCTCCGACTTCGTGCCGGTCTCGACGCTCCCCGACGACGACCGCTACTTCGAGTATCAGCGCCGCGTGAACGATCAGTGGGTGCCGACCGAAGAGGTGATCCGGCAGAACGCCGAGAAGAACGGCCGCGAGTACCGGCTCGAGACCGAGGGTCCGCATCCGGTCCCGGGTCTCCGCGGTGCGCCGAGCGAGCGGAACGGCGCGTCTACCGACTACGCGCGCTGTGCCCACAAGCACGCGGCCTGACGGAGGATGGTCAGATGAGGACGATGATCGCAGACCGCGGCATGGGCGAGCCGATCTCGCTCGGCGCCGCGCTCGCGTCCGGCAAGAAGACGCCGCCGGACGTGCTGAACCTGCTGATGGACGACCATCGGGTCGTCCTCGGCTGGTTCGGCTGGTACGAGCAGGCGACCGACCCGAAGGTCAGGCAGAGGGTGACCGACAAGATCTGCAAGGCCCTCCGTGCGCACATGGCCGGCGAGGAAGAGATCTTCTATCCCGAGGCCGCGCGCGCGACGGGCGACGACGAGCTCGTGAGCCGCGCGCTGCAGGAGCACAAGGCGGCACGCGGGCTGATGGACAAGCTCGAATCGGCCTCCAAGGCCGACGCCGCGCACGCGGACCTGATGCGGGAGCTCAAGGCCGAGATCGAGGCGCACATCGACGAGGAGGAGAACGAGCTCTTCCCGAAGGTGCGCGAGAGCGCGATGGAGCGCTTCGAGATCGGCGGCGCGCTGGCCGCGCGGCGCGTCGATTATCTGTTCGAGCAGCTCTCGCAGGGCCGACCCGCACGCGGCCGGCGCCAATCCCAACCGATCAAGGAATACCCCGCCATGCAGATCTCACAGGACGTTGCTCGAAAGTACTTCGTCACGGGCCTGAAGAACGCGCACGCCGCCGCGAAGAACGGCCGGACGATGGTCGACAAGCAGATCGGCAGGCTCAAGCACTACCCGCGCCTGAAGGATCGGCTGGAGCAGCACGTCAAGGAGAAGGACGCGCAGCTGGAGCGCCTCGAAGGGCTGCTCAAGGCACAAGGCGAGAGCCCGTCCGCGATCAAGGATACGGCGATGACGCTGATGGCCAACCTGAGCACGGCCGCGAGCGCGGCGACGGCCGACGAGGTGCTGAAGAACAGCTTCGCGATGCTCGGCCTCGCAAAGGCCGAAGCCGCCGCGTACGAATCCTTGATCCTGTTCGGTGAGGCCGCGGGGCTCGACGGCAAGTCGCTCCGCCCCCTGCAGAAGTGCCTGAGCGAGGAGCGCGGCATGGCCGCGTTCATCGAGGAGAACCTGCGCGGGACGGGGATGGGCTTCCTGCAGCTCGAAAGCCAGGGCGAGAACGCGGCGCGCTGACGCGCCCGCATGCCCCGGCCGGGCGCCTCGATGAGGCGCCCTCCCTCCCCGCGCACGCGGGTCCGCGCAACGGTCGTGGCACGCGCGCAACCCCTCGACGTGCTCGTCGTGCCGGCGTCGTGTCGGCCTGCGACGAAGGCCGTCGTCCGAAGCAAGCGCATCCCGCCGCACGCCCATCGGGCATCCCCTGAATGTCGAACGACCGCACGGTATCTGTCTGAATTTTTCAGTAGATTCCGCTCCCTGACCGGCGGGCGGCAAGGACTGCACTGTAGAATGGCCCCGACCGGTTGCGGCTTTATCGGAGGGCCGACAACTCATGTTCGAACGTGCCAATTGCAAGGAGGCGTCGATGGGCCGCTGCCCTGCCGCGTTGCGCGAAGACCCGCGCTTTCGTTCGTGCGCGGGAAAGGTAGTGCCGTCGCTATGAAGATCCGCAACCGGAACGCAGTTTGCGTTCTCGCCCTGGTGCTCGTCGCGTCCTGCGGCGGCGGGGCGAACGACGCCCGTCAGCGCGGCGGCTGGAACCGCGACGGGAATCGGATTCCGGCGGTCGAGGCCGTCGAGGTCGTGCTCGGCTCGTTGCCTCTCGAGGAGCGGCTCGCGGGCTCCGTCCGCGCACGCAATCAGGTCGAAATTTTCCCGCAGGTGTCCGGCCCGATCGTCGAGGTGCTCGCGAACGACGGCGACCGCGTCGAGGCCGGCGATCCCCTCGTTCGGCTCCGGGACGTCGATTACCGCGAGCGGCTGCGGCAAGCCGAATCGGGCCTCGCGGTCGCGCTCGCGCGCGTTCAGCAGGCCGAAGCGAACCTGACGCGGGTGCAGGCGAACCTGCGCCGCATCGAGGCGATGGCGGAGCGCAACCTGACGAGCGTTGCCGACCTCGAGGCGGCGCGGGCCGACGCGCTGTCCGCGGAGGCCGATCTTGCGCTCATGCGCGCACAGCTCGACCAGGCGGAGTCGCTCGTCGCGGAGCGACGCGAGGAGCTCGCGCACACGGTCGTCCGCGCGCCGGTCTCGGGCGTCGTCGGCAGCCGCAATGCCGAGGTGGGTCAGCTCGCATCGAGCAACACCCCGCTCTTCGTGATCGGCGATCCGTCGGACATGATCGTCGAGGTCACGCTGACGCAGCGAATGCTCGGCTACATCCATCCCGGCACGACGACGAACATCGTGAGCGACTCCGCGCCGGACCAGATCATCGAAGCCCAGATCACGCGCATCTCGCCGTTCCTGCATCCGGTGACGCGGACGACGACGGCCGAGATCGAGGTCGCGCGGCCCACGGAAGTGCTTCGCCCGGGCATGTTCGTCAGCGTGAACGTCCTCTACGGCGAGACCGAGCTCGCGCCGGTGATCCCGAACAGCGCGATTTATCGCAACCCGCGTGACGGCCGCACCGGCGTCTATGCCGCGTCGCTCGAGAGCGCCGCGCCGGACAGCGAGCCCACGGACGTATCCGGCGGCCCGCTGCAGCCGATCGGCCCCGTGCCGATCCGCTTCGTGCCGGTCGAGATCATCGCCCGGGGCAGGCTGTCGACGGCCGTGCGCGGCGTCGAGCCAGGGGACTGGGTTGTCACGATCGGTCATCACCTGCTCGAAGGCAACGAGTCCGGCCAGGCACTGATCCAGCCGACTCCGTGGGACCACATCATCCGTCTGCAGCAGATGCAGACCCGAGACCTGCTCGATCTCATCCGCCGGCGCCAGGAGGCACTGACGAGCGGCGAGACGATCGGGTCGCTCTGAGCGCGCCCTTATGGCTATCGCATCCGTATCCGTGCACCGTCCGATCGCGACGACGATGGTGTTCCTCATCGTCATCACGCTCGGATTGATCAGCTTCCGCTTCCTGCCGGTCGACCTGCTGCCGCCGATCGAGTTTCCGCAGCTCGGCATTCGCGTCAGCTACCCGAACGTCGGGCCGGAAGAGGTCGAGCTGATCATCACGGAGCGGATCGAGAATGCGGTCGCGAGCGTCCCGAATCTCGAGCAGATCAGCTCTCGATCGAGCGAGGGCTTCTCCGAGGTCGAGCTGCGATTCGCGCAGGGCACGAACCTCGACTCGGCTGCGAACGACGTCCGCGCGGCGCTCGACCGTGTTCGGCAGTCCTTGCCGCCCGAGGCCGACGCGCCGGAAATCCGCAAGTTCGACCCGAACCAGCAGCCGATCGTCGTCGTTGGCGCGCGCTCTACCCTGCCGCTCGAGGACCTGACGCGGATCCTCGAGCAGGACCTGATCCGCAACTTTCAGCAGATCCCAGGCGTCGGCTCGGTCGAGGTCTGGGGCGGCGTGCACCGCGAGATCAACGTCGACCTGATCCGCGACCGGCTGACCGCGATGGAGCTGACGCCCGCCGACGTCGTCAACGCGATCGGCCGCGAGAACGTGACGATGCCGGGCGGCAACGTCCGCGAGGGACTGAAGGACCTCTACGTCCGCACGCTAGGCGAGTACACGAACGTCGACGAGGTCGCCAATACGGTCGTCGCCGTCGTCGACGGCACGCCGATCCGCGTGCGGGACGTCGCGGACGTGCAGCTCGCGTTCCGCGACATCAACCGCTACGTCGAGATGGCCGGCATGCCGACGATTCGGATTGGCATCCGGAAGCAGACCGGCGCGAACACCGTCGCGGTCGCCGAGGCGATCCGCGCCGAGATGGAGCGGATCAACCAGTTCCGCGACGACCTGCAGCTGCAGGTGATCACCGATCAGAGCACGTTCATCCAGAGCTCGATCGACAACGTGCGCAACTCCGCGATATGGGGCGGCATCCTGTCCGTCATCATCCTGTTCGCGTTCCTGCGCAACAAGTCGGCGACGCTGATCATCGCCGTCGCGATCCCGATCTCGATCGTCGCGACGTTCGGGCTCGTCTATTTCGGCGGCCTCACGCTGAATCAGATGAGCTTCGGCGGCATCGCGCTCGGCGTCGGCATGATCGTCGACAACTCGATCGTCGTGCTCGAGAACATCGTCCGGCAGCGGCAGAACGGGCACCGCCGAAAGGAGAGCGCGCTGATCGGCGCCAAGCAGGTCACTGGAGCAATCATCGCGTCTACGCTGACGACGTGCGTCATCTTCTTGCCGGTCAACTTCATGCGCACGACGACCGGCATGCTCTTCCAGGAGCTCGCGATCGTCATCGCGTTCGCCCTCTTCTGCTCGCTTCTGATCGCGATGACGCTCGTGCCGATGCTCGCGAGCCGATTCCTTACCATTCGCCCGGACGCCGACCGAAGCCGCCCGAGCCGATTCGCCGCCCTCGAGCGGCGATATGCGGCCGTCGTCGGCTACGCGCTGAATCATCGAGCGCTCGTGGTCGGCGGAGCCGTCGTGCTCGTCGCGATCTCGGTCGCGATGATTCCGATGATTCCGTTCGAGCTCGCCCCGCAGACCGACGGCGATCAGGTTCAGGTCCGAATGCGAATGGACGACGGCACGAACATCGCGGTGATGTACGAATACATCAAGGTGCTCGATCAAGCCGTGCGCGAGGTCGTGCCCCCCGACGAGGTCGTCTACATCACGAACGACACTCGCAACAACTTCGCGACGATCGAGCTGTCGCTGAAGCAGCCCGACCAGCGCTCGATGACTGCGATGGAGCTCGCCGACCGGATTCGCAACCACGTCCAGAACACGATTCCGGGCGCGGATATCCAGGTTTCGGCGGAAACCGGCCTGTGGATGCTGCGCATGCTCTTCCGCAGGGGCGGCGGCAACCAAGGCGGCTCGTCACTCGAGCTGCAGCTCAGAGGTCACGACCTGCAGGTGGCCGAAGACCTCGTGCAGAGGATCCTGAACCGGCTTCAGACGGTGCCGGGGGTCGTCGACGTCGATGCGAGCAATCGCGACCGCCAGCCTCAGCAGAACATCAAGTTCGACCGCGAGCGGATGGCCGACCTCGGCCTCAGCGTGCAGGACATTGCAGCGGCGATCCAGACGAGCGTGGGCGGGCGCCGTGCCGGCGTTTACCGGATCGGCGGCGAAGAGATCGACATCAACGTTCGGCTCAGGCCCGAGGACCGGCTGAGCGTCGTCGACCTCGACAACATCTCCGTCCGCACGTCGGAGGGCATCCTGCCGATCTCCGCCCTCGTGACACAGGAGATGGGGCGCGGCCCGGCGACGATCAATCGCATCGACGGTCAGCGCATCAGCTACATCTACGCGAATCTCGAGGCCGGAATACCGCTCGGCGTCGCCGTCGAGCGCGTGCGCGAGGCGCTGCGCGACGTGCAGCTGCCGCAGGGCTTCAGCATCTATTTCGGCGGCGAGTACGAGGAGCAGCAACGCGCGCAGCGCGACTTCCTGCTCGCGGTCCTGATGGCCGTCGCGCTGATCTACATGGTCATGGCCGCGCAGTTCGAGCGCTTCATCGATCCGCTGATCGTGATGTGCAGCGTGCCCGTCGCGGTCATCGGCGTCGTGCCGACGATGATCCTGACCGGCACGACGGTGAACCTGCAGAGCATGATGGGCGTCGTGATGCTGGTCGGTATCGTCGTCAACAACGCGATCGTGCTCGTCGACTACATCAACCTGCTGCGGCGCGAGCAGAACATGAGCGTTCGGGACGCCGTCGTCGAAGCCGGGCGGCTGCGTCTCCGGCCTATCCTGATGACGACGTCCACGACGGTCCTCGGGCTCATGCCGCTCGCGCTCGGCATCGGCACCGGCGCGGAGCTCCAGGCGGCCCTCGCCCGCGTCGTGATCGGCGGCCTGGTCGCGTCGACGCTGGTGACGCTCGTGCTGATCCCGGCGGTCTACCTGTCGGTCTCGAACGGCATCGAGCGCCTGCGCGCCCGATTCGGGCACGCGGAGGAAGCGCACGACGGCAAGCTCTCCGTGCAGGCCGGCTGAGGCCCGGTCACCCGCGTGCGGCCTCGTTGGTCGCGGCGGTGAAGAGTCGCAGAGTTGGGCGAATCGCGGGGGGCCGCGCACGCCTTCGTCTCTTTCAGAGACACGCCGGAAGAGCATCCCTGCGGCTCGCGTGCGGCCCTCCCTGGCCGCACACGGTCTCTGAAAGAGACGAAGGCGTGCACGGCCCTGCGACGCCGGCGGTACCCATAGGCTCGTTCACTACAGGTCCCCGCACGCCCGACGGGGCGACTCGTACCGGAAGGTCTTCTCCGCGCTCGCCCGCCGTGGCGGAGTCGCGAATCCGTCCGAGAGCGTCTTCGACCTTGGCCGGCACGGCGACGTATCCGGGGTGCGTCTTCGACGACGGCTTTCAGGGGGCGTGCGCGGCCAGGGAGGGCCGCGCCCGAGCGGCATGGACGCTCTTCCCGCGTCCCCCTGAAAGCCGTCGTCGAAGACGCACCCCCTGCGACGCACCCGTGAGAACGTCTTCTGAGGAACTAGTCGCTTGCGCCGAGGCTCAAACCCCGGCCCCGCCCTAGAGGCGCGCGCGCCGTCCCCTTCGGGACGGCGACCGCGCCGGTCCACCGCGCGGATTCCGGTTATGATTCGGGCGTTCACCGAAGGCGTCCAGGGAGACACCGTCATGAGCCATGCCTTCCGTATTCCGTTCGTCGCAGCCGCCGCGTCTGCGGTGCTCGCCGTTGGCCTCGCGGTCACGCCGCCGGCCGACGCGCAGTCGAGCTCTCGCAACGGGCGCGCGGCGTCGTCCGGCCCGCCGGAGCTCAACCTGACGTACGAGCGCTTCACGCTCGACAACGGGCTCCGCGTGATCGTGCACGAGGATCGGAAGGCCCCCGTCGTCGCGGTCAGCATCTGGTATCACGTCGGCTCGAAGAACGAGCCCGAGGGCAAGACGGGCTTCGCGCATCTCTTCGAGCACCTGATGTTCAACGGCACGGAGCACTACGACGGCGAGTGGTTCCTGCCGATGCAGCAAGTCGGCGCGACGGACATGAACGGCACGACCTGGCTCGACCGCACGAACTACTTCCAGACGGTGCCCACCCCTGCCCTCGACCTCGCGCTGTGGATGGAATCGGACCGGATGGGACACCTGCTGGGCGCCGTCACGCAGGAGAAGCTCGACAACCAGCGCGGCGTCGTGCAGAACGAGAAGCGCCAGGGCGACAACGAGCCGTACGGCCGCGTGAACTACGCGCTGTACGAAGGGCTCTTCCCGCCCGGCCACCCGTATCGTCATCCGACGATCGGCTCGATGGAGGACCTCGACGCGGCGAGCCTCGAGGACGTCCAGCAGTGGTTCCGCGACTACTACGGGCCGAACAACGCGGTCCTCGTGCTCGCCGGCGACATCGACGTCGAGACGGCCCGCGAGAAGGTCGAGAAGTATTTCGGCGACATTCCGGCGGGTCCCGAGGTCGACACCTACGAGACCTGGGTTCCGACGCGCCACTCGAACACGCACGAGATCCAATACGACGAGGTCCCCGCGGTGCTCGTGAACCGCGCGTGGGTCGTGCCGCCGCTCACGTCGCGGGATCGCGCGCTGCTCGACCTCGCGGCCGCCGTGCTCGGCCAGGGCCGCAACTCGCGCCTGTACATCGATCTCGTCTACGAGCGCCAGGTCGCGACCCAGGTGAACGTCGGCGTTTCGGCGTTCGAGCTCGCGAGCGTGTTCGATCTTTCGGTCGTGCTGAACCCCGGGCAGCCGGCCTCCGTCGGCAGCGAGGCAATCGACCGCCTCGTCGCGGAGTTCATTCAAAACGGTCCGACGGCCGAGGAGCTCGAGCGCGTCGTCGCGAGCATCAACGCGAGCGTCGTCCGCGGCCTCGAGCGCGTCGGCGGCTTCAGCGGCAAAGCGACCACGCTCGCCGAGGGCGAGCTCTACGCCGGCGACCCGTTGTTCGTGAAGACCTATCTCGAATGGATCAACGCGGCGACGCCGGCCGACGTGCAGAACGCCGCGCGCCGGTGGCTCGGCGACGGCTGGCATCAGGTCGACGTCGTGCCCGCGGGCCGCTACTCGACGTCGTCCGAAGGCGTCGACCGCGCGGGCGGCCTGCCGGAGATCCCGACGGACATGCCGTCGCTCAAGTTCCCCGAGATCCACACCGGCACGTTGAGCAACGGCATCGAGGTCGTGCTCGCGGAGCGGCACGAGCTGCCGATCGTCGAGATCTCGATCCAGTTCGACGCCGGTTACGCGGCCGACGCAGGCGGCAAGCTCGGCGTCGCGTCGTTCGCGATGTCGATGCTCGACACCGGCACGCAGACGCGGAGCGCGCTCGAGATCTCGGACGAGGCCGCACGCCTCGGCGCGCAGATCTCGGCCGGATCGAACCTCGACGCGTCGTCGGTCACGCTGTCCGCGCTGAAAACGCAGCTCGAGCCGTCGATCGCGCTGTGGGCGGACTTGATCCTGAACCCGGTCTTCGCGCAGGAGGAAATCGATCGTCTCCGCGCGCGCTGGATCGCCGGCATCGCACAGGAGAAGTCCGAGCCTCAGTCGCTCGCGCTGCGGCTCCTGCCGCCCATCATGTACGGCCAAGGTCATGCGTACGGAGTGCCGTTCACGGGCTCGGGCACGGTCGAAGCGATCTCGTCGATCACGCAGGAGGATCTGCTCCGCTTCAAGGAGACGTGGCTGCGTCCCGACAACGCGATGATCTTCATCGTCGGCGACACGACGCTCGCGGAGATCACGCCGATCCTCGAGCGCACGTTCCGCGGCTGGCGCGCGCCGGCGACGCCCGCGCCGCGGAAGAACATCGCGAGGGTCGAGCTGCCCGACTCGCCTCGGATGATCCTGATCGACAAGCCGAACTCGCCGCAGGCATTCATCCTCGCGGGCCACGTGGCACCCGGTCTAGGGACCGAGCGCGATCTCGCGATCGAGGCGATGAACAACGTGCTCGGCGGCACGTTCACCGCTCGCGTCAACATGAACCTACGCGAGGCGAAGGGCTGGGCGTACGGCGCGCGGACGACGTTCCAGGCCGCACGCGGCGACCGTCCGTTCCTCGTCTACGCGCCGGTGCAGATCGACCGCACGGGTGATTCGATCGCGGAGCTGATCCGCGAGCTCGAATCGATCAAGACGACGGCTCCGATCACGGAGGACGAGAAGCAGCGCGTGATCGCCGGTCTCACGCGCGAGCTGCCGGGACGGTTCGAGACGTCGGCGGCGGTGCTGTCGAGCCTCGTCACGTCGGCGCGCTACGGGCGGCCGCTCGATTTCGCGGCGACGCTGACGGAGCGCTACGAGGCGCTGACGCTCGAGGATCTGCAGTCCGCAGCCCAGGATATCGTGCAACCGCAGAGCCTCGTCTGGATCGTCGTCGGTGATCTGAGGCAGATCCGCCCGCAGATCGAGGCGCTGAACATCGCGCCCATCGAGATCTGGAACGACGACGGCGAGCCGCTCAGCCGGTAGGCCTGCTTGTCATTGGGGTCAGAGCCCCTGGACCGAGTAAAAGGGCTCTGACCCCGATTTCACGGCTCGAGGTGCACCGCGACGCCGACGTTCCCTTCGCTCTTCAGCACGTTGATGCTGACGTCCCGGATATGACGGCGCAGCATCAGGTCGACGCGGCCGTCGCCGACGCGCAGATTCTCGAGCCGGATCCACGGCAGAAACTTCGGCAGCATCGGCTGAGAGAAGCGGATTTGCGGCTTGTCCCGGTGAAACGAGATGCCGAGGCACGCCTGCAGCAGCATGAAGACGGCGCCGCTCGCCCAGGCCTGCGGCAGGCACGCGACCGGATACCGCGTCGGTCCCTGCCCTCGGCGGCGCCGAAAGCCGCAGAAGAGCTCGGGTAGCCGACGCTCATCGAGCGCGAGCGTCGCATCGAACAGCGCGTGCAGCAGCCGCACTGCCTGACGGCGAAAACCGTAGCGCGCGAAGCCCGCGCCGATGATCGCGGTGTCGTGCGGCCAGACCGAGCCGTTGTGGTACGACATCGGGTTGAAGCGCACCTCGCGGCGCGACAGCGTGCGCACGCCCCAGCCCGTGAAGCAGTCCTTCGTCATCAGCATTGCTGCCGTGTGACGCGCACACGCCGGTGTCGCGATCCCCGTGAAGAGCGCATGTCCCGCGTTCGACGAGCGAATCTTGCACGGACGCTTCTCGCCGTCGAGCGCGATCGCGTACGCGTTGAGATCGTCGCACCAGAAGCTCTCGTTGAAGCGCTCGCGGAGCGTCTCGGCCTCGGCGAGGAGCTTCCCGGCCAGCGCGGCCTTGCCGAGGGCTCTCGCGAGCTTCGCGGCTCTCTGCTTCGCGTCGTAGACGTAGCCCTGCACTTCGCAAAGCGCGATCGCGCCTTGGGCGAGCGTGCCATCCGCGTGCGATACGCTGTCGAACGAGTCCTTCCAACCCTGATTCGCAAGGCCGCGGGACGTCTTGCGGCAGTACTCGACGAAGCCGTCGCCGTCCTGATCGCCGTACTCGTCGATCCACGCGAGCGCACGCTCGATGTGCGGCCACAGCGTACGCAGGTGCTCGATGTCGCCCGTCTGCTCGAAATACCGGGCCGCGAGCATCACGAAGAGCGGCGTCGCGTCGATCGTGCCGTAGTAGAGGCCGAACGGCACCTCCTGGCGCGCGGCCATCTCGCCGCGCCGCACCTCGTGCACGATCTTGCCGGGCTCGGCATCGCGCTCCGGGTCGAGGGAATCCGCCTGCTTCGCCGCGAGCACGTCGAGGACGCCGCGCGCGATGTTCGGATTGACCCAGAGCGTCTGCAGGCCGGTGATCAGCCCGTCGCGGCCGAAGATCGTGCTGTACCAGGGCACGCCGGCATACGGATAGATGCCGTCCTCCGTGCGCGTGATCAGCATGCGCAGATCGGCGAGGGAGCGCCAGATCCAATCGTTGAACTGGTCGTTGCCGGTCTCGATGCGGCAGTCGTCCCGCGCGAGCGACTCGAGCGACTTGCGGTTCTGCCGCTCCGCCTCTTCGAAGGTCGTGCGGCGCTCGACCTTCGCGGGTCCGACCTCGCACGAGATCGTGAGGAAGATCGTCATCTCCGCGCCGGGGCTCAACGTGACGTCGAAGCCCATCCGGTCCGCCGCGATCGTGGACGGCTCGAGCGACGAGTAGAGCCGCGTGCGCCGCATCACCCCGTCGAGACCTTCGTACGCGAGCACGACCTCCTGCTCGCCGACGTCGGCGGGCAGCCCCCGCCCCCTGCGGGCGCGCTCGAGTCCGCGCACCTCGAAGATGTCGGCATAGTCCGCCGCGAACTCGATCGCGATCGGCAGGCGCACCTCGTCCTGCCCGAAGTTCGTCACGCGAATCTGCTGGAAGCATTGCCGCTCCCACAGCAGCGTCCCGCGAAAGACGTGAATCTCCCCGCTCGGGGTGACGAGCCGGTCGCCGTCGTAGAGATCGACGTTCGAGAGGTCCACGGCGAAGATCGCCGTGTCGTGCGTGACGCCCGAGTTCAGCAGCAACGGCCGCCGCCCGCCAAGCAGGAGCTCGAGCCGCGACAGAAAGCGCGTGTCGTCGCAGTAGAGCCCGTGGCCGCCGTGGCCGAACGGATGGATGTCGCCGAGCCGATCGAAGACGGCGAACGCGTCGCCCTGCTTCAGGACCCGCTTGCGGTCGTCGACCCGCGACGAGGTCGCATGGATGTAGTACTCGTCGTCGACGTAGACGAGATCACGCGACGCGCTCATCTCTCGCTCTGGCGACCGTGGCCGGCTCTCTCGTCGCGTCGACCGTGCCTTCTTCGATCACGCGCTCGTAAAGCGCGAGGTAGTCGCCGGTCATGCGCTCCGCGGAGAAGCGGCGCTCGAAGACTTGCCGACAGCGCCGACGATCGAGCGACGGCGCGCGATCCACGGCGCGGACGGCCTCTTCGTGATCGTGCACGATGAATCCCGTGACTCCGTGCTCGAGCACCTCGGGGACCGAGCCCCGCGCGTACGCGATCGTCGGCGTGCCGCACGCGAGTGCCTCGATCATCACGAGGCCGAACGGCTCCGGCCAGTCGATCGGAAACAGGAGCGCACGGGCATTGCCGAGGAACTCGCCCTTCTCGGCCTCGCCGATCTCGCCGACGTACTCGACCCAGGGGCTGTCGAGCATCGGGCGGATCACGTCGTCGAAGTACTCGCGGTCGGCCGCATCCACCTTCGCGGCCATCAGGAGCTTCACGCCTGCCTGCTCGGCGATGCGAATTGCCCGATCCGGCCTCTTCTCGGGCGAGATGCGCCCGCAGAACGCGAGATAGCCTTCCGGCCGCTCACGGTACGAGTAGAGATCGAGCGGCAGCCCGTGGTGCACGGTCCCGAGCCAGTTCAGTTGAGGCAGCGGTTCGCGCTGAGAATCGGAAATCGACACGACCGGCATCTCGACGTACTCGTCGTAGAGATAACCAAGATCCGGAATGTCGAGGCGCCCGTGCAGCGTCGTCAGATTCGGCTCGCCGTAGCGGCGCGTCAGCGGGAAATGGAGGTAGTCGATATGGAAGTGCACGATGTCGAACTCGGCGATTCTCGAGAACACGCGCTCGAGCAGCACCATGTGGCGGGCGAGCGGATCGCGGCAGTTCGGATCGAGCCGCGTCGCGCAGCGTCCGATCGGCACGTGCTCGGCGAGCGTCTGCGAATCGCCGCTCGCGAAGAGCGTGACCTCGTGCCCTTGGCGAACCAGCTCGTCCGTCAGATAGGCGACGACGCGTTCGGTGCCTCCATACAGCCTGGGGGGTACGCACTCATAGAGCGGGGCGACTTGTGCGATGCGCACGGCGCTCGACCTCCGACGGTTGCGACATCGAGGGCCTGCGGGATCGCCCGACCGCTCGGTTTGCGTAGGACATGGCTCCTCCTGCCCCCCGAGGAACCGATAGCAATTTGTATGCCACGCCGGCCGAAGGTTTCTACGGTGCGGGCAGCGGCTCTATACTCGGGCCACCGAGGAGGATCGACCCCATGAACTCAAAACAGATTCTGCACCGCGCAACGTCTGCGCGGCTTCGCCGACGCTTGCTCGCGCCGCTCGCCGCCGGCGCCGTCGCCGCCGCCTTCGCGGGCGCTGCGCTCGCGCAGCGGGACGTGCCGTTCCGCGGCGGCATTCCGGTGGCGCCGGAAGGCCTCGCGAACAAGCCGCTGCCGGACGGGCCGCTCGTGTTCCCCACGGGCGAAGACATGGACATTCGCGTCGTCGTGATCACGAAGTCGCTCGAGTTCCCGTACGCGCTCGAGTTCCTGCCGGACGGCACGATGCTCGTGACCGAGCGCGTCGGGCGGCTGCGCGTGATCCGCGACGGCAAGCTGCAGGACGAGCCGGTGGCCGGAGGCCCGCCGTCGTTCCACGCGGGCACGTCCGGTTTGCCGGGTGCGATCCACGGCTACATGAACCTCGCGCTGCACCCCGACTTCGAGACGAACCGCTGGATCTACCTGAGCTACACGAAGCCGCTGCCGGACAACCGGACGACGGTCGCGGTCGGCCGCGGCGTGTGGGACGGGAAGGCGCTGAACGACTTCGAGGACATCTTCGTCGCGTCCGCGGGCGCCGGCGGACCGACGCCGTTCGTCTTCGGCCACGACGGCATGCTGTACGTCGCGACCAGCGGCGGCAACGCGCAGGACCCGATGAATCACGGCGGCAAGGTCCTACGCCTTCGCGACGACGGAAGCGTCCCGGACGACAATCCGTTCGTCGGCCAGGAGGGTTACCTGCCCGAGATCTACACGCTCGGCCATCGCAACTCGCTCGGCCTGACCGTGCATCCTGCGACCGGCGAGATCTGGCAGACCGAGAACGGCCCGAACGGCGGCGACGAGGTCAACGTGATCCGCGCGGGCCGCAACTATGGCTGGCCGCTCGTCAGCCTCGGCCGCACGTATCCGGGCCCGTGGCAGGCGGCCGACGCCGGCCCGACGCACGCGGGCTACGAGCCGCCGGTCGTCTACTGGACGCCAGCGATCGCGGTATCGGGCCTCACGTTCTACACCGGCGACGCGCTGCCGAAGTGGACGGGGGATCTCTTCGTCGGCGGCCTGCGCTACGGCGAGATCCCGGGCACCGGCCGGCTGGACCGCGTGCTGCTCAACCGGAACATGGAGGAGCTGCGTCGCGAGAGCCTGCTCGTCGAGCTGCGCCAGCGCATCCGCGACGTCGCGCAGGGACCGGACGGCCTGCTCTACGTCGTGACCGACGAGGACGAAGGCGCGGTGCTGCGCATCGAGCCGGCGAAATGACGTTCGCGCCGCGGGGCCTGCCGACCGGCGGCCCCGCGGCGCGATGAGGCCGATGCGGCTCTACTGCGGCACGAGCGGTTTCTCCTTCAAGGAATGGAAGGGGCCGTTCTATCCGGCCGGGCTCAAAGCCGACGAAATGCTGTCGTACTACGCGTCGCGCCTGCCCGCCGTCGAGATCAACAACACGTTCTATCGCCTGCCCGATCGCGCGCTGCTCGACCGCTGGCGGGACCAGGTCCCCGAACACTTCCGCTTCGCGGTCAAGACGAGCCGCCGCATCACGCACATCAAGCGGCTCAAGGACTGCGACGACGAGGCCGCGCGGTTCTTCGACGCGATCGACGCGCTCGGCGGCCGCCTCGGCTGTGTGCTCGTGCAGCTCCCGCCGCAGTTCCGAGTCGACGTCGAGCGGCTCGAGCGGTTTCTCGAGCTCGTGCCGGAGGGCGTGCCCGCGGCATTCGAGTTTCGGCACGCGTCGTGGCAGGACCAGGCCGTCCGCGACGTGCTCGCATCGAGAGGCGCGGCGTGGGTCACGGTCGACGAAGAGGATGCGGAGCCCGGCACGCTGCCGCGCACGGCCGGCTTCACGTACTTGCGCCTCCGGGCACCCGGCTATACGCCCGCGTCACTCGAGCGCTGGCTCGACGCGTGCGCAGGCTTCGAGCGCGCGTTCGTGTTCTTCAAGCACGAGGATGAGGCGCTCGGCCCGAAGCTCGCCGAGCAGATGCAGGCCAAAGCCGAAGGGCGCTGACGCCCTCTTCCGTTACGCGCTCGCCGCCTGGCGGCCGCGCTTCTTCTTCGACGTCTTCTTCGCGGAGGACGAAGCAGCCTCGCGCTCGGCCGGCGCACGCAGGCTCGCCTTCAACGCCTCCATCAGATCGATGATCTTGTGCTCGGCCTCGGGCGCCGTCGCCGCGCTCGAGATGTCCTCGCCCTCGATCTTTCGGTTGATCAGCTCCAGCATTCGCGCGCGGACCTCGTCGCGATACCGCGTCGGCTCGAACTTCTCACCCGCGCCCTGCGCGATCAGCGCCTTCGCGAGCTCGAGCTCCGCCTCGCGGAGCTCCACGGTCTCGAGGGGCACCTCCGAGAACGGGCGGATCTCGTCGGCGAAGTAGAGCTGCTCGAGCAGAAGCCCTTCGCCGATCGGCCTGACCGCGACGACGTGCATCCGGCCGCGCGCCGCATAGCGTCCGATCGCGATGCGCTTCGTGTCCTTCAGCGCCTGCGACAGCAGCCGATACGCCCGCGCGCCGCCCTTGTCGGGTCCGAGGTAATAAGCCTTGTCGAAGTAGATCCGATCGACGCTGTTGTCCGGCAGGAACTCGTCGATCTCGATCGAATGCGTGCTCGCCGCCTCGAGCGCCTTGAGCTCTTCCTGCGTGAAGAGCACGTACTGGTCCTTCGCGAACTCGTAGCCCTTGACGATCTCCTCCTTCGGGACGACCTCGCCGGTACGAGCCGAGACGAGTTGCTGCTTCACGCGCGATCCGTCGCGCCGATCGATCTGGTTGAAGCGGATCGCGACCGACGTCTCCGCAGCCGAATAGAGCTTGACCGGGATCGACACCAGTCCGAATGCGATCGTCGCGGATCCGAGGGCTCGCGCGGGCATTCGCGGATCATATATGCTCCGTGCGATGGCCGCAACAAAAACCGAAAGTGGATTAGCCACTTACCGGGAAAAGCGAAAGCCGGGCTCAACTCCGGAGCCGTTCGGAGCCACGAAGCCGCCGGCATCCCGCTTCGTCGTGCAGCTCCATGCCGCCCGTGCGCGGCACTACGACTTCCGTCTCGAGCACGCGGGCGTGCTGCTGTCATGGGCCGTTCCGAAGGGGCCGTCGCTCGATCCGGCGGACAAGCGCCTCGCGGTTCGCGTCGAGGATCACCCGATCGATTATGTCGACTTCGAGGGCGTGATCCCGGAAGGCAACTACGGCGCAGGCGCGGTGATCGTCTGGGACCGCGGCCGCTTCGAGCCCGCGAACGACTTCGACGCGGGGCTCGAGTCCGGGAAGCTGCTGTTCGACCTCTACGGCTACAAGCTCCGCGGCCGCTGGACGCTCGTGAAGACGAAGCGGGGCGCGAAGGACTGGCTGCTGATCAAGGAGCGCGACGCGTACGTGCGGCAAGGCGACGCGGCTCGCCTGCCCGACGACTCGGTGCTGTCCGGCCGCACCGTCGAGCACGTCGCGAGCGGCGTCGACGATACGAAAGCGCTCGCCGACGCGTGCCGCCTGGCGGGGGCGAAGCCGGCCAGTGCCCGCATCGCGGCCGTGCGGCCGATGCTCGCAACGCCGGGGAAGCCCTTCAGCGATCCCGGCTGGGTCTTCGAGATCAAGTACGACGGTTACCGGCTTCTGTGCGGCAAGGAGGCGGGGCGCGTGCGCCTCGTCTCGCGGAGCGGGCGCGACCTGACCGACGTCTTCCCGGACGTCGCCGAGGCCGTCGCCGCCCTGCCCTACGACTCGTTCCTGCTCGATGGCGAGGTCGTCGTGCACGGCCCGGACGGCCTGCCGAGCTTCTCCGCGCTTCAGCAACGGGGCCTCCTGACGCGCCGGGCCGACATCGCGCGGGCGGCCGTGCGGCTTCCGGCGACGCTCTACGCGTTCGACCTGCCGCTCGCCGCAGGCCACGACTTGAGGCCGCTGCCGCTCGTCGAGCGCAAGCGCCTGCTCGCGACGGTGCTGCCGAGCGTCGGCGCGATCCGCTACTCCGAGCACATCCCGGCCGACGGCGAGCGGATGTTCGCCGAGATCGGCAAGCTCGGCGTCGAAGGCATCGTCGGCAAACGCGCGGACTCCCCGTACGTGAGCCGGCGCTCCGCCGACTGGATCAAGATCAGCACGCGAACGGGCGACGACTTCGCGGTCGTCGGCTGCCTGCCGCCGAAGTCCGGCGGGCAGCCGTTCGGCGCGCTGCTCCTCGCGCAGCGCGCCGCCGACGGCTGGCGCTACGCGGGCCGCGTCGGCAGCGGCTTCTCGGCGCGCGACTTCGCGAGCCTCGGTGCGAAGCTCGCCGCCGCGGCGTCCGCGCCGCCGCCGGCGGGCGCCGACGACGAGTCGCGCGACGCGCGCTGGCTCGAGCCGTGCGCCGTCGTCGAGGTGCGCTTCAAGTCCCGCGGCGCGAACGGCCGGCTTCGCCAGCCGGTGTTCGTCGGGCTACGGGACGACAAGGCGCCGGAAGACTGCCGTGCGCCGTCGGACGACGAGCCGCCCGGCGCCGCGCTCGACCCGCCGGAGGCGTCGACGGACGTGCGGTCCCGGCGGACGGTGAAGGTCACGAACCGCGACAAGCTCTTCTGGGCCGACGACGGCTACACGAAGGGCGATCTCGTCGACTACTACGTCGCGATCGCCCCGTACCTGCTGCCCTATCTCGCGAATCGGCCGCTCGTGCTGACGCGGTATCCGGACGGGATCGACGGCAAGTCGTTCTACCAGAAGGACGCGCCGGAGTTCGTCCCGGACTGGCTGCGGCTCGAGACGTTGTGGAGCGAGAGCTCGGAGCGCGATATCCGCTATTTCGTGATCGAGGACGACGCGGGGCTCGCCTACGTCGCGAACATGGCGTCGATTCCGCTGCACGTCTGGTCGAGCCGCATCGGCAGCCTCGAGCGGCCCGACTGGTGCATCCTCGATCTCGACCCGAAGGGCGCGCCGTTCGAGCACGTCGTGCGCGTCGCCCGTGAGATCCACGCGCTCTGCGACGAGGTCGGCCTGCCGAGCTACCCGAAGACGAGCGGATCGACCGGGCTGCACGTGCTGATCCCGCTCGGTGCCCGGTACACGCACGAGCAGAGCCGCTCGATGGCGGAGCTTTTGGCCCGCTGGGTCGTCCGTAGGCTCCCCGACATCGCGACGATCAGGCGACAGGTGCAAGCGCGCGACGGCAAGGTCTACATCGACTATTTGCAGAACGGGCACGGGCGGCTGCTCGTCGCGCCGTACAGCGTCCGCCCGGTCCGTGGCGCGACGGTCTCGATGCCGTTACGCTGGGAGCAGGTGACGTCGCGGCTCGACATGCGGCGCTATACGATCAAGACGGCCCCGCGGCTCCTCGCGAAGCAGAAGGCGGATCCTCTCGCCGGCGTGCTGCGCGAAGCCGCGGATCTGCCGGCCGCGCTCGATCGGCTCGCACGACTCTTGAGCGCACGCTGATGGCTCACTTGATGGAGAGCGCGAAGACCGCCCGCGCGAAGTGCCGCGGATGCAATGGGCGGATCGAGAAGGGCGACATTCGCTTCGGCGAGCGTGTGCCGAACGTCTTCGGCGACGGCGAGACGACGCTGTGGTTCCATCTGCGCTGCGCGGCGTACAAGCGTCCCGAGCCGTTCCTCGAGACGCTGCCGGGGCACGAGAACGAGATCGACGACGCGGAGGCGCTCGCCGAGGCCGCGCGCGCCGGCATCGCGCATCGCAGGCTGCCGCGGCTCAACGGCGCCGAGCGCGCGCCGACGGGCCGCGCGCGCTGCCGGTGCTGCCGGCAGACGATCGAGCGCGGCTCGTGGCGGCTCGCGCTCGTGTATTTCGAGGAGTACCGATTCGAGCCGTCGGGTTTCATTCATGCCGGATGCGCGTCCGAGTACTTCGGCACGGCGGACGTGATCGAGCGCATTCGCTATTTCTGTCCGGACCTGAACGAGCAGGAGCTCGAGTCGCTGCGGATCGCGTGCAGCGAGAAACGACAAGGAGGTTCCGAAGGCGATGCCGACGAATGACACATGGAAGGGGCTTCCGTGCGGACTGCTCGCGGCGGGCCTCGCGCTCGCGCACTTGCCCACGGCGCTCGCGGATCCGGACAGCCCGCCCGAGCGCGCGCTCGCCGATTACGTCGCCGCGCCCGACACCAGCTACGCGTGGCGCGTGCACGCGCGCCATACCGTTCCCGGCGCCGAGATCGTCGAGCTCAGGCTGATTTCGCAGACGTGGCGCGGCATCGAGTGGCGGCACCGCCTCCATCTCGTCAGGCCCGACACGCTCGAAGCCGATGCAGCGCAGGGATTTCTCTTCATCGGCGGCGGCCGCTGGCGCGACAGCTACGACGCGCAAACCGAAACCGTGCTGCCCGACGATGCTGCAATCTTCGTCGAGCTCGCCCGGAGGCTCGGCACCGTCGTCGCGGTCGTCGGCCAGGTGCCGTTCCAGCCGATCTTCGACTTGCGCGAGGACGACCTGATCGCGCACACGTTCGTCGAGTATCTCGAATCCGGCGACGCCGAGTGGCCGCTGCTCCTGCCGATGGTCAAGTCGGCGGTCCGGGCGATGGACGCGACGCAGGCGTTCGCGCGCGACGAGTGGCAGGTCGATCTCGAGCGCTTCACGGTCGCGGGCGCGTCGAAACGCGGCTGGACGACGTGGCTCACGGGCGCCGTCGACCCGCGGGCGGCGACGCTCGTGCCGCTCGTGATCGACGCGTTGAACCTCGCGGAGCACATGCCGCACCAACGCGCCGCATGGGGCACGCCGTCCGAGCAGATCGCGCCTTATACGCGCCGCGGGCTCGACGGCGTCCTCGAGAGCGATGCGGGCGAGGCGCTGCGCCGCATCGTGGACCCTTACAGCTACAGGCAGACGCTGACGCAGCCGAAGCTGATCGTCCTCGGCACGAACGACGAGTACTTCCCGCTCGACTCGCTGAACCTCTACTGGGACGGTCTGCCCGCGCCGAAGCACGTGCTCTACCTGCCGAACCAGGGGCACGACGCGAAGGACTTCGCGCGGCTGATTCCCGCGATCGCGGCCGCGCATCGGCATGGCGCGTCCGGCGTGCCGCTGCCCGAGCTCGAATGGGAGCTCTCGCGAAGCAACGGCGACGCGCGGCTTTGCGTGCGCGCGGAGCCGAGCCCGATCGCGGTGACGCTCTGGTCGGCCGTCAGCGAGGACACGGATTTTCGCGACGAGCGCTTTGCGCCGCGCGAGGCCGCGCGCGAAGGCGACCGGTTCGTCGCGACCGTCGAGCCGCCCGCCGAGGGTTTCACGGCCGTGTTCGCCGAGGCGCTGTTCGACGCGGAGACCGGCCCTTACATGCTGTCGACGAACGTGCAGCTCCTCGGCCCTTCCGGGGCGCCTGCATTCGCTGCGACCGCGCTCGACGGGCACAACGGCGTCTGCTCGGGAGGTTGAGCTCGAAGCCCCGACGGTCGCCGTGGCATGCGCCTTGCAAAACGGACGCGGTCAGCCGCCGCGGAGAAAGAGCGATGAAATGGCCGATCAGGCTCGCCGCCTCCGCGCTCGTCTCGATCGCGCCGGTTGCGGTCGCGCTCGGGCCGGTCGCGGGTCTCGCACAGGACGACACCGCCGTCGCCGTCCTCGATCCGCGTGCGCGCAGCGTCTCGGCGGAGGAGCTCGAGACGTTCGCGGACATCTTCGTCGACATCGAGAAGCTTTCGACACAGTACGAGATGGACCTCGCGGGTGTCGAAAGCGAGCAGGAAGCCGCGCGCCTGCGCGCGCGTCTCGCGCGTGACGAGCGGGAGACGATCGAGCGGCACGGCTGGACCGAGGCGAAGTACGACGAGATCAACGAGATCGTCGACGCGAATCCCCCGCTTCTCACGCGCGTCCTCGCGCTGATCGACGAGCGCTCCGCGCCGTAAATCGTGTCAGACACATTTTCCCGCGGGAAAATGTGTCTGACACGATTTTCGCCGACTACATCTGCTCGACCGTGCCGATGCCGAGCAGCCCGAGCCCCATTTGCAGCGTCCGCGCCGTGACGTCGGCGAGCCTGAGCCTGCTGTCGCGCAGCCGCGCGTCCGGCGCGGCCAGCACCGGGCAGCGCTCGTAGAAGCGGTGGAAGGCCGACGCGAGCTCGTAGAGGTAATTGCAGAGCCGATGCGGCTCGAGCGACTCGCCGACCGAGCGCACCGCCTGCGGAAACCTCAGCAGCTCGACCGCGAGCGCGCGCTCCGCGTCCTCCGCGACGACGATCTCGGCCGCGGCATTCGGGTCGATCCCCTCCTCGCGGGCCTTCCGGAACATCGAGCGGATCCGCACGTAGGCGTTCTGCAGATACGGCGCCGTGTTGCCTTCGAGCGCGAGCATCCGGTCCCAGTCGAACACGTAGTCGCGGATACGCTCGGTCGAGAGGTCCGCGTACTTCAGTGCGCCGACGCCGACGACGTGCGCGATCCGGCGCTTCTCGTCCTCGGATCGGTCCGGGCTCTTCTCATGCACGATCGCGTACGCTCGCTCCTCGGCCTCGTCGATCACCTCGCCGAGCCGGACGATGTCGCCGGATCGCGTCTTGAACGGCTTTCGGTCCGGACCGAGGATCGTGCCGAACGGCACGTGATCGAGGCGCACCGACTCGTCCGCCCAGCCGACCTGGCGCAGCGTCTGGAAGACCATCGCGAAATGCTGCGCTTGCCGGGCGTCCGTGACGTAGACGATCCACTGCGCCCCCAGCACGCGCAGGCGATAGCGCGCGGCGGCGAGGTCCGTCGTCGCATAGAGATACCCTGCGTCGCGCTTCCGCACGATCATCGGCAGCGGCTCGCCGTCGCGCCCCTTGAACCCTTCGGGATACACGACGAGCGCGCCTTCGCTTTCCTCGAGAAGCCCGGCCTTGTCGAGCTCCTCGATGACCGCGTCGAGATCGTCGTTGTACGTGCTTTCGCCGCGGTACTCGAGCAGCGTGCGATCGATGTCGAGACGCTCGTAGAGCGCATCGAAATACCGCTTCGACAGCGCGACGAGCTCGCGCCACGCGGCGAGCGTTGCCTCGTCGCCCCGCTGCAGCGCAACGACGCGGAGCCGCGCGCGCTCGGCGAACTCGGGATCTTCGTCGAAGCGCCGCTTCGCGTCCTGGTAGAACGCGTTCAAGTCTGCGATCTCGAGGCGCTCGATGCCGCCTGTCTCGGTCAGATGCTGGATCAGCATGCCGAACTGCGTGCCCCAGTCGCCGAGATGGTTCTGTCCGATCACGTCGTGCCCGATGAAGCGCAGCACGCGTGCGATCGCATCGCCGATGCACGTGGAGCGAATGTGCCCTACGTGCATTTCTTTCGCGACGTTCGGACCCGAGTAGTCGACGACGACCTTCTTCGGCGCATCGACCCTCGGCACGCCGAGCCGCTCGTCGGCGTGCGTCGCAGCGATGCGCTCGGCAAGCGCCGACGCGGAGACGGTCATGTTGATGAAGCCGGGACCCGCGATCTCGACGCGCTCGAACATCTCCTGAGCCTCGAGCGCGTCGACGATCCGCTCGGCGACGTCGCGCGGCTTCTGCTTCAGCGACTTCGCGAGGCTCATTGCGACATTCGCCTGATAGTCGCCGAAACGGGGATCCGTCGACGGCCGGACGAGCGGATCCGTGTCGCGGTACGCGTCGCCGAACGCCTTCGCGAGTGCGGCACGGAACCGTAGCTCGATCGCCGTCTGTAGATCCGTCATGATCTGGTCCTCGTTCGTTCAAGCCGACGCCGTCCGTGGCGCCTTCGTCGAATGAAATGGCGGCCGGCGCGGCACGCTCGCTGCGCCGGGCCGGCTTCCAGAATATCGCGAGTCTAGGCCCAGTTTCGCGCGCGCTCGACGGCCTTTTGCCAGCTCGCGTAGAGCCGCGCGCGCTCGGCCTCGGGCATCCGCGGCTCCCAGCGGCCGCCGTCGCGCCGATTACGACGCAGCCCGTCGACGTCGGGCCAGAAGCCTACCGCGAGTCCCGCCGCATACGCCGCGCCGAGCGCCGTCGTCTCGAGGATCTCGGCCCGCGTGACCGGCACGCCGAGCACGTCGGCCTGAAACTGCATCAGCAGGCCGTTCTCGACCATGCCGCCGTCGACTCGCAACGTCGTGAGCGCGATGCCGGAATCCCGCTCCATCGCCTCGACGACCTCGCGCGTCTGATAGGCCGTCGCTTCGAGCGCGGCCCGTGCGACGTGGCCGCGATTCGAATAGCGCGTGAGGCCGACGATCGCGCCGCGCGCGCTGGGATCCCAGTGCGGCGCGAAGAGCCCCGAGAACGCGGGCACGAAGTATACGTCGCCGTTGTCGTCGACGCTCCTCGCGAGCGCCTCGACGTCGCGGCTCCGCTCGATCAGGCCGAGGTTGTCGCGGAGCCACTGGACGACGGAGCCCGCCACCGCGATCGAGCCTTCGAGCGCGTAGGCCGCGCGCTCGGCGCCGAAGCGATACGCGACCGTCGTGATCAGGCCGGCCTTCGACGGCACGGGCTCCGCGCCCGTGTTCATCAGCAGGAAGCAACCCGTGCCGTACGTGTTCTTCGCGTCGCCCGGCTCGAAGCACGCTTGTCCGACGAGCGCTGCCTGCTGATCGCCGAGGATGCCGGCGAGCGGGATGCCCGCGAGCGGCGACGGGGACGCGATCGGTCTGTAGATTTCGCTCGACGACACGATCCGGGGCAGGATCGCGCGGGGGATCTCGAACGCCTCGAGCAGCTCGTCGTCCCAGTCGAGCGTCGCGAGGCTCATGAGCTGCGTGCGGCTCGCGTTCGTCACGTCCGTGACGTGGAGCCCGCCGCGCGGGCCGCCGGTGAGGTTCCACGCGATCCACGAGTCCATCGTCCCCGCGAGCACGTCGCCCGCTTCCGCGCGCTCGCGCGCGCCCGGAACGTGCTCCAGCAGCCAGCGGAGCTTCAGCGCGCTGAAGTAGGTCGCGAGGGGGAGCCCCGTCTTCGCCCGAAAGCGGTCCTGGCCGCCTTCCTCGGCGAGCCGCCTGACGTCGTCGGCGACGCGCGTGTCCTGCCACACGAGCGCGTTCGCGAGCGGCGCGCCGGTCCGCGCGTCCCACAGGACGATCGTCTCGCGCTGATTCGTGATGCCGACGGCGGCCACGTCCGCAGGCGCAGCGTTCGCGTCGGCGAGCGCCCGTGAAATGACCTCGTCGGTGTTACGCCAGATCTCGGCCGCGTCGTGCTCGACCCATCCCGGACGTGGGCAGATCTGCGCGTGCTCCCTCTGCGCGAGCGCAACGATGTGGCCGTTCTCGTCGAACAGGATGAAGCGGCTGCTCGTCGTGCCCTGATCGATTGCGCCGATGTAGCGCGACATAGGCTCGTTCCTCCGCGCGGGCGCGCTTCGCGCGTCGATGGGAATGGCGAAACGAATGATACCGGGACGCGCGGTGTGCCGCAGATAACGGCGATGCGATTATGGCGAATGCCGACAAACGGCGATCTGCACGCGGGATTCGTCCCGTGAACGGCTCGCCCGAATGACCACCGTGCGAGCGGCGATGCGAAAGCCGCTCAACGTGAGGAGCCCCTCGAGCTCCCGCGGAAAAGACACCAGAAACCGACCGGGCCGGGCCCGAAGAGGCGGTCGTAGTGGCGACCGTCCCGGTAGATCGCGGCGATGTCGTCCGCGTCTCGCCGCCCCGAAGACGGCGTGACTTTCTCCATCGGCAGTGCGCTCCGCGCCGGCTGTCGTCGCGGGACCGGTCGCGACTATCAAGTCGACCGTACACGACGACGCCGGCGCGCTACGTCAGGTAGAAAGGACGCTTTCGGGGACGGACGCGAACGCCCTCATCTAGGCGAGCGCGGTCCCGAAAAGCGCCAGCATCCGATTCCACCCGCGCTCGGCCTGCGCCGCATCGTGCACGGCCGAATCGGTCGTCATCCACGAGTGATTCGCCGGATAAACCTCGATCTCGGCCGGCACGCCCGCTTCGTCGAACGCGGAGCGCAGCACGTTCTTCGCTTCCGGCTCGCGTGCGTCGTCGTCCTGCGCGATCGCGATCAGGAACTGCGCGGACAGACGCGGGACGAGCAGATGCGGGCTCGTCGGCTCATCGGTGACGAGCCGAACGCCGTGGAAGGACGCGGCCGCCCCGACGCGCTCGGGGAACTCGGCCGCCGTGCGGAACGATGCCGGACCGCCGAGGCAGAACCCGATCGTGCCCATCTTGCGGTCGTCCGCGACCTTCTCGTGCGCATCGAGCCACTCGATCGCGGCGACCGCGTCGGTCCGCTCGGTCTCGGGCGACAGATCGGCGAGCAGCGGACCGAGCACCGACATCGTGTTGCCCTGGCGCGGATCGGTGTTGTCGGGCAGCACCTGACCGCGCTGCTTCCGGTAGTACGGGTTCACGACGAGCACAGAGTAGCCGTGCTCGGCGAGGCGCGTCGCCATCTCGCGATACGCGCGGCGCATGCCGCGTGCGTCCGGCCAGATCACGACGCCCGGATGCGCGCCTTCAGTCGGGTGCGCGAAGTAGCAGTCGGCCGTGCCATCAGGCGTCGGCACGTCCACTTCCAAGAACTCGACCTCGAGCGCGTTCGCTGCCTTCGGCAGCAGCATCACGGCCCCGGCCGCCGCCGCCAGGGCGCCGAAGCGCCGACGTGTCATGGCCGCGATGCGGCGTTCCCTCGCAAACGTGAATTCGTCGCACATATCCTTGTCCGCTCCAAATAAGCGTTACGTTGAAATGTGTCAGGCACCGTTCTTGGGGTCAGAGCCCTTTTACTCAGTCTAGGCGAGATGCGTCAGATCAATTCGCAACGTTCGGTCGCCTAGACTGAGCAAAAGGGCTCTGACCCCGAAACGGTGTCTGACACGAAAGTCAGTCGCGCAGCCGGAACGCGAAGAGCGCGCTGCCGGCCGCGATCGTCACGTACTGCCGGCCGTTCACTGCATACGTCATCGGACCCGCATTGATCTGTCCGCCGAGCGACTGCTTCCACAAGAGCTCGCCGGTCCTCGCGTCGAGCGCGAGGAAGTAGCCTTCGCGGCCGCCGCCGAACACGAGATCGCCTGCCGTCGACAGCACGCCGGCCCACGTGATATCGGCCATGCGGTGCTCCCACACGGGATCGAGCGTGCTCGGATCGTACGCGCGGATCACGCCGTAGGCCTCGTTCTCGTTGTTGAAGAACGGCTCGAGGTTCACCTGCCCCATCGCCGTCTGCCGGCGGTTCACGCCGTTCGCCTGCGGGAACTGCCCCTCGATGCCGACGATCGACGAGTTCTCCCAATGAGACACGTAGTAGAGCCCGGTCTTCGGGCTGAACGACGGCGGCTGCCAGTTGATCGCGCCGTGGACGTGCGGGTAGAAGACCTTCGCTTCCCTCGTCACCTCCATGTCCGGCTTGCGGATCAGGCGGCCCTTTTCGTCGAAGCCGGCCCACCAGTTGTGGACGACGTAGGGCTTGCCGTGCAGGAACTCGCCGGTGACGCGGTCGAGCAGATACATGATCCCATTGCGGTTCGCCCAGAGCATCACCTTGCGCGGCTCGCCGCGCCATTCGATGTCGGCGAGCACGGGCACCTGCGTCGCGTCGTAGTCGAGCTCGTCGTGCGGCGTGAACTGGTAATACCATTTGAGCTCGCCGGTATCGACATCGAGCGCGACGACCGAGTCGCTGTAGAGGTTGTCGCCGAGCCGCGTACTGCCGTCCCAGTCCGGCGCAGGATTGCCGGTGCCCCAGAACGCGAGGTTCGTCTCCGGATCATAGGCCGCCGCGTTCCAGACGGCCGCGCCGCCCGTCATCCACGAGTCGCCGAGCCACGTATCGTTGCCGAACTCGCCGGGCCCGGGAATCGTATAGAAACGCCAGACCTCCTCGCCGGTCTTCGCGTCGAAGGCCGAGATGTGCGCGCGGATGCCCATGTCGCCGCCCGCCGTGCCGACGATCACCTTGTCCTTGATCACGTTCGGCGACATCGTGATCGAGAAGCGATCGGCCGCCTCGGCGACCTTCGTTTTCCAGACGAGCGTGCCGCTCTTCGCGTCGATGGCAAGCAGGTACGCGTCGATCGTGCCCATGTAGAGCGTATCGCCGAGGATCGCGAGCCCGCGGTTCACGCGCCCGCAGCAAAGGCGCGCGTCGGGCGACGGCTCGTGGTGATAGGTCCAGAACACGCGGCCGGTCTCGGCATCGAGCGCGACCACGTCGTTCGGCGCCTGTACCGTGTACAGCACACCGTCGACGGCGAGCGCAGTGGCCTCGAATTTCTCGAGCGAGCGCGCCTGCCAGATCCACGCGAGCTCGAGGTTCTGGACGTTCCCCGCATTGATCTGGTCGAGGGGGCTGTAGCGCTGGTTCGACAGCGTCCGCGAGTAGCTCAGCCAATTGTGCGGCTCGGCGTCCGCGTTCAGGATCCGCTCGAACGTCACTTCGGCCGAGAGCGGCACTGCCGCGAGGACTCCCGCAGCGAGAACGAAGGTCTTGTGCACGAGTGCTTTCATCGCGTCGCTCCGCCGGTAAGGCTCGCAAGGTAGCTCACGAGATCGGCGATCTCTTGAGCCGTCAGCTTGTCCTTGAACGAAGGCATCGGCGACTCGGCGAAACCGTGCTCGACGAGATCCGCCTTGTCGAACGAGCGCAGCCGCTCATCCTCGTCCATGATCTGCACGGTGAACGAGTCGTGGTTCAGCAGACGGCCCGTGATCGGCTCGCGGCCCTTCGGTGTGACTCTGTAGAAGCGGTTCTGCGGCAGCACCTCCGCCTGCGGATCGAGCAGCGACTGCTCGAGCTCGGCGGCGCGGCGCACCGATCCGATCGCGGACAGGTTCGGACCGAGCCGCGAGCCGCGCCCGGCGATCTGGTGACAGTCGAGGCAGCCGCCCTTCCCTTCGAACAGCGCCTGGCCGCGGATCGGGTTGCCCTCGAGCGCGGTTTGACCGCTCGGCATCGAGCGCAGGTACGCGACGATCTCTCGCGCCTGCTGCTCGGACATGTTCGGCGTCGGCGGCATCGGCGTGTTCGGGATGCCGTTGAAGATGATTTGGACGATGTCGTCGTCCGTCAGCGGACGGCGGAAGACGCCGCGGCTGAAATTGATGCCGGCGATCAGATCGCCGTCCGGACCGTGACAGTTCGCACACACGGCCTGATAGGCCCGTGCACCGTCTTCGACGTCGTATGCCGTTTGATGCTGAGCGAATGCGAAAGGACCGGCAGCGAGCGAGCCGGCCGCGAACGCCGCGAAAGCCAGGAGCTTCGCGTTGACGCTGCGACGTCCGTCCCCCGTTCCCGATCGATCGATCCGCGCCTCTGACCTCTTCTCAGGGCGGCCTTGCACGCGCGTTCCCCCTCGTCGTGGGATGCCGGCATACTAACCGTCGGCGCGACGGCCAGGCAACGAGGGGCGCGGCCGGAAGGCGGCCCTGCGGCGGTCCAGGACGACCGCTCAGAACCAGAGCCTGATGCCGGCGACGACCCGCGTATCGTCCGGATCGCGCCCCGCCGCGCGCCGCAGGTCCGCGGTCTCCCCGAACGCCTTCTCGCGGACGACGCCGACATAAGGCGCGACCTCGCGCCGGACCTCGTAGCGAAGCCGCAGCGCGAGCTCGCCGCTCGAAAGCCCCCGTCCGAGGCCGCGCTCGCGGTCGGAGCTGCCGTACCAGTCGAGCTCGAGCGAGGGCTCGACGATCAGCCGCGGAGTGATCGCGAATTCCTGCGCGGCATCGACGCGCGCGGCGGAGCGTCCGCCTTCGCCGAGGTACGCGGTCGCCTCGAGCTCGAAGCCGTACGGCGCAAGCCCCTGAACGCCGAGCGCGGCCCACGTCCGGCTCGGGTTCGGCTCGAAGTCGTGCCGCGCGCCGGCGACGATCTCCCACCAGCGCGCGATCGCGATGCCGGCGAAGAGCTCGACGTCCGCATGCGCCGTGGCGCCGCCCAGGTGCTCGCCTTTGCTGCGGAGCCAGACGCGGCGCAGGCTCCGACCGACCCACGCCTCGACGTCCCAGTCGAGCCGTTCCGCTCCGTGCGCCTCCGCGGCCTCGAGGCGATCGATCAGCACGAACGAATTGAACGGATCCTCGTGCGTGCCGTGACCGCCGCGCACGTCGCCGAGATCGGGGAATGCGGCCGCGCGCTGCTCGGCCGTGATCGGCGGGACGACGTACCCCGCATCCCCGCCGCCCGCCGCGTGATCTGCGCCGTGCGTCTGACCGGCGTGCGGCGAGTCACCGACGCTCTGCGCCTGATCGGCCCGCTGGGAGTGGTCGACACTGCGCGCCTGATCGGCGTGCTGGGAATGATCGACGCCGTGCGCATGATCCTGCGCGAAGACGCCGAACGGAGAGATCGCGAGCGCGATCGCGGCAGCGATGGCCGTCCGCGGCGCGCGGCGGAGGCCACGCCCGCAACGATCACGCATCGACGCGCACCTCGCGGAACATCCCCGCCTCCATGTGATAGAGCAGATGGCAGTGATACGCCCAGCGGCCGAGCGCGTCGGCCGTTACGCGATACGCGCGGCGCGTGCCGGGCGGCATGCTCACCGTATGCTTGCGCACGTGGAATCTTCCCGCCTCGTCCTCGACGTCGCTCCACATCCCGTGCAGGTGGATCGGATGCTCCATCATCGTGTCGTTGACGAGCACGATGCGGACGCGCTCTCCGTAGCGCAGCTCTAACGGCTCGGCGCGCGAGAACGGGACGCCGTCGAACGACCACAGGTAGCGCTTCATGTGGCCGGTCAGATGCAGCTCGAGCGTGCGGCCCGGCTCGCGACCGTCCGGATCGCCGGCGAGCGTTCGAAGGCTCGCGTACGTCAGCACCCGGCGTCCGTTGCCGCGGAGCCCGATTCCAGGATCGTCGAGTCGCGCGGACGGCGCCGCCGTCTGCATGTCGACCGCCGGATTACGCCGCTCCGATTCCGGGTGGTGCTGCGGCGCCGTGCTCGCGGCGGTGTCCGCCGCCGCGTGTCCCCCCGAGGTCTGTCCCGCATCGTGGCCCGCATGCGCCGCCGCATCGCCGTGCGTATCGGCATCATGCGTATCGGTCGACGGTGCATCGGCGCCGTGCGTCGCATGCCGATGCCCGACGTCTGCCATGCTGAGGAACACGATCCGGTCCATCTCGGGCACGGGCGCGGCGAGCCCTTTGCGCACCGCGAGCGTCCCGCGCGCGTAGCCCGAGCGGTCCAGCGACTGAGCGAAGATCGTGAACGCGTCGGCGCCGGCCGGCCGCACGATCACGTCGAGCGTCTCCGCCGCGCCGATCCGGAACTCGTCGACCGTCACCGGATGCACGTTCTGGCCGTCCGCGGCGACGACGGTCATCTCGAGGCCCGGGATCCGCACGTCGAAGTAGCTCATCGCCGACCCGTTGATGAACCGAAGCCTCACGCGCTCCCCAGGCCGGAAAAGGCCGGTCCAGTTCCCGTCCGGCGGCGTGCCGTTCAGCAGATACGTGTAGCCCGCCGCGTGCGCGCCGATGTCCGCGAGGTCCGACGGCGACATTCGCATCCGGGCCCACTCGAGGCGCTCGCGCAGCGCGTCTCCGAAGCCGTCGCCGCGGGAGCGCGCGACGAAGTCGGCGAGCGTCGGTCCGTTGAAATTGAAATAGTGCGGCTGCTTCTTCAGCAGCTTGTAGAGCGCAAACGGATCGCGGTCCGTCCAATCGGACAGCATCACGACGTGCTCGCGGTCGTATTGGAACGGTTCGGGCTCGAGCGGATCGATGATCAACGGCCCGTAGACCCCGAGCTGCTCCTGAAAGCCCGAATGCGCGTGATACCAGTACGTGCCGCTCTGTCTGACCGGGAAGCGATAGACGTAGGAGCCTCCGGCCGGAATCCCGGCAAAGCTCAGGCCCGGGACGCCATCCATGTTCGCGGGGAGCAGGATTCCGTGCCAATGGATCGACGTCGTTTCCTGCAGCCGGTTGTGAACGCGCAGCGACACGACGTCCCCTTCGCGCCAGCGAAGCAGCGGGCCAGGCAGCGAGCCGTCGACGAGCACGGCCGTGCGTCGCGCGCCGGTCAGGCTCACCGGGTGCGAGTCGATCGTCAGCTCGCCGACGGCACCCCTTGCGACGGCGGGGCTCGTCCCGCCCGCGAGCACCCAGCGCGGCGCCAACGCCGCGCTGCCCACGACGAGGCCGCCCGCGGCCAGCCCCTCGAGGAAGCGGCGCCTCGACAGTCGATCGATTCGCTCGTGCGTCACTCCGCCCTCCCGCGACCGAGCTCGACGTTCACCGTAGCCCTTCCCATGGTGTCAAGGTCAACCGGCGGCATCGACCGTGCTTTCCCGGCTGCGAGCGACTACCGGTACGCTCAACCGATCTCGCCTTCCAGCGCCTCGGCCGTCTCGAGCCACTCCTCCTCGGCCTTCTCGAGCAGGCGCTTCCGCTCGGCCTGCTCCTTCGCGAGCTCCGCGACCCGCGCGGCCTTGCCGTCCGAGTAGATCGACGGGTCGGCGAGCTCGTGCTCGATCTGGGCGAGCCGGCGGCGGTGCTCGTCGATCTCCTGCTCCAGGCGGCGCAGCCGATCGCGATAGGGCTTCTCGCGCGCGCGCCGGTCCGCGGCCTCGCGGCGGCGCTCGCGCTCGGACGCTGCGCTTCGTCCCGAGCGCGCATCGTTGCGTTCCGCACGCTGATCGCGATCCGTGCGCGCTGTGCTTCCATCCGAAAGCGACGCGAGCCAGCGCGCATAATCGTCGAGATCGCCGTCGAACGGCGCGACGCGTCCGTCCGCGACGCGCCAGAGCTCGTCGCACGTCGACCGAATCAGGTGCCGATCGTGCGACACGGTCACGACGGCGCCTTCGAACGACTGCAACGCGACCTCGAGCGCATGCCGCATCTCGAGGTCGAGGTGATTCGTCGGCTCGTCGAGCAAGAGCAGGTTCGGCTCGCGATACACGATCAGCGCGAGCGCGAGCCGCGCGCGCTCGCCTCCGGAGAAATTCCTCACGGGCTCGAAGACGCGATCGCCCCGAAACGCGAAGCCGCCGAGGAAGTTCCGCGCGTCCTGCTCGCCGAGCTTCGGATCGATCGCAACGAGATGCTGCATCGGGGACGCCGCGAGATCGAGTGCGTCGATCTGATGCTGAGCGAAGTAGCCGATCGCGAGATGCGGGCTCCGCAGCATCTCGCCGTCGAGCGCGTCGAGCTCGCCGGCGAGAAGCTTGATCAGCGTCGACTTGCCGGCGCCGTTCGGGCCGAGCAGCCCGATGCGCTGCCCCGGCGAGATGCCGAGATCGATCGCGCGGAGCACGGGACGGCCGTCGTAGCCGACGGCGACCTTGTCGAGGCGGATCAGCGGATCCGGCAGCCTCTGCGGCGTGCGGAACTCGAAGTCGAATCCCGCGTCCGCGTGGACCGGCGCAATCTTCGGCATCCGCTCGATCATCTTGAGCCGCGCCTGCGCCTGCCGCGCCTTGGTCGCCTTCGCGCGGAACCGGTCGACGAAGCTCTGCAGGTGCGCGATCCGCCGCTGCTGCGCCTCGTACGCGGCCGCCTGGGCCGCGAGCTGCGCCGCCCGCTGCGTTTCGAAGCTCGAGTAGCTGCCCGAATAGAGCTTCGCCTCGCCGCCCGCGAGATGGAGCGTGTGCGTCGTCGTCGCGTCGAGGAAGTCGCGGTCGTGCGAGATCACGAGCAGCGTGCCGCGATAGTCCGCGAGCGTGCGCTCGAGCCACAGCACGGCGTCGAGGTCGAGGTGGTTCGTCGGCTCGTCGAGCAGCAGCAGATCGGAGCGCTGCATCAGCGCTCGGGCGAGGTTGAGCCGCATGCGCCAGCCGCCGGAGAAATCCGCGACCGGACGTCCCTGCGCTTCGCTCGAGAAGCCGAGACCGTAGAGCATCGACCCCGCCCGTGCGCGCGCGGCATAGCCGTCGATCTCGCCGAGCCGCTCGTGCGCACGTGCGATGCCCGCCGCGTCCCCCGTCGCCTCCGCGCGGGCGAGCGCCCGCTCGACGTCGCGGAGCTCCGCGTCGCCGTCGAGCACGTAGTCGAGCGCCGACTGCTGAACCGCCGGCGTCTCCTGCGCGACCGACGCGATCGATGCGCCGCGCGGAACGAGCACGTCGCCTTCGTCGGGCGCGAGCTCGCCGAGCAAGAGCGCGAACAGGCTCGACTTGCCCGTGCCGTTCCGGCCGACGACGCCGACGCGCCAGCCGGGATGCACGGCGAGCGTCAGCCCGCGGATCAGCACGCGAGGCCCGCGGCGCAGGGTGATGTTGCTCAGGGTCAGCATGAGGGCGCGCAGTATCTCACGATCGATCGGGACCGACGATCGGACGGCTGCGCGATCCGCCACGCGAACCGACACGTATCCGGACTAGAATCGACGCGCGAAACCGCTCGGAGGAAGACGATGACCGGACCACGACGCTCGAGCCGACGGGGCCCACTCGCCGCTGCGCTCGGCGGCCTCGCCGTTCCGCTTTCGTTCGCGTGCGCGCAGACGCCGTCCGCGGCCACGTGCGACGTCGCGACGTTCGCCGCGCTCGACCTGCCGCGCACGCGGTTCCTGTCCGCGACCCCCGTCGACGACGACGAGCGCGCGCCGGCGCACTGCGTCGTCCGCGGCGCGGTCAACGAGCGCACGGGGCAGGACCGCAAGCCTTATGCGATCGGCTTCGAGATGCGGCTTCCGGACGACTGGAACGGCCGCTATTTCCATCAGCTGAACGGCGGCAACGACGGCACGATCGTCCCGGCCTACGGCAACCTGCAAGGCAATCAACCGGACAACGCGCTCATGCGCGGCTACGCCGTCCTGAGCACGGACTCCGGGCACGACGGCCGGGCGAACCCGGACGCCGGCCTCGTCGGCGGTAACGTCTTCGGCTTCGATCACGAGGCGCGTCTCGACTACGGGTACGCCGCGAACGTCACGCTGACGCCGATCGCGAAGGACGTCATCGAGGCGTACTACGGCCGCCGCCCCGACTTCTCGTACATGGTCGGCTGCTCGAACGGTGGCCGGCACGCGCTCGTCGGCGCGACGCGGCTCGCGGACGAATTCGACGGCTTCCTCGCAGGCGCGCCCGGCCACGATCTGCCGAAGGTCGCGCTGCAGCACGCGTGGGACGTGCAGAGCTTCGAGCGCGTGACCGGCGACGTTCGCACCGCGTTCTCGCGCGACGACATGCGCGTCCTCGCGGACGGCGTGCTCGAGCAGTGCGACGCGCTCGACGGCGCCGCCGACGGCATCGTCGGTGCGCTCGCCGCATGCCAGCAGACGTTCGAGCTCGCGCGGCTCGCGTGCCCCGACGGGAAGCGCGAAGGCTGTCTCGACGCAGCGCAGATCGACGCGCTCGAGCGTGCGTTCGCAGGCCCGACGTCGAGCGACGGCACGCCGCTCTACGCGCGCTGGTGGTACGACGCGGGCCTCGCGTCGAACGACTGGCGGAACTGGAAGCTCGAAAGCACGATCCCGGGATTCGACGGGCTGCCGCTGATCGCGACGCTCGGCGCGGGCTCGCTCGCGCAGATCTTCACGACGCCGCCGACGCGCCTCGACGGCACGGCCGAGGGACTCGTCGAGTACCTGCGCAACTTCGACTTCGACCGCGACGCGCCGAAGATCTTCGCGACGACGGAGGATTATCCCGTCGCCGCGATGGACTTCATGGCACCCACGGATTGGCGCGAGCCGAAGCTTGCGGAGCTGCAACGCGCCGGCGGCAAGGTCATCGTCTTCCACGGCGCGAGCGACGGCGCGTTCTCGATCGCATCGACGATCGACTGGTACGAGCGGCTCGCTGCGAACAACAATGGCGACGTCGGCGACTTCGCCCGCTTCTACGCCGTGCCGGGCATGGCGCATTGCAGCGGCGGCCCCGCGACCGATCGCTTCGATCTCTTCAGCGTGCTCGTCGATTGGGTCGAGCGGGACCGGCCGCCCGGCACCGTCGTCGCGACCGCGCGCGAGGACAATCCGGAGCGGCCGACCGACTGGAGCCCGAGCCGCTCGCGTCCGCTCTGCGAATGGCCGAAGGTCCCGCGCTACACCGGCAACGGCGACGTCGAGTCGGCTTCGAGCTTCGTCTGCGAGTGACGCCGCCGGGCGTCACTCCTCGACGGTGAACGCGAGGAGCACGTTGCCCGGCCGGCCGACGAATCCCGCGTCGCCCGAGAGCACGTAGAGCATCCCGCCCGCGACGACCGGGCCCGGGCCGTCGAACGACGCGCCGGTGCCCGGGACGCCGTTGACCGTCTCGAAGCTCTTGTTCGCGTCGAACGTCCAGATGACCTCGCCCGTTTCCGCGTCGTACGCGCGGAGGCCGCCGTCCGCGGAGCCCGAGAAGACTGCGCCCGGCACGGCCGTGACCGCGGCGGCCTGCGTCGGGCTGCAGCGCGGCCCCGGCGGCGAGCAGAGCAGCGGCTGCGGCGGCGTGTACCAGATCCGCTCGCCGGTCTTGATGTCGATCGCGTGGATGCCGCCGGTCTCCTCGTTGCCGTAGCCGCCGACGGCGACGTACATCCGGTCGCCTTCGACCGCGCTGCCCCAGACGCCGCCGACCGGCCCGCCGGGACCCGCGCGATAGCTCCACAACGTCTTGCCGCCGTCGTCCGGATCGAGGCCCCAGACCATGCCCGACTTCTGCGGGATCACGATGACGTCCTTGCCCTCCGACGTCGTCGTCAGGATCGGCGACGCGGAGAAGTCGAGGTCCGGCCCCTGCTCAGTCGGGCAATTCGGATTCTCGTCGTTGCCGTCGCAGCCGAGGAGCCAGACGTCGCGCGTGAACTGGTTCGTCCAGCGGACCTCGCCGGTCTCGAGATCGAACGCGACCACCGCGTCCGTCGTCGGCGGCGTCGTGCCGTCGTCGGCATACGCGGGCCCGGTGCCCGAGTAAATCAGGCCGCGCTTCGCGTCGATCGTCGGCGCGTTCCAGATGCCGACGCCTGCCGGCCCCCAGAGCGGCTGGCCGGCGCTGCTCGTGCCGCGCCGTTTCGGCTCCGGAATCGTATAGGTCTTCCAGACGATCTCGCCGGTCGCGGCGTCGACGGCCGTGAGGCTCCCGCGGAACGTGCAGCAGGCATAGTCGGGGCTCGCGCCCGTCATTGCCTCGTTGATGCCCGTCATCGGCACGTAAAGCCTGCCCTCGTAGAGCGTCAGCGCGCCGGTGCCTCGCACGCTCGGATGGTCCTCGACGCGCGTGCGCCAGATCTCCTCGCCCGAATCCGCGTCGAGCGCATAGACGTAGCCCTGCGAGTCGACGAAGTAGACGGCAAATCCGTCACGGCCGTCGGCGAACTCGTGCGGGCCTACGGACGTCGCGCTGCGCAGGCCTGCGACCGGGAAGAACTGCCAGTGCGTGCAACCGGTCTTCGCGTCGAGCGCGTAGACGGCGCCGGCCTGCGAGCCGACGAAGAGGCGCCCGCCTAGCACCGACGGCTGCCCGCGCGCCTGCTGCTCCTGCGGCAGACCGTACGCCCACGCGAGCTTCAGCTTCGGGACGTCGTCGACCGTGAGGCCGCCCGCCTCCTCGGGCTGAAAGCGCGTGTTCGTGACCGTCGGCCCCCAGCCGATCCAGCGATGCGGGCTCGAATCACGCAGCGGCGGCGTCGACTCGCAATGGAACTCGCTGACGTAGAGCGGCGAGCTCGACGAGCCCTGCGCCGCGGCGGCGCCGGCGATGCAAAGTCCGGCAAGGACAAGAATCGATCGGAACATTTGCGACTCTCCAAGCTTCATCGCGCGAGCACGTCGACGATATAGGCCCCGACGTCGTAGAGCTCGTCCACCGAGGACGCCGTGCGACACGGCGGCGCATGTTGTTGCGGCCGATTCTCCCATAGGCCCGCTTCGACGTCACCCGACGGCGCGTGAGCTCTGAAGGCGCGCCGGGGACGACGCACGGCCGTCGTCACGGTGATAGCAAGGGAAGCTACATTTCGACGTTCAGCACGACGTTCGCTTCGGCGCCCGCCATCGTGACGGTGAAGCGATTGATGCCGGGTTTGAATTCCTTGCGGAGGTCCTCGAGATTCACCCGACCGGTGAACTCGTGGCACGGGTCGCCGCGCCGGCCCGAGATGATCGTGACGAGGATCGGTCGAACCTTCGAATCGTTGACGCTCGAGATCGATGCCTCGCGCGTGAAGTCTCGGTTGCAGAGAGAAAGCGCGAGCGGCAGCGTGCCTTTCCGCTGATCGATCTGGTCGTACAGGACGTCGACGATCAGATCGGGAGGATCGCCGAGGCGCAACGTCGGAAGCGCGTCGTCCGGCAGCGTGATCCGAGTATCCGCGGGGATCGACGCATCGAACACCGTTCCCACTTCGAGCACGGCCCGTTGCCCGGGCAGGAAAGCCGCCGGCCAAAGCAGATACGACAGCCCTCGCGCGAGCCCGTAGCGATCGCCGCCCGACTGATC
>Ga0182741_1000021_pt1 | contig 256960 bp, 205 predicted proteins | sample eDN5th37CBELigOP_FD_128874 | JGI IMG/M metagenome (GOLD analysis project Ga0182741, IMG submission 128874) | Enriched Organic Plus compost microbial communities from Emeryville, California, USA - eDNA 5th pass 37_C BE-Lig OP (version 2) (version 2) ...
ACGAGTAGTAGGGATCCCAGCCGAAAAGGAAGTCGCCGGAGTCGGAATAGGGGGAGTCCATGACCTCGCGGAAGAAGTCCCGCTCGATCCACAGCGATTCGCGGCGCTTGCTGTACTCCGCTCCGATCATCACGTTGCCGCGGCCGCCGGCGAAGTTCGCGCCGATCAAGGCGCCGATCTGGTGCTCGTCGCCGTCGCCGACTTCGTTCGTGCCGCCGCGAACCCGCAAGCTCACGCCCTCGAAGTCGTCGCGGAACCTGATGTTCGTGACGCCGGCCAGCGCGTCGGCACCGTACACGGCCGAGGCGCCGCCGGTGATCACCTCCATGCTGCCGATTGCAATGGAGGGAATCGTGTTGAGGTCGACGATCATCGACGCGTTGAGCGGCATCGCGCGGTGACCGTCGATCAGGGTCAAGGAGCGGTTCGCGCCGAGGCCGCGCAGGTTCACGTTGGCGGCGCCGGGCACGACGATACCGATCGCCTGTGCGTTGTTCGGAAGCAGCGACATGTTGAACGCGTCGCCCGTGCCGAGGCCGCCCTCCAGGCCGTTCGCGGCCTGCAAATTGGTCACCGCCGCGGAGCTCATGTTCACGCCGCCGACCATGAACTGCGGCAGGTCGTTGAGCACTTGCTCGATCGAAATGAAGGCGCTGTCCTCGATGAGCTCTCGATCGACCGTCAACAAGGGGCTATTCACTTCCAGGTCGCGCCGCACGATGCGCGAGCCCGTGACGACGACCTCCTCGACCTCGCGCTCGTTGCTCGGCGCATCCTGCGCCGCGGCCTTGGGGGCATAGACGGCAGAGGTCGCCCCCGACGTGCCAAGCACGGCTGCCACAGCGCAATGCAGCAGCTTCTTCCTGAAATGGACCGCATTATTATCCATTCGAGATTCCTCCCGTTATTCGTTGACGTAGCGAAGATTTGGCTGCGGCACGCACGAGTACCCGCAACAGTTTTGGCCCCCAGTAGTCCCCCGTCGGCGTCCCTGTTACGCCGATATTCTAGAAAGGGATGATTCCCCCGAGATGCTATTTATCCGGCTTAGTGTGATCTCGGGCTAGAGGATACCCTTAGCAACGGGATCATCACAAGACGCACAACCGTCGAAATGGTAGCGATCGCGCCACACGTGGATTGTGTGCAAGTCGCGCTCTGCGCGATCGGCGTCGCATGCAGGTCACGCCGCGCGCGTGGAAAATCGCTGTTGCGGCGGCGCGGAAGTCAGGTGGAGATCAGGGATGAAGCACGAGCCACGTGCTCTACCGATATAGAGGCGGCGTGGTAGACGCCCACGCATCTCACGCGTCGATAAGCCGGCGATACAGCGCTTCGTACTCGCTGCTTTGTCGCGTCCACGAGAAGTCGGCCTGCAACGCGTTGTCCACGAGTTGGCGCCACGCGTCTTTGTCCTCGTACCAGCCGAGCGCGGTCGTGAGCCCCCAGATCAGCCCTTGCGCATCGGCATGCTCGAACACGCTGCCCGTGCCCTTGCCCGTTGCCGAGTCGAAATGAGAGACGGTGTCGGCGAGACCGCCGGTCTTGCGGACGACCGGGATCGTGCCGTAGCGCATCGCATAGAGCTGCGTCAGGCCGCACGGCTCGTAGCGTGAAGGCATCACGAGCAGATCGCTGCCTGCGATGATGCGGTGTGCGAGCGCCTCATCGTATCCGGAACGGAACGCGAGCCGCTCGCGATGCGCCGCCGCGAGCTCGGTCAGCGTCGCCTCGAGCCAAGGTTCGCCGCTGCCGAGGATCGCGAACCGCGCACGTGTGCGGGCGAGAAGCTCGGGCAATGCGGCGACGAAAAGATCGAATCCCTTCTGCTCGACGAGACGCGAGACCGCGCCGACGAGCGGGGCGTCGTCGACGAGCCCGAGCTCGGCGCAGAGCTCGAGCTTGACTCGGCGCTTGCCGGATGAATCACCGCGCTTGAAGCGCATCGAGAGGTACGGGTCCGACTCCGGATCCCATAGCGAGTAGTCGACGCCGTTCAGGATGCCGACGAACTCGTCGCCGCGATCGCGCAGCAGGCCATCGAGGCCCATGCCGAGCTCCGGTGTGCGAATCTCGCGCGCGTAGCCGGGGCTCACGGTCGTGACGATCGTGGCGTGCCGGATACCGAGCTCGAGGAAGCGAACGTAGTCGCTCCCGCGGGACGCGTCGTCCTCGAGCGCGGCGATCGCGGCTCGAGCGTCCTCGGGCAGCACGCTGCGTGCGACGGCGCCTTGATAGCCCGCGTTGTGCAGCGTCAGCACGGAAGGCGTCGCGGCGAGCTTGGAGCGGCGCGCGAGCGCGGGGACGAGCGATGCGTGCCAGTCGTGACAATGCAGCACGTGCGGGCGCCAGTCGAGCGCCGCGACGATGTCGAGCGCCGCGCGGCTGAACCGCCAGAACCGCACGGCGTCGCGATCGTCGCCGAGATAGATGCGTCCGTCGCGGCCGATCTCGTCGGAATCGACGACATAGAGCGTGGGTCCGCCGCCGGTCCGCTGCGCGACCCGGAGCTCGAGTCCCGCGACGGGTGCGGCCGGCGACCCGGCATAGCCCGCCGGAAGGGGCCGTCCATAGCCCGGCATCAGCGTGCGGACATCGTGCCCCCTGCGCCAGAGTGCGTCGGTGAGCCCGGCGACGGCGTCGGCAAGACCACCCGTCTTCGCGAGCGGAGCGCACTCCGCCGAGATCATCAGGATGCGCATCGGTCGTCCTTGAACCCGTCTTACCGGTGAGTGCTGAAAGACCGTGGCGCATCATACGACCATTTCGACCCGCGGACGGTGCCGCCTCGTGATTGCTCCCTGCGGTTCGTGAATAATGGTCTCCGGGCACTCCAGGGGGAGATGGCATGAAGAGGCTCGCGCTCTTGCTCATTCTGGCCGCCGCATCGCTGCCGGCCATTGCTCAGCCGAGTCGCTCGGGTTGCACGCCGGAGGCAGGTCTCGAGTTCGTGTGCGGCGTGCAAGCGCCGGAAGATCTCGTGCTCGTGCCGGGCACGGACTACATCATCGCGAGCTCGATGACGGAGGGCGCGGGGCTCGTCCTCGTCGACTCGGACGATGCGACGTGGAGCTTGCTCTATCCGGGCGAGCGGCCGCGCGCGGCGCACGATCCGATGTATCCGGACTGCACCGAGCCGCCGGATCCCGCGCGCTTCAACGCGCACGGCTTGAACCTTCGGCCCGGCAGCGGCGGCCACTCGACGCTGTACGCGGTGATGCACGGCGAGCGTGAATCGATCGAGGTCTTCGACGTCGATGCGACCGGCGAGCGGCCGACCGTGACCTGGAAGGGCTGCGTGCGGCTGCCCGACGGGCTCGCCGCGAACAGCGTCGCATCGCTCGCGGACGGCTCGCTCGTCGCGACCGTGCTAATCCTGCCGGGCCGAACGTTCGCGGACTCGGTCGCGATGCGGCCGACCGGCGTCGTCCTCGAGTGGTCGCCGGGCGATCCGGGCTTCACACCGATCGAAGGCACCGAGCTGCCCGGCAACAACGGCATCGAGGTGTCGCCGGACGGCAAGGAAATCTACGTCGTCTCATCGGGCTTTCAGACGGTCGTCGCGTTCTCGAACACGAACCCTGCACGGCAGCTCCGGACGACGCAGCCTCTGCCGTTCACGCCCGATAACCTCCATTTCGACGGCGCGGGCCGCCTCCTGACGGCCGGCATGAAGAACGACGTGCCGGAGTGCGGCGGCAAGCCGGGCTCGCAGCACGACCTCGAGCGGCTGTCGACGTGTCCGCGCGGCACGTTCGGCATCGCGATCGACCCCGCCACGATGGAGTACGAGATCATCGTCGACACGCCTGCGACGCCGGTATTCAGCAACGCGACGATGGTGCTGACGCACGATGGCCGCTTCTGGCTCGGCACGTTCCGGGGCGATCGCATCGCCTACGGCGACCTCGCGTCCCGGAAGGGCGCAACGCGCCTGTCGGACCGGGAGGCGATCGAGCGGGTGCTCGCGCGCGCGAATCTCGGCTTCGAGCTGAGTGACCCGGATCTCTTCGCCAACGCGTTCGCCGAGGACGCGGTGTACGAGCTGACCGGAGAAGGGCCGGTATTCGGGTATCAGAAAATGCGGTACGTGGGGCGCGAGGACATCCGCACGATCATCACCGATCGTCTGGAACGTCAACGGAACACCGATCCGTCCACGCTGAGCTACGACCCTGCGAGCTTGAGGCGCTACAACCGCAACAGCGATTCGCTGATCGAGATCGTCGACGAGAACACGGCGCGGCACACGTCGACGTGGATGGTCGTGATGAAGACGAACGTCGACATCCACATCTCGGCGATCGGACGCTACGAGGACGAGCTCGTGAAGCGCGACGGCGAGTGGCTGATCCTGAAACGGGTCAGGAGCGAGTAGGGCAAGGCGCCGGCGGTTTCGAGCAGAGGAGGGGAGACATGCATTCTCGCGTCGTCATGGGGCTCGGTTACGTCTTCGGCATCGCGGCGGCATCGACCGCACTGGCTCACCATAGCTTCGCGCCGCATTTCGACGCGGAGAAGCCCGTCGTCATCAGCGGCACCGTGATCGAGTTCGAGCCGCGCAACCCGCATGCGTACGTCCACATCGAAGCCGTCGACGAGAACGGCCGCACGCGGGAGTACGTGTGCGAATCGCATGGCGTCACGCAGCTCGAGCGAAACGGCATTCACCGGTCGATGCTTGCGCCGGGGGAGCGCATCACCGTGACCGGCTCGCAGGCACGCCGCGACCCTTACATGTGCTTCTTCAACACGGTCGAGCTCGCGGACGGCCGTGTGCTGAACGTGAACGGGCCGCAGGGCGGCGCTCGCTCGGCGGCCGCGCCTCGCCCGCTGCCCGAGCGTCACGACATCTACGGCACGTGGCTCCTCGTTCCGGCCAACCGGCCGACGAGCGGGCCGCAGCCGATGATGGCCTACCTGACACCGGCGGGCGAGGCGGCCGTCGCCGCGTATGATCCGTTCGTCGACGACCCGACGTTTCGCTGCGACCCCGTCGCGATCCGGCGCGTGTGGTTCGCACCCGGCACACCGCTCGAGATCGTTCGCGACGGCGATCGCGTGATCCTGCGCCACGAATGGATGGACGTCGAGCGGATCGTGCACCTCGATCAGACCGAGCACCCGGCGGACGGTCCGCGCACGACGCTCGGCCACTCGATCGGCCGATTCGAAGGCGACACGCTCGTCGTCGAGACGGCCAACTACACCGAGGGCGTGCTCAATCAGTACGTCGAGATGCCGGGGCAGCCGACTCGCGGGCTTCTACACTCGGATGCGCTCACGACCATCGAACGGATTCGATTCGATCCGGCGTCGCAGCGGCTGATCGTCGAGATCGATCACGACGATCCGAAGTTCTTCACGCGGCGGTTCGACACGGCGGTCGCCGAGTACGCACCGAGCGATCTCACGATCCAGCCGTTCGGCTGCCGGCCGGAGAACCCGGATCACTCGCTGAAGGAGTGAGGCTCCCCGGCGCGCCGCACATCGTCGTCGACGGGCTCGTGCGGCGCGCTCGACGCGAAGATCGAGCGGGCGATGAAGGAGCGGCTGTTCCAGTTCGCGGCGACTCTTTTCAACCCCGCTCGTTCATCGGCACGTACGCCCGCTCCGTCGGGCCGACGTACACCTGCCGCGGGCGGTCGATCCGGGCGTCGCCGATCCGAACCTCGCGCCAATGCGCGATCCAGCCGGGCAGGCGCCCGATCGCGAAGATGACCGTGAACATGTTCGTCGGGATGCCGATCGCCCGCATGATGATCCCGCTGTAGTAGTCGACGTTCGGATACAGCTTACGCTCGATGAAGTAGGGATCCGACAGGGCGACCTCCTCGAGCCGCACGGCGAGGTCGAGCAGCGGGTCGTGGATGCCGAGCTTCTCGAGTAACGCGTCGCAGGCCGCCTTGATGATCTTCGCGCGCGGGTCGAAGTTCTTGTAGACGCGATGGCCGAAGCCCATGAGCCGGACGCCCGCATCGCGGTTCTTGACTCGGTCGACGAACTTCTCGAGCTTTTCGCCGCTCTCGAGCAGCCGCGTCAGCATCTCGATGACGGCGACGTTCGCGCCGCCGTGCAGCGGCCCCCAGAGCGCGCACACGCCGGCGGCGACGGACGCGTAGAGATTCGCCTGCGACGAGCCGACCATCCGGACCGTCGACGTCGAGCAGTTCTGCTCGTGGTCCGCATGGAGCAGCAGCAACCGGTCGAGCGCGTCGACGACGACGTCGTCAGGCTCGTACAGCTTGTGCGGGTGCGAGAACAGCATGTGCAAGAAGTTCGCCGTGTAGCGCAGGTCCGGCCGCGGATAGTTCATCGGCTTGCCGATCGACTTCCGGTAGCTCGCCGCGGCGATCGTCCGCACCTTGCTCATCAGCCGCGCGGCGGGCTCCATGAAGTGGTCGCTGTCCTCGGGCTGCATGAACGCCGGCTGGAAGCAGCCGAGCGCGTTGATCATGGCGGACAGGATCGCCATCGGCGGCGAGTTCGGCGGGAAACCGTCGAAGTGGTGGCGCATGTCCTCGTGGATCAGCTCGTGCTCGACGAGCAGCGCGCGGAAGTCCTTCAGCTGCTGAGCGGTCGGCAGCTCGCCGAAGATCAGGAGGTAGGCCGTCTCGACGAACGTCGACTTCACGGCGAGCTCCTCGATCGGGTAGCCGCGGTAGCGGAGGATCCCCCGGTCGCCGTCGATGAAGGTGATCGCGCTCTTGCAGGCGCCCGTGTTCGCGTAGCCGCTGTCGAGGGTGATGAGCCCCGTGCGCGAGCGAAGAGACGTGATGTCGACGGCGGTCTCGTTTTCCGTGCCGACGACCAGGGGCAGCTCGACGCTCTTGCCGTCGTAGCTCAAGGTTGCGGTCTTGCTCATCGTGAACCTCCAAACACCTGCCGCATTCTACGCTCGAATCGGCATTGCTCGCGCGGCACTGTTCGGAAAATCCGTGACACTTTTTTTGGAGCACTTTTTTGGGGTCAGAGCCCACTTTCCTTCGGCGACTTACCAAACCAGACGACCTCATGCGGAAAATGGGCTCTGACCCCAAAAAGGTGACCTCGAGAAACTGTCCGACCCGATTTTCGGGTCGACTTTGTGAGCGGCGTCTCAGCTTCGAAAACGAACCGAAACCGTCGCTCGACGACGACGAAAAATCCGCTTGCATTCCTATTGCGGAGTTCTATATTTACGGCGTTTTTAGCAGGCAGATGGTCTGCCAGACCGAGGTCACGGAAACGGCAGTGCCTCGGTAGACCGCACCCAATGGGCCGCCCGGCCCGGGACACGGACGCAGGTGAACAAGCTGCTGTCTCTGGAGGAAGAACCTCCAAGTTCGGCGCTCGCCGAACGCAAAGCTCCCACTCTCAAAAATCCCCTTCCCGATCACGTTGCGAACGCCGCGCCGCGACTCGTCGCCGTGCCGCGTCCGCGACTCGTGATCGGTCCGAAGAGCAATGCGTTTCGCAAGCGCTTCTTCCCCACCGTCAAGAGCACGGAGTGGAACGACTGGCGTTGGCAGAACCGTAACCGGATCCGCAGCCTCGAGCAGCTCGAGCGCATGCTTCGGTTGACGGACGACGAGCGCGAAGCGATTCGCCGCCACGAAGGGCCGTTGCCGGCCGGCATCACGCCGTACTACATGAGCCTCGTCGACCCCGACGATCCGAACCAGCCGCTGCGCCGCACGGTCGTGCCGACGCTCGGCGAGTTCGTGGCGGCGCCGGGCGAGGAGGACGATCCGCTCGGCGAGGACGGCACGAGTCCGGTCCCGGGTCTCGTGCATCGCTACCCCGACCGGGTCCTGCTGCTGGTCACGAACTTCTGCTCGGTCTACTGCCGCTACTGCACGCGCGCGCGGCTCGTCGGCGCAAGCGGCGAGCGAGCGCTCAAGAAGGCGGACATCGATCGAGCGATCGACTACATCCGCGCGACGCCCGTCGTGCGCGACGTCCTGATCTCGGGCGGCGACCCGTTGAGCCTCGACGAGGAGCGGCTCGAGTACGTGATCTCGGCGCTGCGTGCGATCCCGCACGTCGAGTTCATCCGGATCGGCTCGAAGCAGCCTGTCGTGCAGCCGATGCGCGTGACGCCGACGCTGACGCGGATGCTGCGCAAGTACCACCCGCTCTGGATGAGCCTGCACTTCACGCACCCGGACGAGCTGACGCCCGAGGTCGCCGAGGCGTGCGGCCGGCTCGCGGACGCCGGCATCCCGCTCGGCAGTCAGACGGTGCTGCTCAAGGGCGTCAACGACGATCTCGAGACGCTGAAGAAGCTGTTCCAGGGGCTCCTGAAGATCCGCGTGCGGCCGTACTACCTCTATCAGTGCGATCCGATCCGCGGCTCGAGCCACTTCAGAACGACCGTCGACCGCGGCATCGAGCTGATCCGCGGCCTGCGCGGGTTCACGACCGGGTACGCGGTGCCGACCTACGTCGTCGATGCGCCCGCCGGAGGCGGCAAGATCGCGCTGTTGCCGGACGCGGTGATCGGGCGCGACGGGGACGACCTGCTGCTGCGCAACTTCAAGGGCGACACGTGCCGGTACCCGGATCCCGAGGGGGCGCTCGGCACAAGGTTGCCGCAGGCATGCTGATCGGCCTGACGTACGACCTCAAGGACGACTATCTCGAGCGCGGGTTCTCCGAGGCCGAGGTCGCGGAGTTCGACTCGATCGAGACGATCGACGCGATCGCCGGCGCGCTCGCGGCGCTCGGTCACGATTGCGTCCGGATCGGTCACGTGCGCGCGCTCGCCGAGCGGCTCGTCGCCGGCGAGCGCTGGGACCTCGTGTTCAACATCGCCGAGGGCGTCGAAGGCTTCGGCCGAGAGTCGCAGGTCCCGGCGCTGCTCGAGGCGTACGGGGTGCCGTACACGTTCTCGGATCCGCTCGTCTGCGCGCTGACGCTGCACAAGGCGATGGCGAAGCACGTCGCGCGCGGCTGCGGCGTGCCGACGCCGGACTTCGCGCTCGTGTCGTCTCCGGACGAAGCGGCCGCCGTCGCGCTCGAGCCGCCGCTGTTCGTGAAGCCCGTCGCCGAGGGCACGAGCAAGGGCATCACGGCCGCGTCGGTCGTGCGCTCGAAGACGCAGCTCGTGTCGACATGCGCCGCGCTGCTGCATGAGCACCGTCAACCGGTGCTCGTCGAGCGGTTCCTCTCCGGGCGCGAGTTCACGGTCGGCATCCTCGGCACCGGACCCGGCGCGCGCGCGCTCGCGACGCTCGAGGTCCGGCTCCGCGACGGTGCCGACGAGGGTGTCTACTCGTATCGCAACAAGGCGCACTGGCGCGAGCTCGTCGAGTACCGGCTGCTCGAGTCGGGCCCGCTCCGGACAGAGGTCGAGCGCGTCGCGCTCGCTGCATGGCGCTGCCTCGGCTGCCGCGACGCCGGACGCGTCGACGTGCGGCTCGACGAGCGCGGCGCGCCGCAGATGCTCGAGATCAACCCGCTCGCCGGGCTCACGCCCGGTCACTCCGATCTGCCGATCATGGCGGAGCTCTCCGGCATCGACTACCGCAGCCTGATCGGCGCGATCGTCGCATGCGCCCGCGAGCGCACGGGCGCGGGCCGCGCCGATGCCGCGTAGCGAGGAAAGCCGGCTGACATCTCTCTTCGGCCGCGAACCATCGCCGATACCGTTTCGCCGCGTGCTCGTGCTGTACGACGAGCACGCGGCCGACGGTGCGCCCGATGCGCGCGATGCGCTCGACCAGGCCGCGTATGTCGCCGCCGCGCTCGAAGACCTGGGCGTCGAAACGGAGACGCTGCCGGTCGGCCTCGACCTCGCGCCGCTCGAGCGCCGCGTCGCGGTTGCACCCGACACGGCGGTCTTCAATCTTGTCGAGTCGCTCGGCGGGCGCGCGGTGCTGATCCATCTCGTGCCGACGCTGCTCGAGGCGCTCGGCGTGCCGTTCACCGGCTGCACCGCAGCGGCGCAGCACCTCTCGTCGAACAAGCTCCTCGCGAAGCAGCGGCTCGTCGATCTGGGGCTGCCGACGCCCGAGCTTTGCGAGGTGTCCGCGCACGGCGGGCCGTGGATCGTGAAGTCGGTCTGGGAGCATGCGTCGGTCGGGCTCGACGACGCCTCGGTCGTCGCGGATGCGCGGGCCGCCGCCGCGCTGATCGAAAAGAAGCGCGCGGAGCTCGGCGGGGAATGGTTCGCCGAAAGGTACGTGCCGGGCCGCGAGCTCAACGTCGCGCTGCTCGCGACGCCCGACGGCGTCCGCGCGCTGCCCGTCGCGGAGATCGAGTTCGACGCGTTTCCGGCCGACAAGCCGCGGATCGTCGGCTATGCCGCGAAGTGGGAGCCCGAGAGCTTCGAGTATCGCGCGACGCCGCGTCGCTTCGGCGTCGAACCGGCGCTCGCGGCGCGTGTGACCGGGCTCGCGATCGACTGCTGGCACGCGTTCGGCCTCGCCGGCTACGCGCGGGTCGACTTCCGCGTCGGCGCGGACGGTGCGCCGTCGATCCTCGAGATCAACGCGAACCCGTGCCTGTCGCCGGACGCGGGCTTCGCGGCGGCGCTCGCCGCGGCGGACATCCCGTTCGCGACCGCGGTCTCCTGGCTCCTCAACGACGCCGCGCGCCGCGCGCGCTCGCGCTGATGTTCGTCATCCGCCGAATCTACGATGCGACGACCGCCGCGAACCGCGAGCGCCTCGCGCAGGTCCAGGCGATCCTGCGCGCGCAGTTCCCGAAGCTCGGCGAGGCACAGATCTCGAAGCTTCCCGATCAGCTGACGAACCCGCTGAAGTACCGCTTTCGCGCGTTCGTGCTCGTCGCCGAGGACGCGCGCCACGGCGTGCGCGGCTTCGCGCTCGTGCTGCACGCGCCCGACCTCGACTTCTGCTACCTCGATTACTTGTCGGCGGGTCACGGGCAGACCGGCCACGGCGTCGGCGGCGCGCTCTATCAGCGCGTGCGCGAGGACGCCGCCGCGCTCGGCGTCGTCGGCCTCTTCTTCGAGTGCCTGCCCGACGATCCCGCGCTGTCGCCGAATCCCGAGGTGCGCGCGGACAACGCGCGGCGTCTCCGGTTCTACGAGCGCTTCGGCGCGCGGCCGATCGCGAACACGGCCTATGCGACGCCGCTGTCGCCCGGCGATACGGATCCGCCGTACCTCGTGCTCGACCCGCTCGGCCGCGACACGCTGCCGCGGCGCGACCACGCGCGCCGCATCGTGCGCGCGATCCTCGAGCGCAAGTACGGGGACCGCTGTCCGCCCGGCTACATCGACCACGTCGTCGAATCGTTCCGGGATGATCCGATCCGACTGCGGCCGCCGAAGTACAGCGTCCGCGAGTCGCCGGCCGACGCGCTGCGCCCCGGCAGGCACTCCATCGCGCTCGTCGTGAACGACAGGCACGATATCCACCACGTCCGCGAGCGGGGCTACGTCGAGGCACCGGTCCGGATCCCGGCGATCCTCGACGAGCTGCGCCGCACGGCGCTCTTCGAGACCGTCGAGCTCGAGCGCTTCGGCCCGAAGCACGTCGAGGCCGTGCACGACAAGGCCTTCGTGCGCTTCCTGAAGGCCGCGTCGGCGAACGTGTCGCCGGGGAAGTCGGTCTATCCGTACGTCTTCCCGATCAGGAACCGCGCCCGTCCGCCGCAATCGCTGCCGCTCCGCGCCGGCTATTACTGCATCGACACGTTCACGCCGCTCAACGAGAACGCATACCGCGCGGCCGTGCGCGCCGTCGACTGCGCGCTGACGGCCGCGCGGCACATCCTCGACGGACGGCGGCTGGCGTACGCGCTCGTCCGGCCGCCGGGCCATCACGCGGAGCGCGCGAGCTTCGGCGGCTTCTGCTACCTGAACTCGGCGGCAGTCGCCGCGCATTTCCTGTCGGCGAACGGGCGCGTCGCCGTGCTCGACGTCGACTACCATCACGGCAACGGCACGCAGGACATCTTCTACGACCGCTCGGACGTGCTGACGGTGTCGATTCACGGCCATCCTCGCTTCACGTACCCGTACTTCTCGGGATACGACGACGAAACGGGCACGGGCGCGGGCCGCGGCTTCAACCTGAACTTGCCGCTGCCCGAGGGCATCGGTGCGGATACGTACGCGCGGACGCTCGAGCGCGCGCTCGAGCGGATCCGCAAGTTCTCGCCCGCGTTCCTCGTCGTCTCGCTCGGGCTCGACGTCGCGCGCGGCGATCCCACCGGCTCGTGGCTGCTCGGCGCGCGCGACTTCAGGCGCAACGGCGCGGCAATCGGCGCGCTCGGCCTGCCGACGCTCGTCGTGCAGGAAGGCGGCTATCGGACGCGGACGCTCGGCGTGAACGCGCGGCACTTCTTCGAGGGTCTATGGCACGGAATGCATTGATCGAACGGACGGCGCAGGCCGAGGACGCGCTCGCCGGCTTGCGGCTGCGGCGGACGCCGCGCGAATCGGACGTCGGCGCCGTGCGCCGGCTCGCGGCCGGCGCCGGCGTGTTCTCGAAGGCCGAGCAGGCGGTTGCCGTCGAGCTGATCGAGACCCTGCTCCGCGACGGCCGCAAGAGCGGCTACTACGCCCTGTTCGCGGATCTCGACGGCCGGACCGTCGGCTACTGCATCTGGGGCCCGGTCCCGATGACGGCCGCGAGCTGGGATCTCTACTGGATCGTCGTCGACCCGGCCTGCCGGGGGGCGGGACTCGGGCAGAGGCTCCTCTACGAGGCGGAGCGCGACGTCGCGCGTCGCGGGGGCGGGACGGTATACATCGAGACGTCGTCGCGGCCGGACTATGCGCGCACGCGGCGGTTCTACCGGAAGGCGGGTTACCGGCGCGCCGCGCGGCTCGAGGATTTTTACGCCGCGGGCGACGACAAGATCATCTATCGGAAGGCCGTCGCCCCGATCCGGGGCGCGGACGGTTTGACGTAACTCCCTGTATGGACGGTATTTATGCTCCTTGACACCGCCGGCCGACGGCCTATAGTGGCGCAGCTTGCAACGGCCCTTTCCGGCGGGGGATGCTAGCGACAGCACCGGGCCTAGCCGAAGAACGTATCAACAAGAACCACAAAACGAGTCCGGCCCGTCCGCTGTCTAAGGCGGCATCAACCTTCTGGGCAGCTGACGGGGACAAGGAGCGTTAGATGCGTAAGTCCAAGTCGGAAGTCGACGACGACTTCAGCGATTTCCCGATCTTCCATGACGACGACGACGTCGAGCTCGACGACGCGTACCTGCAGAGCCACGGCTTCGAGGCGGAAAGCGACGCCGCGGGCCGCCGCCTGCCGGCGCGCCAGCGCGTCGAGCTCCGTAACGAGCAGCGGAATCTGCGTCGCCTGCTGTCGGATTGGGACGATTACGACGAAGACGATTTCGACACCGATCTTTGATCGGCGCCGGCGGGCGGTCCATTCGAGCCCGCCGCCGCATCTCCGCGTCGGCTTTCCGGTTCGCCGCCGAGCCGTCGCCCTTGGCCCGGCCGCGTCGCGGCGCGCCGCAGCATGACCGCCCGCGAGCCGCCGAAGCGGCGTCTCGCCGGGCGCCCGCTCGACGAGCCCGCGAGGGGCCTCGTCGTCGAGCCGCAGCCGGATGACGTCACCTGCGGCCCGGCCTGTCTCCACGGCGTCTACCGTTACTACGGCGATTCGATCGGGCTCGATCGGGTCATCGCCGACATCCACATGCTCGACGAGGGCGGGACGCTCGACGTCTTCCTCGCGAATCACGCGCTCGAGCGCGGCTACCGCGTGACGCTTTACACGTACAACCTTGCACTGTTCGATCCGTCCTGGTTCGCCTTGAAGCCCGAGGCGATACGCGAGAAGCTCATCGCCCAGGCGCGCGCGAAGCCGACGCGAAAGCTCAGGCTCGCCACGCGCGGCTACGTCGAGTTCCTCGACCGGGGCGGGAGGCTGAGGCTCCGGGATCTCGAATCGAGGCTGCTGCGGCGGCTGTTGCGCCGCGGCCCGCTGATCACGGGGCTGTCGGCGACCTATTTGTATAGATCGATGCGCGAGCTGCCGGACACGAACGAGGACGACGACGTGCGCGGGGAGCCCGTCGGCCACTTCGTCGTGCTGACGGGCTACTTGCCGGAGCGGCGCGAGGTGCTGGTCGCCGATCCGTACCTGCGTAACCCGTTCGCGCGCACGGGCCTCTACGCCGTGCGCCTGCAGCGTCTGATGAATGCCGTGCTGCTCGGCATCGTGACCTACGACGCGAACCTGCTCGTCATCGAGCCTCCCCGAGACCCAGGAAGGGCGCCGCAGGGCCGATGACGTCTGCGCTGATCGTGGTCGACGACCCGGCCGAGTGGCCGCTCGCGATAGGCTCCGCCGAGGTCGTCGACGCCGACGCCTACCTGCGCGATCCGCGCTACAGCGAGCGCCGGCGCATGCGCGTGTTCAACCTGTGCGACTCGTACCGCTATCAGAGCGTCGGCTACTACGTGTCGCTGCTCGCGACCGCGCGCGGTCATCGCGCGATGCCGAGCGTGACGACGATCCAGGACATGAAGTCGCGCTCGCTGTTTCGCCCGGCCGAGGATCTCGACGAGCTGATTCAACGCTCGCTGCACGACATCGCGTCGCCGAAGTTCGAGCTCAGCATCTATTTCGGCCGGAACCTCGCGGAGCGGCACGCGAAGCTGAGCCGGGCGCTGTTCAACCTGTTTCCGGTGCCGCTGATGCGGGCGTCGTTCACGAAGGGCACGCGCTGGCGGCTCGCGAGCCTCGCGCCGATCCCCGTCGGGGACATCCCGGACTCGCACCGCGCGTTCCTGCACGAGGTCGTCGAGGAGCACTTCCGCGGCCGCGGTCCCGCGGGCCGGCAGGGGCGGAGCGCGCAGTACGAGCACGACCTCGCGATCCTCGTCAACGACGCCGAGCGCTCGCCGCCGTCGAACCGCGAGGGGCTGAAGCGGCTCGAGCGCGCCGCGCGGGCGAACGGCTTCGACGTGCAGTTCCTGGGCCGCGACGACTACGGCCGGCTCGCGGAGTTCGACGCGCTCTTCATCCGCGAGACGACGAACGTGAACCATCACACGTACCGCTTCGCGAGCCGTGCGCGCAGCGAGGGGCTCGTCGTGATCGACGATCCCGAGTCGATCATCCGTTGCGGCAACAAGGTGTATCTGTTCGAGCTCGCGAAGCGGCTCAATCTTCCGATCCCGCCGACGCTCGTCGTCGACAGCGCGAAGCCCGACGAGATCATCGCCGAGCTCGGCCTGCCGTGCGTGCTGAAGCAGCCGGACAGCGCCTTCTCGGAAGGCGTCTTCCGCGCCGAGACGCGCGACGAGCTCGCGGCCGGGCTCGCGAAGCTCCTCGCGCGCAGCGACCTCGTGGTCGTGCAGTCGTTCCTGCCGACGGAGTTCGACTGGCGCATCGGCGTCCTCGATCGCAAGCCGCTCTTCGCGTGCCGGTACTTCATGGCGCGCGGACACTGGCAGATCTATCATCACGGCGCGAAGCGGCCGGGCAGCAAGGAGGGCGACTCCGAAGCGGTGCCGGTCGACGATGCGCCGGAGGACGTCGTCGATCTCGCGCTCAGGACGGCGAACGCGATCGGTGATGGCCTCTACGGCGTCGACATCAAGATCGTCGGCGGGCGTCCCGTGCTGATCGAGATCAACGATAACCCGAACCTCGATCACGGCGTCGAGGACGTGGTGCTCGGCGACGAGCTGTACGACAGGGTCATGAAGGTCTTCAAGGCGCGAGTGGATGCCGCCAAGCAACCCCGAAACGCATAGCGGTCCCTACTCCCTGTTCGAAGCCGTCGGCATCGAGCTCGAGTACATGATCGTCGACGCCGAGCGGCTCGACGTCGCGCCGGTCGCCGATCGCCTGCTCGAGTCGGTCGCCGGCGGGCTCACCGACGAATGGGAGAACGGCGACGTCGCGTGGAACAACGAGCTCGCGTTGCACGTCGTCGAGATGAAGTGCAACGGCCCGAAACGTTCGCTCGCAGGCGTCGCGGGTGCGTTTCAGGAGAACGTCGCGCTCGCGGTCCGCACGCTCGAGCGGGACGGCCTGAGGCTGATGCCGACCGCGATGCACCCGTGGATGGATCCGAACGGCGTCGAGCTCTGGCCGCACGGCACGCGGATCATCTACGAGACGTTCGACCGGATCTTCTCGTGCAAGGGCCACGGCTGGGCGAACCTGCAGAGCATGCACGTGAACCTGCCGTTCGCGGATGACGAGGAGTTCGCGCGGCTTCATGCGGCGATCCGGCTGCTCTTGCCGATCCTGCCGGGGCTTGCCGCGAGCTCGCCGGCGGTCGACGGCATGCTGACGGGGATCGCGGACAACCGCCTCGTCGCGTATCGGACGAACTGCGCGAAGATCCCGTCGATCACGGGTGACGTCGTGCCGGAGACGATCCGGTCGATGGGGGAGTACCAGGAGCGGCTCCTCGGGCGGATCTATGCGGACCTCGCGCCACACGATCCGGAAGGCATCCTGCGCCACGAGTGGGTCAACGCGCGCGGCGCGATCGCGCGCTTCGAGCGGATGGCGATCGAGATTCGCGTGCTCGACGTGCAGGAGTGCCCGGCCGCCGACGTCGCGTACGCCGCGGCGATCATCGGCACGCTGAAGAGTCTTTGCGACGAGCGCTGGGCGAGCCGCGCGTCGCTCGAGCGCTGGGACACGAAGCATCTCGCGGGTCTCCTCGATCGCGCGATCCGGGACGCGGAGCGCGCCGAGATCGGTGAGCGCAAATATCTCGAGGCGTTCGGTCTCAACCGGTCGAGCGCGACGGTCGCCGAGCTATGGGAGCATCTGATCGATCGCGCGGCGGCGGACGGCGCCCTCGCGGGCACCGACGAGCGCTTCCTCGAGCAATATCTCCGGTCGGGAACGCTGGCGACGCGAATCAAGCGCGCGCTCGGCGGGATCCTGCCGACCCGCGCGGACTTCGTCCGCGTCTATCGCGCGCTCTGCGATGCGCTCGCGGAAGGCCGTTCCTTCGACGGCTGACGCGGTCGGCGAAGCGGGCACGGCCTCGAGCTTCGCTCGCGCCGCCGTCGTCGTCAGCTGCGAGCACGGCGGGCGCCGCGTGCCCGCCGAGTATCGCGCGCTGTTCGACGGCGACGCGGCAGAGCGTGTGCTCGACTCGCATCGCGCGTACGACCACGGCGCCGCGGAGGTCGCCCGCGCGCTCGCGGCGCGCGTCGGCGCGCCGCTCTTCGTCGCCGATACCACCCGGCTCGTCGTCGACCTGAACCGCTCGATCGGCCATCCGCGGCTCTTCTCGGAGCTCACGCGCGGGCTCGACGCGGACGCCCGCGCGCGCATCGTCGAGCGCTACTACCGTCCGCACCGCGATGCCGTCGAGCGCGCGGTCGCGGACGCGGCCGCCCGCGGAGCCGTTCTGCACGTGTCGGTCCATACGTTCACGCCGGTCCTGGACGGCGTCGAGCGCCGCGCCGACGTCGCGCTGCTGTTCGACCCGCGCCGCGCCGGCGAGGCGCGCTTCGCGGCGGTGTGGCGAGACGCGCTTCGCGCGGAGCTACCCACGGGGACCGTCGTCCGCCGCAACTATCCGTATCGCGGCGTCTCCGACGGTTTCACGACGTGGCTCAGGAAGCGTTTCGACGCCGACGCCTATCTGGGCTTCGAGCTCGAGGTCAATCAGCGGCACGTCGGCGGCGCAGAATGGCCCGCGTACGTCGCCGCGATCGCCGCGTCGCTCGAGCGCGCGCTCGGCGCGGTCGCCGCGGAATCGCCCGCGGCGCCGCGCTAGCGCAACGGCTCGTTGAAGTGATCGGGGCCGCTACGCGGCCGGCTCGAGCCCGAAGCGCCGCTTCGCCTCGGCGGTCTGCGGCGACGCGAGGAAGTCGAGCAGCGCGCGCGCCGCTTCCGGTCGGGCGCTGAGCGCGCTGATCCCACCCGCGAAGATCGTCACGCTCTGGATCTCGCTCGGCACGAGGCCGACGACGTCGATGCCCGGCTTGTCGATCAGCTCGCTCAGCTGCTGAAAGCCGAGCTCGGCCCGGCCGTCCGCGACGAGCGACGCGACGGGCACGCCCGGCGGCGGCACGACGATCCGCGGCCGGATCGTCTCGAGCACGCCCCAGCGTTCGAACGTCTTCTCGAGATGGCGCCCGCTTGGGCCGGTCGAGTAGCTCAACGACTTCGCTTCGGTGACCGCGCGCTTCACGCCGGCCTCACTGCTGATGTCCGGGCGCGGAGCGCCGGCGCGGACCGCGACGGCGATCGGCGACTCGACGAGGTCGACGCGGCTGCCGGAGAGCAGCAGGCTCTCGCTGATCAAGAGATCGATCACGTCGCTCGCGAGCACGACGACGTCGAATGCCTCGCCGGCACGCACGCGCTTCGCGACGTCGACGCCGCCGGCCGCCTCGGCGGCGACCGGGCGGCCCGTCGCGCGCTCGTACTCGCGGGCGAGCTCGGCGAGGATGCCGCGCGTCGCCATCGACGAAAGCAACTTGAGCGGGGCGTCGTTCACGTGCGCCTCCTAGCCGATCAGACCTTCGGCGCGCAGCGCCGCCTGGACCGCCGGACGCGCCGCGACGCGTGCGTGGAACGCGAGCACGTTCGAGAACGCCGAAAGGTCGACGTTGAGGGAATTCTTCCAGTTCACCATGACGAAGAGGTATGCGTCGGCGACGGTGAAGCGCTCGCCGAGCAGGAAGGACTTTCCGTCGAGCATACGCTCGACCAGCCCGAAGCGCTTCTGAATGTACGCGATGCGCTCCGCGCGTGCTTCGTCCGACAGCGGACCGAAGAGCGGGGCATAGCCCTTGTGGATCTCCGAGTTGATGAACGCGAGGGCCTCCATCAGACGATAGCGCTCCATCGTGCCGTACGGCGGCGCGAGGCCCGATTCCGGCTTGAGATCCGCAAGGTACTGCACGACGGCGGGGCCTTCCGTCAGCACCTGGCCGTCGTCGAGCTCGAGCGCAGGGACGTAGCCTTTCGGGTTCACCGTCAGGTAGTCGCGCCCGCTCTCCGTCTTCTTCGTGCCGATGTCCACCTTTTCGAGCGCGAGGTCGATGCCTGCCTCGCGGGACACGATGTGCGGCGACAGCGAACAGGCGCCCGGTGCGTAGTAGAGCTTCATGATCGATCTCCTCCGCGTGTCTTCTCGTATGATGGCGCCCGCGAACCCCCGAGGACAATGCCCGCGCTTGCAGCGCCCGGCGCGGATGGACGAAGATGCTGCGCAATGCAGCCGTCTCGACGCACGAGGTTCGAACCGCAAACGATGGACGTCAGCCAGCATTCCGAGCCGACAATCGCCGTCTTCGTCGATTTCGAGAACCTCGCGCTAGGCGCCGAGCAGAGCAACAAGGGCCGCTTCCAGATGGACCCGGTCATGAAGCGTCTGCTCGAGCGCGGTCGCATTGTGTTCAAGCGCGCGTATTGCGACTGGAACCGCTTCCACAAGTTCGTGCGCGAGCTGCACATGCTGGGCTTCGAGATGATCGACATCCCGCATTCGGGGGCGAGCGGCAAGAACAGCGCGGACATCCGCATGGTCGTCGATGCGATCGACCTCTGCTACTCGAAGTCGCACATCGACACGTTCGCGCTCTTGACCGGCGACAGCGATTTCTCGCCGCTCGTGTCGAAGCTCAAGGAGAACGACAAGCGCGTGATCGGCTGCGGTGTGCGCAGCTCGACCTCGGACCTGCTCGCGCTGAGCTGCGACGAGTTCATCTACTACGACAACCTGATCAGCGACGAGAAACGCCCGAAGCGCCGCAGCGCGAAGCAGGCCTCGGTCTCCGAGAAGCAGCGCGAAGCGTTCGAGCGCCTGATGGCGACCGTGGCGTCGCTGGAGGAGGAGTACGACACCGTGTGGGGCTCGGTGGTGAAGAAGACGCTGAAGCGCGTGTATCCCGATTTCGCCGAGAGCTCCTACGGCTATCGCAACTTTTCCGAGCTCCTCGCGCACGCGCAGCGGGAGGGGCTGATCGTGCTCGAGGAAGGCGAGGGCGGCAACTACAAGATCAGAACGCCCGAGAGCTGATCCGCGTGCTTTCCCAGGCGTGCGAAGACGCGGGAAGAAGGGGAGGCCGTGCCGATTTGTCCCGCGGCGGAAGCTGCACGAGAAAAAGGCTCCGACTACGATTTCCCCTGACTCCAAGTCATTCGGCGTCGAAGGCGCGCAGGAAAACGGGCTCTGACCCGATTTTTCCGGGGAAACCCCGATGGTCGTGCATGCCGCGGCGGTGCGTTTCGATTTGCTCGTGCGCTGCGTCTCAGAACTCGGTCGACGGCCGCGGCATACTTTCGTCCGGCCAGGGACGGCCATCCCTGCTCGCCGAGAAGCGCGCGATGTCGCAAGGATCGATGGTCATCAAAGACGGCGTGCGCGTCGTCCAAGGCACGCCCGATGCGCCGCTCCGAGGCCCGGCGCTGTTCCTGCAGATTCGCCGCGTCGTCGCTTCCGGCCAGCCCCCTCGCATGACCGCCTCGCTGTCGACGGCACGACCGAGCAGCGCGGGTTATGTCATCAAAGACCTGATCGACGATATGGAGCTCGGGCCGAAGGAGGCGCTCGAGAAGGCGATCGCGATCGCGAAGCGCGGCGGCGTCGAGGAGATTTACGTCAACGCGGATCTGTCGAAGCTGCCGAGACGTGCCTCTGCCTCCGGCTGATGCGCGAGCCCGCGCTCCGCGCTAAGGCGTACGGTGCGCCGTGGCCTGATAGCTCGAAGCGGATGCCGCGTCGTTGCCAGGAGACTCCACTGACCGTGAGTCGTCGACGGCGGGGCCCTGCCGCGTCGGCTGGTCGACGAGAAGCTCGTCGCCGGCGTTCCGCAGACGCTGCCACAGGATCGTCGGATTCGGCGCGAACACGCGGTCGGCGGAACCCGTGCTCACCGTCCAGCGCTTCTCGGCAATCTCGCGGTCGAGCTGACCCGGCCCCCATTCGACGTGACCGGCGTAGAGCCGGAGCGTGACGTCGCCGCCCGCTTCGACGATCTGCGGCAGGACCGCGAGATCCCCGCTCGCATAGACGTCGTCGAGGATCCGCGGCGCGTCGCGCAGCAAGCCGAGAGGCGGATTGCGCACGAGGAAGACGAGCTGCGTCGGCTGCACCGGTCCGCCGCGGAACACGCCGCCGTCGAGGCCCGACAAGTCGCCGAGGTCCGGAACGAGCTCCTCGGGCCGAACCTCGGTCGGCCGATTGATCGCGACCCCGAGCGTTCCATTCGTGCCGTGGTGGAGGACGAGCACGACGGTCTGCGTCCAGCTCGGGTCGCCGATGTCGTCGGTCGCGACGAGCAGCGAGCCTTGCCCGATCCGCGGCTGCGTCTGCGCCGTGGCGGACATCGACAGCGTGGCGGCGACTAAGAGCAGCGCCGCGTGTGCCCAGCCGCGGCCGGGGCGCCGCGTCGCGGTGCGGGCAGCGGCGGCTATGAGCTTCGCGTTCATGGGCGCCATCATACAAGCTCGGCCGGCGCTTGTACCCGCCCGACGGCGCGCTATCATTGCGCGCTTTCGACCGCCGCGCCCGCGGCGGCCCCCCGACCGGCGCCGCCGGAACGGAGGAGCTCGAGCACCACCGATGGAAACGACCCGAAGACCCGCGAGCCCGTCGCGACGCATGCCGCCGGAGTGGGCGCCGCACACCGCGACGTGGCTGTCCTGGCCGCACAACCGCGACACGTGGCCGGGCGTCTTCGACGGCGTCGAGCCCGCGATGGCCCGGGCGGCGGCGGCGCTCGCCGAGACGGAGCAGGTCTATATCAACGTGCTCGACGCCGAGCACGAGGCGCACGTCCGCCGCCTGCTCGACCCGCTCGCTCCGCCGGAGCGAATCCGCTACTTCCGCATTCCGACGAACGACGCGTGGGTCCGCGACCACGGGCCGATCTTCGTGCTCGGCGACCGCACGGCGCCGCTCGTCGCGCTCGACTTCGAATACAACGCGTGGGGCGGTAAGTATCCGCCGTACGATCTCGACCGGCAGGCCGCGGCGCGGATGGCCGAAGCGATCGGCATTCCGCGCATCGCTTACGACATAGTGCTCGAAGGCGGCTCGATCGAGGTCAACGGCGCGGGGGCGCTCCTCACGACCGAGCAATGCCTGCTGAACCCGAACCGCAATCCGCAGCTTGAGAAGGCGGAGATCGAGGCCGTGCTGCGGGACGCGTTCGGCGTGGACGAGATCGTCTGGCTCGGCGAAGGGATCGTCGGGGACGACACGGACGGGCACATCGACGATCTGACGCGGTTCGTCTCGGAGCGCAAGGTCGTGACGGTCGTCGAGCCGAACGCTGCCGATCCGAACCATGTGCCGCTCGCCGAGAACCTCGAGCGGCTGCGCGCGGTCACGATCGCGGGCCGCCCGATCGAGGTCGTCGAGCTGCCGATGCCGGAGCCGCTCTACAACGGCGGCGAGCGCCTGCCGGCGAGCTACGCGAACTTCTATATTGCGAACGAGCAGGTGCTGCTGCCGGTCTTCGCGTGCCCGCAGGACGACGTCGCGCGCGACGTGCTGGCGGCCTGTTTCCCCGGTCGGCGCATCGTGCCGATCGACTGCCGGGCGCTCGTCGGCGGCCTCGGTGCCTTGCACTGCCTGACGCAGCAGGTGCCGGCTCCGCCGGACGCGGCGTAGGCCAACGGGCCGAAAAACGTGTCAGACACATTTTCCGAGCAGAAAATGTGTCTGACACATTTTTCAAGTTCCCTTGTGGGAGAGTCGTCGATTTTCTAACCTTGTCGGACTTCCCCCTCTCACCGTTTCCCGCCTGGAGATCGCGATGGGCGCCATTTCCGATTTTCTGGATCACCACTTCCGTCACTTCAACAGTGCGGCGCTGGTCGACGCGGCCCGCGGCTACGTGCGGCATCTGGATTCGGGCGGCCAGATGCTCGTCACGCTGGCCGGCGCGATGAGCACGGCCGAGCTCGGGCTCTCTCTGGCGGAGATGATCCGGCGGGGCAAGGTCCACGCGATCTCATGCACGGGCGCGAACCTCGAGGAGGACCTTTTCAACCTCGTCGCGCACGACCACTACGTGCGCATCCCGCACTATCGGCACCTGTCGCCGGAGCAGGAGGAAGCGCTGCTCGAGCAGAACCTGAACCGGGTCACGGACACGTGCATCCCGGAGCACGAGGCGATGCGCCGCCTCGAGAGCGTCATGCTGAAGCGCTGGACGGCGGCCGACGCGGCCGGGGAGCGGTACCTGCCGCACGAGTTCATGTACCAGGCGATCCGGGCGGGCGAGCTCGAGCAGTACTACCAGATCGATCCGAAGGACAGCTGGCTCGTCGCCGCGTGCGAGGCCGACCTGCCGCTCTTCGTGCCCGGCTGGGAGGACTCGACGCTCGGCAACATGTACGCGGGGCACTGCATCTCCGGCGACATCAAGAACCCGCTGACCGTGAAGTCGGGCATCGAGTACATGCTGAAGCTCGCCGAGTGGTACCAGGCCGTCGCGTGGCAGACGCCGATCGGCTTCTTCCAGATCGGCGGCGGCATTGCCGGCGACTTCCCGATCTGCGTCGTGCCGATGCTCGAGCAGGATCTGCGCATCGAGGACGTCCCGAAGTGGGGCTACTTCTGCCAGATCAGCGATTCGACGACGAGCTACGGCTCGTACTCGGGCGCCGTGCCGAACGAGAAGATCACGTGGGGCAAGCTCGCGGCCGATACGCCGAAGTTCATCATCGAGTCCGACGCGACGATCGTTGCGCCGCTCATCTTCGCCTACGTTCTCGGGGAGTAAACCGTCGATGGCATCCCGACCCGAGCCGCTGCCGGCGCCGCCGCAGGGAAACGCGCCGTGGACGATCACCGATTCCGCGGAGCTCTATCGCATCACGAGCTGGGGCGAGCCCTACTTCTTCATCAACGAGCACGGCCACGTCGCGGTTCGCGCGCTCGATGCCGCGTCGACGACGATGGACGTCGTCGACATCGTGCAGGAGCTGCGCCGCCGGGGCATCCAGTTCCCGATCCTGATCCGGTTCCAGGACGTGCTGCGCGCGCAGGTCAAGCGCATCAACGAGGCGTTCCGGGACGCGATCGCGGAATCCGGCTACGAGAACGTCTACCGCGGCGTCTATCCGATCAAGGTGAACCAGCTGCACGAGGTCGTCGACGAGCTGCTCGACGCCGGCAAGCCCTACGGCATGGGCCTCGAGTGCGGGTCCAAGGCGGAGCTTCTCGCGACGCTGCCGCACATCGACAACGACACGCTGCTCGTCTGCAACGGCGTGAAGGACCGGACGATGCTGTCGCTGATGCTGAACGGGCAGCGCCTCGGCCAGAACGTCGTGCCGGTGATCGAGAAGTATTCGGAGTTCACCGATCTCAAGAACCTCGCATTCGAGAAGGGATTCAAGCCGCGGCTCGGCGTCCGCGTGCGGCTCCTGACGCGGGGCTCGGGCCGCTGGTCCGAGTCGTCCGGCGCGAACTCGAAGTTCGGCCTCACGGTCACCGAGCTGATGCGGCTCGTCGGCGAGCTCGAGCAGAACGGGCTGAAGGACAGTCTCGTGCTGCTTCACTGCCACATCGGCAGCCAGATCGCGGACATCCAGGTCCTGAAGCAGGCGACGAAGGAGGTGACGCAGATCTACGCGTCGCTGATCCGCCGAGGCTTGGGGCTCAAGTATCTCGACGTCGGCGGCGGCCTCGGCGTCAATTACGACAAGGGCCACTTCGAGGAAGACGCCGGCATCAACTACAGCCTGCAGGAGTACGCGAACGCGGTCGTGTTCACGGTCAAGGAGGTCTGTGACGCGAACGACGTGCCGCAGCCGATCCTCGTGACGGAGAGCGGCCGCGCGCTCACGGCGCATCACTCGATGCTGATCGTGCCCGTGATCGGCGCGCATGCGAAGGACGACTCCTCGCAGGAGCTGACCGTCCCCGACGACGTCGAGGAGACCGTGCAGGCGCTCGGCCGCATCCTCGACTACCTGCCGTCGATCAAGAAGCCGAGCGAGCTGCTCGAGGCGTATCACGATGCGAAGGAGCGGCTCGACGACATCGGCACGCTGTTCACGCTGGGCTATCTGCCGCTCGAGCAGCGGGCGCTCGCGGAGGCGCTGTACTGGCGCGTCTGCAGCCGGATTCTCAAGGCCGCGCAGCAGGACGAGGAGCTCGCGAGCTCGCCCGAGATCATCGAGCTCGAGGGCGTGCTCGTCGATCAGTACCTCTGCAACTTCTCGGTGTTCCAGTCGATGCTCGACCACTGGGCGATCGGCCAGCCGTTTCCGATCATGCCGATCGACCGGCTCGAGGAGGAGCCGAAGCGGCGCGGGCTCCTGGTCGATCTGACGTGCGACTCGGACGGCAAGGTCAGTCACTACGTCTCGAGCTACCGCGACAATCGCTTCCTGCCGCTGCACAAGCTCGATCCGACGCAGCCGTATTACCTCGGCTTCTTCCTGATGGGCGCGTACGAGGACATCGTCGGTGACGCGCACAACCTGTTCGGGCGCGTCGCGGAAGCGCACGTCTACGCGGACGCCGAGGAGCCCGGCAATTTCTGGATCGAAAAGATCATCCCGGGGACGGCGATCCAGGATATGCTGGCGCAGGTGCAGTACTTCCCGAACGATCTGCACCGGCGCATGAGCGAGCTCGTGCGCGGGAAGATCCAGGCGGGCGTGGTGCGGCCGACGCAGGGCATGGAGATCCTCGACTACTACATGGCGACGTTCGCGGCGAACACGTACTGCGACTCGCGCAACATGGAGCGCGAGGAGCATCGGGTATGAGCCGCGCGCGGTCCGCGGCGAAGCCGCTCGCGGTCGGGCTCGTGCAGATGGCGATGTCGGAATCGCCGGACGAGAACGTTTCGCGCGCGGAGGGGTTCATTCGCGATGCCGCCGCCCGCGGCGCGAAGCTCGTCGCGCTGCCCGAGCTTTTCCGTTCCCGCTATTTCTGCCAGACCGAGGACCCGGCGAACTTCGATCTCGCAGAGCCCGTGCCGGGGCCGACGACGGAGCGGCTCGCGAAGCTCGCGGCCGAGCTCGACGTGACGATCGTCGCGAGCCTGTTCGAGCGTCGCGCGCCCGGTCTGTATCACAACACCGCGGCCGTGCTCGACGGCCGGCGCGGCTACGTCGGCAAGTACCGGAAGATGCACATTCCGGACGATCCGCGCTACTACGAGAAATTCTATTTCACGCCGGGCGACTTGGGCTTCAGGACGTTCCAGACCGGCGTCGGCGAGCTCGGCGTGCTCGTCTGCTGGGACCAGTGGTATCCCGAGGCCGCGCGCCTCACCGCGCTGCGCGGCGCGGAGCTTCTGATCTACCCGACCGCGATCGGCTGGCATCCCGAGGAGAAGGCCGAGTACGGCGCGCGGCAGCACGAGGCCTGGGAGACGATCCAGCGCAGCCACGCGATCGCGAACGGCTGCTTCGTGCTCGCCGTGAACCGCGTCGGCTTCGAGCCGTCGCCGGACGGGAAGGGCGGCATCGAGTTCTGGGGCCAGAGCTTCCTTGCCGCGCCGGATGGCCGCATCATCGTGCGGGCGCCCGTGGATGCGGAGACCGTGCTCGTCGAAGAGATCGATCTCCACGACATGGAGGCGTTCAGGGTCGGCTGGCCGTTCCTGCGCGATCGGCGGATCGACGCGTATTCGGAGCTTACCGAGCGGTTCATAGAGGGGAAGTGATGAGCAGACGGCATCGCGCGCGCCTCCCGTTCGTTGCCGCGACTGCCGTTCTCGTCGCGGGCATCGCATCGAGCCAGCCGCGGCCATCCGCGTCGTCCGGCGGCGCGCCCGAGGCCGAGTTCCACATGGCCCGGATGATCTACTCGACGCGCGGCGGAGGCGGCGGCTCGCGCGGCTGGCGGATGCCGTGGTGGGCGATCGATTATCCCGAGGCCGAGATCAACTTCCTGCCGGCGCTCGAGCGGTTCACGCGACTCTCCGTCGCCGAGGACAGCCGGCATCTCGAGCTGACCGACGACCGGCTCTTCGATTACCCATGGCTGTTCGTGCAGCAGGTCGGCCAAGGGTACTGGTCGCCGACCGAGGCCGAGGCGACGAGGCTGCGCGAGTATCTGCTTCGCGGCGGCTTTCTCGTCGTCGACGACTTCCACAGCGAATGGGAATGGCCGATCTTCGAGGCGGCGATCCGCCGCGTGCTGCCGGACCGTGTGATCGAGGATATCCCGGAAGGCGACCCGCTCCTCGAGATCATCTTCCCGCTCGACAACCGCACGCAGATTCCCGGGCAGCGGCACCTGCGGGGGCCGGGCAGGGTGCCGCAGATGGAAGGGCCGCCGCGCTGGCGAGGCATCTACGACGACGACGGTCGGCTCATGGTCGCGATCAATTTCAACATCGATATGGGCGACGCGTGGGAGCACGCGAACGACCCATACTATCCGCTCGAGATGACGGCGCTCGCGTATCGTTACGGCGTGAACTACGTCATCTACGCGATGACGCACTAGATCGGCCGAGCGCCGGAGACGCGGCGTCGCGAGCCGCGTCTCCGGCGCGCAAAAGCCTTAGCCGCGGCCGCGGCCCCAGATCTCGTCCCAGACCGACACGGGACGGTCCGCGACGTCGTCCGCGGCTTCGAGCGACGGCGCGTCGTCGAGCCGGCTCGCGAGGCGCTTCGCGGCGCCGAACGCGCGAAACGCGAGCGCGCTGCCGACGATGGCGATCGCGGCGTAGATCAGCACGGCCCACCACACCGTCCGCGTGTCCCCGAGCACGTGGTCGACGAGCAGTATCCAGCCGAACGCCGCCGCGGCGGCGGCCGCCGCGAAGACCGTCCACGCGTAGTCGCGCGTGCGTCTCATCCGTTCACGGCGCGCGAGCGCGCGCTGGACCCGGTTGTGCATTCGATCCTCCTCAGACGTCCTTTCCGGTCGGCCCGATCGAGTGCCGACCTGCGCGCTCGCGTCCCCGCGAGGGGGCTCGCCGTTATTGTCCCATCAGCTCCATGACGCGGTCGACCTCGTCGGGGCTGCCGAGCACGACGGGGACGCGCTGATGGATGTCGTCCGGCTTGATGTCGAGAATCCGCGTGCCGGGCGCAGCGTACGCCTGCCCGCCCGCCTGCTCGATGACCATTGCCATCGGATTCGCTTCGTACAGGAGCCGCAGCTTGCCGTTGGGCGCCTTCTGTGTCGGCGGATACATGAAGACGCCGCCCTTCAACAGGATGCGGTGCACGTCGGCGACCATCGTGCCGACGTAGCGCGACGAGTAGCCGTGCTCCTGCGCCCAATGCAGATACTTCTGGTAGCCCTCGGGAAACGTCAGTCGATTGCCCTCGTTGACCGAGTAGCTCTTGCTCGCCTTCGGGATCCGGAGGCCGCGCTCCGTGCGGACGAACGCGCCGATGCTCGGGTCGAGGACGAACATGTCGACGCCGCGCCCGAGCGTCACCGTGAACACGGTCGACGAGCCGTACAGCACGTAGCCGGCCGCGACCTGCTGGGACCCCGGCTGCAGCAACGACGCCTCCGGTTGCTCCGCGCGCCGGTCCTGTCGGACGATGCTGAAGATCGTGCCGACGGCTCCGCAGACGTCGAGGTTCGACGAGCCGTCGAGCGGATCGAACAGCACGCAGTAGCGCCGCGGCCCGTGGCGGTCATGCCTGATGATGACGGGCTCCTCGTTCTCCTCGGATGCGACGATCGCGACGCCCTCGCGTCGGCCGAGGGTCCGCAGCAAGATCTCGTTCGCGATCACGTCGAGCTTCTGCTGCGATTCGCCCTGCACGTTCTCGCTTCCCGCCTCGCCGAGAACGTCGACGAGCCGCGCGCGCCGTACCTCGGCCGCGATGATCTTCGCGGAGATCGACAGCGCCGAAAGAATCCACGACAGCGTGTTGCCGTCGTCGGGCTGATCGAACCCGTGCTCGAGAATATGGCTCTGCAGGGTCGTGATGTCGCGAATCGCTTCCGTGTTGCTCATATTGGATTGGAGCCTCCGGCGCGTGTCGTTCGACGCGCTTCTTATTTCCCCGGCCGCCTATGGTAAGCACAAAGGCTGCGGCCGGAGAAATCGTGTCGGACCCCGTTTCCCCGGAACGGCGGTCGATGACTCTGTCCTGCCCGGTCCGCGTTCGACAGCTCGGCGCCCGTGGTGTACATATTGGCGTGGACTCGGCGATGGGGAGGACCGTCGATGCCATCCGCTGCTACCGCGCTTGCCGCGGAGCACGACGCAGCGGGCCGTCACGACGAAGCCGTCGACGCGCTCGCCCGCGCAACGCAAGCCGGCGATATCGACGCGATGACCGAGCTCGGCAAGCGGCTCGTCATCGGCGACCGCGCACCGATGCTTCCGCAGGACGGAGCGCGCTTTCTGATCGATGCGATGCGTGCGGGAAGCGCGGAGGCGGCCCTGCGGCTCGCGCCGATGGCCGCGCTCGGCGCGTACGTCGAGCAGAGCTGGCCGGGCGCCCTCGCGCTGCTCGTCCGTGCCGCCGACCTGGGGTCGGAGGCCGCACGCGGCCAGCTCAACGTGCTGTCCGGGCGGCCGCCGCAAGCCGACGCGCCGCCTGAAGGGTGGCGGGGCGTCGCGGCGCAAATCGACGCCGCCGCATGGATTGCGCCGCTGCCCGGAATCACGCTGCACGACGAGCCGAGCGTGCGATCTTTCCCGGACTTCGTGCCGCCCGGCGCATGCGACTGGCTCATCGCCCGCGCCCGCGGCCGCCTGCGGCGTGCGCTGATCTACGATCCGGCCTACGGAGGGAACGTGCCCAATCGAATGCGCACGAACAGCGCGACCGGATTCGATCTGATGGATACGGATCTCGTGCTGATTGCGATCCAGCAGCGGATGGCCGCCGTTTTGGGCGTGCCGGTCCAGAACATGGAGGGTCCGTCGATCCTGCACTACGCGGTCGGCCAGGAGATCACGGAGCACTACGACTGGGTCAATCCTCGGATGCCGCACTACGAGCACGAGATCCGCCATCGCGGCGAGCGCATCGTGACGTTCCTGCTCTATCTGAACGACGACTACGCCGGCGGCGAGACGGATTTCCCCGAGCTCGGCGTGCGTCACAAGGGACGGCGCCGGGAGGCAATGTACTTCACGAACGCGACGCCCGATGGACGGCCGGACCACCGCATGGTCCATGCGGGACGCCCGCCGACGCGGGGCGAGAAGTGGGTCATGACGCAGTTCGTGCGGAGCCGCGCCGTGCTGAACGTGCGCGCGGAGCACGTCGGCTGACCGTTGGCGGCGTCGGCTAACATCTCGAGATGACGACGATCCACCTTCATCCCGACGCACGCGCGTTCCTCGCCCGGGCGGGCGAGTGGCTCCAGCGTTCGGAGATGGAGAACGCGATGGCGCTGCAAAGCGCGCGCTTCGCAAGCCGCAGCGACGTGCGCTTCCCGCTGCCACCGTACTGGGCGACCGTCGAGGAAGCCGACGAGATCGTCGGCTGCGCATTTTGCACGCCGCCGTTCCGCTTGGGACTGACCGCTCTGCCGCTCGACGCGATCCCGGCGCTCGTCGACAGCGTTCGCGGTTTCTATCGCACGTTGTCCGGTGTCGCAGGGCCCGAGCCCGCCGTAAGCGCGTACGCTTCGAAATGGATCGAGCTGCACGGCGGCGGCTGGCGCGTGCAGTCGCGGCAGCGCCTGCTCGCGCATCGTGCGATCGTGCCGACCACCGCGGATCCGCCGAAAGGCACGCTGCGCCTCGCGACGCCGTCCGAATTGCCGGTCGCGCGGGAGTGGGGCGCCGCTTTCGCCGCGGAGAGCGGTCTCGCGGCGCTCGACGCCGGCGTCTGCGCGGAGCTCTGCGCGATCGGTCAGCTCTATGTATGGGACGACGGCGGCCCGCGCTGCATGCTCGGCGTGCTGCGCGAGACGCGCAAAGGGGCCGCGATAGGCATTCTTTACACGCCGCCGCAGCTTCGTGATCGCGGCTACGCGACGGCGGCGGTCGCCGCGTTCAGCCGCGGGCTGCTCGAACGCGGGATCGAGCAGTCGTACTTCTGTCTCGATCCCGAGAACCCGATTGCGGACTGGGTGTGCCGCCGGCTCGGCTACGGGCCGGTGCAGGACACCGCGGACATCGACTTCGTCCCGGTCTGAGCCGGGGCGAGTCCGGCCGGAGGGGCGCCAGTGGACAAGCCGATGATCTTCCCTCTGTTCTCGACGCCGCTGTACGTGAACAACGTCGGCGACTTCGAAAGGCCCGATCTCGAAGCGCTCGAGTACACGTCGACGATGCCGGGCGGCGGGTCGTACAACTTCCTGAGCTCGGTGGACAAGAAGGTGCTGCACCGGCCCGAGTTCGCGCACGTGCACGAGATCGTGATGCGGGAAGTGGAGATGTACACGCGCGAGCTGCTCGGCGTCAGCAGGAGGGTCACGTTCTACATCACGGATTCGTGGATCAACCGCCACCGGCGCGGGAATTCGGCAGGGCCGCACATCCATCACAACTCGCTGATCTCGGGTGTGCTGTATCTGAAGACGAACGAGAGAAGCGGGGACATCGTCTTCCACAGGGACGTGCTGAGCCTCATTCCGTTCCCGCCGGCGCTCGATCTCGACATCGATAAGTTCAACATCTACAACTGCAAGAGCTGGGGGCACAAGCCGAAGACGAACGACATCTGCCTGTTCCCGTCCGTCGTGTCGCATTCGGTCGACCCGAACGAATCGGACGAGGAGCGCTGGTGTCTCGCGTTCAACGTCTTCGCGAGGGGCGATTTCGGTGCGCTGCACAAGCTCAGCCTCAGGTAGCGTCCGTCGGGTGCAGGTGTTGCGATGACGTCCGCGGCGTCCGAGATCGAGATGGCCGAGCGCCTCGATGCCGAAGGTCGTCACGACGACGCGATCGACTGCCTCGCGCGCGCGACGCAGCGCGGTGACGTCGAGGCGAAGACGCGGCTCGCGAAGCGTTTGATCGTCGGCGACCGCGCACCGCTCTTGTGGCGCGAGGGAGCGATGTTCATGCGCGAGGCGGCGATGGAGGGCGGCGCAGAGGCGGCCGCGTTGCTCGCCGTGCTCGCCGCGGCAGGGTTGGGCGGCCGACATGACTGGAAGAGCGCGCTAGAGCTCGCGGCCCTTGCTGCCCGGCGCGGCTGGCAGCCCGCGGCCGAGCAGCTCCGCGTGCTTGCTGCGGCGAGCGGAGGGCATATCGACGTCGCGTCGTGGGCGAACGTGCCGCGACCCGTTCCGCTCCACGACGATCCCGACGTTCGGCTCCTGCCGTCGTTTCTCGATGACGAAGTCTGCGCATGGCTGATCGCGCGATCGCGCGGGCGGTTGGAACGGGCTCGCGTCTACGATGCGAGCAGCAAACGAGATTTCGTCTCCGAGACTCGGACGAACAGCGCGGCCGGCTTCAATCTAATGGAGACCGATCTCGTCCATCTGATGGTGCAGACTCGGATATCGGTGGCAACCGGAGTGCCTCTGGTGAACATGGAAGGCGCGACCGTGCTGCACTATGCAGTAGGCGAAGAGATCTCGAATCACTACGACTTCGTCGATCCCGCGACTCCCGGGTACGAGGAGGAAGTCCGCACCCGCGGGGAGCGGATCATCACCTTCCTCGTGTATCTGAACGACGACTACGACGGCGGCGAGACGGAATTCCCAAGGCTGGGGGTAAGCCACAAAGGGTCGCGGGGCGACGCTCTTTACTTCGTCAACGTGCTGCCGTCCGGCCAGCCCGACCTGCGCACATGGCACGCAGGACGCCCGCCGCAGCGCGGCGAGAAGTGGATCTTGTCGCAGTTCATTCGCAGCCGGCGCGTGCTCGAGCTCGTTTGACGCGTCGCCAGAATAAACAGGTGCTTTTTATCATGGGATTGGAGATGATATAGACGTACGTCAATCCTTTTGTCGTAAGATCACACTGCATACAGGATCGTCGTATACAGAATCGCGACAGCCGCGTGCCGATTTACAACAAGGGTTCACGCGGGCGAGGAAGGCTGTGGCGATTCTGGGGGTGGATGCAGCGCTCGTGTGCCGTTCGGGCAACGGCGCTGCAGACGAATAACGAGGGGGAGAATCAAGTGAATCACCACGCTGTGCCTGCGGCGCGCTTCGGCACGCTCGCAACGACCGTGTCGACCGTTCTCGGTGCGAACTATCTATCGACACCCGCTTCGGCTCAGGAAGGTTTCATCGAGGAAGTCACGGTAACGGGCTCGCGCATCGTGCGGCGCGATTTCGCCGCGCCGAGCCCGATCATGACGGTGGACGCCGCGAGGCTCTCACAGTCGAGCACGCTCAGTGTCGAGTCGGTCCTGAACCAAATGCCGCAGTTCGTGCCGGCCGGCACGCAGTTCGTGTCGGGCGGCCAGGGCAGCCCGACGACGACGCTCGGCATCGCGAGCGCGAACCTGCGTGGCATCGGCACGAACCGCACGCTGGTGCTGCTCGACGGCCGGCGGCCGCAGCCCGCGAACGCCGCGCTCGTCGTCGACTTGAACACGATCCCGGCCGCCGCGATCGCGCGCGTCGAGACGATCACGGGCGGCGCGTCCGCCGTGTATGGTCCGGACGCGTTGGCCGGCGTCGTCAACTTCGTGCTGAAGGACGACTTCGAAGGCGTGGACATGGATTTCCAGACGTCCGTGACCGAAGAAGGCGACGGCCAGGAAAGACGCTTCACGATGCTGGTCGGCTCGAACTCGGCGGACGGACGCGGCAACGCGATGCTCGGCATCGAGTGGTACGACCGCGACGTCGTCTGGCAGCGCGACCGCAAGTTCTACCGCGAGGGTTGGTTCGATCCGAACACGAACGCCGGCGGCTTCATGCATGCGCCGGGCATCTCGTTCGCCGGACCCACGAATCGGCCGACCCAAGACGCCGTGGACGAGATCTTCGCGGTGCACGGTTTCGCGCCCGGAACGGTCGACGTCACACGCATCAACGAGATCTACTTCAACCCGGACGGCACGCCGTTCATCCTGACGGGCGCGCTCGGCTACAAAGGGCCGCTCGGCCAGATCGAGATGGACGGCCAGGGCTACGTCGGCGTCCACAAAGGCAGGAACGGCAACCTCGCGACGCAGTTCACCGGCGGCATGGCGTCGACGCCGCAGGAGCGGCGCTCGTTGTTCGGCCGCGCGACCTACGACGTCACCGATGACCTGGCGGCCTTCGCGCAGGTGACCTACAGCAACAACGTCGTCACGACCACGGGCGGTGTTCCGCCGGCGATCACGGTCTGGCAGGCGTTCGTCCCGAACGACGGACGACCGCTGCCGCCGGCGCTGCAGACGCTGCTCGATTCGCGGCCCGATCCGACGGGCGACTGGCGCTTGTTCCGCGGCATCGACTTTTACGGGGAGCCGTTCACGACCGACAACCGAAACGACGTCTTCCAGCTCCTCGCGGGCCTCGAGGGCTCGATCAACGACGACTGGACCTGGGATTTCCATGTCTCGACCGGCGAAACGAATACGCGGAACGACTACCGCTTTCTGCCGTCGCTGCAGCGCTATCGCATGCTGATCGAGCGGCCGAATTTCGGCCAGGTCGAGAACGAGACGATCGAGCGCGAGTACAAGCTCGATTGTCCGACGGGTTTGCCGATCTTCGGCGGTGACGTGCATCCGCGCTGCCTCGAGTCGATGGACCAGAGAGGGCGCGCAAAATCGCAGCTGACGCAGGACGTCGTCGAGTTCAACATCCAGGGCCCGATCACGGAAATGCGCGCGGGCGAGCTGCGTTTCGCGGCCGGTGCGGCGTACCGCGACAACGAGTTCGTATTCGAGCCGATGAACGACGACGTCAACTCGAACGATCACCCGATCGGTATCTTCGTCTCGAACAACACGGCCGGCGAGATGAACGTGAAGGAGGTGTACGGCGAGCTGCTCGTGCCGGTCGCCGAACGCCTCAGTCTCGAGCTCGGTTACCGCTACTCCGAGTTCAACACGGCCGCCGGAAGCGTCGACACATGGAAGGCGCTGTTCGATTACGCGCCGGGGGATTCGATCCGCTTGCGCGGCGGCTTCCAGCGTGCGACCCGTGCGCCGAACACGGCGGAGATGTTCCAAGGGCCGACGATGCTGACCGTAGGCTTCCAATACAGCGATCCGTGCTCGTACACGACTCAGGCGCCTTGGGGCAACGTTCCGGGGAATCCCGACCGGCTCCAGGTGCAGCAGCTCTGCATCGACCTCATCGGCAATCCGAACACCCCGTTCGGCGGCACGCCGGGCTCGGACCAGGCCAACAACTTCGCGCGTCCCGGCGCGCCGTTCTTCCCGCTCGAGAACGTCTACGAGCAGGGGAACCCGAACGTCGGCGCAGAGTCGGCCGACACGTGGACCTTCGGCGTGGTGTTTTCCGGCCCCGGCCGCTTCGAGGGCCTGACGGCTTCGGTCGACATGTACAGCATCGAGGTCACCGACTGGATCTCGCCGATGAGCCCGGTGTTCGTCTACGCGCAATGTTTCAACGCGGACGGCAAGAGCAATCCGACGTACTCGCTCGACGATCCGGGCGGCTACTGCCGGATGATCAACCGTCACCCGATCACGGGCGAGCGTAACATCGTCGACTCGCCGTTCGTGAACCAGGGCACGCTGAAGACGTCCGGCGTCGACTTGCAGGTCAACTGGAGCGGCGATATCGGCGGGGGCTCGCTGTTCGTCAACACGATGTTCACGTACCTCAACGAGTTCAAGCTGCAAGATGCACCCGGCGAGCCGTTCATCAACTGGAAGGGCTCGCTCGGGCAGGGCGGCCAGTTCGACTACAGGTTGAATTCGACGGTGGGCTATACATTCGCGGGCGGGAACGCGACGGTCGCGCTGAACTGGTACCACCTGCCGTCGGTCGACGACGCCGCGAGGCCGCGCGACTTCGAGAACAGGCTCACCGTGCTCGGCGTCGGGTCGTACAACCGCTTCAACTTGTTCGCGGACTACCAGATCAACGAACGGATGACGCTGCGAGCGGGCATCGACAACCTGCTCGACGAGGAGCCGCCGATCGTCGGCAGCGATCCGTTGAACCCGACGAATCCCAACCGGAACGCGGCGAGCTTCAATGCGCAGTACTACGACGTCCTCGGCAGGCGGGCGTTCGTCGGCTTGACGATGTCGTTCTAGCGGCGCGCAGGTCGCGACGGCGGGCTTCGGCCCGCCGTCGCTCCGCCGGCGGTGCCGTCGTCGTTTGCGCGAAGAAAGTGGGGCAGCAGCGGCGGGGACGATTCTCAGATGGGGAGGGAATCGAGAATCGAGAGAGGGAAGGATGCCGCTGCCGCCCCTGACCGCACCGAGCTCACGGTCGCGCGAGACGAATCGGGAGCCCTGTAAAGTCGCGTGCACGATATCTTTCCGGCACCGCGTATTGCGAATGTCGTGCCACGCGAGCGGCGCTCCTAACTAGTTGAGTCCCTTACGAATGCGGCTGCGCGCCGCGGTGTCCGGTGTTACCCGCGCCAGTGCTTTTGGCGAATATCGCCAAGCCTTCGCCAATTCGACCGCCGCTTTCGTTCCGTTCTCTTGCTGGACGTGCGATGAGCACCGGCGGTTACACCGTCGGGTCCAGCCGGCCACTGAACGGATAGATGCATCGAAGCGCCGCAAGGTCGCACGAGCCTGCGACTGCGGACTTCGTTCGTTCACCGGGCTACACTCGAGTCGGCCGGCTCGAAGGCGCGCCGGCGCGTATTTTGGGGGACGACCATGACGAGCAGCAGGATGTGCTCGGCGCTCGCCGGGCTGTTGTGCGCGACCCATGCCTACGGCCACCACGGCGTTGCGAACTTCGATCTGAACCGCGACATCGAGCTCGACGGCGTCGTCACCGGCGTCGAGTTCATCAACCCGCACTCGTGGCTGTACCTCGACGTGACCGGGCCGGACGGCGAGGTCGCGTCGTGGCGCTGCGAGATGCGCGGTGCGACGGTGCTGCGTCGGTCCGGCTGGACGGAGGAAATGTTCGCCGAAGGCACGCGCATCCGGGTGCACGGCTCGCCGGATCGGCGCGATCCGACGACGTGCTATCTCGCGACCGCGTACCTCGCGGACGGCCGCAGCATCGACCGATACGGTCAGCTCAGGGAGCCGGAGGCACCCACGCCCGCGGAACGGCCGGCGCGGCTGCCGAACGGCGACCCGTACATAGCCGGCGATTGGGCCGCCGAGCAGCGCGTGATGACCGATCCGCGCGGCCAGGCCGGCACGCTCGTGCCGATCTCGGTCGCCGATCGGTTCGCGCCCGGAGAGGTTCCGGGCGGCGGAGCCGGGTTTCCGGGGGCGCGCGGCACGCCGCTGTCGATGGAGGAAGATCCGGTCGACACCTATTGGAATCGCAGGCCGAGCGCAATGCCGCTGACCGAGGCCGGGCGTGCGGTCATCGATAGCCTCGATCTCGCGTCCGCCGACAACCCGCGGCTGCGCTGCGAGCCGACGAACATCCTGTTCGACTGGACGTTCGAGATGGACGTGAACCGGATCATCCAGAGCGAGACCGAGATCCGGATGCTGTACGGCTCGATGGGCATCGAGCGGACGATTCACCTCGACATGGACCGCCATCCGGACGATATCGAGCCGAGCGTCGCCGGGCATTCGATCGGCCGCTGGGAGAATGACGTGCTGATCGTCGACACGATCGGCTTCGCGCCGGGAATCCTCTCGGCCGACGGCCGCGTGCCGCACAGCGATCAGCTGCACGTCGTCGAGCGCTTCACGCTCGATCCGGAGCGATTGGCGCTGCGGCGCGATTACGTCGCGGAGGATCCGCTCTATTTCGAAGGCCAATACACGGGCTCGGACACGGTCCTGCTTTCGGACCTGCCGTACACTGGCACGACGCCGTGCGAGGATCGCACCTACCGAGAATCCGCGGCCGGCGACGACGAGAGCAAGCCGTGGTGGGACTTCCTGATCTTCTGGGATTGATGCGCTCCGCACGAGCGCCAGGCGTCACTCCGTCCGAATTGCAGTCGGTGCGATGACGTTGCTCGTATTCGCCGCGCTCGCGGCCTGGGCCGCCGTCTTGCTGCTGCCGTGGCAGCCGCACCGCGTTCGCGAGCGGCTCGAGGCCGACGGCAAGGCGCATCCGCTCGACGACGTGACCGTGCTGATCCCGGCGCGGAACGAGGCGGCGGTGATCGAGCGCACGCTCGCGGGGCTTGCCGAGCAGGGGCCGGGGCTCGACGTGATCGTCGTCGACGACGAATCGGACGACGGCACCGGCGACGTCCTCGCACGGCTCGCGCCCGGCCTGCCATTCACGCTGCGCATCATCGCGGGTCGCCCGCGGCCTCCGGGATGGAGCGGGAAGCTTTGGGCGCTGCATCAGGGGCTCGAGCACGTGCAACGGCCGCGCGTGCTGCTGCTCGATGCGGACATCGAGCTCGCCCCCGGCACGATCGCCGCGCTCGTCGAGCGAGCGCGCGAGAAGGGTGCCGATCTCGTGTCGATCATGGCGACGCTGCGCTGCGAGACGTTGGCGGAGCGGCTTCTCGCGCCGCCTTTCGTGTTCTTCTTCAAGCTGATCTATCCGTTCGCGCTCGCGAATGCGCCCCAGAGCCGAGTCGCGGCCGCTGCGGGCGGCTGTATCCTCGTCTCGGCGGACGCGTTGCGTGCCGTCGGCGGTTTCGCCGCGCTGCGAGACGCGCTGATCGACGACTGCACGCTGGCCGCGACCGTGAAGCGGCAGGGTTTCAGGCTATGGATCGGCATGAGCCGCTCGGTCCGAAGCCTCCGTCCGTACGGCTTCGGCGACTTCTGGCGGATGGTGAGTCGAACGGCGTTCACGCAGCTCCGCTACTCGTCGGTGCTGCTCGCGGCGACGGTTGCGGCGATGCTGCTCGTGTTCGCCGTTCCGGTTGCGGCGCTCGCTGCATCCGGGACGGCGCTCGAGGTCACAGCCGGCGCGGGCGCGCTCGTTGCGATGGGCGCCGCGTACTACCCGGTCGTGCGCTTCTATCGGTTGCCCGCGTGGTGGGTCGCGACGTTACCCGTCGCGGCGGTGCTCTTTCTCGGGATGACACTCGATTCCGCGCTCGGCTACTGGCGCGGCCTGCGGGCCGAGTGGAAAGGGCGGGCGTACCGCGCCGCCGAATGAGCGCAGCCGATCGTTATCAGGCTCGGCAGTACGCCGTTCAGCGGTAGTAGACGTGTCCCAGGATCTCGGCGGTGCGGGTGCGCTCGACGCGCCACGGTACCGGGATCGAAGCAGCATGAAAGAAGAGTGCGCCGTCCGTCGGATCCTCGCCGCGATCCTCGAGCAGCGCGGCGGCGACGGCGAGCGCCGTTCGCCAGAGCTCCGTGTCGCGCGGCACGTCGCTCTTGCCGTCGCACCACCACGAGAATTGGCACGGAGGCGTCTCGCCGCCCTGCTTGACGACCTCGCACGGCGTCGACGGAAACAGGTCGCTCTCGACGCGATTCAGCACGACGGACCCGACCGCGCGCATGCCCTCTGGTCCTTCGTTGCGCGCCTCGAAGTACATCGCGAGCGCGAGGCAGCGGTGCTCCTCGTCGATCGGCTCGGTCGGGGCGTCGTTCGCCGGAACGGGTGGAGCCGCGAGGGCTGCGGCGAGCAGCAGAGCGGCGCCGAACGCGGGCTCCCTGGCCGTTCGCGTCTGTTTCCTCGGCATGACGCCTCCTCGAGAAGTCCTCGGGTGAATGCTACGACGCCAGGGAGCCGAGCGTCGTGATCGGCGTCCTTGAACGTGGCGGCACGCACGTCCTCGAACCGGCGCTTCGGGCACCCGTCCGAGGCGCGGATACAATAGCTCATAGAGGACGGGATCCCGAAGGAGACGCGGATGAAGTGCCCGGTAGACCACACGGAGCTGTTGATGTCGGACCGGCAGGGCATCGAGATCGACTATTGCCCGAAATGCCGCGGGGTTTGGCTCGATCGCGGCGAGCTCGACAAGATCATAGAGCGCTCGGCGGCCGTCGCGCCGCAGCTCGATGTGCCGCGGGGCAGGCCCGAGGACTATGCACCCGATCCTTACGAGCGTGACCGGTACGAGCGAGATCGCGACGACCGGGACTATCGCGATCGCCGCCGTTACCGAAAGCGCAAGTCCTTCCTCGACGAGCTGTTCGACTTCGATTTCGACTAGTACGCGGCGCCGGCCGAACGGAGTCGGCTCGATTTCGGCGCAGCGCGGCGTCCTCGATGCACCGAAATACGGCATGTCGTAGCCCTTTTCACGCCCTCAGTCCCGCAGCCCCCCGAAAAATCGCGCGAGGCATGCTTCTTGCTCCGCGGGTGCAACCATTCCGTTCCCGGAGCGAACGACGCGCAGCATGAACGAGATCGCGACAACGGCCGCCGCGTACGACGGCCTCGTCGAGGACCGTGTCGATTGCGATGCGATTCAGAAGGCGTTCCTCGAGAAGCTGTTCTACGTGCAGGGCAAGTTCCCGAAGCTCGCGACGCTGAAGGACTACTACCTCGCGCTCGCGTATACCGTTCGCGATCTGATGCTGCGCCGCTGGGTCAGCACGGCCGCGACGTACACGGCGACGCGGGCCCGCACGGTCGCATACTTCTCGGCCGAGTACCTTCTCGGCCCGCAGCTAGGCAACAACCTGATCAATCTCGGGATCTACGACCGCGTGAAGACCGCGATCGAGGATCTCGGCCTCGACTTCGACCGCCTGCTCGCCGAGGAGCCCGAGCCGGGGCTCGGCAACGGCGGCCTCGGTCGCCTCGCCGCGTGCTTCATCGACTCGCTCGCGACGCTCGAGATCCCGACGCTCGCGTACGGCATCCGCTACGAGTTCGGCATCTTCCAGCAGGACATCGTCGACGGCTGGCAGGTCGAGCGCACCGACAAGTGGCTCACGTTCGGTAATCCTTGGGAGATCGCGCGTCCGGAGTGGGCCGCGGCCGTGAAGCTCGGCGGCCGGACGGAGCGCTACGTCGACGACCTCGGCCGCCTGCGCGTGCGCTGGGTTGCGGACACGATCGTGAACGGCGTGCCCTACGACATGCCGATCCTCGGGTACCGGAACAATACCGCGAACACGCTGCGCTTGTGGCAGGCGCAGGCGCCCGAGTCGTTCGACTTCGCCGTGTTCAACCGCGGCGACTATTACGGAGCCGTGCAGCACAAGGTGATCTCGGAGAACCTGAGCAAGGTGCTCTATCCGAACGACGAGCTGCTGCGGGGCAAGCAGCTCCGCCTCGAGCAGCAGTACTTCTTCGTCGCATGCTCGCTGCAGGACATGCTGCGGATCCTTCGCGTGCAGGGCATCCCGCTCGAGCGCTTCCACGAGAAGTTCGCGGTGCAGCTGAACGACACGCATCCGTCGATCGCGATCGCGGAGCTGATGCGCCTGCTCGTCGACGAGCACGCGATCGACTGGGACAAGGCCTGGGAGATCACGCGAAGCACGTTTGCGTACACGAATCATACGCTCCTGCCCGAAGCGCTCGAGTGCTGGCCGGTCGAGCTCCTCGGCCGCGTGCTGCCGCGGCATCTCGAGATCATCTACGAGATCAACGCGCGCTTTCTCGACGAGGTGCGCCTGCGCTGCATCGGCGACGAGCGGCGCATCGCGGCGCTGTCCCTGATCGACGAGCACGGCGAGCGCTATGTCCGGATGGCCCACCTCGCGACGGTCGGAAGCCACGCGGTGAACGGCGTCGCGAACCTGCACACCGAGCTACTGAAGCGGGACGTGCTCGGCGAGTTCTGCGCGCTCGCGCCCGAGCGCTTCTCGAACAAGACGAACGGCGTCACGCCGCGCCGCTGGGTCGTGCTCGCGAATCCGCGCCTATCGTCGCTCCTTACGGAGTTGCTCGGCGACGCCTGGCCGTGCGATCTCGAACGGCTGCGGGGGCTCGAGGCGCACGTCGACGATCCCGCGTTCCTCGAGCGCTGGCGCGCGATCAAGCGTGCGAACAAGCACGATCTTGCGCGGCACATCGAGGCGCAGTGCGGCACGCGCGTCGACCCCGACGGGCTCTTCGACGTGCTCGTGAAGCGCATCCACGAGTACAAGCGTCAACACCTGAAGATCTTGCACGTCATCGCGCTCTACCTTCGAGCGAAGAACGGCGGCGCGGACCCGTTCCCGCGCACGTTCGTGTTCGCGGGCAAGGCGGCGCCCGGATACGCGATGGCCAAGCTGATCATCAAGCTGATCAACTCGGTCGCGGCCGTCGTCAATCGCGATCCGGACGTGAACGAGCTGCTCAAGGTCGTGTTCATGCCGAATTTCAACGTGATGAACAGTCAGCCGGTTTATCCCGCTGCGGATCTCTCGGAGCAGATCTCGACCGCGGGCAAGGAGGCCTCGGGGACCGGCAACATGAAGTTCGCGATGAATGGCGCCGTGACGATCGGGACGCTCGACGGCGCGAACGTCGAGCTGCGCGACGAGGTCGGCGAGGAGAACTTCTTCCTGTTCGGGCACACGGCCGACGAGCTCGCAGCGCTCAGGCGCGACGGCTACCGGCCGCACGAGTGCTGCGAGCGCGATCCCGAGCTCGCGGCGGTAATCGAGCTCATCGCGTCCGGCTTCTTCTCCCGCGGCGACCCGTCGCTGTTCGAGCCGTTGCTGCGAAATCTCCTCGACCACGACCCGTATTTCGTGCTCGCCGATTTCACGGCGTACGTCGAGTGCCAGCGCCGCGTCGCGGAGGCGTGGCTCACGCCCGACACGTGGACGCGCATGTCCGTGCTGAACTGCGCGCGGAGCGGCAAGTTCTCGTCGGACCGCACGATCGCCGAGTACCTCCGGGACATCTGGCGGGCTCCGCGCGTGCCGATCCGGCTGCTGTCGCGGCCGGAGGTCGCGGGCGGCTTCCTGCGCGCTCGAGGCTGACCTCGAAAGTCTCCCTTATGGCACCTGTTTTCGACCCATGACCTACTGCGTCGCGATCGAAGTCAACGACGGTCTCGTCTTCGCCGCCGACACGCGCACGAGCGGCTCTTTCGACGATGTCCGCGTCTACCGGAAGCTGCACGTCTACGAGTATCCAGGCGACCGCGTGTTCGTGATCCTTTCGGCCGGCAATCTCGCGACGACGCAGCTGATGAACTGGCGGCTGAAGCGGGACGCCGAGGATCCGAACGCGGAACGAAGCCTGCGCACGTACAAGCATCTTTACGACGTCGCGGAGTACGTCGGCGAGACGCTGGTCGGCAGCCAGGCGAAGATCAGCGAGGAGGACGCGAAGGCCGTGAACGTGCAGGCGACGGTGATCCTGGGCGGCCAGATCGCCGGCGAGCGGCCTGGTCTCTACCTGATCTATCCGCTCGGCAACTGCATCGCGACGTCGCCGGAGACGCCGTATCTTCAGATCGGCGAATCGAAGTACGGCAAGCCGATCCTCGACCGCATCGTGCGGCCGCATACGTCGCTCGAGGATGCGGCGCGGTGCGCGATCGTGTCGCTCGACTCCACGATCCGCTCGAACCTCTCCGTCGGTCTGCCGATCGACATGGCGCTGATCAGGAACGGCGATCTCAAGATCTCGTATCAGATGCGGCTCGAGGCGGATACGCCGCTCTATGCGGAGATCCACGATTCGTGGTCACGCAAGCTCGAGGCGGCGGTGCGGAGCCTGCCGCGCTTTCCATGGGAGCCGGAGACGGGGCCCGAGCCTTATGTGCCGGCGCCGAGCGTGCCGCCGCGCCCGTTCACGCCGCGGCGAGATCCGGCGGACGCCGAGTCGCAGCAGCAGTAACCGGAGCTGCGCGGCGGGAGATCCGTCGAGTCATGAAGCCTGCGTCGACGGCCGCTACGCGCGGAAATAGGCCTCCGTCAGCACGTTGTGCAGGCGGCCGAGGCTCACCTGGATCTCGTCCATGAATGCGGCCGGGTTGCGCTCGGCGAGCGACGCGGGATCGGCATTCCGGATCAGCCCGACGATCCGGTTGATCTGCCGCTCGACGGCCGGCCGCGGCGGCATCGACGGCAGCGTGCGCTGCGCGCGCACGATGCAGAAGTAGACGCTGCGCGGGAAGCCGTCGTCCTGCAGCAGGAAGCGCAGCGCGTGCTCGCCGCTGACGCGCCGGCGGATGTGCCGCCTGTACATCTGATACGCCTCGAGCGCACGCAGCACGGCCATCCACTGCATGCTGCGGAAGACGTCGCGGTCCTCTTCCTGGCGCGGCCGGACGAGCCCGGATGCGCCGGCATCGATGATCCGGGTCGTCATGTCGGCCTGCTCGATCGCGGTGCCGAGCCGCATGAACTGAAAGCCGATGTCGCGGCTCGCGTTCGCGGTCAGAAGCCCCGAGACTTTCAGGCAGCAATCGACGACGTGGCCGAGGAAGTCGCTGCGGTAGCGGCGACCGGCGCCCCGATCGCCGTGCTCGGTCACATAAAGGTAGAGATCATTGACCGCCTCCCACGTCTGCTGCGGCAGGCTGTCCCGGATCGTGCGCAGGATCTCGCGAGCCCTTTCGATCGAGACGCGCAGCGACGACGGATTGCGCGAGTCGAGCAGCAGGAAGCGGATCACGTCGACGTCGGTCGGATCGTCGGTGTCGGAGAAGTGCGCGGCGAACGCGTCGCTCGCGCCGACGGTGTCGATCATCGGGCGCCACGTGAAGCGGATCGAGCGCGGCAGATCGAGCTGCAGCTGGCTCCCGACGCCGACGAGCCGCGCGGTGTTCTCGGCTCGACGGACGTAGCGCGCGAACCAGTAGAGGTTGTCGGCGACCCTCGACAGCATTCAATCGTCGTCCTCGACGTCGACGATCCACGTGTCTTTCGCGCCGCCGCCCTGCGACGAGTTCACGACGAGCGACCCCTCCTGCATCGCGACGCGCGTCAGACCGCCGGTCGTCACGTAGACGTCGTCGCGCGACAGGATGAAGGGCCTAAGGTCCACGTGCCGCGGCGCGGGCCCGTCGTCCGTCATCACGGGCACCGTCGACAGCGTCAGCGTCGGCTGCGCGATGTAGTTCCGCGGATCGGCCTCGATCCGCTTGCGGAACTCGTCGCGCTCGCGCTTGCTCGCACGGGGACCGATCAGCATGCCGTAGCCGCCGGATTCGTTGGCCGGCTTCACGACGAGCTCGTCGATGTGCTCGAGCACGTAGCGGCGAGCCTTCGGCTGGTGACAGAGGTAGCTCGGCACGTTCGGCAAGAGCGGCTCTTCGCCCAAGTAGTAGCGGATCATCTCCGGCACGTAAGCGAACACGACCTTGTCGTCCGCGACGCCGGCGCCGGGCGCGTTCGCGAGGCCGACCTTCCCGGCGCGCCAGCTGCGGATCAGGCCGGGCACGCCGAGCACCGAGTCCGGCTTGAAGACCTCGGGATCGAGGTAGGCGTCGTCGATGCGTCGATAGATCACGTCGACGCGCTGCGGGCCATATACGGTGCGCATGTACGTGCAGTCGTCGTCGCCGACGAAGAGGTCCGAGCCTTCGACGAGCTCGACGCCCATCGACTGCGCAAGATACGCGTGCTCGAAGTACGCGCTGTTGAAGACGCCGGGCGTGAGCACGACGATCACGGGCTCCGTGCCGGGCCGCGGCGACAGCGCTGCGAGCGTGTCGTAGAGCTGCGCCGGATAGTCGTCGACCGGCAGGATCGACGTCGTCTCGAAGAGCTCCGGGAACACGCGCTTCGTGATCTGTCGGTTCTCGAGCATGTAGGACACGCCGCTCGGGATCCGCAGGTTGTCCTCGAGCACGTAGAGGGTCCCGTCGCGGTCGCGCACGAGATCCGAGCCGCAGACGTGCGCCCAGATGCCGAGCGGCGGCTCGACGCCGACGCACTGTGGCCTGAAGTTCGCGGAGCCTTCCAGCAGGAACTTCGGGAACACGCGGTCCTTGACGATGCGCTGCTTGCCGTAAATGTCGGCGATGAACGCGTTCAGCGCACGAATGCGCTGCGCGAGGCCGGCCTCCGTCCGGCGCCATTCCTCGTGCGCGATGACGCGCGGGATGAGGTCGAACGGCAGCGTGCGATCGACGTTGCGTCCGTCGGAGTAGACGGTGAACGTGATGCCGGTGACCCGGGCGACGAGGTCGGCTGCGAGCTTGCGCTCCGCGAGCTCGCGCTCGGAGAGGCCTGCGAGGTACTCGACGAGCCGGCGTGCTGCGGGGTGCGGCTCGCCGTCGGGCTTGATCAGCTCGTCGAAGGTTTGGGTTCGATACGCGCTCCAGTCGATCGTGCCCTCGCGCGAACCCCGTCCGAGGGCTTCGGCAAGGTTCCCTTTCACGCCGCAGCCTTGACGCCTGGTCTTTCCGCCGGACCCTCGCCGCGGAGCGCCTCGGCCGTGAGGAGGACGACGCGCTCGCCTTCCGTCGCGGCGCTTCGCGCGTCGCAGACGTAGCCTTCGGGGACGTCGCAGCCGCTGTCGACGATCACGTTTGCGAGTCGCGCACCGCGGCCGATCCGTGCACCGGGCAGCACCAAGCAGCTCTCGAGTGAAGCGCCTTTCTCGATCGAGCAGCGGGCGAACAGCACGGAGCGGTGCACGCGGCCGGCGACGACGCATCCGGGCGCGACGATCGAGCTCGTCGCGAGGCCGCCCGTGACGAAGCGCGCGGGCGATCGCACCGGCTGATGGGTCCAGAGGGGCCACGCCTCGTCGGCGAGATCGAGCGGCGGCTCGTCGTCGAGCAGATCCATGTTCGCGCGCCAGTAGCTCTCGACCGTGCCGACGTCGCGCCAGTATCCGCGGCCGCCGTCGGCGTCCCGGAACGGGTACGCGAAGACGAGGCCGTCGCGCACCATCGGCGGCAGGATGTCCCGGCCGAAGTCGTGACTAGACGATGCGTCGGCAGCGTCTTTGGTCAACACGTCGAACAGGAAATCGCGATTGAACACGTAGATGCCCATCGAGCCGAGCGCGATGTCCGGCCGGTCCGGGAGGCCTTTCGGACTCGCGGGTTTCTCCTCGAACGCGTCGACGCGGCCGCGGCGATCGATGCTCATCACGCCGAACTCGCGGGCGTCTGCGATCGGCACCTCGATGCAGCCGACGGTCGCCTCCGCGCCGCTTGCCGCGTGCGCCTCGATCATCGGCCGATAGTCCATCTTGTAGACGTGGTCGCCGGCGAGCACGAGCACGTATTCCGGCGCCCGCTCCATGATCATCTCTAAATTCTGATAGACCGCGTCCGCGGTGCCCGCGTACCACCGCGTGCCCTTCCGCTGCTGCGCGGGCCAGAGCTCGACGTATTCGCCGAGCTCGGGGCGCAGGAAGCTCCAGCCGTGCACGACGTGCTGGATCAGCGAGTGCGCTTTGTACTGCGTGAGCACGCCGATGCGGCGGATCCCGGAGTTCACGCAGTTCGAAAGCGGGAAGTCGATGTTGCGGTAGAGGCCGCCGAAGGGCAGGGCGGGCTTGCAGTCCCAGCGCGTGAGCCCCTTAAGGCGCGTACCGTTCCCGCCGGCCATGACGACCGCGAACGTGTGTTCCTCGAGATTCCCTGCGGCGCGGCGGCGGACCGGCGGCATCGTCGTTTCTCCTCGCCTGATGTTTGCGTTACGAAGACGGAGAAGATCTCGGCGTTCGTAAAGCAGGGATCGTGCCAATGGAGGTTTTGCCTGCCGTTCAGCGGGTTGCGTGCGATACGGGCGCCGACGGGCAATGCGTACGGCCGGTGCGTGTGCCGTCCTCGGGCATGGCGCGAAGCATCACGCTTCGAGATGGTGCGAAGGCGGGCGCTCGCGGTTACCGCAGCAAGGCGGCCGGGCCGACGCGGATGCGGATAGCTTCGAAGAGCCATTTGCGCGGGTGACGGTAGCGCAGTGCGATTCTGTCAGAGCCACAGCGCAGTCGCGTTCTTCACGCCGGAGGTTTGGGAGCTCGTGCACCTCGCTGATCCGACCGCGCGGGGCCGCGGACACGATGCGCAGCCGATGCACGCGGCTGCGATGGCCATCGAGATGGGTTCGGTGCCGTTTCGACGGCTCGCGGAGCCGCCTTTACCTCCCTGAGCGGGTCCACTTACTCTAAAGGGCCACCTCCAAGAAGCTGACCGTGAAGATGGCGCGCTGCTTCCTGGCGTGGGCGACCGCGGCGATCACGATCACGTCCTGGGCGACGCCGGCGGTCGCCGAGACCCTGACGGTGCAGCTGCTCTGGTCACACCAGGCGCAGTTCGCCGGGTACTACGTCGCGGACGCGCGCGGCTACTACCGGCGCGAAGGACTCGAGGTGTCCCTCGTGCCGGGCGGTCCAGGCGTCGCGCCGCTCGAGCGCCTCGAGCGGGGCGAGGTAGACGTCGCGGTCGCGTGGCTACCGCACGCTCTCGACGCTCGGATGCGAGGCGCGGACGTCGTCAACATCGCGCAGGTGTTTCACCTCTCGGCGATGTCGCTCGCGTGCCGGACCGCCACCGTCCGCAGCATCGATAACATCGCGGGACAGTCCATAGGTGTGTGGAATCTCGGCGATGAGACGAGCGTCCGTCTCTGGCTACGACGCCAGGGTATTCCCGAGACGACCGTCACCCTAGTGCCGCAGGCTGCCCGCGCGGCCGATCTCATCGCAGGGCGCGTCGCGTGCGCGACCATCATGTCCTACAACGAGTTCTGGGACCTCGTCCGCGCGGGCTTCCAGGCGAGGGATCTGATCGTCGTGCGGTTCGGCGAGGAGGGGCTGGGACTGCTCGAGGACGGCCTGTACGTCCGCGGCGCGGCGCTCGAGGACGCCGATTTCCGGCGCCGGGTCTCCGCTTTCCTGCGCGCCACCGCGGCCGGCTGGCGAGAGACACGTCTCCATCCCCACGAAGCCATCGCAGCACTGCTCGAGCGGGCTCGGGATGTCGATCGGGACCACGAGGAGAACATGTTGGAGACGGTGCTGACGCTCATCCCGGCCGCCGATCCGTTCGGTCTACTCGCGCTCGACGAGTACGAACGAACCCTGCAGATATTGGCCGGAGGGGGCTTCAGGGAGGATGCGCTGCGCGATGCCGCGCGGGAGGCGTGGACCCACCGGATTTGGCGTGCCACGGATTTGGCACCGTCCGCAACACTGCCGCCCGCGACGCAGCATTACCTGGTAACGGCGGTTCGGACGCAGTGGTTCTACGTGCTCGATCTCATCGGGACCGCAGCCTTCGGTCTCGCCGGATTCATGCGCGCTCAGCGACGCCGGTACAACTTATGGGGCGCGTTCGTGTGCACCGCGGTTCCCGCCGTAGGTGGCGGTACCCTGCGCGATCTCCTCGTCGGGGGCATCCGGCACCCGCCGTTCATTCTCAAGGATCCGAACTATCTCGCGGTCGTGCTGACCGTCGTAGTCGTGGGCACGATCGTCACCCGCCTGGCGCCGACAGTCCGGGAGACGCGGGCGTTCGGCGAGACGCTTCTGGTGCTCGACTCCGTCGGGTTGGCGGTGTTCGCGATCGTCGGCGCGCAGGTGGCGCTGATCGCAGGCCTGGCTTGGCCCTATGTGCCCCTCTGCGCGGCAATAACGGCGGCCGGCGGCGGCCTGCTGCTCGACGTGATCACGGCGCGGCCGCCGCGGACTTTTGGCGGCGGCGCACCATACGAAGGCGTGGCGATCGGCGGCGCGCTGCTCTTCCTGCTCCTGCTCCAGGTGGCGGCGCGTTACGAGCACGAATCGTGGCTGGTCACAGCGGCCATCGTGTGCACGCTGCTCTTCACGTTCACGGCCCGCATCGTCGTCATTAAGCTCAGGATCCGCGCGTATCGGCTCGCATCGCCCAAAAGGTGGAGGAGCCTGCCGCGGCACACCACAACGTCGTCTTCATGAACGGCGGAGCCGGGCGGTGCGCTAGCTTAGCGCCGGTGCGTTCACGCGGGCATGCTTGACGCGGCTGAGCGAGAGCCCGCCCTGAGGCCGCCGCGCGGCGTCACGGTCGCTGGTTCGGGACGACGATCGAAAGCTCGTCTCGCCGAGCAAGCCCTTCTTCGTACGCCGAGACTCGAAACTCTCCCGGCGCTAGCACGAGCGGGATCGACTCGCCGGGCCACAGGAGCAGCCGATCGACGGGCACGGCGTCTGCGGGCTCGTCCGCGAACCTGGCCTCGACGATCATGCGCGCCGTCCTGTCGGCGAGTTGCGCGGGTAGATCGACGAGCTGCGCGCCCGAGGCCAGCCTTCGGGTCGGCCTGCCGCGCTCGAACGTCTTGCGCGGATGTGCGACGACGAGGTCGAACGCACCAGGCGGCATCCGGTCTTCGAGCTTCGCGAGGCTCGGCGTCTCGCTCGGCGACTCGCACTCTGTCTGGTCGATCGTCAGCGGGTCGATGCCGGTTCTCGCTTTGAGACGCGCGGCCATCCACGGCATTTCGGTACCGAAGGAGGGGATCGGGACCTCGACCGCATGAGAGTGGCCGACATGGATGACGACCTTCGCCCGAGGGTCTTCCGTGAAGATGCGCGCCATCAGGTTGTCGGCTTGTGCTTCCTCGCGGTACGCGACCTGCGACGCGGTCGAGCCCTGGTGCGAGCTCGGCGGCGGGTCCGCCTGGTAAGCGACGAGCTCGTAGCCGAGCCGCTTCGCTACGCGGACCAACTGGCCGAACGTCGGCTCGCGGACGTAGTGACCCGTCCGACGGCGCCGCAAGCGAGGCAAGCGATTGCGACGGCGAGGAGCAGTCGTGCGCTGCATACACGTTTCCGGCCCTCGTGTTGGACGTTTCACCGAATCATGCAGGCGGTAGCACTTCCGGCTCAAGACGAATCTCGGACCTCTGCGGAGGGATTGTCGATTGAGATCGCTCAAAAGACGCCTCCGCGGAGTTGCCTTCGTCGTGCCGTGCTTGAGGCACGCCGTCAGCACGGGGCCGAAGCCACGACCGACGTCAGGACGCGTCGGCGTCGCCGAGCAGCATGACGAGCGAGGGCACTAGCCCCAAGCCCCAGTCACGATCGAACAGCGCAATCAGCGCCGTCATCGCAACGGCCCACAGGATGCTCGTGAGCGAGCCGATCAGGAAGTACTCGGCCTTGTCTTGCTTATCGAGGTCGCTATAACGCGCAACGGTCTTCAGAGCGACGACACCCGCGAGAATCTCCCAGCTGCTCGCGATGAGGCCGAGAAAGATCAGCACCCGCTCGAGCACCCCGATCACGCGTCCGGCGCGCAGCGTGATCTTCTCGCCGCTCTCCGGCGGCGTGTTCGTGGCGCTCCAGCGAAGGACGAGCTTGCATGCGACATTGCCGCCAAAGGTAAGCAGCGCGAGCAGGAGTGCGTAGCCCGCGATTTGCAGCGTAACTATCATCGCAATTTGCAGGCAGCGATCATTTCAGCCCGTAGCGCGTGTCGAGCTCCGTCAAAGCGCGTTCCAAGACTGCGGACTGGCGCCGGTGGAAATCGGCGCGCGCGGCATGCAGCACCTTGTACAAGGAACGAGGCGTGACGCCAAGCTTCTTCGCCACTTCGGCGTTAGAGGCGGACGCGCTGCGGACCTCCGCGTAGTACTTGCGTTGAGTCGGCGTCCAGGCCGCTTCCACTTCCGTCAAGGAGTCTCCCACGGCGTCGAGCAACGGCTCGACGAGCGTTTCGCCGGGGAACGAGAATCGATACGCGTTCCGCGCCCGCTTGTCGTTGAGCTTGTCACGGGCTTCCGCGAGCCCGCGCCCCATCATATTCCAGGCCCTTGTGCGGTTCACCGGCGTTTCGAGCTGAGCAACTCCGACGACGAATCGACAGGAGACGTCAGCGACCAGGAGGCGGAGCCGCAGCAACGCGGCAATGTTCCAGGCATGTGCGAACGTGCGAACGAGCCCTTGGAACTCGTCGCCGAGCGTGATGGTCAGCGGCGATTCGATGACGGAGGCGTAGCTCTCGTTGGCGAAACGCACGGCCTCGTTGAATATGCGGTGAACCGTCCGCGGCGATCGCGCCTGCTCGCTGCCGACGAGATCGCCCATGAGGACGGCGACCTGGGGGCGGTTCCTCGCAGGCATGTTGATCCTGTTCTGGTACAGTTCGGATATAGTGAACCAAAATCGGTTCATTCACAAGGCGAGATGGGTGCGTCGGCTGCGTGAGCACGTTCCGGGCAGACTTCGGGCTAATAGGTGAGCGCTGACCACGTCCTCGAGGTCCACGCGCCGGTAGAGGTACTCGTTCGTTCGCGTCCTCGTAGGTCTCTCGGATTTCTTTACGGTCGTCGGGTTCCGGAAAGAAGCGTGAAGTTCGCAGCACGAGGCAAGCCAGGCCGAACCGCCGGTGAAACAGCTCGCAGAGGTTCTCGGCGGCCTGCTTCGTCACTCCATAGATGTTCTTCGGGACAGGGACGACGTTCTCGGTGATCCAGGCTGCCGGGGCGCCCGGCGACGGCGTCAGCGCATCGCCGAACGTGCTGGTCGTGCTGGTGAAGACGAAGACCCGCACTCTCGCCGCGCGCGCCGCCTCGAGCAGCGTCAGCGTGCCCGTGACGTTCATGTCCACGAACTGCTGACGGGTGTGCGTGGCGATATGCGGCTTGTGCAGGGTCGCCGCGTGCAAAACGACGTCCGTCCCCGCCACGCAAGCGCCGACGCACGCGGCATCGGTAATCGAGCCGACGTGAGTCGTAAACGGCGATTCGACGATGTCGAGCCCTCGCACCTCGTGCGAGGACCGTCGCAACGTCCGAACGAGCGCCTCACCGAGATGGCCCGAGCTGCCGGTCACGAGGACTTTCATGGATCGCGATGGTACATACAGGCATCAATTGAGTCGTTAGCTGGTTGGATCGAACGACAAGAATTCTCAATCTCTGCACGATGGACCGGTAAACCATTGTCGGTATTCGAGGATGGATCTATTCTGTCGCTCAAACAAACAAGAGCGTTCGCGCCGCCGGGGGTTACCGAGCCATGTCTGCAAGATCCCGTCTGTTTCTTTCGTTAGCGTTGCCGGCACTTGCTCTCGGCGGTATCGCCGAAGCCAGTGCTCGGCAAAACTGGTCAGATCCGGCCACCTGGCCGAACGGCAAGGTGCCCGTCGAAGGCGACAAGGTCGTCATTCCAAGGGACAAGGAAGTAGTGCTCGATGTCAGTCCGCCGCCGCTCGGCGGTCTGTCGATCGACGGCACGCTGATCTTCTCGAACGAGGTCGACCTCGAGCTGACCACCGAGTGGATCATGCTGCACGGCGAGCTGGTCATCGGCACCGAAGCGAGACCTCACACGCGCAACGCGACCATCACCTTCACCGACAACGTCAAGGGTGAAGACGTCATGGCCGGCATGGGCGACCGCGGCATCATGATCTCGGGCGGAACCCTGAACTTGCACGGCGATCGGACGCACACCTGGACGAAGCTCGCGAAGACGGCCGAGGCGGGCAGCAACACGATCGAGGTCCTCGATGCCTCGGGCTGGCGGGTCGGTGACCAGATCGTCCTCGCGTCGACGGATTACGATGCGCGACAGGCGGAAGTGCGCACCATTGCCGCAATTCGCCGCAACAGGATCACGCTCGATCGGCCGCTCGAATACATGCACTTCGGCAAGATCACCTTCGGCGTGGACGAGCGCGGCGAAGTGGGCTTGCTGACGCGCAACATCAAGATCCAGGCATCGGCCGATGCGGAGGAGTCATTCTTCGGCGGGCACATCATGGCGATGCCGTCGAGCAAGATGTACGTCTCGGGCGTCGAGCTCTATCGGATGGGTCAGAACCTGACGCTCGCGCGGTATCCGATCCACTGGCATCTCGTGGGTGATGCGAACGGGCAGTACATCAAGAACTCGTCGATCCACGACACCTACAACCGCTGCGTGACGGTGCACGGCACGAATTACCTGCAGGTCGAAAACAACGTGACCTACAACACCGTCGGTCACTGCTTCTTCCTCGAGGACGGCATCGAGCACGGCAATCAGTTCGTCCGCAACCTCGGGATCCAGACCAAGTGTCATACATCCAAGCCGTGCGTCCCGACCAACCTCGCCCCGGCCGGCTCTGCCCAGTTGAGAGGGAACGGTCAAGCCTCCGAGGATGTCCTGATCCCGTCGGACAACACGGCGTCGACCTTCTGGATAACCCACCCGGACAACATCTACCGGGACAATGTGGCCGCGGGTTCCGACCAGATCGGCTTCTGGATGGCATTTCCGGAGCACCCGATAGGCCAGTTCGAAGGCACGGAGATCAGCGCGAAGATCTGGCCGCGTCGAATGCAAATCGGCGAGTTCAAGGGCAATGTGGCCCACTCGAACTTCGACGGTTTCATACTCGACCGCGGACCCAATCCGGAGGGCCGATTCAACGTCGGCGGCAACCCGCATATGGCCTATGCGGATCCCGCCAACAAGACCGGCCCGCAGGAATCGTTCATCGAGGATTTCACGGCCTACAAGAACCGCAATGGCGGTGTCTGGGGCCGCGGTGAGATGCACGTCTTCCGGAACCTGAAGCTCGCCGACAACGCGATCGGCTATACGCATGCGTATCCCGGCATCGAGCCCGGCGGCGGCGCATACACCTCGAAGGTCGTGGACTCGCTGTTCGTCGGCGAAACGGAGAACATCGGTAACCCCAGGACGCCGGAGGAAATCGCCTACGGTCGCAGCTTGCCGTTCCCGGAAATACCGGATTTCCCGATCCGCGGGTACGAGTACTACGATTTCCTGCACTTCGTCCAGAACACGACTTTCGTGAACTACGAGGACAACGACACTCGGCAGGCGGGAGCGCTTTCTTACCTGATGTTCACGAGTTTTCCGACCAGCGCCGACAACTCGGTGGAGCGCGTGAAATTCGTCGACGCCAAGCCGGTGCATTTCCCGGAGATGAAGCGCGAATGGGGTAACGACAATTTCGGCAATGCTGGTTGGATGACCGCGGCGATCAAGGACGCCGACGGCTCGATCACCGGCACTCCCAATGCATACGTCGTGAACGACATCGGGCTCCTGAGCACCATCGAAGCCTGCGAGGCCAAGCCCACGTGGAAAGCCGTCGTGTGCGTGGGCGATCTCGGGCGCATGAATGTCGGCAGCGGCGGCGGTGGATTCGGCGGGTTCGGCGGCGGTGGGTTCGGAGGCCCTCGCGGCGGTGGAGCTCCTGATCAGCCGCCGGTCGTTCTCAGCCGCAACGGCAAGGAGTTCACCGCAACCGGGCAAACCAACGTAGTGGCCGGTACCGAGGTGAAGGTGACCACCGAAAGGGAGGAGCTGTCCATCACCCTGAGTCAGCTGGACAGGGGCTCCTGGGTGATCTTCGAGCTGCCGGGATTCACGACCGCAGCCTCCGGCACGGCGCAAGGCAGCCTCGACGCGCTGCGCGCCGCCAGCGAAACCTCGTACTTCAAGGGCGAGGATGCGCTGTGGGTCAAGGTCGTTTCGACCGGCGCCGGCGGCGGCCCTGGCGGCTTCGGTGGCGGTGGAACCAGCGTCCAGGTCAGTCGGTAAACTTCAGGCTGCTGGATCAGCAAGAAGCCCCGGCGGGAAACTGCCGGGGCTTTCTTGTCTGGACGAAGAGACGCGTTCTTTACCGCCAGCGGCGCGCTCCGCGGCAGCAACGAGCCCCCATCTCCGCGTGCGCGAGCTAGAATCGCCTGCCTGCTGATTTCGTGCGAAAGGACCAACCATGGCTCTCCGTGAACAACACGTCGAATACCGTGACGGCGATGCACTGCTGGAAGGCTTTTTCTGCTACGAGGATTCGTACAGCACGCCGCTGCCGGCCGTGATGATCAGTCACGCCTGGGGTGGACGCGACGAGTTCGTCGAGCGCAAGGCGCGACGTCTGGCCTGGCACGGGTACGCGGCATTCGCGCTCGACATGTACGGAAAGGGCAAGCGAGGCCACAGCGTGGAAGAGAACCAGGCGCTGATGGCGCCCTTCGTTCAGGACCGGGCACTGCTTGCACGACGGATCAATGCGGCGCTAACCGCGGTGAAGGGATTGCCGCAAGTGGACGCGCGGCGCATCGCGGCGATGGGCTTCTGTTTCGGAGGCATGTGCGTGCTGGACCTGGCGCGAAGCGGCGCCGATGTGCGCGGCGTCGTCAGCTTCCATGGCATTCTCAAACCCTCCGGGCTGCCGGCGAACAAGATCAACGCACGCATTCTCATGCTGCATGGCTACGATGACCCGCTCGCGCCGCCCGAGGACGTGCTGGCGATCGCCAAGGAATTCACGGCTGCGGGCGCGGACTGGCAACTGCACGCCTACGGCCACACGGTGCATTCGTTCACGAACCCGGCAGCCGACAACAAGGAAGGCGGCATGGTGTACAACGAAGTCGCCGACCGTCGCTCATGGCACGCACTGATGCAGTTCCTGGAAGAGACGCTGCGGTAAAGCGCGTGCCGGTCTCCGGTGCTTCGCTCGCGTGCGTCGAGCAGGGCACCGGAGCGCCGGTCGTGCTGGTTCACGGCGCACCTTCCGATCACCGAATGTGGCTGCCCCATTGCGCGTGGCTCGCCGCGCACGGATTCCGGGCGATTGCCTGCACGCAGCGTTACTTCGGCACGGAGGCCTGGAATCCAGACTGGCCGGCGTTCGGTACACGCCTGCACGCGAACGATCTCGAGGAGTTGCTTTCGGCTCTGGACGAGCCGGCACACGTCATCGCGTGGTCGTACGGTGCGCACGTCGCACTGGCCGCGGCCATCGAGCAACCGCGCCTGGTGCGGAGCCTCTTCGTTTACGAGCCGGGGTTTCCGACCTGGGTGAGTGATCCGGAACAGCTCCGCGAATTCTCCGCGGACGCCGAACGCATGTTCGGCCCCGCATCGGCAGCGGTTCAGCGCGGCGACAACGAAGCAGCGGTCCGCGCGTTGATCGACGGCTCCAGTGGCAGCGACGGGTACTTCGATTCGCAGCCGGAGGATCGCCGCCGGATTCAGCTCGACAATGCTCGGGTCATGCCGAAACTGTTCTCGCAATCGCCTCCCGTCGCGGTCACCTGCGAGCAGCTTCGTGCTCTCGAGGTCCCTACGGCGGTAGCCTGGGGTGCACGGACACGCCCGCTGTTTCGAATAGTCTCGACCGCGGCCGCCGCGTGCGTCCGCGGCCCGCAGGCGGGTGCGGTCGCGAACGCCACTCACATGTGGCCGGAGGAGGATCCGGAAAAATTCTGTCGCGTCGCCGCGGAGTTTCTCACGTAAGACCGACCGCTCCGCTTTCGAGGCGGTACTCGACATCGCGACGCGCAATGCCTCGCGCCGGATGAGGTGGACTCGCCCTTGCGCTACGGCCGAAGCTGGCGCACGGCCTTCGCCGTTTTCATGTCGAGCGGCATGGATACATGGTCGTGGATCATCAGCCACTCGCCGTTCCGCTTCTCGAAACCGACCGTTACTCGGACCCAATAGTCGGCCTTCTCACCGTTGCTTCGCGCGGCGAGGACGTGGCCCAGCGCGTGATAGAACGCAATGTCTCTACCCGTCTTGATGCACAGCTCGTGCGTTTCGTACTCGATCGTCGGCATCTCCGAAAACCACCGCTCGAAGGTCGATGCGTCGACGGAAGAGTCGAAGGCGCTCGTCGAGGAGATCACCCATCGGATCGCGGAACCGTGTGACTAAGCGGTCCTCTGGAAGCCTCCGAATCCGAGCGGTCCCAGCGCGCGCTCGATCTCGACGTTCGTGGCGGGGGATCGGCTGTCGACGGGTATGGCCGCCGACAGCGTGCAAATGGAGCCAGACGAGAGCGGCCGTTACCGCGCCTCGTCTCGCCCTGAACGTGCCTGACGGACATCGAGCCGCGCTATGCGGTTCGTATCCCACTCCGCGACTTCGAGCTCGCCGCGGCGCCGAATCCGGCCGACTCGATCCTCTGCGACGTACTCGATGCGCATCGGATCGTTCACGACGATCGCAACGAGCTCCAGCCCTCCGCTCGAACGTGGCACGTCGAATTCGATCTCCTGCGGCGTGAACGCGCCGAGCTCGATCGCCAACCTTTCGGAGTCGCCGGCGTTGAACGCGTCGAGCAAGGCTTCGAGCGCGTTCCCAGCTGGCGTGTCGGGGATGACGACCCGGCTCCATGCGGGACGTGATTCGCTGGCCGCGGCGTCGTGCTCGCTGACGGGCGCCGGCTTCGCGACCGCATACGTCGCGGCCGCGCCGGCGAGGGCGGCGGTCAGCGCGATCGACAGACCGTCGCGCGGCCGAAAACGGGGCGTCGCTGCCTCGAGCAGCCGAAGGCGACGGACATTGAGATTCGGCGTACGCGCGTACGCAAGCAGACGAGGTGCCGGCGGTGCGACCGCGTCGAGCATCATCGACGCCAGCCGCTCGACGTAGCGCTCGCGGCCGATCCACCCGGCGCAGCGACGATCACAGGCCGCTTCCATCGCGAGGACCGCCTCTCGTCCAAGCCACGCGACCACGGGATTCCACCAGTATGCGCGCCGGATCAACGTGACGAACGTGATCCACAGGGGGTCCCGGCTCGCGACGTGCGAGAGCTCATGGACGAGCGCGACGCCGCGATCCTCGGGCAACAAACGATCTCCGAGCCAGACGACCGGCCGAAGCCATCCGGACGTCGCCGCGATTGCGCTGTCCGGAACGATGCGGATCGATGCACGAACATCGCGAAGCTCAGCCGGCACATGCGCGCGCAGCGCAGCCCCCGAGCGGCTCGAGCGGCGCCACGTGCGAAGCGAGGCGCGAAGCGCCGTCGCATCGCGGACGAAGCAGACGAGCCCGGGGAGAAACAGCAACGCGACGACGGCGGCAACCTGCAGGCGGTGCATCGCCCGTGCGCTCGCGGTACCGGTCTGCTCCGCCGCCTCCGCCGTGGCCATAACAGTGCCATCGAGCGCGGCGGCATCGCTTGCGCTCGCCGCAGGTCTCGCGATTGCGGCGGGCATCGGAACCTCGATCGGAAGAGTCACCAGCGGCCACGGCACCGCCCACGCTGCGAGCCCCGCGAGCGCGATGCGGAAGCGGAGGCGGGGCGGTGCGTGCGGCACGAGGGCGAGACAAAGTGCCGCGGCGCCGGAGACGAGCGACGCCGTCAGCACGATCTCGACGAGGCCGTTCATTTCTTCTTCTTTCGGCGCTCGAGCAGCGTTCGAAGGTAGTCGACTTCGTCGTCGCTCAGCTCCTCGTCCTGTAGTAGTTGCGTGAACAGCGGCTTCAGGTCGTTGCCGAAGAGCCGGCGCACGAAGCTCCTCACCATCGGCTTCCGGACGCGCTCCTGCGGCACGGCAGGCGCGTAGTAGATCGTGCGCCCGCGGCTCGCGACGCGTTTCACCGCGCCCTTCTCCTCGAGCCGATCGATGATCGTCTTGACCGTCGAGTACGCGACGTCGCGCTCGGCGCCGATGCGCTCGTGCAGCTCCGGCGCCGAAAGCCTGCCGTCGCGCCAGAAGTGTGCCATCACGTCGAGCTCGAATTCCGAAAGACGCATCATCTCTACGCTTGTCGCCATGATATCGACAAGTGTAGTGTAGAGTCGGGCGTTGTCAACGGGACGCCGACCGACACCTCCGCGGGGCGGCGCGAGCTGAGCAATCCGTTCCGGCTTGACACCTCAAAGAACCGCGCGCACGAGAATCGCGAAATTGAGCGTTTCGTCTGACGACTTGGCACGCCCCTCCATTGCAACACTTGGGTGCTCGCCATGTACCTCAAGAGCTCGATCGTCGTGCTGTCGCTCGCGCTCGCAGCCACGATCCCTGCCTCCGCTCACCATGCTTTCTCGGCGCAGTTCGACATCGACAAGCCGCTCACCATCACGGGCATACGACGTTCGTGAGTGCGCAGTGGGCTCCGCACATGCCGCAATCCTTGCCGCGGGCCGCGGATGGGGAGCCGGATCTCTCGGCGCCGGCTCCCGAAGCGCCCGACGGCAAGCCGGACCTCTCCGGTGTGTGGCTTGCGGATCCCGATCCTGAGATGGAGATCGTCACCGATCGAGATCACGGTGGACGACCCGGGCACCTATTCTCGGCCGATCACGTACGAGCCGACGTACACCATGGTCGCCCACGACGATCTGCTCGAGTACTTCTGTACGGAGAACGAGAGGAGCGCGGAACACTATCGCTGACGGCTGACGGCCGTGCTATGCCGGCTCGAGCGCGGGACCCGCTTCGTCCAGGCTCGGCCACGGCACGATAGCCCCCGGCAGCCGCTCGCCGTCTCTTCCAACCACCGGGATGTCGCGCGCGCGGATCACGGCGGCGAGCCCGAGCCGTCTGGCATCCGGGCAAACCGATCACGCTCGGCACCGTGTACATGCGTGACGGCCGCGACTTCGAGCCCGTCGATCACGTGGACAGGTTCGGTGTCACCTTCACGGCAAAGTCGTTCGTCGACAAGAGTCTGAGCCTCACGTCGTCGAACGTGAAGCAGCGCATCCCGCAAGGGGGTGTCGAGATCTCGAGCCCGGATGCCCTGGATCTCACGCAAAAGGCTTCCGTCGAGCTTGTGCGCGACTGCGCCGTGCGGGATCCCGCCGGCAACATGATTCGAATCCAGGAGCGGCGCTGAGGCATGGTCGGGCCGCCGCGCCCGCGCAGGGCTCGCGACTAGCTCGCGAGCCCGCGCCGAATCGGTCTGGTCAGCGTGCTCCCGAGCCCGATCCCTCGCCGCGAGCAGACGGCGCATCGAGGCCCGCCGGAACCTCGACGGTCGCCGGGTCGACGGTGATCTCCTCGAGCCTCCGCATCACCTCGGGCGAGCCGCCTTCCTGGTAGCGCCCGCCGAGATGCGTGGCAAGGAAACGTTCCGCTGCCGCGAACGCCGCGAGGTTGTTCACCGGGCGCGCGAAGCCGTGGCCTTCGTCGGGCGCAAGCAGATACTCGACCGGGAAGCCGCGCTCGCGCAGCGCGACGACGATCTGCTCGGACTCCGCCTTCTTCACGCGTGGATCGTTCGCGCCCTGGATCACGAGCAGCGGCGCGCGGATTTCGTCGGCCGAGAAGAGTGGCGACTGGCGCATCAAGCGCTCCCGGCCCTCCGGATTGTTCGGATCGCCGATGCGCTCGTAGAACATCTTTCGCTCCGCTTCCCAGTACGGCGGGATCGAGTTGAGGAGCGTCAGCAGGTTCGACGGGCCGACCAGCGAAACGCCCGCGGCGTAGACGTCCGGCGTGAACGCGAGACCCGCGAGCACCGCGTAGCCGCCGTACGAGCCGCCGAAGATGCCGACCCGCTCGGGGTCGGCGATGCCTTCCGCGATCAGATGCTCGACGCCGGCCGTGATGTCGTCCTGCATCGCGTCGCCCCATTCGCCGTTGCCGGCATCGACGAACGCCTTGCCGTAGCCGGTCGAGCCGCGGAAGTTCGGCTGCAGCACGGCGTAACCGCGGTTCGCGAAGAACTGCGCGATGACGTCATACCGCCACGCGTCGCGGCCCCACGGACCCCCGTGCGGCACGACGACCGTCGGCAGGTTCCTCGGCTCGACGCCCTTCGGCAACGTCAGGTACGCCGGAATCTCGAGGCCGTCTTTGGACTCGTAGCGGATCGGCATCATCGACGCGAGATGCTCGCGCGGCAGTCGCTCACGTATTGCGTACTGCAACGTGAGCTCGCCGCTCTCCCGATCGAAGAGATACGTGCGCCCCGGCTCGGCGTCGCCCGACGCGGTGACCATCCACAGCGACTCGTCGAGCGTCGAGGAGCCGATGCCGACGTCGAGCCCCGGAAGCCGTGCGCGCAGCGCCTCGTAGTCCTCTTCCCACTCGTCGTTCCGCCAGTGAATGCGCGGCCGATCGTCGATGTAGACCGTGGCAACGAGCTCGTCGGTGGCATCGGAAAAGATCGCACCGGCGAGGTCGACCCGGTTCTCCGGGTCGGATTCGACGAGCGTCTCGGCGTCGCTTTCGACGTCGAGCAGTGTCAGACGGATCAGGTCCGCGTCGTCGCCGCGGTTCGTGACCATATAGATGCGGCGGCCGTCCGCATGAAAGCGCGTCGGCTCGCACGTCTCGAACACGTTGCAGGTGTAGAGCGGCGTAAAGCCGTCGTCGTCGACGCGAAGGATCTCGGTCTCGCCGCTCAATGGCGCTCGCACCGCGAGGCGTAGCTCGCCTTCGAGGTCGAAGACCCAGCGGCTGATGCGCTCCGTGTTCTCGCGTATCAGCCGCCGCTCGCCGGTCGAGAGCGTCAGCTCGTAGAGGTCGTGCCACGCGGGATCGCGATCGTTCAGGCCGATGTACGCCGTGTCCGGCCGGTTCTTCGGCAGCGAGTAGAGCGCGACGCGAACGTTCTCCGCCTCCGTCAGGTTGCGGGCCGTCGGCACGCCGCCTTCCTCCTCCGGCTCCGCGCCCGGATCGACGGCATAGAGGTTGAAGTTCTCGTCGCCGTCGCGATCCTGCACGAACAGGATGTAGCGGCCGTCCCAGCTCCAGAAAAATTGGGGGATCGGCCGGCGCTGGTCGGCCGTGACTGGCCGCGCCGCATCGAAGGACTCGTCGGTGCGTTTCACCCAGACGTTGCGGACGTTCTCGTAGGGCTTCAGGAACGCGATGTGCTCGCCGTCCGGTGAGATCGTCGCGCCGGCGAGCTCGGGGTCGCCGAAGAAGATTTCGCGGTCGATCAGCGGCGGCAGGCCGGTGTCGCCGTCTTGCGCGACCGCCGGAGCCGTCGTGCCGATCGACAGGAGGGTCAGGAGAGCGACCTCGATTCTTTTTGTCATGACGGTCTCCTCATGGGTGACGCAGTTGATGGAGCGACCACGGAGCGAGGACGAACGACAGCAGCGGCATCAGTGCGACGATGACGGCCGCCGGAGCGGCGACGGAAAGCGGGCCCGACCGCGCGATCCCGTCGCCGATCAGCGTGGCCCAGATCGAAGCGTACACGGCCCACGCGAGCGCGGCGACGCCGATGTGCGACCAGCCGAGAACGCGCGCCCGGACGGCTCCGGCGGCGACGACGACGGTGCCCGCGCCGAGTGCAGCCGCGAGCGCCCACATGTGCCAGAGGACGGCCCCGAAGTTGATTGCCCCCGCCGCGGCCCCGCCGATGAGCACGAGGACGTAGCCGAACGAGCACAAGAGTGCACCCGCGAGGCGCCGGCGGTACAGCACAAAGAATGCACTGAGGGCGGAGAACGTCGCAGCCGCGCTCGCATAGACGACGGCGGCGACGAGCGTCCAGCCGGCGAGCCGCAACGGAGAGGCAGCGGATACGGGTCGATCGCAAAGTTAATGTGTTCCACTACAGTGGTACAATTTGAGTCGATTGTCAACCGGAATGGTCCCGGCAGCGGGAGAGGAGGGGCCTCGGGGCCTGAAGGGCGATTCGCTGTCCGACGAAACGTGGCCGCGGAGGAAAGGCGATCCGCCGCGGCCGCTCGTCGCTCAGAACATCACGTTAGCCGCGTCGCTCAGGATCAGCTCGCGATACACCGGCAGCGACCAGCCCTCGCGCTCGAGCTCGTCTAGGCGTGCCTCGAACTGCTGCAGGTAGCGCTCCTTGGTGCCATAGAGCTCGCGCAGCTTCTCTGCGGAGAACGGCTCCTGATACGCGCTCAGGCGGCACATGATCTGCGCGCCCTGCAGGCCCCCGTTCTTCGCGATCCATTCGCTCGGGTTGTCGATCACCGGCTCGCGCGCCGTGTTGACCGGCACGTACCTCGCGACGGGCACGTCGACGTACGGGTTGCGGATGCCGCCGAGCGGGTTGCCGTGCGCGTCGGTTGCCATCATCGAGCCGTCGCCGTGCGTATCGCGGTCGACGAGCATCCGCTCCGCGCGCGGCGGGACGATGCCTTCGTCGACCCACCGGAACAGGTGATAGAGCCCGACGGACATGTAGGCCTGCAGCGGGAACGTGCTGAGCGGGCGCGTGCACGGGTTCGGAGAGAGCCGCACGTTGTCGCGCGAATCGACGTGGCCCATGCCCGCGACCTCGTACAGCCGGAACTGCTGGCCCGGCTCGTCGCTGTCCTGGCGCCGCGTGATGTTGCCCTCGACCTCGTGCATCGTCGGCATCTGGATCATCGGCACATCGATCTCGGCCGCGGTCGCGCCGGTCGACGTCGGGAAGTAGCCGTCGTAGATGTGCTTCATGTCGCGCGTGCGATAGACCGCGTGCGCCGGCAGGTAGTTGAACAGCGTGCCGGAGCTCATCGACGTGCCGGCGAGCACCATCTTGCGGACGATCACGTTGCCGAGCGGCCCGTTCGGGCTTTTCACGAGCGCGCCGACCTGCGCAAGGATGTCGTTGGCCTGGCCGCCCTCGATCTCGAGATCGGCGTAGCGTTCCGGATTGAATTCGACGAACTGGGCCGGCGACGTCGTCAGGATCTCGACGGCCGCGTGCCCCGAGCTCATCGTGTAGGCGGCCGTGAACTCGTAAGCGTGCGCGGCGCCGCTCGAGTGCATCGACTCGGCGAGGACGAGCCCGCTGAAGCGGCTCGGGTCGCTCGGCATCCGCACGACGACGCGCGTCGTGTACGGGCTGCCGTTCGCGGTGCCGGACACGAAGTATTCCCGCGTCACGTAGTCGAAATCCGCGGGGCCGAGGCCGGTCGCGTGCGACGGCGCGGAGTCGAACATGGGTCCCGGCCCGGTGATCTCGTCGGACAACGCCGGCAGCGGCACCGCGGTGGGCTGGCTCGGCAGGTTGAGGGCCTGCGCCGGGCGCTGGACCCCCGGCCGTTGCCCTGTGCCGGCAGGCGGCTGCGCGAACGATACGGCCGCCGACAGGGCGGCGACGGCGGTCAGGCCGGCGAGCGCCGGCCGCCGCGAGACGCGAAAGCTGGTCATGGCGTCCTCCCCTCTACGGATGCGTCCGACGATACTCGAACGCGGGGAAGACAGAAAGGCGGTACCTTCTTTCTAGCGCCCCATATCCATGAGCTTCGCGATCAGGAAGCCCGCGCCGAACGCCGCGAGAACGCTGACGAACGGCCGCTCCTCGATGCCGCGCTCGAGGCGCTGCTCGGCGCGAGCCGCGTGCCGCGTGGCCTGCCTGCGGAGGTGCTCGACGTGCTCGAGCGCTTCCTTGCCCTTCTCAGCGCCGGTCTCGCGCATCGCACGGGTCAGCGTCTTCAGGTCCTTGCGCATCTCGTCGATCTCGCTGCGCAAGCGGTCGACGTCGCGGGAGATCTCGATAGCCATGACACGTCCTCCTCGCGCCTTGCCGGCGCACTCGTTCCGCACTTCGGCATGTCTTCGATTCTGACGCGGGGCCTGGAGCGGCGGTACCCGTAGGTTCCGCAATCGCGCTACGTGTCGAGCGCGTCGACGAAGATCGCGAGCGCCTCGTCGAGGGAGCGGTCCCTGGGTGCGGTCAGGCGGGTCTCGTCGGCAAGCGGCGTGCGTGCGAGCACGGCATAGAGCCATTCGGCGCCGCGGTGAAAATCGGTCGTGATACCTGCCGCCGAGAACGTCGCGGCGATCTCGCGCATCTCGGGCACGTAGCGCTTCGCCGTGGCGGCGAGCGTCGGGACCCGCCGGACCGAGCGCGCGGCGGCCTCCGGCTGGCTCGCGCGGATTTCCTCCATCAGCTCGGCGCGCACGCCGAGGCGTTCGGCCGCGAGCAGCACGCTCGTCAAGAGCGCGTCGAAGCCTTTGTTGAGCGCCGCGTAGCACATCTTGATCGCCGATGCGCGGCCGACGTCGTCGCCCATGTCGATGACCGTGATCTCCGGAACGTCGAGCGCGAGCAGGGCGGCGCGCGCTCGGCCCGACACGTAGAGGCGAACCGGCGGACGGTCCGCTCGCGGCGCCGGTCCGACGATCCCCGCATCGACGAACGGCGCGCCGAGCGCGTCGAACGGCGCCGCGATCTCGGCGACCGTCGCCGGCGCGAGCGCATTGCAATCGACGAAGACGGGCCGTGCGCCGGTCTTCTCGAGCGCCGTCGCCACCGTCCGCGCGAAGGCGGGCGCGGCGGCAGGCGGCACGATCGACAGCACGATCTCGGCGGCCTCGACGAGCGCGGTCGCGGAGCCGACGTCCTCGAGGCCGGCCTGCTCGGCGAGCGCGCGGCTCGCCGCGCTGCGCCCGGTCAGATCCGTGATCACGCGATGCCCGCGCCGCACGAGCGCGGCGCCGACGGCGCTTCCCATCTCTCCGGTGGCAACGACGGCGATCGTTTGCGGCATGTCAGGCTTCGGGTTGCACGACGATCGCTCGATTCTAGTCGAAAGCCCGACGTACGCCGCGCGACTCCCGGTTGGCATGATACGTGCTGGATCGCGCGGTGACTTTTTCGAGTTCCTGGCCGGGCCGGTGATGCCGACGATCGCGCTCCGCGCCGCGCAACGCGAGTCCTTGCACGACGGCGCGACGGCGCCTGGGACCGCGTGACGGTGGCGCACGAAGAGCGCGTCCTTTGGACGCTCGCGGCGAAGGCGTGGACGTTTCGCGGCCGCGTGATCGCCGCGGTCGTGCTGCTCATCGTCGCGAAGATCGCGGCCGTCTCCGTGCCGATCATGCTGAAGCGCATCGTCGACGCGCTGAGCCGGCCGGAGACGCTCGCCGCGCTGCCCGTGTGGCTCCTGATCGGCTACGCGCTCGTGCGCTTCTCGACGACCCTGTTCGGGGAACTGCGCGATCTGATCTTCGCGCGCGTGTCGCAAACGACGGTCGCCGACTACACGGTCCGCGTGTTTCGCCACCTGCATGCGCTCGGTGCGCGCTTTCATGCGAACCGCTCGACCGGCGCGTTGACCCGCGACGTGGAGCGGGGCACGTCGTCGATCGGGTTCCTGCTGAACGTCGCGCTGTTCACGATCGTTCCGACGATCGTCGAGATCGCGATCGTCGTCGGCATCCTCACGGTGAACTACCCGCTCGGCTTCGCCGTGATCATCGCGGTCACGTTCGTGATCTATGCAATGTTCAGCGTGGTCTTCACGCGCCGGCGCGCGATCCGGCAGCGCCGCGTGAGCGAGCTCGACTCGAACGCGCACAGCCGCCTCGTCGACAGCGTGCTGAACTACGACACCGTGAAGTTCTATACGAACGAGAAGCTCGAGGCGATGCGCTTCAGATCGATCATGAACGACTGGATCGAAGCGAACATCAGCAACCAGCGCGCGCTGACGCTCCTGCACGTCGGTCAGAGCGGCATCATCGCGCTCGGCGTCGGCTCCGTCATGCTGCTCGCGGGCGGCGGCGTGTTCTCGGGCGACATGACGGTCGGCGACCTCGTGCTCGTGAACGCCTACGTGATCCAGGTCTGCCTGCCGTTGAACTCGCTCGGGTTCGTGTTCCGTGAGGCGAGCGACGCGATGGTCAAGGCGGAGCGGCTGTTCGCTCTGCTCCGCGAGCCGCCCGAGGTCGAGCCCGACGCGGAGCTGCCGGCGCTCGAGGTCCGCGGCGGCGACGTGCGCTTCGAGAAGGTGAGCTTCGGCTACGAGCCGAACCGGCAGGTGCTGCGCGACGTCGACTTCCGCATCGCGCCCGGCACGACGGTCGCGGTCGTCGGCGGCAGCGGCTCCGGGAAGTCGACGCTCGCGCGCCTGCTGCTTCGCTTCTACGAGCCGTGGAGCGGACGGATCTCGATCGACGGGCAGGACATCGGCGCGGTGTCGCCCGAGAGCGTGCGTGCCGCGATCGGCGTCGTGCCGCAGGAGACGAGCCTCTTCAACGACACGATCGCGTACAACATCGCGTACGGGCGCGTCGGCGCGACGCGCGAGGAGGTCGTCGAGGCCGCGAAGGCCGCAAGCGTGCACGATTTCATCAGCGCGCTGCCCGAGCAGTACGACACGATCGTCGGCGAGCGAGGGCTCAAGCTCTCCGGCGGCGAGAAGCAGCGAATCGCGATCGCGCGCGCGATCCTGAAGAACCCGCCGATCCTCGTGCTCGACGAGGCGACGTCGGCGCTAGACATGCGCTCCGAGCGCGCGATCCAGGACGCGCTCGTGCGGCTCGCGCGCCGGCGCACGACGCTGACGATCGCGCACCGGCTCGCGACCGTCGTGCACGCGGACGAGATCCTCGTGCTCGAGTCCGGCCGCATCGTCGAGCGCGGCCGGCATCACGAGCTCCTCGCGCGCGAAGGCCTCTATGCGCAGATGTGGGCGTTGCAGGAGCAGGAGCGAGCGCTGCGCCGGTCCGAGCGGCGCGCGAGCCTGCAGCCCGTGAACCTCGCGACGCTGATCACGAGCGCCGTGGACGCCGCGCGTCCCGACATCGACGCGAAAGGCTTGAACCTCTACACGACGCTCGGCCTCGACGTCGGGCTCGTGACCGGCGATCCCGGCGCGCTGCAGGACGTCGTCTGGGCGCTGCTCGCCCGCGCCGTCGACGTGAGCCGGCCGGGCGCGCGCGTCGAGGTCGGCGTCGAGCGGGCAGGGAACGAGGTGCTGCTGCGCGTGACCGACACGACCGCTCGCGCGGAGCTGCACGCCGCGGCGCCGGTCGAGGCCGCCGTGGAGGAGGAAGCGGTAGAGCGCGAATTCGGCGAGCCCGAGGAGCCGCAGCCCGCGCCGCCGGAGGTCCCGCCCGGACCGGCCGTGACGGCGGCGATCGCGCCGGCGCCGGTCGCGCCGTTCGACCTCGAGACGATCGCGAGCATCGTCGAGGAGCATCACGGCCGCCTCGTCGTCGACGCCGGGCCGTCGGGCACGACGTACATCGTGTCGCTGCCGGTTCGCGCGGTCGCCGAGCCGGACGAGAGCACTCCGCAGGCGGCGTGGAATGCCGTGCTCGAGGCGATCGCGCTCGACGGCAAGCGGCTGCTCGTCGTCGACGACGACGAGGATGCGCGCGAGACGCTCGGCGCGCTGCTCGAGGCGCGCGGCGCGAGCGTCACGAGCTTCTCGGGCGGTCGGGATGCGCTCGCGTATCTTCGCGGCTGCGCGCGGGACGACTGGCCGGACCTGATGATCTCCGACATCGGGCTGCCGGACGAGGACGGCTACACGCTGCTGCGGCGCGTGCGGGCGCTCGAGGCGGAGCACCGGTTTCCGCTCGCGGAACGGATGCCGGCCATCGCGCTGACCGGCTATGCGCGCTCGGAGGACCGGGTGCATGCGCTCGTCGCGGGCTTCCAGGCGCACGTCGCGAAGCCCGCGCAGCCGGGCGAGCTCTTCGCGACGATAGGAAGGTTGCTCGGGATCGGCGAGCGCAGGGCGCTCACGTGATCGCGCGTTTCCGGAGCCGAATCGAGGCGGTGCTCAGCGCCAGGCGACCCGCTCCTCGGAGATGTCGCGAATCAGTTCGCGCAGCACGCTGATCTCGACGGGTTTCACGAAGTGATAGCGGAAGCCTTCCTCACGGGATCGGGTCCGATCGGTCTCCTGACCCCAGCCCGTGACCGCCGCAAGGATCGGCCGTCTCTTCCCGTTCATCCGCTCGCGGATCCGTCTCGCGACGTCGTAGCCGCTCATCTGCGGCATGCCGATATCGAGCATGACGACGTCCGGCCGGAACTTGTCGATCACGTCGAGGGCGGACGGGCCGTCATAGACGGTCACGACGTCCTGGCCGATCGCCTCGAGCAGGAGGTGCAGGCTGTCCGCGGCGTCCTTGTTGTCGTCGACGACGAGCACCCGTAGCCGTTTCGAGTCGCCGCCCGGATCGGGCTGCTCCGAAGGCACGCCGCGAATCTTCTCGAGCCCGAGCGGCAGCCGGACGATGAACTCGCTGCCGTGACCGACGCCTTCGCTGCGTGCCTGCACCATGCCGCCGTGCAGCTCGACGACGCGGCGCACGAGGGCCAGGCCGACCCCGAGGCCGCCCTGGCCGCGGACGGACTCCGGGCTGATCTGCGTGAAGAGATCGAAGATCGACTCGAGGTGATCGGGATCGATGCCGCGGCCGGTGTCGCGGACGCGGATCTCGACGTCCGTCCCGCGCCGCTCGACCTTGAGGCTGATGCGGCCGCCGTACGGCGTGAACTTCGCCGCATTGTTCAGCAGGTTCACGATGACCTGCGTCAGCCGCAGCGAGTCGCCCTTGAGCCAGAGGTCTTCGTCCGGCACGTCCACGTCGAGGTGCTGTCCCTGCGCGTCGATCAGCGGTCGGGCCGTTTCGATCGAGCGCGACAGCACGGCGGCGAGGTCGGTCGGCTCCTTGCTGATCGCGAACTTACCGCGCGCGATGCGGTTCACGTCGAGGAACTCGTCGATGATCCGCGTGAGGAGCGCGCTCTGGCGATCGATCGTCTGACGCATCGACTCGAGGACCGGATCCTCGAGGCCCTTGCGGCCCATCAGCTCGACGGCGTTGCGGATCGGCGCGAGCGGATTACGCAGCTCGTGCGCGAGCATCGCGATGAACTCGTGCATGCGCTGCGCGCGGTCCGCGAGCGCCTCGGCATGTCGCCGCTGCGTCAGGTCCTGCATCACGTGCGCGAAGCCGTACGGTCGGCCGTCCGCGTCGTGCAGAGCCGTCATCACGCTGCTCGCCCAGAACAGCGTGCCGTCCTTACGTGCGCGCCAGCCTTCGTCCGACACGCGGCCGACGTCGCGCGCTTCCGAGATTTGCCTCCACGGCTTGTGCGCCGCGACGTCCTCCGATGTGTAGAAATGCGAGAAGTGCTTGCCGAGGATCTCCGCGGACGAGTAGCCGCTGATGCGCTCCGCGCCGCCGTTCCAGCTGCTGACGAAGCCGTTGCGGTCGAGCATGAAGATCGCATAGTCGTCGACGCCTTCGACGAGCAGCCGGAAGCGTTCCTCGCTCTGCGCGAGCGCCTGCTCCTGGCGGCGCCGCTCGCTCAGATGGCGCGTGATCTTCGAGAAGCCGACGAGCTCCCCGCTCGCATCGCGGAGCGCGGTGATCACGACGTTCGCCCAGAAGCGCGAGCCGTCCTTGCGAATGCGCCAGCCTTCGTCCTCGAAGCGTCCCTCCATCCGCGCCACCCGCAGCTCGTGCTCGGGCCAGGCGGCTTTGATCGCCTCGGGCGGGTAGAAGCGCGACAGATGCGAGCCGATGATCTCGTCGGGCTCGTAGCCCGTGATCTGGCGCGCGCCGGTATTCCACGTCGTGACGAACCCTTCCGGGTTCAACATGAAGATCGCGTAGTCATAGACGTGCTCGACGAGCGTGCGGAAGCGCTCCTCGCTCTGACGCAGCGCTTCCTCCTGCTGCCGCCGTTCGGTCAGGTCGCGCGTGACCTTCGAGAAGCCGATGAGGTCGCCGTTCGCGTCGCGCAGCGCCGTGATGACGACGTTCGCCCAGAAGCGGGAGCCGTCCTTACGGACCCGCCACGACTCGTCCTCGAAGCGGCCGTCGGCCGCCGCGCGCGTGAGCTCGTAGTCCGGCCAGCCGCGGTCGACCTGCTCTTTGGGATAGAAGCACGAGAAGTGCCTGCCGATGATCTCGTCGTGCGTGTAGCCTTTGATGGCCTCTGCACCTTCGTTCCAGCTCGCGATGCGGCCTGCGGGATCCAGCATGAAGATTGCGTAGTCGCGCTCGGACTCGACGAGCAGACGAAAGAGCCTTGGATCCTCCATGGAATGCGTGAAACTCGGGGGCGACGCGTTGCTTTTGCTCATAAATCCGATCGACCGTGTGTTTTTCGGCCTCGGAAGCCGAAAGCGCAGCGCGCAGGGGCCGGCGCGAGACGTTGCCGGCGGAGGCGCGGGGATAACCTGGGCAGCGGAGAGCGATCTCCGCATAGGGGCGCCGCAGGGACGCGGCGGCTCGTTCTCATCCGCCAGTGTAGTGGTCGCTTGCGGCCGAATCCATACGAATGACTACATGTGAATTCCGCGGCCGGGCAGAATGACGCCCGTGCCTGCCGGGTCTCCGTAATGAACGATCGAGTCTACGCACCCCTGCTCGCGTTGCTCGGTGCGAGCGGCTGCGCCGCGCTGATCTATCAAGTCGTGTGGTTTCAGCTTCTTGCGCTCGTGATCGGCGCGTCGGCACCGTCGATCGGGATCCTGCTCGGCACGTTCATGGGCGGGCTCTGCATCGGCAGCGTGTGGCTGCCGCGGTGTATCGGTACCGAAACGCATCCGCTCCGCGTGTTCGCGCTGCTCGAAACGGGGATCGGGCTGCTCGCGCTCGGCGTGCTGCATGGGCTGCCGGGACTCGAGGTACTCTACTCGGGTCTCGGCGGCGGTGCGCTTTCGATTCGCGCGATCACGGCTGCGCTGTGTCTGCTGCCGGCGACGATCCTGATGGGGGCGACGTTGCCGATCGTCGCGCGCTCGGTGCCCGCTGCGGACGAGCGCTGGCCGCGGGTCGGCTGGCTCTATGCGGCGAATATCGCCGGCGGCGTGCTCGGTAGTCTTGCCGCAGGCTTCTATCTTCTCCGCGTGCACGATGCCGCGTTCGCGACCTACGCAGCGGCGGCATTGAACGGCGCGGCCGTGCTGGGTGCCCTGGCGCTCGCGCGGTCGTCCCGCGTGCGTGCCGAGCCCGCCGCCCGGCCCGCGTCGCTTCGGCTCGCACGGAGCGCATGGCCGATCTATCTCGCGATCGGCTTGTCCGGCGCGACGGCGCTCGCGGCCGAGGTGCTGTGGACGCGGCATCTCGCGCTGCTTTTCGGCCCGACCGTGTACGCATTCGCGTTGATCCTCGCGATCTTCCTGCTCGGCTTGGGCGCGGGGAGCGCTGCCGGTGCGCAGGCCGCGCGCCGCATCGATCCGGCGGCAGCCCTCGCGGCATGTCAATGGCTTCTGTGCGCGGGCATCGCGTGGGCGGCGTTCACCATCGCGCGCTCTCTGCCGTTCTGGCCGCTCGACGTCATGTTGCCGAGCGGAGCGGCGGTCCTGCTTCAGGTGGACCTGCTGCGCGCCGCGTGGGCCGTTCTTCCGGCGGCGCTCCTGTGGGGCGCGAGCTTTCCGCTCGCGCTCGCCGCGGTCGCGGCACGGAGCCGCGCGGAGCCCGGTGCGTTGGTCGGCGGGCTCTACGCGGCGAACACGCTCGGCGCGATCTTCGGCGCGCTCGTGACGAGCCTCGTGCTCGTCGTCACGATCGGCGGGCGCGCGACTCAGCAGGCGATGATTCTCGCGTCCGCATGCGCGGGCGCCGTCGCGCTCGTTTCGGTCGCACGGCGCATCGCTGCGGCCCGTGCGCTCGCGATCGCCGCGGTCATTGCGATCGCGCTCGGGCTCGCCCGCAGCGTCCCCGAGTTGCCGCCCGAAGCCGTCGCGTACGGCCGCTTCACGCCGACGCGCGGCATCGGCGCCGACGTGATCCACACCGCTGAGGGTTGGACCGGGCTCTTCGCCGTCACGCGCGAGCCGGACGGCATGCTGACGTACCACGGCGCCGGCAAGGCGCAGGCATCCACGTATCCGCAGGACATGCGGCTCGAGCGCATGCTCGGCCACCTCGCGACGCTCGTCGCGGACGAGCCGAAGCGCGTGCTCGTGATCGGTCTCGGCGCCGGCATCACGGCGGGCGCCGTCAGCATCGATCCGCTCGCGGAGCACGTCGTCGTCGCCGAGATCGAGCCGCGCGTGCGTGAGATCGCGGCGCAGCACTTTCGCGCGCAGAACTTCGGCGTCGTCGACCGTCCGAACGTCGAGCTCCGCTTCGACGACGGCAGGCACGTGCTCGCGACGAGCGACGAGAAGTTCGACGTGATCACGTCCGATCCGCTCGATCCGTGGGTCAGGGGCGCCGCGAGCCTTTACACGCGCGAGTTCTGGCGGCTCGTGCGCACGCGGCTACGCCCGGGCGGCGCCGTCACGGTGTTCGTGCAGCTCTACGAGAGCACCGAGGAGGCCGTGCGGACCGAGATCGCGACGTTTTTCGACGTGTTTCCCGCGGGCGCCGTGTTCGCGAACACCGTGCGAGGCGCGGGCTATGACGTCGTGCTGCTCGCGCGCGCGGACGATGCGCCGATCGATGTCGACGCGGTCGCGCGGCGGCTCGCGCGACCGGAGTACTCGGGCGTCGCGGCGTCGTTGCGGGAGGTCGGCTTTCGCTCGTCGGCCGATCTGCTCGGCACGTACATCGGCGGGCTCGACGATCTTCGCGACTGGCTGCACGGCGCCGAGATCAACACCGACCGCAACCTGCGCCTTCAGTACCTGGCGGGCGAGGGTCTGAACGCGTATCGCGCCGACGAGATCTTCAAGCGAATGACGGCCGGCGGCGTGTCGTTTCCCGGGCGAGTCTTCAGGGGCTCGCCGGCCGAGCTCGACGCGGTACGTCGTGCGATGCAGCGCCGCTGAGCAACAATCGTGTCAGACACCTTTTCTGCCGCGAAATTGTGTCAGACACCTTTTTCCGCGGGAGCGCGTCGGATCTCCGAGCGACCTCGCAGAAAAAGGTGTCTGACACAATTTCCTACCCAGATCCGCCCGCCGCGGCTGGTCGATGACGGCGACGCAAGCCGAGAAAAGGGCTCTGACCCCGATTTCTTCGCTACGGCGGAGGCGGCGCCGTGCGGCACGGCGTCGGATCCCACTTGTCGCCGTTCGGCTCCCGCTTGAAGTGCGTGCTCGTGTAGAACGGCTCGCTGAGATAGAGCGGATCCTCGACGATCGTCACGACGTGCAGCCACACGTCGCCGTTCGGATGCTCGGGCAGACGGTGGAAGTACTCGGTGATCGACGCGTCCGCGCTGTAAGGCACGCCGTTCTTGCGCAGGTACCCCTCGCGGAATCCGGTCGTCACGACCTCGAGCGCGCCGCCTTCGCTGATCGAGCTCGGCGGTGGCGGACCGCCGCGCAGCCCTCGGCCGCCGCCGCCCGCCGCGATGGGGCCGGTGCTGTTGCCGATCTGCGCGCGGACCGGCGTGCCGGGACCGGCCGGCGGACGCTGCCACTCCGCGACGGAGTAACCCTGCCACGTGAGCTCGTCCGGCGGCGGGTATGCGGTCGGATCGAAGTGGAGGAGGCGCGTCTGCGAGCCCGCGTCGAAATCGATCCGCAGCGTATCGTCGTTCTCCCACGTGATGTGGAGCCGGCCGGGCTGGCGCATGATGCCGCCGACGCCGAACGCCTTGCATTCGAGGCCCGCCGCGTTGTCCTGCTCGAGATCCCATGCGTCGGCGACGCGCCGGCCTTCGGCGCTCAACGGCACGCTCTCGTAGTCGCCCTTGCGCGGCGTCGCCATGCGGTGGCGCCAGTCCTCGGTGACCACGGAGACCCAGTAGCCGGTCAAGTCGATCGGCGCGCTTTCGCGCGCCGACGGCGGCGCGGACGCTCGCTGCGCGTCGCTCGCGACGGGTAGACCCAGGGCTACGATGGCTGCGACGGCGGACACGAGGGCGCTGGTTCGCTTCCCGTTCGCCGGCGCTCCGGCCGACGAGAAACGGGCTTGCGATGAGAGGAGGGCCGTCATCGGCTTTCCACCTTCCGTTGCAGGTCGCGGTACACGGCCTCGATGAAGGCCTCGCTGGTCCATGGGCCGCCCTCGTTGCCGTACCTCGTGTCGTAGTCGAGCGCGGGACGTGCGTCGAGCACCTCCTGGAGCGACATGCCCTGCTCGAGCATGTGCGCGATCCTGTCGCGGATGAACAGCGCCATGTCGCGGTACTCGACGACGTCCGCCTCGTCCGACAGGCGGCCGTGGCCGGGGATTACGTACGTTCCGCCTTCCTGCAGGTACGCGGGGACCGTGAGGTCGAGGATCAGGTTCAGGCCGTCGATGAAGCCGTCGATGCCGCCGCCGGCATTCGCGTCGATCACGGGGTAGTGCGTCGTCGAGAAGAGCCCGCCGGCGACGACGACGTCCGAGCCGCGGAAGTGCACGATCACGTCGCCGTCGGTATGCGCGGGAGGGACGTGATAGAGGAACACCGCCTCGCCGTTGAAATAGAAATCGCGCCGGTCCTCGAAGAACGTGTTGAGCGGCAGCGCGGTGACCGGCGCGCCCGCGTCCGACATCCGCATCAGCACGTTCTCGTGCGCGATGATTGCGGCCGGGTTGCCGTTGACCGTCATGCCGGCCTGCGAGATCGCTTCGTTGCCGCCCGTATGGTCCGCGTGAAGATGCGTGTTGACGATCCAGCGGATCGGTCCGTTCGACAGCTGCCTGATCGCGGCGAGCACGTCGCCGCTCCGCTCGGCCGAGCCGGTGTCGACGACGAGCACGCCGTCGCTGCCGATCTGCACCGCGATGTTGCCGCCTGCGCCGACGAGCATGTAGACGTTGCCCTGCACGTGCACGGTCTCGATCGGCGGCTGGACGCGCGCGTCTGCCGTGCGCGCCACGTTCGCGGCTTGTGCGGCTGCATCGACCGGCTGTCCGAGCGCAACGATCGCTGCGAAAGCGGCCGCGGGGCGCGTTGCGCGCCGGCCCATCGTTGCCGTGGTCGCACCGTGCCCGGATCGCGCAACGCGTGCCCGAGCATCGCGTGTCGCCCGCTCATCGAATGCCGCTTGCGCATTGCGCATCCATCGAGCGGCGCGCTCCGCTCGTGCGTCTCCGTGCGGCGGCGCATCGTGTCTTCGCATCATTGCGCCTGCCCGTGCATCAGCGCCTCGACCGTCGGCATGTACTCGGGATAGGTCGCCTCGGCCCCGGCCCACACCGCTTCGAACGGCAGACCGAACTTGTCGGCGAAGTCGCGAATGAACGGGCTCTCGCCGGGCAGATAGTGCGGGACCTCGTTCTTCGGCTTCGGCACCTCCATCGCGTACTCGCAGTTGTAGAGCCAGTTCTGATTGCCGCGCTCCATCAGCACGAACTCCTGGCTCGTGATGTAGGGCTCCGTCAGATAGTCCGGGTCCTCCACGATGATGATGTGCGACAGCAGGTTCCCGTGCCGGATGTAGTGCTCGATCATCGTCGTGCGGTCGCTGCTCGGGATGCCGCTTCGCCGGTAGAACTCCTTCTTGATGTGCGTCGTCGTCACGGTCAGGATGTCGCCGTGCCATTCGCCGGTCGAGAAGCCCATGAACGTGTGCGGCGCGTGCTCGGGCGGATGCTCGCGGCCGTCCATCCAGATCGTGCGCCACTGCTGGTACGTGCCGAGATACTTGCGGTACGCAATGATCTGCTGCGTCGCCGGATCCTTTTCCTCCCAGATCCGGAACTGCAGCGGGCCGCGGTAGATGTGCGGTGCGTTGTACGGCTGGCACTGGTGCTCGAGCACCGCGACGCGGGTCACGTCGAACGCCTCGGCGTAGCGCCGCGCGGCGTCGTTCATCGGCACGCCGGTGAAGTCGCCCTGGACGTCGCCGGGAATCCGGTCGGCGAAATCCTCGTGGTACCGGCCGACCCATTCGCCGGAGAGGGAGAGCTGCGCGGCCGCCGGCCCGGCCGCGACGAGCAGCAGGAACGCGAGCGCGCGCATCGCGGCCGCGCTCAGTCGAACGTCTCGCCGGGCCGCCGGCCCCAGTCGAAGCCGTCGGAGTTGCGGCGCAGGTACAGCATCCGAATCCGATAGTCGGCCGCGTTCCGTCCCGGATTGCCGGTGATCGTGACAATGTCGCCCGGACGCAGCGTCTGGCTCGTGACGCCCTGGCCCGAGAGCTGCCCCGCACCGCCCCATTCGACGGCCCAGCGGCGCAGCTCGCCGTTCTCGTCCGGCGCCTCGACGTGCACGAACGAATGCGGATTGCGGAACAGGAACTGCAGCAGCTTGCCTTCGATCTGGACCGTGCGGTCCTCGAAGTACGTCGCGGTGAAGGAGTGATGGGCGTAGGCCTTGGCGACCGCGAGCGCGGCGAGGACGAGCGCGGGGAACGCGATTCTGAGCGCAGAAGCCATTGTTGTCTCCCCCGTTTGGCCGCGGAGCGCCCGCGGCCCGACCGATTCTACATCTAGTCGGCAGCGACGGCGACGCGCTATCCTCCCCGCCTTGATTCCGCCGGCCTAGCGCGGAAGATCGACCACAGGGACCCGGCCGCCGCCACGCGCATCGCGGAACGCTCGGCGGCCCTCAAGCTCGAGGATTGATCCGAGTGATCCAACCAGGCGCCGATCGCGACAAGGCGGCGGAACCGGCACAGTCGCTTTTCCACGTCATCGATCCGAGGCCCTTCGGGCGGCCGCTGCTCGACGAGCTGTGCGAGCTCGCGACGCACGTGCGGCGCGTCGCGAAGACGCGTGCCGGCGAGCTGTTCCTGCAGAACCTGCTGCCGACGCGGCGCGCGATGCTGTACTTCACGCAGCCGTCGACGCGCACGTTCCTGTCGTTCAACAATGCGTGCCATATCCTCGGCATTCGCACGAGCGAGATACGTGATCCTTCGACGTCGTCCGAGGTGAAGGGCGAGCGCTTCGAGGACAGCATCCGCACGTTCAGCTCGTACGTCGACGTGATCATCATGCGCACGCGCGAGCCCGGCCGTGCAGCGCAGGCGGCGCGGCTGATGGACTCGATCCCGCGCCCGATCCCGGTGATCAACGCGGGCAGCGGCAGCGACCAGCATCCGACCCAGGCCCTGCTCGACATCTACACGCTCGGCCGCAGCTTCGCCGAGCGGGGCGGCATCGATGGCAAGGTCATCGGGATGATGGGCGACCTGAAGCGCGGCCGAACGGTTCGTTCGCTCTGCTATCTGATGAAGAACTACTCGGACGTTCGGCTCGTGTTCATCGCGCCGTCGCAGTTCGCGATGGAGCCGGACGTCAAGCAGCATCTCGTCGATCACGGCATCGAGTTCACCGAGACGGAGCGGCTCCACGAGGCGCTGCCGGAGCTCGACGCGCTCTACGTCACGCGGATGCAGTCGGAGTGGGACGTCGCAGGCGAGTCGAGCACGATCGACCTCACGCGCTTCAGCGTGGGCGCTCGCGAGCTCGAGCTGTTGAAGCCCGACAGCATTATCATGCATCCGTTGCCGCGAGGGCCCGAGATCGACCCCGCCGTCGACGCGGACCCGCGCGCGATGTACTGGCGGCAGGAGCGCAACGGCATGTGGATGCGCGTCGCCGTGCTGCTCAAGATCTTCCGGCTCGAGGACCGGGTGCGGGAGATGGCGCCGCTCGACTGACGCGGCTCACTTGACGAGCGCGGCGCCCTCGACGAGCGCGCGCAGCTTCGCCCACGCGATCTGCGGATGGGAGCGGCCGCCGAAGCCGCAGTCCGCGCCCGCGATCACGTTCTCGCGCCCGACCCGCTTCGCGAAGCGGCGGATGCGCTGCGCGACGAGCTCCGGATGCTCGACGACGTCCGTCGCGTGCGAGACGACGCCCGGGATCAGGATCTTGCCGTCCGGCAGCTTCACGTCGTCCCAGACGACGTACTCGTGCTCGTGGCGGGCATTGGCCGCCTCGATCAGATATGCCTGTGCCTTCACGCGCAGCATGATGTCGACGAGGTGAATCAGCTCGAGATCGTACGCGTGCGGGCCGTGCCAGCTTCCCCAGCACAGGTGATAGCGAACCTGCTCCTCGGGGATGTTGCGGAGCGCATGGTTCAGCGCTTCGACCCGAACGATGCAGCGCTTGCGGAACGCTTCGAGACCCATCTTGATGCCGATCCGATCCCACAGTGCGGGCAGCCACGCGTCGTCGATTTGCAGGATCAGGCCGGCGTTCGCGATCGCCTCGTATTCGACACGCAGCGCTTCGGCCAGCGCGTAGAGGTACTCTTCGTCGGTCGCGTAGTGCTCGTTCTGCCGATAGACCTCGAGGCTCGCGGGCGCGGTCGCGGTGAGGAAGAGCTCGACGTCGCCGCCGTGCGTCTTCAGCGCGTCGATCTCGCGCTTCAGCTCGTCGTGGGCTTCGTACGTGATCGGGCCGGTGCACACCCAGTTCGGGCGCTTCGGCTTGATCTGCTCGCCCGGCGCGTAGAAGAGCGTGCCCCGCTCGGTCGCGTAGCGGTAGAACTCCGCGAACTCCTCGCGGTCCTTGCCCTGCAGGATCAGCGGGATGCCGTCGCGGCGGGGACGCTCCGTGAAGCCGCCGAAGCGGTAGTCGACGTACGAGAGCCAGTCGCCGCCCTTCGTGTACTCGCCTTCGTTGATGATGTCGAGGCCGATCTCGCGTTGCTTGCGGACGACGTCCCCGACCGCGGCCGTCCGTTTCGCGTCGGTGTCGAGTCCCGGGGGCTGGGGCAGGCTGCCGACGTGCGTCGTCAGGATCCTTTCCGTGCTGCGCCGCATGATCGTCCTCCGCCGGAAGTAACTGTTCGACGGCTCAATGTTCGCGAAAAATCGCGGTAAAGGCACGTCCGGCGCGCTTCCCCCGATTCATCCCTTTCCTGTCGGGGAAGTGTGATCCCGATCCTCGGAGCGCCGCCGCCGTTTCCGGATACTTGCGCCGTTCTTCCACCGGATGGCGAGATCATGTTGCGTGCGGGCCTTTCGTTGTCGGTGCTGCTCGTCCTCGCCGGCTGCGCCGGCATGAGCGAGCAGGCTTGCCTCGTGTCGGACTGGCGGACGATCGGATTCGAGGACGGCTCGGCCGGGCGCCCCGTCTCGACGATCGGCACCTACCGGCAGCAGTGCGCGAAGCACGGCGTCGCGCCCGACCTCGACGCGTATCGCGCCGGCCATGCGGCCGGCGTCGAGAGCTACTGTAGGCCGAGCCGAGGCTTCGACGTCGGGCGGCGCGGCGGGACGTATCAGGGTGTCTGTCCGATCGAGCTCGAGACGGACTTCCTCGCCGCCTATCACTCGGGCCGCCGGCTCTTCGATCTCGAGACGACGGTTCGCCAGCTCGATTCGCGGATCGCAGCGAACCAGCGAGCGCAGGAAAGCATCAAGCGCGAGCTGACTCAGATCGGGGCGACGATCGCGAGCGACGAGACGACGTCGGAGCAGCGCGTCGAGCTCGTGGCGCGCGCGGCCGAGCTCGGCAAGCGTTTCGGGGAGCTGGGCAACGAGGCCGAGGCGCTCGCAGCGGAGCGCGCGGTCGCGCTGGTCGAGCTCGAGGACTACCGCGAGACGCTCGCCTACGGCTTCTGACGGAAATCGGGGTCAGAGCCCTTTTCCCGAACGCTGGGGCTGACGCATCACACGTTGACTTCTGCGGAAATCGGCTGGCCCCATTGCAAAATTGTGTCAGACACATTTTTCCTCGGAAAAAGGTGTCTGACACAATTTCATTCAGCGGTAATGCCGCGCCGCGACGTTCGGGTGCGACCGTAGCCGGATCTTGAGGTAGTTGTCGCCGAAGCACGCGAACACCGGATCTGCCGGGTCCGCGTTCTGGCCGCCGCGAGCGTGCTGCCTGAGATCGTCCGGCAGCGGAATCGGCTCGAACACCGACTCGAGCCGCGGGTGGAAGAAGTACGCGATCGACAAACGCGACAAGCCGTTGCGCGGGCTCGTGACGCGATGCGGCGTCGCGCGCAGGAAGCCCGCCGTCGCCGCCTGCATCATCTCGCCGAGGTTCACGACGTACGTGCCGGGCCGCGGCTCCGCGTGCAGGATCCGGCCGTCGTGCTCGACCTCGAGGCCGCCGACGTCGTCCTGCAGCACGAACGACAAGAGCCCCGAGTCGTGATGCATGCCGACGCCTTGGTCCGCGCCGTCGTCGCGGAGCGGCGGGTAATGGATGATCTTCAGATGCGGATCGCCGCGCGGTGTGAAGTACCGGTCGAAATAGTCGCCGGGCTGGCCGAGGCCGAGCGCGATCGCGCGGAGCAGCGTGAGCCCGAGCCGGTCCATCACGCGCATCCACTCGAGCACGATCGGTCGCATCTCGGGCAGCGCCGCGGGCCACTGGTTCGGCCCGCGTAACCTCCGCCACAACGGATCGCCCGGCGCCGTCTCCTCGGCGAGCTCTTCCGCGCCGACGTCGAGCTGCTCGCGCCGGTCGGGCTTGCCCTTCGTCAGCTCGCCGCCGACCGGGGTGTAGCCGCGAAAATGCGGCGTCGCTGCGATGTCGAGCGCCCGCTTCTCGTCGTCCGGCAGCGCGAAGAACCGCCGCGCGACGCGCATCATCGCGCGGTCGAGCTCGGGCGGCACGCCGTGCCCGGTGACGTAGAAGAAGCCGGGATCGCGGCAGGCGTCGCGAAGCCGGCGGACGAGCTCGCGCCCGGCCGGGGCGTCCGGAGACGCCGAGAACGTGGAGAGGTCGATCTGCGGAAGGGCTTGCGGCATCGGGCGTGGCCAAACGAATCGGGTCCTGCTCGCCGGCGGGCCGCTTCGAAAACGAGGCGGCTCGCTCGAGCGTGACGCGCAAGTGTACGCGCGTTCGAGCACGGTACAAGCGCGGCTCTCCCGCGCGCGCCGCGGCCGATTCACAATGCATGCACGCGCCGGCCGGCGCGGCAACGGGGAGGGGAAGCGATGAGCGGCGGCGGGCAGTTCGTCCATCCACGTCACGCGGGGTCCGACGACGGGCCGAAGATCTCTCGACGCGCGCTTCTCGCATCGAGCGCCGCCGCGGCGCTCGCAGCCGGGCTCGGCACGCGCACGCACGCGCAGCCCGGCCAGTCGGTCCCGCGCGAGCGCGTGCTGCTCCGCGGCGGCTGCGTGCTGACGCTCGATCCGGAGCTCGGCGACTTCGACCGCGCGGACGTGCTGATCGAAGGCACGACGATCGCCGCCGTCGCGCCGAGTCTCGAGGTCACAGGCGACGACGTCGAAGTGATCGACGCGTCGCGGATGATCGTGATGCCGGGCTTCGTCGACACGCATCGGCACATGTGGCAAGGCGCGCTGCGCAACGTCTCGCCGGATGGGCTTCTCTCGGACTACACGCGCGACATCACCGGCGCCGCGCGCTCGGTGTTTCGTCCGGAGGACGCGCGCATCGGCGATCTCGTGAGCGCGCTCGGCGCGCTGAACGCCGGCGTGACGACCGTGCTCGACTGGTCCCACATCGGCAACAGCCCCGAGCATACCGACGCCGCGATCGCCGGGCTGCGCGAGGCGGGCATCCGCGCGGTCTACGCGTACGGCACCGGCACGCCGGGACCGAGCAATCGCTGGCCGGACGACATTCGACGCCTGCGCACGGAGCACTTCTCGTCGTCCGACAACCTGCTGACCCTCGCGATGGCCGCGGCCGGCAATCCGGCCGACTGGATGCTCGCGCGCGACGTCGGCGCGTTCGTGTCGTTGCACGTCGTCGGCGCGCTCGGTCCCGTGGACGACGCGATGGGATCGGACGTCACGTACATCCACTGCACGAATCTGCCGGACGACGCATGGCGACGCATCGCGGACACCGGCGGGCACGTGTCGATCGCGGCGCCGATCGAGATGCAGATGAGCCACGGCGTGCCGCCCGTGCAGGCGGCGCTCGATCACGGCATCCGCCCGAGCCTTTCCGTCGACGTCGAGACGCAGATGACGGGCGACATGTTCACGCAGATGCGGACCGTGTTCGCGCTGCAGCGGATGCAGGCGCTCGAGCGGCAGCGGCTCGGCGACGAGCGCGCGCCCGCGCTCCTCGGCGTGCGCGATGTCGTCGAGTTCGCGACGGTGCGCGGCGCGATCGCGAACCGACTCGACGACCGCATCGGCACGTTGACGCCCGGCAAGCAGGCGGACGTGATCCTGCTCAGGACGGATGCGATCAACGTGCTGCCGTTGAACGACGCGTACGGCGCCGTCGTGCTCGGCATGGACACGAGCAACGTCGACACGGTGTTCGTTGCGGGACGCATGAAGAAGCGCGGCGGAGTGCTCGTCGGCGTCGATCTCGAGCGTATCCGACGGGACGCGGAGGCGTCGCGCGATCGCATCCACGCGGCGGTCGGCTGGCCGGCATCGCGCGTCTGAGAAGGACGAGCGGCCGAGAAAAGGGAGGGCCGAAGCGAGTCCGACGAGCCGAATGCGCGGCGGGGGAGGAGCTACCCGTCGGACACCGTTCCGGGCGTCCGCGCCCGGCGCGCCGGACCCGCTTCAGACGCCCGCGCTGACGACGTGCCGGACCGCTGCCTCGCTGGATCCCGCCGCCAGCCGCCGCCTGAAGCGGAGGTGCCGGCGGCGGCTCAGCTCGATCAGCGGGCGCCAGACGAGCGCCGTCAGCCGCAACCGAATCAGCCAGTGCCAGATGAGGTTCGATCGCTTGTACAAGTAGGACATCGCGAGGTAGGCGGGGACGGCCCGCCAATCCTCGGGACGCCGACGCCAGATCGAGCGGTGCGAGAAGAGCCGCCGGTAGCACCACTCGTAACCGGCGTAGAGCTCCTCGGCGCTCATCCGCTTCGGCTCGAACACGACGTGCGCCGTGTCGTACAGCCGCCAGTCGCGATGCACGATGCGGTTCTGCCGCTCGAGCTCGGCGAAGAGCGGCGTGCCGGGATAGGGCGTCAGGATATGGAACGTCGCGCACTCGAGCCGGTTCGCCTCGATCCACTCGACGGTCTTCTCGAAGACGTCCGGCCCGTCGTGATCGAAGCCGAGCACGAAGCTGCCGTTCACCTGGATGCCGTGGTCGTGCAGGATCTGCACACGCCTCGCGTAGTCGTCGGGGACGGGCGTGCGCTTGCGCGCGTCCGCGAGATTGTCGAACTCGAGCGACTCGAAGCCGATGAAGACGCCCGTGCAGCCGGAGAGCGCCATCTCGCGGACGAGCGACGGATCGTCGGTGACGTCGATCGTGACGGCGGCGCTCCAAATGATGCCGAGCGGCTCGAGCGCGCGGCAGAGCCTGCGCAGATAATCGGGCCGCGAGCCGAGATTGTTGTCGATGAAGACGACGTACGGCTGGCCGTCTGCGCGGATCTCCTCGACGATCTGCTCGACGTCCCGCATTCGATACGGCATGTGCAGGCCGCGCGTCGATAGATAGCAGAAGCCGCAGCGATTGTGGCAGCCGCGAGTCGCGATGATGCTCGAAGTCGTCAGGAAGCCTTCGCGCGGCAGGAGATCGCGGCGCGGCATCGGGTCCTCGCGATACGGGCGTTTGTAGTCGCCGCGGTAGACCGGCTGGAGCTTGCCGACCTCGACGTCCGCAAGGATCTGCGGCCAGAGCTGAACGCCTTCGCCGATCGCGAGCGCGTCAGCATGCGGCGCGGCTTCGTCGGGCGCGGTGAGCACGTGCAGGCCGCCGAGCACGACCTTCGCGCCCCATCGCCGATACCACCGTGCCAATTCGTACGCGCGCTCGGCGAACGTCAGATGCACCGTGATGCCGACGACCTCGGGGAACGGATCGAGCGGCGGCGGGCCCTGCAGCAGGTTCTCGTCCCAGTAGCGGAGCTCCCAGTGCGCGGGCGTCGCGCCGGCGATCGACGTCAGCGCGAGCGTCGGCGTCAGCACGTGCTTGCCGAAGCTCGCGTGCGGGTCCTTGCGGTAGAACGGGTTGATCAGCAGCGCGTAGCGGCGGCGCATCGGGCCGGGAATCGCATTGGGATCGAGCGGCGGGGCGACTGCCATCGCCTTCGGCAGCCACGGCGCCTTTCGGCGCCGTGTGGCGGTATGCGTGGGCAACGGGCGGGCGATGCTCATCCTTCTCTCCGTCTCCGTCGTCATCACTTCTTGCGGTCGAGAAGTCGTATCAGTTGTAGCGATCATACGACGCAGAAAAGTACTTTGCAACATAGAGTGCACTGCGTGACGTCGAAGGGGCGGCGGCTATGTCGTTGCAAGTGACGGAGAGGTGACGGGCAGTTGCCCAGTCACCGTTCCGAAGCCGCCGCGCCGGACCGGCCGATTCGCCGGCCCGGCCGGACGTTACAGCGGTTGCTCGGAGATCACGTGCCTACCGGATGGTAGGCATTCATCAGATCGACGTGCTCCGACTGCATGTGCGCGTCGATCCAATGCGGGTACGTCACGTAGACGACCTCGGTGTCGTCCTCGCCGGCCTCGTAGGTTACGGGGGTGCCCTTCGTGAGAAAGATCACTTCGCCGGGCCGTGCGACCGTCGCGTCGCCGCCCGAGCGAACGACGAGAGCGCCCTTCGTGACGATCAGCGCCTCGTCGTACGAGACGACCCATTCGTTCTTCTCGCCTTTCCGCTCGTTCCGGTAGAAACCGACGCTCATCGTTTCGCTGCTCGACGAGTCGAGGACGTCGCCGACGAAGATCGGCCGATCGGCGTACTGATAGAACTTCGCGTCCTTGCTCGTGAAGTGTCTCACGCTCATGACAATGACCTCTCGTTCGAGTTGGGAAAGTAGCGGGATTGCATTTGCGACCTGCTAGTCGCGCTCGGCCGCCGCGTCCGTCACGGCGACCGCCTCGATCTCGATCATCGCGTCCGGGCTATAGAGGCCACTGACCTCGACGATCGTGTCGGCCGGGTAGGGCGGCGAGAAGTACGTGCCGCGCAGGTCGACGATCTTCGGAAAATGCGCCATGTCGGTGACGAAGATCGTGACCTTGACGACGTTGCGCAGGCTCGAACCGCCGGCGCGCAACGCGCGCTCGAGATTCGCGAACGCCTGCCTCGCTTGAGCCTCGAAGTTGCCGGGCGCTACGATCTTGCCGGCATCGTCGTAGCCGGCCTGACCGGAGATGAACAAGAGCTCTCCGACGCGATAGCCTTGCGCCAGTCGGAACGGCTCGTACGGATCGGGCTTCGTGACGATACGTTGCAGCTTCATCGCAAGTCTCCCGAACACAGGGAACGTGTGTGATGCCGTGAACGATGGCGGAAGCTGCGCCGGCGCACAAACGCAAAATCTTTTCCGCTCGGATGAATCATGCTCAGCTCGAAGTCGCGTCGTAGGCTGCCGCCTTTGCATTCGCTGCGTGCGTTCGAAGCGGCGGCCCGGCACCGCAGCGTGAAGAAGGCCGCCGCAGAGCTCGCGGTCACGCCGACCGCAGTCAGTCACCACGTGCGCGTGCTCGAGGACGCGCTGGGCGTGAAGCTCTTCGAGCGGCATCCTCGCGGTCTCGAGCTGACCGCCTACGGCAGAGACCTGTATCCGGTTCTGCGCGAGGGGTTCGACAAGTTCGCGGACGCGATCGAGCGATTGAAGGACAAGAAGAGGCGCACGGTCGTCACGCTGTCCGCGACCGTAGCGTTCACGGCGCGTTGGCTCGCGCCGCGCGTGCCGGCGTTTCATCGGGACAACCCCGGCATGGACCTGCGGCTCCACGCGAGCGACGACGTCGTCGACTTGCGCTCCGGGATCGCCGACGCGGCAATCCGCTACGGCCGCGGCGCTTACGATGGCTACGAGAGCGAGACGCTGTTCGAGGACGCGTACGCTCCCGCATGCAGTCCGCGGCTTCGGTTGCGGAGCGCGCGCGATCTCGCGAAGCACACGATGATCCACTTCGAGTGGCGCAGACGGCGCCGCGACAACGCAACGTGGGATCGCTGGCTCAAAGCGGCCGGGATGCCGGACCTGAAGCCCAAGGCGGAGCTGATCTTCACCGACGAGAGCCAGGCGATCCAGGCGGCCGTCGCCGGGCACGGCGTCGCGCTGTTGAGCCTCGCGCTGATCGCCGACGAGCTCGAGCGCGGCGCGCTGGTCAAGCCTTTCGGGCCCGAGCTTCGCATGGAGGGCTATCGGTACGACCTCGTTTATCTGCCCGCTCACGAGGAGTCCGCGGCCATCGCGGCGCTTCGCGCGTGGATCCGGAAGGAGCTGCGAGAGTCGTGATCGCGAAGATTCGCCGTCGCATGCACGGCGTCCCGCTCGTGTCGCGTCGCCGAGCAGAACGTATATAGATGCACCAGCGCGGGAATTCGACGCGGAAGAACGCGCGTCGAAATACAGTCGTCTGCACTGTTGCAAGTACGAGGTGATTGCGGGAAGCTAACATCCAGCAACGCCTTCGTGAGCGTCGCGAATCCGACAGGCGCGGCTCTGGCTTGTAGGTTCCAGGCATGAGCCGCACGAGCGGCTTCATCGTCGTTGCGTTGCTGCGCGACGGCTTCGTGTCGCGCGGCGTGTCGCCGACGGTCGTCGCCGCGCTCGTCGCGATCGGCATTGCGATGCTCGTCGTCGGGGCGACACTAGGCCCGGCGCGGCACGCGCGCAACACGGAGCCCGCGCCCCTTGCTCAGGGAAGAGTGAAGCCTCGCCTTCCGAGATCCCGACCCGCGGCGGTGCTTCGCCAGATGATCGCGAGCGTGATACGATCGGGAGCGAAGGTCGGATAGCGACCACTCGCGAAGGGCCAACCAAGATGATCGCGTTTCGCCCGGTCGTGTCGGTCGCGATCGCGGCCGCGCTCGCCGTCCCCGTCGCGTTCGCCCATCACAGCCCCGCCGCGTACGATGTCACGACACAGATCACGGTGACGGGGACCGTCGAGCGATTCGAGTGGGGTAATCCGCACGCTTATCTGACAGTCAAGGAATCGTCGCCCGCCGACGCACCGCGCACGTGGCTCGTCGAGCTCGTGTCGCCGTCGGTGTTGAGGCAGTTCGACTGGACGCCGACGACGCTCGCGCCGGGCGAGCCGGTCACCTTTGTCGGTCTGCCGGGGCGTAATAGGTCGCGCAGCATCGCGTACCTGCTGGTGCTCGAGAGGTCCGGCGAGGTCATGCTCGACATGCGCGGGATGGCGCCGGGCACGCGTCCGGCCGATGCACCACCGCGTCTCCCGCCGCCGAGCGCGCCGGCGGTCGCGGCGACGTCGCTGGCCGGCACGTGGGCGACGCTTCCGGGGCCGGGCTTCAGCCAGCTGCTGCCGAACGCGGGCGCGCTGCCGGTCACGCCGAGGGGGGCTGCGGCGATGCGCGAATTCACCGACGCGGTGAACCCGGGGCAAGACTGCGTGCAGTTCGCCGCGCCGCTCTACATGGTGATTCCGTTCTTCCGCAAGATCGAGATCGGCGAGGATACGGTCGTTATCCGCGGGGAGGAAGGGGGTGTCGTGCGAACGGTCGACCTGCGGCGCCGCACGCACGACGGCGCGTCGCCTTCCCTTCAAGGCGACTCGATCGGCTGGTGGGAAGACGGGGCCCTCGTCGTCGACACGGCGCTGTTTGCCGAGCACACGCTCGGCAACGCGGCCGGATTGCCGTCGAGCCCGATGAAGCACGTCGTCGAGCGCTTCGAGCTTTCGCCCGACGGGCGCACGCTGCAATACACGTTCAGGCTCGATGATCCGGAGTACCTGTCCCGCACCGTGGAAGGCGGCGCGACGTGGGCGTATCGGCCGGACGTCGAGTTCGCGCCGATCGCGTGCGATGTCGAGAACGCGCGTCGGTTCCTCGAGGAGTAGCCCCGGCCGGTCGAAGCGTCAGAAGGGATCCTCCTGCAGCGCTTCGTAACGCGCGTCGTCCTCGACGGCGCTCGCGAGGTGTTCGAGCCCGACGTGCTCGATCCGCGCCCGTCGTGACTCGACGAGCTCGATCTCGTTGCCGTCAGGGTCGCGAAGCGGCACGGACAAGCAGCAGCGCTTCGGATCGAACCGAGGCTCGATGCACCGATCGGCCGGCACGACGCCTAGATTCCACAGTCGCTCGCGGGCGACTTCGAGCGAGGCCGTCTCGAGGAGCAGGCGCTTCGTCGCGATGCTTGCGTCGTCGACCGCGTCGATGGCCAGATAGAGGTACGGTTTGCCGCGCATGACCCAGCGGGACGATCCGTCCGCGCTCTTCCTGCCGACGAGCTCGAAGCCGAACACCCGGTTGTAGAATCGGATCGCGCGTCCCGGGTCGCGCGTCGGAATCTTGAGGGCGCCGACGGTGGTCACGTCGACGGGCTCTTCGATGTCGAAGCGAATCACGAGGGTCTCCCAGCTCGAAGTGATCGCGGCGCGGACGGCAGACGGGCGATGGCGGGGACGAGTGGCCCAATGCACCAAAGCCGTGCTAGCTTAGTAAGCGGAACGTCGTTCCGAATGATGTGGAACATCGTTCCGCTTGTCAATCGTGTAGATGGATTCATAGGTGCGAGCCCGGAAGCCGACCTCTCAACCGCGAGAACGTGATGCAGCTCCGGCGCGTCCCGTGCGCGCCGATGCGCGGCGCAACGCCCAGGCGTTGCTCGACGCGGCGATGAAGGTCTTCGCGACCTCCGGCGTCGAAGCGCCGGCCAGAGAGATCGCCGAGCGGGCGGGCGTCGGCGTGGGGACGCTGTATCGGCATTTCCCGCAGCGCTCCGACCTCGTCGTCGCGGTCTTTCGGAACGAGGTGGACGCATGTGCCGACGCGGCCCCGCGCTTCGCGGCTGCGCACCCGCCGGCGGAAGCGCTCGCTCGCTGGCTGCAGCGATACGTCGATCTCATCGCGGCGAAGCGGGGGCTCGCGGGCGCGCTGTCTTCGGACGATCCCGCATTTCAATCGTTGCCGGCCTATTTCCTCGACCGGGTGCGGCCCGCGCTGCAGGGACTGCTCGATGCCGCGATCGACGCGGGCGAGATTCGTCCGGATGTCGACGCGAGCGAGCTGTTGCTCGCCGTCGCGAGGCTCTGCAAGACCGACGCCTACGGCGGTAGCCCCGAGCAGTCGCGGCGCATGGTTGCGCTGCTCGCGGACGGGCTGCGCTACGGCGCTCGAGCGCCCGCGGAGGAGCGCAAGACGCGCCGGCCTGCTCGCAAATAGCCTGCTGCGTTATCGGAGAAGGAAAGCCCAATGCAATATGCCCGACTCGGTGATACCGGTCTGATCGTCTCCCGTCTCGCGTTCGGCACGATGACGTTCGGCTCCGCGCCGAACACCCCATTTGCATCCGTGCACAAGGTCGATCAGGCGGCGGCGAACGAGCTCGTCGCTCGCGCACTCGACGCCGGCGTCAACTTCTTCAACTCGGCGGACGTGTACGCCGTCGGCGACGCCGAGCGCATGCTCGGCAAGGCGCTTGGCGCGAGACGCAAAGAGGTCGTCATCGCGACGAAGGGCGGCAACCGCATGGGTCAGGGTCTCATCGAGACGGGGCTTTCGCGCAGATACATCATCGGGGCGGCCGAGGAGAGCCTGAAGCGGCTCGGCACCGATTTCATCGACGTCTATCTCGTCCACAAGGTCGACCGGCTCACGCCCGTCGAGGAGACGATCGAAGCGCTCGAGCATCTGGTCCGGCAGGGCAAGGTGCGGTATGTCGGATTCTCGAACTGGCCGGCGTGGCTCGCGGCGAAGGCCGTCGGCGTGCAGCGGGCGCACGGCTTCGCACAGTTCCGGGCGGCCGAGATGTACTACTCGCTGCTCGGTCGGGACGTCGAGCACGAGGTCGTGCCTTTCTGTCTCGATGCCGGCGTCGGCATCATGGTGTGGAGCCCGCTCGCCGGAGGGTTCCTGAGCGGGAAGTACACGCGGGCGCAACCCAAAGGCCAGAGCGGGGATCGGCTCGGCGGGTTCGATCTGTTGCCGTACGATCGGGAGCGTGGGTTCGAGCTGGTCGAGCTCTTGCGTACGATCGGCGCGAAGCACGACGCGTCTCCGGCGCAGGTCGCGATCGCCTGGCTGCTCACGCGGCCCGCCGTCGCATCGGTTCTGATCGGGGCGTCCAACGCCGCTCAGCTCGACAGCAACCTCGGCGCCGCGCGCCTTACGCTGACCGACGAGGATCTCGCAGAGCTCGATGCCGCGACCAAGCCGACGCCGATCTATCCCAGCTGGTTCACGGATCTTGCGGCCGACAGCCGGGCTCACGAGGCGCTGGGCGTACCGTTGAACGTGAAGCCGCTGCGTTAGGACGTGCCGGCTCCCCGGCGCTCGGCGCTTCGATCGTCACCGCAGCGGGCTGGTCGCGGTTGCGCCGATGCTTCGATCGACGGCTTCCTCCGTCTCGGGCTTCCACAGCAGCGCGACGCCGACCAGCGCCGAGACCGTGGATGCCGCGAAGACCGCGACCTTCGCCGCGGAGAACTCGGTGTCGAGCTCGTAGGCCTGCCCGGCAATGAAGAGCGCCATCGTGAAGCCGATACCGGCGAGGCAGCCGGCGCCTGCGAGCTGACGCCACGAGTAGCTTTGCGGCTTGGTCGCGAGACCGAGCCGCACGGCGAGCGCCGACAGCACGAAGAAGCCGATCGGCTTGCCGATCACGAGGCCTGCGGCGATTGCGAGCATCAATCGCTCGTGCCCGTCGAAGACGGAGCCGGACAGCGAGACGCCCGCGTTCGCGAGCGCGAACAGGGGCAGCACGACGAAGCTCGAGCGCGGCGCGACCGTGCGTAGCACGCGCTCGGTAGGGCTCATCAGCCGATCGTGGATCGCGTCGAGCGCGCGCAGCGCCGGCTCCGACGGACCGTAGCGAAGCTGCTCGCCGCCGTGACGCGCCTCGTCGGTCAGGATCGCATCGGCTTGCCGCGCGAGCGCGAGGTAGTTCGCGGGCGGTCGCGCCGGGATGCATGCGGCCAGGATGACGCCGGCTAGCGTCGCGTGCAGACCGGCGCCGTGCACGGCGGCCCAAAGCGCAATGCCGACGACGACGTAGGGCGATACGCGATAGACGCCGGAGCGGTTCAGCATCCCGAGCAACAGCGTGAAGAATGCGGCCGCGAGCAGCCACGACATCGCGACGCCTTCCGAATAGAAGAGCGCGACGACGAGGATCGCGCCGATGTCGTCCACGATGGCCGACGCGGTGAGGAAGATGCGCAGCTCCACGGGCACGCGGCGTCCGAGCATAGCGATCAGCGCGATGGCGAATGCCGTGTCGGTCGACATCGGCACGGCCCAGCCGTGGGTCCACGGGCCGCCCGTAGGAACGATCAGCACATAGAGCAGGGCCGGCACGACCATCCCGCCGATGGCCGCGGCGATCGGCAGCGCGGCCGACGTGCGCTGCGCGAGATGTCCCACGGTGAGCTCGCGTTTGATCTCGAGCCCGACGACGAGAAAGAACACGGAGAGGAGCGCATCGTCGATCCATTCGCGGAGCGTCAGCTCGAACGCCGCGTTGCCGAAGGCGAGTCGGAACGGTGTCTCCCAGAAGGTCTCGAAGGCATCTGCGAGCGCCGAGTTCGAGATCGCGAACGCAACGACGGTCGCGAGGAGCAGAAGCAGTCCTGCAGAGGGGGCCCAGCTCGCGAAGCTCAATGCGGCCACCCGTACCTTGTAGCCGAGCGTGCCGAGCATCGCGTCGGTGAAAGAGCTCTCGTCCCACGCGCCGTCGTAGCGGCGGCCGTTGATGAAGAACGTCGGCGTGAAGTGCACGCCGCTCGCTCTCGCGCTCTCGATGTCGCGGGCGACCCGTGCCTTGGCCGCGGCGTGGTCCTCGGAACGTTGGGAGGCCGGGTCGTCGGCGCCGAGCTCCTCGGCGACGACGCGCAGGTCGTCCTCGGTCAGCTCTTTCGAGCGCTTCATCAGCGTGACGTGCGCCTTCCAGAACTGCTCGGGTGTCTTCGCCATCTCCACGAGCTCGGCGGCGCGCTGCGCGATGTCGCTGCCGGGGATCGGCCGATGCCGGAAGACGTAGCGCAAGCGATCACCGAGCTCGGTTCGCACCGCCATGATGCGGTCGTTCGCCGCTCGGCAATGGGGGCAGTCGTAGCTGCCGTATTCGACGAGCGTGATCGGCGCGCTGCTCGGCCCGAGGATGTGGTCCTCGCGTTCGTTCACCGGTCGGTCTAGGCGAGTGGACTCGTTTTCCATGTCGTTGCTCACCGTGCTCGCATGCTCCTTGTAGACGAACGCAAGGGGCGGATCGTGGGTCGACACCAGCGACACGCCGTGGCCGTTGGCATCGAGGGGTATATCGACGATTCTAAGGACTAGCGATGGGCGAGAGGACCACAATCGGGAGCCGCCCGGTCTGCACCGTTTCGGGGCGTGCCTTCGGCGAGAAGCGGTATCATCGGCTCAGTTCCCCGTTCGAGGCTCGATGCTCGATCACGGCCGCGGTTCACGCCTCCTGCCCACGTTATCGGAGACCTCCCATGGCACAAGCATCTCCGTGCAGTCATCTAACGGACATCTCGACCGTCAAGCATGCCGAGCGCTACGAGTGCGACGAATGCGTGAAGACGGGAGACTCCTGGGTTCACCTTCGCACTTGCCAATCGTGCGGCAGGACGCACTGTTGTGACAGCTCGCCGAACAGGCATGCGACGCGGCATGCGCAGATCACCGGTCACCCGGTCGTTGCGTCCGCGGAGCCCGGCGAGCGGTGGCTCTATTGCTATCCGGATCGGATGACCGCTCGCTACTGAGTTGCGCCTCGTCACTCGCTCTCGATCCGCTTCGAGATGTCGTCCGCTCGCTGGCTCGCGCGGAACTCGATGATCCGGAAGTCGGCGAGGCCATGCTGGTGGAACGGATCCTCCCGGATGATGCGTTCTATCTCTGCCCGGTCCTTGCCGACCGCGAGGATGATTCCGCCGTCGCGTGGAATCTTGCGGCCCGACACGAGGAAGTTTCCGGCGGCGTAGTACTTCTTCAGGAACCTCACGTGCGCCCGCATGTGGGCGTCGATCTCGCTGAGGTCCGCCTTGTAGATGAGCTCGATGACGAACATTTGATGCTGCCCGCGTTCACGGTGGCGGTCGGGGAAGGATATGGTATTCGAGAGCGGTGCCGGGGCGAGGTCTAGGTGCCGAATGCGGGCGGCGGCTGGGGCGAGGTCTTGATTTATTGCCGAGCTGCTTCAATGAGGCCGCGGGTAATTCAGCCGTGGAAATGAAGAGTTGTGGATCTGGCTCGACGAGCCTCGCGAGGAATGCAATCGCGCGCTCGACGCGACCGGCGGAGCCTTCGATTCTCGAGGCTCCGCCGTCGCTCGCACGGCAGCGCTGGGCCGGAGCGCACGCCGTCGACCTCGAACCGCTAGCGCGCCGCGGCTGGGGTTAACGCGGCGCGCTGCGGGCGATCGGGAGGCCGCGCGCCTCCTGAAGGCGCGTTCATCCAATCGTGCGTCCCGTCCGAGCTAGCGACAGCGCAGATACCGTGGGCCGTCAGGATGGCCAGCGCTAGGCTAGCAACCCGAATCCGCTCGGCAATACTCCTCGCACCACCTGAACGGATCGTTCGGGTCACAGTTCGGGATGCCTTGACCGGTCCCGCAGGTCGTCAGACACGCCCACGAGCAAATCTGATACCAATCCCAGTCGCAGGCATGAGCCTCCGAGACTAGTGTTCGCGAACCGGGATCGAACATGAGAAGCGCCGCCCCGAGGAGCGCCGCAGCAGAAAGCGCCAGGAGCTTCTTCATCGCCTGCTTCACAAGTGCCATGTTCGAGACCTCCCTAGCGGTTATGGAATAGACCACGCGCGATAGTTAGCATAGCTTATGCAATAAATCAGGCGAGATGATATTTCGTACAGCCAAACAATATCGCGCCCGTCCGTTCATTGAGCAGGGCGGGAGCTCGAGGGGAGAAAACGACCCATGGAAAGCCAGATCAAGAGCCTGATGTCGGCCGTTTCGACGCTCGTCGCCTTGCAGATATTTACCTTGCTCGTGATCCTTGTCGGCGGGTACTACATGCTGCACGACCTCAAGCAACACTTGTCCGAGGTGGCAAGCGCGAGCGGTCGACCCGCGGTGCCCGAGAACGTCGAGGATTGGCAGAGCCTTCTACGACCGCACAACGCTACCCAAGGCCCCGAGGACGCGGAGATCGTATTGATAGAGTTCAGCGATTTTCAATGCCCCTTCTGCAAGCGATTCACCGACGGAACACGGCGTGAGCTCGTCGAGGAATTCGCGGGCGATGTCCGTTGGGTTTTCAAGCACGTTCCATTGGAGCAGATACATCCGCAGGCGATGGGCGCCGCGATCGCGGCGCAGTGCGCGCGAAGAGAAGGTCGGTTCTGGGAGGTTCACGATCGGCTTTTCGCGCAACCGGACGCTCTAAGCGTCGAGGAGCTGATCCGTGTCGGTGAATCCCTCGGTTTGAGCAGGAGCTACGCAGACTGCGTCAGGAACGAAGAGACGAGGCAGGAGGTCGAGCAGGACGTCGAAGACGCGTTCGAGATCGGCATTCAGGGGACACCGACGTTCGTGATCAACGGCAAGGTTCTGGTCGGAGCACAATCCGCCAGGGCGTTCAGAGCCGCGTTCGAGCAAGCCGGACGCACGACGGACTAGGAGCGAGCGGTGAACGGTCGCGCGGATCGCGAAGTTGTTGTTCTGCGCTCGGGAGCGGTGCTCTGGCGAGCGACACGTTCCTGAGAATGCGACACGGTCGCGGCGTTGGAAGCAATGCTGACTCTTGCATCGCCTCGAGACGGTACCGGTCGAGAAACCAGCAGAGAGGTGACGTGCGCTGCGAATCGCTGCACCACCTGAGCGAAGCCCGCTATACGTCGCGACGTTCGCCGGCATCGATGAAGTCGACGTCTCGATCCCGAGCATACAGCCGATCTCGGGACCGGGGCCCGGCGGAGATCCGGTCGTCTTTCCGCAAGCAAGAAGCCCGGCACTGGACTTGCCGAACTAAAGGCTCCTCGTCGGCGACGAAGAACTCGATGCGGTGATTGCGGTCGGTCTCGCTGGCGCTGGTCGGGACTGCACTGTACGTCGCGAATCAGGAGACGGAGGCGATACTGCAGGTCGACCTCACAACCGGAGACCGTCAGGCTCCAGCGTCGAACTGCCCATCCGGCTCGTCGGGCGTGTCTCCGTCTCTCGGGCAGGTGCTGAATAATGCCTGCGCGAACGAGTTGCTGATCAGCGGCGACGAGCTCTGTGCGCTCGACCTCGATTCGACAGTCGTGTTCGCAGCGACCGCGAAGATCAATTACACGTTCAGATTCTGAGTCGTGATCGGGATTGGCGGGGCAGCCCATGCGCGGCACCGGCTCGCGCTTCGTTCGGGCTCGATCGATCAATCGGGAGGGTTCTGCCGGCGCACTTTACGCGGATTGGCCGGCTTGCCGATCTCTCGTCCGTAACCGAAATTGCGTCGCCTGCTCATGATTACGACGGTAAGCAGCACGCCGACAACGACGGCGACGATTGCCAATGCAAAGGCGTTGGCTTGTATCCAGTTCATTCCTAAGACTCCTCGGCGTCGGTCCCGCGTCTAAAGCTCGCCTACTGCAACTGCTATGCCACCGCAGTGCGCGGCGCCGAACACGATGTAGCCGATGTGCGCGGCCGTGCTCGAGGTCGCGATGCGGACGACGATCGCGGTCAGGATCAGCACCTGCGGCAGGGGCTTCGAGTAGAGCTGATCCGGCACGCGGTTCTCGATGATCGCGCCGTGCCGCCTTTCGACCTTGTCCATCGTGATGTAGAGGAGGAAGACGGCGAACTGGGAACATCGCCATGCCGATCAGCTTCTTGACCAGGTTGCCCTTCGCCATCACGGCGTAGAGCCCCGTCATCAGCAGGATCGCGAACACCCAGTAGGGGCGATCGGGAATGCTCGGCAACGAGCGATTACCGCCGCCTAGAAAGCGGCGGGAGGATATGGACCAGGTGTGTGGATCGGCCTCGTGACGAGAGCCGAGGCGCACGAGTCCACTGTGCGCCCCGCTCCTACGACGCAACGCTAGGCGGGATATTGGTCCTCCCGCACCCACCACCCATGCACCTGCGGTGACGCCTGCACGGGCAGCTTTACCGTCGCGATCGGGCCTTCGTCGATGTGCTCGGCGTCGAAGATCACGAGGTCGGAGCGCAGGTTCTGATCGAGGTGCCACACGACGCCGAGCAGATAACCGACGCCTTCCGGCGAGTCCGGACGTTTCGGCGCGAAGACGGGCTCGCCGAGCCCGACGGTCGGGCCGAAATTCCACAGCTTGAACGTCCGGGTCGCGTTGTCGACGCGGGCGTAGCAGGCGCCGGCCTTCGTGCGATCGGGCTCGTTCGGATCGGGCGATGCCATGAACCCGTATCGATACGGCATGGTGTTGTAGCGGTCGTCCTGCCTCGGCAGCGGCGCGATCAATGGATACATCTTCTCGATGCCGTAGCCGTTGTTCGGGCCGTTCAGGTTGGCCGTCAGCCGATGGATGTAACTCGTCGCGCCGGCGTAGTTCGGCGGCGAGCCGTCCTTGTTGGGCACGAACGGGAACGGGCTCGCCTCGGTGATCTCGGTGTCGAAGTAGAGCTTGCCGCCGTCCTCGAAGGCGCCCATCGTGTGCGTGCCGCTGCGGGCCGGTCCTTCGATCCAGCGGATATCCTTGCCGTCGCCGTAGCGGCGCATGATGCCGAGGTACGTCTTCCGGTCCTTGTCCCACGACCAGTGAATGCCGCCCCGTGCCATCTGCTCATGATCGATCGCGAGCGGAATCACGAAGAAGACGATGTGGTTCTCGGTGACCGCGAAATCGTGCAGCAGGCACACGTACGGTACCTTGATCTTCGCCTCCCAGACCTTTTTGCCCTGCTTATCGATCTCGAATACCGCGACGACGTCGCTGCCGAAGCCCTCGGCTTCGTAACCGAATGCGACGATGTTGCCGGTGACCGAGCAGATCTTCGGATGAGCCGTGAACGGCCGGTCGCGGGGCAGCTCGCCGTTGAAGGTGTAGACGGGATCGATCGTCTCGAGCGTGTTCAGATCCATCGCGCACGGCGGGCTGTCTTCCTTGAGCGCGAGAATCAGGTTCTGGAAGTTCAGCACGTGCGTGTTCGCCGTGCTGCGGCTCAACCCTTTCACGCTCGGATCGTCGAGCGACGGGTTGCGGTACATCGGAAAGAGAACCCTTCGCGCCTTGTCCTGTGCGACGTATCGCTCGGTCTTCGCGTAGCGCGTGCGGTAGTCGACGCGGCCGTTCTTGATCCGGAACATCCGGACGTGACCTTCGCCGTCGAATACGATGTTGCCCGGCCTGAGGGGATACTGAGGATCAGGACCGGTCGCGTAGAAACCTCCGTTCAGGTCGTCCGGAATCTCGCCCTCGACCTCGCAGTCCCGGACCTCCACCTCTGCACGAAGCGGTGCGAAGTTCGGCCCGCCGCCGGCCGTTCGTGCACCGGGCGGCGTTCGGGTCGGGTCGGACTGCGCCCGCGCTGATTCGGACCACGCGCTCGCCGCGCCGATCACCGCTGCCGCCCCGAAAGTCACGCCCAGAAAAGCCCGGCGGTCGAGCCCTACGATCTCATCGCTCATTAACGTCTTCTCCGTCTCACGCAAACCCTCGTCGCGAGGTTCCCATCACGGGCCGCCGTCGCAAGCAGCGTCGGAAGTTATCAACGCGCGGAAGAAGCGTTCAATTGCTTGATGTACGTATGCCGGACGGGCCCGGTGCGGGCGGCGCCCCCGCCGGCCCGACCGCCGGCGGGGCGACGGGGATGAAGAGATGCACGGCGGTCCCGGCTTCGGGCGAGGACGTGATCGTCATGCTGCCGCCGATCTGCTTCATGAAGCCATAGACCTGCGATAGCCCGAGCCCGGTGCCGGCTTCGCCCTTCGTGGAGTAGAAGGGCTCGATCGCGCGTTTCCTCACCTCTTCGGTCATTCCGCATCCGTCGTCGATGACGGCAAGGCAGACGAACTTCGGAGGCGTTGCGACGAGGCCAGGCGGCAGCCCCGATCCTTCTTCGTCACAGGGGAAGGCGCGGACCGTCACGCACCCGCGCCGGTCCTCCGTCGCGTGGCGTGCATTGACGACGAGGTTCAATAGCGCGACGTCGAGCTCGTCGGGATCGCACAGCACCTCGGGCATCCCGCGCTGCACTTCGACGTCGAGCGTGACTTCCGAGCCCGCCGCCTGGATCAGCAGCGGCTTCGCGGCCGTGAGCCACTCGTCGAGCCGCATCCGGGAGAGCGTGAGAGGTTGGCGCCGCGCGATGCGCAGCAGGCGCTCGATCATGGCCGTCGCGTTTCTGACGGCGCGTTCGCAGCTGTCCAGTGCCTGCTCGACGACGGCAGGATTCTCGCGGCCGACACGGAGCAGCTGGAGATTCATCGTGAGGATGTGGAGCACGTTCGAGAAGTCGTGAGCGATCCCGCCCGTGAGTTGGCCGAGGGCCTCGAGCTTCTCGATCTGTGCCTGGCGTTGCCGCTCCTGCTCCCGCCGAACGTGCGCCCGTGCGAAGCGTTTGACTTGCCAGACGAGGACCGCCGTCAACGCGAGCATCGCGATCGTCGCGGCGGCGGCCACGCGTCGCCACCCGGCAAGCACCTCGTTCACGCCGATCGAAACGAGCACGACGAGCGGCGCATTTTCGAGCCGGCGGTAGCTGACGATCCTCTCGCCGGGGACGTTCCAGATTCCCCACGCGGCGGACTCGCGCACGAGCGAATCCGGTGCATCGTCGGAGAAGATCGGCAAGTCCGCGTACCGCCGGCCGACGTCGTCCGGCCTCGGTGGAAAGCTCGCGACTAGCGTTCCGTCGTCGTGGAAGAGTCCGATCAAGTGAGATGCGCCGAGCCCGGTGCTGCGCAACTCCTGGGTGAACCGATCCGCTTGCAGTGCGGCGACGACGATGCCGTTGAATGCCTCGGCGCGGCGGAGCTCCGTGGTGACGGGCAGGAACCAGCCCGTTCCGGAGCGGCTGAGCAGCGGCGGCCAGACGGTCGGAGCCTGCTCGCCGTCCACGGCATACGCCCGGAAGTAGGGGCGATCTTCGAGCGAGACGCGGGGCGTGGTCGGGTAATCCGTATCGTGCGTGATCCAGCCGTCCGGGCCGATGACGAAGAGGGCGCGCGTGAACGGGATGTCCTCGAGCCGGTGCCGCAGCAGGCTGCGGAACTCGGGATCGTTCGCAGCGGGACTCATCAGCTCGTACGCGTCCACGACCGACGACAGCGCGAGGTAGAGCGCCTGGACGGTGCGCTCCATCAGCTGCGTGACGACCACGGCGAGCGCAGCCGTATCCTCCGTGCCGCGGTTGATGGCCGCAAGGCGGCCGAGCGCGACGAGCCCGGCGACGACGGCGACCGCCGCGGCCCACGTGATCGCGAGACCGGCAATCTTCGGACGGGCCCAGAGTCCGAGCATCGGATGCGATCGTTCTGGGTCGCGGGACCTACCGCGAATCCGCTATTCGTCCTGCTCGGTAGAAGAGCTCGCACTCTGCGAACTCGGGGTTGTCATCGCGTGACGAGGTAGGGACATCCAAATCGGGCTCGCTCGTGCAAGAGGCCGAACCCGGGGGCACCGCCGCTACGCGAAATGTCGGCTCGATGGCGTTGATCGTAGGCATAAGCTCCCTACTTCGAGTTGGGCACTTCGACGGTGCTGCATTCGGCAACGTGGTCGATCGTTATAGTATCCTTGCCTCGACGAGGCCGTCCAGCATGCTATTCAGTCTCGAAAAGGTAATACTTAGCATTGCTGAAAACAATTGGATTGAGGTCTGGGATGACGCGGGCGAGGCAGGTGCAGGTCTACTTTCTCAGGATCTTCTCCATCGCCTTGCCCTTCGCGAGCTCGTCGATCAGCTTGTCGAGATAGCGAATTTCTCTCATCGTCGGCTCCTCGATTTCCTCAATTCGGACGCCGCAAATCACGCCTTTGATCAGCGTGCGCGCAGGATTCAGGCGAGGGGCGTTGGCGAAGAAGGTCTCGAAGTCCGTCTTGTCCTCGATCCGGGCTTCGAGCTCCTTCTGACTGTAACCGGTCAGCCAACGGATGATCTCGTCGACCTCGGCCTTCGTTCGCCCCTTCTTCTCGGCCTTGGTCACGTAGTGGGGGTAGACGCTCGCGAAGCTCGTCGTGTAGATGCGATGTTTTTGCATCGTACCCTGCTCCTGGCCGCGGCCGCGCCGAGGACGACCGTGCCGCTCGTGGCTTCGATCGGACGGCGAGCGGTTCGACGTGCTACGGTGCCGAGCCGGTCGAGTCGTCCGAGACGCCCTCGGGCTCGACGATCTCCGTCACTCCCGTGAACATCGGCTCGCCGTCCGCATTTCTGATGGAGCGCGCGTAGGCAATCGTCGGGAAATCCCTGGCGGGGGCGGCCGTCACCGTGACGACGTCGCCGGGCTGCAGAGATTTCCGCGTCCAGCCGCGGCGCATCAGCGTCGTCGGGCTCGGCAGCTCGAAGTTCCAGTTCTCGACCTCGCCGTTCTCGTTCACGACGTCGACGTAGAGCCGCGCGTGCGGGCTCTTCCACGAGAGCTCCGTGACGGTGCCTTCGACGGTCACGGACGCCTTGAAGTCGAACTCCGACTGCGAGTGGTGAGCTGCCGCGGGCAGCGCGGCGGTGAGGCCGGCTGCGGCGACGGCCAGCGCAAGGCGGCCGGACAATGTGTTCGCGATCTTCGGCGATGTCGTGCTCATGAGTATTCGTTCGTCCTACTGGGGAAAGTGCATCCGTACATTTTGCTCGTCGTCGAGGCAGATTTCCTCGAGCATCGTCGTGTCGGCTTGATACGCCATCTCGATCGTGACGGACCACGGGCGCGTGTACGCCTTCGGGTCGTCCACGGCGATCTCGACCTCCAGCAATCCGAAGTTCACGCGCTTGAGTCGCTCGGTTACGCGGGCCGATTCCGTCACCGGGCTGCCCTGGATGTCGAGCCACATGTCGTCGCGGATGCCGATCGTCTCGATGACGAGCGTGTCGCCCTCCCAGTGCGCGGTGGAATAGCCGTTCCACGTCGGGTTCGGGTCCTCGGGAAGCGGCCGCCCGTCCAGGAAGACCTCGCGGTACGCCGCGTTGAACTCGTGCAGCAGCACCATCAGGCCGGGCGTCTGCACGATCTTGATGTGCTGAGGCAGCGTCCATGCGCGCGGGAAGTTCGGCGGCATGCAGCGCATGTGCGGGTCGTGCACGCCGCCGTCCTGCTGCCGCTGCGCCATCTGCTCCCGGGACCACTCGGTGTAAGGCAGGCCGCCTTCGAGATTGATGCCGATGTTGATCTGCTCGCGCGCCATGCGCTCTTCCTGGATGCAGTCGCCTCCGGGGCACATGTTCGTCGCGGGCACGTTCGCGAACCAGATGCCGGAAAAATCCGGCTTGCCGTCCGGCATTCGCGGCGCCGGCGCGCCCATGTCGGGCTTGCCGTCCTCCGTGCGAGGGATGCCGGGTGTCGGGTAGCCGAGCCACTGCGCGAGCGCCGCTGCAGGGAGCGCGCAGAGCAGGAGCAGTGCCACCTTCACGCTCGGCGCGTGACGCCCGAGGCGATCGAGCGACGGTCTCGAGCATCGAAACGTCGATGCAGTTCGAAATAGAGCGTGCATGCCTTTTGTCGGTAGATGGATCTCGAGCGCATCGATTGAGCAGGCGCGAGCCGCTCTGCTGGACCCCCCAGGCTCGATGCGCGACCAAGGTAGGCAATGGCGCTTGCAATGTCCAGCGTCGGGTTGCCGGCCGTTCGGTCGCTACCCAAAAAATGGCGGGTCGGTCATCATTCGGTCCGGGGCGTCGTGCCGGGAGCCCGGACCAACGTCCGAGCGAACGCCGAAGAAAGCTCGAATTGCGCGTGCGCCAAGGATCGAATCCGTGACACAGTCCGTACTCGACGCGAACCCGCGTGCGGCGGCAGGCTCCGGCGGTCGGACGTTCGACTTGTCCTTCCGCGGCGCGTCTCTTCTGAACGCAGCCTTCATCGTCGCGCTGCTCGTTCTGGGGCAGCTGCCGCTGCTCGATGACCGCCCCGGCGTGCGGAGCGCGATCTTCGGCGCGGGGCTGCTGCTTCTCGCGTGGAACTTGGTGCTCTTCGGCGTCCTGCGACGAAACCGAACGGTGACGCTCGAGCTCGCGCCGCGCCGACAGCACTACCTGCAGGCGTGTCAGCAGGGCCTCGTGCTTCTCGTGTGGGGATACTACTGGCGCGAGGTGTATCACGCGGCGCCGCTGATCGTCGCGCAGATTCTGTTCGCGTACGGCTTCGACAGCCTGATGTCGTGGACGCGCCGGGGGCGGTTCGTGCTCGGCTTCGGTCCGATCCCGGTCATTTTCAGCATCAGTCTCTTCCTGTGGTTCCGCGACCCGTGGTTCCACTGGCAGTTCGTCATGGTCGCGCTCGCGTTGACGGCGAAGGAATTCCTGCGCTGGCAGCGCGACGGCGTGAGGACGCACATCTTCAACCCGTCGGCGTTCGCGCTCGCGGTCACCGCGCTCGTGCTCGTGCTGACCGGCGGGACCGACATGACGTGGGGCTCGTTCGTCGCGGAGTCGCAGTTCTTTCCGCCGTACATCTACGCGGTGATCTTCCTCGCCGCGCTTCCGGGGCAATACCTGTTCGGCGTCACGACGATGACGATGTCCGCGGTCGTCACGACGTTCGCGTTCAGCGCGATCTATCACGCGGTCACCGGCAGTTTCTATTTCGTCGACTCGCATGTGCCGATCGCGGTGTTCCTCGGCATGCACCTCTTGTTCACGGACCCGTCGACGTCGCCGCGCACCGAGCTAGGACGCATCCTGTACGGCGTGCTCTACGGGCTCCTCGTCGTCGCGCTGTACGACCTGCTGCTCGGCGCGAATATGCCTGGGTTCTACGACAAGCTGCTGCCGGTGCCGCTTCTGAATCTGTCCGTCATCCTGCTCGACCGTATCGCGCGGTCCCCGGCGCTCGAGGCGATCGATCCGTCGGCTCTCGGGCGCACGTGGGCGCCGCGAAAACGCCACCTCGCCTACATCGCGATCTGGGCCGTCGCGTTCGGCGGCATGAGCGCGTCCGGCTATCTCGGCGACAGGCATCCCGGCCAGTGGACGCCGTTCTGGCAAGAGGCCTGCGCCGCCGACGTGCGCGACGCGTGCCTCAACCTTTACTTTCTGCACGAAACGAACTGCGCGGACGGATCGGCGTGGGCGTGCAACGAGGTCGGGATCCTGCTCGCCGAGCGTTACGGCAATCGCGTCGTCGCCGCGGATGCATTCCAGCGTGCGTGCGGGCTCGGCTTCAACACCGCGTGCGGTAACGCGCGCGTCGTCGCGAGCGGCGGCGCGTTGCGGCGCGCGCCGCCGACCGCGACGGACTACCGGTACATCCTGCGCGGCAGCAAGGGCCCGTTCGGCGCGCCGCTCGACGAGACGGATCCCGAGAAGCTCTACGCGCTCGCGTGCGATCTCGGCTGGTCGGACGGCTGCGACGCGGCAGGCGTCGACCGCTCCGCGGCCGCGAGCGCCGGCGGCTTGCTCTGAGCGCGATTCCGGCCGCGACGTCGTTTGCTTCGCTACAATATAGGTCGAGTAGTGACCTAATTGGCCCGTATAAAGGCGACAGAAGCCGGCAGCGCGGCGAAGCCCGCGGCTCGGCGGCGCGGGATGCCCGCAGCCTTTCGGGCCGCTTCCGCGTAGCATAGTCGGCCCTCGGATTCCCATATATGAAGAGTGCACCGCCGCCGCGCGCCGGCGACGCGATTCGCATTCGCGGCGCGCGTCAGAACAACCTGCGCAACCTCGATCTCGACCTGCCGCTCGGCGAGCTGATCGTCGTGACGGGCGTCAGCGGGTCCGGGAAGTCGTCGCTCGCGTTCGACACCGTCTACTCGGAGGGGCAGCGCCGTTACGTCGAGACGTTCTCGCCGTACGCGCGCCAGTTCCTCGACCGGATGGACAAGCCGCAGGTCGACGCGATCGACGGGATTCCGCCCGCGATCGCGATCGACCAGATCAACCCCGTCCGCACGTCGCGCTCGACGGTCGGCACGATGACGGAGCTGAACGATCACCTGAAGCTCCTGTTTGCGCGCGCGGCGACGCTCTACTGCGAGCGCTGCGGCAAGCCCGTGCGGCGCGACTCGCCCGAGACGATCCGCGAGGAGCTCGAGCGGCGCTTCGTCGCGGTGGGCGAGACGCCGCGGATCGCGGTGACGTTCCCTGTTCGAGTGCCGGAGAACTTCGGCACGGAAGAGGTCGAGGCCTATCTGGCGCGTCAGGGCTACACGCGGATTGCCGAGCGGAGCGGCGATCGCGTCGAGGTCGTGCAGGACCGTCTCGTGCTGCGCGCGGACAATCGCTCCCGGCTCGTCGAGGACCTCGAGGCGGCGCTCAAGTTCGGCGCCGGACGCGTCTCGGTGCGGCTGCTCGACGAGCCGTCGACGGTGCTCCGATTCTCGTCGGCGCTGCACTGCGCGGACTGCGATATCGCGTACGGCGATCCGATCCCGAACTCGTTCTCGTTCAATTCTCCGGTCGGCGCGTGCGAGACGTGCCGCGGCTTCGGGCGGACGATCGGCATCGACTATCGGCTCGCGATCCCGGATCCGACGAAGACGCTGCGCGAAGGCGCGGTGCGGCCGTTCCAGGGCAAGAGCTACAGCGAGTGCCAGGACGACATGATGCGCTTCGCGAAGAAGCGGGGCATTCGCGTCGACGTGCCGTGGGCGGAGCTGACGGAAGACGAGCGGCGCTGGGTGATCGACGGCGAGGGGTCGTGGAGCGAGCGGAAGTGGTACGGGTTGAAGCGCTTCTTCGCGTGGCTCGAAGGCCGCGCGTACAAGATGCACATCCGCGTGCTGCTGTCGAAGTACCGCTCGTACGATCTTTGCCCCGCGTGCGACGGCGCGAGGCTCAAGCCCGAGTCGCTGCTATGGCGGATCGGCACGCTCGAGGACGCGGCCGCCGTCATCGATCCGGCGAAGCGTTTCAGGCCGAAGAACCTGCAGCTCGACGACGCGGCGTTCGCGAAGCTGCCGGGGTTGTCGATCCACGACGTGATGCTGCTGTCGCTCGAGCGGGCGCTCGTGTTCTTCGACCGACTGCGCGGAAATCGGGGTCAGAGCCCTTTTTCGGCGGACGCCCCCTCGGATCGTGACGACGTTGGAGGAAGAAGGGCTCTGACCCCAATTTCCGCGGCGACGGAGCTCGTCCTCGACGAGGTCCTGACGCGCCTCGGGTATCTCAACGAGGTGGGCCTCGGGTACCTGACGCTCGATCGGCAGTCCCGCACGCTGTCCGGCGGCGAGGTGCAGCGCATCAATCTGACAACCGCGCTCGGCACGTCGCTCGTCAACACGCTGTTCGTGCTCGACGAGCCGAGCATCGGGCTGCACGCGCGCGACATGCGCCGCGTGATCAACGTGCTCGAGAAGCTGCGCGATGCCGGCAACACGCTGCTCGTCGTCGAGCACGACGGCGACGTGATGCGCGCGGCCGACCGCATCATCGATCTCGGTCCGGGACCCGGCCGCAACGGCGGCCGCGTCGTATTCGACGGGACGCCGCAAGAGCTGATCCGCAACGGCGCGACGCTGACCGCCGAGTATTTGCGCGGCGAGCGGCGCATCGGCGCGGAGCGCGCGCGCCGGCCGGTCGGCGAGGATCAGGGCTGGCTCGTCGTCGAGGGCGCCGCCGAGCACAACCTGAAGGACGTCGACGTGCGCATCCCGCTCGGCCGGCTCGCCTGCATCACCGGCGTCAGCGGCTCCGGCAAGTCGACGCTCGTCGAGGACGTGCTGTATCGCGGGCTCGCGAAGCTCAAGGGCCGTGCGCCGGAGCAGCCAGGCAAGCATCGGCGCATCGTCGGCGCGGATGCGATCGACGATGTCGCGCTCGTCGACCAGTCGCCGATCGGCAAGACGACGCGCTCGAATCCCGCGAGCTTCGTCGGCGCATTCGAGCCGATCCGAAAGCTCTTCGCTGCGGAGCCGCTCGCGCGCGAGCGCCGGTACACGCCCGGCACGTTCAGCTTCAACTCCGGCAACGGCCGCTGCCCAGTGTGCAACGGCAACGGCTTCGAGCACGTCGAGATGCAGTTCCTGAGCGACGTGTATTTGCGCTGCGGCGAGTGCGACGGCAAGCGCTATCGGCCCGAGGTGCTCGAGGTGAAGCTCGCGCGGCCGGGCACGGCGGACATCGGTGCTTCGGGCAAGTCGATCGCCGACGTGCTCGAGATGACCGTCGCCGAGGCCGTCGAGTTCTTCGCGCACGCGCCGGAGGTTGTGAAGCGGCTCGAGCCGCTCGTCGCGGTCGGCCTCGAGTACATCGCGCTCGGCCAGCCGGTGCCCACCCTGTCGGGCGGCGAGGCGCAGCGGCTGAAGCTCGCGAGCCATCTCGCCGGCGCGCGCAACGGCGCGCGGCGCGCGTCGAAGACGCTCTTTCTGTTCGACGAGCCGACGACCGGGCTCCACTTCGCCGACGTCGCGAAGCTCCTCCGTGCGCTCGAGCAGCTGCTCGACGAAGGTCACAGTGTCGTGCTGATCGAGCACCACCTGGACCTGATCGACGTCGCCGACTGGCTGATCGACCTCGGCCCGGAGGGTGGCGATGCGGGCGGCGAGCTCGTCGCGTGCGGCACGCCGGACGACATCGTGCGCGTGGCGGAAAGCCGCACCGGCCAAATGCTCGCGCGGCACAGGGCGGCGAGAAAAACGTCGGAGTCGATCTCCGTTGTATCGCATGCCGAGGAGCGAGCGGAAAGGCGCTCCGCGCCGGCCGTCGCCGACGCGGAAACTGCGCGCCGATCCGCGATCGAGATCGTCCATGCGCGCGAGCACAACCTGAAGAACGTCGACGTGACGATCCCGCGCGACAAGCTGACCGTGATCACCGGCGTCAGCGGCAGCGGCAAGAGCACGGTCGCGTTCGATATCCTGTTCGCCGAAGGACAGCGCCGCTATCTCGAATCGCTGAATGCGTACGCGCGGCAGTTCGTCGAGCCCGCTTCGCGCGCGGACGTCGATGCCGTGTACGGCATCCCGCCGACCGTCGCGATCGAGCAGCGCACGAGCCGCGGCGGACGCAAGAGCACGGTCGCGACGCTGACCGAGATCCATCACTTCCTGCGCCTCCTGTTCGTCAAGCTCGGCGTGCAGCACTGCCCGGAGTGCGACGTGCCGATCAACGCGCAGACGTCCGAGCAGATCGTCGCGAAGCTCGCGACGAAGTACCGCGGCAAGCGCGTCCGCTTGCTCGCACCGCTCGTGATCGGCCGGAAGGGCTACTACACGGACCTCGCCGAGTGGGCGCGCAACAAGGGCTATGCGACTCTGCGCGTCGACGGTGCGGACGTTCCGACCGACGCGTGGCCGCGCCTCGATCGCTTCAAGGAGCACGACATCGAGCTGCCGGTCGCGGAGGTCGTCGTCGAGCCGAAGGCGGAGGCGGAGCTGCAGCAGGCCGTCGGCACGGCTTTGCGGCTCGGCCGCGGGATGGTCCGCATCGCGCCGGCGGCAGACGCACGGAGCGGACGTGCGAGCGCGCGCAACGGCCGCGGCCGCAACGGCGGTCACGGCAACGGCCTCGGAGAGCTCTTTTCGACCGAGCGCGCGTGCCCGAGCTGCGGACGGAGCTTCGAGCCGCTCGACCCGCGCATGTTCTCGTACAACTCGCGCCGCGGCTGGTGCGAGGCGTGCTATGGTACCGGGCTCGCGACCGTTGCCGACGAGGACGAAAGCGACGAGCCGTGGCTCGTCGACGGCGGCAACGGCCGGCCGGCGAGCGTGACGAGACGCCGAAGCCGTCGACGCGGCGCGAGCAGCGACGATGGGGCAGACGGCCTCGAGCCCGCAGTCTGCGAGGTTTGCGAAGGCCGGCGCCTCAACCGCGAAGCGGAGGCGGTCTACTTCCGCGGCTTCTCGATCTCGGATTTCGGCGCGGACTCGATCCGTGATGCGCTCGCGTACTTCAAGGCCTTGAAGCTCGAGGGCCGCGAGCGCGAGATCGCGCGCGACGTGCTGCCCGAGCTCGTGAGCCGGCTCGAGTTCCTGGATCGCGTCGGTCTCGGCTATCTGACGCTCGACCGCGGCGCGCCGACGCTGTCGGGCGGCGAGGCGCAGCGCATCCGCCTCGCTTCGCAGCTCGGCTCGAACCTGCGCGGCGTCTGCTACATCCTCGACGAGCCGACGATCGGTCTCCATCCGCGCGACAACGGGCTCCTGCTCGATACGATCTCCGCGCTCTCGGCGAAGGGCAACACGGTCGTCGTCGTCGAGCACGACGAGGAGACGATTCGCCGCGCCGAGCACGTGATCGACCTCGGTCCCGGTGCCGGCGTACACGGCGGCGAGGTCGTCGCGAGCGGACCGCTCGACGCGCTGCTCGCCGCGCCGCGATCGACGACGGGGCGCGTGCTTGCGGAGCCGCCGCGTCATCCGATGATGCCTAGGCGGCCGACGACTGTGCCGGCTCGCGTCAAGCAGGCGGAGCAGGACGGCGTCGTCGTGATCCGCAACGCGCACCGCCACAACCTGAAGGGCATCGACGTTGCTTTTCCGCTCGAGCGGCTCGTCTGCGTGACGGGCGTGAGCGGCAGCGGCAAGAGCACGCTCGTGCGCCATGTGCTGCGCGACAACCTGAAGCGGCTGCTCGCGGCCCGCGGCTCGCGCCGAAAGCGCACCGTCGAGCTCGTGGGCTGCGACGCGATCGAAGGCGTCGAGCGGATCGACCGTGTGCTCGAGGTCGATCAGACGCCGATCGGCAAGACGCCGCGGTCGTGCCCCGCGACGTACGTCGGCATCTGGGACGACGTGCGGCGGCTCTTCGCGCAAACGACGGAGGCGGCGCTGCGCGGCTACGACGCGAGCCGCTTCTCGTTCAACGTGCCCGGAGGGCGTTGCGACGAGTGCGAAGGGCAGGGGCTCAAGAAGATCGAGATGAGCTTCCTGCCGGACGTGCGCGTGCCGTGCGAACGCTGCAATGGTGCGCGCTTCAACGCGGAAACGCTCGACGTGACGTACCGCGGCAAGAACATCGGCGAAGTGCTCGCGATGACCGTCGACGAGGCCGTCGAGTTCTTCGACGCTCATCCGAAGGTGCGGCACGCCCTCGAGCTCCTCTCCGACGTCGGTCTCGGCTATCTGACGCTCGGTCAGCCGAGCCCGACGCTTTCCGGCGGCGAAGCGCAGCGCGTGAAGCTCGTGACGGAGCTCGCGAAGGCGCGGCCCGGGGCCTCGAGCAGGCGCGCGTCCGGCGAGCACGTGCTCTACGTGCTCGACGAGCCGACGATCGGACTCCACATCGCCGACGTCGAGAAGCTGACGCGCGTGCTGCATCGCCTCGTCGACGCTGGGCACAGCGTCGTCGTGATCGAGCACAACCTCGACGTGCTCGCAGAGGCGGACTGGCTGATCGATCTCGGACCCGAGGGGGGCGACGGGGGCGGGCGCGTCGTCGTAGCGGGACCGCCGGAGCGGGTCGCGGCGCGGCGCTCGCGATCGCACACCGCCGAGGCACTTCGCGCGTTCCTCGAGAGCCGCGCCGACATGAGCGCGACGACGGAGCGAAGCCGACGCGTCGAGCGCCGTTCGTGACCGCGCTCGTGCGTCGGCCCTTCCGCACGGACTGAGGTTGGCTTCCCCCGCACCCCCCCCGGGCGGCCGTCGCGACTGGCGAGATAGAGGACGGATCGGGGCCGGTCGAGAAACCGGCCCCTCGTTCGACGCTCCTTGCCGGACTAGAAATCGACCATCACACCGACCGCATAGCGACGACCGCGCATGTCGCCGGTCACGCCGAGCCCCGTGCCGGTGCTGAAGTTGCTGCTGAACGGTGCGTTCAGGAACTCCTCGGGGTCCTTGTCGAACAGATTGTTGATCGTCGCAAACAGATTGATGTTGCTGCCTCTCGTCTCGAATCTATACGCGACGCGGGCGTCGACGAGCGTCTCGGCCGCGACGGTGTTGTCGGCGACGTCCCATCGCGTGCTCGTGCCGTTGAAGTTCCAGTTCGGATTGATGAGCTGCTCGTCCGTGTAGCGCGTCGTCAGCGTCACGGATAACGGCCCTCTGATCAGGCCGGTCCAAAGGGAAGCCGTCCACTCCGGAAAGCCGAACCGGCCCTGGACCTCCGTCTTCACGCCCGCGCTGTTCGTGTTCGAGCGTTCCTCGAGATAGCTGCCGAGCAACCGCACGGATACGCGGCTGCCGCCGAACCAGTCGACGGCCCGGTTGTACGCGACCTCGAAGTCGATACCGTCCGCCCTGACGGAGGCTTGATTGAAGTAGGGCACGCCGACCAGCGAGATGTAGTTGATGCTCGGATCCTCGTCGCTCGGCGGACCGCTCCGCGTGATGAAACGGCAGAGGTCGACGTCGTTGTCGACGTAGCAGCCGCTGACGACTTGAGCCGCGGTGATCTGGTTGATGTTGTTCGTGACCTCGACGTTGTACCAGTCGACCGACGCGCTCAGATTTTCCGCCCAGCTCGGCTGATAGACGACGCCGAAGACCTTCGTTTTCGCGTGCTCGGGCTGGATGTCCGGCGTGCCGTTCGAGAACGTCGTGATGCCGTAGGACACCCCGCCGCCCGGATCGAGCAGGTAGTCGGTGATCTGGCCGATGCCTCCCGTCCGATCGAACTTCTCGCCCATCGTCGCCGCGCGCACGTCCTGCGATATCGTCGTTCGCAGCCGGAGCTGGTCGTTGATCCTCCAGTCGAGCCCGCCCTTCCACGACTCGACGGAGCCGGATCCGGAGTAGTCCGCCCAGCGGTAGGCGGCGGAAAGGTTCAGCTGTTGGACGGCCCTTCGTCGGGATGCGAGCGGAACGAGGAACTCCGTGAAGGCCTCCTTGACGTCCTGCGAGCCGCGTGCGAACGGCACGTTCGAGAATTGGATCTCGACACTATTGCCGGACGCTGCGTTACCGCCCGGGACGCCGCGGATGCCGAGCGCCGGATCGTTCGCGGCAACCGGCCGGAACGTCGGGTCCGCGTTGATGTTGCCGCCCGGACCGACTTCGACGACTTGCACGAACGACTCCTCGCGGGCACCGATGCCCATCGCCATCGTGACTGGGCCGGCCCACCCGTCGGCGATCTTGCCGTCGGCCGAGATTTCCCAGACGTCCTGCTCGATGTCGATGACGCGGCGCTTGTTCTCGCCGCTGATGTAGCTGTGGGGGACGGATTCGGTCGGGGACAGGAAGCCCTGCGCATCGATGCGGACGCCGGGCTCGAACCCCGTGACCCAGTCGATCGCCTCGGGAGAAGCCCTGCCTCGGCCGAACAGGTTGAGCGGCTTGCAGTCGGGATAGAGGCCGGAGACGACGGTCACGTTGCATGCGGGGAGCCCGGTCGCGGGATCGATCACAACGTCCACTGCGAGGTAGATCCGGTCGAGGCGTATGCCGCCGTGCTGCTCGGCTTTCACGTTCGTCTCGCCGGTCTGGAAGTACCCTTCGACGAGCCAGTCCTCGAAGAATCCGCCGCCGACCGTGTACTCGAAGCCGACGGTATAGGAGTCCGTCTCGGTCGTCTGTTTGGTTGCCGCGGAGTGAGCGATGTCCTCGGGGGCGCCGATCCGGCTGAACGGAACGGATTCCAGGCCGTGCTCCGTCATTGCCTGCTGGATCTCCGGCGGCAGGAACGGGTTGCCGCTGTAGATCGTGAAGTTTCGGTCGAACGGTGCGCCGGGCGGGTTCGGGAAGAGCCCGCCGAAGTTCGCTTGCGTGAAGTCGGCTTTTCCGCGAATGAGCTGACCGTAGACCGTCAACCGATCCGTGAAGTCGTGGTCGATGTATACGAACGCGTTCTCGCGGCCCGAGTCCGGCGTGATCGTCGTCGACCAGAGGCCGCTTTCGTGGCCCGAGCCGCCGTTCGTCGTCGAGCAGCCGTGCGCGTTGCAAGGGCTGCCCATGATGAACGGTGACGGGTTGCCGTTCGAATCGAGGATTTGGGGGCCGCCGGCCGCGGGCGGCAGATGAAAGATGCCGTCGATGTCGTAGTTCAGGCTGCGGACGTCGTTCACCGGAATATAGAACGGGTTGTCCGGCGAGCTTCCGGCGTTCGGGGCTGGGTTCTCGATCAGTGCACGTGCACGGTACCAATCGTACTCGAGGATGTCGTCCTTCCAGATCGGGTCTTGCCGTTCCCTTTCCGCGCTCAACAGCAAGTGAGTCTTCTCGCCGAGCGAGAATCCCCCGCCGAAGGACGCCTTGATCGTATCGTTGTGGCCTCGCTCCGTTTCGCCCGCCTGCAGGTTGAACTTGATGCCCTCGAAGTCCGTATCGAGGATGAAGTTCACGACGCCGGCTACGGCGTTCGTGCCGTATGCGGCCGACGCGCCTCCGGTCACCGTTTCCACGGTGCGTACCATGTTCTCCGGGAACAGATTGATGTCGGGACCGCCGAAGATCGTCGATGGCACGACGCGACGGCCGTCGAGCAGCTGCAACGTGCGTTTGTCTTGCAGGCCGCGAAGGTCGAGCGATCCCGCGCCCGTGCTCGTGAAGAACGCGGAAGGCTGCTGGGTCGTCGCGGAGCCGTAGAACTGCGGAAGCTCCGCGAGTCCCTCGATCAGGTTCGTCGGCGCGATGACGTCGAGCTCCTCGCGAGAGACCACGGTGACCGGAGTCGGCGTTTCCATGCCGCTCGTCTGCCGAATGCGTGATCCGGTCACGACGATCTCCTCGTCGGGCTGCGCCAGCGCGGTTTGGCCGACGCCCATCGCGACCATGCAAGCGAGACTGAGTCGACGAATAGCCGGGCGGCTGCGGCCCGCTGCCAGCGGGCCGAAATGCATTTGCTTACGCATGACACCTCCCCGAAAGCGATTGCGTAGCGAAGTCGTGGATGGCTCTTCGCCGTCTGCCGCTCGGTCACCTTTCCCCTCAAGGCACCTCGACGTTCGCGGCGAGACGGACTATGAGCCGGAATAAGAATTCTGATTCTGTATTCTTAGGATTGCAAAAAGCGCGAGAGTGCGCAAGAGTTGTTGCTGGTCGGCAACGGGCGGCGTGCACCACGTCCTCGTGAATCGAAGACTTTGTGACGGTCGAGAACGACTGGCTTTAGCGGCTTCGGGGCTCGTTATCGACGCTCTGAAGCACGGATGGCGGGAAACTGGAGTAGTAGAGGCCGGCGCGACTCGCGCGGTTCGCGACGGTCAGCAGCACCGGCAGACAGGCAGCAATGAGTACCTCACCGGCCGTGTACGTCGTTCTGTTCGCCGTGTGGGCGGCCGTGTCGATACCGGTCGCGTATGTTTGGTACGAATTCACCGAGAAGCGCCGCTGCGTGGGCCTTGTCAGCGCTTGCGCCGTCCTGTTCGTGCTCGCAGCGGGCGGCGCAACGATCGTCGGCGTATGGAATGACGTGACCGCGGCAACCAGCGAGCTACATCAGCGCGTCTACTTGTTCGCGCTCGCGCTCGGGACGATTGCGTCGAGCGTAGCGATCGGGCTCAAGATCCACTGGTCTCGATTCGCGCTGTCCGCGGCGCGAGCGAGCGCGGTTCTGATGCTGCTCGTTCTCGGCATCGGCATCGGCTCGACGGACTTTGCCGATGCGCGGCTCGGCGACGTTGTCGGTCGTTTCGCCGGGACGTGGGTCGTGCTGTCGATGCTCGTGCTGTCGTGGCAGCACCGATCGGGCACCGGAGCAAGCCGGTGCACCTCCGACGGCTCGCTCGCGGCCTCGACTCGCGGCCGTTCCGCCCTCAGTGGACCGGGGCGGCTGACGGTTCGGCCGGCGGCGCGCCGGTCTCCCGGTCATCGGCCGTATAGCCCGGCTCGCAGGTCCCGCAACCCCTCGGTCGCACGAGGAATTCGGCCGCCTCGGCGTAGAGCTCGTCGACGAGGCACGGGCGTCGGTCCGCAGAGTTCATGTCTTTCCTCTCCATGGTCGTGAGTGCGCTGTTCGCCATAAGTCCCTAGTTCGGCGGGATCACCCAAAGCTTGAGTGAGTGCTCGGAAGCGGCATTGCAACCGGTGTGCCAGTTCGGCCGCTTCTCGAACCCGTTGTTCCTTCGGGCGTTTTCTGACGCAAGCGCGGTTCGGCAGGTGCGCGATGCACCGAAATGGTGCGGCCGGCGGAGGGCGAGCCTCTGCGCGGCGCACGTCGACCCACAGACCGCATCGGCGCTTCAGGCAACCCGCTTGCGGACACCGGCACGCGAGGACACGCGCCGCAAACGTGTACCGGGCGCGGCTTTTCACACGAGCCGAAATCAACGAAAGTATCGCCAGACCCGACTCGTTACGCCCACCCTCCCGTTCCATGAGTAGCTCGCTTCGCGATCAACTGCTTAAGGCCGGCCTCGTCACCGAGAAACAGGTCCAGGAGGCCGAGAGGGCGGCCCGGCGGACGCAGCCGCGCAAGCCCCCGAAGCGGGCCGGCGCGCCGGCGCCGAGCGCTGCCGAGCGTGCCCGGGCGGAGAAGGCCGAGCGCGATCGGGAGCTCAACCGGCGCAAGGCCGAGAAGGCCGAAGCGAAGGCGCGGGCGGCGCAGATTCGCCAGATCATCGACCAGCATCGCGTGCCGGCGGCCGACGACGGCGATCCGTTCCATTTTCAGGACGGCACGCACATCAAGCGGATCTACGTGACGGACGAGCAGCGCCGGAAGATCGTCGACGGATCCCTCGTCATCGCGCGCTACGGCAAGGGTTTCGCCCTCGTGCCGCCTCCGATCGCCGAGAAGATTCGCGAGCGCGACCCCGCGGCCGTCGTGAATCTCGAAACGGCCACGAGCGCGAAATCGGACGACGTCGACGAGGCCTATAAGGGCTTCGAGGTGCCGGACGACCTGATGTGGTGAGAGGCGGGCCTACCGCACGCTGCGCGTGAACGCGCGCGCCGCCCACAGCACCGCCAGCGCGGTCAGCACGGCCGTAATGCCGAGCCCCTTCCATACGCTGTCGTCGGCGAGGTTGCCTGAGAAGAGCGCGCGCGTGCCCTCGACGGCCCACGAGAACGGATTGAATGCGGCGATCGTCTGCAGCCACTGCGGCGCCAGCGCGAGCGGCAACAGGATGCCGGACAGCAGGAACACGGGCTGCGCGACGGTGTTCATCAACGGCGCAAGCGCGTTCTCCGAAGGCAGCTTGAGCGCGACGCCGTACGAGATCGACGACGTCATCAGCGCGATCAACGCGAGCATCAGGTAGGCGAGGAGCAGGTCGCCCAAGCCGACCTCGAGGCCGAACGGCAACGCGAGCACCGTGATGATCACGGCCTGAACGACGAGCACGACCGCGTCGCGCAGCGAGCGGCCAAGCAGCAACGCGAGCCGGCTGACCGGCGTCACGCGCGAGCGTTCGATCACGCCCGCGCGCACCTCCGCGATCAGACCGAAGCCCTGGAACAGTCCGCCGAAGATTGCGATCAGCACGAGAAGGCCCGGCACGAACACGCGATATACCTCGGCGCGGGTCTCGAGGCCGAGCGGCCCTTCGAGCGCCGGCGCGAGCAGCGGCGCAAACAGCAGGAGATACATCACCGGCTGAAAGATGCCGACGAATACCCAGACCGGCTGACGAATCAAGAGCAGCGTCTGTCGCTCGAAGATCAGCCAGGTATCGCGCAGCAGCTTCATCGCTCAGCTCTCCCTCAGGGAACGGCCCGTCTTCGCGAGGAAGACGTCGTCGAGGCTCGGTCGATGCACTTCGATCGAGTCGAGGGCGATCCCCGCCTGATCGAGCGCGCGGGCGATGTGCGGGATCGCGGTCGCGCCGGATTCGACGAACAGGCGAATGCCCGCGTCCTGAAGCTCGAGCTTGCGCACGTAGTGCAAGGACCGGAGCACGTCGGCGGCGGCGCGGATTCGGCTCTCGGCTTCATCGAGCTCCGGCGACGAGGCGAGCGTCACGGAGACCACGTCTCCGGAGATTTCCCGCTTGAGCGCCATCGGTGTGCCTTCGGCCACGATCTCGCCGTGGTCGATGATCGCGATGCGGTCGCACAGCGCGTCCGCTTCCTCGAGATAGTGCGTCGTGATGAACACCGTCATGCCTTCGTTGCGCAGCCGGCGGATCTCGTCCCACATGCGGACGCGGCTCTGCGGGTCGAGGCCCGTCGTCGGCTCGTCGAGGAACAGAACTTTCGGGGCATGTATGACGCCGAGCGCGATGTCGACTCGCCGACGCTGCCCTCCAGAGTAGGTCTTGCACTTGCGATCCGCGTACTCGCTCAGATCGAACGCGGCGAGCGCCGCGGCAGCGCGCGCGTGCGCCTCGGCCTTCGACAGGCCGTAGAGCCGTGCCTGGAGCACGAGCTCCTCGCGGGCGGTGACCTCGTCCCACGTGCCGCCGCCCTGCGAGACGTAGCCGATGCGACGACGGACCTCGCCGGGCTCACGCAGCAGATCGGCCCCGGCAATCGACGCGCGGCCCGCATCGGGCGTGATCAGCGTCGCGAGCATCCGCAGGGTGGTCGTCTTGCCCGCCCCGTTCGGACCGAGGAAGCCGAAGATCTCGCCTTCGCGCACGTGCAGATCGACGCCGCGCACGGCCTCGACCGTCTTCACCGCCCGGCCTTGCCGGGTCTCGAAAGTTTTCCGCAGGGCCTCGGTTTCGATCATGCGAAGGCTCCTCGGAGCCGGCAGAAAGGACGCAGATTCTAGCGGCGCGTCCGCCGGTCTGCAGCAGCCCGCCGCCGACGGCGTGCCCGACGTGGCGGTGCTACGTGTCTATCCGGGGCGGCGGCGCGCGCTGTCGCCGAGTCGATCCGGGAGAAGGTCGTTACGACGGCGAGTCTCGTGTCGTCCCGGTGCAGGAGCACGACGTACGTGGACTGCCAAACCGCGGGACGCGAGACGACGAGAGGATGGTTGGCATGGTCGGCGCGAGGTCATCCGCACGGCGCGTATGACCTCGCGCCTCTTTGGCAGTGATCAAATCGGTTCGCAGCGGCGCTCGATGCGCGTCGTCGTGCGCGTCTCTGCGTTGTTCTCCTGCACGCGGCCCTGGATCCTTCGGCCGATGAAGGCACCGGCTGCCGCGCCGACGGCCGTGCTCAAGTCGCTCTCGCCGATCTCGCGGCCGATCGCGCCGCCGATGACGGCGCCCGCTGCGGTGCCGCCGACCCGGTGCTGATCCTTCGGCGCTTCGGTGACCGTGACCTCTTCGTCCCAACAGCGCTCCTGCGGAGCGGCAGGCGTCGGGGCTGGAGCAGGCGTCGACGGTCGCGCGGCCGGCGTCGCGGCCTGCCGCGCCGCGGCGGGCGCGGCGGCTTCTCGCGAGACCGCCGGTGCCGCAGCCTCCGGCTCGACTGCTGGCGCCGCGGCCTCCGACTGCACGCTCGCGTTCGATTCTTCGATCGATTGCGGCAAGTCGACTTCCGCGCTGCCCTGTCGATCGCTTTGCGATACCGGACCCAGGAACGTGTAACCCGCAACGCCCCCGGCGGTCGCTATGGCGACGCCCGCTACGATGCCGATCATCATCGATTTGTTCATCGTGTTTCCCTCCTTGGGGTGGTGCGCGGCACTCTGCCCAATGACCGCGCTCCGCGGCCGTGACGGGAATCACATGCGACGTCGAATCTTTGTCGCGATTCCCAGACAGCAAACACCGTCTCTTCCAATTTTTGCTATCGCGATCCGGCGCACTTCCGCGGTGCTACGATCGACAACATGTCACGTGCCGTCGCTTCAGTGCTGCTCGCTCTTCTTCCCGGTGTCTCCGCGGCGAACGATTTTCCGACGCAAGCGCGTGTCGAGTTCGTGCTGTCCTGCATGAACGATCGGGGCGGACAGAGCTACGACACGCTATATCCGTGCGTCTGCATGATCGATCGCATCGCGGAGGAAATGACGTTCGCCGAATTCGCCGAAGCGCAGGTCTTCTGGCAACTGCGCTCGACGGCCGGGGAGCGGGGCGGTTTGTTCCGAGACCCGGAACGCGCCGAGTTGCTGACAGCGAAGCTCGAATCGGTTCTCGACCGTGCCGAGCGTCGCTGCGTCGTCGGACGCGGGGCCTCGGCGGCCCGGCCCCAGGAGTGATCAGCATCGCTGCGACGCGCACGAAGCGCAAAGGATACGGAGAACGACGAAGGGAGCTCGAACGTTGACCGCTTAGCGTCTGGACAAAGTCGAGAGAGGCAAACGCCATGACGAAGACAAGCTGGGTGATGCCGCTGGCAGCGCTGCTGCCGTTGACGGCGACATCGAACGACGAAGTTCAGCAACTCATCGAAGACGACAACAACTGGGCGCTGTGGGGCGGCGACTATGCCGGCACCCGATACAGCTCACTCGATCAGATCAACCGCGACAACGTGGGCATGCTGCAGCCGGCGTGGACCTTCTCGACTGGCGTGCTGAGGGGGCACGAAGGAGGGCCGCTCGTCGTCGGCGACACGCTCTACATTCACACGCCGTTCCCGAACAAGGTCTACTCGATCAATCTCGAGGACAACTCGATCAATTGGTCGTATACGCCGACTCAGAGCGAGGACACGATCCCGGTCATGTGCTGTGACACGGTGAACCGGGGTGTTGCGTACGCGGCCGGCAAGATCTTCCTGCAGCAAGCCGACACCACGCTCGTCGCGCTCGATGCCGAGACCGGCGAGGTCGTCTGGCAGGCAAAGAACGGCGACCCGGCACGCGGCGAGACGAACACGAATGCGCCGCTCGTCGTGAAGGACAAGGTGATCACCGGCATCAGCGGCGGCGAGTACGGCGTCCGCGGCTTCGTCGTCGCCTACGACATCGAGACGGGCGAGGAGGCGTGGCGGGCTTACAGCGTAGGGCCGGACGAGGAGCTGCTCGTCGATCCGCAGCAGACCACGCATCTCGGCGAGCCGATCGGCGAGAACTCGTCGCTGTCGACATGGGAAGGCGATCAGTGGAGGCTCGGCGGCGGCACGACATGGGGTTGGTTCACGTACGACCCGGAGCTCGATCTCGTCTATTACGGCTCCGGTAACCCGGGAACGTGGAACCCCGTCGCGCGCCCTGGCGACAACCGCTGGAGCATGACGATCTTCGCGCGTGATCCGGACACCGGCATGGCGAAATGGGTCTACCAGATGACGCCGCACGACGAGTGGGACTACGACGGCGTCAACGAGATGGTGCTCGCCGACCTCGAGATCGACGGTGACATGCGCAAGACGCTCGTGCACTTCGACCGTAACGGCTTCGCGTACATGCTCGACCGCGAGACAGGCGAGCTCCTGTCGGCCGAGAAGTACGATCCGGCCGTGAACTGGGCCACTCACGTCGACATGGAAACCGGCCGTCCGCAGGTCGTGCCCGAGTTCAGCACGCATCAGAACGGTGAAGACACGAACACGGAGGGCATCTGCCCGGCCGCGCTCGGCACCAAGGACCAGCAGCCGGTCGCGTATTCGCCGGACACGAATCTGTTTTACGTGCCGACGAATCACGTCTGCATGGACTACGAGCCCTACGAGGTCGAGTACGTCGCGGGGCAGCCGTACGTCGGTGCCGTCGTGACGATGTACCCGGCCGGCCAGGTCACGGGAGACGGCTCGAGCAACCTCGGCAACTTCATCGCGTGGGATCCGGTGGCCGCCGAGATCAAGTGGTCGATACCGGAGCCGTTCTCGGTCTGGAGCGGTGCGCTCGCAACGGCAGGCGGCGTCGTCTTCTACGGGACACTCGAGGGGTATCTCAAGGCCGTCGACGCTGAAACCGGCGAGGAGCTTTATCGCTTCAAGACTCCGTCCGGCATCATCGGCAACGTCAATACGTGGATGCGCGACGGCAAGCAGTACATCGGCGTGCTGTCCGGTATCGGCGGTTGGGCCGGGATCGGTATGGCGGCCGGGCTCGAGGGCGCGACGGAGGGCCTCGGTGCCGTCGGCGCATACAAGGGCTTGAGCCGCTACACGCAGCTCGGCGGCGTGCTGACCGTGTTCGCGCTCCCGGACGAGGCCGAGAGACCGACGCGCGTCACGCGGCGGGAACGTCGGGGCGACTAGTCGTGCGGCATGACTGGGTAAGGGCAGGACTCTTCGCGGCGGCGCTCGCAGCGGCGAGCGTCGTCGCGCAAGAGCGTCGCCCGGAGACGCAGGAGCCACGTTCCGAGACGCAAGGGCCCGCTGCGGAATCGCAGGGGGCTCTGTCCGGCGCGCGGGAGCCGGTGCCGGGTGCACAGGACCCGGCGCGCAGTGCGCAGCAGCCCTCGGCCGGCGCGCAGGCGCCGGCCGACGGTGCCGACGAGCCTGCTGCCGGCGTGGACGAGGGCGCGGATGAAACCGTTGCCGACGCGGGGGCCGACGACGAAGTGCCTTACACGGTTGAGTGCGGCGCCGATCCCGAGGCAGGCGGCAACGTCTGCCAGGTCGATCGCGACACATACGTCGGCTGGCGGACCTTCCATTCCGTTTGTCACACCTGTCATGCGCAGGACGCGGTCGGCAGCTCGTTCGCTCCGGCGCTGTTGCCGCGGATCAGGATGATCGACAAGGCCCGCTTCCTCGAGGTCGTCGACAAGGGTTTCACTGGACAGGTCGGCGTGATGCCGGGGTGGGGAACAAACCCGAACGTCAACAGGTACTACGACGAGCTATGGGCATATTTACGTGCACGAGCCGACGGCGTGCTGCCGCCGGGAAGACCGAAGCGCCTGCCCGACGACTGAGCAGGCTGCTGCTTGCGCTGGCGACCGCGTTGCTCGCAGCCGCGCCCGCGGCCGCTCAGGTCGGACCGACCGATCCACCGCAGAGCGAGCCGATCAACGGGACGCTGCGCGTCTGCGCGGATCCGAACAACCTTCCGTTCTCGAACCGCAACGGCGAAGGGTTCGAGAATCGTCTCGTCCAGATCTGGGCCCGCGAGCTAGGGGCCGAGGTTCAGTACGCGTGGTTCCCGCATCGGCGCGGGTTCGAACGGCATACGCTGAACTTGCAGGATCCGCTGACGGGCCAGTACGCATGCGATGTGATCGCGGGCGTGCCGCTCGGCTACGATCTCGCGATGACGACGCGGCCGTACTACCGCTCGACGTATGCGCTCGTCTATGTGCCGGGCGGCGTGATCGACGACGTCGACAGCGGCGAAGAGCTCGTGAACCTGCCGAAGGCCGTGCGTGACCGGCTCCGCATCGGCGTGTTCACGCCCGGGCCCGCCGCCGAGTGGCTCGCGTTCCACGGCATGCATCGACAGATGGTGGCGTATCCGGCGCTGCAGGGCGACCCTGATGTGTATCCGGGGCAGGTCATCGAGAACGAGCTGCTTGCGGGCCGGCTCGACGCCGCGATCCTATGGGGGCCGATAGCCGGCTACTTCGCAGCACGTGCGGAGCCTCGTAACGTCGCCGTCGTGCCGCTGCACTCCGAGAGCGGTGTGCAGTTCGATTTTCCGATCGCGGCAGGGGTGCGCTTCGGCGACCGCGCGATGCGGTCGCTCATCGAGGGCGTGATCGCGCGCACCGAGAACGAGACGGTGGCGCTCCTCGAGCAGTATCACGTGCCGGTCGTCCCCAACGGGCACGCGGAGTTCGTGTACGTCACGAACGAGGACGCAGGCACGATCAGCATCATCTCCACGGCATCGCAGCGCGTCGTCGGCGAGATAGACGTCGGCACGCGGCCGCGCGGCGTCGAGGTGAGCCCGAGCGGCGATCGCGTGTACGTCGCGCTGTCGGGCTCGCCGAAGTGCCCGCCGACGATGGAAGACGAGGACTGCGCGAAGCTCGAGGCCGACAAGAGCAAGGACGGCATCGGTGTCGTCGACGTGCGCGAGCGGCGGATCGTTCGCGTGCTGCCCGGAGGATCCGACCCCGAGGAGTTCGACGTCGATGACGCGGAACGGTGGCTGTACGTGTCGAACGAGGACGCGGACCAGATGTCGATCGTCGACGTCGAGACGGGCGACGTGATTCGAACCGTCCCCGTAGGGCGCGAGCCGGAGGGCGTACGGCTCACCCCGGACGGTGCTCACGTATTCGTCACGAGCGAGAGCGATCACGGCGTGACGGTCGTCGACACGGCGACCGGGCAGGCGAGCAGCATCGCGGTGGGCTGGAGACCTCGCGACGTGCTGTTCAATCGGGACGGCTCGCGCGCGTACGTGTCGGCCGAGCATGGAGGCAGCGTCGCGGTCATCGACGTCGCGGCGCAGCGAGTGCTCGAGACGATCATGTTGCCGCCGGGCTCGCTGCCGATGGGCCTCGCGCTGTCGCCCGACGAGCGAACACTTTACGTCGCGAACGGCAGGGCACAGACGGTCTCCGTCATCGACCTCGAGCAGTCCGACGTCGTCGCGAACGTTCGCGTCGGTGCGCGGCCGTGGGGCATCGGTCTGACGTCCGACGGCAAGTTCCTGTATACCGCGAACGGCTCGTCGAACGACGTCTCCGTGATCGATACCGAGTCGCTCAACGTCGTCTCGACGATCCGCGTCGGCGCCACGCCGTGGGGTATCGCGATCGGACCCGACGTGCTGCGCTGACGATGCTCACGCTTTCGGTGATCGGTGCCGGCAGAGTCGGCAGGACGCTCTGTCGCCTGTGGCGGCAGAACGAGGTCTTCGCGATCGGCGACGTACGGAATCGCAGCGCCGAAAGCACGCAGGCCGCCGCCGAGTTCATCGGCGCAGGCCGCCCGATCGACGACTGGGCACGGCTCGCGCGTGCCGACCTTTACATGTTGTCGGTGCCGGACGATGCGATCGAGGACTGCGTCGAGCGGCTGCGCGCCGCCGTCGTCGTTCCGCGCGGCGCGATCGTCTTCCATTGCAGCGGCTCGAAGTCGTCGGCCGTGCTCGGACCGCTCGCGGAGGACGGCGCGCGTATCGCCTCGATGCATCCGGTAAAGAGCTTCGCGGATCCCGGCCTGGCCGTTGAAACCTTCGACGGAACGGAATGCGCGCTCGAGGGCGACGCCGAGGCTTGCGCCGTCCTCGAGAGCGCGATCGAGCGCTGCGGCGGGCACGTCTTCAGGGTCGACGCCGGGCAGAAGCTCGTGTACCACGCGGCAACCGTGTTCGCGAGCAACTACGTCGTCGCTCTGATGGAGGTCGCGCTCCGGTGTTTCGAACGTGCAGGCATCGGCAGAGACCGCGCGCTGCCGATTGCGTTGCCTCTCGTCCGCGGCACGATCGATAACATCGGCTGCCTGGGCACGGTGGATGCGCTGACCGGGCCGATCGCGCGCGGCGACAGTGCGCTCGTCGGCGCCCAGCTTCGCGCGCTGGCCGACTGGGACGGCCACGTCGCCGCGCTGTATGCGTTCCTCGGCTCGTACGCGCTCGATCTGTCTCGACGGCAAGGATCCGCGGACTCCGCGTCGCTGGAGCGAATCGCGGAGCGACTCGACGCTGTGCGCTCGTCGTCGACGCGAGAGTGACCCCTCACGTCGGCGACCGGCTTCTCGTGGGGGGCCGGCCGTCAGTCGCCCGGCTCGTGCGGCTCGCGGGCGGCGAACAGCGCCTTCAGGCGGGCGACGTCGCGCTTGCTCCATCCCGGCGGCTCGGTCAGCGCGAGCCACGCGTCGATATAGTGCTCCGCGGCGATGTTGTGGCCGTAGCCGTGCGGCGTGACGTCGCCGGCGCGCATGTCCGCGACGATCTGCAGCATCGTGACGATCGGGATCCAGCGAAGCTCGGCGCTGACGTCCGGGCCGCGCGGCCGCTTCATCCATGCCGGCTCGCGGTACAGCATGCTCGGCTCGAAGAACGTGATCGGATCGCTCGCATACTGCAGGAACGCGATGCGCAGCGGCCCCCACGGAATGCCGGGGATGTCGAGCTGATTCTGCTGGTTCGTGAACCGAATGATCGATCCGTCGCGGAAGCGCGGCAGCCACGCAGGAGAGCCGCGCGCGCGGCGCTCGGTCGCGGAACGCCAGGTCTCGCTGCGAAACGGCGGGCCGCTCCACAACGCGCCGTCGAAGACGTCGCCGATCACGTCATGGATGTCGAACGAAGCGTCCGAGTGGAGCGCGCCGAGGCTCAAGCCGTGCAGATAGAGCGCCGGGCGTCGGTCCCGCGGCAGCCGCGTCCAGTGGCCGTAGACGTCCGCGAAGACCTGGCGCGCCGTTTCGGCGCCATGCTCCGGCTCGAGGAGCAGCGCGAACGCGCTCGCGAGGTACGAATACTGCACGGCGACGCTCGCCACGTCGCCGCGATGCAGATACTCGAGCGTCGAGATCGAGCTCGGATCTACCCAGCCGGTGCCGGTCGGCGTGACGATGACGAGCACGGAGCGGTCGAATGCGCCCGTGCGCTCGAGCTCCTCGAGCGCGAGGCGCGAACGCTCGTCGACCGTCTCCGCGGAGTTGAGGCCCACATAGACACGGATCGGTGTCTCGACGTCGTCACCGAAGAACGCTTCGAGCTCGGCGCGCGTCGGCCCGTCCGCGATGAACTCGCGGCCCGCGCGCCCAAGGTCCTCCCACGCGACGGGCGATCCCGGGCCACCGCTGCGCTCGGGATCTAGCGGCGCCGTTCTGTCGGGCTCGATCAGCGCGTCGACCTGCTGGAAGGAGCCGTCGACGATGCGCAGGACGTACGCGACCAGCACCCCGTTGATGATCGACCAGAAGGCGAGCGCCGCGGCCGCGACGCCGACGACGACGGATAACCGGTGCGGCACATGGCGGGACAGGAGCCGCGAGGCGCCGTTGGCGGTAAGCCGGAACGCGCGCGCGAGCAGTAACACGAGCGCGAAGACCGCAACGGCGAGGAGGCCGACCGAGAGCGGCCGCGTGCCTTCGGACGGCTCCATCCCCATCAGCGCCCTGATCGAGTCCTGCCACGCGGACGCCTTCCACAGGAAGAGCGCTGCGGTCAGCAGGCACGCGCCGGCGACGACGACATCCACGACGCGGCGCACGGGAGGCGGGAACGTCGGCAGCTCGAGAAAGCGCCACAGCGCGTGCCCGAGGACGCCGAGCCCATATCCGGCTGCGAGCGAGAAACCGGACACGACGCCCTGCATCAGCGCGGAGCGCGGCAGCAGGCTCGGCGTCAGCGACAATGCGAAGAACAGCGTGCCGACCAGAAGTCCCGGCCACGAGAGCGGTCGTGGGAGTCGGATCGGCACCGTCGTCCCTCCTTTTCCGTCCGACCGGCGAGCCTCCGCGAGCTCGACGCACAGCGAGCGGGCGCGTGCATCGCACCGTCCCATGCGTCGACAGCGCAGGCAAGTCGTCCTTTGGTCCCATGGCGCGCCGCTGCGGGGCGCGCGATGCGGTCAGCGGCGCGGGGCCGCGTCGTCGAGGCGCGCGGGGCGCGAGCCGCGCGGAGCGTCGTCGAGCGTGATGAAGACCGGCGCGTGGTCCGATACGCGAAGGCGCGCGTCCTCGTGCGTGAGGCCGAGCACCGCAGGAAACTCGAAGATGCCGGCCGCGGTTACACGCAGATCATGCTCGATCGGCACGAAGATATTGTCGTAGAGGTTCGCAAAGCGGCCGTCGATCGTCGAGAGCGTCGTCGCGCCGCGGACGATGACGGGCTCCGCGTGCGCGCGCAGCGCGGCCCATGCCGGGTGGGTCGGCCGCAGATTGAAATCTCCGAAGAGCAGGATGCGGGTTGCATCGTCGGCGTAGATTTCCTCGAGCCAGCGCCAGTACGCGGCGAGGGCTTCTGCCTCGGGTGTGCGGTCCGAGTCGCGCCGGCCGTGCAGGATGTGGACGTTCGCCGCGACGAACGTCTCGCCCGACTCGCGCATGCGGAACCGTGCGGAGTAGGGCTCGCGCGCGAAGCGGTCGGTCACGTCGAGATAGACGACGGCGCCGTCGACGTACTCGATGACGTCGCCGTTCCACAGGAACGCGTACTTCTCCTTGTGCGTGCCGCGGCCTACGCCGTGCGACGACATCGCTTCCCAGCGCGAGCCCGTCGCGTGCTCGATCGCGGCGCGGAGCTTCGCGATGCCGTCGTCGGTCATCGCTTCCTGCACCGCCAGGAAATCGAACTCGCCGACGCGGACGACCTCGCCGAGCAGCGGGAAGCGCTTGTGCTCGCCGTGCCCCAAGTGGCGGATGTTCCACGACGCGAGCGTCTCGAGCTCGGCCGGCAGCGGCGCGACGAGCGCGACGATTGCGGCGGCCAGCACGACGGCGACGCGGCGCATCGCCGATGACGGTCGTGCGGATGCAGCGTGCGCCGGACGCCGGTCACCGAGCGGACGGGCGAAGGGCCGATGGCTCTCTCGTGTGCCGAGAAGTGTCGACAGGATCGGGATGCGGGCACGGCGATCGGCGCGGATCGGTTCCACGGGCGGGCGACGGCTGAGCGACTCGTATCGAGCCGCGCGTATGCTGAAGCCGCGCGAAACTCGACGCAACCGCCGGTTTCACGGCTTGACGCGCTCCGAGCGCGGCGGCTCAGCCCTCGCTCGCTTCGATCAGCTCTCGCCGTTCGAGCTCGCGGGCGGCCTTGCTCGGCGTGCTTCGTCGCACGCCGCAGGCTGCCTCGGCTCGCCGTGGGTTCAGCCTCTTCCGCGCGTGAAGAACCCCTCCACCTTGCTGACGATCTCGCGAACGACTTGCTTCACGTTCTCGGGAACGCCCGGGATCGATTCGATGCGATCGATCTCCCCCGAGAGCCGGCCGTGGCTGGTCCGCGCGAAGTCGGCGAACGCGTTCCGCGCAGGCTCCGGCAGCCGATCGACCATCGGCGTCATGTTGTCGAGGTCGTCGTTCAGCTCGGACAACGTCGGCAACGCCGCCTCGGCCGACGTCGCATCCGTCACGCCGCGAAGCGACTGGGTCGCTCGATCGACGACGCTCGTGAGCTCTTGCCGCAGATCGACGCCACCCACGCTCAGGTCGACGTTCGGCGGCGCGGCAGCGAGGTCGGTCGTGTCGGCGTCCCTGTCGGCCGCGATGCGGGTGTCCGCGTCGTCGTCGCCGAGCCGCGTGAGGCCCCAAACGACGAGCGCGAGCGCGGCGACGCCGGCCGCGACCGGCCAGAACCAGCTACGATTCCTCTGCGCCGGCCGTTGCGTCGTCGTCTCGTAGCGCGGGGTGCTCGCGGTCGACGCGGTCCCCGCCGTGCGGCGTGTCGGCTCGTCTTCGAGGGCGTCGAGGATGCCCGTCGAGCGCAACGACGACGCGAGGCCCGCCGGCATGGCGTTCGCGATCTCGTGCTTCTGGCTCGACAGCAGACGGGCGATGCCGTCGACGCTCGGTGTGCCGCCGCCGCCGCGCTGCTCGCGCCCGAGAACGCCCATCACCAGCGGGAAGAGCATCCCGATCAGCGATCGGCTTTGATTTGCGCCGATGCCGGAGAAGCCCCCGATCGCATTGGCGAGGCTCGAGAGCTTGCCTTCGCCGAGCAGCGACGTCAGCGCACGGATGCCCGTCCCGGCGGCCGACCGCGTGCCGGAGCCGGTGAGCATCGATGACAGATTGCCGAGGAGGCTCGGGTCCTTTAGAACGGAGCCGAGGGCCTTCGAGCCGGCCGGCTTCGATATCGCGCTCAGCAGGCTCGCGAGCAGCGCCGGTATCGCCGCACGCGTCGTCGTGCGCGTTTCGTCTGCGCTGAGACCGGTTTCGCTCGCTGCCGCTTGCGTGAAGCGGTCGTCGAGTTGGCTCTCGATGAGCTCGATGATGTTCATGGCGTCCCCTCGTGCTCAGGTGTTGCGTTCAATGGGCGAAGATCTCCCAACGAATACACCACCGGCGCGAGGCCGGGATATTGGACCTTGGTCCCGCCCGGACCTTCTAGGTGGCTTTACCGAGCGCAGGCTTTCGCGCGAGCCACTGCGTGCCTCCGTAGTCGATCGATACGCGGCAACGGTCGCTTCGGCCGGGGACGCAGTCTCACGCTTTTCTGATCTCGGCCCGGAGCTCCGTCTCCGCGTTCAACGACGCCGTGACCAGGCAGTACTTCTTCGCGTTGTCCAGGAGCGCTCTCGCCTGCGCCTCGTCCGCGTCCGCAGCGATCGTGAGCACCGCGTCGATGCGAAACGCGGTGAACTTGAGGCCCTCGCGAGTTTTGTTGACTTCGCCGTTACAGCTGACCTCGAGCTTCGACCACGGGAACTTGCGCGGCGCAGCCAAGGCACGAAACGTGAGGATCAGGCAGTTCGCGACGGCGCCGGTCAGCAGCGTCTCCGGGGACCAGTATCCCTTCGGGCCGCCGAACTCGGGCGGCGCGTTCGTCTCGAGCGTCGGCAGGCCGTCGCTTTCGACGGGCAGCGGACCCTCCGGGCCTCCGGAGCTCCGAACCGCATAGACATGCGGAAAAGTCGCCATGTCCGTCCTCCTTGTCGTCGTTTCAGTACTCGATGCGTCCGGCAAAGTTCCGCCAGGCCGCGAACGGAAGTTCTTCGGCTTCGCAGCGGAGCCGCAGCATGGGGATGCGCCTCTCTGCGACGGGACGTGCGATCTCGTCGTAAATGTAGACGTCGTCGAATCCGGCTCGCGCGGCGTCCTCGCGCGTTGCGGCGTAGAACACGCGCATCGGACGCGCCCAATAGATCGCGCCAAGGCACATCGGGCACGGCTCGCACGTCGCGAAGATCTCGCAATGGTCGAGCTGATAGGTTCCGAGCTTCGTGCACGCGTCGCGAATCGCGACGATCTCGGCGTGAGCAGTCGGATCGTTGCTGCTCGTGACGATGTTCGTACCTTCGCCGACGATGCGGTCGTCCTTCACGACCAGCGCGGCGAAAGGACCACCTTTCCCCGTGTGGACGTTCTCGACCGCGAGCTCGAGCGCGCGCCGCATGAATTCCTGTTCGTTCATACGCTCGAGTCCTTCGATACGAGAGCAGCGGCCCTGGCTCGCGGGATGGGCACTCGGTTCCGCGCGAGCCGTCTCGCCGCCAGTCCGCCAGACTCGCTCGGGACTGTCAAGTCGCTGCTAACCGAACAGCAGCCAGCACAATGCGGCGCCGACGATCGTCATCGAGAGTCCCCACGCGAGGAGTTGATTGAACAGCCGGCGGCTGTCCTCGGCGGCGACCGAGGCGACGCAGAGCGCGCCGATCGTCGACAGCGGCGAGACGTCGACGAGGTGACCGGCGACGTTCATCGTCGACGCGAGCGCGAGAGGATCGCCGGCGCCGAGATTCTCGACGAGGCCCGGCACCGTCGGGAGGAACGCCGGAAGAATCACGGCGGACGTGCTCGAGTACGCGGACACGATCCCGACGACGACGCCGAGGAACGGAATGATCGTCGCGGGCGTCGCGGCGCTCGACAGCAGGTTCGAGAAGAGGTCCATGCCGCCGGTCTGCTCGAGGAGCCCGATCAGCACGGTAACGCCGCAGACCATCAGAATCGTGCTCCACGGCATCGCCTTCACGGCGGCCTGCTCGTCCGCGGCGCGGAACAGCGTGAGGAGCACCGCACCCGAGAACGCGGCCATGCCGATGTCGACGCCGACGAACAGCACGCCGGCGATCAGGAGCCCGATGACCGCGAGCGTCAACCGCTGGTGCGCGTTCAACGACGACGGCTCTCCGTCGGTCGCCAAGGCGATCCGCTCCGTTCGCGCGAAAAGCTTCCAGCCGCCGAAGAGCAGGTACGCGCCGAACGCGACGATCATGTGCGCGGCGAGGTTGTAGAGCCACGTCGCGACGGCGAAGCCGGGCAAGCCGATACGCTCCATCAGCCCGGTCACGATGATCCCCGACGGAGCGAGCGGCGACAGCGCGCCGCCGTTGCAACCGTTGCCGACCATGATCGCCATCAGGAACGGCGGTATCCCTGCGCGTTGCGCAGTGGCCATCGCCATCGGCGCGAGCAGGCCCGTCGTCGCGATGTTGCCGGGCCCCGCGGACGCGATCGCCGCGCCGAGCGCAAAATACATGACCGGCACGAAGCCGACGCGTCCGCGACAAAGCCGCGTCGCGTTGTGCGCGACGATGTCGAGCGTGCCGTTCACGCGTGCCTGGCTGAAAAGCAGCGTGACGCCCGCGAGCGTCAGGAACAGGTTGACCGGAAAGTTGCCCGTGACGTCGCGGACGGGGAGGCCGCCCGCGTAGACGCCGATCACCCACGCGAGCGCGAGCGCGAGCAGCCCGACGTTGAGCCGCGTCGTGCAGCTCAGCACGATCGCGAGCCCGAGAGCGCCGAGCGTCGCCGCCGCGAGGCTCATGCGGCGCCGCTCGCGTGCGCTCGGGACCCGGCGCGACCGTCACCGGCTTCGCGCGGAACGGCGCGGCACCGGACGCCGCCTGCGAAGGCGCCGCCGGGACGCGGGCTAGCGGTCCGGCCTTTCACGCTCGATTCCTCCCCGGCGGGCGTGGTGCTGGGCCGACAGGATAAGGCGACGTAAGCCGCGGGGCCAGCAATCGAAACGCTCGCTCGTGTCGTCTTCGCGCACGAACCGCGTGCCGGGCCTCGGCGGGCCTCGGCGGAACCGAGCCCGAGCCGTCAACGCTTCGCGGCGGCCGCGTCAACGAGCTCGGCGCGCAGCCGGTCGATCAACTCGCGGGCGCGAGTCAAGTGAGGGGCCTCGGCGCGCAGCACGAGCTCGAAGGCGCGCCGCTTCAACGCTTCGACGTCGATCGTCGCGACAGCGTCGGCGCCGGCCGAGTCGCAGACGATGTCGACCAGTCGGTCGATCGCATGCAGCCGGCCGAGAAGGTAGTCGTTCTCGCGGAACGCTCGTGAGAAGAAGGCGCCGAAGTGCAGGAGCGTCGTGCCCTTCAACGCGGGCGCATCCTTCACGCGGGCGAGGGTAGGGGCGTCTTCCGGGCTGATGCGGTTCACGCGGATCTCGTCGTACTCGCCGAGGTCGCGCCAGCTCGTCACCGCCATCGTCAGCACGTCCCAGAACGGGAAGCCGACATAGTTCACGAGCACCTCTCGGCGCGCACGGGCGGACCATTTCTCGGCGTCGAGGCCCGCGAGCAGGACGTCGAGCTCTTGCGTCGTCGCGGGGAGATCGATCTCGGCCGCGAGTCGCTCGATCACGCGCGTGATCGCGTCCTCGTTCTCCGCCGCGAAGGCTTCGACGTACGCGTCTCTCGACGCGATCTGCTCCGGTGCGAGCAGCGCCGCGAAAAGCCCGCGCAGCTCCTCGCACGAGACGCTGCGGTAAGAATCGGCGCCGTCGTAGCGGCGCAGGCGGTCGAGGCTCATGTAGAAGGATCGTTTCAAGCGGTCGATCTGCCTGCGGGGCTCGCCCTGCTCGTCGTCGGCGAGCATCGGGTAGAGGCGATTGATGCCCTGAATCATGAACGCGAGACGCCGCCTGCGGAACTCGACGTCGAACGCCTGGAGCAGCGCGAGCCACGGCGGCGCTGCGCCCGCGGCGTCCGGCCGGGACTCATGTGCAGCGGAATCGGCGCGGTACTCGATCCCTCGCCGACGGGCCCACGCCGCGACGACCGCTTCGACGATCCGCTCCCCCGCGGCGCCCTCCTGCATGCCGCATATCGAGCTCAACGCTCGCGCGATGAAGGCCTGCACGGAGTCGAGCCTTCTGCGCACGTAGCCCTGGTAAGCGAAGCCCGCGTTGCGCGCCGCGTGCTCGTTCGCCGCTTCGCGCCACGCGCGAAGCGCGGCCGCGTCGACGGGGCCCTCGGTTCGCGCCTCGGGGAGCTCGGTGACGAGCCTCGCGATCTCGGGCCTCGCGGAATCGATGATCGCGCGGCGTCGGCGCACGCGGTCGTTGAACGCTGCGATCGCCTCGAGCTGCTCGGCGATAGGCTGGTTGCGCGGCAGGTCCGAAAGCGCGCCTCGCAGCGTCGCGAAGAAGCCGGGCGTGCGCCCGCTCGGTGGAGGCGGCGGCTGCGCCGGATCGGGATCGATGTAGAGAAGCCTTCGATCGACCTGGCGGTACGCAGGACGCGTGCGCAGCGCGTCGAGCGCCTCCGCGAACGGCTTGTTGTTGAGCACCGCGCCGTCGATGAAGGACGTCGCTTCCGGATCGAGCTCCGCGCGATGGTAGTCCCGGAACTGGTCGCGGATGAACTGTGCGCGGCGCGGCCACGTGCGGCCGGCCGCAGCCAGCATCGCGTCGACCTCGCGGATCTGCGCCGGAGGAAAGACCCCGGGATAGGCGGACGTCGCGCGCGCCGCGAACGCGAGCGCGGCCGCGTTGTCGCCGGTGAAATCGCTTGCGACGTCGCCGCTCGGGAAACGGCGGTAGCTGAAGTGCAGCACGTGGCGGTGCTCGCGCTCACGGATCACCGCGGGATCGTGGATCTGCACGAGGCGCTGATACCCGTAGAAATCGGTCACGGTCACGAACAGGTCGAGCTGGAGACCCGTCGGCAGCAGCGAGCGCGCGGGGTCGGCGTGATCGCCCATGCGGTCGACCGCCGTGAACATCAGCCGGCTCATCTTCGGCCCGTCGAGCGGCGGCTTGAACCAGCGCGATCGGACGAACAGCGACAGCTTCTGCCGCACCTCGCTGTCCCGAATCCCGCCGGAATAGTCGCTCCAGCCGAGCGCCCAGACGAACGGGCTCATGAACGGCTTGCTCCAGCGGCGCGCGCGGCGCGACTCCGCGAGAAGCTCGCTCACGTCGCCGGACTCGAGCCACATCTCGCGCAGGTGCGCGACGGGCAGATCGTGCGCGACCGCGCGGGCGAGCATGACGCCGTTGATCCCGCCGGCCGACGCGCCCGCGATCACGTCGACGATCACGCGAAGCTCTACGTGCCGGCCGATCTCGCGCAGCAGGTCGAAGTAGATCGCTTCCGTGTCGTACTCGGGATCTCGAGGCGGGATATGATCCGCCGCGCGCGCCGCGGCCCGCGCCGCGCGATCCGTGATCGCGTGCAGCGCACGCGAGGCCCGGACGAGCTTCAGGATCTCCTTGCTGATCCCGTGCATGTACACGGCGAGCGAGACGCCGCCCAAGCAGACGAGCGCGAGCCTCAGCTCTTTTTCTCGCATGCTGCCCTCAAGCGGCATCTCGCGCGTGCCACCGCGCGCGTAAAAGCGATCCCGATCGCCGCTCGACGGCGAGCGTGGTCGTCACGTTGGATTTCCGAGCCGTGTCCGTCGCCGATCGTGCGAATTCTCCCACCGACGGCATCGAATCAACAAGCTCGGCGCCTTATACTCCGCCTTCGAAGCTCGCGATCGGAAACCCGGGGGGACAACTTGAACATCAGACAGGCATGGCTCGCGACGGCCGTGGCCGCCGCGTCGGTCGCGGTCGGGCAGGCCCATGCGCAGGGCGGTTTCGGCCCGCAAGAGCTCGCGATCGAGCAGGTGCGCGACGGGATCTACATGATCCGGAGCGCCGCGTCCGGCAACATCACCGTGCTCGTCTCCGACGACGGCGTGCTGCTCGTCGACAGCAAGTTCGAGCGTGAGTACGACCGCTACATGGAGCTGCTGCGCACGGTCACGGATCAGCCGATCCGCTTCGTGATCAACACGCACATGCACGGCGATCACACGGGCGGCAACGCGCGGCTCGCCGAGCTCGACGCCGACATCGTCGCGTCCGAGAACGCACGCAAGAGGCTGGCCGAGGCGCAGGCGCTGGGTCTGCCGAACATCACGTTCGACGATCACCTGAGACTCTACTTCGGCGGCAAGCCGCTCGATCTCTATTGGTTCGGCCGCGGACACACCGACGGCGATATCGTGATCCACATGCCGGACGAGAATCTGATCCTGACCGGCGATCTGTTCGCGGGCTGGGGGCCGTCGATCCGACTGATCGACTACAACGGCGGCGGGAGCCTCGTGCACTGGTCGGAAACGCTCGAGCGCGTGCTCGAGCTCGAGTTCGACACGGTCATTCCCGGACACAGCGGCGTGACCGATCGCGCGATGCTTCAGGGATACCTCGACGAGACGGTGCGGATGCAGGAGCTGATCCGCGAATTGAGCCGAGCCGGCCGCACGCCCGAGGAGATCACGGCCGCGGTTCAGGGCGAGTTCGGCCGGCTCGCGTTCGTGATCCTGCCGGGCGTGCAGAGCGCGATCGACGAGCTGAAGTAGCTCACGACCGCTTCTCCCGGGGGCGGGACGCAGACGTTTCGATATCGGGATGAAACCGCCCCGAAGGCGGGGCGGGGGCCCGTCATTCTCCAGGTTCTTCAACGACTTGGCTCATTTCGCACGGTTGGCACGATCCGTGCGACGTGGGCGTAGTCAACGCCGTTCGTCGAGGAACCGAGCATGCTGGAGAACTTGTGGAGCGACGTGTGCTACGCGGTGCGTTCGCTCAAGCGCACCCCGGCGTTCACGGCAGCGGCGATCCTGACGATCGCGCTCGGAGTCGGCGTCAACGCCGGCATTTTCACGGTCTTGAACGGTGTGCTCTTCCGGGATTTACCGGCTCCGGATGCGCACGAGCTCGTGTCGGTCCAGCAGTTTCCGGCGGGCGGCCGGGACAAGGCTCAGAGCGGGCTAGGCACGTTCTCGGTCGCGGAGTACGAAACGTACCGTGACCGCGCGCAAACGCTCGATGGCGTGCTCGCTCATTCGAACCCTGTGGAAACGACGCTCGGCGGGGACTCGCCGCAGCAGCTGTTCGGCGTGCTCGTCAGCTGCAACTATTTCGAAGTCCTGGAGCAGCCGCCGGCGCTCGGCCGTGCGCTGACGGACGAGGATTGCGCGCTCGGCGCGCCGCCGGTCGTCGTGCTCGGGCACTCGCTGTGGACGCGAGCGTTCGACGCGGACCCGGGCATTATCGGCCGGAGCATCGAGCTCAACAGGCAGCTCCTCACGGTCGTCGGCGTTGCTCCGGCGGGCGTCTACGGCGGCTCTGCGTTGACGCCGGGCTATTTCGCGCCGATCAGCGCGGACCCGCTTCTCGGCCGCTCGCCGGATCGTTACGAGAACGCAGATTTCCATTGGCTGACGTTGATCGGCAGACGTGCGGACGGCGCGAGCGTCGAGCGCGTGCGCGCGGAGCTTGCCGCGATCGCGGCGCAGATCGACGAGCTCGATCCGGGCCGCACGACCTTGCTCGCGATCGATCGTGCGACGCCGACGACCGTTCCGCCGAACCTGCGCGGGCCCGCGACCGGCGCGGGTGCGGTACTGATGGGGGCGTTCGGATTCATCCTGCTGATCGCTTGCGCGAACGTCGCGAACCTCTTGCTCGCGCGCGGCACTGCGCGAAGCCAGGAGCTCGGGATCCGCGTGTCGCTCGGCGCGTCTCGCGCCCGGATCGTGCGCCAGCTGCTGACCGAAAGCTTGCTGATCTCGATCGCCGGCGGTCTGCTCGGCTGCGCGGTCGCGTTGACGTCGTTCCCGGTGATGGCGCTGTCGGTGCCGAGTCTCGTCCCGCCCGAGTTCCCGGCGTTCGAGGTGGGTCTCGATTTTTCGCCCGACCGTCGAGTGCTGGCGTTCGGAGTCGGTGTCACGCTCGTTTCCGGGCTCCTGTTCGGCCTGATGCCGGCGCTCAACGCGTCGAAGCCCGACCTCCACGCGGTGATCAAGCAGGGCTCGGCGGGCGCGGCCGGTCAGCTGCGCGGCGGTCGTCTTCGAGGTGCGCTCGTCGGCGCGCAGGTGGCGCTTTCGATGGCGCTGACGATTGCCGCAGGGCTGTTGCTGCGTGGCCTCTATACGGCGCACACGATCGATCCGGGCTTCCGCTACGAGAACATCGCTTACGTCACGTTCGGCATCGACGGGCTGCGGACCGATGCGGATCCCGTGCAGCTTCTGACGCGACTCCGGGAAGAGATCGCGGCGCTGCCCGGCGTCGAGGCCGTCGAGCTCGCATCGGATCCTCCGCTCGGCGAGGAGATGGCCGCGATACCGATCCGGCTGCCGGACGACGCGCCGACCGAGGTGCGGTTTGCAGAGCTGAACAACGTCACGCCCGGCTACTTCCAGATGGTCGGCATTCCGATCGTCCGCGGGCGGACCTTCACGGAGGCGGAGCTTGCCGCCAGGGCGCAGGACGAGGCCATCGTGCCTGCGATCGTCAGCGAGACGACCGCGCGGCGTTACTGGCCGAACGCCGATCCGCTCGACCAGACGCTTCTCTGGGGCGAGCGGAGCCTTCGCGTCGTCGGCGTCGCGAGGGATGCGGGCGTGAGCACGCTTGCCCGCGTTCCGAGCGAGTACGTCTATCTGCCGGGCGGCGAGGAGCTGCTGATCGACAGTCGGCTCGACATCGGCGCGTTGTCTGCCGCCGTGAACCGGATAGTTGGGTCGCTCGATCCGGAGCTCGTCGTGCGCGTGCTGCCGCTCGAGGCGAACCTCGCCTTCTGGCGGGGATTGTCCGGCACCGTGACCGCGCTCGGCGCGGCGCTCGGCGCGCTCGCGCTCGTGCTCGCGTCGATCGGCATCTACGGCGTCGTGTCGTACGCGGTGACGAGGCGCTACCGCGAGATCGGCATCCGGATGGCGCTCGGCGCAGGCGTGCGCGAGGTGCTCGCGATGATTCTCCGCCGCACGCTGACGCCGGTGCTGATCGGCGCGGCCGTGGGGTTTGCCGGCGCGAACGTGATGTCCGGCATTCTTTCCGGAGTGCTGTTCGGCGTGAGCCCCGCCGATCCTGTCGGCATCGGTGGGGCCGCGGCGTTCGTGCTCGCGGTGGCCTTCGCGGCCGCGGCGCTCGCCGCGCGCCCGGCCGCTTACGCCGATCCCACCAGCGCGCTGCGCTACGAATGAGCGCCGACGGTCATTGGCGGCGGAGCGGCCCTCGGAGCGCGTTGACGGGGTACTCGTCGTTCATGACGACGAGGTAGTGCTCCTCCGGCGCGGCGAGGATCCGCGCGACCGCGTTCGGCATCGCCGAGGTTCTGCGGCCGACGAGCGTGTTGCCCTGCCGGCTTTCGATCACGACCGGGACGACGATGTTGCCTTCGAGGCCCGTCGCCCCTCTCCGGATGAACATCGCGGTGGGCTCGGCGATGCTCGAGTAGGTCAGACGCACCTCGACCTGATTCGTCTCCGCGTCGAGCGTCACGGTGGCCTCTCCGCGGCCGTCCGGGTCGCCCGAGGCCGGAGGACCGGACAGCGTCACACGGAACGTCGCTTCTTCGCCTGAGGCCGCAAGCGGCGCGAGCAGCACGGCGCACGCCGCGACGACGGCGGCCCCGCCGCACCGTGCGAGGTTCTTTCTCACTATTCGTATCTCCTTGTCGCGTCAGCGTCAGAAAAATGTGTCAGACACAATTTTTTACGAGAAAACGTGTCTGACACGATTTTCGGTCAGCTGCCTGCCTTTTCGATTCGTCTGAACGTGACCGGCATCGTGCCCTGGATGTTGAAGATGCCGCCCTCGAGCGTGCCGTCCTCGGTCAGCGTCACCGACGCGTTCCACGGGTCGACGTTCGGGAACGTGAAATCGAGCCGACGCCCCTCGATGCGGAACTCGCGCAGGGGTTTGTCGATCTCGCCGAGCGTCGTGCCGACGAGCCTGCCGCTGACCGTCCCGTCCGCGTTCTTCGTGAACTCGAGCTCGATGTCGAGATCGATCGTCACGATCCGCGGTCGGCCGACCCAGCGCCCCGCGAGCGCATCGGCGACCTCGGGAGCCGCCTGAACGGGCGTCTGCGGCGGCTCGGGCGTCGGGTTCGCGCGCGCGTGACGGTCCGTCTCGATGTAGTTCCGGACGATCGTGTTGCCCTCGTGGCACGCGTATTCCGGCATCTCGTACGTCGGATCGTGCCGCATCGGATAGCGCACGGTGAACGGCTCGCTCAGTACGACCGGATCCTCGGTCGTGATCTCGTAGAGCCATACCTCGTCGTTCAAGCGAACGATGCGCTCCGTCGTCTTCATCTGGTCGCTCGCCGGGAAGCGGTTCCCGGCCGGCGAGCCCTGCACGGCCAGGTTGATCAGCGGATTGTTGATCTCCATGCCGTCGCGGTAGTTCGTCGTCTCGACGACGAGCGTCGTGCCTTCCCAGTGTCCTCGCGAGTCGCCGAGCCATTGGCGGACGCCGTCGTCGAGCTGCGGGCGGCCGTCGAGCGGAATGACGCGCGCCTCGTGGATCATCTCAGTCTGGAAGACCACGTAGCCGGGCGTCTGCCAGATGCGGAAGCCGCCGTTGTACCGGTACGGCATCATCATCGACGGCATGCCGCGTGTCACGCAGCGGTCCCAGCTGTCGAAGTTCTCGACGCCGTCGAACGTGATGTCCTCGCCGGGCAGCGCCCAGTCGCTGCCCATCTCGTACGCGCGGAGCTTCGCCTCCTGCGTCAGCGGCGGCAGCAGGCCGTTCGGCGGATCCACGAGCAGGTTCGTCTGCCGCTGCGGAATCCGGTTCGGACCTGCGGCGCGCATCGCGCCCGCGAGGTCGCCTCGCGCCATCAGCTCAGCGAACTGGTCGACCTGATTCTGGTACGCCTGCATGCGCGCGTTGTATTCCTCCTCGGGGAGCCACTTCTGGTTCACGTCGCACGGCGGCGCGTCGGGACGGTAGCTGTCCGCGCAGCGCTCGAGCGGCACGCGCGAAGCCTGCATCATGTCGAGCATCGCCTGGATGTCCGGGTCTCCCCACGGCGTCATCGGGTGCTTCCAGCCTTGCGGCGTCCCGATGAAATGGTTGGCCTCGCTCGGCGCGCCGCGGATCGAATCGTTGATCTCCGCATACGCCGTCAGCGTCGGCGCCGCCGCGACACCGGCCGCGACCAGCGCGCTTCGAATCGTTGTAGTGCGTAGGTGCATCGGCTGCTCCTGTGACGTTGGCGAAACGTCGCTCTGGAATCTTTCGAGATTACTTCAGCCTACCGCTCCCGGCGCCATGCGCCAAGCGCGAGCGGGTCCGTAGAAAACGAAGCGACCGCTGCAGCCCGGGGAAAAAATCGGGGTCAGAGCCCTTGGGCTCTGACCCCGGCTTTTTCCTACCGACAGTGATCGCGCGGTCGAGTTGCTCGGCGAGCCTTCGTTACTTCCGCAGCGGCCCGCGAAGCGCACCGACGACGTGCTCGTCGTTGAGCACGACGACGTAGTGCTCTTCGGGCGCAGCGAGAATCTGCTCCAGCGTTTCCATCGAGCGCGCCGACCCCGTGCCGACGAGCGTGCCTCCGCGGTTGCTGTCGATCGTGAAGGTCGCGACGATGTTGCCGTCGATGCCGACCGCACCCTTGCGGACGTGTATCGCAGTCGGCTGAGCGATGTTCGAGTGGGTCACCCGTGCGTCGATCCGACCGGTTGCGCGGTCTATCGTCAATGTGGCTTCCCCCCGACCGTCCGGATCGCCGGATACCGCCGGGCCCGAAAGGGAGGCTCTGAGGACGACCTCCTCCCCGGAAGCGACGAGCGGTGCGACCATCATGCAGGCCGCCGCAAGAACGGGAAGTCCGTTGACGCGCCTTCTCACTGTTCGTCTCTCCTGTCTTTTCGGTTCACGCGAATCAGCCTTCGGACCGGATGCGTCTCAGAACATCGAGCCGCCTCTGGCGAACGGCGTGCCGTCCGGCCGGGTCGGATGCCTGCCGCCCTCGATCAGCACGCCGTAGACGCCTTTGGCGAGCGCGGGAGCGCCGCGGACGACGATCTCGTCGCCGGGCTTGAACGTCTCGGCGTCATACCCCTGGCGGCGCAGATGCACGACGGCCGCGCCGCCGTAGCTCACGTCCCATTGCCGAACGGTGCCGGTCTCGTCTGCGGCTTCGATGATCAGATACGGATGCGGGTTGATGAACTTCCATTCGACGACCTTGCCGGTCAATTCGATTTCCCGCTCCTCGTCGTAGAGGCCCCGCGTGCTGTGGTGGGCGAGGACGCCCGCGCTGACGAGCACGCCGGTCAGGATCGCGAGGCCTTTGCTGAACAAGCTCATGAACGTACTCCCTGCTGCTCTCGATGTGTCAATACTCGATGCGCTCGATCGGCGGATCGTTCGGATACTTCGGCGGCATCAGCTTCAGCGACTGCCGTGCGGCATCGAGATCGCACTGCCACGTGTCCTCCCACTCGCCGGTGAACGGGCGCGACGTCACACGGAAGCTCCACGGTGCCTTCAGGAAGAACGTGTCGACCGTGGTCACCTCGAGCACGAGGTTGTCGCCGTCGCGCGAGAAGCGCTCCGTCACGCGTTTTTGCGTCGACGACGGCAGACGGAAGTCCGCGTTGAGGCCCTGCGGATCGAACGTGAAGCGGTCAGTCGTCACGACGAGCGCGCCGTCTTCGTAACGGCCGGTCGAGTGGCCGAAGTAGAAGAACTCGTTGACCGCGGGCTCCTCATGACCGTGGCCTTCGAGCCAGATGGTCCGGCTCACGTCGTCCTTGCCGTAGTGGATCAGCACGCGGTCCTCGAGCTGCTCGATGCGGTATGCGTAAGGGTCCGTCCACATGTGCGGGATCGACATCGGCGCGCAGTCGTACTTCGGCTGCGCAGCCTCGTCGATCGCGTCGCGATAGGCCTTCGCGCGGTCGGTCAAGAGCTCGTCGTCCTCCTCGAGGACCATGCACCTCAAGTTGAAGCCGCCGGCGCCGCCGCACGTGCCGAACTGCCAGACGCCGTCGAGATCGGGGATCTCGTCGGCCGCGATCGCGGCCGATCCGGGCAGCGCCAGAGCGATCGCGGCCGCGAGCGGCAGGACCGCGCGCGCTGCGAAGATACGTTCCGAAATCGTGATGGTCATGGAGCCTCCTCTCCGCCTCCTACTCGCGCCGTCGCGGGGATGATCGCGAGCTCGCGATACCTGCCTTGCTGTTCCCACGTGCCGGTGTAGCCCTTCGGCACGACCAGTGCCTGTCCGGGCGTGAACTCGTGCACCGTTCCGTCCGGCTCCGTCAGCACGAGCTTGCCGTCCAAGACCAGCACGAACTCGTCGTACTCCAGCGGACGATTACGGTGATCGGTCTTCGCCGGCGTCGACTCGACGACGACCACGCGCAGCTCCTCGCCGTCGAAGAGCGGCGCGACCTCGAATTCGAGCTCGCCTTCGACGAGGATGTCGATGAAGGCGTCGTTCGGGATCGGCGTCAGGCCGAGCCCGGCCATCTTGTCCGGATCCATGCGAACCGGCGACGGCCCGTGCTGCGCGTCGGCCGACTGCGCCGCGACGAGACCTGCCACGGCGAGGATCGGCACTGCGAGCAGTCGACCAAGAACGATTCTCATTGAGCTTCCTCCCGCTCGAGTTCTCGCTTCCGTGAGCATTGCCCGGGTTTGTTATGTATGAAACGGGTCTTCAGTTTCGACCGAGCTCGACTGAAGCCTCGCTGTCGTCCGGTGCTCGCTCAGTATAAGGCAGCCTTCGAGATGCTGGCAGGCTAAGCGGGGGTCTCTTATATGGTTTTTTCTCGATTTCGTTCCCGGCTTCGGCCGCGGGCCGCCGGGTCGCGCTCAGTCGCGCGCCGAAAGCGACGCCGTCACCGACTCGATCAGCTCCCGCATCCGATCATCGGCGAGATCGAGCGGCGTCTCGCCCGAGCTCGATTCGGTCGTCGGTGATGCACCCTGCCGCAGCAGGTATTCGACGACTCGGGCGTGACCGCGCTCGACCGCGACGTGCAACGCGGTCCTGCCGGTCGCTGGATCCCGCTGCTCGACGTCGACGCCGGCCTCGACGAGCGCGCGCGCCATCGCGAGCGCATCGTCCTCGGTGCCTGCGCCCTTCGCGCGGTCCCGCGAGTGATTGTTGCCGGGGCGCGCGCTGACGCCGACGACCATCACGGCGGTGCCGTTGAACATCAGCGGATCCGCGCCGTAGCGGATCAGCATCGCCGCCGCTTCGGGATTCAGCCCGCCCTCGGCCGCGCGATGGAGCGCGGTGATGCCCGGGCCCGATCCGTCGCGGTACCCGCGGTCGAACGTGACGTTTCGATACGGCTGACGCCCGCGCAGCGGCACGTCGGGGTTCGCGCCCGCCCGAAGCAGGCGCTCGAGCACGTCGAGCGGCTTCGCGTCGTCCGCCGACGGGATGTCGGGGTGGCCCGAGCTCAGCATCGCGTCGAGGTCGACGGTGACGTACACGGGGCTTCGGCCGAAGACGTCCCACTGCGTCGGATCGGCTCCGGCGTCGATCAGCGCGATCGCCGTGTCCCATTGCTGGTTCAGCAGCGCGATCAGGAGCGGCGTCACGCCGTTGCGGTTGCCGACGTCGAGATCCGCGCCGACGTCCTTCAGCACCGGGATGCACGCGACGCAACCCTCGCGCGCGGCGAAGAGGGCCGCGGTCATGCCGCCGACGTCGTAGTTCTTCGGGCGCGGCTCGGCCGTCGTCCGACGCTCCCAGACGCGATCGTACGAGCGCGCGTTGGGATCGGCGCCGTGCTCGGCGAGCAGACGGATCATGTCGGGATGCCGGCGCGCGGCGGCCCACATGATCGCCGTCTGCCCGCCCCAGGTCTCGGCCGCGTTCGGGTCGGCGCCCGCGTCGAGCAGCAGGCGCGCGGCGTCGACGTTGCCGGTACGCGCGACGGCCATCAATGCGGTTTGCCCCTCGTAGTTCACGGACTCGACGTCCGCTTGGGCCTCGAGCAGCATCGCGATGATCTCGGTGTGCCCGACGATCGCCGCTTCCATCAGCGGTGTGCTGCCGAAGAGGTTGCGGACGGACGGCTTCGCGCCGGCGTCGAGCAGCGCGCCGACGAGCTCGACGTCGTGCTGATACACGGCCCAGTGGAGCGCCGTCGTGCCGTTGCCGCTCGCCTCGGGCACGTTCACGTCGGCACCGTCGGCGATCCGGGCGAGCGCTTCGTCGCGTGCCCCGACGCGCACGAGATCGGCGATCGTCGCTTCGACGCCGACGGGCAGGCGCAGCGGCACCAGCCGGTCGCCGTGCACCCGAACGCGCTCGTCGGCGGCGGCCGTGCCTGCGCCGAGCACGCAGGCGGCGAGCAGCGCGCCGGCGCCGAGCCGGCACGCGCTGCGTGCGACGATGCGGACGATCCCGCCGAGCACGCTCATACCTCGGACAGCTCCCCGGTGCTGTTGCCGATCTTCTCGACGGGAACGCCGTTGCGGTTCAGCAGCGTGACCCAGAGGTTGTTCAGCGGCGTTCCGGCGGGGTAGATCAGATGCTGGCCGCCGCGGATCGCGCCGCCCGCGCGGCCGATCACGACCGTCGGCAGCGGGTTGAAGTTGTGCTGCGCGGCATCGCTCATGTTGCTGCCCCAAACGATCGTCGAATGATCGAGCAGCGTGCCGTCGCCTTCGGGCGTGTCCGCGAGCCGTGCGATGAGCTTGCTCGCGAGCTGCTCCGTGAAGAGCCGAACGATCTGCCCGCGCGTCGCGCGGTTCGCGCCGACCTGATGCGACAGCGGGTGCCACGCGTTCGTGATGCCGAGCGACGGGAAGACGCGCATGCTGACTTCCTTGCTCGTCAGGAACGTGACGACGTTCGTCAGGTTGGCCTGGAACGCGAGCGTCATCAGCTCGAACATCAGGCCGAGGTGTTCCTCGACCGCCGTCGGCACGCCGACCGGCGTCGCGGGCAGGTCGAGGCGGTCGACGCCGGCCGCCTCGGCGAGCTCGATGCGGCGCTCGATCTCGCGGACGCCGTCGAGGTAGTCGCTGACGACGGCTCGGTCGGCGCCGCCCAGCGTCTTGGTCAACGCCGCCGCCTCCTGCATCACGGAGTCGAGCAGACTCTTGTTCTCGGCGCGAATCCGGTTGCGCTCGTCGGCGTCGGCGCCGCGGCCGAAGAGCTGGAAGAACACGCTGCGCGGATTGTAGTTCGGCGCGAGCGGCAATGTGCGCGAGTGCGCGAGCGTCTGGCCGAATCCCCAGCCGTAGTTCGGATCGCTCGGGCCGCCGGGCTCCGTTCCGAGCTCGAGCGACGGCAGCGGCGTATCCATGCCGATCACCTCGACCGCGCGCTGATCGGCGCTGATTCGGTCGGGGTACGTGCGCACGCCTTTCTGCGGCACGGTGCCGGTCAGCCACGTGCCGGCGTGCACGCCGTGCGGCGTCGCGGCCGCAGCGACGGAGTTGTCGAGATTGGAGATCACCGTGACGTGGTCGCGGTACGGCGCGAGCGACGAGAGGTCACCGACGAGCTCGAACTCGCGGCCGACGCCGTTCGGTGTCCAGCGGTCGTGCTGCTCGTTGCGCGACACCTCGCGCGAGAGCCCCTGGGCCGGGATCGGCGTCGTGCTCAGGATCGCGCCGTGCGGGATGTAGATGAACGCGAGCCGCCGCGGCGTCGTCTTCTCGAGCGCGCGCGCGACGCCTGCGGGGATCATCGCGGACAGCAGCGGCAATCCGATCGTCGCGCCCGCGCCCTTCAGGACCGTGCGACGTGACAGGTGCTTGCGTGTCAGAAACATGGCGATCTCCGCATTCTCGATTCTCGAACCAATAACCGTCGTGTCGTCCGCTTCCCGTCAGCGCGCGTCCGCTCGTCCGTTCGCCGCCTGGAGTCCGGTCGTCTCCGTCGACGTCGGGAGCTCGTAGTGCTGGAACGGCACGCTCCGCACGAGCGCGCGCACGATCGCGGAGAAACGATAATCCTCCTTCGCCGCCTCCTTGACGATCGCGCGGATCACGGGCATGTCGTGCACCGGATCGAGCGGTCGTCCGAGCGCGTACACGAAGAGCTTCTCGGTCAGCGTCTGCACGAACTGCTCGGGACGCGAGAGGAGGTATTCGCGCAGCGCGTCCGGGCTCGTCACCGGCGTGCCGTCCGGCAAGGCGCCGGCATCCGTGACGACGGGCTGATTGGTGAACTCCTCGATCTCGCGCCACGCGCCGACCGCGTTGAAATTCTCGAGCGCGAAGCCGAGCGGATCGAGCACGCCGTGGCACGCGAAGCAGCGCGGATTCGCGGAATGCGCCTCGAGGCGCTCGGCGACCGTTCGGAACACCTCCGCGTTGAAGTCGTTCTCGGGCAAGAGCGCCTCGACGTCCGGCGGCGGCGACGCAGGCGGGCTGCCGACGATGTTCGACAGGATCCACTCGCCGCGCAGCACGGGCGCCGTGCGATCGGGATACGACGTCACCATCAGTACGGCGGCCTTGCCGAGCAGGCCCCAGCGCGCGGAGTCCTCGAGCTCGACGCGGCGGAAGCGGGCGCCCTTGACGTCGTCGATGCCGTAATGGATCGCGACGCGCTCGTTCAGATACGTGTCCCGCGCCGACAAGAGCTCGACGACGTTGCGGTCCTCGCGGAAGATCATGTCGACGAACCGGATCGTCTCCTCGACGAGATCCTCGCGCGGGTCCGCGTCCGAGCCGAGCACGAGGCGGTGGTTCGCCGCATACGGAAAGATATTCGGAGCGGGCTCGAGGTCTTCGATCTTGTCGAGGTGCAGCCACTGGTACGCGAAGCTCGATGCGAGCGTGAACGCGCGCGGATCGGCGAGCATCCGCATGACCTGCGCGTCGAGCACCTCGGGCTCGTGCAAGCGTCCGGCCGCGGCCTCGGCGAGCAGCTCGTCGTCCGGGATCGTGCTCCACAGAAAGAACGAGAGCCGCGCCGCGAGCTCGTAGTCGTCGAGCCGATAGATGCCCGGCGCGACCTCGCGCTCGGGCGCGGGCTCGACGCCGCGATAGAGGAACGCTGGGCTCGCGAGGATGCGCGTGATGCCGGAACGGATCCCTTCCTCGAATCCGCCCGTCGCCGCGCCGTCCGCGTAGAACTGCATGATGACGTCGAGCTCGTGCGCCTTGACCGGGCGGCGGTATGCACGCGTCGCGAGCCGCGCCAGGATCTCCGTCGCGCACGGCGCTTCTTCGGCGGCGCTCGTCGGATAGCAGCTGAAGATCTTTTGCCGGCTCGGCGTGTCGCCGATGCCGCTCGCGTTGAACGGACCGACGATGTTGAATCCGGTGACCGCGATGTGACGCTCCGTGCCGCCCATCGGGTTCAGCGTGCGGAGCTCGTGCTCGTCCTCCATGAAAGACCGGAACAGGTAAGCGACCGATACGAGCCGCGGGCCCGCCTTGGCCTGGAAGCGGATGCCCTTGAGCCGTGCGTTCATGTCGGTGACGGCCGGGCCCTGGTCCTGGTCGATCCGGCGCAAGTCGCCGGTTTCCTCGCCGCCGATCTGCGTCGAGTAGACGAGCTGACCGTCGACGGTCACGACGAGCGTGTTCACGTGCTCCGCCGCGTTCAGCCACGCGTCCGTCGGGAACAGGTCCTCGAGGTTGATCTCGTACTCGCCGTCGGCGGGGAAGTAGTGCCACGCCTGGATGCCGCCGCGCGTGCCGAGCGGTGCGCCCGGCGCGTGGAACGGCTGGTGGCCTTCCTGGTCGGGCAGCCGCAGGAACTCCGCGCTGCCGGTGCCGAGCGGCGCGTCCGGCTGCCCGACGGCCTCGACCGCGACCTGCCGCGCGGTCGACAGATACGTCTCGAGGAAGCCCGGCGACGTGACGAGCGCGGACGCGATGTTGTCGAAGCCGTCGTAGGTCGTGTCGGGCGGCAGCAGGTCGGTCGCGGGGATCCAGTCGACGCCGAGCAGGTCGTACACGGCGTTCGCGTACTCCCGGCGGTTGAGCCGGTGCAGGCCGGTCCAGCCGGGCTTCCGTCTCCCCGCGGCCGCGGTATCGAGCGACGCTTCGAGCCACGCGACCGTCTCCGAGTACTCGGCATCGCTCGGGCGCGGCTGCCCCGGCGGCGGCATCGTTCGGCCGCGAAGCTTGCGGACGACCTTTTCCCACGTTGCCGCGTGGTCAGGGACGGCGTCGGGGCTGAGCCGGTCGAGCACGAGGTCACCGGCGCGGTCGACCGCGTTGTGGCAGTCGAAGCAATAAGTCTCGAAGACGTCCCAGTGCTTTTCCGTGCGGGCGGTCGGCGCGCCGTCGGTCGCGTGCCGCGTCCAGAGGAGCGCGACCGCGACGCCTGCCGCGACGCCGGCGGCGATCAGGATCTCTTGACGCACGAAGCCGGCGACGCGGGTCTTGCGCGCTCGGCCGAACGAGGAACAGATTCGGTTTCGGAACATTCTCGCTTTCATCCGTTCGTCGAGCTCGTCGGCCACGAGCTTTCGATCGATCGGTAGACGAACACGGTCGGATCGCCCCACTCGTCGATGAACGCGCGCCGAGCCTCGTTCTCGAGGAAGCGGGCCAGCACCTCGTCACGCCCGTACGCGCCCGACTGATAGACGTTGTCGATCGCGTCGGCGCGGGTGGCGGACATGATCGTCTCGAACATTCGGCGTTGCCGGTCGAGATCGTCGATGCGGAGGAGGCCGCCCTGCGCCGGCACGACGACCGTGTCCGCGTTCGTCCGCTCGATGATCGTCTGCAACGCCGGCGCGATCTGGTTGCCGCGGCCGCCGGTCCACCAGTCGATCTCGGGCCAGTTGCCGCGATACGGGATCGTCGACCAGCTGCTCCCGGGACCGTTCGTGACGCCGCCGATCGCGACGACGTTCGCGTCCGGCAGATAGACGTAGAGGCTCGAGTCCGTGTGGGCGAACGGCAGGAGCGCGTAGCTGACCCGGACGCCCTCGAATTCCGCCTGTCGTGCCGTCGAATCGAAGCCGCGGAACGTGTCGTTCGGGCGCGCTTCCTTCGGCAGCGGCAGATGCGGGTGGTCCGGGTCCCACGGGTGGACGACGCGCACCGATTGCCAGTCCGCGGCGAGCCGGTGCGCGACGATGCGGCCGCCGGCCGCGGCAACGGCGCGGTTCGAGCCGCGGTACTCCGGACGCCAGCTCGTGTTGAACAGCGTGTGCACGGGACCCGAGCCCGGCAGCTCGGCGACCGCCGCGAGCAGCGCGTCGGAGTGCTCCTCGCGTCCGCCGTCGATCAAGAGCGTGCCGGTGCCGGTCGTCACGGCGACGACATTGCAGCCGCTGCCGGTGAGGACGTAGACATTTTCCGCGGCCTGGATCGTCTCGATGTGCCCGCTCGCCGGCGGAAGCGACGGCACGGGCCAGTAGCCGCGGTTCAACAGATCTCGCGCGGTCAGGCCGCCGGGGCCCTCGAGATCGAGCGAAGGATAGGTGAGGGGCGGCGGCGCGAACGGGTTCTCCAGCTCATCGGCTCGGGCCGGCCACCACGCCGACGCGGCCGCGCCGAGCGCGCCCGTCACGAATCTCCGGCGTGCGATGCACGGCTTGCTCCTGCTCATCGCAAATTCCCTGAGGCCATCCTTTGGCGCCGTCGAACCGGCAGTATAGCGTCAACCGTCGCCCTTCACGGGACGATGGGGCTCGTCCGCACGTTTCCCGACGTCTCCGGGTTGACCATGAGCTCGACGGCGTAGTTCGCCTGCTGGCACACGTACTCGAAGAGCTCCTCGCCTTCGCGCCAGCGGAGCGTCATGCGGCCTTCGACCGGCGCGTCGTAGGCCGTCTCGTCCGCCATCACGAACCTGTATTCGATCGTGTTCGCGTCGACGCGCCGAAAGTACTCCGTGACGTGCACGGCTTCCGTATGCGGCAGCCCCATGCGCTCGAACCAGAATCCTTCGTTGTAGCCGACGGAATCGACGACGAAGGTGTCGCCTTCCCACCAGCCGATGTTGTGGCCGTAATAGCTCGGGCTCACGTCGCGCGGGTGCCCGCGTCCGTCGATGAAGACTTCGCGGAAGGAGTGCGGGCCGCCGATATCGAAGATGTACACCCGGCCGAGCTCCTCGACCTCGACGATCTCGACGCCGTACGGGGTCAGGAACTGTCGGATCGCGCCGGACGGCTTGCAGCGTGCGTGCGGCTCGAGGTCGTGCTGCTGCCGCGCGTCGAACAGGCCCTTCGCCCACGGCTTGAACGCGATGCTCTCGACGTCGAAGCGCGGGCTGCCCGGGCCGCCGTAGACCGGCACCCAGAGCCCGGAGGGCTGGCCTTCGTAGGCTTCGAGCGTGACGCGGCTCGGTTTCGCGGCCGGATCCGTGTGTCCGGACTGTGCATGAAGCGCGGACGCCGACAGCGCGGCGAGACCGACGGCAAGCGTCCTCTGACCGAAGCCGAGCATGGAACCCTCTCCCCCGAAACGACGAGCTCGCAGGACGAATGGTCACCACACGCGGTTCGTTCGTCAAACGCGATCTCGATCGATCGTGACGACACGCCCGCCGTTTTCGCCGCCGGGCGGCCGGGGCGTATAGTTGACGTCCCCAACAAGAATGACTGGCGGTTCCGATGAAGGGGGGAACGATGCCGCGATACGTGCTTCCGATCCTGTGCTCCGCGCTCGCGCTCGCTGCGGGCATCGGCGACGCGGCGGCACAGGGCGCTTGCGACCGCAGCTGTCTGCGGACGTTGCTCGATCAGTACCTGGAGGCGGTCGTCGCGAACGATCCGTCCGCCGCTCCGCTCGTCGTCGGCTTCCGGCAGACGGAGAATGCGATCAACGTGCGGCCGGGCGCCGGCGTCTGGCAAACCGTCACCGGGCTCGGCGACGTGCAGCGTCGGTACTTCGATCCGGTGAGCGGCCAGGCGGGCTACTACGGGACGGTCGAGGAAGGGGACGCGACCGCGATCGTGACGGTCCGCGTGCGCGTCGAGAACCGGCAGCTCACGGAGGCGGAGTGGTATCTCGTGCGCGAGAACGATCCGGGCCTCGGCGGTCCTCGTCAGCCCGGAAGCCCGCCGGCGAACCTGCACAATCCGCGGTATCTCGCGGAGAATCCACCGCCCGAGCGCGTCGTGCCGCCGGCCGAGCGGGCGGACCGGGACACGCTGATCCGAATCGTCGACAGCTACTTCGATGCGATCACGTCGCACGACGGCTCGGTCGCGCTGACCCATCCCGGCTGCGGCCGCGTCGAGAACGGCTCGCCGGCGCCGGCCGGGCGGTTCCTGCCGCCGCTCCAGCGCCCGGGTGCGCCCTCGGGGCCGAGCGGGCAGCCGGGCGCGTCGAGCAACGACTGCGTGTCGAATCTCGAGAACTTCAATCTGCAGATGGTCACCGCGCGGCGCATCCCGCTCGTCGACGAGGAGGCGCAGGTCGTCCTCGCGTTCGGCGTCTTCATCCGGCGTCCCGGCTCGCCGACGCCGCGGAACGTCTTCAGCGAGTGGTTCGTCATCGACGACGCGAAGATCCGCACGATTTACACGGCCATGTTCTATCCGCCGCCCGAGCTCGCGGTGCCGAACTGGCCGCCCTACGACGGCAACTGGCCGCTGCCGGCATCGGTCGTGCCCGCGTCGGGGCAATAGGCGCCCGGGAAGTTGGGGTCAGAGCCCTTTTACCGAGTCCAAGGGCTCTGACCCGGCTCCGACCCGATTCTGACCCCGATTTGGGGGAGGAGGGGTGACGTGAAGCATTGGACGCGCATGCCGAGCCCGATCGGCGACCTGATCCTCGTTGCCGAGGACGGGGCCCTGCGCGAGATCCGCTTCACGGCGGGACCGAGGCCGGAGGGTCCTCCGGACGATGCGAAGGAGGACCGGCGGCCGCTCGAGTGCGCCGCCGCGGAGCTCGGCGAATACTTCGCGGGCGTCCGCCGCGAGTTCGACGTGCCGCTCGCGCCGCAGGGCACGCCGTTCCAGGAGCGCGTCTGGGCCGCGCTGCTCGAGGTCGGGTACGGCCGCACGGCTACCTACGCGGACATCGCGCGCGCGATCGGCAGCCCGAAGAGCGTCCGCGCGGTCGGGCTCGCGAACGGCCGCAACCCGATCCCGATCATCATTCCGTGCCATCGAATCATCGGCAGCGACGGGTCGCTCACGGGCTACGGCGGGGGGCTCGAGATCAAGCGGAAGCTGCTCGAGCTCGAAGGCGCGATGCCGGGCGGGACGCTCGGCCTCTTCCGCTGAGGGGGTGCCGCGGCTTCGGCTCGTCCGTCGCGCCGGGCTCTCCGTCCGGAACGGCCCGATGGACGGGACGGCCCATCCAGCCGTAGGTGCCCTGCCATAGGTAACCCGCCGGACCGGACCTGTCCCGACGGCTGGAACGTCGGGCAATCTGGACGAAACTGCCGGGCGCTCCGATAATGCCCGGAGGTATGTCCGAGGGCGGCGCGGCTCGCCTTGGCCCGCGCCTCCGGACGGGGGAGAGGGACATTTTGCGGAAGCGCGGCAAGGCCATAGCCTCCGTCGGCGCCATCGCGGCCGCCGCCGGCATCGCGACCGTCGCGATCCGGGAAGCGCCTGGCCGCGACTCGTGGAGCGTCGTCGAAACCTACTGCTTCGACTGCCACAATCGCGTGGACCGAACGGCGGACCTCGCGTTCGACGCGATGTCGCCGGAGCACATCGCGGACGACGCCGAGACATGGGAGGCCGCGATCCGCAAGCTTCAGGGCGGCCTGATGCCGCCCGCCGGCGCGCCGCGCCCGAATCGCGAGGCCGTCACGCAGCTCGTCTCCTGGCTCGAGCGCGAGATCGACGACGCGGCCGGCAAGCCGTCGCCCGGCCGGGTGTCGCTGCGCCGGCTCAATCGGCGCGAATACGCGCTGGCCGTTCGGGATCTTCTCGATCTCGAGATCGATCCCGCCGCGCTGCTGCCGGAGGACAACGTCGAGGGCTATTTCGACAACAACGCGGACGCGCTGCAGGTGTCGCCCGCGTTCGTCGATCAGTACGTCAACGCCGCTCGGCACATCGCGCTCGAGGCGATCGGCAATCTCGACGCGCTTCCCGAGACGACGACGTACGGCGACCCCGCCAACATGGTGATCTCGCTGCCGCCGCAGGGGGCGCCCGGCACGGGCCGGCAGCAGCATCACCTCCCCGGGATGCCGTTCGGGACGCGGGGCGGCTTCATCGTCACGCACAATTTTCCCGCCGACGGCGAATACGAGCTGACGATCGGCGACATGGCGCTCGCGCGCGAAGTGCCGCGGATGGAGTTCGAGAACACGGTCGTCGTGCTTCTCGACGGCGAAGAGATCTATCGCACGAACATCGGCGGCGAAGCCGACCACAAGGCGATCGATCAGCGGCTCGATCCGGCCGTCGAGGAGATCAACGGCCGGCTGCGCAAGATCCGTTTCGCCGCGAAAGCCGGGCAGCGCCAGCTCGCCGTCACGTTCGTGCATCGAAGCTTCGCGGAGAGCGACGAGCGCATTCGGACGATCGCGCTCGAAGGCGGCCAGGAACGTATCCAGGCCGCGCACGCGCTCGAGATCCGGGGCCCGTTGTCCGCGACCGGGCTGTCCGCGTCGCCGAGCCGCAAGAAGATCTTCATCTGCGAGCCGGCCGAGGCGGGCGAGGAAAGGCGCTGCGCGCTCGACATCGTCGCGAACCTCGCCGAGCGCGCGTTCAGGCGTCCCGTTACGGACGAAGATCTCGACGACCTGATGGCGTTCTACGATGCCGGCTTCGAGGAGGGCGGCTTCGAGCGCGGCGTGCGCGACGCGCTGTCCGCGATCCTCGTGAGCCCGCACTTCTTGTACCGCGCCGAGGCGGGAAGCGGGGAGGGACTCGTCGCGCTCGACGACTTCGAGCTGGCGTCGAGGCTGTCGTTCTTCCTGTGGAGCAGCCTACCGGACGACGAGCTGCTCGATCTCGCGACGCAGTCCAGGCTCGGCGATCGCCGCGTCCTCGCGGCGCAGGTCAGGAGGATGCTCGCGGATTCGCGCGCGAAGTCGCTCGTCGACGGTTTCGCGTTCCAGTGGCTCGGCGTCGCAAAGCTCGACGAGATCACGCCGGACCGCGGCCAGTTCCCGCACGCGAGCGGCCTGCTCGACCCGCGCGAGATGCTGAAGGAGGAGCTCTCCCTTTTCATCGAAAGCGTGCTGCTCGGCGGTCGCAGCGTCGTGGATTTGCTAACGGCCGACTGGACGTTCCTGAACGAGCGGCTCGCGATGCATTACGGCATCGAGACGGTGAAGGGGGCGCGCTTCCGCCGCGTGACGCTCGAGGACAGCCGACGCCACGGCCTGCTCGGCAAGGGCGCGATCCTGATGATGACCGCGTACCCGAATCGCACCTCGCCGGTGCTGCGCGGCGCGTGGATCCTCGAGCGGCTCCTCGGCGCGCACCCGCCGACGCCGCCTCCGGACGTCCCCGAGCTGCCGCGCGGCGATCGCGGCAAGCCGACGACGCTGCGCGCACGGCTCGAGCAGCATCGTGAGAGTCCCGCGTGCTTCTCGTGCCACGGCGTTATGGATCCGCTCGGCTTCGCGCTCGAGAACTTCAACGCCGTCGGCCAGTTCCGCAGCCACGATCCGGATACGCAGACGCCGATCGATGCGTCGGGCGTGCTGCCCGACGGCACCGCGGTCGCAGGTCCCGACGACCTGCGCCGAGCGCTCGTCGGCGAGCCCGAGCTGTTCGTTCGAACGCTTACTGAGAACCTGTTCGCTTACGCTCTCGGCCGAACCGTCGACTATCGCGATATGCCCGTGATTCGCGAGATCGTGCGACAGGCGGCCAAGGACGACTACCGTTTCGAGTCCATCGTGCTCGGTATCGTCACGAGCGAGCCTTTTCGTATGCGCGAGGCCCCGAACATGATCCAGGCGGCCGCGAGGTAGCGGGAAACTGGAGGAGTAGCGATGTTCCTGACGAAGAAACATTTGTCGCGGCGCACCGTGCTCAAGGGCGCTGGCGCGTCGATCGCCCTGCCTTTGCTCGATGCGATGATCCCGGCAGGCACGGCCCTCGCGCAGACGGCCGCCGCGCCGCGGCCGTACCTCGGCTTCGTCTACTTCCCGCACGGCGCGCTCCAGGAGGAGTGGGAGCCCGCGAAGGTCGGCCGCGACTTCGAGTTTCCGTTCATCCTCGAGCCGCTCGCGCCGTTGCGCGAGCACGTGACCGTCGTCAGCGGCTTGCGCAACAAGGGCGGCGAGAGCTCGAACCCGCACGGCATCATCGAGGAGACCTGGCTGAACGCGGTGAACCCGCGCTTCCGCAACCCCGCGACGGGCGTCGGCGTCACGGTCGACCAGATCGCGGCCCGATATCTCGGCAATGACACACCGCTGCCGTCGATGGAGCTTTGCGGCGAGCCGGGCGGGGTCATCTCGTTCCGCACGCCCGATCAGCCGTTGCCGATGGAGGGCAATCCTCGCAAGGTGTTCTTCTCGATGTTCGGGCAGGGGCAGACGCACGAGGAGCGCGAAGCGATCCTGCGCTCGCAGAAGAGCCTGCTCGACTACGTGAAGGACTCGACCGCGAGCCTGACCCGCAAGCTCGACGCGGCGGACAGGGCGAAGGTCGAGAGCTATCTCGATTCCGTTCGCGCCGTCGAGCTCCGCGTGCAGCGGCTCGCCGAGAACGCGGAGGCCTTCTCCGATCTGCCGGAGGCGCCACTCGGCGCACCCGACGACTTCGGCGAGCTGCTCGACGTGCAGTTCGAGATGATCGCGCTCGCGTGGCAGACGAATCGCACGCGCGTCGCGTCGATGCGCATGGTCAAGGAAGCGAGCATGCGCACGTACCCGAACTTGGGCGTCTTCGAGGCGTTCCATCCGACGTCGCACTGGGGAGGGTATCCGGAGCGCGTCGCGAACCTGCGCCTGATCCAGAACTACCACACGGCGGTGTTCGCAAAGTTCGCGCAGCGCTTGAAGGACACGCCGAACGGCGAGGGCTCGCTGCTCGACCAGGCGATCATCCTGTTCGGCAGCAACATGGCGAACAGCGACGCGCACAACAACGATCCGCTGCCGCAGGCCCTGATCGGGCGCGGCGGCGGAATTCGCGGCGGACAGCATCTGCGCTATCCGCAGGACACGCCGCACGCGAACCTGCTGGTCACGATACTGGATCGGGCAGGCGTTCCGGCCGAGGAGTGGGAGAGCTTCGCGGACAGCACCGGACCGTTCTCCGAGGTCTGACGATGTCCGCCGCCCGGCTCCGAACGGCCGTCCCGATCGCGCTCGTGCTGGGCCTGCTCGCGGGCGGCGCGTCGGGCGCGCCTGAGGCGCCCGACGTCAACCACCGTTTCCCGGATGGCAGCACGCCGCTGCATTGGGCGGTCTACGAAGGCGACGTCGACGAGGTGCGTCGGCTGATCCAGGCCGGCGCCGACGTGTCGGCGGCGAATCGTTACGGTGCGACCGCGATGGGGCTCGCGGCCGAGGTCGCCGATACCGCGGTGCTCCGGCTCCTGCTCGACGCTGGGGCCGACGTCGACTCGCCGAACCCCGAGGGACAAACCGCGCTGATGGCCGTCGCGCGGACGGGCAACGTCGAGGCGGCGCGCCTGCTGCTCGAGCGCGGCGCGAAGGTCGACGCGCGGGAGCGCTGGGGCGGGCAGACCGCGCTGATGTGGGCCTCGGCGCGCCGGCATCCGGAGATGATGGGGCTCCTGATCGAGCACGGCGCCGACGTCAACGCGCGCTCGATCCATCGCGACTACCAGCGCCACGTCACGGCCGAGGGGCGGCCGAAGAGCCTCGACAGCGGCGGGTTCACGCCGCTTCTCTACGCCGCGCGCGAGAACTGCATCGCGTGCGTCGACGTGCTGCTCGCGAACGGCGCGGATATCAATCTGCCGGATCCGGACGGCGTGTCGCCGCTGCTCCTCGCGATCATGAACGCGAACTGGGACCTCGCGAAGCGTCTAATCGAGGCCGGCGCCGACGTCAATCAGTGGGACATCTACGGCCAGGCTCCGCTCTTCGCCGCGGTCGGCCTCTACACGAGGATCGACGGCGGCCGCGCGTCGATCGATCCGCCGAACGAGACGAAGGGCATCGAGATCGTGCGCATGCTGCTCGAGCGGGGCGCGGACCCGAACATGCAGCTCTTCTTCCGTCCCGCGGAGGTGCGCGGCTCGACGAACACGCGAGGATCGACGCCGCTGATCCGCGCGGCGAACAACGGCGACCTCGAGCTCGTGAAGCTCCTGCTCGAGCACGGCGCCGACGCGACGGTCTACATGGCCGACCGCCAGACGCCGATCCACGCCGTGCTCGCGGGCCGTGCGCCCGAGCCGCGTGCGCTCGAGCTGATCCGGATGTTCCACGACGCCGGCACCGATGTGAACGTGATCGCGCTGGTCCACCACATCGAGGAGGTCCGCGGCGGCACGGCGCTGCACTATGCGGTGCGCAAGCGCTACAAGGAGGTCATCAAGCAGCTGGCCGAGTACGGCATCGACCTGGATGCGAAGGATCAGGACGGCCTGACCGCGCTCGACTACACGCAGTCCCGCGGCTTCATGCCGTTCATGGCGCTGCAGACGCCGATCTACGCGGAGGAGGCCGCGCTGCTGCGCGAGCTCGGCGCGACCGTCGAGTTCGACGGCACGCCCGACTGGCCCGTGCTCGGTCCGCCGCAAGGCATCTGGCTCGACATCTGGCCGCTCGGCGAGCCGCGCGTGTATCCGCCGGTCTACACGCACCGAAGTCATGACTGACGTCGTCTGGTCTCGGCGCCGCTTTATCGGCACGTCCGCCGGAGTCGTCGGCTTCGCCGGTGCCGCATCGCTCGGCGGTGTGCTTTTGCCGGCCGGCGCACGCGCGGCCGAGATCCGCACGACCGACCTCGGCGGCGTGTTCCTGATCGAAGGCGCCGGCGCGAACGTGCTCGCGCTCCGAGGCCCGGACGGCGCGTTGATGGTCGACGGCGGGCTCGCCGAGCACGCCGAGGCGCTGCTCGCCGCGGTCTACGATGCGACCGGCAACGACCGCGTCCACACGCTGATCAACACACACTGGCATCCCGAGCAGGTCGGAGCCAACGAGCTCGTCGGCCGCGCGGGCGGCGTGATCTTCGCGCACGAGAAGACGCGAAAGTTTCTGAGTCATCTGCGGTATTCCTACACGTACGAGCGCGTCGAGCCGTTGCCGGAGGCGGCGAGGCCGAGCCAGGTCACGCGCGGCGACGGCTCCCTCGAGTTCGCCGGGCGCCGCATCGACTACGGTTATCTGCCGCAGGCGCATACCGACGGCGACCTCTACGTGCATTTCCCGGAGCTCGACGTCGTCGCGGTCGGCGGCGTTCTTTCCGCCGAGCGATGGCCGCTGATCGACTACAAGAACGGCGCCTGGTACGGCGGGCGGGTCCGTGCGGTCCAATGGCTCGCCGAGCTCGTCGGGCCCGATACGAAGGTCGTGCCGGCCGACGGCCGCGTGATGACGGGCCGCGAGGTCGTGCGGCACCGCGACATCCATCTCGCGCTGTTCGAGACGATGATCGGCTACTTGAACATGGGGCTCGGCTACGAGGATGTCGTCGAGCGCAACCCGCTCGAGGAGTACGAGGCCGAGTTCGGCGATCCGTCGGCGTTTCTCGACGGCGCGTATCGCAGCATGATGATCGCGTACGTGCCGGAGTGACGCCTGACGACGCCCGGGGTCAGAGCCCTTTGACTCAGTCTAGGCGAGCCAAGCGTTGCTGAACGAAAGCGCTTCGACTCGCCTAGACTGAGTCAAAGGGCTCTGACCCCAAAGCTCAGCCGCCGGGGCGACGTCCGCCGCCGCCGGCGCCGAAGCGCGAATACGGCTGCGGATTCGCGATCAGTCGATCGAGGAAGAGATCGATCGACTTCGCCATCAGCTCGATCGCGTCGAATGCGTTGTTGTCGAACGCATGGTCGGCGCCCTGGATCAGCGTCAGCGCCGTCGGCACGCCGAGCGCGTGCAGCTTGTTGAAGAAATCGATGCTCGACGACACCGGCACCGTATTGTCGGCGGTGCCGTGGATGAAGATCGTCGGTGCGAACTTCTCGGAGATGTAGCTCGTCGGTGACGCGGCCGCGATGTTCTCCGGCGTCGCCTGACCTTCCGGGAACAATCCTCTCGCCGTCTGCGCGCTCGCGAGCGGATAGACGCCGATGCAGGCTTGCACGTCGGAGCTGACGCCTGCGTTGCCGCCGTCGCCCTCGAACTCCTCCATCCCGTTCGTGCCCGCGGCCATCAGCGCGAGCATGCCGCCGGCCGAATACCCGGCGACGGCGATCTTGTCCGCGTCGATCCCGAGCCGGTCCGCGTTCGCGCGAGTCCAGCGGATCGCGGCCTTCGTGTCGTGAATCTGCGCGGGCCACGAACCTTGGCTCTGCAGGCGATACGTCGCGGAGATGTTCGTATAGCCGAGCCGCCCGAGCGCGCGCGCGTCGTTCAGGATGTAGCCCGCGTTCTTGTTGCCGACGAAGAAGCCGCCGCCGAAGAGATGGATGATCGCCGTCCGCTTCGGCGTGACGCCTTCGGGCGGATGATAGACGTCGAGCAGGAGATCCATGTCGCCGCCTTTGCCGAAGACGATGTCGCGCTCGGCGCGCAGCTCGCCCGCGTCCTGCTGCTGCGCCCGGGCGCCGGCCGAAACCGACGCGATCGCCGGCGCGGCGGCCAACACGCCCGTGGACTTGATGAACGTGCGCCTGCTGATCTGCTTCATTTTGTTGTCTCCTCGCAGAAGTCCCGTAGCCCGATCCTCCCCCGAGGCCAGGCGGTCTCGAAGATCATAATGGATCTCGGGAAGCGGCGAGGGCCGCGCTGCGCTCGGTCAGCGGCCGCCGAGCGCACGCCGGACCGCGAGCTCGACGGGCGAGTAGCGGCCGTCCGGCCGGTCCAGCACGAGCTCGGCCGTCGACGCGAGCGGAGGCTGTGCCATGAAGCGGGGGCGCGTGCCCCGGTGCGGCTGGGCAGCGTGGACGAGGAACGGATGGCACAGATAGACCGTCCCCGCCTCGCCCGTCGCGAGCGCCACGGGCCGTTCCGCGCTCTCGACGAAGCCGTTCGAGGCCAGCTCCCGAAGCGACAGGCCTTGCTCGCCGGCCGGCGCGATCCGCCGCGCGATGTCGAGGTGAGATCCCACCCGGAGCCGCGTCGGCGCGTCGTCGACGCCGACGTCGGAAAAGAGGAACAGCATCAGCAGCGCTCTTCCCCGCGATGTGACGTTGACGCGCCACGAGAAAAAGTCCTCGTCCGCGGGGCCGAAGCTCGGATCGACGTGCCAGCCGGTATCGCCCGGCTCGTCCGGGTGCGGGAAGCGGACGGGAAACGTGCCGAGGTTGCCGCGCGGAACCCAGCGGCCGGTTCCGACGAGCGTATCGAACGCGAGGTGCAGCGCGCGCGTGTTCGCGGCCTGAATGAACGGCGTCTGCGAGTAGAAACCGAGCCGTACGACGGGCTTGTCCCAGGTCAGCGGATCGTCCGGATCGCAACCCGTGTCGCGCCACAGGATCGCCCGGGCCTCGTCGGCCAGCCTTCGCGGGAACGCGCCCTCGATCTTCACGTAGCCGCGCTCGATGAACGCGTCGACGTGGTCGCGCGTCAGACGGGGCGAGGCGAACTCGTCGGAGGCTAACCGATCCATGCGCGGCGGGTACCGACTTCGTGCTCGGGGACCGGTGAATAAGCTACGTCCGCCCGGCGGCGGAATCTGTATGGATTGTTATGACGATTTGTGGCGAAAAGGGCGTGCCGCGAGGTGGTAGCATAGCGCATCACCCGTTTTTCCGATCGAGAGCAGACATGTCCGGCCCGTCCTTCTACAAGAACGTCGTTCCGCTCGACCGTGACCGCCACCGGCACCTGAAGCTTCGGATGGAGGGCCGGGCCGAGTTCGCGGCGAAGACCCATTTCGTGCCGCTCGCGGCGATCGAGCTGTACGAGGCCGCGAGGGACTATCCGATCGTGTTCACGGGGGACGACAACGCCGTGCCGGTCGCGGTCCTCGGGCTTCGGGCCGGCGAGAATCTGTTCGTCGGCGCCGATGGCCGATGGGCCCTCGGCACCTACGTGCCAATGTTCGTTCGCCGCTATCCGTTCATCCTGTCGCGCACGACGCCCGAGTCGACCGATTACGCGGTTTGCATCGACGAGAGCTGGGAGGGGCTGTCCGATAGCGAAGGTACGCCGCTCTTCGACCAGGAGGGCAAGGAAACCGAGCTCGTCGCCCAGGCCGTCAGCTTCCTCCAGGGGGTCTTGACCGAGAACGAACGCACGCGCCGCTTCGTCGAACGGCTGAAGCAGCTCGAGCTGCTGACGGTGCAGAGCATGCAGGTGAGGGACGCCGTCGGAAGGACCTATGCGTTGCGCGACTTCCGCATCGTCGACGAGAACAAGCTGAAGGCGCTCGAGAACGACGTCATCGTCGACCTGCATCGCTCCGGCTATCTCGGCTGCATCTACGCGCATCTGGTGTCGCTCGGCAATGCGAGCCGGCTTGCATTGCGCGTGCCGGCGGACGAGGCCGGCGAAGCGGCGGCGGCCGGTAACGGCTGAACCGTCGGGCGAACGGGCCTGCGGCGTTTCGAAGACGGAAAACCGGCCGGTCGCCGGTGAGGCGAGCGGCCGGCGAGCGAACGTCAGGTCGGCTTACTGTTCCGCCGCTTTCTTCTCGGCTGCGCGCGCGCCGGAAAGTATGTTCGCCATCCCGTAGTTGCCTTCCGTGCAGGCGTACTCGAACAGGATGGTGTCCATCTTCGTGAGCGGATAGACGCCCCCCCACGGCTCGGCCCACGTGTGCGGGTCGACGACCGTGAACGCGTACTCGAGCGTGTCCTCGTCGATGCGGGTGAGCCGCTCGGTCACGCGCATGTGCTCGCTCGCGTTCCGCCACGCGGTTTCCGGATGGAATCCGGCGGTCTCGATGACGAGCGTCTCGCCTTCCCAGCGTCCGACCGACGTGCCGTTCCACTGCGGCATGAGATCGTCCGGCAGCGGGCGGCCGTCCGTCGGGATGATCCGCGGGTCGCCCATCTCGCCCTGGATCACGACGTAGCCCGGGCTTTGGAAGATCTGCAGGTTGCTGTTGTAGCCCCGCGGCAGAATCGGCGCCAGCGTGCTCGGCCAGACGATGCAGCGCTCGGTCAGCGAGCGGAACTCGGGCCCGTCGTATTCGTGGCCGCGCCGTGCCGCCGCGCGAGCCTCGACCCGCGCCTGCGCCTCGGGCAGGAGCGGCGGGATGCGGCCGTTCGCGGGCTGCGTGACGATCGAGGTCCTCAAGTTCGGCGACATGACCCCTTCGTACTCGCTGAGCGAGAACATCTCCATGCTGTAGTGCACGTCTTCCTGCGTACCGGGCTCCGTGTCGTCGGCCGCGAACCGCTGCGAGAGCCTCGCCTGAACGAACTCTTCGTACTCTTCCTGCGTGAAGAATTCCTTGTTGCCGAGCGCCGGGTCGCGCTCGAGCGGCGCGGTCGTGAACTCGTTGTAGACGCCCGTGATGTCGGGCTCGCCCCACGCGGTCCGCGGGTGGTCGTCGGCCGCGGCGCCCGCGGACACGGCCAGCGCGCCGGCGACGGCCGCCGCGATCTTCGAATGCGTTGCGTGTTTCATCGGCTCGATGCTCCTCGAGGAGGTTCGGTTCCCGGCTTGCGCAGGTGACCGTAGATCTTCTCTTCCGCGAACGGCTCGCACTTGAACTCGAGCATCCGGAAGTCCTCGTCGATGATCCGGTAGAGCGGCATGCGGATCGTCCACGGCCGCGAGAATACCGTCGGATCCTCGATCGTCGCTTCGTACTGCAGGTGATTCGGCCCGAGCGGCGTGTAGCGCTCGGTGACGCGCGCGTTCTCGCTCGCGTAGTTCCCCGAGCGGTCGAGCCACGTCAGGCCGTTCAAGCCCGTCACCTCGACGACGAACGTATCGCCCTCCCAGCGTCCGTTCGACCAGCCCATCCAGCTGTCGAGCGGTGCTTCGTCCTTGCCGTCGACGAAGATGCGTCGCAAGCCGGTCGCGTACTGGTAGACGATCACGACGTCGCGCTCATTCTGGAAGATCTGGAACGGATACGGCATGTACGTCGAGCGGGGGACGCCGCCGAGATAGCACTTGCCCTCCGGATCCTCGGCGAGACGGTTCTCGTAACGCCGGTCGCGCTCGGCAAGCGCTTCGGGCAGATATGGAATCTTCCCGCCTTCGACGACGCCCTGGCCCGGCGGCACGGCAAACTGAGCACCGAGCTCGAGCAGCACCGGATAGTCCGCGACGTGCGGTTCGAGGTTCCAATGCGCCGTGTTCAGCGCCTGCCACACGCCGCTCAGGTCCGGGCGGCCGTTCGCCGCGCGCGGGATCTCGGTCAGAAGGCCTTGCGCGCCGGCGCTCGTCGCGGCGCACGCGAGGGCCGCGCAGAGGATGCGTTTGATCATCACTCGTTGCCCTCGGGCACGGCCGTGCCTTGGAAGAAGAGCGCGCGTCCATCCGCGAACGTGATGTTGCGGCCCACGGCGCGGTAGGACCCGTCGCGTGCCTGATAGCCGGTCACGGTCAGCTCCGAGCCGATCGGGATCGATGCCTTCGTGATCCCGCGTCGCACGAGCGCGTTCGGGCTGCCGCCCTCGATCATCCACGTGACCGTCTCGCCGTCCTCGCCGACGACCTCGAGGTGGATCCACGAGTGCGGGTTGATCAGCTCGACTTTGACGACCTTGCCTTGCAGCGAGACCGGATGATCGACGGAAAACTCGGTCGCGAATGCGTGGTGCGCGTGGGCCGAGGCGGTGGCCAGCAGGCCTAGAGCTCCGAGGAAAATCGATGTGGCACGTTCCATTGCCGCTCCCCCGTCAGAGATTTAGCGTTGTGGTCCAATGATGCCCTATTTCGCGGACCGGGAAGTAGCATCACGGTCGGCTCTGGAGGCATCGGGTATAGTGGCCGGCATGCGCCTTCACCGGTACGCCGCCGCCGCGCTCGTCGCGGTGCTCTCCGCCTGCGGCGATTCGCTGATGTTCGAGCCGGTTCCCGCCGGAAGCATCGTGCTCGCGTTCGGCGACAGCGTCACGTACGGCACCGGCGCGGGCCGAGGCGAGGATTACCCCTCCCGGCTCGCCGAGCTGACGGGCTGGCAGGTGCGCAACGCCGGCGTCCCCGGCGACACCGCGCGCGAGGCGACCGCGCGCATCGCCGATGCGATCGCCGAGACCGGCGCCGCGATCGTGATCATCGAGCTCGGCGGCAACGATTTCCTGCGCAGGCGGAGCGGGGCCGACGTGAAGGAGGACCTGCGGGCGATCATCCGCTCGGTGCGGGATGCGGGCGCGCTGCCGGTGCTCGTCAGCGTGCCGCAGCTGTCCGTGCTCGGGGCCGTGACCGGCCGGCTGACCGATGCCCCGATCTACGCCGAGCTCGCTGCCGAAGAGCGCGTGTTGCTGGTCGAGGACGTGTTCGCCGAGGTGCTGTCCGACGTCGCGCTGCGCGCCGATCCGATTCACCCGAACGCAGAAGGCTATCGGGTGCTCGCCGCGAGGATCGCCGGCGAGCTCGAGCGCGCGGGGCTTCTCGCGCCCCGGTAGCGCGAACGAGAAAGCGCGGGCGAGACATCCGGCCCGTGGGCCGCGCCCGGGCGGCGAACGCGGCGGACGACGGCGTCGTTCAGGCCGAACCGCGAATAGCTTTCACGCGGCAAGCGCCTCTTCCGCGAGCCGGCGGGCCGCCGCGTAGTCGATCTTCCCGGAGCCGAGCAGCGGGAGCCGGGCGACGACGACGATGCGGCGGGGCACGTGCAGCTCGCCGAGCCCGTCCGCCCTCGCCTGTGCCTGCAGCTCGCTGCGGGCGGCGTTCGCGCGCGTCGTGAGCAGCACGAGCTGCTCGCCTTTTTGACTGTCGGGCACGCTGACCACCGCGTGCTCCGCGTCGGGCCATGCGCGCGCGACGAGCTGCTCGAGCGCGGTCAGCGATACCATCTCGCCGCCGATCTTCGCGAAGCGCTTCGCGCGGCCGCTGATCCGCACGAATCCTTCGGTGTCGACGGTCACGATGTCGCCGGTGTCGTACCAGCCTTCGCCCCGATCGGTTCGGGGCGGCACGAGCGCGCCGGGCTGCTCGGCCAGGAGATGGCCGAGCATCACGTTCGGGCCGCGCACGACGAGCCGGCCGCCTTCGTCGACGCCTTCGACCTTCTCGAGATACCACTCGATGCCGGGCAGGAATCTGCCCACCGATCCGCGCCTGTACTCCATCGGGCTGTTCATGCAGAGCACGGGGCTCGTCTCCGTCGCGCCGTAGCCCTCGAAAATGCGGATGCCGAACTTCTCCGCCCAGAGCTCGCGCGTGTCGTCCTGCAGCTTTTCCGCGCCGGCGAACACGTACCGGATGCTGTAGAAGTCGTACGGATGCGCGTAGCGGGCATAGCCTTTCAGGAACGTATTCGTGCCGAACAGCACGGTCGCGTTGATCGCGTACGCCATCTCGGGAACGATCCGGTAGTGCAGCGGCGACGGATAAAGGAACGTGCGCATGCCCGCGAGGATCGGCAGCAGCGTGCCGGCGGTCAGGCCGAACGAGTGGAAGAGCGGCAGCGCGTTCAGGATCACGTCTTGCGCGCTGAACGCGATCTTCGCCGCGATCTGCTCGCGGTTCGCGAGCAGGTTGGCGTGAGACAGCACGACGCCTTTCGGTGAGCCCTCGGAGCCGGACGTGAATAGAACGACCGCGGGCGAGTCGGGCCCGATGCCGCGATCGAGGCGTCTGCGCGCAATGCCGGCGACCCAGGGGAACAGCGCGCCGAGAAGCTTCGCGCCGATGCCGATCTTGCCGCGCAGGTCCTCGACGTAGATGACGCGGGCTTCCGCCTCGAGACGCGCGGCGGCCTCGTTCAGCCTCGCCGCCTCGATGAACCGGCGCGACGTGTACACGGTCCGGATGCGCGCGATTCGGCAGGCCGCGACGAGACCTCCGACGCCGGTCGTGAAGTTCAGCATCGCGGGCACGCGCCCGAAGACGTGCAGACCGAAGAACGCGATCGCGGTGACCGCCGCGTTCGGCAGCATCAGGCCGACGCGCTCGCCGCGCTCCGTGTCCCGCGCGATGATCCGGCCGAGGACGAATGCGGCCGACAGGAGACCGTTGAAGCTCCGAGGCCGTCGTTCGAGGTCCTCGATCACCGGCTGCCGCGGCCCGTGCACGCGGCGGGCGTCGAGGAGCGCCTCGAGCAAGGTCCGGCGATGGTTCGACGTCGCGAACATCATCTCGGTCATGATCTCAGTCAGGGCCGCCCCGGCGCGCTGGCGGCGCGCGCGGCCGCGAACCGTGTCCGGCACCTCGAGCCGGCGCGGCGGAAGCACGGTCAGGCGGATAGGCGGCAGCCAGCGCAGCCGGACGCGGCCGCGCAGGCGCGAGAACGGCGTGTACTGTGCACCATCGATGCGCACGGGGACGACCATCGCGCCCGATTTGTCGGCGACCATGCCCGTGCCGTCGTAGATTTTCATCAGCGCGCCGGTCACCGTGATGCGGCCTTCGGGAAAGATGACGGCCTTACGGTCGCTCTTCACGTGGCGGATCAGCGCGCGCGTCGAGAACGCGCTCGTCGGGTCCATCGGAAACGCGTCGACGAGCTTGAGAAACGGCCGGACCCACCATCGCCGGGCGACGTGCTTGTCGATCGCGAACGTGAGATCGTCGGGCAGGAAGGCGACGAGCAGCGGCGCGTCGAGGAAAGACGTGTGGTTCGCGACGATCAGCGCACGCGGCCCGGCGGCCTCGTAATGCTCGAGCCCGACGACCTCTACTCGATAGAGGGTCTTGAGGATCCATCGCAACACCGCTTTCATCATGCTCGCGCCGCTCCGTCAGCCCGACCGGGCAACACGCTAGCAGAAATGCGGCCTCGACCGGTGACGTGGTTCTCGGAACCGGGGGTGAAAGGCCGGACCCGCCCGCGGCGAGGGACGGCCACCTTCGTCGCGGTGCGACTCGATGGTTTAGAATCCGCGCCGGGGATCGGATCGGGCGATGCAAGACGCCGCCGCCAGCCCTCGTGCGCAAGGATCCGTCCCGGATTTTTGCTGATACGATAATTTCTTTAGCTCACGAAAGGATCGATCTTGCCCCAGCAGCGGTCTCCGTGGGGAGGGACAGGCGAGGAGCCGTGGATGGCGCCGTCTCCGATCGCGCGCCACATGCCGCTGATACTGACCGTGGTCGGTGCGCTCGGCGTCGCGCCGTTCGCCGTCATGCGCTGGCTCGCTGCCGATTGGACGATCGCGATCATCGACACGGTCATCGTCACCGCGTTCGTCTCCCTCGGGGTTTACATCTATCGCACCCGAAAGGTGCGGGTCGCGGGGCTGCTCGTCGCCGTGCTGTGCGTCGCCGGCACGCTGGTCACGGTGCAGATGCGCGGCCCTCAGCAGGTGTATTGGGCCTATCCGGCGTTGATGGCCTGCTTCTACCTCGTCATGCCTCGCGTGGGGATCCTGCTGACGCTGACGATGGCCGCCGTCCTGTTCGTTCAGCTGGTAGGCAGCGTCGAGCCGCTGCAGCTCGCGGCGATTCTGGTCACGCTGATCGTGACGATGGCGTTCGCTTCCTCGTTCTCCGTGCTGAACAACCGGCAGCAGCAAGAGCTGCTGAGGCTCGCAACGCACGATCCGCTTACCGGCGCAGGCAATCAACGCGCGTTCATGAGCCGGCTCGCTCAGGTGATCGCCGCGTTCGAAAGAGATCGAGTGCCCTCGTCGCTCGTCATGCTCGATATCGACCATTTCAAGCGGATCAACGACGCGTACGGCCATAGCGCAGGCGACGAAGTTCTGAAGAGGGTCGCCCGCCGGATCGAGTCGCGGATCAGGATCACGGACGGCCTCTATCGCATCGGCGGCGAGGAGTTCGTCGTCGTGATCGAGGGCCAGGGCGTCGAGACGGCGGCACGGATCGCCGAGGAGCTGCGGGAGCGGATCGAAGAGGCCGACCTCGTGCCCGGCATTTCCGTCACGGTCTCGGTCGGTGCGGCCGAGATCCGCGAGCGGGAGTCGCACGAAGCTTGGCTGCGTCGCGTCGACGAGGCGATGTACTCCGCGAAGCGGTCGGGCCGTAACCGCGTCAGAGTCGCGGGTTGAACGGTCACTCCGGACGGCTCGCGGGGCCGCAACCGGGCCCGTCGTCTATAATCCGGCTACAACTACGACCCAGGGAGGAGCCCGGTGAGACGCACGACCTTCACGCTGATCGCTCTCGGCGGCGCACTGCTCGCGCCGGCGATCGGCTTTGCACAGGGGGAAATTTCCTGCACCCGCGGCGGCTTGCAGCGTGCCGTGAATCTTTATATCGATGCCCAGACGAAGGGCGACGTCTCGGCGCTCCCGCTCGCGAGGAGCGTCGCTTACATCGAGAACATGGAGTTGACCGATATCGGCTCGGGGCTGATCAACACCGCGCTCGAGATCGACTTCCATCGCAGCCTCCTCGACGAGCACACGTGCCAGACGTTCACCGAGGTGATCGTCGCGGACCAGGAAAATCCGTACGTCCTCGGCACGCGGCTGCGCGTCAATCACGACAAGATCGCCGAGATCGAGATCATCTGGACGACGACCGGCTACTGGCTGTTCAACGCCGATAACTACCTGCGCTATTCGTCGACCGAGAACTGGGACCCGATCCCGCCCGAGGATCGCGATACGCGCGGCACGCTGGTCTCGGCCGCGAACGCCTATCTCGACGCATTCCTCGAAGGGAAGATCGATCTCGTGCCGTGGGGCTTCCCGTGCGTCCGCATCGAGGGCGGCGCGTACACGGGCCGAGGCCGGCCCGACGACAGCTGCGAGGTCGGCGTGCCGAGCGGCGTGAACATCGTGAACCGCCGCTTCGTCGTCGACGAAGTGATCGGAGCGGTCGTCGCGTTCTGCACGTTCGGCCCGGGCGGACCGACGGGCGGCAGCGGATCCCCCGACACGCATCTCTTCCGCGTCGAGAACGGCAAGCTGCGCTACGTGCACACGCTGACACACCTGCTCCAGGCGAACTTCCGCGGTGGCGGCGGCGGACAGGGACAGGGACAGGGACAACAACAGGGCGGTCAGCAGTAGCCGACGCGGCTCGAGGGAGCGGCCGGCGCCGCTCCCTCACTTCACGAAGTAGCGCGGCAGCGCGGTATCACTGCGCTTCCGCGATGCGCTTCATGTTCTCGAGCGCCGTCTGGAACATCGCGCGCCGGCGTTCGATGTCGGCGTCCTTCGCGGCCTGGTCCGGCTTGTCCGAGATGTCGTAGACCAGTGTGTAGACGATCCGCGACGAATTCGCGTCGACCGGCTTCGCCTCCATGAAGCCGTGGTAGAGGTCGTAGAAACGACCTTCCCGCGCCGGCTGGGTGTAACCGTAGGCGAGGTCCGTCTTCGCGACCAGCACTTCCGTGACGCGACCGCCGGCGAGCACGCGCACCGTGCCGAAGCCGCCGTCGCCGGACGTAATCTCGCAGTCGACGTTCAGCCATTCGGCGATGTCGCAGTAGCCTCCGACGGCCGCCCACACCTCTTCGGCCGGCTTCGCGACGTCGATGCCCATCTCGATCGTGACGTATTCGGGGTCGGCGAGGGCGGGGGCCGCGATGACGGCCGCGCCGAGCGCGATCAAAGCTTTCTTCATGTCGTTCTCCGGTGAGATTGCCCGGGTGCGGCAATCGGTCGCCTATGGTACGGGTCGGTGCGCGGGCCGCGAAGACCCGGCTGCGGACCCAGCGCGGCTCTCGCTCGAGATCGGGATATTCCTGGCAGCGACGCCGATAGGGTGCCTGGTGCCTCAAAACGGCCACGTCGCGCGGCGTCGTGCTCTTGCTCCAGCGCCTGGTATTCGAAGATCGCCTTCTGCAGCTCCGGGTTCTCGAGCGCCAGTCGAAGAAATTCTTCCTCGAGCAACTGCTCCTCGTAATGCCACTATCATTCGCGGAAGGAACTCGCGCCCCCCGTCTAGTCGGGGGAGGCGCCGGAGGCTGCGGCCGGGCAGCGCAGCGACGCGGCCGGCGGCGCGGCCGAGGGAATCGCCCCCCGCCGAAGCGCTTCGATGGGCTTGGCTCGTGCTAGGCTTGTGCTGCATATAGAATCATGCCTGGTCCCGTTACTCCGAAACCAAGAACCGAGGGAAGGGGGAATAACACATGGTCAAAAGGCTAGCGCTCGCGGCGCTCTGCGCATCGTCGCTGTGCGGAATCGCGATGGCGCAGGATGCGCGTACCGTCATCCAGAACGCGCAGCGCGCATTGGGCAACGTTCAGTCGATCACGTACTCGGGCTCCGCCCGCGACGTATCGTTCCAGCAGTGCGGCGCGAACGCGGCCCAGCAAATCTGCTATGGCCCGCACGACCCGATGCGGCCGATCACGGAGTACGTTCGCGTGATCGATCTCGCCGCGCCGACGACGCGTCATGCGGGTAACACGATGAACATCGGGCCCGGCGGGTCGACCGCGATAACGCCCGGAACGTTCTTCCAGCAGGTCACGCCTGAGCAGGCAAACGTTTCGCAGCCGTGGGCGCAGTCCGTCGACTTCTACCTCCTGCCGTGGGGCTTCCTGAAGGGCGCCGCGGAGAACAACGCGGTCGTGAGCCGTGAGAGGGTCGACGGCAAGGACTACACGATCCTGAGCTGGAGCCCGGCCGTGAAGGCCCCGTCCGGCGCGTCGTATCGGATCAACGCGTATCTGAACGACGAGAATCTGATCGAGCGCGTCGAGACGTGGCTCGGCGAGAACATCATGGGCGACATGCACATCGTCGCGACGTACTCCGGCTGGCGAAGCCTCGACGGCGCGATCGTCCCGACGCGCATCGTGCAGACGCGCGGCGGCTGGCCGTTCTTCGAGGTCGACGTCGTCGCCGCGGCCGCGAACCCGCGCAATCTCGACTCGCTCGCGCCGCCGCCCGCCAATCGTCCGGCCGGCTTCGGTGGAGGCGGCGGAGCCGGGCAGCAGTTCACGATCACGAAGGAGCAGCTGGGTCCGGGTATCTTCCGGTACACGACGGGTCAGGGCAGCTACGACTCGCTCGTCGTCGAATTCCGCGACCACATCATGATGCTCGAGGCCGGCCAGAGCCAGGCGCGCGCGCAGGCGTACGTCGACGAAATCAAGCGGCAGTTCCCCGGCAAGCCGATTCGCTACGTGATGGTCACGCATCCGCACTCGGATCACACCGGCGGGCTCCCCGTGCTCGTTGCCGAGGGCGCGACGATCATCGCGCATGCGAACGCGAAGGAGTTCCTCGAGCGCGCGCTCAACACGCCGCGCACGCTGCTCGACGATGCGCTCTCACGCAATCCGCGTCGTGCGGTGGTCGAGCCCGTCTACGACATGCGTTCCTACTCGGACGGCACGCGCACGGTCGAGTTCTATCACATCTTCCCGGCGCCTCATTCGGATGCCCTGATCGTCGCGTACCTCCCGCAGGAGAAGATCCTGTTCCAGGGCGACTTCTCGGTGAATCCCAGCCAGCCGGCGAACGACCACGTGAGCGCGCTCGTCGCGGCGCTCGACAAGCTCGGCATCGACTACGAGCGCTACATCAACGTCCACGCTTCCGCCGAGCCGCAGACGAAGGCGGACGTCACGGCGGCGATGCAGCTTCGGACGTCGAATCGTTAGAAGGCACGCACTCCGGAATCGTGTCAGGCACGGCTTTCGTGTCTGACACGCTTTCCGCGATCTGCGGCCCGTTCGTCGTGTGCAACTCGAGGCCGGAGGGACGAGCCATGATTCACGAGACGACACGGCGCCGAGCCGCGTCTGCCGCACGGTGCGGAACGCGTCTCTCGCGGCTGCCGACGTGGGTGCTGTCGGCCGCGCTGCTGATGGGCTCCGGAACGGCCGTCGCCGACGACGGGCCGATCCTGATCGACAAACAGGGCGCTTTCTCGGTCGGCGGCACGGTGATCGGCGATCCGGCCACGGCATCGCTGCACTGCGACCATGGCGTCGTCGAGTATCAGATCCCGCCGAACCCGCGTGCGACGAATCTGTTGATGTGGCACAGCGCGAGCGCGGTCGCTTGGCAGAGCCGGTGGGACGGGGGCGAAGGGTTTCAGAGTCTGTTCTTGAGGCGCGGCTACCCCGTGTATCTATGGGACGGCCCGAGGGTCGGCCGCGCGCATTGGGGGTGCGAGGAGTCGACCTACGTGCCCGAGCCGGGGCGCGATCAGCAGAATTTCCTCGCGTGGCGACTCGGGTCCGCCTATCCGCAGTTCTTCGAAGGCGTGCAGTTCCCGACGGACGATCCCGAGGCGTGGAATCAGGCGACGCGTGCCCGCTATCAGGAATTCGATACGGTCGCGAACGCGCAGCTCCAGGCGGACGCGGCGGCCGCGCTCGCCGACCGCATCGGGCCGACCGTCGCGCTGACGAATTCCGCGGGCGGCCTGCGGGCGCTGCTGACGGCGCTCAAGAGCGACAACATCAAGGGCATCGTCGCGTACGAGAACGTCGGCTACGTGTTTCCGGAAGGCGAGGGGCCGGACGTCGAGCCCGGACCGTTCGGTCCCGTCATCTTGCCGCTCGACGAGTTCCGCAAGCTCACGAGGATTCCGATACAGCTCGTCTGGGGCGACAATCTCGACAAGACGGATCGCTTCTCGGACGCTGTCGTGCAGTCGCGGCTCTTCGCGGAGCTCGTCAACAAGTACGGCGGGAACGCGGAGGTGCTGATGCTCCCGGACGCGGGCCTCGTCGGCAACACGCACATACCGTTCGCCGACCTGAACAACGTCGAGGTCGCGGACCTGCTTTCGGAGTTCCTCGAGGCGAACGGCCTCGACGCGTATCGCTGATGGGACGATGTCTGTCGCCGCAAAGCGTGAGGTGACGGCGTGACGAGCGTTGCCGGGCGCCGCGCCGCGGTCACCGGCGCCGCGAGCGGCATCGGCGCCGCGACGGCGCGCCGGCTCATGGCCGACGGCTGGCGCGTGGCCTGTCTCGACCGTAACGTCGACGGCGCGCGTGCGACGGCCGGCGACGCGGGGCTCGCGATCGAGCTCGATGTCGCCGACGAGGCGGCGACGATCGACGCGTTCGCACGGATCCGCGACGCGTGGGGCGGGCTCGACGCGCTCGTGACGGCCGCGGGCGTCATCGAAACGACGCCTTTCCTCGAGACGACGCCGGCGCAGTTCCGGCGTCTGTTCGACGTCAACGTCATCGGCACCTTTCTCAGCGTGCGCGAGGCCGCAAAGCTGATGGATCGCGGCGCGCGCATCTGCCTCGTCGCGAGCATCTCGAGCTACACCGGCGGCGGCTACGTCGCGACCGGTGCCTACGCGACGAGCAAGGGCGCCGTGCTGACGATGATGAAGAGCTGTGCACGTGCGCTCGGCGAGCGCGGGATCGCGGTCAACGCCGTCGCGCCCGGCTTCATCGACACGCCGTTCGTCGCGTCGGCGATGAACGATCCCGTGCGGCGCAAGGAGGTCGTCGCAGCCGTCGGCAAGGTCGGCACGGCCGAGCAGATCGCCGAATGCTGCGCCTGGCTCGTCTCGCCGGCCGCGGACTTCGTGCACGGCGCGACGCTGATCGCCGACGGCGGCATCCTGATGCATTGAATTGGGGTCGGAGCCCTTAGACTTGGTAAAAGGGCTCTGACCCCGGCAAGCGTCGTCGTCAGGAGCCCCCGCCGCCGAATGAGTACTGGAAGCTCAGCCCGACCTCGCGCGGACGGCCCATCGTCAGGCCGAGCGCGGAGCGCTCCGGGATGCCGATGCCGCCGGCGGCCGCCGGATTCACAAAATCCCAGAAGCCGCCGCCGAAACGCGTCGCATAATTCCCGTAGACTTCGTCAGTGAGGTTGTTCGCGAAGAGCGTCAGCGCCCAGCGGCCGTCGGGGCTGCCATAGCGCACACGCGCGTTGACGAGCGCGTAGCTCGGCAGCTCGTAGCGGGAGTCGAGGAACCAGCCCGGCGTCGGGCTGCCGCACTTCGCGACGGCGTCATGCGTGCCGCCCGGGTGCGTCTGCTGCTCGCCGACGTGCGCGTAGCTCAGCGACCAGCCGAGATCGGCACCGTTGCGCAGCCCTTTCGCCCAGCGCAGGCCGAGCGTGTAGCTCTCCTCGACCGGCCCGGGGAACAGGAAATCGCCGTTGTTCGCGCACGGGTCGAGCACGCGCGAATCGACGATGCCTGCCGCGAAGTCGAGCGCGAGCGCGTTCGTCACCGCGAACTGGCCGTCGAGCTCGATGCCGTCGATCTCGACGTCCCCGGCGTTCGTCAGCACGATCCGGAAGCCGGTCGGGCCCGGATCGGGTTGCTGGATCGGCGCCTGACGGTCGCCGTACGTCATGTCGTAGTACGTGAAGTTGAGCCGCAGCCGTCCGTCGATCAGCTCGGTACGCACGCCGACCTCCGCGTTCTCGACGGACTCGGGAGGCACGAACGGCGGCGATGTCGCGAGCAGCGCCGTCTGCGCTTCGCCGGTCACCTGATCCGCGATCGTGTAGCTGTAGGCGCCCGCACGAAACGCCTTCGACTTCGTTGCGTAGATCATGACGCCGTCGGTCACGTCGAAGTCGGCGGTGAGCCGCCAGTCGGTCTCGTTCCAGTCGTCCTTCGCGAACACCGTCGTTGACGTCGTGCCGGGGGCGGGCGTGAAGTCATCGGACGCGAGCTCGGTCTGCGTGACCTTCTTCTCGTCCCACGCGAAGCGGACGCCCGGTGTCAGCGCGAAGCGCTCCGTGATCTGCACCGTCGCATTGGCGAAAAGACCGTACGACGTCGAGTCCTGCTCGATGCGCGTATCGCCCGTGCGGAAGATGCCCGCGTCGCCGTTGCCCGCGGGGTTCTGCGTCGCATACACGCTCGTGCCGCGCCGCTCGAGCGTCCTGTCGGACGACGACGAGTCTTCCTGGAAGTACGAGATACCGGTAACGAGCTCGACGCGGCCGCCCGCGAGGCCGAGGCCGAGCTGGAGCTCCTGATACACCACGTCCGACTCGATCGCGCTCGGCCGCATCTCGGTGCCGAGCGCCACCCAGTCCGTGATGCCGAAGCTCGAGAAGTCCGAGAGGCCGGTGATCGACGTCAGCGTGACGCCGTCGCGGAGCTGCCATTCGACGTTGACGTCGAACTGATCGTACTCCGACTCGTTCGTCTGCTCGCACATCGCATCCCAATCAGGGTCGATGTCGTCGAGGAAGCACCAGCTCGGCATCGTGTAGTCGTCGAGCACGATTCGCGGATCGTTGTACGGCTCGAGCCGCGGCTGGCCCGACGCCTCGAGGAAGTCCGAGATCCAGTCCGCGCGATTGCCCTCGAAGTTCAGGTCCGGCCGCATGTCGAACCATGCGAGATCCTGCGGATTGCCGTCCGATTCCACGTCCGACGTGCTGTAGGCGAGACGCACCGACAGCGTGTCGCTCGGCTCGTACGCGAGCTGCAGCCGACCGATCGTGTCCTCGGTGCTGCCGAGCTCTTGAGTGCCGCGGCGAACATAGCCGTCCTGCTCGAAGTAGCCGCCCTGCACGCGGAAGAACAGCGTGTCGCTGATCGGCAGGTTGGCCATCGCGCTGATCTCCCGCCGATCGAAGTCGCCGAAGCCGAGCTCGACGTAACCTTCGGGCTCCGGGCCCGGCTGGCGCGTGAAGACGCGGATTGCGCCGCCGGTGCTGTTACGACCGAACAGCGTGCCCTGCGGCCCGCGCAGCACCTCGACGCGCTCGACGTCGAGCATGCTCATGAACGGCCCGGTCGTGCGGGGAACGTAGACGCCGTCGATGTAGAGGGCCGCCGCCCGCTCGCCGGTCGCGCCACCGCCGCCTGAGAGGCCGCGAATCTGATACGTCGGGCTCGTGTTGCCGGTGCCGCGGGAGCCCTTGATGTCGAGGTTCGGCGTGAAGGTCGCGATGTCCTCGATCGTCTCGATGCCTTTGGCCTCGATCGTCTCGGCGGTGAATGCGGCGACCGAGATCGGCGTCTGCTGCAACGAGGTCTCGCGCCTCTCGGCCGTGACGACGATCTCCTCGAGCTGCGCGCGGCCTGCGGCCGGCAGCGTGAGAATCGCAAGACCGACTGCCACCGCAACGCGATGCCTTTGGCGATCGCATACGACGGGACGCAACTTCGAACGTGTAGGCTTCATGGAACTCCCCCTGCTGCATCGACGCGGTCCCGGATGTTTTGCCGGGACATCTAGTTGAACGTGTAGCGCCGCGCGCGGCAAGTCCTGACTTTGTGATATTCGGAAGGAGAGGCGCTTCCGCGCGAGCGCCTAGCAGGTGCGGCCGGCCTTGATCGTCAGGAAACGGTCGACGGCGATGGAGCGAAGCTCGCCGTCGTCGGCCCATTCGAAGCGCGCTTCGATCTCGGCGAACGCGGGTTTGCCACGGTAACCCAGGCTACGGTACTGGCGCAGGAATCGCTGCAGGTCGGCGCCTCCGGCCGGCGCGGCGAGACCGGTGCGGCATTCGGAGAGCGTCGTCGTGCCTTTCTCGACGACGGCGACGGCTTCGATTCGCACGCGATCGGTGAATCGCTCGCCGTCGACGTCGCGCGTCAGTCTGTGCTCCGCCGTGGACGGCGTGACGAGCAGCAGGGCGTCCGGCCCTGCGACCTCGAGACGTCGAGGCGGACCGGATCCCGCGAGCACGAGTGTGCCGTCGAGGTCCACGTCGACGTGCCAACGGCCGAGATTGTAGACCGTCGTCTCCGGCGCTCCGCCGTCGTCGAGATAGCGCTGACGCCAGAAGAACGTGCCGTCCGCGCGGAGCCACAACGTCGTATCGATGCCCGGACAGTCCTCGCACGGAAAGCGGCCGCCGTAGACGTCGGGCGCGGGTCCCGCGGGCGGCGAGAACGTCGTTCCGGCGCGCTCGAACGCCGCGTCGCCGCATGCGGCGACGAGCACGGGCAGCACGATGACGAACGGACGAGCACGCATGGACGAATCATCCAGTCGGATCGAGCGCCAGGATGCGGCGTTCGCTCGCGAGGACGTGCGAAACCGGTCACGAAATCGCATCGAGGCCCGGCCGCGCGCCCGCGCGCTCGATCGGGTCGACGCCGCAAAGGGTCGTTGCACGGTCCGCCGCATCGACGATACTTCCCCGATGGCTACGCGAGACGACGTCGCGCACCTGCTGCGCGCACTCGAAGAGATCGGGCCGCAGGTGCGCGGCCAGGCTGCAGAAGCGGAACGTCGCGCCGCGCTGTCGGACGACGTCGTGAACGGGCTCGTCCGCCACCAGCTGTTCCGGCTCTGGATCCCGCGCCGCTACGGCGGCCTCGAGCTCACGCTGCCGGAAGCCCTCGAGGTCTATGAGGCCGCCGCGCGTCACGACGGCTCGTTCGGCTGGGCGGTGATGATCGGCGCCGGCGGCGGCTTGTTCGCCGCATACCTCGAGCCGGACGCGGCGCTCGAAATCTTCGGTCCGCCCGCCGCGGTGATCGCGGGCTCGGGCGCGCCGCACGGCCGGGCCGAGCGCGTAGACGGCGGTTATCGGGTTCAGGGCCGCTGGCGCTACGCGAGCGGTGCTCCGTACGCGACGACGTTCACCGCGAACTGCATCGTGACGAATGGCGGCGAGCCCGTGCGCGACCCTCGAGGAGAGCCGCTCGTGCGCGCGATGTCGTTCCGGCGCGCCGACGTGGAGATCGTCGAGACGTGGGACACGACCGGCATGCGAGCGACGGCGAGCCACGACTTCCGCGTCGAGGACGTGTTCGTGCCGGAGCGGCAAACCTTCAGCGTCTTCACCGATGCGCCGCGCGAGCCCGGACCGCTGTACCGCCTGCCGTTCGAGGCGCTGACCGAGCTGCCCATCACGGCGGTCGCGCTCGGCATCGCGCGGCACGCGCTCGATGCATTCAAAGTGCTCGCGACGAAGAAGACACCGTACGGCGCGGCGCAAGCGCTCGCGGACGATCCGCTCGCGCAAGCCGCGTTCGCGCACGGCCATGCCGCGTGGCGCGCCGCGGAGCGCGCGACGTTCGATCTCGCCGAGCGCGCCTGGATAAGCGCGGTCGGCGGGCGAGCGCTCGGCGCGGACGAACGCGCGGAGATCACCGCGTCCTGCGCGCACTGCGTCGCGACACTGCGGACGGCGACGCATGAGCTCGTCGCGTTCGCCGGGATGGCGGGCGTCGCGCAGGGCTCCGAGCTCGGGCGCGCGGGACGGGATCTCGCGACGCTCGCGGCCCACTTCTCGGTGGCTCCGCGCCACTTCGCACGCGCGGGCGGCACATTGCTGCGCGCCGCGCCGGATCTTTCGACCGGTTGAACATTCCGCTCGTCTGGTCGATGCTGTCGCCCGTCTCGATCGAGGGGTCCCGCCGATGACCGCGCGCATTTCCGTTCCTGCCACGCTTTGCACTCTGCTCGTCGCCGCTTGCGGGCCATCGAGCGACCCTTCCGGAACGTCCGGCTCGCCGTCCGCCGGGGCGGGCGCGGCGGCGCTGGTCGCCGGCCGCACGGCGACGCCCGCGGCCCGGGTCGACGCCGCCCGGCTCGTCGCGGCCGACGCGGAGCCGGGACAGTGGATGTCGACGGGCCGGACGTACGGCGAGCAGCGCTACAGTCCGCTCGCGCAGATCACGCCCGAGAACGTCGCCGAGCTCGGGCTCGCGTGGTACGCCGATCTCGGCATCAACCGCACGCAGGAGGCGACGCCGCTCTACATCGACGGCACGCTCTACGTGACGACCGCATGGAGCAACGTGCAGGCCTACGATGCGCGCTCCGGCGAGCAGCTGTGGGCATTCGACGCGAAGGTGCCGCGCGAATGGGGCAGCCGCGCGTGCTGCGACGTCGTCAATCGGGGTGCCGCGGCGTGGAATGGCAAGATCTACGTCGGCACGATCGACGGCCGTCTCGTCGCGATCGATGCCGCGTCGGGCGAGCTCGCCTGGGAGACCGACACGCTCGTGTCCCGCGACGCCGCGTACACGATCACCGGCGCGCCGCGCGTCGTGAAGGGCCGCGTGATCATCGGCAACGGCGGCGCCGAGTACGGCGTGCGCGGCTATGTGTCCGCGTACGACGCGGAGACCGGCGACCTGGTGTGGCGGTTCTTCACGGTGCCGGGCGATCCGGCGCAGGGTTTCGAGAACGAGACGATGGCGATGGCCGCCGAGACCTGGAGCGGCGAGTGGTGGCGCCTCGGCGGCGGCGGCACGGTCTGGGACTCGATGGCCTACGACCCCGAGCTCGATCTCTTGTACATCGGCACGGGGAACGGCTCGCCGTGGAATCAGGCGCTGCGGAGCCCCGGCGGAGGGGACAATCTGTTCCTGTCGTCGATCGTCGCGCTCGACCCGGACGATGGCTCGTACGTCTGGCACTATCAGACGACGCCCGGTGAGACGTGGGACTACACGGCGACTCAGCCGATCGTCGTCGCGGATCTCACGATCGACGGCGTCGAGCGACGCGTCGTGATGCAGGCGCCGAAGAACGGATTCTTCTACGTGCTCGATGCGCAAACCGGCGAGCTGATCTCGGCGAACAACTTCGCAGCGGTCAATTGGGCGACCGGCATCGATCTCGAGACCGGCCGTCCGATCGAGAATCCGGCCGCGCGCTACGATCGAACGGGGCAGCCCGTCGCCGTTCAGCCTTCGTCGGCCGGTGCGCACAACTGGCACCCGATGGCGTTCAGCCCGCAGACGGGCTATGCGTATTTCTCGGCGAGCAACAATGCGCTGATCTATGCGCCGGCTCGCAACTTCGATCCGAATCCCCGCATTTCGAACCTGGGCATCGACCTCGCGGTCCGCTCGGACGAGGCCGCGGCCGAGCTCGCCAGGTTGCCGCGCGGCGAGTACGTCCTCGCGTGGGATCCGGTGACGCAGCGGGAAGCGTGGCGTGCGCAGGGCGGATCGGCCGGCATGCTCGCGACGGCCGGCGGACTCGTCTTCCACGGCGGCGGCAACGCGCTCGTCGCGCGCTCGGCGCATGACGGCACGGAACTGTGGTCGTCGCAGAGCGTAAATACCGGCATCGTCGCCGGTCCGATCAGCTTCGAGCTCGACGGCGAGCAGCACATCGCGGTCGTTTCGGGCCGTGCGGCCGGCAACTATTACGCGCCGAGCTATGCGCGGCTTCTCGTGTGGAAGCTCGGCGGCACCGCGGAGCTTCCGCCGCCGGTCGAGTTCTCGCCGCCGCCGCTCAATCCGCCGCCGTCGACCGCCTCCGCGGAGGAGATCTCGCGCGGCGAGCGGCTCTATCAGTCGACGTGCTGGCTCTGCCATGAGAACCCGGGCAATGCGGGCGGCATGTTCCGTCGCGGCCTGTTCCCGGACCTCGCGTATTCGCCGGCGCTGTCGAGCCCCGAGCTCTTTGCCGCGATCGTGCTCGGCGGCGCCCGCGCGGCGAACGGCATGGCGTCGTTCGCGGATGCGCTCGATGCCGACGAGGCCGAGGCGATCCGCGCGTATATCATCGACCGCGCGAATGCGGTGCGCCCGCCCGGCGCACTGTAGCTCGTGGTTCGCAAGCGCTTGATGCGTGCCGCGCAGCCCGCCGCACGCGGACGCATTCATTGCTGGCACGGCGGCAGCCTATGGATCGGCGAGGCGAGCGGTAATGTCCGCCTTCACGCCCATCACGCCATACAGATCAGTCTCGCCTTCGACGGCACGATCGGTTTCGGGACGCGGGAGCACGACTGGCGGACGTACGCGGCGGCCTTCGTGCCCCCGCACCTGCCGCACGCGTTCGAAGCTTGTTCGGAGCTCACCGCTCAGGTCTTCATCGAGCCCGAGACCCGTGCCGGCCGCGCGCTGCTCGCGCGCTACGGTCGCGGCGCAATCGTGGAATTGCCGTCCGCCGACGTCGCGGCGCACGCGAACGCGCTGCGGACGCTCTACTTTCGCCGCGCCGACGCGGTTGCGCTGCGTGAAGCTGCACGGCGATTCGTCGATGGCTTCGCCGAGAAGCTGCCTCGCCCGGACGCCGTCGATCCGAGGATCGAGCGCACGATCCAGGCGCTGTGGAAAAGTGATCGGGCGGTGAGCCTCGGAGAGGCGGCGGCCCACGTCGCGTTATCACCCGGCCGGTTCCGACACCTGTTCGTCGAGCAGACCGGGCAGAGCTTTCGCACGTATCAGTTGTGGCTGCGTCTTCAGCGAGCCATCGAGGCGATCGGCAACGGCGCGGCGGCGACAGCGGCTGCCCATGCCGCCGGATTTTCCGATGCCGCGCATCTCACTCGAACGTTTCGCAAGATGATGGGCATCGCGCCGTCCTTCATAACGATCGGCTGATTGCACCGAGCCGTCGCGCGATGATTCGACGGTGCGGCCGCGTGACGCGGCCGCACCGTCGATGCTCAGCAAGCGCACTCTGCACAACCGCATGAATCGCAGCGGCACGCATCTCCGCATTCGCAGGCGTTGCTCCGCGATGGCGAGGCAGCCGTTCCATGCCGGCATCCGCAAGTGCAATTCCCGTTGCAGTCGTCGCAGCGGCAAAGAACGGTGTCCGTAGCAGTCATCTTCTTCTCCTCACTTGGAATGGCCGGTCGACGGGGCGCATCGTAGGAGGGAGCGGGCCGGCAGGCTTGAACGAAAGGGCTGACTTGAGCGTCGCGGCAGCCTTCGCGGTGACGCGAGGAGCGCGCAAGCGGCGCTGCGTTCGATCAATAGGTATGCCACCGCGTTGACTCGCTTCGGTGCCGCGTTATAGACGGAATCGGTACGTCTTCGACCGCGGAGTCGTCTCGACTTCGCAAAACAGCTAGGCTTCCGCGAAGTCTCCCGAATCGCCGAGAAGTGCTCGAGGTGTTCCTATGGGTGAGCCGGCAACGAGCTCGATGTGCTCCCTGAAAAAATTCACTCAATACCATGTGCCGATCCCGACGATGGAGGAGGTGTCCGCTCAACGGGATTGGGCCTGGGAACACTATGCGGAGACGGTCCGTAACCTGATCGAGTACTTCTCTTCGCGCTCGGTCATGGAGATCGGCGGCGGCCGCTTCCCTCTGTTCACCCGTGAGGACGTCGACGGTCTCGGCATCGAGTTCGCCGTGAACGACATCTCGCAAGCCGAGCTCGATCTGGCACCTGACTGGCTGCACAAGGTCTGTTTCGACATCGCCGGGTCGGCGATTCCGGAGAGCGAGGGAGATCGGTACGACGTGGTCGTATCGAAAATGGTCATGGAGCACGTCAAGGACGGACGCCAGGCATACCGTAACGTCCACCGGCTCCTGAAACCGGGCGGGACCTTCTTCCACTTCTTCCCGGTGCTTTACTCGCCACCGTTCGTCGCGAACCGGCTGCTGCCCGAAGCGGTGTCCAAGAAGGTGCTCGAGATCGCTTTTCCAAGACGGAACGACGACGAGTTTCCGAAGTTCCCGGCTCGCTACTCTTGCTGCACGATCTCCAGACGAACCGAGGCCCTGCTCTTCGACATCGGATTTCGAGAGGTCGAGCTCGTGCCCATTTACGGGCATCACTACTTTCGAAAGATGCCGGGGCTCCGGGAGCTCGATTCGGCGCTATCGGCTTTCGCCTATAAGCATGGGTGGAGGCGATTGGCTTCCTATTGCTACGCGTTCGGACGAAAGTGAACGCGCTGCACCGGGCGACGCACGTGAAGCGGGAAGGGCTCGAACGCTACGTGTTGAAGGGCGGTGACGAGGGACGTGCGCGCCTCGCGGTCATCGCACGAACTCTAAGCGAGCCGACGATGGGGCTCCTCGATCGTCACGTGCCGGCGGCGGGCACGGTGATCGATGCGGATTTCGCTCGAAGTCGCGACCGCGGACGAGGTCGACGGCATCCGTGCGGAGCTCGATGCGTTCGCCGAGCGCGCGGACACGATCCTATCGTGTCCGCGCATCTTTCAGGCGTGGGGTCGAAGTCCCTGAGCGAGCCCAGCGGCAGCACGTTGCCGTCCGAGACGCCGGCACGCGTCACTCGGCCGGCGGAGCCGGAGACTGCGGGGCCGGAGACGGCGAGGCCTGCGACTGCGGCGCCGGCGTCGGCGCCGCCTGGGCGGCACCCATGATCGCGCCGAGCACGTCGCCGAGGCCCATTCCGGCGGCGACGCGGCCGAGCTGCACGGGATCGATTTGCCCGTCAATGTTGATGAACACGGCCTCGCTCGGTTCGAGAACCATGACCGTCATGCCGACCACCTGCTGGTTGTCGAGACGCGCATGCACGCGCACTTTCTCGTCGCCCTCCTGCACGAACACGACGCGCTCCCACCCGCTCTGCTCGAGCGACTGCGCGGTCCGATCGACGAAAGACTGCACCGCGGCCGCGTCGGAAAGCTCCTCGTAGACGCGCACGCTGATGCCGCGGAGCCCCGCGATCATGTCCGCGGCGTCGGGATCGCTCTGACGCGCGGCTTCCGCGGCAAAACCGAGCAGCGCGGGACCGAGATCGATCTGCACGTGCGGTTCCGCGGCAATGCCGGGAATCGAATCGAAGCGGAATGGGCTCTGCTGCTGCGCGAGCGCCGGCGACAAGAAGCCGCTCGCGACGACGGCCAACGTCACTTTGCTGATGGATTGCATGACATCATCCTCCGTTTTCGGTGTCGGCGTCGTTCCCGCCGCTTCCCGTGTTGACGCGGAGAGCTTCCTTGAGCTCCCGTTCCAGTGTCCGCTTCACCTGGTCGCCGGCGATCGCGTAGCTCCTGTGCAGATACGACATCGCGATCTCGAAGTCGCGCAGCGCCGCGACGCGCGGATCGTCGGCCGGCTCGGGCTGCGTCAGCAGTAGCAGCGCCGCCGCCACCGTGCTCGCCGCGGCCGTCGCGGAGGTCCACGACCACGCGGCGTTCGTCGACTGGGCCCTGTCGGCTCGCGGAGCAGCGATCCGCAGCAGCCGCGCGTAGTGCGACCGCGGCACGGGCTCTTTTCCGAGACGGCGCAGCGCGCGAGAGAGCGTGCGGGCCCGTTCGACGGCCGCACGCAGCTCGGGATCGCGCGCGAGCGCCGCGCGCATGCGGCGTGCCTCCTCGCGCGACAGCGATCCGTCCGCCATCGCCTCGACCTGGCTCCATGCCCAACGAGTGTCGAGATCCGTCACGACGACTCCTCCAGCTCGCGCCGCAATCGGCGGCGCGCTCGATGCAGATAAACCTTCACTTGATTCGTGTTGAGCCCGAGGATGCGCGCGCATGCGGCGCCGTCGACGCCGTGCACGTCGAACAGGATCACGAGGCTTCTTTGCGGCTCGGGCAGGCGCGCGATGCGCTCCCGCAGCCTGTCGCCGAGCTCGAGCTGCTGCACGTGCCACAGCGGATCGCGATCCTCGCTCGGCTCGTGGGCCTCGTCCGTCGAAATATCCGCGGAAACGAGCGGGCGCGCGCGCCGCAAGCGGTCGAGACACGCGTTGCGCGTCACGGCGAGCAGCCATTCCTTTGGACGCGCGACGCCTTTGCCGTGCTGCCAATACCGCAAGAACGCCTCCTGACTCACGTCTTCCGCCTCGTGGCGATCGCCGAGCAGCAAGTGAGCGACGCGGTAAACGATGCCGCCATACCGCAGGACCGCTAGCTTGAACCGAAAGCCCGATACGCCTCCGCCGTCCTCGGTTTCCCGATCGGATTCGGCCGTCGCGCTTTCGCTGATCTTCAATCCGGGCACCATGCCGTTCCGATCGAGCCGCTGACACTGATCAGGACGCGGCGTACCCCCGAAGGTTACAGCCTCGGTCGAACGGGCGCCGAAGACGCGCCGAGTTGCAGAGCGCCGCCGGGCCGACGCGCACGCTTCTTAAGATTGGTCCGCTGTTGCGCCGCCGCGCATGAAAGTACTATCCCCTGGCGGCATTCGCCCGACGGCGAGCGTCTGGAGGAACAATAATGAAGCGATTCGATTTGCGTCCGCGGGCCGGGTGGCTCGCCGGCATTGCGGTGATGGCTACGGCGGGGCACGCCGCGATCGAGGATCCCGTCCGGCTCGATACCGGCCTCGTCTCGGGCGGAGAGACGACGGCGTCCGGCGTGCGCGTCTTCCGCGGGCTGCCGTTCGCGGCTCCGCCGGTGGGCGAGAACCGCTGGCGTGCGCCGCAGCCCGTCGAGCCATGGGAGGGCGTACGCGACGCGAGCAAGTTCGGGAACGTGTGCATCCAGCCTCGAACCGAGCCGCGTTACGTCAACATCGCGAACATGGACGGCTCGCCGCCGCTCAGCGAGGACTGCCTGTATCTGAACGTCTGGACTCCGGCCGAGTCGCCGGACGACGCGTTGCCCGTGATGGTGTTCTTCTACGGCGGCGCGTTCACCGACGGCGCAGGCTCCGCACCGCTCTACGACGGCACGGCGCTCGCCGAGCGCGGCGCCGTCGTCGTCACGATGAATTACCGGCTCGGCCCGTTCGGCTTCCTCGCGCATCCCGCGCTGACGGGGGAGGCCGAATACAAGAGCTCCGGCAACTACGGGATTCTGGACATGGTCGCGTCGCTCCAATGGGTGCAGCGCAACATCCGGGCGTTCGGCGGCGATCCGAGCAACGTGACGATCTTCGGGCAGTCGGCCGGTGCGATGGCGATCACGTCGCTGATGACGTCGCCGCTGGCCGAAGGGCTTTTCCATCGAGCGATCGCGCAGAGCATCATGGGCGGCGCGGTCTCGCCGAACGGACCTAACGCGACGCTCGAGGCGCAGGAGCAGCAGGGGCTCAAGAACGCGGAAGCCGCGGGGCTCGACACGCTCGACGCGATGCGTGCGCTTTCCGCCGAAGAAGTGACCGCGAAGTTTCCGCGCACGCAGACGATGATCGTCGACAACTACGTGATCCCGGAGGATCCGGCGATCGTCTTCGCCGAGGGCCGCCAGCACAAAGTCGACGTGCTGATGGGCGCGAATGCGGCGGAGCTCTCGTTCGGCGGACGTGGAGGGGCGGCCGGCGGGTCCGACGGCTCGGACCGGATCTTCTGGACCGCGTGGCGCATCGCGGAGTATCAGCGCGCGGCGGGCGCGAACGCGTACGTCTACTGGTTCACTCAGACGTCGCCGGCACCCGCAGGCAGCGACCCTTACCTGCCCGTGCACGCGGCCGAGGTCAAATACGTCTTCGACAACCTGGGCGAGCTGCCGCTCTTCCCCGATAGCAGCGATCCCAAGCTCGCGGCCGCGTCGGCGGACGATCAGCGCGTCGCGGACATGATCGCGTCGTACTGGGTGAACTTCGCCCGCACGGGCAATCCGAACGGCGAAGGTCTTCCCCAGTGGCCGGCGCACACCGGCATGGATGCGGTGAACGCCGTGATTCTCGACGCGAACCCCGCGTCGAAGAGTCTGCCGACGATCGAGCAGATGCAGTCGCACGAGGCACGTCTCAAGGAGCAGCTCGAGCCGTTGCTGAAGCAACGTTAGTCGGGGTTGCAGGCTCGGTCGATCCGCGCCCGGCCGGTACCGGCCGGGCGCTTTCGTATACGCCACTTAGGTCTGTAACTGCATACAGTTTTCGGTCATCATTGGCGCGATGAACGCGCTCACCACTCCGACCGAAGCCGAGAACATGGACGGCCGCACGGCGCGCGCGTTCGGCGCGTCGCTGAATGCCGCGCAGCTCCGAGCGGCGACCTACGGCGAGCCGAGCGAGCGCGGCGTCGCCGCTGGCCCGCTGCTCGTGATCGCGGGTGCCGGAACGGGCAAGACGAACACGCTCGCGCACCGTGTCGCGTATCTGTTGCTGTCCGGCGTGTCGCCGGAGCGCATTCTGCTCCTGACGTTCACGCGGCGCGCGGCGCAGGAGATGCTGCGGCGCGCGGAGCGCATCGCGCGCGACGCGTTCCGCACGGCGAGCGGGACGCCCGTAGCTCCCGACGCGACGCGCGGGCTCTGGGCCGGCACCTATCACTCGATCGGTAATCGGCTGCTCCGCGAGTACGCGCCCGTCCTCGGCCTCGATCCGTCGTTCTCCGTGCTCGACCGCGGCGATGCGGCGGACCTGCTGGATCTCGTCCGCCAGGAGCTCGGTTTCGCGGAGAAGGAGAAACGCTTTCCGCGCAAGGACACGTGCCTCGCGATCTACTCGCATCGCGTGAATGCCGCACAGCCGCTCGCGCGGACGTTGGAGGAGTCGTTTCCATGGTGCAGCGAGTGGGCCGACGATCTCACTCGGCTTTTCCGCCGCTACGTCGAGGTCAAGCAGAGCCAGCACGTTCTCGACTACGACGATCTGCTGCTTTACTGGAAGCTCCTCGTCGACGAGCCGCGGATCGCGCGCGAGCTCGGGGATCGTTTCGATCACGTGCTGATCGACGAGTATCAGGACACGAACGTCCTGCAGGCCGAGATCGTGCACGCGATGAAGCCTGACGGCGCAGGCGTCTGCGTCGTCGGCGACGATGCGCAAGCGATCTACTCGTTCCGCGCGGCGACCGTCGAGAACATTCTCGAGTTTCCGCAGCGCTTCACGCCTGCCGCGGAGATCGTCAAGCTCGAGACGAACTATCGGTCGGTCCAGCCGATCCTCGATGCGGCGAACGCGCTGATGCAGGATGCAGAGCGGCAGTATCGAAAGACACTGCGCTCCGAGCGGCCGTCGAACCAGAAGCCCGTGTACGTCTCGGTCGAGGACGATCGGGCGCAGGCGCTCTACGTCGTCGAGCAGATCCTGGCCGCGCGCGAGCAGGGCATGCCGCTGCGCCGGCAGGCCGTGCTGATGCGCACGTCCCACCACAGCGATGCGCTCGAGCTCGAGCTCGTGCGGCGCAACATTCCGTATGTGAAGTACGGCGGCCTCAAGTTCCTCGAGGCGGCGCACGTGAAGGACGTGCTCGCCGTGCTGCGATGGGCCGACAACCCGCGCAATCGTCTCGCCGGCTTCCGCACGCTGCAGCTCCTGCCGGGCGTCGGCCCCGCGACGGCCGAGCGCTGCCTCAAGGTGTTCGAGGCGAGCGGTTACTCGTGGTCCGTGCTCCGCGAGTACAGGATGCCCGCGGGCGCTTCGCACGAGTGGCCGGCCCTGACGGAGCTGCTCGTGACGCTCGCGTCCGCGCGCGAGTGGGCAGGGCAGCTGACCCTCGTCCGCCGGTGGTACGAGCCGCAGCTCGAGCGGCTGTACGACGCGCCGGACGTTCGGGCCGCCGACATCGAGCAGCTCGATCGTCTTTCGGTGCACTACGCGAGCCGGGAGCGGTTCGTGACGGAGCTGACGCTCGATCCGCCGCAAGCGACCGGCGACCTCGCGGGAGATCCGCTGCGCGACGAGGATTACCTGATCCTGTCGACCGTCCACTCCGCGAAGGGGCAGGAGTGGGACGCCGTATACGTGCTGAACGTCTCCGACGGCAGTTTCCCGAACGAGCACGCGACCGGACGGCGTGACCTGATCGAGGAGGAGCGGCGGCTCCTGTACGTCGCGATGACCCGCGCGAAGCAGAGCCTGCATTTGATCGCGCCGCTCAAGTACTACGTGACGCAACAGAGCCGTACCGGCGACGCGCATGTGTACGGCGCGCGGAGCCGCTTCATGTCGGACGCAGTGCTCGCGCGCTTCGAACGGAAGGCGTGGCCCGGACAGGCAGCGAACGCGGCGCACGTCGGCGAGACGCGAGCGACGGTCCGAGTCGATGCGGCGGCCGCGATGCGTGCGATGTGGGAGTAGCGCGAGCGGAGTTGCCACGCTCGCCGTCCGTCCGAAGGAACGCTCCTCGTGACCGAGCTCAGAGCGATCGCGGACCAGGGACGGTCCCGGGTCGCGCGAGGAGTATCGGCTTCAGCTTTCTTCAGCTTCGCTGCGCGCCCGCCGCACGCATGGCCGTGTGGCGCAAATTGAGCGGTACCATCGGCAATGGTACGCTCGGGCCAACGGTAACGTCGTTGAACGGCCGCAGGGGGCCGGGCACAGTTCGGGGGAGGCCACGAATGATCAAGCGGATGTTTGGATGCGTCGTGGTATGCGGTTGGCTGATGGCCGGCGAGTCGGTGCTCGCGCATCATTCCTTGTCCGCAACGTACGACATACGAAAAGAAGGGGAGGTGACCGGCGTCCTGACCCGGGTCGCGTTCACGAACCCCCACGGCGCGATGCATCTCGAGGTCGAGAACGAGGACGGCACGAAGACGGAGTGGGTCATGACGACCGGCTCCGCGAACGCCCTCGCGAATCTCGGCTTCGGCCAGGGTGGACCGAATACCGTGAAGGCCGGCGACAAGGTCACGATTCGCTACTTCCCGGCGCGAAACGGCAGCCCGCTCGGCTTCATCAGGGCGATCACGCTGCCCGACGAGCGCCAGATCGAGTTCGAGCCCGAATAGCCGCGGCACAGACGCGTAAAGCGGACGGCGGCACCGCGTACGCCGTCCGTCCGCCGGTTCACTCGCTCAGTAGCTCTCGTCGTCGCTCGGAAACTTGCGCTGCTTGACGTCGTCCCGGTAGCGCGTGAACGCGTCGGCCATCTGCGTCCCCAGCTCCGCATACCGGCGCACGAAACGCGGCCGAAACTTCGTGAAAATCCCGAGCATGTCGGGTGTGACGAGCACCTGACCATCGCAGTGAGGGCCGGCGCCGATGCCGATCGTCGGGATCGACAACGACTCGGTCACGCGCCGCGCGAGGTCCGCCGGGATCTTCTCGAGGACGATCGCGAACACTCCCGCATCCTGAAGCGCCTTCGCATCGGCCATGATGCGCTCGGCTTCTTCGCTCGACGCACCGCGTGCCTTGTAGCTGCCGAACTTGTGGATCGATTGCGGCGTCAGGCCGAGATGCCCCATGACCGGGATGCCGGCGTTCACGATGCGGCGGATCGTCGGGCAGACGTGCTCGCCGCCCTCGAGCTTGACGGCCTCGGCGAGCGCCTCTTTGACGAAGCGCCCCGCGTTGCGTAACGCCTCTTCCTCGCTGACCTGGTACGACATGAACGGCAAATCGGCGACGACGAACGCGCGCTCGACGCCTCTCGCGACGACCTGCGCGTGATAGAGCATCTGCTCCATCGTCATCGGAATCGTCGTGTCATAGCCGGCGAAGACGTTTCCCGCCGAGTCGCCGACGAGAATGAGGTCGATGCCGGCCGCGTCGAGGATCGTCGCGGTCAGGTAGTCGTATGCCGTAAGGCATGCGATCGGCTCGCCCTTTTCCTTCATTTCCTGAAGGCGGCGGGTCGTGACTTTGCGAGGTGTATCTACGCTCATCGGATCCCTATGGCGGCCCGTGACGAATAGCCGGAGCGGTCAATGGTAGCGCCGCCTGTCGTCGTCCGCACGGCGGGATACGCAAAGGACGAGCGCGTTTCGAACCGGAGCGGACATCCGCCGGCGGCCGTGGTACTTTCTTGCCGCATCGGGCCCACAACTGCCGTCGACGGTGTCTGCCATGGAGAAACTTGTTGTCCCGGCATTACTGATGCTCCTCACGGCTCTAGGCCCCGCACCGGCGCGATCTCAATCCTCGCCGGTCGTCGGAACGGACTACCTCGAGATCCCGAACGGTAAGCCGCTCGAGCCGGCAGACACGGCCAGTACGGCGTCGACCCCCAAGAGTTCTTGAAGACGATGAACAGCTTCGGCATCGACTTCAAGGTTCGCCGCGCAGCCGAGCATATGCAGGCGAGCATGCGGGCAAGCAAAGTTCTGAGCACGCCCTCCGTCGTGATCAACGGCCGCTATCTGGTGCGAGGCAGGACGTACGACGACATGCTGCGGATTGCGACCTATCTGATCGAGAAAGAGCACTCCAACGGCGCGCAAGAACGGTCGTAGCAAAAGAAGATGGTGTCACAGACTCGTTCTTCGCCAGAAACAAATAGACGGCACAGCCCACTTTCCCAACGCTGGATATGGGGGGAGTAATGAGCTTGAAGTTGGGACGGCGATTGCTCGCCGTCGTTTCGGCCGGCGCAGCGCAGCTCGGCCTCGCGCAGTCATTCTCAGGACCGAACGATGCGGCGCTCGCCTTGGCGGGCCGGTCTGCCCACGAGTGGCTGACGTACGGCCGCGACTACGCCGAGACCCGCTTTAGCCCGCTCGATCAGATCAACGAGCAAACCGTGTCGCGGCTCGGGCTCGCGTGGAGCTACGAGACGGGCTCCGTGCGCGGCCACGAGGCGACGCCGCTCGTGAAGGACGGCGTCCTGTACGCGACGACGAGCTGGAGCAACGTGTTCGCTCTGGACGCGCGGACCGGCGAGCAGCTCTGGTACTGGGACTCCAAGGCGGACCGCGCGCGCGGCTCGCGGGCCTGCTGCGACGTCGTCAATCGCGGCGTCGCGCTCTATGACGGCAAGGTATACGTCGGCGTGATCGACGGGCGGCTCGTCGCGCTCGACCAGAAGACCGGCGAGCCCGTCTGGGACGTGCAGACGACGCCGGTCGATCAGCCGTACACGATCACGGGCGCGCCGCGCATCGCCGACGGTAAGGTCATCATCGGTAACGGCGGCGCGGAGCTCGGGGTGCGCGGCTTCGTCTCCGCGTACGACGCGCAGACGGGCGAGCTCGTCTGGCGCTTCTACACGGTGCCGGGCGATCCGTCGAAGCCGTTCGAGTCGAAGGCGCTCGAGGAAGCCGCGAAGACGTGGACCGGCGAGTGGTGGACGATGGGCGGCGGCGGCACGGTGTGGGACTCGATCGTGTACGACCCCGAGGCGCGGCTCGTGTACGTCGGCACCGGCAACGGCTCGCCGTGGAATCAGCACGTGCGGAGCCCCGGCGGCGGCGACAACCTCTATCTCGCGTCGATCCTCGCGCTCGACGTCGACACGGGCGAGCTCGTCTGGCACTACCAGACGACGCCCGGCGACACGTGGGACTACACGGCCGTTCAGCCGCTCATGCTCGCGGACCTCACGATCGACGGGCGCGAGCGCAAGGTCATCATGCAGGCGCCGAAGAACGGCTTCTTCTACGTGCTCGACCGGCTGACCGGAGAGCTTCTGTCCGCCGAGGCGTACACGCGGGTCACGTGGGCGAAGGGGATCGACCTCGAGACGGGCCGGCCGATCGAGACCTCGCACGCGCGCTTCGGCGATCGGGTGACGATGATCTCTCCGGGGCCAGGCGGCGGGCACAACTGGCATCCGATGTCGTTCAATCCGGCGACCGGGCTCGTCTACATCCCGGCCTACGAGAGCAGCTTCGGGTACGTGGCCGACGCGGACTTCGAGTTCCGTCCGCGCGCGTGGAACGTCGCGATCGACCTCGCGGCGAGCATGGGCGTCGGCGGGCGGCCCGCGTTGCCCGCGTCGGAGTACGAGGAGGGCACCGGCGAATCGGCCGGCGCGCCGAGCTTCCTCCTGGCGTGGGACCCCGTCGCGCAGCAGGCACGCTGGCGCGTCCCGTACGACGGCGAGACCGGCGGCGGCACGCTGACGACCGCCGGCAATCTCGTCTTCCAAGGGACGAATACCGGCCGTTTCATCGCGTACCGCGCGAGCGACGGCGAGAAGCTGTGGGAGATCGACCTCGGCCAGGGCATCATCGCCGCGCCGAGCACGTACATGCTCGACGGCAAGCAATATCTGTCGGTGCTGTCGGGGCTCGGCGGCGCGAGCGCGCTCTACCGCAGCCCGTCGCAGCTCTACAAGGCGAGCGGCCGCGTGTGGACGTTCGTGCTGGACGGCGATGCCGACGTCGAGCCGGTCCGCGGGCTCGAGCGGCCCCTGCTCACGCGGATCGAGCACGACTCGACCGCGGAGCAGGTCGCACGCGGCGCGAAGCTCTATTCGGACCGCTGCTCGATGTGCCACGGCGTCGGCGCGATCAGCGGCGGCACGATTGCGGACCTGCGCTATGCGGCGCCGACGATCTACGACTCGCTCGCCGACATCGTGCGCGACGGGGCGTACCTCGGGCTCGGGATGCCGTCGTTCCCGTGGTTCACGGACGAGGATCTCGCTGCGCTGCGCGCATATCTGCTCGCGCAACGCGACGCGCTGATCGACGCGACGGCGGATGCGGGCCCATCGTCCGCCGGGACGAAGTGACGGAAGTCGAGGTCCGGAAATCGGGGTCAGAGCCCTATTTCTGCGGAAATCGGTTCAGAGCCCTTTTCGCGGCACGAGTTTGGGTCAGCCCTCGTTCCGGGAAAGGGGGACGCTGACAACCGACTGGGGCCGAGCGTAAATTGGGTCAGAGCCCTTTCTCCCTGGCGTCAGGTGAAGATGGGCTCTGACACCGATTTCCGTCAGTGCGTCATCGCGTAGATGACGTAGTTGACGCCGAAGCGATACGCGGTCGCCGTCATCGGCGCGGGGTAGTGCGGGTCGTCGGCGTGCTCCCACGCGTCGCCCATGTCGATGTTGTGGTTGATCGCGACCATCAGACGCCCGTCGTCGTCGTAGATGCCTCGCCAGTGGGGCGGGCCTTCCATCTGCCGCCACGCGAGGTGCCGGTCGCCGGGGATCTGCGTGCGCCGGTCCAGGCTGAACAGCACGTTCATCAGCATGTCGTCGTCCGGAATGTCGACGATCGTCCGGCCCGGCAGCACGCGCTGGATCACGGAATCGAAGTAGCGCCACTCGCCTTCGCCGTGGAAGTCGTCGAACACGAGGAAGCCGCCCCGCAGCAGATACTCGCGCAGGTATTCGATCTCGCGATCGGAAGGCCGCCAGCGCCCCTGTGCAACCTGCTGCGCGAACAGCCACGGATAGTCGAAGATCCGCTCGTCGAGCGGCAGATGGCGGCTGTCCTCGGCCACTTCGACTCGCGTCATCCGGGCGAGCGCGGGCAGAAAGTGCTCTTCGGCGAGTGGATAGTCGACGGCCCAGAGCGGCTGGCAGATGCCGCGGGAGCCCGCGCAGCCGCTCGACTCGTAGGCGAGCCGGGCCATGTGAAACTCGGCGTCCGGCGGGGCGCTGCCGCGTGCGGGCGTCGCGACCGAGCGGAAAAAGCCCTGGCCGCTCGCGAATCCCGCCGCGAGCGTGGCGAGCACGCCTGCCGCGAGCGCGAGACGACCCTTCAAGGCTGACGAACGGCGCATCGGCGGTCCTCCGTCCGTCATTTCTGCCGGTTCAGGACCCGGCAGTCAAGCGCCGCGTCAGAACTTGTAGACCTTCGTCATGCCGTCGCGCGCGACGTGAACGACGTGGTGTTGCCGCTCGGCGAGGAACTCGACGATGTCCGCGGGGTGCTCGTCGTCTTCGAAGATCGAGTCGGACGCGAGGAGCCACGCGTCGCCGGGCGTCTCCGCGAGCACGCGCTCGAGACCGTCGACATCGAAGATCATCGTCGATCCGACGTACAGGTCCCTGACGACGCCGTCGTCGACGTAGGCCTGGATCAGCTCGTCCCCGGAGCGATACGTGTCGGAGACGATGCAATAGTCCATGCGGTCGAGATAGTTGTAGTACTCGCGGCAGTCGAACGTGATCAGTGTGTCGTCGGCACCGGCTCTTGCGTCGACGTACTCGGCCGCGCTGCGCAGGTCGCGGAAGCCGCGCAGGTCGAAGAACGCGTAGAGCGGCTCCGGGCTCGAATAATCGCGGGTCGTGACGAGCCAGCTCTTGAGCGGGTTCATGTCGTATGCCGCGATCAGCGCGGCGAGCAGCGCCGTGCCCGCGAGCACCGTGCCGCGCGGCGGCGCCGGTTTGCGCTCGTGCGCTGTGGCGGCCGCTCTGCTCCACGTGCCTACGAGCTCCGGCCACTTCAGCACGCCGAGCGCAACGAACGTGAAGAACAGCGTGCCGAACGGCACGTTGTAGCGGAAGTTCTGGTAGCGCGTCTCGAATATCCCGTTCAGCACGATCGGCAGCGCGAAGGCGCCGACGAGGAAGAGGGCGGCGCGATCCGGTTCCGGCTTCGCGATGCGCTCGAAGGCCCATAGTGCGCCGATCAGCGCAGCGATGCTCGTCAGCGGATACTCGCGAGGAAAGCCCCAGAAGACGAAGAAGCTCGGATAGTTCAGGAGCTGCCGGATCGCCTCCTTCGCGGTCGCGCCTATCCCGCCGCCGACGCCGAGCAGGTCGAGCCCGACGGTTGCCGCAAGCCATACGGCGAAGGAGATCGCGACGAGCGCGGCCGCGAAGACGACCTCTGGGGCACGAAACGCACGGATGCCCTCCCGCCGCACGAACGCGAGCCCGGCGGTCGCGAGCAGCGCGAGATTGAACAGCTGGAAACCGCACAGAAGCGCGATCAGCGGGAGCAGCACGTACGCCGCAGGATGCAGCACGGGACGCCGTATCGCGACGAACACGGCCGCAGCGGCGAGCGCGACTACCGGTGCCCCGACCGCGGCGAGCGACAGCGAGTCGAACAGCGCTTCGAACGCCGGCAGGTCCCGCAGGCGAATCTTCGCGAGGATGCGCAGGACGAGGCCGAGCGGACCGCCGTCGCCGCCGCCTACGTCCTCGAGGATGCGAAGCGCCAAGTCATCGGGGATCGCGGCCGGATCCGCCGCGCCGCGCTCGGCCGCGAGGAAGGCGGCCCGGTTGAAGAATCGGCTTTGGATCCGCCCCCATACGAAGAAAGCGATCGCGACCGACACGAAGCCGACGAGCGGCATGACGAAGCGCTTCGGCTGCTCGAGCGTCTGTCTGCCGTCGACTACGAGAGGCAGCAGGAACGCGAGCGCGAGCGTGTACGCGAGATCGTGCAGCGAAAGCGCCGTCAGCGCGAGCAGCTGGCACAGTATTCCGCCCGCGGTGCTCCGCTCGACGATGAACCAGCGCCAGATCGACAGCAACGTCAGCACGTAGAAGAACGCGAACGGCGTGTACATCCGCGCGTAGCGCGCGAACTCGACGTCCCACGCCGAGAACGTCAGAAGCGCCGCGACGACGAGGCCGACGGCCGTGCCGAAGAGCCGCTTGCCGAAGAAGTAGCCGAGCGCGATCGCCGCGATGCCGAACAGCGCGGCCGGCAGACGCAGGCTCCATTCGTCGAAGCCGAACAGCATCCCGCTCCCGGCGAGCACGTACAGGAAGGGGAGGCTGCGCAGGTAAATCATGCCGCTCGGCAGCTCGGGGATGCCGCGCTCGGCGATCGCCTTCGCCGCGAGCGACGAGAGATCTTCGTCCCAGCGGAACGCAAGCTGATCGAGATCGATCAAGCGAAGCAGCGCACCGAGCGCGAGCAGGGTGCCGAGGATCCATGGCGCGGCCCTGTCGAGCGCCCGGTCGCTTTCGCGGATGTGCGGCGCGGCCGCCGAAGACCCGCGCCCGCCGAGCATCGCGGCGCTCTCCGACGCGTGCGCTTCTGCGATTTGCGGCCCGCGTGCCCCCGCCGGGAGCGTGATGCCGCGAACGTTGGAGCGTGCGTCCATCATGCGGAACCCGTCATCGATCGCGCTGCGACGGTGTCGCGGGTACGCTCGGACCGTCGACGCAGCGGCGTCTCGTCGACGCCGTCGAGCACGGTCCGTGCCCGCGCGGCCCACGTGTAACGGCTCTCGAGCGTTCTTCGCGCGGCGTCTCCGAGCCGCCTGCGCGCGCCCTCGTCGGCGAGCTTCGTAAGCGCCGCCTTCCAGGCCGCGACGTTCGACGGCTCGACCAGCTCCGCGACGTCCTCGGTCAGCACCTCGCGCAGCACCGGGAAGTCGGAAACGATCATCGCTTTACCGGCCGCCATGTACTCGAAGATCTTGAGCGGTGACATCCATCTCGACGTGTCGTTGCCGGAGCTCGTCTTCGCGCCGTGCTCGTAAGGCGCGAGGAGCACGTCGCAGGCCGCAAGGAAAGCGGGCACGCGCGCCGGCGCGGCCCGCCCGTACCAGACGACATTCGGCACCGCGCGGCTCTGCCGCCAGCGCGCGATCTCGTCCGCCGTGCCGCCGAGCACGTGAAACGTGTCGTCCGGGAACGCGTCCGCGAGCGCGAGGAGTGTGCCGATCCCGTTGCCCGGCCGGAGGCCTCCGGCATAGCCGATCTGGCGCCCGGGGCCGCGCTCGAGCGGAAACGGCTCCGTCGGGGGGCAGACGTTCGCGCCGTCCGGCGCCACGATGCAATCGAGCCCTTCGACGACGCCGGCATGGAGCCGCGCCAGGTCGTCGCGCAGCGCGTTCGAGATTACGACGAGGCGCCGCAAGCCGGGATGGCCGAGCACGAACGCTTGGATGCGCCGCTCGAGCGCCGAATGCGGCAGCTCATGCAGCTCGAGGACGACTTTGCCACCGAGCATCAGCGCCGCTGCGGCCGAGACGAGACAACGCGCGTAGTACACGTCCGGGTTGCGCCGACGCGCCCGCATCGCTTGACGGATCGCGTAGCTCAGCCGGCCGAAAGGCTTCACGGGCAGCGCGTGCCGCAGCTCGAGCTCGAAGCGCTCGGATACTCCATACGTCGAAAAGATTTTTGTCGGCGCGCGGGACGGTCGCCCGCAGCGCGCGAAGAGCATCGTGTCGTGCCTGTTCGCGGCGAAGGCGGCGCACATGTTCATCACGTGCACCGCGTTCGCGACGCCTGCATCCAACGGGCTGTACGAGAGATAAGCGATTCTCAATGGACAGTCTTGGCCGTTGTTCCTCGCGCCGGGCCGCGCTCTTGTCCGTTGTCCTGTCGCGACGACGGCCGCCCGAACCGGTGCATTTCTTGCAAATGACGGGCCATGTGCGGCTCGGGAAGGGTGTCGCGGGGAGGCGACCGCCGCGACGAGTCCGACGCCGACGAGGCGGCAAACGGCTCTGTGGGAAGGGACGCATGCAATCTTTGCGATGGTATGTAAATCGTGTAAGGGCCATGACGGCCGATGAAATCGCGACGCGAACGCGTCGACAGGTGCGCTTCGGCGCCGAGCGCCTCGGCATCGTCGGACGTACGGTGCCGCCGCGCGCGGTGTGGCCTCCGCGTGCCGACGATCCTTTCCGCGCCATCGACATCGCGCCGGACGCTGCGGAACGCGTGATCGACGCCGCGGACGCGGTCCTTGCCGGGCGCTTCGAGTTCTTCGGCCGCCGCTTCGGCCTCGGCTTTCCGCCGGCGTGGAATGTCGATCCGCTGACCGGGACGACGGTGCCGCTCGCATTCGGCAAGACGCTCGACTATCGGGACGCGCGCATCGTCGGCGATGCAAAGCACGTATGGGAGCTCAACCGGCATCTCGAGATCGTGTGGCTTGCGCAGGCCTATCGCATGCGCGGCGATGCCCGGTACCTCGAAGGCGTCAGGCGTCTCGTCGACAGCTGGATCGACGAGTGCCCGTACCTCAAGGGTCTGAACTGGTGCAGCTCGCTCGAGCTCGGCATTCGCCTGATCAACTGGCACCTCGCGTATCGGATCGTCGGCGGTGAGAGCTCGCCGCTCTTCGACGGCGTGGCGGGCGAGCGCTTTCTCGATCGGTGGCTCGAGTCGGTCTACAGGCACTGCTACTTCGTCATTCACCATCTGTCGACGTATCCGTCGTCCGCGAACAATCACCTGATCGGCGAGCTCGCGGGTGTCGCCGTCGCGACGTGCACGTGGCCGTGCTGGCCGGTTTTCGAGACGTGGCGAACGAAGGCGCTCGAGGGACTGCATCGCGAGATTCGCCGGCAGACCTATGCCGACGGCGTGAACAAGGAGCAGACGACGTCGTACCAGCAGTTCGTCGCGTCGCTCTTCATCGTCGCCGGGCTCGCGGCTCGACGTGCCGGCGTCGGGCTCGAGCGCGACTATTGGACGCTCGTCGAGCGGATGATCGAGTTCGTCTTCGCGGTCATGGACGTCGGCGGTCACGTGCCAATGATCGGCGACGCGGACGACGGCCTCGCGTTCGCTCTCGAGCCGCGCTCGAGTCTCGATCCGTTCGGCGCGCTGCTCGCCGTCGGGGCGCGTCTGTTCGACGAGCCCGCGTGGCGGGAGCGCTCGCTGCGCTCGGCGTCGACCGCGGAATGGCTTTGCGCGGGCATCGAGCCGATCCGCGCACGGACCCGTGCGCGACGGTCGGTCATCGAGGCCCGCGCGGCGTCGGGACGTGCCGGCCCCCGCTCGGCGCGCGCGGTGTCGGCGGCGCGCGCGGACGCCGACGCGCTGCCGGCCCCGGCCGAGGCCTTGACCGAGCTGCTCCGCGCGTTCCCGCACGGCGGGTACTACGTGCTCGGACGAAGCTTCGGGCAGCCTGACGAGGTGCGCGCGGTCTTCGACGCCGGGCCTTTGGGGTTCCTGAGCATCGCCGCGCACGGCCATGCCGATTGCCTCTCTATGACGCTGTCGGTCGCAGGCAGGGAGCAGCTCGTCGATCCCGGAACGTACGTGTATCACGCGGAGGACGAGTGGCGGGACTACTTCCGCGGCACGGCCGCCCACAACACGGTGCGCATCGACGGGCTCGACCAGTCGCGCATCGGCGGTCAGTTCATGTGGCTAGAAAAGGCGGAGGCGCGCCTCGAGCGCTTCGAGTCGACGGACGAGCACGACGAGATCGCGGCATCGCACGACGGGTACGAGCGTTTGTCCGATCCCGTCCGTCATGAGCGCCGCGTCCGCTTCTGCAAGCGGACGGACGTCTTCGAGATCGTCGATCGCATCGTCTGTGCACGCGAGCACGTCGTCGAGCGGTACTGGCATTTTGCGGAGCACTGTCGCGTCGCGCTCGACGCGGGCTCTGCGCTGTCGGACGACGGTCGCGTGCGACTTCGCATCGACGTCGACGACGCCGACGCGGAGGCCGCGCTGCTGCACGGCAGCACCGATCCGATCGGCGGCTGGGTATCGCGCGGCTTTCGGCGGAAGTCGCCCGCGGCGACGCTGGTCTATCGGAGCCGAATCTCGGGCGTGACGACGCTGCGCACGCGCATCGCGATCGAGCGGTCATGAGCGAGCCTTTGCAGATCCTGTTCATCGTCGGCATGCCGCGTTCCGGCACGAAGCTGCTGCGCGACCTGCTGAACCGGCATCCGGACGTTGCGATCTTTCCGAACGAGAGCCATTTCTTCCCGCGCATGCCGGCGCTGATCGAGAAGCACGGCGATCCGCGGCGCCGCGAGTGTTTCGCGAAGCTCTACGCCGAGCTCGAAGGCACGCGGTTCATGAGGAGAATCCGCGCGGCGGGCATCGCAATCGACCGCGACGACTGGTTCGCGCGCGTCCGCGGCGGCGGCGCGCGGGAGGTGCTCGAAGCGCTCTTCGAGTGCTACGCCGCGATGACGGGGCGCCGAATCGTCGGCGACAAGACGCCCGAGTATCTGACCGAGGTGCCGGTCCTGTCGGGCTTCTTCCCGCACGCGAAATTCGTGCACATCGTTCGCGACCCGCGCGACTACGTCGTCTCGATGCGCAAGGCGTGGGGGAAGAGCCTGCCGAGGGCCGCGCAACGCTGGAAGACGTCGATTCGCAGGCTGCGGGAGGACGTGCTCCGCTCGGACGTCGCTTTCACGGAGCTCCGCTACGAGGATCTCGTCGCGTCGCCGCGCGAGGTTCTCGGCGGGCTCTGCGCGTTCATCGGCGTGGCGTTCGACGAAGCGATGCTGTCGCTCGATCGTCCGTCGGAGAATCTCGGCGACACGCGCGGCGTGACTTCGATCGTCGCGAGCAACTTCGGCAAATGGCGGCGCGAGCTGCGCGACGACGAAGTGCGCCGCGTCGAGCGGATCGCCGGCGCGCTGATGGCCGAGCTCGGCTATTCGCCCGAGCACGAAGCCGGGGACGAGGACGTATCGTCGTGGCGGCTCGCGGCCTGCCGCATCCGCGACGGCTTGAGCCTAGTCCGCTTCGGCCTTCGCCGCGGCGGCATTGCCGGCGCGGTGACCGAGGCGGTGCCGTCCGACCGCAGCCTGCCCGTCCTTCGGCGCTGAGCGGAGTGGAGCGTGCGTTGCTGCCGAACTTTCTCGTGATCGGTGCGCCGCGCTGCGGCACGACGTGGATCGACGAGAACCTGCGCCGGCATCCGGACATCTACATGCCGGCGAAGAAGGAGCTGCACTTCTTCGACCGGCACTACGGGCTCGGAATCGAGCACTACGAGGCGTCCTTCGCGGGCTGGAACGGGGAGAAGGCCGTCGGCGAGGCGACGCCCGACTACCTGCACGGCCTCTATGCGTCCCACGGCCAGGACGTCGCGGCGCTGATCGCGAAGCATCTGCCCGGCGTGAAGCTGATCGTGTCGCTCCGCAATCCGGTCGACCGTGCGTACTCGCATTTCCTGAACGTCAAGGCGAAGCACGAGCACAACCTCGATCTAACGTTCGAGGAGAAGCTCCGCAAGGTGCGGGGCGGCGCGGAGATCATCAGGGAGGGGTTCTACGCCGAGCATTTGTCGCGTTACTACGCGCTGTTTCCGCGCGAGAGCATCCTCGTGCTGCTCTACGACGAACTCGTCGCCGATCCCAAGGCGTTTCTCGAGCGCATCTACCGCTTCCTCGAGGTCGACCCGAGCTTCGACAGTCCGGCGATCGATGCGCGCATCAACATGGCGGTCGGCAAGAAGCATCTCGCTCGTTCGCGCCCGCTGTGGTACCTGTCGCGCGCGCTGTCGCGGCTCGACGCGCACCGGCTGTCCGAGCGACTCCGCAGGTTGAATGCCCGGCCGGCGCCGCAGATGAGCGGCGAGACGCGGCGGATGCTGATCGACATCTATCGCGAGGCGAACAAAGAGCTCGAGCGCTTGATTGGACGCGATCTGAGTCACTGGAGCGCGTGACGGTCGGCCGCAGCGGTTTCGATCGCGCCGATGTCCGGTCCCGCTCCGTTGAAATCGAGCGACACGGGTGCCTTCGCGGTCCACGTCGTGCTCCGGTCCACGGTGACCGTATGCGTCGAGTAGTCGACTGCGATCACCATCAGCGGTTCGCTGTCCCCGATGCGAATTCGGTCACCGTCGACAAGCGAGAAGCCGTCCGTGAAGTACCCTGCGTCCTCGAGCGGGATCGTCTTGCCGGAGCCTGCGCTTCGCGTCCGCGTCAGCGGCGCACCTTCGTCGATGCCGCGGCTTCCGGGCGCGAGCGCGAAGTCCTCGGGCGAGCGGGGCTCCGGGACGACGAACTTCGGCACGTCGTGGATGTTGTCGCGCACGTAACGGGCGTACTTGTCCTCGGCCTCGGCGAGGCTCATGACGCCGACGCCGCGCACGTCGAAAGCCGCATCGTTCCGCGAGCGCCTCGCGATCAGATTGTTCTCGATGATCGTCTCGCCGATCACGCCCGAGGGGTTCGATCTCAGCTGGAACACGATGTCGCCGTCGGCGACGCCCGCGGCCGTACGGTTCGCGTACACGATGTTGTTCTTGAAGACGTTGCCCGTCACGCCGTTGCCGCCGTCGTAGAAGACGAGGCCCCAGGCCGGACCCTCGTTCGCGTACAGGGTGTTGTGATAGATGCGGTTGTGATGCGCCCACTTCTGGCCCGCGCGGCTCTGCGACGTGATGCCTTCGTTGCTGTTCGCGAGGATGACGTTCCGCCGCACGATGTTGCGTTGGCCTTCGACCTTCATGCCCGCGTTGCGCGACCGGTCGATCGATCCCTTTGCGTGGCGCACCACGTTGTGCTCGAAGACGTTGTGCCTGCCCATCAGGGCCAGGTTCCGCCCGCCCTTGCCGCGGCCGAGGAGTTCGCTCCAGTCGTTGTCGAACACGTTGTCGCGAATCACGTTGTATTCGCCCTCGACCTGGAGCAGGTTGTGCGCGCCGCGCCTGACGACGTTCCCCGCGATCAGGTTGTGATGGGACTCGTCGTCTATCTGGATCGAGTCGCCCCAGTCCTGTCCGTTGCCGTCGTCGTAGATGCCGACGACGTCGATCACGTTGTCGAGCAGCCTGTTGTGGTGGGAGCGCTTGAGCCGGATGCCGTGCCAGCCGGTCGCATAGCGGAAGCGGCCGTTACGAATCGTGTTGTAGCTGCCGTCGACGATCGTGACGAAATGATCGACGCGGGAGGCCGGATTCGGCCCGACGCCGTCGACGTGTATTCCGTCGACGACGATGTGCGAGCGCTTCGTCAGATCGATCGCGTGGTCGAGACCTCCCGGGTCGCCGGAGGTGAGCACCGGCGTCTCGTTCGGATAGGCCACGTAACGGATCGGAGCCTCGGACTTGCCGGATCTCGCCGGGCGGACCGGGTCGTCCTCGTACTTGCCGCCCCGCAGATACACCGTGTCACCGGGCCCGACGGCGGCGTTCGCCTTCGCGATCGTGCGCCATGCCGACGACGCGGAGTGGCCGTCGTTCGTGTCGTCGCCGGCGGGAGAGACGAAGTATTCGGTCGAGCGCGAGGCGGTCCCGACGAGGGCGAACGCAACGAGAGCAACGAAGGCTATGCAGACACTGCGCCACGAATTCACGTATCCGCCTCCGTGGTCCGTCGTGCGGCAAGCCGCCGCGCCGCCGGTGCCGAATGCGGTAACGTCGCGGAGCGGCGTCAGCCGCGGCGCCCGACGGCCATCGGGCTGGCAGTCTGCAAGGATCGAGCCGTCGAAGTTTCCGTCGCCGGCGCGGTCGCGTGGCGCTTGCCTCGCGACGGCTTGGCGCGGCTCGGCACTTCGGCGACGCGGGACGCGATCACCGTCATCGTCATCGGCCATCCGAGCACCCGGTTGCGGTGCAGCGTGTAGTCGATGGCCGTCGACCGGCGCAGAAGCGCGTGCAGGTCCGCCGCCGACAGCAGCCACAGGCTCGTCTTCGTACGCCACTTCGGCCTGTATTTCCACAGCCACTCGTCGAACAGCCGATCGCTCCAATGGAGGAACGGCACGCCGGTATGCGTCTCGATCGGAAAATACTTGCTCGGCGTGGTGAAGAAGACGTAGCGGCCGATCCTGAGCATCTCGTCGAGAAACGCGAGCTGCGCGGATCGGTCGCCCACGTGCTCGATCACCGCATTCGAGAAGACCCAGTCGAACTCGCCGTCCGCGAACGGCATCACACGGCCGTCGTAGCTGACGAATCGCATTCGCGGATAGGCCTTTTGCAGCGCGGTGAGATCGTGCACGCCGAGACCGGTGTACGTTTCGGGCGCGTACGGGTAGGTCTTCAGCAGCCAGTTCTGCGGTCCGGAGCCCTTCGGATCGTCCTTCGCGGTGACGCCGACGTCGAGGACGGTCATGCCGGGACGGAACAGGCTGTGGAAGTGTCGAATCTTCGCTTCGCGCGAGCGGATCATCACGCGTGTCTTCAGCGCGCCGACCAGTTGCCGTGCGGCAGGCATGGTTCTTCCCTGGTGTTGTTCGCGTTCGTTATCGAGGTCTTCCGAGATCCGGCGCCGGGCAGTCAGGCCGATACGCGGCGCCGAACGAGGCCGTTGCCCCCTACGGTCTTCTTCGTTGCGGAGCGCCCTGCAAGCTCCATGCCGCACGAACGGCAGGGGACGGCTCCGCAGCGCATCACCTGACGACGCGCGAGCTCAAGCCGCCCGGGGGTTTCGGCCGTTGGCCGCCGGCGCTCATGCCGGCTTCGACCGCCCCGATGTCGGGTGCCGCGCCGCGAAACTCGAGCGAGACGGGCGCGTCGGCCGGCCACTGCACCGGCGCCGAGACGGTCAGCGTGTTCGCGGCGTAGTCGACACGCGTGACCTGGACCGGCGGCCCGCTCGCGATCTGGATCCGATCGCCGGGCACGATCGAGAATCCGTCCGAGAAGTAGCCTGCATCCTGCACCTTGATCGTCGTCCCGGATCCTGCGTCTTGCGTGAACGTCAGCGGGACGCCCTCGTCGATCCCCCGGCTGCCGGGCGCGAGCGCAAAGTCCTCCGGCTTCTGCGGCGACGGCGATACGAACTTCGGCGCTGCGGGGATGTTGTTCTTGACGTTCGTCGCGAACGTCTGCTGCGCTTCCTCGAGCGCGAGGACGTCCGCGCCGTCGATTACGAACGCGCTGCTGCCGGAGCCGTTTCCGTCGATCAGGTTGCCTTCGATCAGCGAGTCGCCGATCGGACCGCTCGGGTTCGACTTCAACTCGAAGCGGAATGCCGCCTCGCCGTTCGCGTACACGATGTTGTTCTTGAACACGTTACGCGTGACGCCGTCGCCGCCCTTGTAGAAAATCAGGCTCCAGGCCGGGCCGCCGTTCGAGTAGATCGTGTTGTGGTAGATGTGGTTCGCTTGCGCGGTCTTCGATCCCGAGCGGCTCTGCGACGTGATCCCTTCGTTGCTGTTGTCGTAGATGAAGTTGCGCCGCACGATGTTGCCGAGGCCCTCGGCTTTCTTGCCGGCGTTCGCTTCCTTGTCCGTCGAAGCGGCCGCCTTGCGCACGATGTTGCGCTCGAACAGGTTGTACGAGCCCATCAGCGACAGGTTGCGTCCGCCTTTCTGCGCGCCGAGGATCTCGCTCCAGTCGTTCTCGAACGTGTTCAGCCGGATCACGTTGTAGCGACCCTTGACCTGCAGCAGGTTGTGCGCGCCGCGCAGGATCGTGTTGCCCTGCAACAGGTTGTGCTCCGCGTCGTGGATCTGGATGGAATCGCCCCAGTCCTGGCCCGTGCCGTCGTCGTAGATGCCGACGACGTCGATGACGTTGTTCAGCAGCTTGTTGTGATGGGCGCCTGCGTCGAGCTGGATGCCGTACCAGCCGTGCGCGAAACGGAACGTGCAGTCGCGGATCGTGTTGTAGCTGCCGCCGAAGATCTCGACGAAGTGCTCTACGCGTGCTTGAGGATTCGGCTTGACGCCGTCGACGTGAATGCCCTCGACGACGATGTGGGACCGCTTCGACAGGTCGATCGCGACCCGGAGCCCCCGCACGTTGTCGGACGTGAGGACGGGCTCGCCCTCGAACGCAACGTAGCGGATCGGCGCTTCAGGCGTGCCGGACTTCGCGGGCTTGATCGGATCGTCGACGTATCGCCCGCCGAGGAGATACACCGTGTCGCCCGGCGAGACCGCCGAGTTCGCTTTGGCGATCGAGCGCCAAGGTGTGGACGATGACGTGCCGGCGTTCGAGTCGTTCCCGTTCGGCGCCACGTAGTAGCTCGCCGCCCAGCCGAAGCTCGAGACGATCATGAGTGGCAGCGCGAGAAAACAAGACGTCAATCGCTTCGGAATCACGAGATTCTCCGTATCGGCCCGGTCGAGGCGAAAGAGAGCGGCAGACCCGGTGAAGATGTACTTGAAGAGCGCTCGTGCCGGCCGGCGCCGGCGAGCATTCCGAGCCGCAGACCCGCGGTGCAACCGTCCGAACCGACTCGGACGCTGCAGTCGCGAGCGCGTGCGTCCTAGGACGCGTCTGCCCCCATTGGCCGCGCCACCTTACCCGCCGATCCCGCGGGGAGACAACTGTACCCAGATTGCGACGGTCTCGGTGTGCCTGGGTTGCGCCGAATTCCTCCTCGCGCTGAGTACTGGCGGTGGCTCGGGCGCTGCGCGGCATTCCTCATGAGCGTTTGAGCTAGGTGGTGGTCGGGCGCTGCGTGATAGGCGCGTTTTGGGGACCGCCGTGAATCCATCCCTGGAGGCTACGCGCGCGCCGTCCGTGGCGCGCACGCTCCCCAAGACGCGCCTATCACACAGCGCCCTCGGGAAACGCTGTGCCGCTCATGAGGAATGCCGCGCAGCGCCCGAGTCTCCGGCGTAACGCTCAGGAGGCATGTCGCGCAGCGCGCGAGCTCCTCAGGAGGAATGCCGCTGGTGTTGCACGGTGGCATAGATCTCCAGCAGGCGCGCTGCGACGCGGTCGCGGGTGAAGCGCTGCTCGGCATCGTCGCGGTTGCGGGCGGCGATCCGTCGATAGGCGTCGGGGTCGGCGAGGAGTGCCAACAGCCGCTCCGCGAAGTAGTCGGGGTCCGTGCTCGTCGACACGATGCCGTGCACGCCGTCCGCGAGCACTTCACCGAGAGCGCCCTCGGGCCGCGTGACGATCGGCAGGCCGTGCAGCATCGCCTCGAGCACGGCGTTCGACAGCCCTTCCGGGTAGCACGTCGGGAACAGGAAGACGTCTGCGTCCTCGAGCGCGCGCCACTTCGCGTCGCCGGTGATGTGGCCGAGGAACCTAACGAAGTCGCAGTTCGTGTGGTCGACGTAGGCCCGGACCTCGGCCTCGTCGTCGCCGGCGCCGGCGATCCAGAGCTCGAGGGTCGGCAGCTCGGGGGGGCGGCGCTCGCGGTAACGGCGCACCGCGTCGATCGCGATCAGCGCGCCCTTCGAGACGAGCAGCCGCGACATGAAGAGCGCCGTCGCGCGGCCGGTCGGTGCTTCGCGCGCGCCACCAGGCGGCACGCGATCCCGGTGCGAGTCGTCGCTCGGGCGCGCGTCGGCGACCGTCGTTTCGATGAAGACGCGGCCGCTGCGGACGCCGAGCCGGCGCAGCCCTTCCTCGAAACGCCGGCCGAGCACGATGTAGTCCGCGCCCGTGCCGTATGCGAGTCGGAAAATCGCGCGCAACGCTCCGCGGCGCGCAATCCTTTCCGCGAACGGCTCCTCCCAGCCTCTGAAGAAGATCAGCCGTGGGGCGCGAGACAGCCGGGCGAGCAACAGGAAGACGGCGTCGCGGAAGAACGATCGCGCGTTCAATGAAGGATTGAAGTGGAGCAGCGCGTAGTCGCGGCGCAGCAGCTTGCCGACGAAGCGCACGTAGTTGACGACGAGCCGCGCGGCGAGGGCGAGCGCGGGCTCCGGCTCCGCGCGATTCACGTAGAAGTACTCGACGTTGGCGATCTCGTGGAGCCGCAGCACGTTGTAGTAGTTCGCGACGCCGCCGATGTTGCCGCGCAGGTCGGGCGTCAGAATCAGCACCGGGAGCGCGTCCGCCGCGTCACCTTCCGTGACCCGAGAGTACGCGCTCGCTTCGGGACGCGGTGTGCTGCTCATCGGTCAGCGAGCCGGCGCGGCGAGCACCTCGCCGAAGAAGGCCTCGAGCTTCGCGACGTTCTTGTCCCGGTCGCAATGCTCGGCGACGAACGCGAGCGCGCGCCGGCCGATCTCGCCGCGCAGCGCCTCGTCCGCCATCAGCTGCTCCACGTCGGCCTTGAAGGACGTGTAGTCGCCGTGCGCGCAGACGCCGATGCCGTAGGTTTCGAGCATCTCACCCGGGTCGAAGCGCAGGCTCGCGACGGGTTTCCCGGCGCTCCATGCCTGAATGAACACGTTCGGAAAGCCCTCCGGGTCGCATGTATGAACGAGCAGCAGGCATCCGCTCATCAGGACGTCGAGCGCGTCGCGCGACTGGTGGCCGAGATAGCGGAAGTTGCGCGGGAGGCTTTCCGCCTCGAGCAGCTTGCGATACGCCGTGTCCTGGATCTGCCCGGCCATGCGGAACTCGACGCCGGTGTGCTCGAGATCGGCCGCGAGGCGGACGAAGTCTTCGGGGTTCTTGCTCTTCTTGAGATTCCCGGCCCACAGCACATAGCGGGGCGGCATTGCGTCACGGCTCTGGCTCCGCGAGCCGCCCGCCGCCGTGAGCCCATTCCCGACGGCGACGCGTTGTTCCGCGACCGCACGCGCGGGCCGCGCCGAATTGTGGATCACGACGTGCCTGCGCTTCGCGTCGGCGCGGATCTGACCCGCATGCTGATAGACGATGCCGTCGACGAGCCGCAGCGCGAGATGATTGACGGCGCCGAGCGCCGCGATCCGCGCCCGACCGAGCGCGCGAGCGGCGCGCCGAGCGGCGCTCAGCCGCGCGCCGTAGAAGGGCTTTGCGGCAACCGGTCGCAGGTCGTTGATGTGCGATACCGCGAATACGAACCTCGCGCCGGCTCGGCGGGCATCGAGCACGCTGCGCAGCAGATGCCGCTTGTTGAAGCGCCAGTAGACGACGTCGGGCCGCACGTCACGCAGCGCGTCCCTGAACGCGGAGTGGAAGCGTCCGTGCATCGGGCGGATCGCGTACGGGTGCTCGCTCCGCACGGCCCCCTCGCCGCAGGCCGCATAGACGACCTCGTGTCCGCGCTCCGCGAGCGCGGTCGCGATCTCGTGGCACTGCGTCTCGCTGCCACCGGCCGTCTGGTCGATGTGGCGGTTGACGATCAGGATGCGCACCACTCGAATCCGGATCTGGAACGCGCGGAGTCGCTCCACGACGGCATCGAGCTCGATAAGAGCCGGTCCGCCGGCCTTCGCGGCTCCGACAGGGACGCCGAAGCGGGCGACACGTCGCTCACTGCACGACTCCGAACGCGCGCAGGAAGCGCGTTTCCTTGCCGGGGAAGAGCGTCGCGATGAGCTCTCGCTGCTCGTGCGTCAGCGCGAAGTACCGCATGTACAGCGCGAACGCGATGCTCCAAAGCACCGCGCCGAGCGTCAGCATCACCGCGGGATCGAACGGCAGCAGCGCGCGCCCGCCGAGTGACAGCACGACGAACGGTGTCCACGCAAGCGCCGTTCGGCCGACGAACCGCCAGGCGCCCTTCCACACGGCGAGATCCCGCACGAACCACCAGATGAAGACATGCTTCATCAAATGTGCAGAGCCGGAAGCGAGCATTGCGCCCGCGATGCCCATCCGTGGAATCAGCACGACCAAGGCGGCGACATTGTAGAGACTGAAAATCCGGCTCGCGAGGATGACGTGGGCCTTCTCCTTGAGCTGTGCGACGAGAGTGACCGGCACGTCGAGCGAGTTCGCGGTCGCAAAGAAGAATACGATCGTCAGAAGCGGTGCATACTCCAGGAATTTTCCGGCGAAGACAACCTGAACGAGCTCGCGGTTCCAGCAGGCGACGAACAGGAATATCGGTGCCATCACGACGAATCCGAAGGTCACGAGCAGCGAAAAATAGGTCTGCACTCGCCGGACGTTCTTCTCGTAGTCGAGGGAAAAGAACAGAGGACGGACGACCGACTCGAGCAGCTTCAACGGAGTTGCGCGATATATCGTCTGGCTCAGCTGCGTGCAGAACGAGTAGGCGCCGACGGCGATCGGATCGAGATAGGCCGCGATGAAGAAATTGTCGGTTCGCGTGCGCAGGGGCAGCGTCCCTGCGTCGTTAAAATTGTAAAACATTCCATATTTGAAAATGCGTCTCCTGTCGCCGGGCGGCAGCGTATTGCTCGTGCCGCTTTGCCGGTCGGCTCTCGTCGCGTAGTGATACCTGAGCCCGGCGTAGAGAAGCAGGTAGGCCGCCAGGTCGATCAGAAACACCGTAACGAGATCGATGCCCCACCCATAGCCCGCGATCGCATAGAGCACGGCCTTTACGATCGCGAAGATCGCCTGCATCCCTAGGCTGTGCTGCTGCAGCAAGTGGGAGGAGAGCGCGATCGTCAGGATCGTGCATTGGAAGTGGGCGAGGGCGAGGCCCGCGAAGATCACGAAGACCGAGCGGTAGTCCTCGATGTCGAAGAGGGGCGCCACCTTCGGCCACAGGACGAAGAGCAGAATCAGCACGACGGCCGTGCTCACGAGACGGATGAGCCCGATGCGGCGCACGAGCAGGTCCGCGAGGCGGTTCTCTCCCTGCTTCAGATACTCCGGCTGGTATCGCCGCAGCGTGTGCTCGAGCCCGAACGACGCGACCGCAGCGAGGAGCGGCAACAGAGCGTAGAACAGGTTGTAGATGCCGTACTCGGCTTCGGACAGCAGCCGAACCAAGAGCACGTAGCCGACGAAGCTCGCGACCTGCCCCGGAGGCCGGAGTAGCAGCGTATGGAATACCGCGCGCCTGGCACGCTGTTTGCTGTAAAGGCGGGTCATCGGTGACGGTCGCGACCGGCCGCGCCCATTAGAAAGCAAATAAGTCGTCCGTGGCGTTCTTCTTGCAGCACCGTTTCATCCTGACACGGTGCCTGGGGGGCGGCAACTGCGCGGCGATACTGGGCAGGCTGGCTTCGCCCAGGGAGGGTGAAGAGTTCGGATGAGAATTTCGGTATTCGGATTGGGATACGTCGGCGTGGTATCCGCGGCGTGCCTCGCGCGCAACGGCCATGTGGTCGTCGGCGTCGATACGAATCGCACCAAAGTGACGCTGATCAACGACGGTTCGAGTCCGATCGTCGAAAACGGACTGGACGAACTCCTCCGAAGCGCGGTGGATGAAGGCCGACTGCGAGCCACGACGGATGCGGCCGAAGCGGTCATGTCCACCGACCTGTCGCTCGTTTGCGTCGGCACGCCGGGCAACGGCAACGGCAGCCTCAATCTCGCCTTCGTCGAGCGCGTCTGCCGGGACATCGGCTCGGCTCTCGCTCGAATCGACGACTGGCATCTCGTGACGGTCCGCAGCACGATGCTGCCGGGCTCGATGCGCAACCTCGTGATCCCCGCCGTCGAGCAGGCGTCGGGTAAGCGAGCGGGCGTCGACTTCGGCGTCTGCTTCAATCCGGAGTTCCTGCGCGAGGGCAGCGCGGTGCACGACTTCGACGATCCGCCGAAGACCGTGATCGGCGAGATCGACGAGCGGAGCGGTGACGTCCTCGCAGCGCTCTACGAGCACCTGCCTGCGCCGCTGTTCCGCACCGATCTCGGCACCGCCGAGATGGTCAAGTACGTCGACAACGCATGGCACGCGCTCAAGGTCGTGTTCGCGAACGAGATCGGCAACATCTGCAAGACGGCCGGCGTGGACAGTCACGCGGTGATGAACATCTTCTGCCGCGATACGAAGCTGAACCTTTCGCCGTGCTATCTGAAGCCGGGCTTCGCGTTCGGAGGATCGTGCCTGCCGAAGGACGTCCGTGCGCTTACCCATTACGCGAGGAGCAACGACGTGGACACGCCCGTGCTATCGTCGATCCTCGCGAGCAACGAGCTGCAGGTCCGTCGTGCTTTCAACCTGCTGCAGTCGTACGGACGTCGCCGTGTCGGTGTCCTCGGCATGAGCTTCAAGGCGGGTACCGACGATCTGCGCGAGAGCCCGCTCGTCGGCCTGATCGAGCTTCTGATCGGGAAGGGTTACGAGCTGACGATTTACGACCGCAACGTGAGCCTCGCGAAGCTGATCGGGGCGAACAGGGATTACATTCTCGAGCACATTCCTCATATCGAGAGGCTCATGGTCGACGATCCCTGTCGACTCCTCGAGCGCTCCGATATCGTCGTCGTCGGCACGGCCGAGGCGGAGTTCTCGAGCATCCTGCGGAAGGTACCCCGCGACACGGTCATCCTGGACCTCGTGCGAGTCGACAATGCTTTACGAGAACGACCGTCCTATCAGGGCATATGCTGGTGAGGCGAAACGGCCCCGGCGGGTACTGATCATCGTCGAGAACCTGCCGGTCCCGTTCGATCGCCGGGTATGGCAGGAAGCCTCGACGCTGCGGGCGGCGGGCTACGAGGTGTCGATCATCTCGCCGAAGCGGGACGGGTACACGGCCTCGTACGAGCTCTTGAACGGCGTGCACGTCTACCGGCACCCTCTGCCGATCGAGGCCGACGGACCGCTCGGCTACGCGGTCGAGTACGTCACTGCGCTCTTCTGGGAATTCGTGCTCGCGGTGCGGATCGCGGCGACCCGCGGCTTCGACGTGATTCACGCATGCAATCCCCCTGACCTGATCTTCCTCGTCGCGCTGCCCTTCAAGCTGCTCGGGAAGCGCTTCGTGTTCGATCACCACGACATCAATCCCGAGCTTTACGAGGCGAAGTTCAACAAGCGCGGCTTCTTGTATCGAGCGCTTTGCTGGCTCGAGCGGCTGACGTACAGGACGGCCGACCGCGCGATCGCGACGAACGAGTCGTATCGCAGGATCGCGATCGAGCGGGGCCGCAAGGCGCCGACGCACGTCGCGGTCGTGCGCAGCGGTCCCTCCCTGAAGCGGATGCGCAGGCGTGCGCCGGAGCCGAAGTGGCGATTCGGCAAGAAGTACCTCGTCGGCTACGTCGGTGTGATCGGCAAGCAGGAAGGCGTGGACCTGCTCCTCGCCGCGGCCCGGCACATCGTGCACGGCAAGGGAAGGCGCGACGTGCACTTCACGCTGGTGGGCGGCGGGACCGAGCTCCAAAAGCTGCGGCAGCTCTGCACCGACCTCGAGCTCGACGAGTACGTGACGATGACGGGGCGCCTCGCGGACAAGGAGATGCTCGAGGTGCTGAACACCGCGGACGTCTGCGTCAATCCCGACCTCGTCAACGAAATGAACGACAAGTCGACGATGAACAAGGTTCTCGAGTACATGGCGCTCGGCAAGCCGATCGTGCAGTTCGATATGACGGAGGGACGGGTATCGGCACAGGAAGCCTCGTTGTACGCGCGGCCGAACGATCCGATCGATTTCGCCGAGAAGATTCTCGAGCTGCTCGACGATCCCGGGCGCCGCGCGGAGATGGGCGCGATCGGCAGGCGCCGCATCGAGAACGAGCTCGGCTGGGACCACCAGGCGCCGAAGCTGCTCGCGCTTTACGACGATCTGTTCGAGGCCTTGGAAAGACGGTGAACATCCTCGTCATCGCGATGCTCGTTTCCTGCTTCCTCGCGTCCTATCTCGGGAGGACGTTGCAGGTGCTTCCGGTCTACGTCGTCGTGTTGCCGGAGCTTCTGGCGGGCGTAGCGCTGCTGGTCGTGCTGTCGCGGATCGTCGTCGGCAAGCGCCTCGCGATCGACGTGCGCTATCTCGTGTTCATAGGGCTGCTCGTGCTGACGATGGCGGTGGGGATCGTCGCGGAACGCGTGCCGGCGGGTGCCGTCGTGTCGGGACTGCGGGACTACGTGCCGATGCTGCCGTTCCTGTTGCTCGGCGCGGCGTATCCGTTCACGAGCAGACAGATCAAGACGCAGCTCGTCATCGTCGGCCTGCTCCTGATGATCCAGGTGCCGATCGCGTTCCATCAACGCTTCTTCGAGTACGCGCACAAGATGCATACCGGCGACGTCGTGGTCGGCACGACGAGCAACTCGGGGACGCTCAGCGTCTTGATGGTCGCGGGCATCACGACGGTGACCGTGATGTACCTGAGGAGACGCCTGGCGCTGATGCCGCTGCTCGTGCTGACCGCCTTCATGCTCGTGCCGACGATGCTGAACGAGACGAAGGCGACGCTCGTGATGCTGCCGGTCGCGATGCTGGCACCGATTCTGTTCATGCGGCGGACCGAGAAGCCGTTCCGGAGGCTGATGCCGCTCCTCGCGGTCTTCGTCGTGACCGGCACCGCGTTCATCGCCGTGTACAACGCGATGATCCAGCATCGGAATCCCGACGCCTCTTTGCAGCAGTTCTGGTTCGAGGGCGGAGTCGTCGATTACGTCTACAAGGGCTCGCTCGAAGGGGACGAGCGGATCGGCCGTGTCGACAGCGTGCAGATCGCGCTGCGGGAGATCTCCGAGACACCGATGCGGGCGATATTCGGCCTCGGTATCGGCAACGTGTCGTCCGCGAAATTGCCCGGATTCGAAGGCACCTACGCCCACTACTACGACGCCTACAAGGTCGCGTTCACGCAGATCTCGATGCTCCTTTGGAACATGGGCTACATGGGCATCGCGGTTTTCGGGCTGCTGTTCTACGCGATCTTCCGCGATGCCGTGCTGCTCGCGCGCGGCGCGGGAAAGGACGCGATGCTCGGGCAAGTCTGGGCGCCGATCGTGCTGATCGCCGTGATGTGCATGTTCTACAACCCGATCCTGATCCATCACGTGTTCATCTTGCCGTTCATGTTCTATGCGGGCGTCGTCGCGCGGCGCGCGCACGCGCTGCGGCAGGAGCGACGCGCGCCGCGAGGCCGGCAGGCCCCCGCCGCCGACGGGCGTTGGCAGCCCGCTTCGGCATTGGCACGCCAATGAGCGCTCGCCTGCGAGCACGGCCGCCAAGAGCCGCAGGCGACGTCTTCCAGGGCCGCGGCCCGCCGTAAAGCCGCGGATCGTCACGTCGCGAAGCAGGGGGAACTCAGATGAGAACGAACGGATTCGGCTTCCGGTCTCATTCGCTGGCCCTATCGATCCTCGCCGCGCTCGGCACGGTCCCGTCGAAAGCGCAGCAGTCCGTGGAGGAGGTGCTCGTGACCGGCACGCGCATCCGCGACACGGACGGAATGGTGTCGCCGGTCCCGGTCACGGCCGTGAGGCCGGACGAGGTTCGTGACTTCGATCCTTCGTCCACGCTGTCCGAGCAGCTCGACAATCTCCCGCAGTTCCTGAATACGCAGACGGCCCAGCGCGGTGGCGGCACGCTGTTCGGCGACGCCGCGGGCAGCTACCTCAATCTGCGCAACATGGGAAAGCAGCGTACGCTCGTGCTGTTCGACGGCTCGCGAATCGTTCCGGCCGACAGGGCGAGCAGCGTGAACGTCGACAACTTCCCGACGGCGCTCATCCGCAGCATCGAGGTCGTGACCGGCGGCGCCTCGGCGGCGTATGGGGCGGACGCGCTCGCAGGCGTCGTCAACTTCGTTCTCGACCGGGAGTTCGAGGGCTTGGAGCTTCGCGCGTCGACGGGAATCACCGAGGTGGGCGACGGCGAGAACCTGAGCATCTCGGTCGCCGGCGGCCATCGCTTCACGGATCGGCTACACGTGATCGGCTCCGTCGAAGGACGGAACGTGGATCAGATCTATCGCGATCCCCGCGAGCTCGACAATTGGCAGAGCATTGGCTGGGTCATCAATCCCGAGTGGAACCCGGCGGATCCGCCGGGCACCCATCCGCAGCGGATCACGCGTCCGCACGCGCACTCGGCGACGCAGAATCCAGCCGGGATGATCAGGGCGCCGGGGTTTTCGCTCGACGGCTACACGTTCACCGACGACGGGCGGGAGGTGCGCCCGTTTATCAAGGGCGACATCCCGGCCCGCACGGGCGCCGGGGCGAACGGCATGCAGGCGGGCGGCCCGGAGGCCGGGATCGCGGAGGCGGCGTTCGACGGCGGGCCGCTCGGTGCCGAGGTCGTGCAGAGATCCGCGTTCGCTGCGCTCCAGTACGAGCTGACCGATTCGACGTCGCTGTTCGCGCAGGTCATGCTCGGCCGCACCGAATCGAACACGCACGGCCGCCGCGGCAACCCGGAGATGGGCCAGCAGTACTACGCGACGATATACGCGGACAACGCGTTCATGCCCGAGACGCTTCGTCAGGCAATGATCGCAGAAGGCCTCGAGTCGATCGAGCTGCACAAGATCGGACAGGTTCGCGGGCCCGGGATCCGCAACTTCTACGACAACCGGAGCGACAGCAACGTCAGCCGGATGTTCTCGGCCTCGATCGGCATCGATCACGTATTCGAGAACGGTTGGGACCTGCGCGCGAGCTATCAGCGTGGCGAATCGAGGCTGACGTCGTCGGCGCACAACATCATCCGCATAGATCGCTGGTACATGGCGATGGACGCCGTGCGCGATCCGGTGACGGGCGCGATCGTCTGCAACGTGCAGCGCTACAACCCGACGCCCGAGGATCTCGCGCGGTCGATGGAGGGGCGTGTCGTCGCGACGACGCGCATCACCGATTTCCCGGACGGTGTGCGGACGGTCGACTCTCCGATCGTCGACGACAACGCGATCCGGGACTGCCAGCCGCTGAACGTCTTCGGGCTCGGCAACGTGTCGCAGGCCGCGGCGGACTACGTCGTAGGCGACAAGCGCGGCGTTCGCGACCTCGACCAGGATTTCGCGGAGGTCCTGCTGACGGGTCAGGTCCATCGAGGCTGGGGCGCGGGGCCGGTCTCGTTCGCCGGAGGCCTCACCTGGCGCGAGGAATGGTTCAACCAGTACTCAGAGCCGGTCGAGATGGAGCGCTCCCCGGCCAACGCGCCGGAGATCGGGATTCGCGGCATGTCGCCCGGCATCACCGGCGGAAACCGTTCGCTGCACCTGTTCTCGGCGACGAGCTGGGCGACCGGCGAGTTCGACGTCTGGGAGTGGTTCGGCGAGTTCAACGTGCCGATCTGGGCCGCGCAAAGCGCGAGCCGGCGGATCGACACGAGCTTTGCGTTTCGCCGCTCCGATTACTCGGCGAGCGGCGAGATCGACAGCTGGAAGGTCGGCGCCGAGTTTCAGCTGTTCCGTGACCTGCGTTTCCGCGCGACGCGGTCCCGCGACGTGCGCGAGCCGACGTTCGGCGAGCAGTTCGAGGCCGGCGGAGGCGGCGCGAACATCACCGATCCGGTCGACGGCACGTCGTACACGATCACCGCGCTGAGCGGCGGCAACCCGAACCTCCGGCCGGAGGAGGCGGATACGTTCACGGCGGGTTTCGTTTACACGCCGACGTTCGCCGAGTGGATCGACGGGTTCCAGTTCGCCGCGGACTACTACGAGATCGACGTCGACGGCCGGGTCGGGTCGCTCGGCGCGCAGCGCATCATCGAGGACTGTCAAAGGGGCGACCAGAACCTCTGTGCGCTCATCACGCGCAGCCCGATCACCGGCCGGGTCGAGCGCGTGTTCAACATCAACCTGAACGTGGCCGCGGCGCTCACGTCCGGCGTCGACATCGAGATGCGCTACCAGCGGGAGACGGACTTCTTCGAGTCGGCGGCGGAATCGCTGTTCTTCCGACTCTTCGCCGGCTACCTCAGGGAGAACTCGGTTACGACCACCGTCTATCGCGACGACGTCGGAAGTCAGCAGAGCCCGGAGTGGAACGCGGCGCTGAGCGCGGGATACAACGTCGGCAACTTCGGGGTGCGCGCCATCGGCCGCTACTACGACAGCACGTTGAACGACGTGCTCTGGGTCGAAGGGGTGGACGTCGACGACAACACGATCTCGTCGCAGACCGTATGGAATCTGGTCTTCTCCTACTCGGGGGCGATGGCCGGCGGCAGTAACTGGACCGCGAGCTTCTACATCAACAACGTTTTCGACCGCGATCCGCCGATCATCGCGACGCAGAACCAGCGCGGCGGCCAGCAGCTCGTCGGCAACAATTTCGATGTGTTCGGCAGGAGGTATCAGGCGAGCGTGACGTTCTCCTTTTGACTAGACGCGGTGGTCGGCCGTCGCGTAGAGGTGCGTCTTGGGGATCGTGTGCGCCATGGACGGCGCACGCGAAGCCTACAGGGATGTATCCACGGCGGTCCCCAAGACGCGCCTCTACGTGACGGCCGACCACCGCACCGACCGCCCGCTACAACAAGCCTCGACCGCGGTACCACTCCGCCGTGCGACGCAGCCCGTCCTCGATGCCGACCTTCGGGCGATAGCCGAGCACCGTCTTCGCCTTCTCGATGTTGTATGCGCGGTTGTTCATGAAGAACTCGACTCGCCGCCGGTGCAGCGGCGGATCGACGCCGAGCGGCCGGCACATCGCCTCGCAGAGCCAGCCCGCAAGCCAGACGGGCTTCGCCGGGATTCGTATCACGTTGCCGGCGTCGCCGTGGCCGTTCATCGACGCGAGCGTCTGCAGGATCTCGTTCAGCGACGGGATCTCCGGCCCGCCGATGAGGAATGCCTCGCCGTTCGCGGCCGGCGAGTTTGCCGCGAGGATGAACGCATCGGTCAAGTCCTCGATGTAGACGAGGTGATAGCCCGCCGTGCCGTCGCCGATCATCACGATCGGGCGCCGGGTCGCGAGCTTGAACAGCTTGAGCAGGCGAGTGTCGCCGGGACCATACACCGGTGTCGGCCTGAGCGCCGTCACCTCGACACCGTTCCTGGCCCCGAGCTCGAGCGCGAGCCGCTCGCCGTCGGCCTTCGTCTGCTCGTAGATGCCGACCGGACGCACCGGATGGGTCTCGTCCGCCGGAGTCCCGTCGATGCTGCCGTGGATCCCGCACGTGCTGCAGTGGACGATCCGCTTCACGCCGTTGCGTTTCGCGGCCTCGTGCATCGTGCGCACCGACTCGACGTTGACTTCCCGGTAGCGTTCATCGGAAAGGCCCGGCTCCCGGAATGTCCCCGCGATCGCATAGACGATCGAGACTCCGCGAGTGGCGCGCTCGACGGCCGCGAGATCGGTGATGTCACCGCAGACGACGTCGTCGACGTCGAGGCCGAGGGCGGCGAACTTCAACGGGTCCCGCACGAGCACGACCACGCTCTCACCGCGCTCGAGCAGCTTCCTCGTCAGCGCTTGACCAATGAAGCCGGTTGCGCCGGTCACGAGAACTTTCATGGTCAAATCAAAGTGTCTCCAAACGCTTGCGCAACACGCGAGCCTCGCTTCCATGCGCGTCGGCGCGAATATTCAAGTTTCGGGCCAGCATGGCATGCGCCTTGCATCTTTGCGGCAAAAAGCATTTGTGAGAACCAAAATGCAGTGTTTCGAGGATGAGCGCGACGCGCAAAGCGTCGTCGATCGGCAACGCGGGGGGGCGACCCGGGACATCTCGGTCGTGGTCGTGAACTACAACGGCGCCGCCACCGTGCTCGATACCCTGGAGTCGATCTTCGCGCAGGAGGGTGTGCGGCCGAGAGTGGTCGTCGTCGACGACGGGTCGACCGACGGCAGCCCGGACGCGATCGCGGCGCGTTTCCCGGAAGTCGTGGTGCATCGGGAACCGCGGAACACGAAGAACGTTAACAGGCTTCGCAACATTGGGCTCTCGAAGGCCAAAACGGATAAGGTTCTCGTCGCGGACAATGACGTGCAGTTCCGTCCGACCTGCTTCATTGAGATGTTGAAGGCGATGGAATCCGACCCGCGAGTCGCGTTGTGCATCCCGCGGCTGATGTATGCGCACGATCCCGACACGGTCTACATGGCCGGCGGCATGATGCATTACATCGGGGCGACGATCGCGCCCGACCGTCACATGCCGTTCGACGGCAACACCGAGCCGAGAGCGAGAGTTGCAGGGGGCATCGCGCTCTACGACAAGCAGAAGCTCGCTCGGGTTGGGCTGTACGACGAGTCATACCGGCTCGCGTGGGGCGACGACGTCGAGATTCATCAGCGCTTGCTGCTCGCCGGCTTCAAGGGTCTTTACGTCCCCAGGGCGGTCTGCTTGCATCACTACAAGCCGTTCGACGGCTCGCGGAGCTACCGCGCGCGGGGTCAGGTGAGCAACCGCTGGCACTTCATGCTGAGCCAGTACGAGGCCCGCACGCTGTTCCTGATCGCGCCGGCGCTCGTGCTGTACGAGCTGGCTCAGGCGCTGTTCCTCACAATGAAGGGCTTACCGCATCTCTACGTGCTCGGCACGCTCGAGGCCCTTAGGGGCCTTCCTGGGACGCTCAGACGGAGGCGAGACGTGCAGGCGCTTCGAAAGGTCCCCGATCGGCAGGTGCTGTTCTCGGGCGAGCTCTACGTCAGGCCGGAGCATTCCGGTGGCCGGCAAGCGTCGGCTAAGGCGATAAAGGGCCTAAGCCGCGTGCTCGATTGGTATTGGCGGATGATCCAACCGCTCCTGTCGGAGCCGCGCGCTCGCGAGGCCGACGCCGTTCCCAACCATCACCAGGCCTGACGCCCGTAGGAACAATCTCGTCAGACGCCGTTCTTCGGCCGGGCGTCTTGCACATTCGGTTCGCCGGGCGGGGAACAGGTGTCTGGCACGATTTTTTCTGCCGGAGGACTGCGCTTGAAGATCACCGCGCCCGGCAACAGCGACACGAAGAACATCACGAACAAGAGCAGCAGCAGCACGAGCGACTCGGAGTAGTCGTAGCCGAGCGCGACGAGCAGCGCCGCAGCGCTGCCTTCGCGCAGCCCGAGGCCGCCATACGAGATCGGCAGGCGCGTGATGACGCCGATGACGGGCGCGACCGCGACGCAGACCGCGAGCGGCAGCGGCGTGCCGAGCGCACGGGAGCCGACCCAGTACGTCCAGATCGGTGTCGTCTGCTCGAGCAGCGACAAGCCGAAGTTCACGGCAAGCACGCCGCCCCGGGACGCGTACGCGCCCGCCGCCGTAGCGTGCTGGTGAAGCGCGCCCCGGATGCGCTGGCTCTTCGCGAGCAGCCGCCAGGCCGTGCGGCGCAAGGCAGGAATCAGCAACGCGAGCACGGTGGCCAGCCCTCCGACGAGCGCTCCCGCAGCAGTCACACGCGCGAACCGCGCGAGCGCAGGCCCGGGCGCAATCACCGAAAGTACGGCGAAGCCGACGACGACGAGCGTCAGCATCGCGACGAGTCCTATGTAGCGCTCCATCAGGATCGACACGAGCGTTACGTGCGACGGGATGACGTGCCGCCGCAGGCGCACGTAGCGAACGATGTCGGGTCCCAGGCCGCCGAGGGGCATCGCCAAGCCGACGAACGTGCTCTCGTAATACACGCGGACGGCAGCAATGCGGGACAGCCGCGTGTCGAGGACGTGCAGCAACTGATGCCACTTCAAGGCCATCAGCACACGATCCGCGGAGTAGATTGCGATGAGGGCAATGATTGCAAGCGGATGCACGCCGAGGACGAGGGGTGCAGCTCGCGCCCAGTCGACCTGCGAGAACAAGAGCGCAAGCAGGCAGACGCTGACGGCGATCTTCAGGCCGGTTCGCAGCGTGCGCCCGGCGCTCGAAATTTGCACCGCGCGCGCCGGTCTGGCTGGTAACGTGCTCAATCGCGGATGACAGCGGCTGGCACTAGAAGATGAGCGCGAGGATCCCGATGACCACGAGAAGCCCTATCAAGAAGATTACGCCAATGGTTCCGCCTAGAAACTTCAGCATGGTATAGCCTCACACTTCGGTTGGACGGAGCGGCATGCAAGTTCGAAGCCAAGCGGTCGTACCTCGGCGGCGTGGCCGACGGACGTGTGCGCCCGCGACGCGCGTCAGTCGAGCACGTGCGAGAGCAGGCCGTCGGCGAGCTTCGGCTCGAACCACGTGGACTTCGGCGGCATCAGCCGTTCCGCGTCGGCGACGGCGATCAGCTGCTCCATCGTCGTCGGATGCAGCGAGAAGGCCGCCGCCGCTCGGCCGCCGTCGACGAGCCGTTCGAGCTCGCGAACGCCGCGAATGCCGCCGACGAACGCGATGCGCGGATTCGTGCGCGGGTCCTCGATGCCGAGCAGCGGCGCGTTGATTCGATCCTGCAGCAGGCTCACGTCGAGCCGTGCGACCGGATCGTCCGGCAACGCGCCCGGCGGAAGCTTCAGCACGTACCAGCTGCCCTCGACATAGAGGCCAAGCGTGCCCGGCGCTTCGGGCACGACGGCCGCGGCCGCAGGCTCGACGTCGAAGACGCGGCCGATGCGCTCGATGAACGCCTCCGGCGTCATGTCGTTCAGGTCGGCGACCACGCGGTTGTACGCGAGGATCCGCATCTCGTCGTGCGGGAACGCGACCGTCAGGAAATATTCGTGGCTCGCGTCCGGAGAGGACGCGATGCCTTTGCGGCGCGCCTGCGCGATGCGCGCCGCGGCCGCCGAGCGATGATGCCCGTCGGCGATGTACAGGCGGCCGAGCGCATCGAGCTCGCGCTCGAGCCGCGCGACGGTCGTCGGATCCGCGATGCGCCAGATCGTGTGGCGAACGTTCTGCGGACCGTCGACGTCGAGCAGCGGCGCGCCGCGTGCCGCGTCGGCGAGGAGCGTCCGCAACGTCTCGTTGCCCCGATACGCGCAGAGCACCGGTCCCGTCTGCGCATTCAATGCGTCGATGTTCCGGACCCGATCGGTTTCCTTGTCGGGCCGCGTGAGCTCGTGCTTGCGAACGCGGTTCTCCTCGTACGCCCTGACGGACGCGACGCACGCGACGCCGGTCTGCACGTGATCCGCGACCCTCATCCGATAGACATAGAACGACGGCACGTCTTCGCGGACGAGCACGCCCTTTACGACGAGCCGCTCGAGGTTCGCCGCGCCCTGCGCGTAGACGCGCTCCGAGTACGGATCGGTGTCGTCCGGAAGGTCGATCTCCGGTCGCGAGACGTGCAGGAACGAATAGGGCTTCCCGCGCGCGAGCGCGCGCGCTTCGTCGGTGTCGACGACGTCGTAAGGCGGCGCGACGACGTCGGCCGCGTGCTCCGGCTTCGGGCGGAGCGCTCGAAACGGTTTCACGAGAGTCATGAGGTCGCCTCCGCGTGCGCGGGCACGGCCCATAGATCGTATTCGTCCGCCTCCTCGACCCGGACGGCGACGATGTCGCCGGGACGAACGTTCGTGCCGGGCGGCAGGAACACGTTGCCGTCGATCTCGGGCGCGTCGCCGCGCGAGCGCGCTACGATTTGCGTCGGCTCGACATGATCCACGATCACGTCGATCGTTCGGCCCACGAGCCGCGCGAGGCGGCGGGCACTGATTTCTTGCTGAGCGGCCATGAAGCGGTGCCAGCGTTCTTCGATGACGGGCGCAGGCACCTGGCCGTCGAGCCCATTCGATGCTGCGCCATCGACCGGCTCGTAGCGGAAGCAGCCGACGCGGTCGAGCTCCGCCTCGTCGAGCCATTCGAGCAGGTACTCGAAATCCTCCTCGGTCTCGCCCGGAAAGCCGACGATGAACGACGAGCGCAGCACGAGGTCGGGAACGGCCGCGCGCCACTCGCGTATCCGCTCGAGCGTCTTCGCGTCCGCGGCGGGACGGCGCATCGCCTTCAAGATCCTGGGGCTCGCGTGCTGGAACGGGATATCGAGGTACGGAAGGATCTTGCCTTCCGCCATCAGCGGGATCAGCTCGTCGACGTGCGGGTACGGGTAGACGTAGTGCAGCCTGACCCAGGCGCCGAGGCTCCCGAGCGCGCGCGCGAGATCGGTGATGTGCGTTCGGCCGCTCTCGCCCCGCCACTCGAACGGCGGAAACTTCAAGTCCGCGCCGTACGCGCTCGTGTCCTGCGAGATCACGAGGAGCTCGCGCACGCCCGCGCGCACGAGCCGCTCCGCCTCGCTCAGCACGTCCGCGGCCTGACGGCTCGCGAGCCGGCCCCGGAGGCTCGGGATGATGCAGAAGCTGCAGCGGTGATTGCACCCCTCCGAGATCTTGACGTACGCGTAGTGGCGCGGCGTCAGCCGAATGCCTTGCGGCGGGATCAGATCGGCGAAGGGCGCGTGCGGCGGCGGGCAGGCTTCGTGGACCGCGTTGATGACGGCTTCGTACTGATGCGGACCCGTGACCGCGAGCACGTCCGGGTGGCGCGCGCGGATCAGGTCCGCGTGCGCGCCGAGGCAGCCGGTCACGATCACGCGGCCGTTCTCGGCGAGCGCCTCGCCGATCGCGTCGAGCGATTCTTCGCGCGCGCTGTCCAGGAAGCCGCAGGTATTCACGACGACGACATCGGCGCCGGCATAGTCGGCCGCGGTCTCGTAGCCCTCCGCGCGCAAGCGGCTCAGGATGCGTTCCGAGTCGACGAGCGCCTTCGGACAGCCGAGGCTGACGAAACCAATGCGGGGAGTCGGCGCCATCTGAAGCTCGATCGATGAACCGTGCGAAGGAGACTGTCGGGCGCGGCCGTGCCGAGAGGCTTCCGAGCCGGCCGAGGGGCGCATATTCCGCCACGCCGAGCGGAAAAACGCAAACGGCGCGGCGGCGCCGGCATAACATAATGAGAGCACGCAACATGACGGAGGACAGACGATGGCCGTGCAATCGGGACGCGCAATCTCCCGGCAGGAGCTCGAGACGCTGGTCGGCCGGCCGCTCGGCACGTCGGAGTGGATGACGATCGACCAGGAGCGCGTGAATCTGTTCGCGGACGCGACGGATGATCATCAGTTCATCCATGTCGATCCGGTGCGCGCCGCGCAGACGCCGTTCGGCGGCACGATCGCGCACGGGCTGCTGACGCTGTCGCTGATCGTTCCGCTTTGCTTCGACTTCGTGCCGAAGATCGCCGGCACGCGCATGCTTCTCAACTACGGGTTCGACAAGGTGCGCTTCCCGGCGCCGGTGCGGGTCGGCAAGCGGATTCGCGGCTCCGCGACGTTGGCCGAGGTCGTCGAGCGCAAGCCCGGTCAGCTTTTGATGAAGCTCGACGTGACGATCGAGATCGAGAACGAGCCGAAGCCGGCATTGACTGCGGAGTGGCTGAGCATGCACGTGATCGGAGAATGAGTGCCTGAAGAGGGCCAAGACGCACGCTTCGCTCCGGCGAAGGGCTTCGCCGTGATGGGGGAAGCGAGGAGCGGGACATGCCCGAGCTTCCGGACGTCGAAAACTACTGCCAATACCTGAAGCGACACGGCTTGCACAAGAAGATCGAGGGCGTCACCGTCGCGGCGCCCAAGATCCTCGAAGGCACCACCCCTCAGCGCCTCGCCCGCGCGCTCGAAGGCCGAACGCTCGTGCGCGCCCGCCGTCACGGGAAGCATCTCTTCGCCGAGATCGACGACGGCCGTTGGCTTGCCTTTCACTTCGGCATGACGGGGCGCCTCGAGCACTTCAAGGACGGGGAGAGGGACCCGGATTACGACCGCCTGCGCCTCGATTTCACCGACGGCGAGCATCTCACGTACGTCAACGCGCGCATGCTGGGGCGCGTGCAGCTCATCGACGATGTGGATGCCTTCATTCGCAGCAAGAAGCTCGGGCCGGACGCGGTTAGCGTCGACGAGAAGACGTTCCGAGAGCGATTGCGCGAGAAGCGCGGCGCGATCAAGCCCGCGCTGATGGACCAAACGCTCTTCGCGGGCATCGGCAACATCTACTCCGACGAGATTCTCTTTCAGGCGAAGATCCATCCTCGCACCGCGATCTCCGATCTGGACGACGAGTCTCTGCGGCAGCTCTACCGCACCATGCGCCGCGTGCTCGAGACCGCGGTTGCCAAAGGCGCAGGCGCCGAGGACGTCGAGCGTCGCGTGCCGAAGGGCTGGCTGCTGCCGCGCCGACGACGTGGCGGCGAATGCCCGCGCTGCGGCGGCAAGATCGGGACCCTCAAAATGCAGACGCGCACTGCCTACTTCTGTCCGAGTTGTCAGCGCGAGCCACGTAGTGCGCGCAAGGCATAGCGGCCCTTCGGATGCTGCCGATCCGCTATGGCACGGAAGTTGCTCAGCGGGGGCGTGCGGCCTGTTCGGCCGGCTGAAAAGGTTTGATCGTGCTCGTTGCCGCGCTTCTCGTCGTCATCGCGTTCCTGCTCTTCGTCATCTGGTCGCTGCGCCGTTACCGTCAACCGCATTTCGTCCTCCACACCGACGCCGAGCTCGAGACGCTCTTGCCGTCGCTCGTCGGCTTGACGCAGGGCAGGCTGATCGAGGGCAATGCCGTCGAGCTGATCGACAACGGCGCCTTCTTCGACGCCGTCGAGGAGGAAATGCGCCGCGCCGAGGCGTCGATTCATTTCGAGACGTATATCTGGGAGGACGGCGAGGCGGCGAGCCGGCTCGGCGACGCGATGGTCGAGCGCGCGCAAGCCGGCGTCGAGGTGCGCCTCCTCGTCGACGCGTTCGGCAGCAAGGGCATGAGCGAGGCGTCCGAGCAGCGGCTCGCCGCGGCCGGCTGCCGCGTGCGCCGCTTCCACGCCGGTCGGTTGAAGCAGATCGGTCATCAGAACGAGCGCGACCACAGAAAGGTATGTGTCGTCGACGGACGCGTCGCGTTCATCGGCGGGCACTGCGTGAAAGACGCGTGGCTCGGCAATGCCGAGGACCCGAGCCGTTATCGCGACATCTCGATTCGCCTGCGCGGTCCCGCGGTGGCAAGCGTGCAGGGCGTATTCAGCGAGAACTGGATCGAGGAAACCGGCGAGCTGTTCGTCGGCGAGGGCGTGTTCCCGGCGCTCGAGCCCGCCGGGGACGTGGCGCTGCACTTTGCCGGCGTGAAGCCGTCCGGCTCGTCACCCCCTACGATGAACATCCTCTATCACCTCGTCATCTGCATGGCGAGGCGGCGCATCTGGATCCAAAACCCCTACTTTCTGCCCGGCAGCGATGCGATCGAGGCGTTCGGCGCGGCCGTCGCGCGCGGCGTCGACGTGCGGATCATGGTGCCGGCCGCCTCGGTATCGGACATGCCGCTCGTGCAGCATGCGGCGCACCGCAACTTCGGCAAGCTCCTCGAGCGCGGTGTCCGCATCTTCGAGTATCAGAGAACGCTGCTGCACCAGAAGGTGATGACCGTCGACGGCGTCTGGTGCTCGATCGGCTCGGCGAACTTCGACGAGCGCTCGCTCGGCATCAATGACGAGATCGCAGCGGGCCTGGTGGACAAGAGCCTCGCACGGCGGTTCGAGCAGATCTTCCTGACCGACGTCGAGCACGCGGTCGAAGTCGGGCTGCCCGAGTGGGAGCGGCGCAGCTTCTGGCATCGCTGCAGCGACGAGGCGGCGTACTCGCTCAAGTACCAGCTCTGAAAGGAGCCGGTGGCATGCGACTTGCTCGCCTGCTTCCTGGCCGCAACCGGGCCGAAAACAGGGAGCGGGCATGGATTCGAGCCGCGCGTCCCCGGCGGGCGATCCCCCGGAAGCGGACATCGAACGGCACGGACGCGGGAACCGGCTGACCGGCGCGATGGGTGCCGCGCTCGTGGTCGCCGTGCTGTACGTCGGCCGCGACGTGCTGATCCCGCTCGCGATCGCGATTCTGCTGAGCTTCCTGTTGTCGCCGATCGTGACGTTCCTGCTGCGTGCGCGCGTGCCGCGGGTCGCCGCGGTGATCGCTACGGCGTCGATGGCATTCGTCGTGATCGGCGCGTTCGGGCTTCTCGTCGGCACTCAGGCGACGCAGCTCGCCCGCGATCTGCCTTCTTATCAGGAGAACATCGCGGAGAAGCTGCGCGATTTCCGCGAGGCGTCGCCGCGCGGCGGGCTGATCGACCGGCTGACCGAGATGTTTCGCGCGCTGCGCGCCGAGGTCGAGACCGATGACGACGCCGAGGACGCGACCAACACGCCGGAGGTCCCCGTCGTCGAGATTCGCGAGCCTCCGCCGTCGCCGTTCAAGGTCGCGCGCGACGTGCTCGGGCCGTTGCTCGCGCCGATCGGCAAGGCGGGTCTCGTCGTCGTTCTCGTGATCTTCGTCCTGCTCGAGCGAGAAGATCTCAGGAACAGACTGATTCGTTTGCTCGGGCCCAACCTCGAGCTCACTACCGAAGCGCTCGACGAGGCCGGATATCGCGTCAGCCGCTACCTGCTGATGCAGCTCGTCGTCAACGTCACGTACGGCATCCCATTCGGCATCGGCCTTTATTTCATCGGCATTCCGAACGCGGCGCTCTGGGCCGTGCTCGCGGTTTTCCTTCGGTTCATTCCGTATCTCGGCCCGGTGCTCTCCGCCGCGTTTCCGCTTTCGTTCGCGATCGCCGTCGACCCCGGATGGACGACGTTCGTGTTGACGCTCGGGCTCGTGCTCGTCATCGAAGTCGTCAGCAACAACTTCGTCGAGCCGTGGCTCTACGGCTCGAGCACGAGCATCTCCGCCGTCGCGATCATCCTCGCCGCGATTTTCTGGACCACGCTATGGGGACCGATCGGCTTGCTGCTCGCGACGCCGCTGACGGTGTGCCTCGCGGTGATGGGCCGCTACTTCCCGAGCCTGCGCTTCCTCGACGTGATGCTCGGCAGGGCACCGGCGCTCGCGCTGCACGAACGCTTCTATCAGCGGCTGCTCGCCGGCGACGTCGACGAGGACGTGCGGATCGCCGAGGAGTATCTGTCGGATCACCCGGTCGAGGATCTTTACGACGACGTCGTGCTGCCGGCGCTCGCGCTCGCCGCGGCGGACGACGGCACCGGCCGGCTGTCCGGCGAACGGCGGCACGTGGTCGTACGCTCGGCGCTCGAGTTCGTCGGCGAGCTCGCCGATCGGGACGACGTCCAGGCCCAGCCGGAAGCGGCGGTCGAGGCGCCGGCGAAGTCCTCTGGCGAGGACGCGACCGACTGCGCCCCGCCGCAGGACGCCGTGCGCGGCGCACCGTCCGTTCTCTGCGCGGCCGGCCGCAGCGGTTTCGACCTCGTCGTCGCGACGATGCTGTCGCAGCTCCTCGAGCGCCGCGGTTACTCGGTGCGGGTCGTGACCGCCGAGGCACTTTCGCCCGAGCACCTTCCGTCGTGCCGAATCGAGGAGTTCGACGCCATCTGCCTGTCGCTGATCCGGGGCGCGGCCGCGCCGCGCGTGCAGCAGACGCTGCGCCGGCTCCGCCGCAGGGCGCCGGACAAGCCGTTGCTCGTCGGCACATGGCGCGCGGCCGATGGGGACTCCGCAGACCCTCCGCTGCCGTCCGGAGCCAAGCGGGTCGAGTCGTTGCGCGCCGCGCTCGACGCGATCGACGAAGCGACGCGGCCCGAGCGTCCTTATTCCGCGCCGGCGACGCCCGAGGACGAGCCGGAGCGGCTTCGCGACATCGACGCGCTGCACGCGCTGCAGGCGAGCTCGGAGCGGCTCGACGCGGTGACGAAGAGGCTCTCCGACGTGTTCCGCGTCCCGATCTCGCTGTTGACGATCGTCGACGCCGAGAACCAGCACTGGCGTGCGCAGACCGGCCTGCCGGACGAGCTCGAGCGCGCCGGCAAGAGCCCACGGGAAACGTCGATTTGCGGACACGTCGTCGCGGAGAAGGACGTCGTGATCGTCGAGGACGCGCTGAACGATCCGCGCTTCGCGAAGAATCCGTTCCTGCTCGAGCACGGCATCAGGTTCTACGCCGGTGCGCCGCTCGTGACCCGGCGCGGTCACGCGATCGGGTCGCTCTGTGTCATCGACGCGACGCCGCGCTCGGTCACGGAGGTCGAGAAGGACGTCCTGCGACGCGCGGCCGCGGAGGCCGTCGAGGAGCTCGAGGCGCTCGCTCGGGCGGAACGGGATGCACGGGACGAGGGCGCGGAGGCAGGGGGTCGTCGCCCGCCATAGTCGCAGGCCCGCGGGTCCGCCTCTCGTGCCGTGCTATGCTGCGGCAAAAAACGGGGGAGGGCGACATGCAGGATCGGCGCACGTTCATCCTTTCGACGGCCGCGGTCGGCGTGACGCTGGGTGCGGGCGTTTTCCGCGGGCTTCGTGCGGCCGAAGGCGATCTCTTCTCGATCTCGCTCGCGCAATGGTCCTTGAACCGGATGATCTTCTCGGGCCGCCTCGACCCGCTCGACTTCCCCGCCTTCGCGCGAGAGACGTTCGGCATCGACGCGGTCGAGTACGTCAACCAGTTCTTCATGGACAAGGCGGCGGATCGCGCCTGGCTCGGCGAGCTGAAGCGCCGCTGCGACGACGCGGGCGTCCGGAGCCTGATCCTGATGTGCGACCGGGAAGGCGATCTCGGTGATCCGGATCCGGCGGCTCGTTCTCGAGCCGTCGAGAACCACTACAAGTGGGCGGATGCCGCGGCCTTCTTAGGCTGCCATTCCATCCGCGTGAACGCGCGCTCTTCCGGGAGCTACGAGGCCCAAAGGGACTACGCAGTCGACGGGCTCCGGCGTCTCGCCGAAGCGGGTGCCGAGCGTGGCTTGAACGTAATCGTCGAGAACCACGGCGGGCTGTCGAGCAACGGGCGTTGGCTCGCCGAGGTCATCGAAGGGGTCGGGCTCGCCAACTGCGGCACGCTGCCGGATTTCGGCAACTTCCTGATCGGCCCCGGCGAGGAGTACGACCGCTATCAGGGGGTCGCCGAGCTGATGCCGTATGCGAAGGGCGTGAGCGCGAAGAGTTACGGTTTCGATTCTGCAGGCAACGAGTTACGCACCGATTACCGGCGCATGATGCGCATCGTGCTCGATGCGGGATACCGCGGCCACGTCGGGATCGAATGGGAAGGCTCCGAGCCGGACGAAGTCGCTGGCATCCGTCTGACCAAAGTGCTGCTCGAACGGATTCGCGGCGAGCTCGCCGACGAGCACGCCTGACGCACCGCGCCGGCGCGTCACGCCCGTGTAACGCACCGCCGCGGTGAAGGACGCCCGGCGGAGACCGTCTCGTCGGTTCGGCTTCTCCGCCGCCGGACCCGTATCGTATCCCGTAGGGCGGCGTCTCCCGCACGAGCCACACGTGCGTGCCGTTTCGCCATGGCACGCCGATTGCAACTTTGCGAGCGGGGATCGCTAGACGATCAAACGAGTCGGCGGCCGCCGCGTTCCGCCCCCATCGCAGCCCTCGAAACGCCGCCGGCCTGTCGAGCACCTTTTGATGAAGGTTTGCGAAATCGAGAAGACCCGACGACGGCCGGCGACTTGCGCGTGCACGCGCCCGGCCACGCCGGTGACCGTGCGGCGCGCGTTGGGAGTCGACGCGTGGAACCGATAGCCACGTATCGCGTGCAGCTGAACGCGGCCTTCGACCTCGATGCGGCCGCTGCGTTGGCTTCGTACCTGCGCGACCTCGGCGTGAGCCATCTCTACTGCTCGCCGTATCTGCAGGCGGCGCCGGGCAGCACGCACGGCTACGATGTCGCCGATCCGACCCGCGTGAATGACGAGCTCGGCGGCGCCGAAGCGCATGCCCGGCTCTGTGCCGCGTTGGCCGAGCACGGGCTCGGGCAGGTTCTCGACATCGTGCCGAACCACATGGCCGTCGTTCGCGCGAATCCATGGTGGTGGGACGTTCTGGAGCATGGCCCGTCCAGCCAATACGCGCGCTACTTCGACGTAGACTGGGCCGCGGAGGACGAGCGTGGTCAGAACGTCGTGCTGCTGCCCGTGCTCGGAGACCACTACGGGCGCGAGCTCGAGGCGGGCAAGATCCGGCTCGAACGCGTCGGTGACGCTATCCGCGTCCGCTACTACGAGCAGGAGTTCCCGACCGCGCCCGGGACGCTCGACGTGCTGCTCGGCGGCGGCAACGGCGACTCCCGGTCGCTGGACAGCATCGATGCGGCGATCGAGCGCTCGAACCAGGACCCGGACCTGCTCGATGCGATCATTTCTCGTCAGCACTATCGGCTCGCCCACTGGCGGATCGCAAGCCGCGAGCTCGGCTATCGCCGCTTCTTCAATATCGACACGCTGATAGGGATGCGCGCCGAGCGCGAAGAGGTCTTTCGCGACATGCATGCGCGCGTGCTCGAGTGGCTCGACGAAGGCGTGCTCGGCGGCGTCCGCGTCGACCACATCGACGGCCTCTACGATCCGCTCGGCTATCTCGAGCGGCTGCGCGCCGCGTGCCCGCGCGCATGGATCCTCGTCGAGAAGATCCTCGAGCCCGGGGAGACGCTGCCCGAGGAGTGGCCGATAGAGGGCACGACGGGGTACGAGTTCAATCATTTCGCCGGCGCGTTGTTCGTGAACCCTGCCGCGGAGGGACCGCTGACCGCGTTCTATGCGGAGCTGACCGGCGAGGATCCGGACTACACCGCGCTCGTACGGCGCTCCAAGCACGACGCGCTGCGGGACCTCCTCGGCAGCGACGTGAACCGCCTGACGAGCCTGCTCGAGGAGATCTGCGCGCGGCACCGCCGCTATCGCGACTACACGCGGGACGAGCTGCGCGAAGCGCTCGAGGAGGTGACCGCGTGCTTTCCGGTGTATCGCACGTACGTGCCCCCCGGCTCGGACGGCGTCCGCGACGCCGATGTCCGCTACGTCGACGAGGCGATCGCGCGCGCGAAGCGCGAGCGCCCGGACATCGAGCCCGAGCTGCTCGACTTCGTACGTGATCTCTTGCTGAAGCGAGTCGGCGGCGTTCTCGAGACGGAGCTCGCGATGCGGTTCCAGCAGCTCACCGGACCCGCGATGGCGAAGGGCGTCGAGGACACCGCGTTCTATCGCTATCACCGCTTCGTCGCGCTGAACGAGGTCGGCGGCGCGCCGGATCGCTTCGGACACACCGTCGACGAGCTCCACGCGTGGGCCGCCGAGACGCTGGAGCGGAGGCCGCGCACGCTCCTCGCGACGTCGACGCACGACACGAAGCGCGCGGAGGACGTGCGAATGCGTCTCGCGGTCCTGTCGGAGATTCCGGATCGCTGGCGGGACGCGGTCAGGCGTTGGGTCGGGATGAACGAACGGCACCGTCGCGGTGCGTGGCCCGACCGGAACTTCGAGTACCTGCTCTATCAAACGCTCGTCGGCGCGTGGCCGATCGACGCAGCGCGGGCGAAGGTTTTCATGCAGAAGGCCGCGCGCGAAGCGAAGCTCGAGACCTCGTGGCATCGTCCGAACGAGGAATACGAGCAGGCCCTCGACGCGTTCGTCGGCGCGGTGTTGTCCGATCCCGCGTTCGTCGCGGACCTCGACGCATTCGTCGCGCCGCTCGTCGGTCCCGGCCGCGTGAACTCGCTCGCGTTCGTGCTGCTCAAGCTCACCGCGCCCGGTGTGCCGGACTTCTATCGCGGCACCGAGCTTTGGGACCTGTCGCTCGTCGATCCGGACAACCGGCGACCCGTCGACTACGACCTGCGCCGGCGCCTGCTGAGCGAGCTCGATCGTCTCACGCCGGACGAGATTCTCGCCCGTCAGGACGAGGGGTTGCCGAAGCTGTGGCTGATTCGGCAGGGCCTGCGCGTCCGGCGAGCGCATGCGGAGGCGTTCGCCGCCGGCGCCTATCGACCGATCGAGGCCGTGGGTGCTCGGCGCGAGCACGTCATCGCGTTTCGGCGGGGCGAAGCGATCGTGTCCGTGGCGCCGCGTTGGCCGCTGTCCGTCGGCGGCGATTGGCAGGACACGCGCGTCGCGATACCGCCTGGCGACTGGCGAAACGTGCTGACCGGAGACGAGTGGCAGGGCGGCGACGTCGACGTCGCGGACTTGCTGCGTCGCTTTCCGGTCGCGCTGCTTGCGTCGGCCGGATCGTAGTGAAAGCCGAGAAGGCGCGCCACCGGCCGTGCCGTCCGGGCCGGCCGCGCGGCGCGTGTGGTTGAAACATGCAACGATTGTTGGAAGAGGCCCGTTCGTGGATCGCCCGCTCACGCCACGGTCTCGTCTCCGTGCACCATGCCGGGGAAGAGGACGAGGCGGCGGTCGATCGTGCGGAGCGAAGCCGGCTCCTCGACGGGCCGGGCGAGGTTCGCTCGCTGTTGCGCGGCCGCGAGGCGCGGAAGCAGCTCGGCCCGGTCGACGCGTGGCCCGCGCCGCTCGTCGCGTGCATTCGGAGCTGCCTCGATGCGCCGACGCCGATGTGGCTCTTCTGGGGCACCGACGGCGTGCTCGTCTACAACGACGCCGTCGTAGCGCTGCTCGGCAATGCGCACCCTTCGGCGCTCGGCTTGCCCGCGGCCGCGAGCCACACGCAGATCTTCGAGATCACCGAATCGGCCGTCGAGGCCGTGCTCGCGACCGGGCGGCCGCACCGTCTCGCCGATCAGCTGCTCCTCACGGGGAACGGCAGCGTCCAGGAGCGCTATTTCGACATCACGCTCTGCCCCGTGCTGCACCGCGGCGACGTCGCCGGCGTGCTGTGTGCCGCGACCGAGACGACGCAGCGCGTGCAGGCGGCGCGCCGTGCGGCGATGCTCGCCGACCTCGCCGCGCGAACGGCTCTCGCCGCCGACGAGAGAGCGGTGTGGTCGGAAGCCGTCGTCGCGCTCGAGCGCAACCCCGCCGATCTGCCGTATGCGCTCCTCTATGCATTCGAGCCGGACGGATCCGCGAGGCTCGTCGGGACCGTGGGGCTAGGCCAGAACAGCCCGCTCGCGCCGCCGCGGCTCGACGCGCTGGCCGACTCGCCGTGGCCCGTGGCCGAGGTGCGCGCGACGCAAGCGTCGGTGCACGTGCAGGACGCGCTCGTATGGCCGCTCACGACACCCAGCGAAGCCCCGCACGGCTTCCTCGTCGCGGGCTTGAGCCCCCGCCAGCCGCTCGATGACGACTATCGCGCGTTCATCGCAGCGGCCGCGGACCGGCTCGCGGCCGGCGTTCGCGCCGCCCGTGCCCGCGAGGAGCACGCGCGACGGGAGGCCTCGCTCGAGCGCGGCCGCCGCCGTCTCGAGCAGCGCTGCGCGGAGCTCACTCGTCTGTACGAGCACGCACCGATTCCGATCCTCGTCGCGCGCGGGACCGATTTCGTCGTCGAGCGCATGAATCGGGCCGCTCTCGCCGCCTCCAAGTACGATCTGCTCGGCAAGCCGCTCTTCGACGCGTTGCCCGAGCTCGTGAGCCAGGGGTTCGCCGAGCGCATGAAGCGCGTGCTCGAGACCGGCCGGCCGGACGTTGGCCGCGAGGCGGTCGTCCGGCTCGAGCGTGACGGACGCCTCGAGGACCGACGCTTCACGTTCGTCTGCGCGCCGCTCGACCTCGGCCCGGATCCGCGCGTCATCATCGTCGCCCAGGACGTCACGGAGCACGTCGAGGCGCGCGCGGCGCTCGAGGCGAGCGAAGCGCGGTATCGCGACATCTTCGACGGCGTCGACGTTTCGATCTGGGTCGCGGACCTTCAGGCGGTGCTCGCGATGCTCGACGAGCTCTCCGCTGCGGGCGTCGAGGACCTTCGAGCGCACTTCGCCCGCCACCCCGAATTCCTGCGCCAGGCGCTCGGGCACGTGTCCATCGTCGACGTCAACGGCGCGACGCTGCGCCTCTTCGGCGCACGCGACAAGGAGGAGCTGGCGCGCTCGTTGGGACGCATCTTCGTCGCGGAGTCCTGGCACGCGTTCGGGGAGATGCTGATCGCGGTGCACGGGCAGCGCGGCCTCGTCCGGACCGACGCCGTCGCGTGCACGCTCGCCGGGGAGCGCCGCGAGCTGATGCTGACCGTCGCGCCGCTTCCGGCGGCGCCTCGCCCGAGCCGCGTGCTCGTCACGATGACGGACATCACCGACCGCAAGCGGATGGAGCAAGCCCTGCGCGAGACCGATCGGCAGAAGGACGAGTTCCTCGCGACGCTCGCACACGAGCTTCGCAACCCTCTCGCACCGCTCCGGAGCAGCGTCGATCTGCTGCGTGCCGTGCCGGGCGACATGCCCGAGTCGGTGATCGACATCATCGAGCGGCAGGTCGAGTATCTCGTCCGCCTCGCCGACGATCTCTTCGAGAGCTCTCGGATCCGCCAAGGGGCGTACGACCTGCGCATGGAGAGGCTGCTCCTGTCCGACGTGTTGCGTGACGCGCTCGAGACGAGCCGCCCGCTGATCCAGTCGGGCGGACACGAGCTCGTCGTGCGCGTGCCGGACGAGCCGCTCTGGATCGACGGCGATCGCATGCGCCTCGCGCAGATCTTCGCGAACCTGCTGAACAACGCGGCCCGCTACACGCCGGAGCCCGGCCGCATCGTGCTCGAGGTCGAGCCGTCGGACTCGCAGGTCGAGGTGCGCTTGACCGATACGGGAGTCGGCATCCCCGCCGAGGCGATGCCGAAGCTCTTCACGATGTTCGGCCGGTACCGCGGCGAAGACGAGCCCGACGTTGCGGGCTTGGGTATCGGTCTCGCGCTCGCGAGGCAGCTCGCGGAGATGCATGGCGGCTCGATCGAGGCGCACAGCGAAGGTCGCGGCAAGGGCAGCACGTTCACCGTTCGGCTGCCGCTCAGCGTCGCGACGCGGCACGCGCCTCCGCCGCTGCAAGATTCGGAGCGGTCGATCGAGGGCCGGCGCATCCTGATCGTCGAGGACGATCGGGATACCGCGGAGAGCTTGAAGCTGATCCTCGAGGCGAACGGCGCCGACGTTCGGGTCGCGACGAGCGGACCGAAAGCGCTCGCGACGTTCGCGAGCTTCGCGCCGGAGGCCGTGCTGCTCGACATCGGCTTGCCGGGCATGGACGGCTACGAGGTCGCCCGGCGGCTGCGCGCCGAGTTTCCGCAGCATCAGGCGTTGATCGTCGCGCTGACCGGTTGGGGCAGGGCGGAGGACGTCGAGCGTGCACGGGACGCGGGCTTCGACGAGCACCTCGTGAAGCCCGTCGACATCGACGCGTTGCGGCGCCTGCTGTCGCGGAACGCCGATCCGCCGGACGTGGATGGCACGTCTCCGGCGGATTGAACGAGGATCACGATGTCGCGGTGCGTGCTTCCGCGCCGCCCTCTCGCGGCTCGGCGAGGCCCAAGACGGCCATCGAGCGGCCGACGAGCGTCAGCACGTCGCCTCCGCGCAGCGTCGCGTCTTCGGCTTCGCGTTCCGTGGCCGTGTCGAGCAGGAGCTTCCAGCCGTCGCCTTCCTCGGCGTCCGGCAGCGTGAATCCCACGTCCTCGTGATGCGCGTTGTAGAGCAGCAGCAGCCGTGACAGGCTCGGCTCGTCGCCGTATGCGGCCTCGTGACCCCTCGACAGCAGCAGGCCCGCGGTGCGGGTCTCGGCATCGGACCACGCGTTGGGCTCGAGGTCCTTTCCGGAAGGCGCGAGCCAGCGAATGACCATGCCGTCGCGGAAGCTGTGCCGATGGAGCAGCGGCTCGCCCTGCCGAAGCGCTATCACCCTGCGGACGAATTCCGTGAGCGCGCGGCCGTCGTCGTCGATCGCGTCCCAGTTGATCCAGCTGATCTCGTTGTCCTGGCAGTAGACGTTGTTGTTGCCGTGCTGCGTGTTGCCGTGCTCGTCGCCCGCGAGCAGCATCGGCGTGCCGTGCGACAAGAGCAGCGTCGCGAGCAGGTTGCGCTTCTGACGCGCGCGGAGCGCGAGCACGTCGGGGTCGTCGGTCGGCCCCTCGGCGCCGCAGTTCCAGCTGTGGTTGTCGTCGGCGCCGTCGCGGTTGTTTTCGCCGTTCGCCTCGTTGTGCTTCTCGTTGTACGAGACGAGGTCGTGCAGCGTGAAGCCGTCGTGCGCCGTGACGAAGTTGATGCTCGACCAGGGCCGCCGTCCCGAGCGGTCGTACATGTCGCCCGAGCCCGTCACGCGCGCCGCGAAATCGGCGATCTGTTTGCCGTCGCCTTTCCAGAAGCGGCGGACCGTATCGCGGAACTTACCGTTCCACTCGGCCCAGCCGGGCGGAAACTCGCCGACCTGGTAGCCGCCGGGGCCGATATCCCATGGCTCGCCGATCAGCTTCACGTGCGCGAGCACGGGGTCCTGCACGACGGCGTCGAAGAATCCGCCGCGCGGGTCGAAGCCGTGCGGCTCGCGCCCGAGAATCGTGCCGAGATCGAACCGGAAGCCGTCGACGTGCATCTCGAGCACCCAGTAGCGCAGTGAGTCCATGACCATCTGCAGCACGCGCGGGTGGCTCGTGTTGATCGTGTTGCCGGTGCCGGTGTCGTTGATGTAGTAGCGCGGCTCGTCAGGCATCAGGCGGTAATACGAGCGGTTGTCGATGCCCTTGAAACAGAGCGTCGGTCCGAGCTCGTTGCCCTCCGCCGTGTGGTTGTAGACGACATCGAGGATCACCTCGATCCCGGCGTCGTGGAAGCGGCGCACCATCTCCTTGAACGTGACGATGCCGCCGGGCCCGAGGTAGCGTGGCTCGGGCGCGAAGAACCCGATCGAGTTGTATCCCCAGTAGTTCGACAGACCCTTGTCGAGCAGATGCGCGTCCTGGGCGTACGCATGGATTGGCAGCAGCTCGACGGCCGTGATACCGAGGCTCTTGATGTAGTCGACGACGGCCTGTTGGCCGAGACCCTTGAAGTTGCCGCGCAGCTCGGGCGGCACGGCCGGATGCAGCATCGTGTAGCCGCGCACGTGCGTCTCGTAGAGGATCGTGCGCTGCCACGACACGGACGGGCGCGCGTCGCCGTTCCAGTCGAAGGACGGATCGATAACCTGGCACTTCGGCATTCGCGGCGCGCTGTCTTCGGTGTCGAACGAAAGATCCTTGTCGGGATCGTCGAGCCGATAACCGAAGTGCGCCGGCGACCAGTCGATCTCCCCGACGAGCGTTTTCGCGTACGGGTCGAGCAGCAGCTTGTACGGGTTGAAGCGATGGCCGTTCTCGGGATCGTACGGGCCATGCACGCGGTAACCGTACAGCGTCCCCGGTCCGACCTCGGGAAGATAGCCGTGCCAGATCTCGTTCGTGTATTCGGGCAGCGTGATCCGCTCGACCTCGGTGAAGTCGTTCGGGTGAAACAGGCACAACTCGACCCGCTCGGCGTGTGCCGAGAAGATCGCGAAGTTCGTTCCCTCGCCGTCCCACGTCGCGCCGAGCGGCGCCGGTGCGCCGGCGAGCACGCGGCGAGCACTCGTCATACGTTTCCTCCCCTCGTTCAGGGACGATCGACCGCATCCCGTCGGACCCGGAGCGTCGGCTGCAATGCACGACTCGTGCCGCGCGCCGCGTGCGTCGCACGACGCGAATTCAGTGGCATGCGACTTGCACCCGAGCGGTCTCTTCGGTAGACACCACGATCGAACCGATCAGGAGGAGAAGCAGATGGGGAACAGAACAGGCGCCTTCGCGGTCGCCGCGGCCGTGTCGCTCGCGTTGGGCGGCGTCGCGCTCGCGCAGCAGCCCGCACCGGGCGCACAACAAAGTTCGTCGGAGGCCGCGGAGGCGCTTCGGCGCGCGGCCGAGGAGTTGAACCAGGCGGCCGAGGCGCTGCGTCAGGCGGCCGAGCAGCAGCGGAGCGCTTCCAGTCAGCAGTCTGCCGGCGAGCAGGGCGGCGCGCAGCAGCTGGCCGGACCGCAGCAAGGTGCGCAGCAGCAAGGTGGCGCGCAACAGCAAGGCGCACAGCAGCCGGGACAGCAAGGCGCGGTCGCCCAGCAGCGTAGCGATTCGCAGCAGGGCGCGCCGGGCCACCCAAGTGCGGCGTCGTCTACTCAGCAACCGGGTGCACAGTCACCCGCGGGGCAGCAGGGCGTGACGCCGCCGCAGGGTTCGCCGTCGCAGCAGCAACGAAGCGCGGCCTCGGAGCAAGGGGGTTCACAGCAGGCTGCTTCCGACCAGCAGCGCAGTGCCGCTTCGCAGCGGGGCGGTTCGCAACAGGGTGCGTCTCAGCAGCAAAGCGCTTCGTCGACGCAGGGCCAGCAGCCGGGCCAGCCGGCCGGGCAACAGCAGTCGCAGCAGCCGCTGACCGCCGGACGCGCGCCGTTCGAGGAAGTGGATCGCAACGCGGACGGGCTGATCAGCCGCACCGAGCTCGCGATGCTCGAGGGCCAGGATTTCGGCGCGATCGATACGAACCAGGATGGAACGATCAGCCGCGACGAGTGGCAGCAAGGCGAGCAGCAACAGTAGACGCAAACGTCACAGCAAGCCGCGGGCCGTGGCACGGAAGCCCGGTCCGCTCGGGATGGCATCGATGTTCCGGCTCATTTGAAGCAAACAAAGCCGCGCGGGCAGCCCGCGACGGGATCGACCGCGACGGCAACGACAATCATGTTTGACGTGCTTCGACTCGCTCTCTGTCGTCACGTGCCGCGCGGCAACACTGCCGCGGCCGTCGTGTTGGGCCTCGCGCTCGGTGCACCGGCGGCTGCGCAGGATCCGATCCTGACGCCGGAGACCGTCCGCGCGGCCGAGGCCATCGATGCCGGCGGTCTTCGCGCGGTCGTCGCCGAGATCGCGAGCGATCGGTATGCGGGACGCGCGCCGGGCACGCCGGGCGACGAGATGACGCAGGCCTATCTCGCCGCTGCGCTCGAGCGGATCGGCTTCGAGCCCGGCGGTCCCGACGGCACGTATCTGCAGCCGTTCGAGCTCGTCGGCATCACCGCCGCTCAGCCGCCGACGTGGACGTTCACGCGCGACGACGAGCGCGTCGAGCTCGCGCAGCACAGCGAGTTCATCGCAGCGAGCGGTGTTCTCGCCGAGCGTGCGGCGATCGACGGCGCCGAGGTCGTGTTCGTCGGCTACGGCATCGAAGCGCCCGAGCAGGACTGGAACGACTTCGACGGTGCCGACCTGCGCGGCAAGGTGCTCTTGATGCTGAACAACGATCCCGACTGGGATCCGGAGCTCTTCGGCGGCCGCGAGCGGCTCTACTACGGCAGGTGGACGTACAAGTACGAGAGCGCGGCACGGCAGGGCGCGGCCGGCGCGATCATCATCCATACGCCGGAGTCGGCCGGTTACCCTTGGCAGGTCGTGCAGAGCTCGTGGAGCGGCACGCAGTACGAGCTCCCGGCAGGCGACGAGCCCCGCGTGCAGATCGAGGCATGGATCACGGAGGACGCCGCCGAGCGGCTCGTCGCGCTCGCCGGATTCGAGCTCGGCGCGCTCGTCGAGCAGGCGAAATCCCGCGACTTCGCGCCGGTGCCGCTCGGCATCGTCACGACGCTCGCGCTCGACAATACGCTCGAGCGCACCGCTTCCGCGAACGTGATCGGCATCCTGCCGGGCAGCGATCCCGAGCTCGCGGGCGAAGTCGTCGTCTACACGGCCCACCACGACCACCTCGGTCGAAACGACGGCTCGGGCACGGATCCGATCTACAACGGCGCGCGCGACAACGCGAGCGGGGTCGCGATGGTGCTAGAGATCGGCGAAGCGTTTGCGGCGCTGCCGCAGCCGCCCCGCCGTTCGATCATGCTGTTGTTCGTCGGAGCGGAGGAGCAGGGGCTGCTCGGCTCCGAGCACTTTGCCCGTAACCCCGTCGTGCCGCCCGGCAGAATCGCGGCGAACGTGAACTTCGACAGCGGCAACATCTGGGGTGCGACGAGCGACATCACGGTCGTCGGTTTCGGCAAGTCGACGCTGGACGACGTCGCGCGCCGCGTCGGCGAGCTGCAGGGCAGGCAGGTGAAGCCCGACGAGTTCGTCGACCAGGGCTACTACTACCGCTCCGACCAGTTCAACTTCGCGAAGATCGGCGTGCCCGCCTTCTATTTCCGCACGGGGACCGATTTCATCGGGCGCCCCGAAGGCTGGGGCTTCGAGCGCATCGAGGAGCACAACGATCGCCACTATCATCAGCCGAGCGACGAGCTCACCGCCGAATGGAATTTCGACGGCATGGTGCAGGACGCGCGGTTCGGGTTCTGGGCGGGCCTCATCATCGCGAACGCCGACGAGATGCCCAGCTGGCGCCCGGGCGACGAGTTCGAGGCGGCGCGCCGCGAGGCGCTGGAGGCGGTCGGCGCTAGCCGTGAGACTCGTAGATGACTGGGATCGAGTGCTCGCGGGCGTAGTGCTCGGCGATGAAAAGGGCGTCTTCCTTGCTCATGCGCTCGCGATCCACGATCGTCGAGCACTGCCAGCCCCCTCCTCCGGGGGCCGCGCCGTAGCGCAGGTGCTCGATCGTGACGATCCGTCCGTCCCCGCCGCTCTCTGCCGGGCTCATCGTGTGGACGCGCAGGAAGTTGGACTCGGTATAAGTCTCGCTGTCCCGAAGCTCAGGCTCGAATCTCGGCATCTCAATGGATTGATTCTCTAGCTATTTCTGCCGGGGCACGAGCCCGCGCCGCGACCTGCTGACCACGACGCGGAACGGTAGCGCGAACCGTACAGTGCGTGTCGTGACCGTTCTCACACCGTCGCGACCTGGAGACGTGGTGAAATCGTACGGCTGCTTGTCCCGAGCCTCGACGTGCGCGGCCGGCAAGCCACTACGATACGGACTGTGATGGGGACCGATTCCGGATCATGAGCTCGGCCACGCGCTTCATCGAGCAGTATTTGCGTCGGTCGACGCGTCGACTGACGGGGCTCCTGCTCGGACAGCTCGATGCCTTCAATCGGATCCGCACGACGTTCGGTGCCGACGCGTCGAAGCGTTTCTGCTCGGATTACGTCGAAGGCTTGCGCGAGACACTCGCGCCGGGCACTCCCGTGATTCGCCTGCCGGGCCGTCAGTTCGTCGTGCTGCTGCCGGGCGAATCCCTCGGCGGCATCGTGGAGGTCGCGGCTCGCCTGACCGAGGACGACCGCGCGCACGTCAAGATCGGCCGCGACAGGTTCGTCGTCGACCTGACGATCGGTCTCGCGGTGTATCCGACGCATGCCGACGACGCGTCGAGCTTGCTGCGTCGTGCGGAGCTCGCGTTGAAGGAAGCGCGCGAGAACGACCTCGCGTTCGCGATGTACACGCCGGACGCGACCCGTCGGCAGGCTGCGCTCTGGAAGGTCGAGAGCGACTTCGAGCGCGCCGTGCAGCAGGGCGAGATCGATGTGCATTTTCAGCCCAAGATCGGCCTCGCGGACCAACGCGTGCGAGGCGTCGAGGCGCTCGCGCGCTGGCGGTCGCCGTCGGGCACGTTCGTCCCGCCGCACCTGTTCGTCCCGCTCGCGGAGCGATCGGGCTCGATCGTGCCGATGACGTGGCTCGTGTTCGAGCGCGTCGCGGCGAGCGTCGCGAGGTGGTCGGGCTGCGAGAAGATGTCCGTTGCCGTCAACGTCGCCCCGCAGGTGCTGCAGCGCGCCGACTTCTTCCCTCGCCTCGGCGAGCTGCTTGCAGCGGTGCGCGCGGCAGGTGCGGGGCTCGTCGTCGAGCTGACCGAGGAGAATCTCGTGACCGGCGACGCGGACACGGCCGCGGCCCTCGAGCGAATCCGCAAGCTCGGCGTCGGCCTCGCTATCGACGATTTCGGCAAGGGTTATTCGTCGCTCAGTTATCTCAAGGAGATTCCCGCGACGGAGGTCAAGATCGACAAGCGGTTCGTGTCGACGGCGGCGACCGACGAGAAGGACAAGCAGGTCGTGCGCGTCATCGTCGAGCTCGCGCGCGCCTTCGAGATGAGCGTGGTCGCCGAGGGCGTCGACAGCGCGCAGGCGCTGAAGACGGTCTCTGCGCTCGGCTGCGATGCGGCGCAGGGATTTTTCATCGCGCGGCCGATGCGCGCCGATCTTCTGATGGACTGGGTCGGCATCTTCGGCCGCGAGGCAAAGCGCTTCGCTTTCGACGCGCCCGAGGAGCCCGGGCGCACCGGAAGCGGGGTCCCTGCCTGAGAAGCGGCCTGCCCGGCAAGCGTTGCGGCGCGGGACCGGTCCTAGCGGCTAGAATGATGCGCTTTTGAGCGCCTTTGCCGCTGCCTGAATCATCCTGATGAGCCTCTTGCTCGACCTCGGCTATCTGCTCGGACTCGTGCTCGCGGCGCCGTGGCTCGCATATCGGCTCGCGAGGCACGGCGGCTTCCCGCACGTCCCGGTGCGGTTCGGCTTCGATCTCGGACCGCCGGTCCGAGGCGCGATCTGGCTGCACGGCTCCTCGGCCGGCGAGGTATCGCTGCTCAAGCCGCTCGTCGCGCGTCTCGAGCAGGATCATCCGGATACGCCCCTCGTGATCTCGACCTACACGGTGACCGGCCTCGAGGCCGCACGTAAGGCGTATCCGCGCCATCGGGTGATCCTGTTCCCGGTCGACTTCTCGTTCGTCGTGCGGCGCTTCCTCGCGCGCTTCGATCCCCGGCTCGTCGTCATCGTCGAATCGGAGTTCTGGCCGAACTTCCTGCTCGCGGCGCGTCGCCGCGGCGTGCCGGTCGCGGTGCTGAACGGCAAGATGTCCGAGAAGTCGAGCCGCGCGTATCGCCGAACGGGTATCGTGCCTCGCGCGCTGCGCGAGCTGACGCTGATCGCCGTGCAGAGCGACGAGCATGCGGAACGCCTCCGTTCGCTCGGCGTGCCGAGCGAGCGAATCCACGTGACCGGGAACATGAAGTACGACCTCGCGCGCGGGGCGATCGACGACGTCGCGCGGCGGGAGCTCCGCGAGCGCCTCGGCTATGCGCCGGACGACGTCGTCGTGATCGGCGGGAGCCTTCACCCCGGCGAGCACGAGGCGCTCGTTGCCGCGTTCGATGCGCTCGGCGACGGCCGCGCCGCGCTCGTGCTCGTGCCGCGCTACCCGGCGGACGCGCCCGTAGTCGCTGCGCACGTCGAGGCCCGCGGCCACGTTGCGGTCGCGAAGACCCGGATCGATCGAGGCGACGCCGCGCCGCCGGGCAGGGGCGGTGTGCTGATCGTCGACACGGTCGGCGAGCTCGGCCGGCTCTATGCCGCCGCTGACGTTGCGTTCGTCGGCGGCAGCTTGTTCTTCCGCGGTAGCAACAAGGGCGGGCACAATCTGATGGAGCCCGCGATTCTCGGTGTGCCGGTGCTCTTCGGGCCCTACAATTTCAGCTTCAAGGAGACGGTCGAGGATCTGCTCGCGCGTGACGCCGGGATCTTGGTGCGAGACGCCGGGGAGCTCGAGTCGGCTCTGCGAGCGCTCGTCGCGGACGAGCAACGGCGCCGGTCGCTCGGCGAGCGCGGCCGGCGAGTCGTGCTCGACGGGCAAGGTGCGACTGCGCGCAATTACACGCTGCTCGAGCGCATCATGGATGACTCGCCGGTGAGCTTGCAGCCCCAAGCCTTTGAACGCACAATGCCGCGAGCGAGCGGCCACCTGGATTCCCGATGAGCAAAAAGCACGTCAACGTCGCCGGTATCGACTGCGGGTCGGACCAGCTCTTTTTGATCTCGGGTCCGTGCGTCATCGAGGAGGAATCCCTGATGATGCGTACGGCCGAGCGCCTGAAGCGGATCGCCGGCGACCTCGGCGTGCCGCTGATCTTCAAGTCGTCGTTCCAAAAGGACAACCGCAGCTCGCTCGACTACTACCAGGGTCCGGGGCTCGAGGAGGGCCTGCGTCTGCTCGAGAAGATCAAGCGGGAGTTCGAGCTGCCGATCCTGACGGACATCCATTACCCGTCGCAGGCGAAGCCTGCTGCCGAGGTCGTCGACGTCCTGCAGATTCCGGCTTACCTCTGCATGCAGACCGAGCTCGTCGTCGCCGCCGCGAAGACGGGCGCGGTGATCAACGTCAAGCACGGCCAGTTCATCGCGCCCGACAACATGGTGAAGCCGGTGCAGAAGATCGAGGCTTCGGGCAACGACAGGATCATCCTGACCGAGCGAGGCTACACGTTCGGCTACAACGATCTCGTCGTCGATCCGCGCAGCTTCTACCTGCTCGCGCAGCCCGGGTATCCGGTCGTCTTCGACATCACGCACACGATCAGGAAGTACGGCATTCCGAGCAAGGACCCGCGCGGCGGCACGCGGCAGTACCTGTCCGTGATCGCGCGCGCCGGCGTCGCGGCCGGCGTCGATGGCCTGTTCATCGAGGCGCATCCGAACCCGCCGGAGGCGCTCTGCGACGCGGCGAGTCAGTACGAGCTCGACCGGCTCGCGGACTTCGTTCGCCCGCTGCTCGATATCCACAACCTCGTCCGCTCGCACGCGGCGCATTGAGAACCGATGGATCTTTATCTCGACTCCGTAGATTTCAAGGAAATCGAAGCGGCGTTCGATTTCGGCTTCGTGAAGGGGCTGACGACGACGCCGACGTTCATGCATCGGCACGGCATCACCGACATCGATGCCGCGATCGTCAAGCTCTCCGGCATGGTCCCGGAGCTGCAAGTCGAGGCGCTCGGCGATACGCCCGACGCGATCGTCGCGGAGGCCGAGCGGATCCTCGGCCTCGGGCTCGCGCGCGAGCCGGTGTTCAAGGTGCCGATCTCGAACGCCGGCGTGAAGGCGTGCAAGCGGCTCACGGATCGCGGGCACCGCGTCAACGTGCATCTGATCTACACGTTGAACCAGGCGTACATGGCGATGGAGGCGGGCGCGGCGTTCGTCTGTCCGCTCGCCGGACGCATGCAGGACCAGGGGCACGACGCGATCAAGCTGTTCGAGCAGCTCGTCGACGTCGTCGAGCTGCACGGCTACGACACGAAGATCATGTTCTCGTCGGTGCGCCACGCCGAGCACGTCCGTCAGGCTCTGCTCGCCGGCGTGCACGTCTGCACGGTGCCGTTCGCGGTGATGCAACGGCTGTGCGACAACACGCTGACCGACGTCGGCACCGCGCAGTTCCGCGAGCACACGCAGCTGATGACGGTCAAGGTCAAGGAGCTGATCCGCGCGGAGAACCCGACCTGCCGGGCCGACGACACGCTGACGACGGCAATGGTCGGCATGACGGAGTCGCGCCTCGGCGCGGTCACCGTCGTCGACGCCGAAGGGAGGGCCGTCGGTGTCTTCACGGACGGAGACCTGCGTCGCCGGCTGCAGAGCGACGGCCGCTCGATCCTCGACAAGACGCTCGGCGAGATCGGCTATACCAAGAATCCCGTGACGCTCGGCAAGGAAAGCCTGCTGAACGAGGCGGTGAAGCTCTTCAAGGAGTTCCAGGTCGACAGCATCATCGTCGTCGACGGCGAGCGCCCGGTCGGGATTCTCGACATCCAGGATCTCGTCAAGCTGGGATTACTCGGTCCGCAGCGCTAGGAGCGTGTCCGAGTGCGCCGCGGACCGCCGGACGGCGACGATGGCCTCTGACTCCTCTCCGGCCGACATCGAGGCCGCGTTCTCGGCGCTCGGCGGCGACTTCGTGACGCCGGCCGCGCGGATCGCAGAGCGCGCCGCTTCCTGCCGCGGGCTCGTCTTCGACTGGGACGGCGTCTTCAACTCCGGCGCCAAGGGCGAAGGCGCGACGAGCTCGTTCAGCGAGGCGGACTCGATGGGCGTGAACCTGTTGCGCTACGGCCTGTGGCGACGGCACGGGCGGCTGCCTGCCGTCGCCATCATCACCGGCGAGCGGAACGAGACCGCGACGCGCTTCGTCGTGCGCGAGCACTTCGACGCGATCTACTCGGGCGTGCGGAACAAGGTCGAAGCGCTCGAGCATTTCTGCAGGGCGCACGCGCTCGCGCCCGACGAGATCGTCGTCGTGTTCGACGACGTCAACGATCTCGCGATGGCCGCGCGCGCGGGCGTGCGCGTGCTCGTGCGGCGCGACGCGAGCCCGCTGCTCCGTGCGTATGCGGTCCGGCACGGGCTCGCCGATTACGTGACCGGTGCGCGCTCGGACGCGCACGCGGTGCGCGAAGCCGCGGAGCTTCTGCTCGGGCTCACCGGCGCCTTCGACGACGTCGTCCGCAACCGCAGCGCGTGGGATGCTGACTACGTTCGCTACTTCGAGGCTCGCCAGGCCGTCGAAACCCGGTTCGAGCACGCCCCGTGACGTTCTGGTCGTTTGCCGCCTACCTGCTCCTGCCGTACGCGCTGTGGAACCTCCTTTGGCGGGGGATCCGCTATCGACCGTACTGGAATCGCTGGCCGGAGCGCTTCGGTATCGTGCCTCGCACGGGCCGGCAGCGGATCATCTGGGTGCATGCCGTCTCGGTCGGCGAGGTGAGGTCGGCGGCGCCGCTCGTCGTCGCGCTCGATCAGCGCTATCCGGAGCATCGTATCCACGTCACGACGATGACGCCGACGGGCTCGGAGCAGGTCCGCGAGCTCTTCGGCGACCGCGTCGATCATTCGTACGTGCCGTACGACCTGCCGGACGCGGTCAGCCGTTTCCTCGACCGTATCCGTCCCGATCTCGCCGTGATCGCAGAGACCGAGTTCTGGCCGAACATCTTCTCGGCGTGCAGGCGGCGCGGCATCCCGCTCTTCCTCGTGAACGTGCGCGTCTCGCAGGCGTCGCTGCGCGGCTATTTGCGAGCGCCTCGAACGATTCGCGCGATGCTCGAGAACGCCGATCTGATCTGCCCGCAGACCGAAGTCGACGCGGAGCGCTTGCGCAGGCTCGGCGCGCCGGCCGACAGAATCTTCGTCACGGGCAATCTCAAGTTCGACGTCGAGCTGCCCGAGAGCCTCCTGCAGGAGGGCGCGGCGGTGCGTCAGCTCTGGGGGCGGAACAGGCCCGTCTGGATCGCAGCAAGCACGCACAAGGGCGAGGAGGCGCAGGTGCTCGACGCGTTCGCGCGGCTCCGGGAGAGCATCCCGGACCTTTTGCTCGCGGTCGTGCCGCGGCATCCGGAGCGGTTCGAGAGCGTCGCACGGCTCTGCGAGCGGCGCGGCTATACGATCGCGCTCCGCAGCGTCGAGCATCGCGAGCTCGAGCCGGAAATCGACATCGTGGTCGGCGACACGATGGGCGAGCTGCAGCGGCTCTACGCGGCATCCGACGTGGCATTCGTCGGCGGCAGCCTGGTGCGGCACGGCGGGCAGAACATTCTTGAGGCATGCGCCGTCCGTGTGCCGGTAATCTTTGGTCCGCACATGTTCCATTTCGAGGAGATCGCGGGTCTCGCGCTCGAGCGCGGCGCGGCGAGTCAAGTCCGGGACTCGGCGGAGCTCGCCGAGGCCGTCCGCACGTGGCTCGTCGAGCCGGAGCTGCGCCGCGCAGCGGGCGAGGCGGCGCACAGCCTGATGGAGGACAACCACGGCGCGCTGCAGCGCACGCTGAAGCTGATGGACGAGACGCTCGCCGCGCTCTGGCGCGAGCGGGGCCAGCAGCCGTTTCCGGGGGCCGAGAAGCACCTCGCGGAGGCGGGCGGCGAGCGTACGGGAGCGAACTGAAGATGACGCCGACCTTTGCAATGCGCCGCCTCGCCGTCCTCGCGCTCGTCGCGCTCGCTTGCGTTCCGGCGCTCGCGTTCGGGCCCGCAGGACACCGGATCGCCGGCGAGCTGGCCGAGCCTCTGCTGTGCCCGGGAACCGCGAAGGAGATCGCCGAGCTGACGGGCGGCGAGGGCCTCGCCGAGATCGGCCTCTGGGCCGACCGCATCCGCGGCGAGGACGCGTGGCGGCACACCGCCCCATGGCACTACCTGAACATCGACGACGGCGAGTCGATCGAGGCGTTTCGCCATCCGAGCGAAGGCGACGTGCTGTGGGCGATCCAACGCAATGTCGAGCGGCTCGCGGAGCCCGGACCCAGGGAGCGGCGCGCGGAGGCGTTGCGCTTCCTCGTCCATTTCATCGTGGACGTGCATCAGCCGCTGCACGTCGGCCGCGAGTCGGACCGTGGCGGGAATACGATCGACGTCACGTATCGCGGCGAGACGACGAACCTGCACCGCTTCTGGGATACCGACCTGCTCCAGGTCGGAGGGCTCCGGGAGCGCGAGCACGCGGCGCGCGTCGCGCCGCTCACGCGCGTCTTCGCGGGCCGCGATCACACGTCCCCTCGGGACTGGGCGGCCGAAAGCCTCGCGCTGCGTCCGCTGGTCTACCGATTCCGCGAATCGAGCCCCGCATCGCTCGACGACGCGTATGTCGATACTGCGCAAACCGTCATGCGCGTGCGCCTCGCGCAGGCGGCCGTGCGCCTCGCGGCGACGTTGAACGGGTTGCTCGGCGACCCGGGGTGCGAGGCTCGTTAGCGCGGTCGTGGTCGGCGGCCGCCCACGCCGATCCGCCGCTTGAACGAACGCGATGGCGTGCGTCGCGCTGGTCAGCGTTCCGGCAGTATCTCGGTCAGATACCGCTCCGCATCGAGCGCGGCCATGCAGCCCGAGCCGGCCGACGTGACCGCCTGCCGGTAGATCGGATCCGCGACGTCGCCCGCGGCGAAGACGCCTTCGACGCTCGTCGCCGTCGCGAAACCGCGCGTGCCGCTCCGGACGACGATGTAGCCGCCCTCCATCTCGAGCTGTCCCTCGAAGATCGCGGTGTTCGGCGTGTGGCCGATCGCGATGAAAACGCCCTGCACCGGGATTTCACGCAGCTCGCCGGTCTGCGTGTGCTTGACCCGGATGCCCGTCACGCCGTGCTCGTTGCCGAGCACCTCGTCGAGCACGTGGTTCCACATCACCTCGACGTTGCCGGTCCCGGCGCGCTCGAGGAGACGCCGGCTCATGATCTTCTCGGCGCGGAACTGATCGCGCCGATGCACGACGGTCACCTTCGACGCGATGTTCGACAGATAGAGCGCCTCCTCGACCGCCGTGTTGCCGCCGCCGATCACGGCGACCGGCTGGTTGCGGAAGAAGAAACCGTCGCAGGTCGCGCACGCCGAGACGCCGCGTCCCTTGTAGGCCTGCTCGCTCGGCAGGCCGAGATACTTCGCCGATGCGCCCGTCGCGACGATCAGCGCGTCGCACGAGTACTCGCCGCTGTCGGTGCGGAGCTCGAAGGGGCGCTTCGAGAGATCCACGGCGTTCACGGTGTCGTAGATCAGCTTGGTGCCGAAGCGCTCGGCGTGCCGCTTCATGCGCTCCATGAGCTCGGGTCCCTGCACGCCCTGATCGTCGCCGGGCCAGTTGTCGACGTCGGTGGTCGTCGTCATCTGTCCGCCGACCTCGACGCCGGTGATCAGCACCGGCTCGAGCGCCGCCCGCGCGGCGTAGACGGCCGCGGTATAGCCGGCCGGGCCCGAGCCGACGATGATCAATCTGTGATGCTGTCGCGCCATCCTGGTCTCCTCGCGGTCCCTCGCGCGCCGCTCGCGCCGGGCCGACGAACGCGCTCGTTGCCGATGCGTATGGTAGTGGACCCGCACGTGTCGCGGAACGCCGTCATGATCGGCGGCACCGCCTCTGGCATCATCTGCGACCGATGAACCCCGCTCCAACCGCTTCTCCGAAGGCTCGCACCGCCGCGCCGTTGCTCGCGCTGCTCGCGCTCACGGCCGCGCCCGCTGCCCACGCGCAGGCTCCGTCGGACGCGCCCGAGCAGCGCGCCGAACGGCCGCGGATCGGTCTTGCGCTGTCCGGCGGCGGCGCGCGCGGCGGCGCGCACATCGGCGTGCTCCGCGCGCTCGACGAGCTGCGCGTGCCGGTCGACTACATCGCCGGAACGAGCATCGGCGCGGTCGTCGGCGGGTTCTACGCGGCCGGGCACTCGATCGACGACCTCGAGGAGCTCGTCAGGACGATCGACTGGGACACCGCGTTCCTGAACATCACGCCGCGGCAGCTGCGCTCGTTCCGGCGCAAGCGCGACGACGACTCGTTCCTCGTGCGCCAGCGGCCGGGGCTTAACCGCGGCGAGATCGAGCTCCCGCTGGGGCTCGTGCAGGGGCAGACGATCGACCTGATCATCGCGGAGTACACGTTGCCCGCATCGACCGTCGACGACTTCGACGAGCTGCGCGTGCCGTTCCGCGCGGTGGCCGCCGACATCGCGACGGGCGAGGCCGTCGTGCTCGAATCGGGGAGCCTCGCCCGGGCCATTCGTGCGAGCATGGCGCTGCCCGCCGCTCTGCCGCCGGTCGAGATCGACAACCGCCTGCTCGTCGACGGCGGCATCGCGATGAACCTGCCGGTAGAGGTCGCGCGCGAGATGGGCGCCGACGTCGTGATCGCGGTCGACATCTCCGCGGCGCTGCGCGAGCGCGAGGAGCTGCGCAGCGTGCTCGACATGACGTCGCAGCTGACGAACCTGCTGACGCGCGAGGGCGTCGAGCGGCAGCGGGAGCTCCTGGTCGGCGAGGATGTGCTCCTGCAGCCCGAGTTCGGCCCGGATCTCACGTCGGTCGATTTCGAGCGGATGGAGGACGCGATCGCGCAAGGCTACGCGATCGCGATGGAGAACCGCGCCGCGCTCGAACGCTATGCGCTCTCTCCGGAGGAGTACGCCGTGTACCGGGAGTCGCTGCAGGATCCCGGGACCGATCAGCCGCCGATCATCGACTTCGTCAGGCTCGACAACCGCTCCCGCATCGCGGACAGCGTGCTGCGCACGCGGATGCGCGACGTCGTGCTCGGCGAGCCGCTAACGCTCGACACGGTCGAGCGCGCGATCGGCCAGGCGTACGGGCTCGAGCTCTTCCAGAACGTGCGCTATCACGTCGTCACGGAGGGCAACGAGACGGGCCTCGAGATCGAGGTCGTGCCGAGGTCGTGGGGACCGAACTACCTTCAGCTCGGCATGGCCTACAACTCGTCCGGCGACGTCGACGCGACATTCGGTCTCGCGGCGAGCTACCTGCGCACGGCCGTCAACGACAAGGGCGGCGAGTGGCGCGCGACGTTCGTCGTCGGCGACGAGCCCGCCTTCACGCTCGACATCTACCAGCCGCTCGGCCCGTCGGCGCTCTTGTTCGTCGAGCCCCTCGTCGACTTTCGCCGCACGCTGTTCAACGCGTTCGACGGCGATCAGCTCGTATCGGAGGCTCGGCTGCGCGAGGCGATGGTCGAGGTCAGCTTCGGCCGCGAGCTCTTGAACTGGGGCGAGGCGCGCGGCGGCGTGCGCCGGATCGAGGGCGATACGAAGCTCCATGTCGGCGACGGCCAAAACATTCCGCCGCCCGACTACAGCCGCGCGGAGCTCTTCGTGCGCTTCTCCGCGGACACGCTCGACAACATCGCATTCCCGCTCGAGGGCACCCTGACGATGGTCGAGTGGCGCACCTCGAGCGGCACGCTCGGCGCGGACGACGACTACGATCAGCTCAGCATGAGCGCGGCGCACGCGAAGACGTGGGGCCGACATACGCTGCTGTCGACGTTGCGCTACGACGTGACGACCTCCGGCGACCCGCCGCTCGACCGCAGGTTCAGGCTCGGCGGGTTCCTCGATCTCTCCGGGCTCGCGCAGGAGCAGCTGATCGGCAAGTACGCGGCGCGGCTGGGCGCGAGCTATTACCGGCGCATCGGCGACCTCGCGCTCTTTCCGGCGTTCGCCGGAATCAGCGTCGAGCTCGGGAACGCGTGGGGGGCACGGGACGACATCTCGCTCGGTGACACGATCTGGGGAGGATCGATCTGGGCGGGGGTCGATACGCCGGTCGGACCGATCTACGTCGGCTACGGGCGAGCCGAGGGCGACCGCGACGCGGTGTACGTGCATCTCGGCCGGGCGTTCTGACCGGCATGGACCCCGAAGTGCACCGGACGCCTGCGTGCGCGGCGCGGGCACCGGACCGCGCGGCGCCGTCAGGAATCGGCTAAGCTTCGGTTCAGAGCACCGGCCGTGGGCGTTCGTCCGCGCTTCCCGTCGAGCTCGTCGCGAATATTCCCCAAAGAGAGGAGAAAGTGGCCAAGCAATCGAAAATCATCTTGACGTCGCAGGATTTCGACCGGCTCGAGGCGTTGATCGAGTCGCTGCCGTCGAACGCTTTCCCAGGCAAGGCGGCGTTGCAGGCCGAGCTCAAGCGGGCGGAGATCGTCGCGCCGGAAAAGGTGCCGCCCGACGTCGTGACGATGAATTCGACGGTCCGTTTCCAGATTCTGGAGTCGGGCGAGGAGTTCGAGCTGACGCTCGTCTACCCGAAGGACGTCCAGGGGCAGTCGGATCGGATCTCCGTGCTCGCGCCCGTCGGCAGCGCGCTGCTCGGCCTGTCCGTGGGCGACGAGCTCGAATGGCCGCGCCCGGGCGGCGGCGTGTCGACCGTGAAGGTCGTCGAGGTCGTCTACCAGCCCGAGCGCGCCGGCGACCTGCACCGGTAAATCCGAGCCCCGAAGGGCTTCACGCGCGGGGCGCGACGCGTTTCCGTCGCGCCCTCAGTCCTCGGCCGGCGCCTGGAACCCCGGCCGCTTCACGACGACCAGATCGCACGGCAGCCGATCGAGCGCGCGCTCGGCCGTGCTGCCGACGAAGATCCGCTCGATGCCGCTGCGCGAAACCGCGCCCATCACGACGAAATCGGCCTGCTCCTGCTCCGCGACGGCCGCGATCGCGAGATGGGGCGCGCCTTCCTCGAAGCGGACGTTCTTCTCGTCGATCTTGAATTCGGCGAGGAGCGCATCGAGCGCCTGGCGATGCCGCGTCTCGAGATCCGCGATGAGCTCCGGCGGCGGGACGCTCGTCATCGACAACGGCGTGTCCGCGGCGGCTGCGTAGAGCGGCGCCGTATCGAACGTGTGCAGCACGTGTAGCGTGCCGCCGAGCTTGTGCGCGAGCTCGGTCGCAAAGCCGAGGATCGCGCGGTCGAGGTCGGCAGGCTTGTCGTGCTCGTGGACCGGGTCGACGGCCGCGAGCACGCGCGGCGTCGCGCCGAGTGGCCGCGGCTTCACGAGCAAGAGCGGCGCCGGGCACGCGCGGATCAGGTTCCAGTCCGTGTTCGAGAGCAACGTTCGACGCAGCACGGGATGCTCGTGCGTGTCCTTGACGACGAGCATCGGTCGGGTTTCGGCGACCTTGTCGACGATGCCGCGGTGCAGCGGTCTCGCCCAGCGGACGTCGATCTGGATGGAAAGCCCCTGTGCCTTCAACGGTGCGCCGAGCGCGTCGAGCATCGCGCGGTGCTTGTCGAGGACCGAGCGCCGGGCTGCCTCCGCCGTCTTCGGATCGAAGCGCGGCAAGGTCGCGAGGGACTGGTCGTAGTCGCAGACGAAGAGCTCGAGCGACGCGCCGTACGCCTGCGCGAGCCGCGCCGCACGCTGCACCGCCGGCTGCTCCTCGGCGGTCGGATCGACGACGACGAGGATGCGCTGATCGGACATGTCCTGACTCCCGTCGATGAGAGCGGCGAGCTTAGCGCCGAGAGCGCCGGGCCAACAAGCACCTGGACAGCCGGCGCCGATTTCGGAAAATCCGTAGACGTCCTCATCCGGTTCTGTTCTACGGTGTCCCGAATTTACGCCGGCATCGGGAAAAGCCGGAGCGGCTTTACCTCTTTTTGCGGAGTATCAGGTCGATGACGATTCGGAAGTGGCTCGCCGGCGCCGGCGTGTGCGCAATGGCGGTGGCGGTCGTCGCGGGCGTCGTGTTGAACAGCGATCTCGGCCCGCTGCTGCTCGGCATCCGCGCCGAGTTCTATCTGTTCGGTCTGACGCTGCTCGGCGTCGCGCTGTTTCATGACCGTACGCTCGAGGTCGCTTTGACCGGCCTCGTCGCGATCCTCGCGCTGAAGCTCCTGACCGATCCCGCCTTCGAGCTCGGCCATCACTTCGTCGAGGAGGCGCGGACGCTCGCGAATCTGCTCGGTCTGTTGCTCGGCTTCGCGGTGCTGGCGCGCCACTTCGAGGAGTCCCAGATGCCGGAAATCCTGCCGCGCTTCCTGCCGGACGACTGGAAGGGCGGCTTCGTGCTGCTCGCGATGGTCTTCGTGCTGTCGTCGTTCCTCGACAACATCGCGGCCGCGATGATCGGCGGCACGATCGCGCTGCACGTGTTCAAGCGGCGGCTCGACATCGGCTACCTCGCGGCGATCGTCGCGGCGAGCAATGCCGGCGGCTCGGGCTCGGTCGTCGGCGACACGACGACGACGATGATGTGGATCGAGGGCGTGTCCGCGCTCGACGTGGTGCACGCGTACGTCGCGGCCGTGCCGACGTTCCTCGTGATCGGGATCTTCGCCGCGATTCAGCAGCAGGCGTACCAGCCGATCCAGCGCGACCCGACCGGGCATCACGAGGTGCAATGGCGCAAGCTCGCCGCCGTTGGGCTGATTCTCGTCGGCGCGATCGTGACGAACGTGCTGCTCGATTTCCCGGCAGCGGGCGTATGGATCGCGATCGCGATATCGGCGCTCTTCGTGTCGACGGACTGGAAGGTCGTGCCGACGTCCGTGAAGGGCACGTTGTTCCTGCTGACGCTCGTGACGTGCGCGTCGCTGATGCCGGTCGACACGCTGCCTTCGGCGTCGTGGCAGACCGCGTTCGGCCTCGGCTGGGTCTCGGCGGTGTTCGACAACATCCCGCTGACGAAGCTCGCGCTCGAGCAGGGCGGCTACGACTGGGGCATGCTCGCGTTCACGGTCGGGTTCGGCGGCTCGATGATCTGGTTCGGCTCGTCCGCGGGCGTCGCGCTCTCGAACATCTTCCCGGAGGCGCGCTCTGTCGTCGAATGGATCCGGCGCGGCTGGTTCGTGCCGGTCGGCTACGCGGTCGGCTTCTTCGTGCTGCTCTGGACGTTCGGCTGGAACCCGCTGCTCGCCGAGTGACGATCGAGCAGCGCGCGTAGCGCGCGCACGTGCCGCGGCTCCGTGCCGCAGCAGCCGCCGAGCACGCGCGCGCCCGCGCGGAGCCACGCTTCGGCGCGGGCCGCAAGCTCGCCGGGCTCGAGCGGCGCGGTGCCGCGCTCCGCGATCTCGGGATATGCGCCGATCGGGCCGTTCCAGCGCGCGCGGACGGCCGCAAGCGCGGGCGCGACGTCGTCCGGCGGCGTGTGCATCACGTTGACGACGTCCGGCCCGAAGCCGACGAGCGCGTCGAGCACGCCGTCGAGCGCGGTGTCCGGGAAGTCGTACGCGGCGAGCGTGCCGTCCGGCCTCCGGCGCGCGCTGACGCCTAGCCAGAACGGCAGCCCCGTCGCCTGCACCGCCTCGCATGCGCGCCGCGCATGCACGCCGTCCTCCATCATCTCGAGCGCGAGGAGGTCGACGCCGAGCTCCGCGAGAAGGGTCGCGAGCTCGGCGTACGCGGCACGTTCCTCGTCGGGCGGCGGATAGCCCGCGACATCGAAACCCGGCGGGAAGCACGAGATCGAGCCCGCGATCAGGACGTCGCGCCCCGTGCGCTCGCGCGCGCGTTGCGCCGCCTCGACGCTCGCGCGATTGATCGCGGCGAACCCGGCGCCGAGGCCGGCGGCCTCGAGGACGAACCGCGTCGTCGCGAACGTGTTCGTCGTGACGACGTCGGCGCCGGCGTCGATGTAGTCCGTGTGGATGTCGACGAGGGTATCGAAGTGCACGAGCGCCGCCGGACCGCTCCACGCGACCGGATCGAGGCGCACGCCGCGGCGGCGGAGCTCCGAGCCCGTGCCGCCGTCGATCAGCAGGCAGCGGCCGGGCCGGAGCGTCGTCACCTGAGCAGACTCGATGCGCGCGCGGCGCTCCGCACGGCTCGCTACTTCGTGCCCTTGAAGTGCTCGAGGCCGGGCTTGTAGGTCTTGTCGTCGAGGAACGCCTTCATCGCGTTCGCGCGGTTCTCGGCCGCGCCGAAGTTGAGCGCCTCTCCGAGCTTCGCGTAGAGGTAGTCCGCGGAGACCTCCCAGTCCATGTAGCGAACGCGCTTCACCGCGAGCTTCGCGTTGCGCAGCATCGTCTGGTTCTTCTCGATCAGCGCCCGCGCGAGCGCACGCGTGCGCTCCTTGAGCTGTGCACGCGGCACGGCCTCGTTGACGAGGCCGAGCTCGACGGCCTTCTTCCCGTCGAAGGGCTCGCCCGTCATCGTGTAGTACAGCGCGTTGCGCAGGCCCATCGTCTCGGTCACGGCCTTCGTCACGTTGCCGGCGGGCAGGATGCCCCAGTTGATCTCCGACAGCCCGAAGACCGCCTCCTCGGCGGCGATCGCGAGATCGCAGGCGACGAGCGGCGTGAACGCGCCGCCGAAGCACCAGCCGTTGACCATCGCGATCGTCGGCTTCGGATAGTCCCGAAGGCGCCGCCATTGCCACTCCTCGGCGACGCGGCGCACGCTCATGATGATCGTGTCCGCCTTGCCGTCGGTCTCGCGGAAGTACTCCTTGAGATCCATGCCGGCCGCGAACGAGTCGCCCGCGCCGGTCAGCACGAGCACCTTGCAGCGCTCGTCGGTCGAGAGCGCGATGACGGTCCGAAGCATCTCTTCGTTCAGCGCCGGGCTCATCGCGTTGCGCTTTTCCGGCCGGTTCATCGTTACCCAGGCGATCCCGTCCTCGAACTCGACGAGCACCAGGTTGCCCCACGGATCCTTCGCTTCGGACATGCCGTTTCCTCCTTAACAAAACGGGTGCCGGCAGCCGCGCGGGCCGGATGGCCCGCTGCCCGGTGGTCTCCCGGCACGGTTACATTCGCGCCGCCGCATCGCTGTCGTCCCCTTAGGGCTTTTGTTGTAGGCTTGAGCGCGTGGGCGCCGGCGTTCTCGACCCGCTATCGTAAGCGAGATCGGTCCGGGATGCTTTCCCGGCGACGGCGATGCGGTAAAGGGGGCGCGGGCCGTTCGGTCGTGGATGGCGCCGATGGGGAGTGCTCAGGCACGGCGCGCCGGCCGCGCGCCGGCTCCGATGCGGAGGGGAAAGCAGCGATGTCGAAGCATCCGAACGATCGGGACGCGGCCTTGACGCCTCCCGAGCCGCGGTACGACGACGGCGGGATCGAGGGTTTGGCGCGGCGGAGGGCGACGCGGCGTCAGTTCATCAAGGGCGTGATTGCGTCGGGCGCGGTGGTGTCCGGCGCGAGCTATTTGTTTGGCTGCTCGTCGGGCGGGGAGAGTGGAGTCGCCGCGGGCGGTGTCGAGCGGATGGTGACGCTGCGGGTGAACGGTCAGATGCGCCCGGTGGACGTGCTGCCGAACGAGACGCTTGCGATGACGCTGCGGTACAAGCTCGGGCTGACGGGGACGAAGCTGGGGTGTGATCGCGGGGAGTGCGGTGCGTGCACGGTGCTGATCGACGGGGTGCCGACGTATTCGTGCTCGATGCTGACGCATGCGGTGAGGGGCCGGTCGATCGAGACGATCGAGGGGCTGGAGGGTCCGAACGGGGAGCTGCATCCGGTGCAGCAGGCGATGATCGACGAGCTGGGACCGCAGTGCGGGTTCTGCACGCCTGGTCAGATCATGAGCGCGGTGGGGCTGTTGAGGGCGAAT